>Ga0210394_10000017_pt1 | contig 408674 bp, 337 predicted proteins | sample IncBWC12MmetaG_FD_160121 | JGI IMG/M metagenome (GOLD analysis project Ga0210394, IMG submission 160121) | Forest soil microbial communities from Barre Woods Harvard Forest LTER site, Petersham, Massachusetts, United States - Inc-BW-C-12-M | ecosystem: Environmental > Terrestrial > Soil >... | reverse complement strand
AGCGATCCACGTTAATGAGCGGTGGTACAACCAGAATGAGCGCGAGCAAGATTATCGCAGCGATTCCCGCAACCACTAGAGCTGTCCCGCGGCGGACGGGCATAGCGATACGAGCGGGCGGTGGAGCTACAGGCATCCACTTAGCGTGCCATAAAACCCGTCGCTAAACAGTTCAATTGTGACCAAGATTGGCGACATCTTGGCGACTGCGCCCGGATGAAGCAAACCGGAAATAATTACCACGAAACGCCGGGCGGGGAGCCGCGTCTGGGTAGTTTACGAAACCAGGCGGCTCCCGCCGAAGGCGCAGGTTCAGCAAGCGGTTCAGGAAGCGTGGCTTTACGTGACGGTAGTTCTAGCGTGGGTTTTGAGCTTCTCGGAGCAGCGGCCGCAGGGAGTCGACGGAAACTCCGAGAGTGCCGCCGGTGAAGCCGTCCATGTAGGCGGAGTTGACGCCGATGACCTCGCCTTTGGTGTTGAAGACGGGGCCGCCGCTGCCGCCGTGGGCGGTGGGGGCGTCGTAAATGAGCTTGTCGCCGACTACGTCGCCGAGATGTCCGCAGGTGGTGGAGGGACGAATCAGAGACAATGCGGCCAACTCGCTGGCGGCGCTGATGTCGTTGTGGCGATAGGCCATGCGCTCGTAAATTCGGGTGGGCGACTTGGCGACCATCCCGGCAATGCCCATGGGATAGCCGATCACGGTGACCAGTTGTCCGGGCGCTCCGGGCGATTTTGCAAGAGGCAGCACGGGGAGACCGCGGACGACGTCGGAATCTTCGGTGTGCAAGACGGCGAGATCGGAAGTTTTCGAGACGGCCGCGGGCAACAGATTCACGGGCGTGGGCGAGCCGGGGAAAAAAATCACCAGACTCTCGAGCATCCCGGTGGCTCCCTGATCGATGAGCTTCTGGGCTTCTGCGTCTCCGTACCAGGGCTCGGCTACGTGACGGTTGGTCGCCAGCAGGCCGTTGCCAATCAGAAATCCGGTGCCGGAAACGCGGGCGCGAACCACGGGACGTTGATTGGCGAAGCCGACTTGATACACGCCGTAAATGTATCCGATGGAATTGCGGTAGCGGTTCAGGACGACGGCGGGCATGGCCTGGTCCTGCTTGAGTTGTTCGACTTGCGCCGAGAGTTCATGGACCTGCTTCTGTAGATCGCTGGGAGGCTCGGCCTGGGCAGTGGTGGGGGCGTAGTAGTGGACCATGGCGAGGGCTCCCAGAAGGAGCACGACTCCCATGACGGCTTGCACGACTTGCTGCCAGCAGTCGCAGACAGGGCTGGCTTCCTGCGGGGATTGGGCTTCGAGCACCGGGACTTGGGAGGTTGGGAAATCGTTGATCTGGGGATCGGCCATGAGGGTCGAAGTAGCGTCCTCGGTACTATTCCAAGTCGTTCTTTTTCAGCCTTTTGAGCGCGGACGCCGCGGAGACCGAGAACTTGGAGTAGGTATCTTCGCCCGTCTGGCGCGGGTTTGCTACGGTACTGAAGACAATGTACGGGCGATTACGGAAGAGACTTCAAGAGCTCTCACCACATAGGACAGGCGGAACACGGAGGAAAATCAGGGAGTTTTGACTCCCAGGCGCTTGGCCATCTCTTCGTACAGGAAGCCTTTGCGGGGATCGTAAGGCTGGACCCACTCACCGTCGATGACGAACTGGGGGATGGCGCGCTTGCCGGTGCGCTTGACGATTTCGTCGATGGCGCCGGGAGTGGTCTCGACGTCGATGTCTTTGTAGGGAATGTGGTGTTCGGCGAGAAAGCGCTTGGCCACACGGCAGTCGGGGCACCAGGCGGCGGAATAGACGGTGAGGTCCATCAGTTCATTGTACGCGGGTGACGCTTCTTAGACGCGCTCCAGTTCCGTCAGCGTGCGCTCGTTGACCACGTTGCCGGTGTTCAGGGTCGACGCGGGTTCGAACAGCAGGAGCCAGCATTCCTCGTCGGCAACGGGCTTGTGTTCCACGCCGCGTGGGACAACGATGAACTCGCCTTCCTCGATCCATTCATGGTGGTCGCGAAATTCCATACGGAAGCGGCCTTTGACTACGAGGAACATTTCGTCTTCGCTGTCGTGATGGTGGAAGACAAATTCACCCTTGAGTTTGTCGAACTTGACGGCTTGGCCGTTGAGCTCGGCTCCGATGTAGGGCTTCCAGTATTCGGTGATTTTCGAGAACTTTTCGGCGATGTTGACTTTGTGCAACGAATCCTCCCACGGGTGGCGCAGGGGTGCCCCGATTGACTTGGTTGGATTCGGCGGGGCTGGCCGGGGTGCAAGGAAATTTGCGGCGAGCCGGACGATTCCGCAGACGGAAAAAGCTGCTTACTCGAGCGGAAAGGGATTGTCCGAGTTTAGGCGACTGGGTTTCCCTCTCGGGTAGTGCTTATCCATGAGTTGCCGGAACTTGGGAAAGCCGTCATTTCCCAAGCCGAGATTCGCATAGGTCTGGCCGAGTGTGGTTCCGCCGGCTTGCACAATTTTCTTCCACGGAATCTTCAGTTGCGTATGCAGGTAGTTCAGGAACAGAACGGCGCAGCCGGTGGAAACAGCGTTCTGGTCGGAGGGGTCGTTGCGGTTCACGTAGTCGGGCCGGTTGGGGTTATCGAGCCACGACGAAGCTGTCTGATAGGTGTCCAGCTTGCCCGGATAGAGAGCCGCAGCCAAGGCACGCTTAAGACCTGTTCCCTTGCTATTTCCGCAATCCGACCATCCCTTGTTCTGATAGGCTCCGAACACATCGGTCGCTTGTGAAACAGCCAGAGCGCCAGTAAAGTCCGGATCCAACGCCGGATTGGTTTTGGCGTCACAATAAACAGTCTCGTCGGAGCAGCCATGGTGGTAGGCGCCACCGTTGCCTTGTCCGGTGGGGTCAAGCTTCTTGATTACGATATTGAAAGATTGGGGGGGCGCGCCGCCGAAAATCTCAGTGAGCCTGGCGAAGTCACTGTCGAACCTGGCCAGCACGGCGCGGGCAATCGTCGAACCATTGTTGCCCAACGAAGGTTCGTAGTAGACGGAACAATGAGCGGCGGATCCCTCCTGTGTGACTGGCGCATCGAATGGCTGGTCGGGGTTCGTGGGTCCGGCGGGACGGGTCAACAAACTGGCGATCTTTTCGTCGAGACGAGCGTCCTTGCCGAGGGCGGCGACTTTCGAGGAGGCGTTGGGGAGTAGAGCGGCGTCTTTAAATGCCTTATAGAATGTGACCGCCTGCTCACTTTCGCCGGCGCTCTCAGCCAGGCTGGCGGCGAAATACTTCAGCTCGGGCCAGGACGAGATGTTGCGCGCAATGGGCACTATCTCCTGGAAGATGGTTTCAAATTCCTCGGTCGTGGCGGGTGTGCCGTTGGCTACTTTGCGCTTTAAGGCAGCGGCTTTGACGAGCCCGTCCGCGAAAGCCTGGAAATCGGCGGCGCTCAGCAGACCGTCTATTTTATTTCCCCCGGCATTGGTAAGGTGCTTCAACAGAAGCGCGAAGGAAAGATCGGAAATGGCCTTGTCCTGGGATCCGCCGGACTCGAAATATACGGCGCCATTGTCGCTGCCGCTCAGGGGCGTGGCGTCCCCGGATACGATCGTCTTGTTCGCATCGACCACGTAGAGGGTGAACGCCAACGTTCGTTTTCGCACTAACAGGTTCTGAATCCAAGGAACGACACCGCCCACTTGTACGCTGCCAACACTTACATTGACGTTAGCCGGTTCCAGAAGGCTGGTCGGCATTCTTACGGTTTCCGCACTCATGAGGGGAATGAATGAAATGACATCTGCCCCGACCGACGACCTGGGCGTTTTCGGCTTGGCAGGCTGCGGCGCGCTTAACTGCTCTTGTGCATCCGCAAGGTCGCGCTCGATGCTCTTCATGCGAGCCTGCAACATCTGCGCCAGCGCGATTCCCCGGGTGCCGTCCTTGTCGTCCTGGCCGACCAACTTGATCGGCATGATTACATACTCGTCCGGCTCAAGAGTCTGGCGCAACGCGCGTATATACAAGACATCGCAGTAGAGGAGGACCGCTCCGACGATCAGGTACGCCATGAGCCGGATGATACTGTCCATTTCGGCTCCCACGACCAGGCAAGCTGGAAAACGCCTGCGATTTTACACCCTGGAGCGCAGCGCGGGGCGGCGCGACTGTGTTGGCCGCCAAGAGGAAAGCCGCCAGCTTTTGGCTGACGGCCTAAAACCTGCCGAGCTGCGCTCGGCGGACAGCCGAGGGCGGCTGTCCCTACATTGATACTTAGAAGCCCGCGGTTCCGGTATTCGCGTGGTTGTTGTGCAGCGTCACGCGGACGCCGCGTTGTTCGTTGAGGCGAGTGGTCGTGCTCCAGTCGACGTCGTTGGCACTGATGACGCCGGTGCCTCCGCCGATCAGGGAGTACGTGATGCGGCTATCGTTATAGCCGTAGCCGCTGACGGAGAGTACGGTACCAGTGGTCAGGACGAAGACGGGCATGCCCGGAAGGCTCGCGATGTTTGCCAGATTCAGACTCGACAGACTCGGTGGAGTGACGTCGCGCGAGACGTACGAGGCGTAGGATGCCTGCGGCTGGGCCTGAAGCACCTGGTCGCTTGGAGATCCGGCAGCGCGGACGGCAAGTTGCAGTTGGGTGCTGCTGGCTTGACCGTCATGTTGCGAATCATGGAACGAGTCGTTCTGATAGCGGCCGAAGAAGTGCCAACTGGGGCCGTAGGTCTGCGCCACTTGCGGGATATCAACATCGTCCATCAGGCGCAGGCTAAGCGCGGTTTCGCCCTTGAGCGCGGGGCGTGGGCCGCGGGCCGGCAGCATGATCACCTTCCAGGGCCACAGGGGCGGGATCATCCATTCGATGATGTCGCGCTTGGCGTGGCCTTTGCCGTCGATTCTGCCTTGCTTGTCGACTTTGTAGCCGCGGGTGGCGATGACCTTGGCCTCGAGCGGGAGATCGCCGCTGGGCAGGCCGATGCGATCGAACTGCAGCTTGAGATTGCCCTTGCCCCAGAAGTGGCCGGGATCCTTGGCCGACTCGAGATGGCCGACCAGATAGCTTCCGCGGGGAAAGGCCTGCTGGCCGAATTCGGTCATGCTGCGCAGGTGGCAGAGGACGGGATCGCCGACATCGGCCGTGGCCGAGGAGAAATTAGGTTCATTGAGGGTACATTGCAAGAGAGTACCGGCGGGCAGGACGACGTCCCGTGCGCTGGCGCCCAGGCTCAAAGAAAGAACGGCGAGACCCAGCAGGCTTACCGCTAGGGCCGGATGCAAAGTGGACTTCATACTTCACCTCGGTCGCACGCCCCACGCTTGCGCGGACTCAGGAGGAGCCCGCGGGATTCGGGCATCTAATCACAGGTTGAACCCGGGGTCAATGAGGAAGTTGCGGGAAGATGTGGGAATCGCTTCTGCTACCATGCATGCCGATGCATGACTTGCAGGAAGCAGCACCGGCCACGCCCATTCTTGACTCAGGAGTTCTGCCGCCAGTTCGTCGCGGCAAGCGTGCCGTTGGCGTAGTCATCGGCGCGTGCATCGGTATCGTGTTTGCCGTGGTCATCAACAATGTCGGCAGCCTTGGACCGCAACCCGGCCTCGCACTTCTCTTTTACTTCACAATCCTCGGACTCGTCGTCACCATACACGAACTCGGTCACTTAGCGGCCGGCTGGATCGTTGGATTTCACTTCAGCCTTATCTCCATTGGGCCGTTCACGCTCAAGATCCAGTATGGAAGATTGAACGTTCAACTTCGTCGTGATCTTGGAGCGATCGGCTACGCTGGAATGCATATTGAAACAGTGAAGAAGGCGCGCCGGAGTTTACTTACTTTCGTTGCAGCGGGTCCGGGGGCGAATCTGCTGTCTGGAGCACTCGCGGTGCTTTTCGCTTATTTTGCCGCTCCGACATCACGCGACAGTTGGCTCCTGCCGTTTGCGGCGGGATTTTCAGCATTGTCGTTCATTATGGCCGTGTTGAGTCTTATTCCGTACGACCGAAGTGACGGTGCCCGCTTGTGGATGCTGCTGAACTCCCGCGAAGGCACGCGACGGTGGATTGCTTCCTGCGCCCTCGGGAGCCAGCAACGAAAAGGCATTCGCCCGAAAAATTGGAAGCGGAGTTGGATGAAAGCAGCCTGTTCGATTCGAGACGGACGCTTAGATGAATTGAACAGCAATCTGCTCGCATACGTAGCAGCGAGTGATCGAAAGGATGCGGTAGCCGCGGCCGCATATCTGGAACGATCCCTTGACCTGGCGCATTACCCTCATCCCGCCCAAAGGGATTTCATAGCTCGGGAGGCATCCTATTTCTGCGCGTGGTTTCGCGACGACTCACCGTTGGCAGAGCGCTGGCTTTCTCAGATAAGGAGACCGAAACTCACGACACAACTCCTCCATGTCCGCACCGGCATCGCACTGGATTGTGCACGACACAATTTTGACAGTGCTCTCGCCGGATGCAAGAAGGGTGCCGAATTCATCGGGCGATTGCCTGACAGCAAGATGAAACCGCTGCTGCAGGATTCATGGCAAGAGTGGACAGAGGAAATCCAGCAGAGGCAGAACCAGATGGTGACTACGCAAGTTTGAAGCTCTCCCGAGAAACAAAAGCCGCCAGTTTTTGGGCTGGCGGCTGAAAAACCTGCGCGCTTTGCGAGCGGGGCGGACGAATGCGTCCGCCCCAATGTGGGATTAAACCTGACCCATTCCGCCATCTACGTTGAGGTCCACACCGGTAATGTAGGAAGCCTCTGGACTGGCGAGGAATAGAACGGCGTGGCCAACTTCTTCTGGAGTGCCGAATCGCTTCATAGGAACTTGCGTCTTCACGTGGCTGGCAAACTCGTCCACTGCTGCCTGGGGCAGGCCGGTGCGCCCGAAGATGGGAGTGCTGATTGGCCCTGGGCTGACCACGTTCACGCGGATGCCGCGGTCCACCAACTCCGACGCGAAGGTACGAGCGAGTGAGCGTACGGCGGCCTTGGTTGCCGAATAAACGCTGGTGCTGGCACTTCCCTTTGAATTGACCACCGAGGAGTTCAACACAATTCCGGCGTTGTCGTTCAGATGGGGGAGCGCCTTCTGGAGGGTAAAATACAGGCCCTTCACATTAATGTCGAAGCTTTCGTCGAACAGTTGCTCGCTGCTATCGCCCGCGGGAGCAAACTTGGCGATCCCGGCATTGGCAAAGAGGGCGTCGATCTTGCCGAACTTCGCAGAGACCTGGTGGAAGAACTTGTCGATGTCATCCAGTTTGGAGACGTCGGCCTTCACTGCGAGCGTATCCCCGCCAATGAACTTGGCGGCCTCGTCGAGCGTTTTCTGGTCGCGGCCGGCAATTGCGACTTTGGCGCCTTCTTCACGGAACAGCTTGGCGGTTGCTAATCCGATTCCGCTGTTGCCGCCGGTGATTGCCACAACTTTTCCTTCAAATCGTTTTGCCATGGAATTTCTCCTCAATGAACTGCGGCTAATAGTTAGAGACTCAATGTGCCGCCTTATTTCTATAGTTTGATGAGTGTTAAAATATATAGATTCAAGTTTATTGACGAAGGCCTCGTCTTAAACTGGGAAGCGGAAATGGATCAAACGATATGGATCAAACAAGGCTCGCCAAAATTGCCAAGGCATTGAGCGACCCGACGCGCTTGAGCATCTATGAGGCGATTGCGGGGTGCTCGGAGATGTTTTGCGGGGAATTGGTGGAAAAATACCAGCTGACACCCGGGACGATTTCGCATCATCTCAAGGTTTTGGCGGATGCCAATCTGATTGAGTCGAGGCGGGAGGGGCAATTCATCTACAACCGGGCGCAGCCGGAAACTATCCGGGACTACAGCGTTGCCCTCGCCAAACTTGCGAGGCTTGGACAGCGCCCCTGAGCCGGCAGCCGTGGGATAGCACCAAAGAGAAGCCGTCAGCTTTTGGGCTGACGGCTAAAACCTTGCCGAGCTGCGCTCGGCTGGCGGGCAGGAGTGCCCGCCCCACATAAGCAAAACCTACTTTTCGTACAGGAGGACGCCTTCCGTCTTCTCTGCATCTACGGGTCTGTAGAAGAGTTTGTTGTCTTCTAAGAAGACCTCGATGAAGGCGGGGCGGGTGGTGATGGTGCCCTGGATCAACGCCTCCGACAGCGGGTCTTCAATGTACTTCTGCAGGGCGCGGCGCAACGGGCGCGCGCCGTAGCTGCGGTCGGTGAGGGTCTGGTTGAGGATCCACTTCTTGGCGTCGTCCGCAACCGTGACCGTGATGGCTTTCTGCGCCAGGTTCTGGTTGAGTTGGTTGACCATGAGCTCGAGAATCTGGATCAGGTCGCTCTCGCCCAAAGCCAGGAACAGGATGACTTCGTCCAGACGGTTCAGGAATTCGGGGTTGAAGGTGCGCTTGACTTCGCCCTTCACAAGTTCTTCCACCTTGTCGGAGATCATCTCATCCTTGGACGACTGGAAGCCGAAACCCTCGCGCTTCTGCAGGTGACGAGCGCCGATGTTCGAGGTCATGATGATGATCGTGTTCTTGAAGTCGACGGTGTTGCCGAGGCCGTCGGTCAACTGGCCGTCTTCAAACACCTGCAGCAGGATGTTGAAGACATCCGGATGCGCCTTCTCGATTTCGTCGAGCAGGACAACGGAGTAAGGAGCGCGCTTGACGCGCTCGGTGAGCTGGCCGCCTTCTTCGTAGCCAACGTATCCTGGGGGCGAGCCGATCAGCTTCGAGACCGAATGCTTTTCCATGAATTCGGACATGTCGAAGCGGACCAGAGCTTTTTCCGTGCCGAACATGAATTGCGCCAGAGTGCGCGCGACTTCAGTTTTGCCGACCCCGGTGGGGCCTAAGAATAAGAACGAGCCGATGGGGCGATTGGGATTCTTCAGGCCGGCGCGGGAACGGCGGATGGCGCGGGCCAGAGCGCTGATCGATTTATCCTGCGAGATGATGCGCTTGTGCAGCTCTTCCTCGATGCGGAGGAGCTTCTGCGTTTCTTCCTCTTTGATCGAGGTGACGGGCACGCCGGTCCAGCGCGAGACCACGTCTTCGATGTCCTCGCGGTTGACTACGCCGGTGGAAGATTCGTCGAGATGATATTTCTCTCGCAGGGCGCGCAGGTTCTCGCGCTCTTTGCGTTCTTCATCGGAGTAGAAGCGGGCTTTTTCGAACTCGTGATTCGCGATGGCGTTTTCCATGCGATGCACGATGAACTTGATGCGCTTCTGGACTTCGGTCAATTCTTCGGGTAGCGAAGTCTGGCGCAGCTTTACGCGGGCTCCGGCTTCGTCGACCAAGTCGATGGCCTTGTCGGGCAGGAAGCGGTCCGGGATGTAGCGGTTGGAGTGCGAGACCGCGAAATTGATGGCTTCGTCGGTGTAGGTGACGGCGTGGAATTTTTCGTAGCGATCTTTGATGCCGAACAGAATCTTGATGGCGTCGACTTCGTTCGGCGGCGGAACTTTCACGGCCTGGAAGCGGCGCTCGAGGGAACGGTCTTTTTCGATGGACTTGCGGTATTCGCCGGGCGTGGTGGCACCGATGCACTGAATTTCGCCACGCGATAGAGCGGGCTTCAGAATGTTGGCGGCGTCGAGTGAACCCTCGGCTGAGCCAGCGCCGACAAGCGTGTGCAATTCGTCGATGAAGATGATGGAGTTCTGATTTTCCATCAGTTCCTTCATGATGGTCTTGAGGCGCTCTTCGAACTGGCCACGGTACTTGGTGCCGGCGACGATGAGCGAAAGGTCGAGAGCGAGAATGCGTTTGTCGGCGAGGAACGACGGAACTTCGCCGTCGGCGATGCGCTGGGCCAAGCCTTCAACGATGGCGGTCTTGCCCACGCCGGGTTCGCCGATCAGCACGGGATTGTTCTTGGTGCGGCGGCAGAGAATCTGGATGACGCGATCAACTTCACCTTCGCGGCCGACCAGGGGATCGAGCTGGCTGTCCATGGCAGCCTGGGTTAAATCGCGCGAGAATTCGGCGAGCAGCGAACTTTCACGCTGGCGCTGGGGCTGAGCTTTTTCCTGAGTGCTGCGGGCCAGTTCCTCGCGGATAGTCGACAGGCGCAGGCCGCGCTCGTGCAGAATCTCGGCGGCAAAGCACTTTTCTTCTCTTAGTAATCCCAGCAGCAAATGCTCGGTGCCAATGTGCCGGTGCGAAAGGCGCTCGGCTTCCTCAGCGGCATAGGCGAGAACCCGCTTGCATTCGTTGCTGAGCGGGAGATCGACCGAGGTCGAGACCTTCTCGCGGATGGTGGTGTGTCCCTCGATCTGCTTGCGAATCGATTCGACCGAGGCATGGGACCGCAGGAAACGGTTGGTCAGAGCTTTGTCTTCGCGCAGAAGCCCGAGAAGCAGGTGCTCGGTCTCGATATAGGGAGATCCGAACTGGCTGGCTTCGTAGCGTGCGAAAAAGATGACGCGCCTGGCTTTCTCCGTGTAGCGTTCAAACATAATGCCCTTCCCCCTGGACCTTCCTGGTCGAGAAGAACTTTTGCCCGCCCGACCTACCGAACCTGGCTAACCTTATTCTTACATTATGCAATCAAAGAGCCTCAAAACCCAAGCGCTGAAACGATTCTACAAACCTTTGATCACGTTACCAAAGAAACTTTTGTGAAGCTTCTTCGCTGGGTCACCTTTGCGTCAACTTCTTGCACTTTGATCTACTCATCTTTCGCCTCGGGGGCTAAAGCCCTCAACATCCGTAACCGTCTAACGCGGCCCTGAAGGGCCGCTCTTCCACTTCGGCGCCGCTCTTCCACCTCGCCCGCCCTTTCCACCCTCCTTACGCTGCTCTTGCATGTCGCTCAGACTCCTGCTCGCTCGCTTTCGCTCTTCCGCCTCGCTCAGGCCGGGAGCGATTCTGGCGGAATTTCTTCTACGCGCCCTTTCTGCAGCCTTAATACGCGATGGCAGCGGCGGGCGAACGACAAGTTATGCGTTGCGATGAGGGAGGTGAGTTGGTGCTCGCGATGTAATCGCGCAATCAAAGCGAAGACCGCTTCCGCCGTGTGTCCGTCAAGGTCTCCCGTGGGCTCATCCGCCAGCAACAGCTTGGGGCCGGTGATGAGCGCGCGGGCCAGCGCCACCCGTTGCTGCTCGCCGCCCGAAAGTTCGCCTGAGCGATGATGCGCACGCTGCTCCAGTCCGACCTCACGCAGCCAGCGTGAAGCTTCGGGCTCGGCCTGCTGCCATGTCTGCCCCCGCAGCAGCAGCGGCATGGCAACGTTTTCTGCCGCCGTGAATTCGGGCAGCAGATAGTGGAACTGCCAGACGAAGCCGGTCTCCCGATTGCGAAAGTCCGCGGCCTCGTCGTGCGATAGCGTATTCAATCGCAAGTGGGCGCAGTATACGTCACCTGCAGAAGCACGATCAAGAGCGCTGAGTATGTGCAATAAGGTACTCTTGCCGGCTCCGGATTCGCCGACGATGGCAAGCATTTCGCCGCGCCGCACCTCGAACGACAAATTTTCAAAGAGCACCAGATCCGATTCGCCGGACCGGAAAACCTTCTTCAGGCCTTCCACTCGAAGCATCGAGTCTTGTTCCGTTAGATGCACATTTTGTCTCTTTCGTTCCAGGGGCTGCGGGCTGAAGGATCATAACCTACGGTCTGGCCAGTATCGGCCTGCTGTTTAGTTAGTGCGCATTTCGGTGAAATCGTTTCGGCGCCGCCAATTCCAGAATCCATATGCAAGAAAGGGTATACCGCGTCCGATGCTGAGCCCGGGATTTGCCTTATCCGTGGGAATTCGCATGAATCCGTGGCGAAGGGGTTCTCATTCATAGCGCAGGGCCTCAGCTGGGAGGATGCGGGAGGCTGACCATGACGGGTAGAGCGTTGCCGCAAACGAAATCAGCAAGGCGAACAGCGCTACCCAGACGCCGTCGATTGGCCGAGGGGCGAAGGGGACGTAGTCAATGGAGTAGACCTCGGGCGAGAGAGCGATGACGTGGTAGTGACCTCCAACATAGGAGATGGCGTAGCCCACCACGAGGCCGATCGCGGTGCCGACGGCGCCGATCAAAACGCCTTGCGCGATGAAGACATTCCGGATTTGCGCCCGGCGGGCGCCCATGGACATCAAGACAGAGATGTCTTTCGTCTTTTCCATAACCATCATGATAAGGGCTATCAGGATGTTTAGAGCAGCCACGACTACGATGAGACCGACGGTTATCCGGGTAAGAAGCTTCTCCTGGTTCAGGGCGTGAAACAGGGCCTTGTTCTGCTCCATCCAGTTCGTGGCCATGAATCCTTTACCTGCGGCATCTTCGATGGTGCGCGAGATTGTATCTGCCTTGTCGATGTCGTCCACTTTGAATTCGACGACGGAGATGAAGTCGCCTAAGCCGAACAATTTTTGCGCATCCGACAGGCGCACGAATGCCCAACTGGAGTCGTAGTCGAAGAAGCCGGAGTTGAAAATGCCGACGACGCGGAATCGGTTGTATTTGGGGACCATGCCGAACGGAGTCAGTTCGCCTTGCGGGCTGACTACGAGGACGACGGAGCCGATGGTAGCTCCGAGGTTGTCGGCCATGTCTTTGCCGAGGACGATGGGGGGCATGGCCGCGACGCGCTGTTGCACTCCCGCTAGTGAGTCGGGAGATTCGTCTCCTTGTGGGGAGCGGACACTCCCTTCGACTGAGGTCAGGGCAGGCCTGTCCGCTGCTTTTGACTTTGAATCTGGTTGCGTGGGATTCCCCGGTTCGGATGCGGCAGGTTGTACCTGACCGGGAGCAGCGTCTTCCAACTCGTCGGCCGAACCTTGCTTAACCGTGGTTAACAGGTCTCCCACTTTGCGCTCGTAGCGCGGGATCATGCCCTTGAGGATGGCGCCGTGCGCCCGCGGGCCGCGCGAGATCAGAACTTGTTCGAAAATTGCAGGAGCGGCGGCGACCACGTGCGGCTGCCTGGAGAGGCGGTCCATGAGCTCGGGCCAGTCTTTGATGCCGTCGTCGGCAATGCGCTGCAGGCTGATGTGCGACGTGGAGCCGAGCAGGCGCTGTTGGAGGTCCTGGCGAAATCCGTTGGTAATGGCCATGGCGACTACGAGGGACGCGACGCCGGCGGCGACGCCGGCGATGGAAATGCCGGTGATGATGCCAATGAAGGCCTGGCGGCGCTTGGCGCGCAGGTAGCGGGTCGCGATGAAGAGTTCGAAGCGCATGAAAGAGCTTTCAGCTGTGAGCTCTCAGCTTTCAGCTACGTCGGATTATAACGATTGCTTGTGGAAGCCTGTGAGTATCGGATCATACGCGAAGCTTCGGCAACACTGCGTGGACCCTCTGACGATACGCAACGAACTCATCCCCGAAACGCTTTTCCAACTCGGCGTCTTCCAGGCGAATCATTACTGCGCCGGTGGCGATTGCGAACGCGGTGAGCAGCCAGCAGACTGCGAGGCCCGTTCCTACGCTCCAGGCCAGCATTTCGCAGAGGTGTCCAAGATAGACAGGATGGCGGACCCGCGAGCGGATTCCGGTGGTCACGAGGCGTTGAGCGTGGTTTCCGGCGCGGACTTCCGGCAGGCCGCCTAACTGTGCCCAGCTGAAGTGCGCTCCGGACCTTGAATAAATAAAGATTCCTGTCGCGAACAGCAGCCCTGAGGGAACCCAGGTCCACGGTCTGGAATAGAATGCTGCACGGCGCCACGGGCCCGTTAACCCGGTCATGACAATCCACATGACGATCCAGGCGGGGACCAGCACCCGGAAGGGCGAGCCTTCGCGGGCACGCCAGCGGTGGGCTCTGCGGTGAACCATGAGCCAGAACAGCGGGATAGTGGAATAGACGACGCAGGCTAGCCATCCCAGGGTGCGCAGGAACTGCATGGGGGGATTTTACAGGGGTGATGAGCGGCTGAAAAAAGTCGGGGCGCGAGTACAAAATCCCCACGTCTCGCAAAGAACGCGAGACATGGGGCACCTGGCGTGGAGTGATTTTACAGGCGGAGCGACTGGAAGGCTCACGCGGCAGCGCTTAAAGCGCTGCGCCACGCTAAGTCAGGTCCCAAAATCAGGTCCCACGCACCTAGGTCATCTTCCCGATTTCCGCTGCCAGATGGATAATGGGAGAATGGCGCGTGCTTTCCTGAGTGAAAATTGGCTTCCGAAGTCGGTGCTGTGTCTGCGCGATTACGACCGGCACAAATTTCTGCTGGATCTGATCGCTGGAGTCACGGTGGGTTTGGTGGCGCTGCCTTTGGCGATGGCGTTTGCCATCGCCTCGGGACTGACGCCGCAGGCCGGAATTTATTGCGCGATCGTTACCGGGTTTCTGGTTTCGGCCCTGGGCGGGTCGAAGATGCAGATCGGCGGGCCGACCGGAGCCTTTGTCGTCGTCGTAGCAGGGATTGTCGCGGTGCACGGCGTGGACGGGCTGTTCATGTGTACCGTGATGGCCGGCGTGCTGCTGGTGATCATGGGAGTTACCGGGCTGGGGACGGGTGTGAAATTCATCCCACGGCCGGTTGTGATTGGATTCACGAATGGGATTGCGGTGCTGATCGCCAGCACGCAGATTAAAGATTTCTTCGGGTTACATCTCGACAAAGTTCCGGGTGTGTTCTGGCTGCGGGTGGAGGCACTGGCCGGCAATTTTCATACCTTGTCGTTTGAAGCCACTGCGCTCGCCGTGTTTACGCTGCTGACGCTGATCATTTGCCGCGGACTTTCGCCGCGGATACCGGGGCCGATTGTGGCGCTGCTGCTTTCGACTTGCGCCGTTTATTTCTTCAAGGTGCCGGTGGAAACGATTGGGACCAGGTTCGGTGGCATTCCCAGCGGGCTGCCACACTGGCGGATTCCGCATTTCCGTACCGACCTGATTCACGGACTGCTGGGGCCAGCGTTCACGGTGGCGATGCTGGGCGCGATTGAATCGCTGATGTCGGCAGTGGTCTCAGACCGGATGAGCAACGACCGGCACAATCCGAACGTGGAGCTGATCGGGCAAGGCGTGGCGAATATCTTCTCGCCGATGTTTGGCGGATTGCCGGCTACGGGGGCGATTGCGCGAACCGCGACGAACATCCGCTCTGGGGCACAGTCGCCGGTGGCGGGAATGATCCACGCGCTGACGCTGCTGTGCATTTTGCTGTTTGCCGCACCGTTGGTCAGCTATGTGCCGATGGCGGCGCTGGCGGGGATTCTGATGATCGTCGCCTACAACATGGGCGAGTGGCGGGAGATTCCGCAGCTGCTGAAGTTGACCAAGACCGACATCAGCATCTGGCTGGTGACGTTTGCGCTGACCGTGTTTGCCGACTTAACAGTCGCAGTCGAAGCCGGGATGATTCTGGCGGCGCTGCTGTTCATCAGCCGCGTGGCCTCAACCACCACGGTGTCGCAAGTGACCGAGGACTATGTGGAAGACGGGCGCGTACACATTCTGCAGGACAAGGACATTCCGTATTACGCGACCATCTTCCGCATTCACGGCCCGTTTTTGTTCGGGGCAACGGACAAGATCTGGGCGGTCACGGAGAATCTGCATACGCTGCCGCCGGTGGTGATTCTGCGGCTGCGCAACATGACGGCGCTGGACGCGACCGGATTGTTCGCCATTGAAGAGGTTGCCAAGCAATTGCACGGCAGCAAACGCACGCTGATTTTGTGCGGCGCGCGCGAACAACCGGCGCAGCTGATTCACCAGGCGGAGTTTGCCGAGGTCATCGGGCAAGAAAACATTTGCGACAACGTTCAGGAAGCGCTGCGGCGGGCGGAGGAAGTGTATGAGGGGCTGGAGCAGAAGTTTGTGGGGGCGAAGAGCTGAGCCTTCACAGGCCCCAGAAAGGTACACTGATCATTCCCGGCTTGCCTTCAATCCCTGCAACTTTTTTCTCATTTCAGCGTCCTATCTGGTGGAAGATAGAGACGGGGCGAATCCGTTTGCGACGGATACGCGTATAAAGGACAGGGGTTCTAATGCTCATCAAGAAGGCCGAAGACATTCTTTCGTCAGAGATCACTCCCAAAAGCTTATATCTGAATCGCCGCAAGTTCCTGGCGGGCGCAGCGCTCGCCGGAGCCGCGGCCGCAACCGGCGCGGGCCTGCGCGAGTTGATCGCGCCTTCTACCACGGTCTTTGCCGGAAACAAAATTAATGGCATCCAAAAGAGTCCGCTGAGCACGACTGAGGCGGTCACTCCCTACAAAGACGTCACCAACTACAACAACTATTACGAGTTTTCCACCGAGAAAGACGAACCCGCCAAACTCGCCCAAAAATTCCGCACGCGCCCCTGGAAAGTGAAGATCGACGGCCTGGTGGAGAAGAAGCAGGAACTCGACGTCGACGCGATCATTAAGATGGCTCCCCCCGAGGAGCGCATCTACCGCCATCGTTGCGTGGAGGGGTGGTCGATCGTCGTGCCGTGGATTGGATTCTCGCTGAGCGAGTTGATCAAGCGCGTGAATCCCACTTCCAAGGCGACGTTTGTCGAGTTCACCACGATTTTCGATCCCGGTCAGATGCCCGGCCAGATGCGCAATGTGCTCGAGTGGCCGTACGTGGAGGGGTTGCGCATGGACGAGGCCATGCATCCCCTGGCGCTGCTGTGCTTCGGCATGTATGGCGAGGACCTTCCCAACCAGGATGGAGCGCCGCTCCGCATTGTCGTGCCGTGGAAATACGGCTTCAAGAGCGCGAAAGCGATCGTCAAAATTCACTTCACCGACAAGCAGCCGCTGAATACCTGGAACATTTCCGCTCCCCGGGAGTACGGTTTCTATTCCAACGTGAATCCGAACGTGGACCATCCCCGCTGGAGTCAGGCCAAAGAGCGCCGGCTCGGCGAATTCCTGAAACGCCCGACTCTGATGTTTAATGGCTACGACCAGGTCGCCAGCTTGTATAGCGGGATGGATTTGAAGAAGAATTTTTAAGAACAGTGGTTAGTGGCTAGTGGATAGTGGCCAGTGAACGCCTTTGACTGGCCACTATCCACCGACCACTAGCCACTTTTTCTCATGCTTCGCTACCTCAAACCCGTGCTCTTCCTCGCCTGCCTCGCGCCTCTGGGCTGGCTGGTGTGGAGAGCTTTGCACTCCGCGCTGGGCGCGAATCCGATTGAAACTATTACGCACAACACCGGCGACTGCACGCTGACGTTCTTACTGATCACGCTGTCGGTCACGCCGTTGCGCAAACTCACCCGCCAGTACTGGCTGATCGGCTTGCGCCGGATGTTCGGCCTGTTCGCTTTTTTCTACGGCACGCTGCACTTGATGACCTATGTGTGGCTCGACAAGTTCTTCGACGTCCACGAAATGCTGGCCGACATCGCCAAGCGCCGGTTCATCACAGCCGGAATGACGGCTTTTGCCCTGATGATTCCCCTGGCCCTGACGTCCACCAAGTGGTCGATCCGAAAACTGGGGGGCAAGCGCTGGCAGGCGCTGCACCGGTTGATTTATTTCAGCGCGGCTGCCGGAGTCATCCACTACATCTGGCTGGTGAAAGCCGATCTGAAGAAGCCGCTGGAATATGCGGCAGTGCTGGGGGTCTTACTGCTCTACCGGTTGATCGCGTGGATTGGATTGCGCAGCGCGGCGGTGGACAAGGTGAGAGTGTCGGAGGGCTGAATGGCTCTGACGGAGTTCCTCCCAAATAAAAAGCGGCTCTCACGTTTGATGTGAGAGCCGCAAATCCTTCCCTACAACAATCCTACCGGGCAGGGGCAATCAGGCCCTTGTTACGCGGTTTAGCCGAGCGCGAATGCGGGATCACCCGGAGCATCGGAAGAGCATGGGGCTGCATTACGGCCGCTTGATCGCTGCCAGGAGTCGTCTGGATCTGGAACGAGCCCAGGGCCGCTTGCGTCGGATCCACGGAAATGAACAGCGCAGTGGAGTTGTCGACGGCGTAGAAAAATACTTCCTGCAGATCGGTGCTGAGGGTGGCCGAACCTGTGCCATCGGAGTTCACCATGTACGTGCCATTCACGCTGCCGGTGCCTAGTGAGCCAGCGCCAGTAAAAGCGCCGTCATTGAAGTCGATGAGGCCGGTAACGCCGCCGCCGCTGGTCGCGGTCTGGAACTCGGCGATCTCGTCAAGCTCCCAGCCGTTGCTAACGTCCTCTCCAGTATTGTTCAGTCCGTAGCCCTGCGAGGCGGCCACGGTTGCTCCTGGGGTCTGCAACAGGGCGACCCCTCCGGTGATTCCTGCATTCCCGCCCCCTATATTGGCCCCCGTGTCAATCTCCAACATCTGGATACCGCCGCTGGAAGGATAGGCGGCGAACATTGACCCGCCGAAGAAGCCTGTCAGTGTAACCACGAATCGTCCGCTACCGGAGGGAGAGGCGCCGAACGAACCGGTAAAGGAATTCGGCACAGCAGGATTAGTGCCGTTGTCCACGAGGCCGCCATCATTCACATCTTCAAAAGAACCAGTGGAAATCGTGTTGGAGCCGTTGGAGACCATGAAACCCCCGGCGGAGAATAGAGTGCCCGTCGAGTCGAGCCCCGCCATCGTGAAAACGAGGTTGCCTGAGGGAATCGAGGCGCTAGGCTGAGCGAAGACATCGCCCACTAGAATCGCCACTCCGTCGCTCTCAATGAGCTTCAGATGCGTGGCATCAATGGCATACACGTCAAACGTGAGCGCTTGAGCCGCGAACGCCGTTGTGAGCGAAGCCGTCCCTGGGGTGGTTCCCGAGCCCACCGTAAGCGAGCCAGTGAGAGGCGTCTGCGCCAAGATCGCGGGATAGCTGTTGACATCCGCGACTCCGGCGTTCGCACCGCTGGTACTGATGTTGCCTGAAGAATCGAGCGTGAACGCCCCGGCCATGGCGAGCGGGCTGCCGTTAAAACTGCCGGAAAGGCTGAAGGCGTAGGGAGTGTTTTCAATCGCACTTTGGGCCACTGCGGCGGGTTGCACGTCAAGTGTGCCACTGCCGGTTCCACCCTGGTCGAAGCGAGTGATCAGCCCGTGCGAACTCGAGGTCAGGACGAAGTCGACGTCAGCCTCGAACTGAGTACCCCCGGTGGGGGTGATGAGCAGTTTGGCGAAGCCGCGCCCGTCTTTCGAAATGCTGTAAGTGCTGGTGCTTCCGATCGCCGCAACGCCAATCCCGCCGGTGTTGTCGACCAAATCCACGTTGCCTCCCGATATCTGTCCGCCCGTGCAGCCACAAGCGTTCAGCGAGCCAGCCATTATGAGGGTGCTGAGGTTGCCGCCCGCGCCAACGTCCTGGCCCACGGTCGAAAATGTGTAGGTGCCATTGAAGTCGGTATTGCTGAAGGCGCCGCTGGGCGGCGGCGTCGCGCTGTTCGTGCTTCCGCAAGCCACCAGCATGGCGAGAGTAAAGAGAATGACGGGCAGGACCACACAATTTCGCAACGACATAACTTCCCCCTGAGGTAGGTTGGCGTAGAGTTGGGTCTTCTGAGCTAAATTTAGCACGGTTGAGTTGCCGTTAACGTCAACCCGAACCTAGAGAATAAGTAGCGGTGGGTACTAAAGTTTTTTGGCGTCTTTACATCTCTTTACGTTGGCGAACTAAAAGGTAGTCATTCCAAGGAGGGCGCTTCTTTGACCGACGAAAGCCTGACCTGAGCGAAGTCGAAGAGGAACTATGCAACTGGCCGAGGAGTGCACAGATCCTTCGCTTCGCTCAGGATGACAGGCGCTTTGCTCTGATGACAGGCGCTTCGCTCAGGACGACAGGCGCTTTGCTCGGGATGACAACCAGACCTGATGATCGCGGGAGGCTTGACCGGGGCGGCTAGGGATGCACCTCGGCCTGCTGCCCGGCGAGAGCGCGCAAAGACTGATCATAGGGCGCTCGGGCGATCCCTTTTTCCGTGATGATGGCGGCCACGTACTTCGCGGGAGTTACGTCAAAGGCGGGGTTTTCCACTTCTACGCCGTCGGGAACCATCTGCTTGCCGGCGATGTGGGTGATTTCCCGGGCGTTGCGCTGCTCGATGGGAATCCTGCTGCCGTCGGCACAAGCCAGATCGACAGTTGAAATCGGCGCGGCCACGTAGAACGGGATGCCGTGTTCCTTGGCGAGGATCGCGACCGTGTAGGTCCCAATCTTGTTGGCCACGTCGCCGTTGGCGGCAATGCGGTCGGCGCCCACCACGATGGCTCCAATCTTGCCCTGGCTCATCATCGCCCCGGCCATGTTGTCGGAAATCACGGTGGTCGGGATGCCGTCTTTCATCAGTTCCCACGCCGTGAGCCGCGAGCCTTGCAGAAAGGGCCGGGTTTCGTCGGCATACACGTGAATTTTTTTGCCCTGCTCGACGGCCGCGCGAATCACGCCGAGTGCGGTGCCGTATCCCGCCGTGGCCAGCGCTCCGGCGTTGCAGTGCGTGAGGACGCCGCCGTCGTTCGGCATGAGCGTCGCCCCGTGGCGTCCCATGGCCTGGTTGGCGGCGATGTCTTCGGCGTGCATGCGCCGGGCTTCTTCGATCAGATCGCGCTTGATTTGCGGGATCGGCCGGATGCGGATGCGCTCGAACTTCTCCTGCATGCGCCGGATGGCCCAGAAAAGATTCACCGCGGTGGGCCGGGTTTTGCCGATGAGATCGCAGATCTGGTCGAGGTCGCGCTTCAGGTCGCCCGTGGATTCGGCTGTGGAATTACTCACGCCCAGCGCAATGCCCATGGCGGCGGCCACGCCGATCGCCGGCGCGCCGCGCACCACCATGTTGCGGATCACGTCGGCCACCTGCTCATGCGTTGTGCAGGTGACGTAAACTTCTTCCGTGGGCAGCTTCGTCTGGTCAATGAAGCGTACGCCTTGGTCGGTCCATTCCAGGGTTTGGATCATAGGTCAGTCGTTGGTCGTTGGTCGTTGGTCTTTGGTCGTGGTCTTTAGCTGGGCTTAAACTTTATGCGCCTCGCAGCGGGGGCGCGGGTTATTCGTTACCGCCGGCCTGCCGCAGACTTCGCATGCCGCCGCCACGGCAAAAATGCTGGGCTCGGTGTCGTCGTTTTGCAGCATGTGTTCCTTGCGCACGTCGTTCGCGGTGAAGATGGAAACGAACGGCGCCGGCCCGGCCGCCTGCTCCACGTTCGGACGTCCCTTAGCATCTTCGCGCTCGATGAGGCACATCACGCCGACGACTTCGAACCCGAATTCGCGCGCCGCTTCAATCGCCTGCACCGTCGATGCCCCCGTAGTGCAGACATCGTCCACGATCACGACCCGCGCACCCTTTTCGCGGAAGCCTTCAATCCGCTGCCCGGTGCCGTGCTGCTTCTCGGCTTTGCGCACCAGAAAGCCGTCGAGCTCACCGCTCACTACCGCGACCGCTACCACGATGGGATCCGCGCCCATGGTGAGTCCGCCGATCGCCTGGGCTTTCCATCCGCGCTGCCTGATTTCTTCGAAGAAAACTTCCCCGGTCAGCCGCGAGCCCTTGGCGTCGAGCGTGGTGGTGCGGCAGTCGATGTAGTAGTCGCTGGTGCCGCCGGAAGAAAGTTTGAACTCGCCCAGCCGGAACGACTTGTGAGCCAGCGTGCTCAGCAGCTTCTGACGCGCGGAATGCATGAAAATCTACGATATCACGTGGGCTGGGTTCCGGCGTTCGGCGTTCGGCTTTCGGCTTTCGGCTTTCGGGCGACGTCGGACCTCAGACCTCGGACTTCCGCCCTGCGCCTCGGAATGTGTTTGCGTGTTAACCTGAATCTTTGCCAGCAGCAAAAGCCGTGGTCGACCCGCGTCTCAGGACGATTCTGAATCGAGGTATGACATTGCAGAGTTCGCGCAGGATCTTTCTTTCCATTCTTGGCAGTTTTCTTGGTCTCACGCTTGCGATGAACGGTTTCGCCCCCTCCGCCTTCGCCGACGGCACACGCACCTGGGAGCAGTCAAAATTTGAAGACCTCACCAAGGGCACGGCCACGGGAGTGGCCATTCGCAGTTCCGGCGGCCTGGAACTGGCTCCTTCGTTCAAACTGCTGTGCGCGACGCCCTCGACGTACATCTGGGCTGTGGCCTCCGACGAGGCGGGAAATATTTACGCCGCGACCGGGTCGCCGGCGCGGGTGTACCGCATTACGCCGGATGGCCAGGCGACCATTATTTTTGAGCCTCAGGAACTGCAGGTGCAGGCGCTCGAGGTCGGCCCCCACGGCGTGATCTACGCCGCCACCGCGCCCGATGGAAAGGTCTACAAGATCGAGCACAAGCCTCAGGCAAAAGGCGACGCGCCCAAATCCGACAGCAAGACCGAGAGTAAGAACGAAAAGGAAGCGGCTAAGCCCACTCTTGATTCGTCCTGGAGTTCCTCCGAGTACTTCGCTCCCGGCACCAAGTACGTCTGGAACCTCGTTCTCGACAAGTCCGGCAACCTGTATGTGGCGACCGGCGATCACGGCGAGATCTACAAAGTCACGCCGAAGGGCGAGCACTCGGTTTTCTTCAAGAGCGACGACACGCACATTCGGGTGCTGGCGCTCGATGGCCAGGGCAACGTCATCGCCGGCACCGACGGCAGCGGCCTGGTATACCGAATTTCTCCGGCGGGCGAGGGCTTCGTCTTGTACAGCGCGCCCAAGAAGGAAATCACCGCACTGGCCCTGGATCGCGCAGGCAACATCTATGCCGCGGGTGTGGGCGAGAAACGCGCCGGCGCCACATCGCCCGCGGGCCCTTCGCCCATGATCTCGATGGGATCAAACGTGCCCTCGACTGGTCCGCAGACTCCGGGAGTGACGCTCACCATGACGCCCAACAACCCGCCAGTGGGCCCGTTCCCATTCCCCGGCGGAAGCGCGAGCGGCGGATCCGATGTGTACCGCATCGCTCCCGATGGTTCCCCGTCGCGCATATTCACTTCGCGCGAGGACATCGTCTATGCGCTGGCCTTCGATTCGCATGACAAGCTGCTTGCCGGCACCGGAAACCGCGGACATGTTTTCGCCATCGAAGCGCAGGATGAATTTTCCGATCTGCTCAAGGCGCCGGCATCGCAGGTCACTGGTTTTGCCAAGGCTCCCGGCGGGGGACTCTACGCCGCCAGCAGCAACCTCGGGAAGATTTTTATCCTCGGTCCGGGCCCGGAGAACGAGGGCACCTACGAGAGCGACGTGTTCGACGCCAAAGTTTTTTCACGTTGGGGGCGCGCCGAGTTTCGCGGCGCGGGCAATGTCGATCTGCTGGCACGCAGCGGCAACGTAGATAATCCCGACCGCAACTGGAGTCCGTGGAAGCCAGTGAATCTCACCAAAGACTCTGCGACGGGAGTTCCCGCCGCTCGCTACGCCCAGTGGAAAGCCGTGCTGCACGCGGGAAGCGTCAGGCCCGCGGTCGACACTGTGACTCTGAATTATCTGCCGAAAAACGTGGCGCCTGAAATTGAGGACGTGTCGGTGCAGGTTGGCGTCCGCTACCAGCCGATTCAGAAGCAGCCCGGCCTCAATCTCAATACGGACGTGAGTGGCTCCGCGGGCATCCATTTCGAGTCGCCGGTGCCCAGCACCCACGATCGCGACGCCATTGGCGTGAAGTGGAATGCGCACGACGAGAACGACGACCAGCTTGTCTATTCGGTCCACTACCGGGGCGACGGCGAAACCCGCTGGCTTCTGCTGAAAGACAGCTTGACCGACAAAGCCTATTCCTTCGACGCCAGCCTGCTGCCCGATGGCGGCTACACGGTGAAGGTTGTGGCTTCTGATGCGCCGTCGCATTCTCCGGGCGAGGCCCTGACCGCGGCCAAAGAGAGCCGCCGCTTCGAGGTGGACACCACGCCTCCGCGGGTCGAGAACTTGACCGCGTCGGCCGAGGGATCGCAGATTCACGTGCGCTTTCGTGCGGAAGATGGATTCTCCACCATCAAGCGGGCCGAGTATTCGATTGACGCGGGAGATTGGAAGTACGTCGAACCGGTCGGCCAGCTCTCCGATGCGAAGGTCGAAGACTACGACTTCATGGCTTCCCTGGGCGCCGGGAATGACGCCGCGTCCGACCATGTGATCGTCGTTCGCGTCTACGACAAATACGACAACATGGGCGCGGCCAAGACGCTGTTGAAGGGGAAGTAAGAGGCGCTCGTCATCTAAGAGGCGCTCGTCATCTAAGAGGCACTCGTCATCTAGGACCCTCGTTCTTAGAATTCGGACATGTCCCAAAGGCCTCTTTCCGTGCGCCATTGGGCTCGCCGACAATTGTTGTACGATGCGCTGTCCCTGTTCAGCCTGGAAGCTGCCTCTTGTCCTCTTCGCACTGGCGTTGTTGACGGCCTGTTCTGGCGTGTCTCATCCCGCGGGAAATACGGGTGGCAACGGTGGTGGCACGGGCGGCAGCAACCTGGCGTGCAAGGGCATGTCGGTCGGGCAGACGGCGAGTCTGAACGGTTTTGTTCCGTTCTCCAGCAGCAGCTTGTGGAATACCGACATTTCTGCCGCGCCGGTTGACCCGAATTCCAACACCATCATCAGCAACTGGGTGGGTTCGGTGAACGTTCATCCCGACTGGGGCAACGATCCGACCTACGGCATTCCTTACGTCGTCGTCAATGGAAGCCAATCGCTGGTGAAGGTGAATCTGGGCGCCTACGGGGGCGAGAGCGATCCCGGCCCCATGCCGGTCCCAGCGAGCGCTCCGGTCGAAGGCGGATCGTCCAGCACCGGCGATCGGCACGTGCTGGTGCTCGACAACGGCAATTGTTTTCTCTATGAGCTGTACAACTCGTCCGTGAATTCCGACGGAAGCTGGAACGCCGATTCAACCGCGGTGTGGGATTTGTTGGGCAACGAGCAACGCCCCTATACCTGGACTTCCGCGGACGCGGCCGGACTGCCGATCTTTCCCGGCCTCGTGCGTTACGACGAAGTTGCCACGGGCAACATCCAGCACGCATTTCGCTTCACGCTACCGAAGTCGAGGGCTGCATTCGTTCCTCCAGCGTCGCATTGGGCAGCAAACTCCAGCGATCCTACGGCGCCGCCGATGGGGATGCGGCTGCGCCTGAAATCCGGCTACGACATTTCTGGGTTCGACACACAAATGCAGGTAATTCTGTCCGCGATGAAGACCTACGGCCTGATTCTCGCCGACAACGGCAGTGCGCTTTACGTGACAGGAGTGTCCGACAACCGCTGGGGATCCGATCTCGAATCCCTGAAAACCGTGCCGGCGTCGGCCTTTGAAGTCGTACAGATGAATCCCGTGTACACGAACGCGAATTATCCCACCGGATCAGCGCCTACGATCAACTCGTTCACGGCATCCGCCACGCATGTTTCCTCGGGCGGCAGCGTGACGCTGTCGTGGGGTGCATCCAGCGCCGATTATGTCATCGTCTCCCCGGGTCTAGGCGCAGTGCGCGGAACCACTGCAACCGTGAATCCCGCAGCCACCACGACCTACACGCTGTACGCTACAAACCAGTATGGGCGAACTTCCGCAACAGTCACCGTGAACGTCCCGTAGTAGAGGGCGGCTTACTCGCCGCGGCGCTTGTCTCCACTTCATCATCGTCGAGCAGACTTGAACTCTTAATCGCAGTTAACTCCCCCGCGTGCCGCAGCTCCGGGAAAAGCCACGCCCACATTGCGATCACGACCAGAGTTCCAATTCCTCCCAACACCACGGCTGGCACGGTGCCAAACCATTGCGCGGTCACGCCGGATTCAAACTGCCCAAACTCGTTCGACGTCCCGATGAATATCATGTCAACCGCTGTGACGCGGCCACGCATTGCATCCGGGGTCGCGAGTTGCGTGAGCGTGGCGCGGATGATCACGCTGATCATGTCGCTGGCTCCCAACAACAGCAGAGCAATCAGCGAGACCGTCAGGCTGCGCGATACGCCGAAAATGATTGTGAAGATTCCGAACCCCGCCACCGCCCACAACAGCGTCGGCCCGGACCGCCCACGCAGCGGCCAGTGCGCCAGCAGCACGGCCATGATAGCCGCGCCCACTCCCGGAGCGGTGCGCAGCAGCCCCAGCCCCCATGGTCCCGTATGCAGAATTTCGCGTGCGTACACCGGAAGCAGCGCCACCGCCCCGCCCAGCAGCACAGCAAACAGATCGAGCGAGATCGCGCCCAGAATCAGCTTCTTGCTCCAAATGTAATGCAGCCCTGCGAAAATAGTCTTCAGCGTCATGGGTTCGCGGGGACGTGCCTTCACCTCCGGCTTGATGCGGAACGAGGAAACCGTCGCGCCGATTGCCGTCAGCATTGCGATCCCATACACTGCCGAGGGCCCGCGGAACGCCGCATACAGAATGCCCCCAAACGACGGCCCCAGTATCGTCGCCGCCTGAAAAATGCTCGCGTTCCAGGCGACCGCGTTGGGGAAGTGCTCTTCGGGAACCAGTTGCGGCAGAATCGAGCGACTGGCCGTGCTGTTGAACGAGCGCACCACCCCGATCAGCACCAGCACCACGTAGATCGAAGAGATTGAAGGTGCGCCGCGCTCGGCGAGAGCCAGGAGCAGTGCAAAACAAATTCCGTAACCGGCGTAGCACGCCGAGAGCACATGTCGGCGTTCGAATCGGTCCGAGGCGTGCCCCGAGAGCGGAAACAGCAAAATTGCCGGAAGAAACTGTGCCAGCCCCACGTAGCCCAGGTCGAGCGGCCTCTTCGTGATCTCGTAGACCTGCCACCCGACGGCCACCGCCTCCATCTCGACCGCCGCCACAATGAGAAAGCGCGCGACCTGGAACAGCACGAATCCGGGATGCGTGAAGGCAACGCGTCCAGCTCTGGCGTCGGAGTTTGCGGACATGAACTGCTTACTGTGCCACAGAAGGGTGTGGATGTGCAGAATGGAACTGGGATAGGCGGCGGTCTAAGCTTGTGCTGCGCCGCTGGAACGCTCGACCGGCGAGAAGACCTCGATGCGGTTCCTGCCATTCTTCTTCGCCGCGTACAAACTGACGTCGGCCTCACGAAGAAGGTCGGCGACGGTGCCGTCACGGTTTAAGGACGTTACCGTGACGCCCATGCTGACCGTCGCAGAGGCTGTGCCGAACGGAGTGTTGATGGGATCTTTGCCAACCAGAGTGCGGATCTCGTTGGCCCGGCGCGCTCCGGTTTCCAGAGGGCAGCCCGGTAGAATGACAATGAATTCCTCGCCGCCATACCGGCCGACGAGGTCATATGGCCTCAGGTCCGCCTTCAGTCGGCAGGCCACTTGTTTCAGAACTTCGTCGCCCGCAGCGTGCCCCAGGGTGTCATTCACACGCTTGAAGTGGTCGATATCGGCCAGGATGATGGTCGCCGGCTTTTCTTCGCGCCCGCTGCGCGAAAACTCCCGCTCCAGGGCCGAAATAATTTCCGAACGGTTCAGGAGGTTGGTTAGAAAATCATGCGTGGCAGCGAAACGCAGCGATTGCTGCAGATCCAGGATTCGTTTGCCCACCATGATTCGCGAGCGCAACTCGGCGGGGTCCACCGGTTTCGACAGATAGTCGTCGGCCCCGGCCTCCATGGCGATCAGCAGATCCTGTTTCCGATTCTTGGCGGTCAGCATCATGGTGTAGATGTAGTTTCCATGGCTGAGTTTTCGGATGCGCCGCAGAATGTCGATACCATCCAGGCCGGGGAGGAGCCAATCGAGGATGGCCAAGTCGGGAGGAGTGGGAGCTTCCAGCAGCTTAACGGCTTCGGTGCCGCTGCCGACGGACACGTGTTCCAGTCCCCAGTCGGTGAGAAAGCCACCGATCTTGTGCCGTTCGATGTAGGAATCTTCAACCAGAAGAATCTTCATGCCCGCCCCGTCCCCATGCTGGCAGCGTCACCCAACATTCACAAGGTTACGGGGAGAAAACGAAAGAACATGTACCCGCGGGTTGGTTGTTACCCGCCGCCAGTGGTCAGGATTTCTCCGCGGCCAGATACACGACGAGGGCGCTCAGCAGCGCCAGCACTGCAAAGCTGGAAATCAGCAGAAGGAAATTCCAACCGACTTGTCCGGATCCGAAGCGTAGAAGATGAAAGGCTCGCGGAGGCACGAACTCTGACCCCCACGACGCCCAACGCAGACCGTGGCTGTATTGCGACGCCACGAAGACTACGCCCACCAGCACGGTGACGACCCAGGCGAAAGTTTGCGCGATCGTGATGGGCCGGCTGACGCGCTCGGCCGCGGCGTTCCGGCGGCGCAGCTGCGCTCGCCACCACAACAGGCTGGGTGAGCCGCAAGGCGTCGCGCGCTCCGATTCAGTCCGCGCCCGCTGGAAGGTCTGCGTCACCAAAACGAGATCGCTGCATTTGACGCACCCATCCACGTGGCTGCGCAATTCCTGGCCGCAACCTTCGGGCCAGTGCCCATCCTTCAGTGCCTGGTGAAGCTCTTTTTCGTAGGAGCAAGTGCGGAAGGTCATCATGCTTTCCCCCGATCTGCGGCGATCTGCTGGCGCAGCAGACGCGCGATTTTTCGCCGCGCCCGGAAAAGCAGCAGACGAATGCCCGCCGCGCTCAGGCCGGTGATCTCTGAGATCTCACGGTGCGAATAGCCTTCGGCGTGCGCCAGCCAGAGCAGCTGCCTCTCGCGTGGACGCATTCGCGCCAACGCCGGCTCGAGCGTGGCCTGCGAGTCGATGCTCGACAACCTGTCCTGAGCCGCCAGAAACTGTTCCGGAACATCTTCAATGCAGGCCGCGCCCGGCCGTCTCCAGTGGTCGCGCAAGAGATTGGTCGCAATGCGATACAGGTAACGCCGGTAGTTCACCTCGCCACCTTCTGGGCGCGATGCACACAGGAAGCGGAGATAGCTCTCTTGCATCAGATCATCGGCAAGCGCTGTGTTCCCCGAGACTCGCACCAGGTACGCTCGCAGGCCCGGTGCGGAGCGCTGGTAGAAGCCGGCGAAGGCATCGCTGTCCATGGGCAGTTCGTCCGTTCGCGATGCCCCGCGAGCTCCTACATTCGGGATGGCATATTCCCCGGTCGTATCTGGTTTCCTCATGGCTGCGTTCCCGAGCAGCCCGCCGTCGGGCTGCTGCGTGGCTGAGGCAGGGGCTCAGGCAGCAAATTGATTCTAGTTCCGTCCTCCGCTTTCCGGCATCAAGCCGAGATGCCGGGCCAATACCCACGTGATTCCCGCCGAGATGATAAATCCCAGGCCGGGCATGAGCACCACGGTGCCAATCACGAGTAAAGCGATGGCGCCATCGGTGACGCTGTGGCGCAGGGAGAGCAAGCCGATGCCAAGCAGGGTCATCACGATTCCGATCTGCAGGGGCGTGAGCACCCGGGCGACCGGACTTGGAACCGGTGGCTGGTGCTCGAAGCCGACCGCGATCGGCGTCGCTTCCAGAAAACGCTTGCCCGCGTCGGTGCTCATGTAGGTAAGCACTTCCTGGGAGGTGCCAAATCTTTCAATCAGCCTGCCGTGCACGTCAGTCTGCAGTTTGAAAATGCGCCCCCAACGCCGGTTTTCCAGCAAAACATGGGTCAGCCAGAGGAGCGCGCCAAGAATGCAAACGAAGACCAGAAACGGGATGCCATCGCTGATCAGTTCGCGGTCAACTCCTGAGGATTCTGGCTCGGACGTATGCGGCCACAGTTTGCGCTCCAGCGTTTGGGCGGGCTCCTCATGTTCAGGGTGCAGATTGTTAAAGAGATAGAAGTCGGGATTTTGTGCGATCTCGGGATGCGCCTGCAGGAAGCGCCCGAGTTGAGGATTGTTACGGTTCACGTAATCCGCATTCGACAGCAGCGAAGGGTCCCGCGCCACAACCTCGGCTAACGTGGGGCTCACGCGCAACTCCTGAAGCAACTGGTCCTGCATGGCCGCCAGGTCCTTTTCGCTCATCTGCGGAGCATTGGGCGCCCCTGCCGGTTGCGCGGCGCGCGGCGCTTGAGCAACGCTCACCGCAGTGAACAACGCCAAGAATGCTACGATCGACCGAATCAACGTCATGTGCCGCCGCTGCTTGTGCATGTAGAGGTTCCCTTCGTGAGAGATGCGCCGTGAAGCATCTCTATGCACACAACGAACGAGGATGGGCAACGGTTAACAACAATTTCAATTTCGTGGCAGTTTTTGTAGTGGCTCTTCTCCTCGATCTCCGCGGATTCTCTTTGCGATCTCAGCGGTTAAAGGCTCTCTGCCGGCACTGCCAAAGATCCTGACTGCAAAGGACGCGAAGAAGAACCGCGAAGGACGCAGAGAAGGCCTAAGAAGCCGTTCCAACGCGAGCAGCTCGACATCGTGGTAAGTCAGAGACAATCCTCACGCCACCAGCGGAGCGTTGGCGATTCCCTCAGTTCCGAACACTCTCCGGTAGCGCTCGATCTCCGCCGGAGGCCCGAGCGCCTTGGAATAATTGTCAGAGAGCTTCACCGCCGGCCGCCCTTCGACGTTCGAAACCTTGCATATCAGGCTGATGGGGTCAAAGCCCCCGCTATTGTTGGGATTGCAGCCGCGAAAATCGTTGGTCAAGAGCGTTCCCCAGCCCGCGCTGAAGCGAACGCGCCGCCCCGGCGTCCACTTGTTGCGATCTTCGAAGTCAGCCGCACTCAGGAAATCGCCGGGGCCCACGCCTTTCGCCAGAGCGCCGCCAAAATACGCATGCAGTCCGAGGATCGCATCCACATCCAGCGTGTCGGAGGCGATCAGCAGTTTCTCGCGAGGGTCCCTTCCGCGCGCTTTGAGCCACGTAATATATTCATCTCCGGCGACGTAAGGATCCTTGCTGTCTACACGCTGTCCGGTCCAGTCCGTCGCCCACTCGGGCGCTCCCGCCAAAAACTGCGTCGTGCCAAAGGTATCGGGCAACATCACCCGCAACGCACCTTCATAGGTCTGCTGCCACAGTTCCAGCACTCGATACTGCGACGCTTTCAGCGCCACGTCATCCGGCGCCAGCGCGGCCATCACCATCGGAATTTCATGGGCGTTGGTTCCAATCGCTTCCAGGTCATGCTTGTGCGCCAGAAACGCATTCGACGTCCCGATAAAATTGCTGCCGAGATTGGCGGCCATGGCCACGACGACATATTCCTGCCACAGAAAACTGTGCCGCCGGCGCGTTCCGAAATCAGCCACACTTAATCCGGGGACACCGCGCAGCCGCTCGATCTTGCTCCACAACTTCGTCTTGGCCCGCGCATACAGGATGTCGAGTCCGAATTCGCTCAGCGTCTTCAGCTGCGCCCGCGTCTTCAACTCGTCGAGAATCGCCAGCGCGTATAGTTCCCACATCGTGGTCTCAGTCCATGTACCCTCGAAAGTCAGGTGGATCTGCCCGTCGCGCACCGACAGCTGATAATCCGACAGGCGGAAGTCGCGCTCCAACCACTCCAGAAACGCCGGCTCGAAAATTCCGCGGCGGCCGTAAAACGTGTTGCCTGCCAGCCACACCAGTTCCGATTTTCGAAACCGCCGTCCGCGCACGTGCTGCAGTTGCACTTTCAGTTCTTCAATGTGGATGATGTCCGCCATGCGCACCGAAGCATGCCGGTTGATCAGCGAGAACTCCACGCGCGTCCTGGGGAAATGTTTCCAGATAAACTGCAGCATCAGCAGCTTGTAGAAATCGGTGTCGAGCAGCGACCGCACCACCGGATCCAGTTCCCAGTTGTGGTTGTGCGCGCGTTCTGCAAAGTTCACGATCATCGAAGCGGGCGGCCTGCGGCAGTCGATGCAACACCGCGCAAACGGCAGTCTAGAGGATAAGGGATGAGAGTCCCCCTTGTCCTCCTCACTCAGGCAGGGACTTCGGAGGTTTGAAAAACAAGAGAGGTGTGAAAAGGAAGACTCGCCTAGCTCAATACTTCGCGCACTTTGCGCAACAGATTTTGCAAGGTGAAGGGTTTCTGCAGAAACGAAGAGCCGGTCTCGATGGTGCCTTCGCTGATAATTGAGTCCTCGGTGTAGCCGGAGAGATAAAGCACCTTGGCTTCGGGGCGGATCTGCGCGAGCTGCTTGACTAAGTCGCGGCCGCTCATCCCGGGCATCACAACGTCTGTGATCACAAGGTCGATTTTGCCGTCATGCATGGCCGCAGCGGCCATGCCGGCCTCGCCGTTTTCCGCTTCCACCACGCGGTAGCCTCTGGCGGCCAGGGTGTCGCGCACGAGTTGGCGGACCGATTCTTCGTCTTCGACCAACAAGACAGTCTCGGTGCCACCCAGGATGGCATTCGCCACCGGAGCAGCATGCTGCTCGACGACGCCGTCGACGCGGGGCAGATAAATATGGAATGTCGTGCCGCGCCCCTCTTCGCTCTGCACCATGACGTATCCACCGCTCTGTTTCACGATGCCATAGACCGTGGAGAGCCCGAGGCCAGTGCCTTTGCCTTTTTCTTTGGTGGTAAAAAATGGCTCAAAGATTCGCGACTGGGTCTCGCGGTCCATGCCCATGCCGGTGTCACGGACCGTGAGCAGAACGTAGTTGCCGGGGCGGATGAAAGTCTGGCCGCGGCGATGATTCTCATCCACGACCAGATTCTGGGTGTGGATGGTGAGCTTTCCGCCGTTGGGCATCGCGTCTTTGGCGTTTACCACCAGATTCATCAGCACCTGCTCCAGCTGTCCGGCGTCGGCCCGGGTGTGGGACGCGTCAGGATCCAGACTGGTGGTGATCTCGACGTTCTCGCCAATCAAAGGCTGGAGCAGACGTTCCATGTCACGCACAATGGCGTTCACGTCGACGACTTTGAGTTCCTGTAACTGTTTGCGGCTGAAGGCCAGCAACTGCCGGGTCAGAGTTGTGGCGCGGTCGGCGGCGAGCTGAATCGCGCGTCCCTTCTCGTAGAGGGGATGATCGAGTTCGAGGTTGGCTAGAATCACTTCCGCATATCCGCTGATTACCATCAGCAGATTGTTGAAGTCGTGAGCCACTCCGCCCGCCAGTCGGCCAACAGCTTCCATTTTCTGCGCCTGGCGGAATTGATCCTCCAGCACGCGGCGGTCGGTGACGTCTTCGGCTATCGCCTCCAACACATCTGCCGGTTCGTCGGCGCTGCTCACGGCCCGGCCGCTGATGCGCACGGTGATGAGGGTGCCATCTTTCCGCTTCCACTTCATCTCGATTCCATCGAGGCGGCCGGTGCGGCGGAATTCGTCGATCAGCCGGTTGTGTTCTTCGGAGTGCGCGAATATATCTTTTTCCGGATCGAGCAGCAGGACTTCTTCAGCCGAACCGTATCCCAGCATGGTGATCAGGGCCGGATTTACGTCCAGAAATCGCCCTTCCAGACTCGAGCGGTAGATTCCGTAGACCGAACTCTGCACCAGGGAACGGTAACGAGCTTCGGAGCGGCGCAGTGCCTGCTCGTTTCTCTTGATCTCAACCGCACTGGCCAGTTGCCGCGCCACGAAAGTCAAAATCTCTTTATCGCGCTCGCCATAGCGAATGTTTTTGGAATACGTTTGCACTACCAGTGCCCCGAAAGTATGGCTGTTGACTTTGAGGGGAACACCCATCCAGTCGAGGGAACGCGATCCGTTGCGCGCCACTTCGCCGCGGTCCTCCATGGCCTCAAGCACTTCGGGGGTCGCCAGCAGCGGCTGCCCCGAGCGGATGAGATAGTCGGTCAGCCCGCTGCCCAGCTTTTTGGGAACCGGGGCGGAGTCCTGTTCGTCGACGAAGTAAGGGAAGCTGAGCAACTCAGTGGACGGATCGTAGAGAGCGACGTAGAAGTTCCGCGCGTACAGCAACTCATCGACAATGCCGTGCACGGCGGCGAAAAACTGCTGGAGATCACTGGCGCTGCTGCTCTTCTCAGCGACCCGATAAAGAGCCGAGCTGAGCGCTTCGACCCGCTTGCGATCGGAAATGTCATGGTATCCGGCGGAGAAGCCCGCCATTTTTCCGTCCAACAACAGAGGCGCGCATGAGAGGGAAACATCGACCAACGATCCATCTTTCTTTCTGCGCCGCGTTTCCAGCGTGATGCGCTCTCCTCGGGAGAGCGCCTCGGTCACCCACTGTGATTCCGCCAGACGGTCGGGAGGCACTACGAGATTCTCCAGAGGCTGACCCATGACCTCGGAGACCTGGTAGTCAAACATGCGGACGAAGGCATCGTTGGCCCAGAGCACGCGATGGGTGCAATCCGCGATGCTTAATCCATCGGGCGACGCCTGGAACATCTGTTCCAGAAACTGCAGCCGAGTCTTGGCGTTCGAGGGATGGATGGTTGCGGGTTCGGATAAAGGAGGCAGTGGGCAGGAAGGCTCGGAGCAGGAGCCGTTCGCGGGCGGCACAGTGTTTTCCGGGTGTACAAACGCAGGGGGAGCTCCGCTGTCCAGGGCTGTTTTCAGCCGGCTGGCGCGGGAAAGATCTGCCCGTCCTGATGGGGCGACACGTTCACCCATCCGCGAATTCCCCCTCGAAATACGCAGTCCAAGGGCATGGTAGAACGCAAAGTACTGAGTCGAAAGTTACGGGGGTAATCCCGAAATGACGCGTTCCGCAATGGGAGCGCTTCCGCGGCCTTTTGCAATGCGCGGGTTACTTCGGTGAGTCGCAGAGGTCAGTGACGCGCGCTCGCCGTGCCACAATGTCCTCACCGATCTCACGCACGCTTACCCCAGCCGTGTGCGGAGAGAGACGCTTTCCACAGGAGTTTGCGGATGAACCGATTTGGGGCAGGAGTTATCTATTTTCCACGCGCCGCGGTGCTGATGTTCGCCGTGGTGATCGCGATTTCAGCAGCTTCGGCGCAGACTCCGGGCGTCACCGAGGACAGCATTCTGATTGGATCGTGCTCGGCCCTCGATGGCCCGGCGCATGTGCTTGGCAGGCAGACCGTGCTGGGTGCCTCAGCCTATCTCCATATGGTCAACGACGAGGGCGGAGTTTTCGGCCGCAAGGTTCAACTGCAGGCATTCGATGACAGCTACGATCCCGACAAGGCTCCGGCGTGCTTCAAACGCATGATGAAAGAGGGAGTGTTCGCCTTGGGATTCTTCGTGGGTACACCGACTGCCAAGGTGTACGTGCCCATGGCACAGGAAGAGAAGATTCCGGTGGTGGGGCTGTTCACCGGCGCGCAGATGTTGTACGAACCGCTCAAACATGAAGTCATCAACGTTCGCGCGTCGTACTACGATGAAACCCGTGAGCAGGTCGACAAGCTCTGGGAACTGAACATCCGCAAGATTGGTGTGATCTACCAGGACGACCCTTTTGGCAAGGCTGTGCTGGAAGGCGTGAAGCTGGCCCTGCAAAAGCACGGTGCGGCTCCGGTCGCGCTGGGTACATTCACGCGCAACACCCTGGATATCGATCCGGGCATCAGGGCGGTAATGGCGGCGCATCCGCAGGCCGTCGTGGTGGTAGGGCCCTACGCCCCAGCCGCTGCGATTGTGAAGCAGGCACACGCGATGGGATGGAAGCCACAGTTCCTCACCGTGTCTTTCGTCGGGACCGAGGAGTTTATCAAGCAAGCCGGGGGGGATGCGGAAGGCACGATTATCACTCAGGTGATGCCCCCCTACGATCGCACCGACTACCCCACGGTGGCGTTGTACCGGCAATGCCTAGCGAAATACTCGCCCGGTGAACCGCCGACCTTCGTAAGCCTCGAAGGTTTTGTGGACGCCATGGTGGTGGTCGAGGGATTGAAGCGGGCGGGGAAGGATGTGACGCGGGAAAAATTCATCTCCGCCATAGAGTCAATTCACGCCATGAACGTTGGCCTGGGGCCGCGGCTCATTCTCAACTACAGTGCGACCGACCACAAGGGATTCGATCGCGTATATCCGACGATCGTGAAGAACAGCCAACCGGTGTTGCTGACGGACTGGTCTTCGATCGGGAAGTGAACCGAAGGTCACGCTTTCTGTATCGTTGAGGGCACCGCTCGACACACTTCTGCCTGCGATTGGTATTAACCCGCAGCAACGCAGAAAGTTTCTCTCCACATTTAACACATTCCAGTGGCGCTAGCTTGCCCTGGCGCAGAAGCATCTCTCGCTGGCACCTCGGCATCGAATGAATTAACCAGGTGGTTAATTCGTAAAGATTCGTCAACGGGTCGGAGGTGACCTTTATGACTGCAACGGAGAAGAGCTTCGTGAAACTGGCGAGTACGTTTCTAGCGGTGGGGCTATTGAGCACAATGCTCGTGGCTGAGACCGCTACTCGCTACGACAATCAAATTCAGACGACGGCGGCGCAGAAGCTGGCCGCGAAGAACCAGTTCCGCGACGTGAAGGCGAGTGTGGAAGACGGGATTGTGACCCTTACGGGCACGGTCGATCTCTACCAAGGCAAACTGGATGCTGCGAAGCTGGCGCGCAAGATCGCGAATACCGAGGGAGTGCGCAACCTGGTGACGGTGGCGGGTCCGAATGTGCCGGACGAGCAACTTGAGCAGAAACTGGCCAAGAAGCTGACCTACGTGCGCGTGGGTTACGACAGCACGTTCGACTACTTCGCGCTGGGAGTGAAAGACGGAGTGGTCACGGTCGAAGGGCAGGATCGAACTGGCATTGGCCGCGACGAAGCGCTGTCCGACATCGCGAACATGCCGGGCGTTAAAGATGTGATCGACAAGGTTTCGCTGGAGCCGGTTTCATTTTTCGATGACGGCCTGCGATTGCGAGCGCTGCGCGCCATTTATCGCGACCCGGTGTTGAGCAAGTACGCGGCAGATCCGGCGCGTCCGATTCGGATCATTGTGACCAACGGACATGTGACCCTGTATGGATCGGTCGATAGCCCGATGGATAAGACGGTTGCCGGGCTCCGAGCGAACCAGCTCTCCGGCGCCTTCAGCGTCGACAACAAACTGCAGGTCGAATAAGTCGGCAGGCAGGGAATGTAAGGTTGATGCAGCGGTGACAGGGAGGCGCGGCTCGAGACTAAACCGTCACGAGCCGCGCCTTTTCTTATTTCCCAGGTGTGTGCTCGAAGGGGAGCTTGGTGTAGCGCACCTTCTCCGGGGCAATGATCAAAGCGACTCGTCCTTCTGGATTGCGGAAGGGAAACGGCTTGCCTGTGTATTTGTGCGAGACGGCGTCCATCACCTTGAAATCTGAGTCTGGGCGGCGTTCAATGACGCGGCCGCGGATCTGAACTTCTTCGTAGGGATTGGTGAAGTCGACGATCGACAGCGCCACGCGTGGGTCGCGGCGCGTGTTCTTCGCCTTGAGCGAGCCTTCGCCGGTGCAGATGACGATGTGCTCCCCTTCGCGGCCGACCCATACCGGCACGGACTGCGGTGAGCCGTCGGGCATGAGCGTAGCGAGGTGAGCAAAGTTCGGACGGTCGATGAGTTGCTTGACTTCGGGCGAGATGTCGTTGGGCATAGGTTCCTCCTTGCCTACGGTAATCGGTTGATTAGCGAGGCGACGTAGCCTGCACCGAATCCGTTGTCGATGTTGACTACGCTGACGTTGGAGGCGCACGAGTTCAGCATGCCGAGCAGCGCGGCCAGCCCTTTGAACGACGAGCCGTAGCCGACGCTGGTGGGCACGGCGATGACGGGAACGCCGACAAGGCCTCCTACAACGCTGGGCAGGGCACCTTCCATGCCGGCACAGACGATGACGACGCGGGCCCGAGTCAGGGCTTCGCGGTTGGCCAGGAGGCGGTGAATGCCGGCGACGCCGACGTCGTAAAAGTGCTCGACTTCATTCCCCATCACTTCCGCGGTGACGACAGCTTCTTCCGCTACAGGGATGTCGCTGGTTCCGGCGGAGACCACGGCGATCACTCCCTTGCCATAGCGCGTGGAATCCTTCTGCAGCACTATAGCCCGGGCGAGGTCGCGGTATTCGGCGGCGCGAAACTTCTTCTTTACCGCGGCAAACTGTTTTTCGCTGGCGCGCGTGGCCAGGATGTTGCCCCCGTGTTTGGCGAGGCGGGCAAAAATTCCGGCGACCTGGGCGGGCGTCTTGCCTTCTCCGAGGATGACCTCAGGCATGCCGGCACGCAGAGCGCGGTGATGATCGACTTTGGCGAAGCCGAGATCCTCGAAGGGCAGATGGCGCAGACGGTCGACGGCCGCATCGGGAGTGATCTTGCCCGAGCGCACTTGCTGAAACAGTTTGCGGATGGATTCGGCGTTCAAGAGGCACTCAGCGGTTTCGGCATTCGGCATTCAGCCGGGCTGAGGTCTAGATTAGCATTTCGCAGAGAGGGCGGAGTTCAGGCATGGGCGGCGCGCGACTTTGAGTTGGAAAGCGAGCGGACTTTGGCAATCACGGCGGCACAGACTTTGCGGGCCAGCCCGGGCTCGTCGAGGTGCGCGAGGAATAGCCGGCGCAGGCCACTGGGCGCGACTTTGCCGGCAAGGTAGGCGTCATAGATTTGGTTTCCGATGCGGTAGCCGAGATCCTGCGCGGCGGATTCACACTTGCTGACCTCGGCCCGGATGGCCGCCTGCGCCGCTTTTTCGCAGGCCGCCCGGGATAGCGGTGACGAGTCGCTGGGAACGGGACGCGAGGGATAGAGCACGCGCGAACCGAAATAGGCTACCGCGTGCTCGACCACGCGGGTGTAGAAATCGTCGATTGCGGTCCTGAGGGCGCGGTTGCTGCTCGCGGCGCTTCCTTCTTCCGCATGGCCGTTGAGGCGCTGCGGCAATCCCCGACAGGCTTGATGCAGAAAGCGGGTGGCATCTTCGGCGGCGTGGATCATCTGGAATTCGCGGACATAGAACGCATTCACTTGTGGCAGGTAGGCACTGCCGCGTTCTTCCACGCTGGCCAGCATGGCTTCGCGCCCGGTTTCAGCAATGCTTTTGCGCGACAGCAAACGGCGCAGCATGCCGTCGGACGAACCACCGTAGACCTCAGGCATCAGGTCGACCAGAAATTTCGGCTGGGTGCCGTTGTGCGGCGAGTAACGGTTGATCTCGAGGAAGCGGGCCAGGCTGTCGATCAAGTTGTAGATGGTGGGAGCGAAATCGGGACCGTCGTCGCAGCGGCTCCACTGGTCGAGAAACAGGCGGTAGCTTTCGTATTTTTCCAGCGGCGTGGCGTTGAAGACGCACAGAACGTCATCGTTGACGCGAACGCCTTCCACTTTGTCGGCGCGTTCTCCGGCGGCGCGCCAGTAGAGCGCGTCGATGTTCTGCAAGACAGTGAGAATTTTTGCGCTAGGCATCTGCTGACGCAGCGCGCGCGGCAGATGGTCCGGAGCGAGATGCGACTCGCCGAACAACACGAAGATGACAGCGTTGGGATGGCGCTCGCGGATTTCGGCGATCTTGGCGGCGGCGTGACGGTCGCGGGCGCCGATCTTGCGGAGATCTTCGCGCGGCATGCAGTCGAGGCCGTAGACGGCTTCCGCGTGATCGCGCGCAGTGACCAGCAACTCGTGAAACGGGGCCCAGTCGTATCCCCAGTCAAGGTCGAAGCGGATGCGCTGGCGGAGTTCGGTTTCGTCGATTTCGCGGCGCCACCACTCGTCGAGAATGTGCTGGTCACGGGCGAAAATGGTTTCGACTCCCAGCACGACCGGACGGTCGCCGGCCAGCGCACGCTGCTCGATCAGCGAGGCGGCATGACGCTGCGCAGCGGGCAGCGCGTGGTAGTCGCCGATGAGGACCACGTCGGCGGAGTGGAGTGCGCTTTGAATCTGCTGCGCATCAAGAACGGAGTCGTAGCTGCGAAAGGCCTGGTTGAATTCGCGAAGATATTTGCGACGGTTATGGGAATCCTGGGCACGGATTTCGCGCTCCACTCCCGCCAGCGCGTGCAACTGGGCGGCGCTGCGGCGGGATCGGAGATTGGCGGTCGAGGACATGATTGGCTCTTGGCTCTTGGCTCTTGGCTCTTGGCTCTTGGCTCTTGGCTCTTGGCTCTTAGCTCTTAGCTTCTGGCTCCTCGTCTTGACTTCTTCTTCAGCAACTCCCTATGCTCCACAATTCGAGGTCATTCTTCTGTGCCTCGCCGGAGGCTTTCTGCCTAACCATCCACCGCGGAATCTGACCATCGCGACCACGGGGGCCAGCGGGGCCATTTTTCTGCGGCATCTTCTGCTGGCCGTCGAACGCGATGCTCGCGTGGAGACGGTCAACTTCATCGCTTCTGACAGCGCGCTGCGGGTTATGGCCGAAGAGTTGGGCCTGAAGGGCCGGTCCAACCTGGTCGGCCGGATTCTTGGCCACTCCGGCAGTCGTGCTGCGCTCAAAATCAAAGAGCAATCGAACACCGACATCGGGGCGAACGTGGCCAGCGGTTCCTATCCCGCCGACGCCATGATCGTCATGCCATGCAGCGTTGGCACTTTGGCCCGTATCGCCAACGGCGTTGCCGCGCAACTGATTGAGCGCGCGGCGGATGTCTCGCTCAAAGAGAAGCGTCCGCTGGTGCTGTGCGTGCGCGAGACGCCGCTCAACAAAATCCACATCCGCAACATGTACCGGGCCGCCGACGCCGGAGCCACCGTCTTCCCGCTGATTCCGGCGTTCTATTACCACCCTGCTTCTTTAGATGAGATGGCGCGCGAATTTGCTTACCGCGTGCTGGCTCATGTGGGCCTTCCCCAGGCCGACGCCTTTCGCTGGAAAGGCTGACGAATCAATCACTTCGACGCCCAGGGAAATCCTCTTCTCCCCTCAGTACTATCGGCATATAGAGGGCAGGATTTCAGTGTAGAGAGCCAAAGGTGCAGGCGGCAGATGCCCGCTGGACATGTACAGGTGGGGAACTACGAAGGCGGGCTATTGGGTGGGGCAGGGCTGGCAATCTTCGTGACCTGCTTGTTGAGTTCCGCTTCCGGGATATCGCGGCCCATACTTCTAAAGCTCTGCTGAGCATTGAGCACGTATTGACGCGAGAGACTGCTGTTGCCGGCACGTTCTTCAATCGCTGCGAGTCGCAGATAGGCTCGTCCGGTATCGACGAGGAGCGCCTTGTCGCGTTGGGCGCTGTGCAGTTTGCTCATCGACTGCGAGAATTTGGTGAAGCCCAGCAGGGCTTGGCGGGCATGTTCGGTATCGGCTTGGTCATACTGGAGATTGGAAAGCTCAGCATATCCCGTCCCAGCTGACATTTCCCTCCAGATCAGAACTCCGTCAATCCAGGTCCCCATGTAGGCGCCGGCCACGACACCAACGAGGAGACCCGATGACAGTGCGATGCAGCAAAGTTTCAGTGCTTTCATGCTGACCTCATTTTTTTCCGGGGCAGTCGCAGGAGTCTTGCTGGTTGCGCGCTTGCACGATCTCCCTCAGATGCGACTCTGAATAGTTCTTCCAGCCTGCCTGCCGCAATGTGGTCTGCGCTTTTTGCATCCAGGTCTGAGAGGCGGGAAGATTACCGGCGGATTCTTCGACCATTCCAAGCCGCGCATAGGTGATGCCGGTCTCGACGTCGATGAGCGTGAGCACCGCCGGATCGGTCGCCTGTGTCCGGCCCTTTTGAGCGGCATCCAACACCAAGTTCAAGTCTGCTCGACGGCCTTCTGATCCGTATTTTGGATTTTGGAGGATAGTGGCCGATCTCATGTTGACGATCCACAGGCTTGCGATCGACTCGTAGGTTCTGAGAAAGGCTTTTTCTTCGGCCGTCCGGAAGGCGCGAAACTCTCGCGCGGACTCGAACGACGACCCGAGTTCCCACCCGGCGTATGACCCGAGTCCAGTGCCGACGAAGAACAGCAGCCCAAAGAGTGCGGCCTTCTTGAACACCCGTTCCGCCTCCAAAACCGATTCGACGCCTACCATGGTCTGAGCCGCAGTCCACTTCGCGACGTCAGGGGACCGTGAACCGAGAGAACTTAAGTCTAGAAGGGCGTCGGTACCCTTCCCAGATGACTGACAGACATGTACGCGTGGGGAAAGTGGCGACGGTACGAGGGTTTTTCGGAGCCGGCTTTATGACGAGATTTCCAAAGCGACGCTGGCAAGTTATTGGCGTAAAATGCGGCAACTTCCAACAAGTGGGTGGCAAATGCTTGCGACCAAACACTATTTCATTCTCGTGCGGCTTGCCGTCTTCTCGCTGCTGATGACCGCAGCGCTGTTGCACGCGGACGACCGCAATCCTCTAGCCGGTAACGCCAAAGCGGCGAAGGCGGGGGAGTATGAGTTCCGCATCAACTGCGCGCTGTGTCATGGACTGGGCGCGCACGGCGGAGGACGCGGGCCGGACCTGACGCGGGCGGTGAAGAAGCACACGCACTCTGACGCGGAGATGTTTCAGGTCATCAGCAACGGTATTCCAGGAACTGCGATGCCGGCCAACGGGACTAACGGGCAGGGCGTCGGCATGACCGATGAGGAGATCTGGCAGATCATCACCTACATTCGCAGCCAGGAAGTGAAGGCTCCGGCTCAAGCCGTGGGTAATGCCAGCCGCGGCAAGGAACTGTTTCATGGCGATGCCAACTGCTCCCTCTGTCACATGGTGGAGGGCAAGGGCGGCCGGCTCGGGCCGGAGTTGACGGGAGTGGGCGGATCGCGGACGCGCGAGGCGATCATCGATTCGGTGCGCAATCCCAGCCGGCGGCTGGCTTGGGGATTAACTGAGGCAACCAAGGAGTTTCCGCAGGAATATGAGACCGTCACCGTGGTTACCGCCGACGGGAAGCAGATCAAAGGCGTGACGCTCAATGAAGACAGCTTCAGCGTGCAGATCATGGACGCGAGCGAGCAGATTCATCTGCTGGAGAAGGACAAGCTGCGGTCGTTTCAGAAGACCCGGCAGTCGGCCATGCCAGTGTACGGAGCCGATATTTTGAGCGACAAGGAACTGGGGGACATTGTGGCTTATTTGATCAGCGTGGGGCCGAAATGAGAGGGCGGGGGTGGATCGAGTCTTCTGAGACGCAAGTACGAGCGAGGAAGAGCGGCGCTTCAGCGCCGCGTAAAGGCGCTGTCACGACCGCGGGCTTCAGCCCCGACGGCCCACTGGGCCTAAAGGCCTTCTTCTGGCGGATTCGTAACGCGGCCCCTTCGGCAAGCTCAGGGCAGGCTCTCAAAGGGCCGCTCTTCCACGGTATTGTCAGAGGTCCAGCACGTCTTGTCGCGACGATTTTCTTAATGAGTATTTTCGCGAGTTGGACGACAGCGCAGGTGACGTTCGAACGGCTGGTGAACTCTGCGAAAGAACCACAGAACTGGATGACCTACTCCGGCGACTATACCGGGAAGCGGTTCAGCGCGCTCGACCAGATCAACCTCACGAATGCGCGCACGATGGTGGCGAAGTGGGTGTATCAGACTACCGCGACTGGAAAACTAGAGACAACTCCTTTGGTGGTCGACGGGATCATGTATGCGACCGCGCAGGACAATCGGGCGTTTGCCCTGGACGTGCGTACCGGGCGGCCGATTTGGATGTACCAGCGGCAATTGCCGGGGGACATCCGTCCGTGTTGCGGGCGGGTGAATCGAGGGGTGGCGATTCTGGGGAACAAGGTTTTTCTGGGCACGCTGGACGCGCACGTGATCGCGCTCGATGCGAAAACAGGTGCCGTGCTGTGGGACGTGGCCGCAGCGGACTATCGCACCGGGCATAGCTTCACGGTGGCGCCGCTGGCAGTGAAAAACTTGATCGTGATCGGCATCTCCGGAGGAGAGTACGGCGTGCGCGGGTTCATTGACGCGTACGACGCCGATACCGGCGAGCGCAAGTGGCGGTTCTATACGGTGCCGGGACCGGGTGAGCCGGGGCATGACACGTGGGAGGGCGATTCGTGGAAAGTGGGCGGCGCGCCCGCGTGGAATACGGGAACCTACGACGCAGCGACGAATCAGATCTTTTGGCCGACGGGAAATCCGGCGCCGTCGAATCGTGGCGAGGGACGGGCGGGCGACAACCTGTACAGCAATTCCCTGCTGGCGCTCGATGCTGACACCGGCAAGATGAACTGGTATTTCCAGTTCACTAAGCACGACGAGCACGACTGGGACGCGACGCAGGTTCCGGTGATGATTGACGTCATGACTGCGGCGGGCGGAAAGCACCTGATCGCGCAGGCCGACCGCAATGGATTCTTCTACGTACTCGATCGCACATCGGGCAAGCTCATCTCGGCGAATGCTTATGGCAAAATTACATGGAGCGATACGAAGGATGCGGAAGGGCGGCCGCTGGGGAAGAAGGAAGCATCGCCGACACTGGAGGGTCGCACGGTATGTCCCGGGGCGGCAGGGACAACGAACTTCATGGCTCCGACCTACGACCCGCAGACGGCGCTCTTTTACGTAACGGCGCGCGATCAGTGCGACACTTTCAGCACGGCGCCGCAGCCCTATGAAGCGGGACACGCGTATTACGGGAGCGCCTATTTTCCGTCGGAAGAGGCCGAGCCCTATCGCGGATTCCTGAAGGCGATCGATCCGGCGACGGGAGAGATCAAGTGGACGTTTGAGCATACGTCGCCGACTTGGTCAGGGGTGTTGTCGACTGCGGGTGGACTGGTGTTCAGCGGCGACGCGGAGGGAAATTTCATTGCTTTCGATGCGGCGGCGGGTAAGCCGCTGTGGCACTTCCAGATGGGCGGCGCGGTCTACGCTGCGCCCATGGCGTTTGCGATCGACGGAAAAGAATATGTAGCGATCGCAGCAGGCAGCGCGGTCTATGCGTTCGGACTGCCGTAGTTACTTGACCAGTTGTATGGACTATGGTCCAATATATGGGTCATGAAAGAAATAGCTATCTCCGAATTCAAAGCCAAGTGTCTGGCAATCCTCGATGAGGTACAGAAAACCAAGCAGCCGATCCGGGTGACTCGTCGGGGGCGTCCCATCGCGGAGGTCTCCCCTCCCGCGCCGACCAATAACCGGGATTGGATCGGTTCAATGAAAGGGCGCATGGAAATTCTGGGTGACATCATCTCCCCGGCCAGCGACCCAGATGACTGGGAGGTCCTGCGCGATTGAGGCTCCTGCTCGATACGCATATCTGGCTGTGGAGCCTGCGGGAGCCTGACCGTCTTGGCGTCAGAACTCGGCACGAACTACGAATCCCGGAAAATGAATTGTGGCTGTCGCCGATAAGCACGTGGGAGGCGTTAATGCTGCATGAGAAGGGACGCATCCACCTCGACGGAGATCTAGAGAGCTGGATAATCGACTCGACAGCGCCATTTCGCGAAGCTCCCTTCACCCATGAAATTGCCGCAGCCTCCCGCCGACTGCGTCTTCCGCAGCGCGATCCGGCGGACCGATTTCTCGCCGCTACCGCCAAGGTACTCGATCTTACGCTGGTGACGGCAGACGCCAGCCTGTTGGGGCTGGGCGAAATTGCCACTCTCGCCAATCGTTAATTCGGCTTTCACAAATTGCCTGTTGCTTTCCGCGATACCCACTTTCGTGCCGGTTGACGCACAGGGCGCTTTCGTACTAATGTGCGAATTACACCGGAAAGGAGGTGGTCGGATGACAAGTTCTGAAGGCAGTAGTTGGGGTACTCAAAGACCAGGTGAGGTGGCTGAGACTTAGAGCGGTTGCTCTAAGCGGGGCTTCAGGCGCAGACAAGAAACGCGCGCCGGAAGCTACAGCCCGCACACTACCGGTGAGGTAAGGATTCAATTCCGCCTGACGCAGGTCGGTCAGGAATCGTCGATTCGACGAACCCGGAGTTGCCGTAGAGGCCACGTTAGAGTGACCACCTCTTGGTCAATCCCAAACAGTCCACCGGGCGGCCCGCAGGCTCTAGTTGAGCTTGCGGGCCGTTCTATATTTATGAACTATCTTTACGAACTATTTTCACAAACTATGTTTACGAACAAAATTCTTGCGAACAACATCTGGCCACGGATTTGCGCGGATTGTCGCGGCCAACCCCGGAGCGAACTTCAGGAGAGCGAACTTCAGGAGTATGATTCCCTGCCATGGCCATGATTGATCCTGCACAGGAGCGCCAGCGTCTGGCAGAAATTTACTCTTCTCAGTCGGATGGGGAGTTGGAGCAGTTGGCCGGGAAAATGTCCGAATTGACCGATGCGGCGCGCGAGGCGCTGCGGGCGGAGCTGGCAAGGCGAGGCCTATACGTCGGGCATTTGGACGAACCTCAGGATTCGAAGGCGGAGGAATTTCGCGACCTGGTCCCGATCCGGACCTTCTGGAACCTGCTGGAAGCCGAACTGGCGAAGGGACTCCTGGCAGCAGCCGGAATCGACGCATTTTTGTTCGACGACAACATGGTCCGGCTCGACTGGTTTAACGCCAACGCACTCGGTGGGGTGAAATTGCGGGTGGACGCGGACATGGTCGAGGAGGCCAATCGAGTTCTCGAAGAAAATGTCTCCGCCGACGCCCTTCCCGAAGAGGACGACTCACCGGCTTAGCTTCGCAAATCCCTTGTGAATCACATCCTGCGCGTCTTCGGCCAGGTTCAGCTCGGGTAGCTCTTCGCGCGTGAACCAGCGGACTTCGGCGGCGTCATCTGCCGCCTGCAGGTCTCCTCCAACTCGGCGGCAGAGGAAATCGATTAGCACATAGTGATATTGCACACGCTGGTCAGGGTTGCGCAGGACGCGGTCGTAGACTCCGAGCAGGTCCGCGGGTTCGACGATGAGTCCGGTTTCTTCGCGGGCCTCGCGGATGGCGCCTTCGCGGACCAGTTCGCCGACTTCGAGGACACCTCCGGGAATGGACCACTGGGCTTGCAGGGGCGGGTGAGCGCGTTTGACCAGGAGGACACGGGAGTCTTCGATGGGGCCTTCTATGATGACGGCGCCGACGCCGACCAACGGGACTTCGGGGAATTCGCGTTGCATCGTTCTTGCATTCTAGTGCGAATCTAGCGTTGGTGTGGTTTCAGGCGGCGGCCGAGTTTTGCTCGGCCTGGGCGGGCGAGGGCGCCGGGCCCACACAAAGCCAATCCCATACGCCCTACACCACAAACCTCTCGCGGCGCCTCTGTGGTTAAATAGCGTTTTCCATGGCGCTCGAAGAATATAAGCGGAAGCGGCGGTTTGAGGAGACGCCAGAGCCTCCACCGAAAGTGGCGACGAAGGCGGGGAATCGCTTTGTCGTGCAGATGCACGATGCGACGCGGCTGCACTACGATTTTCGGCTGGAGATGGAAGGCGTGCTGAAATCGTGGGCGGTGCCGAGGGGGCCGTCGCTTGACCCGGCGGACAAACGGCTGGCAATGCAGGTCGAGGATCATCCGGTTTCTTATTTCGATTTTGAAGGGAATATTCCGGAGAACAATTACGGTGCGGGGACCGTGATCGTGTGGGACGTGGGCACGTGGCAGCCGCTGTCTCCGGTGGCGGTGCAGGGAAAGTATGTACCGGGAACGGAGGCGGAAGCGGCGGCCATGCTCGCCAAGGGAGATTTGAAATTTCGTTTGAATGGGAAACGACTGCAGGGGGACTTCGCTCTGGTCAAGATGAAGGGGCGGCGTCCGGGAAGCAAGGGCAACGAGTGGTTGATGATCAAGAAGCACGACGATCAGGCGGTGGAGGGATACGACATTGAGTCAATCGATACGTCGGTGCTGAGCGGGCGGACCCTGGAGCAAGTTGCGGGGGACGCGGGATCGGCGGAGTGGAAGAGCCGGCCCGCGGGGCGCGGGCGATTGAAGGCTGCCTGGCTGGCGGATGCGGTGGCGCGGGTTGAGAAGAAAAAGCAAGAGATAACCACAGAGGGCACGGAGAAACACAGGGGAAAGACGAAGAGGAAAACCTCTGTGTCCCCTGTGGCCTCTGTGGTTAAGGCTGTTTCTTCGGCGGCGGAGTCTTCGAGCGGACCGGTGAAGAGGTCGATGCCGGCGAAGATTCATCCCATGCTGGCGGAAGCGTTGGAGAAAGCGTTTGACGGGGCGGAGTGGCTGTTTGAGATCAAGTGGGATGGGTATCGCGCGATCGCGTTTATCGACGGCGGAAAAGTGCGGCTGGTGTCGCGGAATCAGAATGACCTGACGCCGCGTTATCCCGAGTTGAAGGACATGGCGCAATTTATCCAGGCGAAGACTGCGATTCTGGATGGCGAAGTGGTGGCGCTCGATGAGGAGGGGAAGGCGTCATTCAGTTTGATGCAGCAGCGCACGGGATTTCGTCCGGGCGGGAAGCGTGCGACGGCGAATGCGGATGTGCCGGTGCTGTATTACGCCTTCGATCTGCTTTATCTCGATGGCTACGACTGGCGACGCGTGCCGCTGGAGGACCGCAAGCAGAAGCTGGCGTCGCTGGTGGTAGCGGGCGATGTGGTGCGCTTTTCCGATCACTATGCCGAGCACGGCAAGGCGCTGTTTGAGATGGCGCGGCAGAAGGGACTGGAAGGGATCGTCGCCAAGAAGCGCGCGAGTTTCTATGAAGAACGCCGCAGCCGCGAGTGGCTGAAGATCAAGATCCGGCATCGCAGCGAGTGTGTGATTGGGGGATATACGGAGCCGGAAGGCAGCCGCGCACACTTCGGATCGCTCGTGCTGGGACTGTACGATAAAAAGGCGCGCCTGATTCACGTGGGGCAGGCGGGCAGCGGGTTTGATCAGAACTCGCTGGACGAAATTTGGAAAGTGTTGAAGAAGCTGGAGACGAAGAAAAATCCGTTCTTCGGAGAGGTTGAGGCTCTGCGCCAGGTGAGTTGGGTGAAGCCGGAGTTGGTGGCGGAGATCGAGTTCGCAGAGTGGACTGACGGGACCAGCGAGGGCAGCGGACCGAAGCTGCGCGCTCCGGTGTTTTTAGGATTACGAGACGACAAAGATCCGAAGGAGTGTTTGCTGGAGGACGCTCGGGTGTAGTTCGGGCGAATTGTTCTTTCGCCCCTCCGGGGCTTGCTCGCTCCCATCTCATCACCCACAGCTTGCGCTGTGGGCTGCATTCTTTCGCCGCCCTTCGACTTCGCTCTGTCGAAAATCCCCACTTCTCGCGCAAAGAACGCGCGAGAAATGGGGCACCCGGCGTCCGATCCAACTGCCCGCTACTTCGCGTCCTTCATCGCCAGCAGAGTTCCGTAATCTCGACCGCTGGGATCGACGGCGCGCGCGACCACGCCGGCGAAGGCGTCTCGCACTTCCGGATACTTCGCGACCAGCGCTTTGATCACTGCAACGTTGTTCTGGTAGGCGAGGTTGGTGTTGGAAATATCGGCGGCCTGATACTTCACGATCAGGTCCAGGTCATTGGCCACACCCGCGGGAAAGATCGCGTTGAGTTTGTAGATAGCGGGCGGAACGGCGAGGTCCGCGGTTTTTCCGTCGGCGGGAAGGTCCGCGGGGCGACGATTTTGTAATTCGTCGGAAAGCTTGTCAGTGGCGGCCGTCGCCATGAACGGCACCGGCGAGATAAGGTTGCTCGCTTCTACGTAATAGAACCACGCGTTATACAGTTGGCCTTTGGTTTTGTACTCGCGGGCACGGGCCACAAACCAGTCGCTATCGTGGCCTGCGACCTGCGCCGCCTTAATGTAAAGGCCGCCTAATTTCCAGTCGGTTCCCGCCTGCTGGAGAATTTCAGAAAACATGATTCGTCCCTTGGGCGAAGGCACATCGAGTAGTACGACGGCATATTTGCCCGGAGCCAGGTTGTCGAGCGCGAAGATGGCGCTGTCGGAGGTCTGACCGTTCTTGCCGAAGACTCCGCAGTAGAACTCGGCCCGCGGAATTGGCGCGGCGCCCTCAGCTTCGAGCAGAAAGACGGATTTCACGGTCGCCTGGACGCCGGCGAGGTCCTGCTGATGGTCTTTAACGGTGGTCTCGATGCCGGAGAAATCGGAGGCGAGGCTGGAGGTGGCGCTCTGGCGTAAAGAAGCGAAATCAGCTTTGGCCGCCCGTCCGAAATAACGCTGGCCCGCGGCCGTGATGGCGGCGCGGGGGGCGTCGTCGAGTTCACTCGAAGTCTTACAACTCTGCGCGTGGGTGATCAACGACGAAAAGGCGAGTGCCGACAGTAGAATCCCGAGGGCGCGGTCGAGCCTGGGGGACGGCTGGTTCATAGCGGGTTTCGCCTTTAGTTTCAAAAGGGGTAGAAAGGACTGCGTCAGTTTACGCTAGCGTCGGCGGGCCCGGATAAGATTTTCGCCAGCTGGAAGTCATTGACTGCCATCGACTTGGAGGTTCCCCGGTTCGTGCCATGGCGCCCGTATGTGCAAGAGAGTAATGTTAAGACGTTCCCTTTTGGGACGCTGTACCGACAGTTTTTCAGGCCGGGACCGAGTGCTAGAATTCTGGTCAAGGCGCCTTGGCGTTTTGCGGGTCAGATGGAGGAGTGGTCATGAGCACAGGATTGAAATTCAAAGGGGCTGCCGCTGTCGTGGTTCTGTGCGCCGCCGTTCTGTGCCCAGGGATTGCTTGCGCTGCTGGCGCTGCATCGTCTCAAAGTCAGAACCACCGAAAGCCAAAAAAGCCTGCACCTGCACCGCTGCCTCCGTTGCCTTCCGGGCCCACTGGGCCAGTACAGCCGATCCCGCTGGAATTGATCGCGCCGGTGCCGCCACAGGTTAGCTATCAAAACGAGCAGCTGACGATCGTTGCGCCCAACTCAACGCTGGGCGATATTTTGCGCGCCGTGCGCAAACAGACTGGGGCAGAGATCGAGATTCCCGCGGCGCCAGATCGAGTGGTGACCCATTTAGGACCGGGGCCAGCGCGGGCAGTCGTCGCCGAGTTGCTGAATGGATCGCGGTTCAATTACGTGCTGCTGGGATCGCCGACAAACGACGCATTATTGACGCGCGTGGTGCTGGTGGCAAAAACGGGGCCGGACCTGAGTTCGTCCAATGGTCCCTCGCTGGCGGAACAGCATCCTGGGAATGTGCCTCCTAACATGGCGCAGCCAGAGGCCGACGCGAATGAAGCGGAAGCAACGGACGACAACACGGACGACGCCGCGGACCAGGCAGCGGCAGAGGCCGAACAACCGGCTAGTCCCGAACAGCCGGGTGTGAAGACGCCGCAGGAAATGCTCCAGGAGATGCAGCAACGTCAAATGCAACTCCAACAGCAGCAGCAACCGATGGTGCAACCGGGTATGCCGGGCACGGTGATGCCGCCGCGGCCACCGCAGGAACAACAGTAGGCGCCGCAGATTCGCAGTGTACAGGACAGCAGATTCCTCGCTTCGCTCGGAATGACAAAAAAATCGGCGGATGACGAACTAGGGCCGGTTTCCGCGGGAATTTGGTGCGGGGCGCGGCGGCGTATCCGTCGTGCCGCCCTCCGCGAGTGATTTCTGGAGGAGCTTCCAGTCGCGCGCGACTTCCGTGTCGGTTAGAGCCTGCGCCGATCGGCTGCGCAATTCCGACTGCAGGCGAGCTTCAAGAAGCTGGCGTATCAACAGCGGAGGGACGTTGCCGTTCAAGACATTGTCGGCGGACACTCCGACCTGAACCAGGCTGTCTCCAACCTGAAGTTGAAGAACCGGCCTGCCCTGTTCATCGACGCCTGACTTTGCCCGGGATTGCAGTTTCTCCCAGACCTTGTCGGCATTCCGGCCGCGTTTCTCCGGATAAGCGCCCGCGAGGAAATGTTTCAGTTCCAGTTGGTAGGCCCGGCGATCTTCGCGATCGAGGGGCCGTTCGCGCTCGCTGCCTACAACGAATACCATGGCGTTGCGGGCCGGATCGAAGTGGCCCGCGCCCGTGCCCACATATACGGCCGCCACGCACCCGGCAAAGATGGGGCTGACCACCGCGCTGGGCACGATGTACTTCTTCGATCGAAAGAAGGAATCGACGACTCCGCGCACCGTTGAACTGCGGGGCATGTTGCCTGGCACCTGTGCGATGATGAGCCGCGAAGACTGGAGTTCGGGATGGCGGTCGCTGAACTTGGTCAACATTTTCGCCATCTGCTTGGGCGTGGTCATGCCCACATCGGCCACTACGCTGCGATGCAGCGACTTCGGGTAATAGAAGTTGAGGATGTCTTTGGCGAAGTCAGCGCAGTTGTTGGAGACCAGATGGAAATGAGACTGGTTGGGCGAGGAGTTGAGCTTGTGGATCAGAGCCTCGTCCTGTTCGGGCGTGGTCTCAATCTCGAAGCCGTAGATGGTCCGATCATAGGCTGAGCCGACGAGTTCGTACCAATTTCCGCCGGGAGTTTCGCCGTTTTTCACGTCGGGGGCAATCGCTTCCAGATACTTGCGGCGGTAGCGATCGCGGAGAAAGAGGGTCATCTTCGCGTCGGCAAATAACGGCACATCTTCCGGACGTTCGACCGCATACAGGTAAGGGATCAGAGGAATGGCGACCCAGTCGTATCCGCCCACTCCATCGTAGCGGCTGAGAACGACTCCGGTTTCTCCCGGTGCACAGCGGCGTAGAACCAGAGGGGTGTCAGCGCAGACGCCGGAGAGATATACCGCGGCATGCCCGGTCGCGGTGAAGAACCCCAGCCTGCCGTAAGGTTCCTCAAGAAGAAGCGTCGCCGAGGCGCCCGCAAGAGACGCGCAGGCCACGACAATCCCGACCAGAACGCCTACCGCGCGCCGCATGGATTGGATGTGGCGTGGACGCATGATCACCTCAGACGATTTACCTTAACCTGCTTATTAAGAACCCTTTAGACAGAGATTAGTTGCTGATAATCGGGAAAACCAGTTACGGAAGATCAGTGAATCTTGGAGTGAAAAGGGATCGACGTAGAGCAAAGATAAGGCGAAACTAGAGCGAGGCATTATGTAGGGACAGCCGCCCCCGGCTGTGCGGTCGAGCATTGACTACCAGGTGGAAGCCAGGCGTCTTCTCGCCCACTCTGCGCTTTCGCGGACCGATTCGTCATCGTCGGCGGCTAGTAGGTCGAGCTGGGGCAGGAATTCTTTGTTACCGCTGTTGCCCATGGCGATGGCGACGTTGCGGCGAAGGCCGGAGCGCTTGGTGCGGCGGATGGGCGATCCGCGAAAGGCGGCGCGAAACTCTTCCGCCGACATTTCTGCGAGCCAGTCCAGGGCAGGGTTGACCAGGCCGGGGCGAGGATCGAATTCCGACGCAGTTGAGGCCGGGGCTTTGCGGTTCCACGGGCAAACGTCCTGGCAAATGTCGCAGCCGAAAACGTGGCGGCCCATCCCTGCGCGCAATTCCTCCGGGATCGGTCCGCGTTTTTCAATCGTGAGATACGAAATGCATTTGTTGGAATCGAGCTGGTAGGGCGCGAGAATCGCGTCGGTCGGGCAGGCTTCGATGCAGCGAGTGCAGGTACCGCAGCGGTCCGGAGCGGGCAGGTCGGGCGCAAGTTCGAGCGAGGTGAGGATCACGCCCAGGAAAAGCCACGAGCCTTTTTTCTGATTGATGATGCAGGTATTCTTTCCGATCCAGCCCACGCCGGCATACTTGGCAAAGACGCGTTCGACAATGGGGCCGGTGTCGACATAGCTGCGGGTAACGACGGTTGGTTGCGAGTCGCCTACAGCTTGGTGCAGTTCGCGCTCTACCTGCTTGAGGCGGCGCAGGACTCCATCGTGGTAATCCTCGCGGCTCCAGGCGTAGCGGGAGATCCAGCCGCGATCGGCGTCGTGGACCTCGGTTGAGTAGGGATGCTCCGTGTTGTAGTTGATGGCGCAGACGATCACGCTTTTCGCCCACGGCGCGACGCGAGCGAGCGAGGCCCGTTTGAAATCGCCGCGGTCATCACGCGCTTCCAGGTATTTCATTTCGCCAGCATAGCCAGCGGCAATCCATTGGGGAAAATGCTTGAGTTCGGCAGCATCGGCGGCGGGAGCGATGCCCGCAAGGTCAAAGCCGGCCGCATCGGCGGCGCGCTTGATCATGGCCTTTACGTCGCTGATCTGATTTGCCAACGATCACCTCGGAGCAGGCGGTGGAGGATGGGAAGGACTTGCTAGACGCCCAGCTTCTTCACTTCTTCGTTGTAGTACTTGCGGTAGAGGATGTCCCACTCTTGCGAGCCTTCGAGGATGGTACGTTTCTGGCTCTCGATTTTCTGGCGGGCCGCGGTGTCGATTCTGGCTTCCTGCATGAGCAGTTCTTCAAGAATCTTTCGCGTTTCCTGGCGGATGGTGTTGAAGTCTTCGATGAACTCAACCTCGTCCATCTGCTTGAGGACTTCGGAAACGGCCTTGGCCAGCACGTTGGCTTTGTCGCGGCTGAGTCTCACAGCACCGCCTTGTACTTGCGCACCAGTTCGGTTTTGACCTTGCGGAACATCTCCTGGTAATTGGCGCCGGTCTTCTGCATTTCGTCGGAGTAGGCTTCGAGGATGACGCGGACCTCATCGTTGATGCGGTCTTCCAGCGAGAGTTCGTCGACCAAAGCGGCGTTCACCCGCTCGGTTACGGCCGGAACCGACGAGGTCTCGATGAACTTGCCAGCAATCAGTTTCTTGGTGACTTCGCGGGCCAGATAGCCCACATATTCTTTGGAAAAAAGCATTTGTGGATTGGGCGTCCTGCGTGCAACAGTTTGTCAATATGAATCAAAAAGTGTAACACACGGCGAGGTGGAGCGGAGGCTTCCCTGCCTTGGGAAGCTCCGAAGAAACGCCAGTCGCAGCCGGGCTATGGGCTTTGAGACGCGGGCTGATCGCGCAGAGTGTAGACGAACCGCAGGATTTCATGGCGCTCGCGCTCCGCCTGCTGCGCTGATTTTTTGGCTGCCTGATCGTACTCTTTGAGTTCCGCTTTCGACTTGGCAACATCACCAACATGCCGGTAGGCCTGGGCCAGCCGATAATGAACTTGCTCCATCTGCGGATCTGCCTGGATGGCTTGCTGGTAGTCGGTGATGGCCGCCGGATAGTCGTTCTGCTCGGAGTGGAGAATGCCCAGTTGGAGGTAGGCGGCAGCATATTTGGGATCGAGATGAATCGCGCTTCTCAGCAGAGACTCGACCTGCGCTGCGCGGGCAGCGTCCTGCGGCTGTGTTCGAAGCTTCCAAAGTCCGACTGCGTAATAGTAGTTCGCCTCGGCGTTGTTCGGTTGGCGCTCGACAAAACGGCGCAGCTTTTCGACGGCTTCTTGTGAGGGCGTGATCTCCGTCTCTAGCATCGTGCCCAGAAACCGGTACGGAATCGAATCGTTGGGATTCAGGTCGGAGGCCTCGCAGATCTTCTGCACCGCCTGAGCGAACGATCCTTGGGCAAACCAGGCCGCACCGAGTCCGACCAGCATGCGGGCCGACCGGGGATACAGGCGGTTGCCCTGGGCGAAGACTTCCGCCGCGGGCTCGGGGGCGTGATGCAGCAGGAGTTCGGAGCCCCAGTCAAAAATGTAAGTCTCGCTGGGGTCAAATTCAACGGCGCGCTGGTACTCGCGCACAGACTCGAGTGAATTGCCGAGCTTCTCCTGGACATCGCCGAGTAAGTGATGGACTTCAGCTTTGTCGAAACGCGGCAGCAAGGTTTGCGCGTTGTCCCGTGCCCGCTCGTAATTGCCGGCGCTTTCGTTGGCCAGCGCCAGCTCGTAGGCATTTTCGTAGTCGCCGGCCTTGAGTTCGCCAGCACGCTCGAGATATGGGATCGCCTCGCGCGCTCTGCCGTTTTCGGCCAGCACTTTTCCGAGACGATGGTTGGCCTCAAAGCTATGAGGATCGTGTTCTACGCTTTCGCGCAACGATTTTTCGCTCTCGGACGCAGCAGCGCGGCCAGCGTCGGGCGGGGCGTTGCCCAAGGAAACAGTTTCTTTGGCGAGTGTGTCCCGGGTTCGCGCGGTCGTATCGGAACCGTGACTGCCCGTGGTTGTAGTGTCCGTGACTCCGGCGACCGTGAATCGAGGTTGGTCAAAGAACTCTGCTGCCCGTGAAGAAGTTGCTTGCGACGGGGTTGTGAGAATGAGATCGACGTTCTTCGCCTCCTTCGGGCCGAGAGAGAGTGCAGTAATTTCCGCGTCGCCGTATCCAGCCATTTCGGCTCGCAAAACGTAGGCTCCGCCGCGTTGCCCGTCAAACCTGTAGTCGCCCTGGGAATCGGTGTGAGCCGTTTGCGTCTGCGATTGGTCCTTGGCCCGCAGCTTGACCGCTGCGCCGGCAACTGGCTTTCCTTCTGAATCGCGAACGGTGCCGCGTAACGAAGCTGACTCTTGCGACTGGAGGGTCGGCGAGAGCGTGAAGAGAGCGAGCACGACGAGGCCGCCGCCCATGACGCGAGCGGACCGAAATTTCCGTAAGACTGCGTTGAGACGGCCCATGAAGACGGGCGCGAATGGATGGTTCACCGAAAACTGTTCGCCGCGCCTAGTCGGGAATTCTATCTGCCGGCATGACGGCTCGCAACTGAAGCTTCCGTCGGCTTTTTCTAGACCGTGCGAAGTCTCTGGCGAAGAACCCACATTCAAAATAGAATGCAATGCTTTGTGGCATGGGATCAATGGAGACTAGATGAAATTCGTTCGGCTGTCGATGATAGGAATTGCCTTGCTGATCGCGACGTCCCTCGCGGGCTGGAGCCAGCAGTCCTCGGGCAAGCGCAAGATCATTATCGATCAGGACGCAGCTGGGCCGGGAGGAACCGATCAGCAGGCAATCTTGCTGCTAATGCAGTCTCCACAGACCGAAGTCCTCGGCGTGACTGTAGTGACCGGCGATGCCTGGCTCAAAGAGGAAGTCGCGCACACCTTGCGCATGCTGGAGATCATCGAGCGCACGGACATCCCAGTGATGCCGGGAGCCGAGTATCCGCTGGTGCGGCGGCAACAGGAAACGGAACTTTGGGAACAGCAATTCGGCACCGTGCAGTGGGTGGGAGCGTGGACTCCGCGGCAATATCACCCGGCCGATCAGTTGGGCGAAATGCCGGAAGGCAAGCCGACCACCAAAGCGCTGGACGAGGACGAAGCGCATTTCCTGGTGCGCATGGTCCGGAAGTATCCGCACGAGATCACGATCTATGAAGGCGGGCCGATGACCAACCTGGCGCTCGCCATCTCGATTGATCCGGAGTTCGCGGGACTGGCGAAAGAGTTGGTGTTCATGGGCGGGAGCTTGAATCCTAAGACAGACGATCCCGAGTTCGCGAATGCGCCCCGGCACGAATTCAACCTCTGGTTTGATCCGGAGGCGGCGCACATCGTGCTGATGGCGCCGTGGAAGAAGATTGTCTGCACCACTGTGGATATTTCCGTCAAGACACGTGTGACTCAAAAGTTGCTCGACCGGGTCAAGGCAGGCAACACGCCGGCGGCTCGTTATGTCGGTTCGTACTCGCGTGTGTTCGGCGAATACAACTATCTGTGGGATGAACTCACGGCGCTGGCGTGGCTCGATCCGAGTTTGATCACCGCGAGGGGTATGCGTTATCTGGACGTTGACCTCGGCCGCGGCGCAGGATATGGAAGCACACTGAGTTGGACGGAACGCGACAAACCCATGATTGTGGGCCCGCCGGTTGAAGTGCAGGTCGATCTGGATACGGAGAGGTTCTACAAGATGTTCGTCGACCTGCTGACGGCGCCGACACCAAAGCCTTGAACTCACTATTGCAATTGCTCGAGCATCTCCCTGGCTTGAGGGTGATCGGGATGCTGTTTGAGCAAGTCGAGCAGCACGCCTCGTGCCTTCTCGCGCGCGCCTTCTAATGCATAGACGCGCGCCAGATTCAGATACGCCTGATCGAACGCGGGGGCCACGCGGATGCACTGCTCGAAACTGGCCACTGCCTGATCGCGGCGCTGTGTGACCAGGTAGAGCACTCCGAGATTGTTCAGGGCCTCGGGATACACGGGTCGCGCATGCAACGCGCGCTGCAGGTATTCATAAGCTTTGTTCGTGTCATCCGTTTGCGTGAAAACCATCCCCAGACTGTAGTTCGCTTCAGGATCTTGTGGAGCAACCTCCAAAGCCCGCTCCAGAACTTTGCGGGCGTCGTCCCAACGTTTTTGCGAACGATACGCGTTGCCCAGGTTGTCGAGAGACAGCAGGTGATGCGGGTTCAGGCGGAGGGCTTCGAGAAAACACGGAACTGCGTCGTCTACGCGCCCTTCGCGCGTGGCAATCACGCCAAGGTTGTTCCAGGCGTCGGGCAGCGTGTCGGGATAATTCGCTTCTAGTTTCACCGCGCGTTCGAAACTTTCACGTGCAGCAGAGTTTTTGTTCTGATTCAGGTAAACACTTCCGATGCCATATAGGGCCTCGGCACTCGAAGGATCGTCGCGCAAAGCCTGCTGGAATGAGGCTTCGGCTTGATCGAGATATCCGCGCTGAAAAAACAGGGCGCCATACGAAAGATAGTTTCGACCGAATGCGAGCTTGTCGCCTGCACTGGGGAAAGGGAGCGCGCGCGCCAGTCGTTCCGCATCCGTTTGCGGAATGTGCTGGAGGTCGTATTCGAGGTGCACGGCGTCGAGAGGGCCCTGGTACACCTTCACGATGTCGCCGTTACTGTCAATCAGGAACGATGTTGGAAGGGTGAGATCGCGGTGACGGTCGAACAGTTGGCGATAGAGGATGTTGTAGATGGCGGCGACGTCTTCGGAGCCACGCAGGATCGGGAATGTAACTTGCTGAGCGAGATTGCGGACGCCGTCGTCGCCGGAATCGTCCACGTTCACTGTGATCAGTTGCAGCCCTTTCGTTGCCCAATCTGTGTGGGAATTCTCGAGCAGCCTCAACTCTTCCCGCGAATCGGCGGCATTCGTGGTCCAGAAGTTCAGCAACGTAGGCTTGCCTCGCCTACTTGACAGCGTCTGCACTTTCCCCGATAGGTCGGGAAGCGAAAAATCCGGAGCAGCAAAGGGCACGAGAAGCCAGGTTTCGACTTTGGTTGGAAGTTCTTCGACTGTTTCAGAGGCCTGGGCTCGAACAGGAGCATGATTCGTCACCTGAGTCTTGAACGGTTCTGTGCGCGAGGGTTCGGATCCCTCGACAACCCAGATTCTGTGATTGTTGGGAAGATCGTGCAGTTCCTGCACCAGGCCACTGGGCCAGCGAATCGATGCTCGCACCGGACCTTTCGCCTCTCCGAGGCCGAAGAAGACATCCTTGCCGTGCTGGGATAGGAAGCCTGATCCGGCCTGAAGCATGCGCGTCTGGCGGCCCGAGCGGGTTTCAACCGTGACCGACGCTCCGATGGCGTCGCGGTTACTTTTCGTCCCCTGCAGACGGAACGCAATCGACGGCGGCAGATCCCCCACTACATTCTTCAGCAGCCTGAGTTGCGGAGCGTTGCGGTTCTTCAGGAACACTTCGAGGCGCCCATCGTGATCGAAGTCGGCGAGAGCGAACGACCGGCTATCTTGCACGAAGTCCAGTCCGACGACACCGGAAACGTCGGAGAACGTTCCGTCCCGGTTGTTGGCGTAGAAAACATTTCGCTCGTAACCGCTCCAGGTGCCGTCGGCGCGGATAAGTTCGTTGAGGGCATTCCATCCTTGCTCGTAGGCGTGAGACGCGCGGGCTTCGTCGGGGGACAGGGCCACGACCTGCCGCCAGAAGAAACTGTTGAGGTCTTGGTGGGAAGGATCTTCGCGCGAGACCTCGGGATGCGAAATGCCAGAGACCATGCCGTTGGTGATGTAGAGATCGGGAAACCCGTCGTGATCGAAATCGAAGGTGTCGCTCGACCACGCCCAGCGGCCCATAGCGACGCCTGCGGAAGACGTCGTATCCTCGAAAGTGAGGCCGCGATTCCCAAGCAACGAATTCCCCATCGCGTGTTTCTGATAAAGGGCCCTGACTTCCTTGGACGAATCTTTCTTGAAGATTTCCTGAGTCGAGACGCGTTCGCCGGCCGCCGTCCACATATTGCCGACGTAGATATCCTCTGCGCCGTCGTTGTCGTAGTCGAGCCAGGAAACACTCATCCCCGCGCCGATATCTTCGGCGGCCGCCTGAGGAGCAACGTCCACGAACGTTCCGTCGCCGTTGTTGCGGTATAGATTTTTCCGGCCAAAATCGTTGACCACGTAGAGATCGGGCCAGCCGTCGCGGTTGTAGTCGCTCCATCCGCAGCAAAAGCTGTAACGGGTGTTGTTCTGATTCAGGCCCGACGCGGCGGTCACGTCGCGAAACGTCCTGTCACCGTGGTTGCGCATCAGAAAATTGGGCGGGCCGTTTTCGGCATCGTGATACGGAGAGGGATATTTATATTGCCCGGTGCCTTGATAGTAGGCGTACAGGCAGAAGTAAACGTCGAGCCAGCCGTCGCGGTCGTAGTCGGCGGCGGCCGCCCCAGTGAAAGTTCCCTGCGGAGGATTCGCGAACTGGAACCCATCGGGCTTTTGTCGAAACTTACCTCCGCCTTCGTTCAGGAATAACAACGGGCCGTTGGCACGCACCACGATGACGTCCTGGCGGCCGTCGTTGTCGAAATCGGCGAAGAGGGCGCAGGCCGTGTTTTCCAGAATCCCCAGACCGGACGATTCGGTAATATCTTCGAACGTCCCGTCGCCGCGGTTCCGATACAGGCGATTGGGCAGGCCCGCCGGCTGGCAGACGTAGAGATCGTCGAATCCGTCGTTGTCGATGTCGGCGACCGAAACGCCGTTGTGGCCGTAGATGTCGATGCCAGATGCGCCGTCGAGTACCGTCCGCCAGCAGTCGGTACCGTGCAGCAGTTGCGCCGTGTAAGAAGAATTGCTGCCCAGGGCCGCGGACGTGATGTCCACATAGATTGGGAAATTGGAACGGGCCTGAGTTTCGCCGAGCGCTTGCCATCCGCGGAGACGAAACTCGCCGGAAGAAGATGGTTCCCATACAAGGTCCCAGTTGCCGACGCGCTGTTCGCGATGGAAATTGGCGCCGCTGCCCACGATTTCATACCGAACGCGAGTTTGCAGCCGACTTGGGAGTTGGGGCGCGGAGGGCGATTTTGGAGATTCGCCACTCGCGGCGTCGATCCCGGTAATCTGGAATTCCGCGGTGATTACTTGGGAAAAGCCGCTGAACGCGGATTGCCATTCTCGAAGAAAGGCATCGCGGTCGAGCGCGGGCTGAGTGGAAAATTTGTTCTGATGTACTTGAAGCGCCACGCCGGACCGCACGACTCGCGATTCGACTGGCTGCAGCGATGAGCCAGAAAAATCCGCTGCGAGAACTTTCGCGATAGCCTGCGTTTCCCGCGGGGACTGCAACAGGCTGGCGCTCCACTTCGCGAGAATCGCGGCAATCTGGTCGGCATATTTTTCTGTGATGAAATCGTCGAGGCCTGCCTGCACCTTCAGCAGCGTGGAATCCAGCGGCCGCTCGGTTCGATAATGAGGGTGCAGATGGAATCCGGTGCCGGCGAGCGGCTCGCTCCGAGGTGGTAAGGATGTTGAATCCTGGGACGCGAGCCCCCACAAGCGGTTGGGAATCAGGGTGGCTCCGGCGGTCTGGCAGAAGCGTACAAGAAAATTTCGCCGGTGAAGATCAATGATTGGAAGCGGCTTCCCTGCCCAGTTCAGCGTGATGTACCTCGGAGAGTCACGTGTGAACCGAAACTAACATTCGAGTTTGAGCCGGTCAAGCCACGGCAGAGTGTAAAATCATTGGTATCTCCCGCAACTTAAATCAAAATGAAGATTCTCTCGGAGAATCGCCGGGACTTCTGAAGGGGTCGAATCGACGATGACGGATGTGCGCGCCTCGCGCCTGACAGTAGTTGGTCTGTTCTTCATTACGCTTGCCACCATGATGCTCGAGATCCTGCTGACGCGGATCTTCAGCGTGACCATGTGGTATCACTTTGCCTTCGTGGCCATTTCGCTGGCCATGTTCGGCATGACCGTGGGCGCGTTGCAGGTTTACCGGCATCCCGAACTCTACGACGAAACGAGTACGAAGCGGCAAATGGCGCGCAGTGCGTTTTGGTTCGCGGTCACTGCAATTGTTACCGTAGTGGCGCATGTACTCGTGCCCTTCCGTTCGCATCCCACGCTGGCCGTGATTTGGATCGCCGTTTCCTACTTCGTGCTGGCCTACCCGTTTTATTTCAGCGGAGTGTGCGTCTGCGCTGCTCTCACCAAGTTCCCCCGCAGCGTCAGCGGTCTTTATGCCGCCGATTTGTTTGGCGCCGCTACGGGGTGCATCGTGCTCATTTATGTGTTGCGCGCGACCGATGCTCCGACGGCGGTGGTGTTAGTCGGCCTGTTGGGCTGCGTTGCGGCGGTTTTATTTTCTATCGATGCTGCGGAACACCGGTTCCGGAAAGCGGCCTTCATCCTGGGAACGGCGTTCGCCATCTTTGTCGTCGTCAACACAGTTCTGGCTCAACGTCAGGCATCTCTGCTGCGGATCACTTGGGCCAAGGGCGAACAGGAACCACCGGCTCTGTACGAAAAATGGAATTCGTTTTCCCGCATTACGGTGCGGGGGGACGCGAATACGCCGTCCAAAGTCATTTCGGAAGGGATCAGCGTCACCTATCCCACCGACCGGCCGTTCCGGCAACTTCATCTAAAGATCGACTCCGACGCGGAAACAACGCTGACAGCGTTGAATAATGGAGTCTCGATCGACGACCTGGACTACCTCAAGTACGACGTCAAGAACCTCGTTCACTACATCCGGTCGGACGCGAATGTGTTGATTGTCGGGGCGGGAGGCGGCAGAGATGTACTGTCGGCTCTGCTCTTCAAGCAAAAGTCGGTTCGCGCCGTGGAAATCAATCAGAACATCATCCGCACGGTCAATGGCAGGTTCGGCGATTTCACAGGGCACTTGGATCGAAATCCTAAAGTGACATTTGTGAACGATGAAGCGCGCAGTTATCTGGCGCGCACACCCGAACGCTTCGACATTCTGGAAGCCTCGTTCATTGACACTTGGGCGGCTACCGCTGCGGGCGCTTTAACTCTCACGGAAAACTCGTTGTATACGGTCGAGTGCTGGAACATGTTTCTGCATCGCCTGACTCCCGACGGCGTACTCTCCTTCTCCCGCTGGTATCTACCCGGATTGCCAGCCGAAGCTTACCGGCTCACTTCACTGGCGGCGGCCAGTTTGCGAGCCAGCGGCGTGGAGGATCCACGTTCTCATATTCTGCTGGTGAAGAATTCCCGGCGGAGCGTGGAAGGCGAGCCGATTGGAGCGGTCACGATCCTGATTGGCAAGAAGCCCTTCACCGCGGCTGACATTGATCGGGTGGAAGCGGTCGCCAAGCAGATGCAATTTGACGTAGTGCTGAGCCCGCGCTTTGCGCTCGATCCGGTTTTCGCAGCGCTGGCTACGGGACAGGACCCCGGAGGGGTTGTCCAATCTCTACCCGTGAACCTGTCCGCCCCGACGGATGATTCTCCATTCTTTTTTTATATGATGAAGTTTCGCAACCTGCTGCGAGTGCGGCAGCTCGCGGAAGACCCCAACGCTGCGATCTACGCAACGTCAGGCGCCGTGGTAGGAGTCCTGCTGTTGTTCATCACCATACCGACCTTGATCTGCATCTGGCTGCCGCTGCGGTCGATGCAAAAAGAAGTGCTGCGTAGCGTAGTGCCTCATCTTACGTTTTTCGCCGCGATTGGCCTGGGCTTCATGCTGATCGAGATTTCTCAAATGCAACGGCTGATCGTCTTCCTTGGACATCCCACGTACGCGCTTTCGGTGGTGCTGTTCTCGCTGCTGTTGTCGAGCGGGTTTGGAAGCTATACGACGCGAAGCATAACGCAAGCTGGACGAGGCGCGCTGGGCCGGCTGCTCCTGTTGTTGGTAGCGATGCTTGTGTTTGGAGTGCTGACGCCCTATGCGACGTCCGCCTTCGCTTCGTCGGTGAATGCGGTGCGCATTGCAGTCGCGGCCGGAATTCTTTTTCCGTTGGGATTTTTTATGGGCATGGCCTTTCCGCTCGGGTTGAAACTCGCGGCCAGCCAGGTCGACGCACTCACGCCGGCCTTCTGGGGAGTGAACGGTGCAACATCCATTTGCGGCTCAGTGCTGGCGGCGGCAATCTCCATGAACGCGGGCATTGCCAGCACATTCTGGAGTGGATTTATTTGTTACGCGTTTGCGTTTGGTGCATACCTGTGGGCAACACGCGGAAGAAAAGCGGGAGTGTCGGCAATTGTAATGCCTGTTCCGGTCGAGGTAGGTGGCGGGCGTCAGCTGATGTAATCGATAAACACCCGAGTCCTTCTGCAAAAGCTCGATAAGTGATAAGGCGTTCAACAGTAATTGACATCTCGCTGTTACAAGGGGACAATGCTGCCGTTCTCCTAAGTTGGAGGCGGCAAATGCCACAGGTCGCAGCCAGAGATTGAGCGGGTTCGTCAAACAATTCCTACTGTGTTTCTGTCGTAATTGGCAGCGAGCTATACAAGTAGCTATTTCTAAACTCGGTCGTGTCCATTGTCGTTTTCTGACGCCAAGTTCGGTACTTCAACCGACAGGCATTCTTAGTTAGAAGAAACGCAAGGTATACCTCTGCTCTGTCTAACCCAGAAAGACGGGTGGGATCCCATGCTTCCGCGTACTCCGCGAAGGAGGAATCGCCCGTCAGGCGCGCCAAAACAGTCAAGAGCATGCGATTCAGGCAATGATAGGCGGGGGGACACAAATAACTGTTGTTAGCGTACAGACTCCACTTCTTGCGATAGTCCCATCGGGGAAGAAAATATCTCAGTCCTTCCACGCCCTGCATAAACAGCTCATAAACTTTGGGGTCACTGGTCTCCACATAGAGGTCATGCAAGCCAAGGAGAGACCTCATAAACCCGTCCATGATTCCAGGAGCGGCCAGGCCGGGAGTCTCGGTGTATGCCACGTGTCCTTCGGCTTGAACTCGTATGCCATTCCTGTCGCAATCAAGCTCAAATACTCGAGCCGAGCCCTTAAGCAGTTCGAGGAGACGAGGTCTACGGGTGATGCGCCAACCGCGGACCAAAGCGCTTATGACAAACCCCTGCACGTTCGCCGAAACCCAAGGCGCTTTCAATCGGATGGGCGGATCCTCAAAATCGAAACAATTGGGCCACACTACCGCTCCGTCCGGGCGAATAACTGCGTATTGCTCGAGCCAATTGATTTGATTCAGGAAGACGTTCAGGTGTGCCTGATTCCCACCCCGAAGGTAGTGACCTAGATTGGCCAGTCCACGCATCGCAACGACAGCAGGTCGATAGACTACTCCGGTCACTCGGCCCCACTCCTGAGCAATGCCATTCGAATCGAGGCGGATTACGCTCCGGTCCGGCGGCGTCTTACTGTACTTGTACAAGTAGTAGTGAAGTGACTCCTTGGGGCCGGCCTCTGGCACCTGCATCAACGGGTAGTCGAACCGAAACCCGGCAATCTCCTCATGGAGGGTGCGAAGCGCGCATTTCAACGTTTTGGGCATAGGAAATCACCATCAAAGACGGTCTCCTTATGTATCATGACTTGCGACGCTGTGCAAGATAAAGTGTTTCGATTGTTGACTCTGTGCACCTTACCTAAACTTCTGCTCCAAATCACCCTGCCAGCCGACGGTTCACTAGCGTAACCACCCGCGCGGAGTACGCCGTGAGAGAGTGAGAATGGTTTCCGAGCTACTTCGTAGTTGATGCAGCCACGCGATTCGCCAGAATTGAGGCGAGAAGCTGAAGTAGGAGATGCTATGCCGGAGCGCCGGGGGCCTCTCAGGGGACCGCGTTGATGCTCAAGTTAGCGAAATAAGCGTCGGTACTCACCCGCGTGAAGAGAGCGATCTTGCCGCGGCTGGAACCTAGTTTGAGGTCATTCACAACCAAACACGGTTGGGCCGCACCGTTGACGTACAGGCGAGCTTTTGTGCCTGAAACTTCGAGTCTGAGTTTGGTCCAGGCTCCGGGTTCGAGGTCCACGTACGACTCGTACACTCCGGGGCTTTCTTCGCGCAGGCGAGACCAGGGAAAGTCTGGCGTCGATTCATACTGGGTCGAGCGGTTGCGGAACAACTGGTTGTCGAGGCGTGAGTTTTCGGGCCGGATATAGAACGACTCGCCTTTCTCACCCTCGACACGAAATGACACCCCAATGACCCCTTTGAACCCGCGCTCGTCCTCGGCGGTGGAGTAACCTTGGCGTCGGGCTCCGGCGACATCGAGTTCGATCGCTCCGTCTTTGAAATCGGACTGGGCGAGCACCGCTTCCATCACTTCATTCACCGCGTGCTCGTGGCCCGGCAGTGGGACAACGTGCAGAGCGTTGCGGCCGCGATATTCCACCCACTTCGCGTCTGCGTTGATCATTTCCAGTTTGGTGTTGGAATCGAGCGTGATCTTGGAAGCAGAAGGTTCCGCCGCTTGGCCGACACTGGCCGCCACGAGAAACCACGAAAGTGCCAAGCACGAGAGTTGTGTGCTCATAACCGGTGTTAGCTCCGTCCTTAGTAACATTTCAACCTTCCGGCGATAAACTCAAACCGTCGCCACTTCAGTGAATTGTCAGATTGGAAAAATATCCGTCTGTGCTCCAATGCGCCCAAAGGGCAATCTGGCCGCGGCTTTCGCCGAGCTTCAGATCGGTCACCACCAGGCATGGTTGTGGTGCGTCATTCACGTAGAGGCTCGCCCTGGTTCCCGAAACTACGATCTTCAGTCTGGTCCACACGCCTGGTTCGAGATCCACGTAGGACTCGTATTGTCCGGGATTTTCATCACGGAGGCGGCGCCACGGAAAATCCGGGTGCGAAGCATATTGCACCGAGTGATTGCGCTGCAGTTGATCCTCGGCGCGTCCGTTCACCGGCCGCAGATAGATATTCTCGTAGCGCGAAGCATGAGGCTGGACCCGGAATGCGAGACCGATGAATCCGCGTTCATCCAGCCCTGAGTCCGCGCGCCGGGAGCCAGCCACTTCGACTTCAATCGTGCCGTCTTTGAGGTCGGGTCCGGTGAGGATCGCGAGCACTGCATCGCCCGGACCCCGATGATCCGCCAGAGGCTCGAGATGTACGGCACGGCGGCCGCGATACGTGGTGAGTGCCGCGGTTCCGTTCACTGTCTCCAACCCCTGCAGCGAAGTCAGAGGAAAAGTCGAAGGCCGTGCCGGAGGGTCCAGGCCGCGACCGGAACTCGACGCGAAGACGAACACCACCGCGACAACGAATGGCGAGAGACATTTTTGCATCGACGTCACCTCTAGCAGACCGTGCTTTATAGTTGACGCGCAGACCAGACTTTCGTCAGCGCCCTGGGCTGAGTTGCGGGGCTTCGATGAGACGATGCTGTAAATCGGGGGCCGTTTTCATGTCGTGAATGACTTGCGTGATAGATCTTCCCCTTCTGTGTTCTTTGGAAAAACAATTCTGCAGCGGACTATGCTCTTTCCCAGACCTGCCCGTCTAAGCCAAGAGAATTCACACCTAGGAGGCATGCGATCTATGAAGAACTTGTTCCCTGCAACATTTTTTGTCGTGCTGGCCGTAAGCACAATGGCGGTCGGCGCGCCGGCCCAGGGCGCGGCCGACAACGCCGATCACACTTCCCCCAGCTATGACATGAAGCCGCAATCGCTTCTGGACCTGGAGACGATGCAGAAGAAGTTCGTCGACCTGGCCAACGCCTTTCCCACCGACAAACTCAGCTGGCGTCCCACGCCCGACTCCCGATCTTTCGCCGAGGTATTGCTGCATGTCTCGGGTGAGCGCTACCAGATTCTGGCGTTGATGGGAGCGCAACCTCCGGCTGGTTTCGATGGCAAGACTTTTGAAAAGTCCACCACGGACCAGGGCAAAATCATTGAAGAACTCAACAAGTCGTGGGAGTTCGCCAAGAAGGCGATCAGCGGCATGAGCAACGCCGATTTCGCCAAGCCGCTCCCGAAACTGGGACCTGATGCGAATGCCGGCGACGTGGTCTACATCCTGGTGGCCGATGCTCACGAGCACTTGGGCCAGTCCGTCGCTTACGCGCGCGAAAACGGCGTCGTACCCCCGTGGACTGTGGCTGCCAAGAAAGCGGCGGAACAGAAGAAGGCAGACACACAAAAGGAGTAACGCCGATTCGATCTTAGAATTGAACGAGGGGAGGTGTTTGCCGCGGACGACACGAGCAACGGAACCGGCACACCTTCCCCTACGAACCAAAGTCCCTTCCCTTCCGAGCGTTCACCTCGGCACAACTTTTGCAGACAAGTATGGGTTTTCGTATAACCCCGCCAAACGGGTATACTTCTCCGACCTTTGTGTCGGCTCGTCAGTGCGTGGTTCAAAAAGGTTTACTGAAATCAGGATGAAGCGAACTGCAGTCTCTCATCGGAAACGCAAACAAGGAGGTCTTCTGTCACGACGGTTGCGGGTTGTGCCATGCCTGCTCGTTTTTCTCGCCTTTAGCTTCGGCGGCCAGGCGCAAACATCTTCCGCACCTGCCCTTACTGGATCGGCCCCGGCGGGTCCCACGCAGGACTACCTGGTTTACGTGGTTTGCGAATCCGCGGACAAGATTGTGCTCATTCGTTTCGGGCCGGGCGGCACACGCATTGAGAGTCAGACCCGCACCGGCCTGATGCCGATGGATATTAATGGCCCGCACGGAATCGCCGTTTCGCCCGACAAGCAATATTTCTACGTTTCTGAAGGCCACGGCAGGCCAAACGGATCCGTCTGGAAGTATCGCGCCGGAACCGATGCCGTCATCAAGTACACCAGCCTTAGCCTGTTTCCGGCCACTACCGATATCAGCCCTGATGGCAGCTTTATTTACGTAGCCAACGCCAATTTCCATGGCGACATGGTGCCGTCGTCCATCTCTGTTGTGGCGACGGACCAGATGATCGAGGTCAAGCGGATTACGACATGCACCATGCCCCACGGCTCGCGCCTCAACCACACCGGCACAAAGCATTACTCAGCTTGCATGATGGACGACATGCTGGTCGAGATCGACACCCGCAAGTTTGCCGTGTCGCGCTATTTCATGCTCGGGCAAGGAAAGGAAATGGGCATGACCGGCGCACCAGCCGCACACTCGATGGCGGACCACAAGACTTCGTGTACGCCCACCTGGGCGCAGCCCTCCAATGACGGATCGATCATTTACGTGGCCTGCAATCAGTCGAACGACATCGTCGCTATTAATACTGATACCTGGACTCTGGCGCGCCGTTTTCCGGCCGGCACCGGCGTCTACAACCTGGCCATGACTAAAGACGGACGCCTGATCGCGACGAATAAGCGGGGGCAATCGGTGTCAATCTTCGATCCTGTGACTGGGCGTGAACTGGCCAGAATCCCGACACAGAGAAAAATTGTGCATGGGGCAGTAGTTTCGCCGGACGACCGCTACGCCTTTATTTCGGTCGAAGGGGTGGGCACTGAGCCCGGTACTGTCGAAGTGATTGATCTGGGAAGTTTGAAAACTGTCGCTACCGTCGATGTCGGGCCGCAAGCGGCGGGCATTGATTTCTGGAAAATGGAAACAACCAAACCGTAGTTCGCAAGCATTAGTTCGCAAGCATTACTTCGCGAGCATTAGTTCGCAAGCACGACAGCCGTTCAACGCCGGAGGGCGAATGTTCAAGCACAGTGGAGTTGGATTGGCAGTTGCGGTCGTCATTCTTTCCGCGCGGGTTGCGCTGTGGTCGCAGAATGCGGCTCCCGCCACTCAGGAAGCGGCTCCTACCACGTCGGTGGCTCCAGCCAGTGTCGAGATCACTCCCAACACGCTCGACGTTCACGTTGGAGAAAAGGTCAAGTTCAGTGCCGCTGCCAAAGACGCGGCGGGCAACCTGATCGACGAAAAGCCTTCCACCTGGTTCGCCGCTCCGTTCGACGTGGCGGGCGCGGACGACTCGGGCGAAGTAACCTTCCACGCCCCGGGAGTGGTGACGGTTGGTGCGGTCATCGCAGGAAAGGCTGGTTACGCCACGGTGAACGTAGGCAACCCGAAGATCGCGAGCCTCGAGATTGAGCCTCCAGCGCACCCGATCATCGTGGGCGGCACGGAAAGGATGACGGTCATCGCCCGAACAGCCGACGGCAATCCCCGAACCGATGCGCTGCTCAAGTGGAGCTCGGAGAAGCCATCGGTCGCGAGTGTGGACGTCGCGGGGTTGGTGACCGGGCTCGCGCCGGGAAGTGTCACCATCAAAGCAGCGTCAGAAGGTGCGAGCAGCACCGTTACTCTTCAGGTTGTGCGCGATGCGGTCCACAAAATGACCGTCAAGCCCGGTTCCTCGGAGGCGCGCACCGGCGACGTGGTCCGCTTCAGCGTTACGGCAGTGGATGGCGGCGGCAGCATTCTGAAAGATCCGTCGGTGCGTTGGTCTTTGAGCAGCAACGGCAACGGCGCGGCAATTTACCAGGACGGAGCATTTGTGGCGGAGAAAGCTGGCACTTACGTGGTGATGGCCAGCAGCGGGCAGCACAGTGCCGCCGCGTCGGTCGTGGTCCGCCCGCGCAACGTGGAGCGCGAAGTGGACGTCGTCGCCCACGTCCCCATGCCCGATCTGCAGATGTCAGAAGAATGGATTATCGGCCACCACGCCTATCTTTCGACCGTCGCGGACAAGCTCTTCGTCTACGATATCGCCGATCCCGCCAACCCCAAACTGCTGGACACTCTGAAAGTCGATGCACGCCTGATTAACGACGTCAGCACCACGCCCGACGAAAAAATTGGCGTGTTCACCCGCGAGGGAGCTTCCAATCGAAAAAACGGGATCGTTTTTCTGGACACTTCCGATCCCAGCCATTTGAAAGTTCTTTCCGAATACACGGCCACGGTCAGCGGCGGCGTACACAGCGCTTACGTGGATGGGCACGACGTATACCTCACCGACGATGCGACTGGCTCTCTCCGAGTTATCGATTTTCAGGACCCGAAACATCCCAAGGAAGTGGCGCGTTGGCAAACCGAAAATCCGACGGTTGTGACTTTCAATACGAAGATGGGATCGATGACCAGCGGGCGTTACCTGCATGATCTCCAGGTCAAAGATGGTCTTGCGTATCTCGCGTACTGGAGGGATGGCTTGGTGATCCTCGATGTGGGCAACGGCATGAGCGGCGGCAGCCCAGAAAATCCCAAGCTGGTCAGCCAGTACCATTTCAACCATTACGAATTGTATGGAGACGGATGGCTGGCAGGCACCCATAGCGTCTTCCGCTACAAGAATTACCTGTTTGTGGGGGATGAAGTCTTCCCTGCCATTTTCGATATCGAGGGGAAGGACCGGATTCCGGTGCGAGCCATTTGCCACGTCATGGATGTTTCCGATCTCAAGCATCCGCGGGAGGTGGCGCAGTACGAGGTGCCGGAGGGAGGGTCGCACAATTTCTGGGCCGCCAACGACATGCTTTTCGAGGGCTATTACAGCGGTGGCGCCCGCGTGCTTGACATCTCCGGCGAACTGCGTGGCGACCTCTACCGTCAGGGTCGCGAGATCGCCCGCTTCTGGACCGGAGACGCCACGGGGTTCCGCCCGAATCTGCCGTTCACCTGGGGAGGGCAGCCCTGCTCCGTCACCTGTGACAGCCCCTTGCTCAATAGCCTGATCTATTTCAACGACATCAACTCAGGCCTGTGGATCACGAAACTGGGCGAGCCGAAGTTCGAAGGGTCGACCAGCGCCCCGGCAGTTCGCAAGAGCGAGAGAACCATCCATTAGCGCGGTGGGGGAGGGCCGGAAAAATGTGGCTGGCGGGGTTCCTACAGCTCCCGCCAGCCCGAAAGATTGCGAACCCAAATGTTCATTTCACTAAGGAACCGCTTGCTCTCATTACAGCGGTCGCTTGCGCCTTTCGCTTACGCCTTTGGCAGGCCGTTGTCGCAATTCTTTTGGCCCGGGGGGCACAGAATAATCGGGCCACCGTCTGCCGCGGAAATCGGCTGAAAGCTCGCTGCGAAGAAAGCGCCTACCATTCCTACCGTCAGAATCGCAATCCTGATTGCCAGCTTTGCATTCATTTTCTTCATTGTCGTGCTCCTTTGGGTCCTGGGATATTCTTGCTCGGGCCGTCCGTCGCAAGTGACTTTAGTAATGCAAGCCTCGGTCCAAACTCGAGGCATGGGTCTGCCGCTTGCAGTCCAGAGAATTCCCCACAAAAACGGGCGGGAATCACGGTTTTCATCCATTCGAGGCCTAGCCCCTAGCCTCGCTGGGGTTTCGACACCCAAGCAAAAGTGCTTGTGCATAACATTTATGTTAGGTCGAGGGGACGGCGAAGCCCGGAGCGTCCGGGTATACTCATTGCGTCATGGGCCACTCGGGTGAAGAGGCTGTCGCCGCGGCGAGCGGGGCACGGCTGGAAGCTGTCAGCGGACCCCTCAAGGGAAAGCTGTTCCCATTGACCCGGGATGAGGTCTTGATCGGCCGCGATCCGTCCAATGAGATATCCCTGCTGGATTCACTCGTATCCCGCCGCCACTGCGTTATCCGTAAGGAAGCCGACTCCTTCCGGCTTCAGGATCTGGACAGCCGCAACAACACCTTTGTCAGCGGAGTGCCCGTAAGGGACAGGCTTTTGGTCCACGGGGACCAGATCCGGATCGGCAACTCGATCCTCATCTTCCAGGGGCCAAGTAACGATTCGATTCCGGGCAATGCCTCCTTGCAACTCGATGCGACTCCGGTGCCAGGCGCCGCGACCGTCATTCTGCGAAAAGAGGATGCTCTGTACCTGCAGCCTTCACGGCCTCTGCCCGCCACCGCGAAAACGGTTCGCGACCTGAATGTATTGCTCGATTTCAGCCGGACCGTGAACTCGGTACGCGGCCTGGACGCTCTGCAGGAAAAAGTTCTGGAGTCGGTTCTCGCGATCGTCCCGGCGGATCAAGCCGCTATCCTGCTGACCGAAAACGGAGTCGCAGGATTTTCGTCGATTGTCGGGAGAAACCGCGAGCTGGGAGCGAATCAACCGATTCATGCTAGCCAGACGATTCTGAACCGGGTTCTGGAGGAGAATCTGGCGGTGCTTTCGAGCGATGTCCAAAGCGACGACGCCTACCGCGAGGCCGAAAGCTTAATCGAACGCAGGGTACACTCGGTCCTGGCGGTTCCGCTTGAAGTGCAAGGCAAAGTGTTGGGAGTGATGTACCTGGACGCCAGTTCTCCTGGCGCGCGCTTCGACTCTGACTTGCTCCAGCTGGTGACGACACTGGGAAATATTACTGCGCTCGCGATTGAGAATGCCCGCCAACTGGAGAGACTGGGAGGGGAGAACCGCCGCCTTTACGAGGAACTGAATATCCATCACAGCATGATCGGGGAAAGCAAGGCGATGCATGAGGTCTATGACTTCGTTTCCCGGGTCGCGGGGCGGGATTCAACGGTCCTTATTTCGGGCGAGAGCGGTACAGGAAAAGAGCTGGTTGCGCGAGCGGTCCACATGAATAGCGGCCGGGTCGACAAGCCATTTGTAGCGATTAACTGCGCGGCCATCACCGAAACCTTGCTGGAGAGCGAACTGTTCGGGCACGAACGTGGGGCGTTTACCGGTGCGGTCTCGCAGAAAAAGGGAAAGCTTGAGGTCGCCGAAGGCGGTACAGTTTTTCTGGATGAAATCGGGGAGTTGGCTGTGCCTATGCAGGCCAAGCTGCTGCGGGTTCTGCAGGAGCGGGAATTTGAACGAGTCGGCGGTACGCGTTCCATCAAACTCGACGTCCGGCTAATCGCCGCCACCAATCGCGATCTGAAGGATGCGTCGAAGACGGGAGCCTTTCGGCCAGACCTCTACTATCGACTGAATGTCGTGTCGCTTCACATGCCGGCCCTGCGCGAGCGTCGGGAAGATATCCCGATGCTGGCGGCATTCTTCGCGACGCAATATGGCGAGAAAGTGAAGCGGCGGGTGGCGGGCATTTCTCCGGAAGCTCGTGCATCTCTCATGCGCTATGACTGGCCGGGAAACGTTCGCGAACTGGAGAACGCCATCGAGCGGGCGGTGGTGCTGGGCTCGACCGAGTTGATTCTTGCAGACGACTTGCCTGACTCGATTCTGGAGGAAACCGCCGCCGCTGGAGAACCCGTGAGCGCGCTGCATGATGGCATCCGCGAGGCCAAGAAGGTGCTGATTGAGCGAGCCATCGAGCAGGCGAATGGAAATTATACCGAGGCTGCGAAGATCCTCGGCGTGCACGCCAACCACCTATTCCGCCTGATTCGCACACTGAACCTGAAGCCGAAACGGCAACGGCTGGGGTAATTCTGCCGCGGTTCACTCCTCGCGCAGCAGAATCGTAAGATCAAGCGACAGCGCCCCAGGAGCGCACCACGACTGGTCGATGAGGCGATGTTTCAAGCGTTGTCGGCCTTTGGGTTGCCGGTTCTTAGTGTCTAAGAGTTCGAGGCAGCCTAGAGGTAATCAGAAAAAAACTCCTGCCGAAACCTGATCCGCGCTCCTCTGCGATTGTTTGCACCTGCAATTGTTTACACCTTGACAGGTGTACAGCTCCTCCGTAACAATGCCGCAGACGCGGACCCCTGTGCTCGCCCCGAGGCCGTCCGCCAGCAAGCTGGGCCCTGCCTTTTCACGTCCAACAGGATCGAGATCCGAAATCTGTTGCTGCCATGGAGGCTCCCATGCGCCGTCGACCAGTTTCTGTCGCAATCCTCACAGCTCTTACACTCAGCATCGCCGCTGCCCTGACTCCGGCACACGCCCAGACTTTTTCCGTGCTGTACAACTTCGGAACCCAAAGCAGCGACCCATGTAAGCCTTATAATTCCGGGATTGTGGCACAGGGCCGCGATGGCAATCTGTATAGTACAGCAACTTCATGCGGAGCGAACGACGCGGGGGCCGCGTTCAAAATCACACCTGCGGGAACCTTTACCGTGTTGTACGACTTCGGTTCGGATGGAACCCCATTTAGCGGGCTCACGTTAGGTACCGATGGCAACTTCTATGGCACCACCGTGTCAGGCGGCACTAGCGGCGATGGGACCATCTTCAAAATCACGCCGAGTGGCAGCAAAACCATACTGTACAACTTCACTGGGTTTAGCGATGGGTACACTCCCTATGCTCCACCCGTTCAAGGCACAGACGGGAACTTTTATGGTACAACCAGCCGCTCTGGCTCGGTTGGCATCTGGGGCACGGTATGGAAGCTCACGCCCTCGGGCACGTTTACGACGTTATACCGGTTTGATATGACGCACGGTCGGGCACCTCTGGCACCGTTAGTTCAGGGAACGGATGGCAATTTCTACGGGACTACATCCGGAGGAGGTACTGGCGGTGGCGGGTGCGGCGGCGAGGGCTGCGGCGTAGTTTTTAAGATCACGACCGCTGGCAAGCTCACCGTGCTTTACAACTTTGATGTCGCGCACGGACAGAGTCCTGACGGCCCTCTGGTACAGGGAAGTGACGGCAATTTCTACGGCACCACAATCTACGGCGGAAACAACGGCAATGGTGTCATTTTCAGGATCACGCCGAGCGGAACCGTGACCGTTTTGCATAACATGAACGCGGCAACCGACGGGGCGTCCAACTACGCCGGTCTGGTACAAGCCTCGGACGGCAGTTTCTATGGTGCCACCGTGAACGGGGGAACTGATAACGCGGGCACCTTCTTCAAGATCACTCGAACTGGCAGTTACTCCGTCTTACACACCTTTGACGGGGCCACCGGCGCGAACGCGTGGGTCACCCCATTCCAACATACGAATGGAATCGTCTACGGAGACACGCAGGGTGGCGGCACCGGTAATCAGGTCAACTGCCCCACCGGAACTTGCGGCGTGGTTTACAGCTGGAGTGCCAAGCTGCCGGCATTCGTTACCCTACAGCCCTACTCGGGTAAAGTGGGATCGCAAATCGGAATCCTCGGTCAGGGCTTCAGCAGTTCCTCGGTGGTGAAATTCAATGGCGTGAAGGCGACCACCGTCAAGCTCACGGGCACCACTTTCCTGTTGGCGACCGTGCCCGTGGGCACTTTGGACGGATACGTCACCGTGACAACCGGTACAACCACGCTGAAGAGTTCACAGCAGTTCGTGGTGCACAACTCGTGGGGCAGCGGCAAGGCAATGCCCACGGCCCGTTTTGGCGCATTCGCAGGAGCGATCGGGGAGAAGATCTATGTCGTCGGTGGCGCCACCAACTCCGGGTACCAGGTCACAAACGTCAACGAGATTTACAACACCCAGACGAACACGTGGACGACGGGCGCTCCTGACCCGACCCCGCGCGAACTCGGCGCTTCGGCCGTGGTCAACGGCATCTTATACGTTATCGGAGGCAGCACTGGCGGATCGAACCCTCTGACCCTTGTCGAAGCCTACAATCCGGTCTCCAACACCTGGACCACCAAGGCCCCGATGCCGACTGCCAGGAACAGCATGCCCGCAGTCGTTGATAAAAACGTCATCTATGTCATTGGCGGGTACGACCCCAACACCCAGGTCTTTGATGACACGGTCGAAAGCTATAACACCACCACCGATACCTGGACCGAAGAGAAACCTTTGCCCGTCGCCACAGCGTGGGAGGCGGTCGGCCTGCTAGGAATCACAGTCGTGGCAGCGGACGGACAGATCTCTCCCGGCACTGTCGTGGGTACCAACGAGGGCTACAATCCCTCAACGAACACCTGGACGGGACTCACCGCTGACCCGACTCCGCGTCTGGAGGCATGCTTCGCCACCATTAGCGGTGAGTTGTATGTCGCCGGCGGCGCGAACGCAACCCAGGTGCTCATCGTAAACGAAGCCTACAGCGGAACCACTAAAAAATGGACAACTCTCGCATCGATGCCAAATGCCCTCCAAACTGCTGGATCCGCGACCGTGGGGGGCCGTCTCTATTGCTTCGGCGGCGCCAACAGCAATCTAAGCAGCATCTACAACAACGTGCAGATTTATCAGCCGTAGGTTTGCGATTCGTGTCTCCTCACAGGCCGTCCGCCCGTACTGCATAGGCGGCCTTTCTTTTTCCGTAAACTCGAGCTAGTTTATGTAATCAAGGCGCTAGCGCTCAGTGACGGGTGCGGCGGGAAGATACTGTCGTCCTGAACTCAGCTCACTTCAAGCCTCGCACCAAGAAAAGATTGGCCAAATCACGCTGGAAGGTGGCGGCATAGGCTTTTCCGTCAGCAGACAAAGCCAACGGCCCGAGGAACTGAGCTCCTGGTTCCGGAACCTTGACGACCAGCCAAGGCTCTTGGCGGCGCGTGGTTACGTCGAGACGGCTGATCTTGACGCTGGCGGGCTCGCGCTGCTGCAGAAACAGGTATCGCCCGTCCCCGCTCCAGCGCACAACACTTTCGCCGGGCTGCAAATCAAGGATGGTTTTCGAGTTCCCGCCGCCGACTGGTGAGAGCAGCAGTTTGTGCGGGTCCGCGGTGATGAACCACTTCCCGTCGGGTGAAACCCTAGTGCCCCGCGAACCTTCGGGTGTAAGGGGCGTCGATTGATTCGTGTCTGGGTCGTACATCCAGGTGCGGGTCGCGTGACCGGTTTCATTGCCGGTGAACAGAATCCGCTTGTTGTCGGGAAACCACTCCACGCCGTCGAAGTGCATGCCTTCGATCTTGGGGAATCGCGATTCTCCGGGGCCGGTGGGAAGCAGCATGAGAGTGGAGCGGTCCGCGTCATGGTGGATGCAAGCAACCCACTTCCCATCCGGCGAAAGCGAAGGCCGGTTCCCGTAGCCCAGCTGTACGGCCGGAGAGCCGTCGGTCTTCCTCAGGTAGATGGCAGAGTTGCGTCCCTGGCCATTGGAAAGCTCGACGAAGAGCAGCGATTGTGCATCGTTTGAAAGTTCGAACGCCAGGGAAGAGTCCAGCCAGGCCAGGTCCCGCTGTGCGGCTCCATTCAGCGGCAGGTACATAATGCCGAGGCGCGAATTGACCGTGCTCAACAGGACGCGGCCATCGTGGGCCACGTCTTGCATTACGATGATTCCACCGGTTTGCGAAACCAGACGCTGGGAGCCCGCGAGCGTCACTCCATAGAGGGCCGGATCGCTGCCGGGCTGGCTGCCCGAGAACCACACTTCGCGATTGTCCGGGGACCAATTCAAAGCGCCAGTCGAACGCCAGCCCTTGGAAAGGGTCTGCCGCGGATGGTTGGAACCGATTACGCACAAAGAGTAATCTCCACCTTCAATATCAAAATCAAAGAAGGCAACCAGCTTGCCGTCTGCCGACACGCGTGGCGTCATGGGCGGACGACGCTCCGTCTCGTACAGCACGGTGCCCACGGGATACTCCAGGCGATATTTTCCACCGACCGCTCGCACTACCGCCAGCGATTCTCCATCCGGCCCCCAGTCCGCGCCGCTCACGCCCTCCAGCACCTCGCGCGGCGCGCCGCCGCCAAAGGGCACACGGGCGAGGGTGCCCACATCTCCACCACCTAATACGATGGCCATCTCCCCGCGCTGTGAGATGGCGAGCACGCGCGCGCTGGGGAGCGCCAACGGCTGCGCTTCGCGATTGCCGGGCTGCGCAGAAAATAAGGTGGATGGGGCGCCGTCCCATTCAGCACTATAGACAACCGTGTTACCCGGAGCGAACTTTGCGGAAGTCACATCACCGCGGCGAAACGTCAAGCGCTGGAAGGATGGAGGTTCGATGGGAAAAACGAACTTCTGCTGGTACTCATAGGTGATGCGCAACGCGAGTCCGAGCAAAACTCCCAGCAGCAATCCGATACCCGCCCAGAGCCTGGGCCGCGGCATTTTGCGCACAGCCGGGGATGCAGTCGCGAGAGCCAGGTTGCTGGAATCCAGTTCGTCGCGCAGCTCTTCCAGCGCGACTTTCACGTCCGCCATGGTTTGCCAGCGGCGCTCGGGATCTTTCTTCAGACAGCGGCTGATGATTCGATCGAGCTCCGGAGGGACTTCCGCAACTGCCTGTGACGCAGGCTGTGGATCTTTGTAGAGCACGGCCGAAAGCGACGACAGCTTGGAACCACCCGCGAAGGCCCGTTGCCCCGTGGCCATTTCGTATAGAACCGAACCAAACGAAAAAACATCGGACCGGGTGTCGACCTTCTTGCCGTCGGCCTGCTCCGGAGACATGTAGGCGACCGTCCCGAGAATGGTGCCTTCCTCCGTGAGAGGCGAGCCTTCGCCATGCAAAGTCTCGGCGTAGGCATCTGCGCCTGCTGGTTCGCTGAGCTTGGCTAAACCGAAGTCAAGGATCTTGACCACACCCTGTGGGGTCACGATCACGTTCGACGGCTTCAGGTCACGATGCACGATTCCAGCCGCGTGAGCCGCGGCCAGCGCGTCCGCGATCTGCACCGCGTATTTCAGCACATCCCGAATCCGTAGGCCTTTTTTCCCGATCAGATGATCGAGCGTGTCTCCCGCCACGTACTCCATGGCGATGTATTGGATCGGCTTGCCATCGACGTCCTGCGTATCGATGTCGTAGATCGTGACGATGTTGGGATGGTTCAGAGATGAGGCTGCCTTGGCTTCCTGAACGAAGCGCCGCTCGCGATCGGCGTTGAGGGCCGCCGTGGAGAGAACCTTGATCGCAGCAGTTCGGCCAAGGCGGGAATCCACCGCCTTGTAGACCACACCCATGCCTCCGGCTCCGAGCTTGGTTTCGATGCGGTACGAGCGGAGTGATTTCCCAATCATGTGCGCGGCCCCAAGACCACGGCCACGGTGTGCAGCACGGAATCTGCACGGTCGCAGCCGCCACCAACCGACAACTTCAAATGAAAGCCGTCAAAAGAGTGACGGAGAAAGAAACGCAATGCAGCAATCCGCTGGCGAGCAGGCGCTGGGCGCGATAATGCTCGTGCTCGCTGAATACTACAGTGGCTGCATTCTACAGCAGAAAGGCATGGCCTTGCCCCAAGAATCCTCAGCGGATAGGTCGAGCAGTGAGAGGGCGGAGGTAGCTCTCGTTGACGACCTCGCCGGTGTGGGCGTCGATTTGGCATTCCGCGCCGTATCCGTTACTGGGCGAAGTGATTCGCCCGCTGAACATCAACGTCAGGCGATAGATTAAACGAGGAGGCCTCGCCGGCTCATCGCGCTGCGCGGCTGAAATACCTAGCATGGGCTTACCATCGCCGCGAATCTCCTCTATGGGAATGTGAGCCGAGGCTGCCATATACTTGCGCGCTACCTCGATCGCCTGTGCGCCGCTGAGCTTCGGCACTTTGTCGATTGATTCAAGGCCCGGGATATAGTCCGACCGGACCCAGGAGGGTACACCGCTAATGAAAGACACGTGGATGTCGGTATCGAACACACGCACCCCACCGTTCCACTGCTGGAACTCAACGTCCCAGTTGGGTTGGGCGTAGCGTCGTTTTAGTTCTTTTGCCGGGTTCTTCAGCTGCCACAAATCCGCGTACTTGGTCAGAAAATCGAGCGTCGCCTGGGTGACAATATCCGCCGTGGCGGTTTTGGGATCGAACAACGGCCCGCACTTCCACTGCAGGAAAAGGCTTGCGGGATTGCTCTCCTTCGACGCTGAGAAACACTCACCGGTCTGCTGGCCCTGCTCTGAGTTCGAGTCGGCTGCAGTCAGATAATTTCCGGTAGCGGTCCGGATTGCCGCCAACACGGCACCCGTGGGAGGATTCGCTGCCTGGCACACCAGAGGACACACCAGGGAGCACGCCAGCAGGACGAAAAGTGCCGGAGCGGTTCGCAGTCGCGACAGCAGCCCGCATTTCATTCAGGCTTCCCTCATTTCATTTTTGTGATCGCTGGCCCGGCCCGGGAGTCTCAGCGATTCTACTTCAACTTGCTGCCGAGCCATCTCAGAGTTGGGTTGTTAACACTCGCTTCCCTGGGAACGTCTATGATCTTGTGGGGATTTTGTGGCGCATGGCCAGGTCCGGAGACAGAACTGACCTGCTGGCAGGCCTGGGACCCGGGCCTGTGAGGGAGCCGTCCGCGCCCGAAATCTCCGAAGACGCAAGGTGCGTGGCTGCGGCCCGCGGCGGGGACCGGGCGGCCTTCGGGCAGCTTTATGAGCGATACGCTCGCATGGTCCACGGAGTTGTGCTGGCGAAGGTTCCGGTGGCCGACGTAGAAGACCTCGTGCACGATGTCTTCATCCGAGCGCTTCGACGCCTGTCAACGCTGCGGGAGACCGGAAGTTTTGGAGCCTGGCTGGCGGCGATCGCTCGCAATGTGGCAAACGACTACCACCGGCGGTCGGTGCCTGAGGAGCTACTGACGGATGACGCGTCTGACAACGAGATCCAGTGTGCAATGTCCGGCACAGATCATGGCGGGCCGGCCGTGGCGGTCCTCGAAGCGGTCAGAAGTCTGCCTGATGCCTACCGCGAGACTTTGATTTTGCGGCTGGTGGAAGGGATGACCGGTCCTGAAATAGCGGCGCGCACCGGGATGACGCACGGATCGGTGCGGGTCAACCTGCATCGGGGCATGGAGCAGCTCCGGGCAAAACTGGGCCCTCACTCAAGCCGCGATGAACCAGAACAGGAGAAGCAGTAGTCATGGACACGGGGAACGATAGAACCGAAAACGGACCACCCCCCAAGAGTAACGACTATTTGTGGGATGGTTCTGGCGAACCCGATCCGGAGATCCAGAGGCTGGAAGGGTTGCTCGGGAAGTTTCGACATGATTCGCCCGCCCCGGTTTTTCCCGAGATCGTCCGCGAGAGACGATGGACCTTCTTTCCGCGACACTTTCCTTGGAGGCTGCAACTGTTTCCCGCCTTCGCCACGACAGTCGCAGCCGTGGCAGCTATCGCGATTGTGACGGTTCTCGTGTACAGAACGGAACCTGCCCCGACCACCGTCGCGGGTTGGAATGTATCCAGCGTGGAAGGGACCCCTCGAGTCGGACGAAAAACGATCGGCGGGAAAGACGGCACGAACCGCCTCGGCATTGGCCAAATGCTTGAGACGGACCGTCAGTCGCGGGCCAGCCTTCAAGCAGACGATACCGGCCAGATCGAGGTGGATCCGAGCACACGCCTGCGGCTGTTGAGCATGGGCTCGGGTCTTAAGCGGATTGCCCTGGATCGCGGAACTATTCATGCCTACATCTGGGCGCCGCCCGGCCAATTCGTTGTCGACACCCCATCGGCAGTCACCGTGGATCTGGGTTGCGCTTACACCTTGCAGGTGGACGATTCGGGCGCGGGCATGGTGCGCACCTCGCTCGGGTGGGTGGGATTCAAGTTGAATGGGCACGAGTCGTTCATCCCGGCGGGCGCAGCGTGCGCGACCCGGCCCAAGGTCGGGCCTGGCACGCCGTACTTCGAAGATGCATCTGCGGAGTTCCGCGCGGCTTTGACGAGATTCGATTTTGAGGACAACACAGCGCAGCACCGCGCAGACGATGCGGCGATCGTACTGCGCGAGGCACGCAAAAGCGATGCGCTCACGCTGTGGCATCTGCTGGCGCGTGTCGACGAGGGACAGCGAGTCCTGGTCTATGATCGCCTGAGTAAGCTCGCACCTCCTCCCGCTGGCGTCACGCGAGATGGAATCTTGCGACTCGATCAGCCCATGCTGGACCTGTGGTGGAACGAACTGGGCTTTGACGACATCTCGGTTTGGCGTCACTGGGAGCGCTCCTGGGCCGGAACGGCCAAGCCCGGTCGCGAGAAGTAAATCCGGCTTCGTCGTCGAAACTTCCACTCTTCCTCGGATCTTCTTCCACGGACTCCACACGGCTTGTTAACAGTTGTTCTTCTGCGCACGTCTCTTGGAACGTGGGTGAAATCAAAACTGAGGAGAATCCAAAATATGAATTCACATGCAGCTTCACGCCTCGCGATCAGCATCATGGCCGTTCTGCTCGGATTTACAACGTTCGCCCAAGCGGGTCCGCCGCTGATCTGCCATCCCATTGAAATCGGGCAAGCGAAGTCGCTGCCCTGGGTCGACTGGACCCACAGAGGGAGTACGGACTATGACCTGAAGAACCTCACGCGCGACACGCTGGCAATTCTCGAGTCGAACCCGCCCGTTCTGGTGCGCATGGAGACCTTACGACGGGCCACAATCTACGCTCGCCGGGATCCCCAAGTCGCGAAGGAGCTGATCACTCGACTGCAAGCGCGTGCGGCCAACTCCGACGCCGCTGACCACTCGAACGCGCTCAAGTGGTTTGACCTCGGCTACCTGGCCGAGGCCTACAAGCAATGGATGGGCAAAGGCGAGCCCAACCCCGCCGCCGGCATCGACGGATATTCACTGGTGAAGAAAGCCATCAGCCTGCGCGCCGAGGATCCAGAAATGGAATTCGCCGCGGCCCTCATCACTCTTCGGGGGCCGGAAAGCGCACATCAGGATCACGCGCGGAAGGCACTGGCAGGAGCAAAGAGCGATCCTCTTCTGGCTCAGAACCTGGATTCAAGCTTCAACCATCAGACGATCGCCGAGTTGCTGGTCACCGCGCCCGCCGAAAGGGCTCATCCATGACCTCAACAATGATCTCAACAATGATCTCAACGAGGAAGTCTCTTCTGAAAATGGGAGCCAGAACCTGGCTCCCTCGTTTGCTCGCATTCGGGCTTTTGGGTTTCTCGCTCGCGGGCTGGCTCATCGCAGACGAGCAGCGAACGGCGCCAGACCTCACTGTCCACGAGTGGGGAACGTTCACTGCGATTGCCGGCAAGGATGGGCGAGCGGTCGAATGGTCGCCACTAGGTCTGCCGCGGTACCCGGCGTCTACCGATCTGCCCAAATTCGTGGAGCATATCGCCGACGTCAACTTCAAGCTGGGACTGCGCGGCACGATTCGCATGGAGACGCCGGTGATGTATTTTTATTCTCCGCGCGAGGTAACCGTGTCCGCGAGAGTTGCTTTCTCCAAAGGACTCATTACCGAGTGGTATCCCCATGCCGATCGTGTTCAGCCCGAGGGCGCCATGCACGATCCCAGGTTGAGCCAGTTGCCGGTGGACGGACGCATCGCATGGAACAACGTTACAATCTCTCCGAATCTAGATGGCCAGTTGCCGCGCGAGGTGGAGTCGAGTCGCTACTACGCCGCTCGCGAGACCTCCTCCTCACCGCTTCGCGTCAGAACCAGCGCAGGCGAGCAGCAGGAGAAATTTCTTTTTTATCGGGGAGTGTCCGCCAGTGCACTGCCGCTTTCCGCTGCTTTGAACTTCGACGGAAGGCTGGTGGTCAAGAGTCTCAGCGAGGACGAGATTCCAGCAGTCATTTTCTTTGAGCGCCGGGGCGAACGAGTCGGCTATCGTTTCACGGGGGCCCTGACCGATGAAACAACCTTAGACCCTCCTGTGTTGACCGGAAACATAGATGCTCTCTACGGCGATCTGGAAGAGGCTCTCGTCGCTCAGGGCCTTTATCGAGACGAAGCCCACGCCATGGTGGAAACCTGGAAGGACTCCTGGTTCGAAGAAGGTAGCCGATTGATTTACATCGTGCCACGCCGGTTCATCGACAACGTCGTGCCGCTCACCATCAATCCCGAACCCGGACAAACCGTGCGCGTTTTTGTCGGCCGGCTTGAAATCGTGACGCCCGCCACCATGGAGGCAGTAAAAACAGCCATTGCCGATAATGACGAAGCCACTCTCAACAAATACAGTCGCTTTCTGGAACCGATTCTCGCGATCTCAAAGGAGCTGCATTGAGAGAATCATCGGGTCGCGAGAGTCTTTCGCCCTCTGATCCGAGATTTACCCTAAACTTTCGGAGTTGCGCTACGTCTAACCCCCGACGGAATTTCCGAAGTGGATCAAAACAAGGAGCAATCTACAATGACCCGGTCTTCGCTTGCGCTAGTTGCGATCACCCTGCTTGCTGCCGGAATGAGTGTTCCCAGTCAGGCCCAAACACAGAATCAGGCTCCGAGTCCGGCGCGCTCTCGATCCGATGAGATGTTGGACAGGTGGAACGACATTGGGAACAAGCTCGTCGCAATGGCAAAGGATTTTCCTGAAGACAAATACGACTTCAAGGTACAGAAAGACCAGCGCACGTTCGCCCTGAATCTTCTCCACGCCGCCGCACTGGATTTCGTTCTGATACGCCGGATTTCGGGATCAAACCTCGGGCCTGACTTCGGCGAGGGCGACAATCCTTCGCGCGACGCTTTCAAGACCAAGGCCGACGTGGTGAAGTTCGTGCAGGAGGCCGTCGCGGACGGAGCACAAGTGATTCAACAGCAGGGCGACGCCGGGCTGGACAATACATCAAGATTTTTTGGGAACCGGCTGGCCCACAACTCCTCCATCTGGACGTTCGCCATCGAGCACAGCGGCGAGCACTATGGCCAACTTGTGGTCTACTATCGTGCGAACAACCTAGTGCCCCCGGACTCGCGGCGCTGATGCGGGGAATAGGCTTCTTGAAAGTTCTTGGTCAGACTCGCGGCGCCAGTTCGGACCTTTCAGCAGGGAGAGAGCCAGTGTGCGAGACGATTGTATTTCTTCTGGGCCAACCCAGGCCGAAGAAGCTGCTCCCGGAGTCGCGGTGGAAAAGGGCAATGAAGGTATTGACTCAGCTATCGCCGGCTTCGACGCTAATCCGCATTTCTGCTCACTAGCTTGCCGCAGCATTCGGGCCGCTCTGGGAGGCTTGAGCGGTCCCATCCCCCGCCGAGAGCCTGAATCAGCAACACCGTGTTTGCCATCCGCCGTCCTAAGATATTGACCGCCGTGACCTCATCCGAGAGAGCGGCACTTTGCGCGGTGATCACCTCGAGGTAACTTGTGACGCCACCCTTGTAACGGGTGACTGAAAGATCGAGCGAGCGCTGGGCGGCCGCGACAGCTTCGTCCTGAACTTTGGCCTCGTTTTCCAGAATTCTGACAGCCGCCAGATTGTCTTCGACCTGTTGGAATCCAGTCAGCACGTTCTCCCGATAAGCGGCGACCTGGTAGTCATAAGCCGCACGCGCCTCATCGTTGACGGCACGGCGTCTTCCGACATCAAAGACTGTACCCACGGCCGACAGCCCGACTGACCAGAGGCCGCTCGGCCCATTGAGTAGGGTGGTGATGGAGGAACTTTCAAAACCTCCGGAGGCCCCTAAGCCGATCAGTGGGTAGTAGGCTGACTTCGCGACTCCGATCCGGGCGTTGGCCGACGCTACCCGTCTCTCCGCCGCAGCAATATCCGGGCGTCTTTCCAGCAATTCTGATGGCACGGAGATGGGAACATGCGGAGGCGGTGTGGTGAGAGGCAGCGGAGGAAGGCTGAACTCCGCCGGAGGTTTCCCAATCAGGATAGCTACCGCGTGTTCGTATTGCGCGCGTAGCACGCCCACATCAATCGCGGCAGCTCGAGTCGTTTGCAGTTGAGTCTTCGCCTGCTCGACTTCCACCTCCGAAGCGATCCCTCCCTGGAAGCGACTTTCATTCAATTCCAGGGCCTGCTCGTACTGCTTCACCGTAGAGTTCAGCAGCTCTTCCTCGGCATCCAGGCTGCGGGCCTGAAAGTAATCGACGGCTAGATCCGCGTGCATGCTCAGATTAACTGTCGCCAGATCTGCCGCACTGGCTTGGGCTTGCTCCCGATAGGACTCGACGTTTTTTCGAACGCGTCCCCAGACGTCAGCTTGATAGGAGACGCTGAACGGCAGCACAAAGTCGTTGTAGGTGGCGCCACGCAAGAGTGAGCTAGTGGGACTGTTGCCGGAAATGCGGGTTCGAGTCGCCGACGGCCCGGCGGTCACGGTCGGGTAATAGTCAGCGCGATAGTAGCGTAGAGTGGCGCGAGCTTGCTGGAACTGTGCCTCTGCCGCCTTTAGATTTTGATTGGATACATTGACCTGAACTTCAAGCGCATCCAGCTGAGGATCCTGGAATATCGTCCACCACGTACCGCCAAGATTCTGGTCATTGGGCTGAGCGGGCTTCCAATCTCCTACCTCTTTGTAGGCGGCAGGAGCCTGCACCGCGGGCGGGCGGTACTTTGGGCCAACCACGCATCCGGTCAACTGGAGAGCGGCTATGGCGATCAGAACCCGCCCAACCGCTTTCCGTGAGCTCCTGAGAATCAGTTTTCGAGGTAGCTTCACTTTGTATCTCCCGGCAACGTTGCCTGAACAATCTGGACTTCCTGGCCGGACACAATCGAGTCGGGTGGGTTGATAATGACCAGATCATCCGGCTTGAGGCCGGAGACGATCTCTATCTGGTTGCCGAAATCATGCCCGGGAGTCACGGCAGTCAGCACCACCTTGTGGTCTTTCACAAGTCCTACGCGTAACCCTTCGGTGCGGAAGAGCAGAGTATTGACCGGAAGCAGAAAGGTGGAGGTCTGCGTTGGGACCGCCAGGTGGACCTCTGCGTAGGAACCGGTGAGCAGCGTGCCCGTCGGATTGTCCACATCAATTTCAACGAGCAGTGTACGAGTTGCGAGGTTGATGTCATCGGCGGTGCGCACGAGTTTCCCTTGAAACTTGCGGTCCGGGAACTCAGCGAGATTCAGATCCGCCGTCATACCGATTTTGATCCCCCGCGCATATTCCTCTGGGACGTTTACGTAAACGCGCAATTTTCCAGGTTGAGAGATGTGAAAGAGGTCGGTTTTCACATTGCTACTGCTGCCGGAATTGATGAGGTCGCCGATATCCGTGTTGCGCGCCGTAATCACACCATCGAAAGGCGCGTAGATCTTTTCGAAAGATACCAGTGCCGAGTACTGCTCCACGGTGGCCTTGTCTGCTTCGACGATTGCCTTATTCGCGTTGTAGGTACCGACCGCGTTGTCGACGTCCTGTTGGGCTACGGCGTTGCTCTTCAGAAGCCCTTGGTACCGGGTCTTGGTGATGGAAGCGAGTTCGAGATTTGCCTGCGCGGTCAATAGGTTGCTGCGCGCTTGCTCGAGTTGCTGATCGACTTCCGGCGTTTCGATGACGGCGAGCAACTGGCCCTTCTTAACGTGTGCCCCAATATCGAAATACCACTTCTTTAGATAGCCATTCGTGCGGGCGTAAATGGGTGAAGTGATGAACGGTTGAACGTTTCCAGGCAAGATGATTTCGTCGGCTGGCGCTGTTTGCTTGGGGGACACAACCGACACGGCGGGAATGGCCGCTTGAGCCGTCTCCGCGCGTAGAGTAGCGCGAGCTTTGACGCGCGACCAGATGCCCGAAACCAGGAGGGCAGCAACCGCAATCACCGCCAGCGCCAGGACAAGCCAGGCTCTGCGCGAACGCTTTTGTGCTACCACAAGGCTCAATGTGGGTGTGTGCTCGCCCACTGGTTGTCGATCTTCCGTTTGCGTTTGAGGCAGCATAAAATAACTCTCCATGGCTCTGTGTCTAATGTGCTTGTTCCGTCTGGGCCGCATGTCGACGCGAGCCTTGCAGAACGCTGAAAAATGCTGGGACAAAGAACAGCGTCGAAACCGTCGCGAAAATCAGGCCGCCTATAACTGCGCGGCCAAGGGGAGCATTCTGTTCGCCGCCATCCCCTAGTCCGAGAGCCATTGGCACCATGCCGATGATCATGGCAAGAGCGGTCATCAGCACAGGGCGAAAACGCGTAAACCCTGCTTCAAGTGCGGCACCGAGCGAGTCCATTCCTTCCGCCATTTTTTCCGTCGCAAAACTCACCACCAGAATGCTGTTGGAGGTTGCGACGCCCATGCACATGATGGCACCCATGAGTGCCGGCACACTCAGAGTCGTGTGCGTTATGAACAGAAACCAGGCAATCCCGGCGAGTGCCGCGGGCAGCGCGGAGATCATGATGAAAGGATCGAGCCAGGATTGAAAGTTGACTACGATCAGCAAGTATATGAGTACGATCGAAAACGCCAATCCACTCAGAAGGCCGATGTAGGAGGCGCGCATGGTTTGAACCTGCCCGCGGACAACGACTCGCGACCCGCGTGGTAATTGCTGGCGCGTGGCGTCAATGATCTTGTCGAGGTCGCCCGCTACACCACCCAGATCGCGGCCCGCGACCGAGCCGAAGATGTCAATCACGGGCGCAACGTTGTAGTCAGACACAACCGCCATTCCTGCTCCGCGCTGCGTAGACACTAGGCTGGCCATGAGCGATGGAGGTGCCGCTGGGTTAGTACCTGTGACGGGAACGTTCTCAAGATCCTGCAAAGTGTCCGCTCGATATTGCGGCGTCTGGGTTGCGATCTGATAGCTGACATGATTCTTTGGATCTACCCAGAACGTAGGTGAAGTCTGGAAGCTGCCACTCAGTGACACCAGAAGATTCTGCGCGATGTCATGAGCAGTAAAACCCAATTGCTCCGCCTTCGTACGTTCCACTCTCAGGCGAAGATACGGCTCATCGAAGGGCTGCTGAATCCGCAGATCGGTCGCTCCGGAAACATACCTCATTTTCGCAAGCAGTTCGTCCGCGTAGATCCGGTTTGCTTGCAAGTCGTTTCCGACAACCTGAACGTCAACAGGAGCGGGCAATCCAAAATTGAGAATCTGCCCGACCATGTCGGCAGGCAGGAAAGCGAATGAAACCCCAGGGAACGCTTTCGGAAGTGTCAGACGAAGCTGGTGAATGTAGTTGTCGGTGGGATGGTGTTTGGCTGACAGGGTCACAAGAATGTCGGCATCGGATGTGCCAACCGGCGCCGAGTTGCTGTAAGAGAGATTGATGCCGCTATAGGGCAGGCCGATGTTATCGATGACACTCTGGACTTCAGCTGCCGGAATCTGCTGCCTAATAGACTGCTCGACCAAGTCGCAAAGGTTAGCGGTCTCTTCGATGCGCATCCCTGTGGGAGCGCGCATATGAAGCTTGAAAGTACCGCTGTCAACGCTGGGAAAGAAATCTCGACCAAGCCAGGGAACCAAAATTGCCAAAGATCCAAGGCAGGCAGCGAAGAACGCAACGAGGAACGCGCGCCGGTGATGGAGGCTGATCTCCAACAGTCCGCGATAGCTGTCACGGAATCTCTCGAAGCCTGCCTCAAAGCCCTTCTGAAATCGGATCAGCGGATTACGGCTGGGGGCGTCTCCGGCTTCCTTCTTCTCTCCCCGCAACAAGTATATGGCCATTGTCGGCACGATGGTTCGAGAAAGAAAATACGAGGCCAACATGGCGAACACTACCGCCTCGGCAAGGGGCACAAACAAGTATCGCGCCACGCCAGAAAGCAAGAACATTGGAGCAAACACAATGCAGATCGAGAGCGTGGAGACGAATGCGGGTGTCGCGATTTGCGACGCACTGTCGAGAACAACTTCGTCCATGTCCTTCTCAGGCTCTGCCTCGCGATTGCGATTGATGTTCTCGACCTCGACGGTGGCATCGTCCACCAGGATGCCGACCGCCAGCGCGAGGCCTCCGAGCGTCATGATGTTGATTGTTTGCCCGATCGCGCTGAACGCAATGATCGAGGTAAGGATCGCCAGGGGGATCGACGTCGCAATGATCACAGTGCTGCGCCAACTGCCGAGGAACGTCAGAATCATGAAAGCGGTCAGGCACGCGGCGATCAGCGTCTCCCGGACCACTCCACTGATCGCGCCGCGGACAAAAATCGATTGATCCGCCAGAGGGGTCATTTTCAGTTGGGGTGGAACCGTCGCCGCAATTTGCGGCAACAGACCCTTGATACCTGCGATCACATCCAGGGTGGACGCGTTCCCCGCCTTTTGGATCGTCAACAATACGGAGCGCTGCCCGTTGACTTTCACAATATTTGTCTGCGGGGGGAAGCCGTCGCGTACCCAAGCGACGTCCTTCATGTAAATGGTCGTACTACCAATCGTCTTGATTGGAATACGGTTCAGATCTGCGATCGTCTGCGGGGCGGCATTGAGAATGGAAACGTCGTATTCTCGGGAGCCGATCTTAGACGTTCCGGTTGGGAGGATCAGGTTTTGCAGGCTGATCGCATTGACCACATCGAGCGCCGACAAACCCTTCGACTGCAGGGCAGTGGTGTTGAGATCAACCTGCACCTGACGTTGTTTACCGCCATAAGGATAAGGCACCGAAGCCCCTGGCACAGTGATGAGCTGTGTCCGGATGAAATTTAGGCCATAGTCGTTGAGCTGTTGCTCCGACAGATTTTGCCCTGAGAGCGCCAATTGGAGTACGGGCACACTCGATGCGCTGTAGGCAAGAATGAGAGGTGGCGTTGTTCCCGCAGGTAACTGCCTAAGTTGAGTCTGAGAAACAGCCGTAATCTGCGCGATGCCTTGTTGAATGTTCGCATTCGGCTGGAGGAAGACTTTAACAACCGCAATTCCATAGAGCGATTGCGATTCGATGTGCTCGATGTTGTCGACTGTAGTGGTAAGCGAGCGCTCGGTAACGGTAACGATGCGATCGCTCATGTCCTGAGGGAGGAGCCCGTTGTAATTCCAGATGATGCTGACGACAGGAATGTCAATATTCGGAAAAATGTCGGTTGGAGTGCGGACAATCGCGAGTCCACCCATGATTACAATGAGTATGGACATCACCACGAAGGTGTAAGGCCGGCGCAATGCTAGTCGAACAATCCACATAGAATTTCCCTGTTTCGTCAATCACCGACATCGTCCGTTCGCTAACCGCAGTTCTGTTTAACCTCAGACCGATACGCTCCAACGCTCTGCTGCAGTTCCTGGCCTGAGAGGACGCCTCGCGCGCGGATGACGAGGCTGGGCACCGAGTGCCCGGCGCACAAGACGCGTGAGCTTTGCGCGCGCCCGTGCGACCTGGGCTTTCACCGTGCCCTCAACTAACCCTAGAACTTGTGCTGCTTCACTCGTACTGAAACCATCCAAGTCACGCAATTGAAATGCCCTGCGCAACGCGGGAGAAAGCTCCGCTACGAACTGCATGAGGTGCTCGTGCAGTTCCGCTTTTCGATACTCTTCTTCCGGACTCGGTCCGAAGTGCACTAACCGCTCTGACAGCGTATATCCCTCTTCGTCTCCGAATTGATCGTTGAGAGATACGTGGTTTTGCCGTAGCCTTTTTCGTAATTGCATCCGCGCACAATTGCTGACGATAGCAACCAGCCATGTCGACATTTGCGCCTGCCCTCTGAACTGATCCAAGTGTTTGTAAGCGCAGAGGAGCGCATCCTGAACCGCGTCCTCTGCGTCGGCCTCGTTGCCCAGGTACCGACATGCTGTTCTACGGAGCAACGGCAGACAACGCGAGAAAGCGTCCTGTAGTTCACGAGTTTTGTTTTCTGGAGCAGGAAGATCGAGGCGCTGTTCGTTTCCGATGTGTCCCACGGTCGCTTGCATATTGTCTCCACCTCCCGGTCGGGACATGAAAATGCACGCCTGTCTCCAATCAACCCGAAGGTAACTAAGTCGAGCATTTTCAGCAATATGAGTCGACGGGGCGGTTGGGCAAAGCCCTATGACTATCGGATATTCGTCCCGCAGTTGACACCAACGTCCGCATTTCGACTCGACTCGCGTTATCTAGTTCAATCTCGACTGCTGTGAATATCAGCGAAGGCGCCGTTTAACTCGAAGTGCCTGTGTGTTTGTTGGTCAGAGCGCACTTTCACCTTGGTCTTCACACGGCTTTGTAGTGTTGGAACTGGAAATGCATTCAGCGGTTCAGGAGATAAGAGAAGACCTATGAAACTTCTTACAGCAGACAACGTGGAACTTGGATTTATTGGATTAGGCAACATGGGAAGCCGAATCGCACAACGCCTGCTTGATCACGGGTACCCGCTCGTCGCATACGACAGGGATATCGCTAAGGCGGAAGCCGTCGCAGCAAAGCGAGGTTCCGTTGCTAGAAACATTCCTGAACTGGCGCGGGCCGCCGATGTGATTCTTTCGTGCCTTAGCGATGATGAAGCAGTTCAACGTGTTTATATCGGGCCAGCGGGAGTTCTTGCTAAAGCGCGGCGAGGAACCGTCGTGTTAGAGATGAGCACGATCTCCCCTGAGAGTTCGCGGGAATTGCACAGGCTTGGCGCCGAGAGTGGCATCGATGTATTGGATGTCGCCATCTCCGGCAGCACCCCTGCCGCGGAACAAGGTATCCTGACGCTACTGGCCGGCGGCAGCCAAGACTTGTTCCGCGCCGCCGAACCAATATTCCAGGCGATTGCAAAGCAGTACTTTCTTCTTGGGGGCTCCGGCTCCGGAACAACGATGAAGTTGGTCGTCAACACGCTGTTAGGGGTTGGCATGCAAGCCATCGCTGAGGCTGTGGTCCTTGGAGAAACTGTTGGTCTGAATCGCGAACGTTTGCTTGAGGTCCTGTCAAAGACAGCGGTGATCGCGCCGGCCCATGTGGGAAAGCTCGCGAGGGTTGCGATCAATGATTACACACCGCAATTTCCACTCCGCCTAATGAACAAGGATTTCCAGTTGATTCTTAAGGCAGCAGCAGAAGCGCATATCCCCCTCCCTGCTACTGAAGCGGCGTCTCGCGTGAATTCAGAGGAACTGGCACACCACGATGAGGACGATTTCTCCGCTGTCCTGCGGCGAATGGAAGAAGTTGCCGGTATCGCAGATCGTCATTCCGCCTCGATTGCGAGTTGACCGGGCCAAAGCGCCGATGCCACAAGGGGGCGGCAGAAGTGTAGTTTTGCTGGAAGCTGAGAGTTTTTGCGGCTTACCCTCTGGCTACGGCTTATCTTCGGCAGGGATCGGAAGCTTCTCCTCGATCTTCAGGATTTTCCTCGGCGCATGCTTCCGGAAGAGACGCTTGATATCCGGCATAAATTCGTGTTGAAGATCTCCAATCGCATCCGAGATCAGCGCACCACTAAATCGATTCATGGTTTTACCAAAATTGCGGTCCTGTCTCGGGTAGTAACTGTTTTGTAGCGAACTGGTAAACAGAGTACCCAGAAATTCGGACGTGTTGAATGTGTTATCTCCGCTGTCGTTCCTGGTTATCGCAACTCTGGTTACGGCATAGCACGACCGAGAAACAACACTTCTCTTGTGTGAGGGGAAATATCGAGGATCCTGGTGCAAGATCGTCGATAAAGCAACTGTCTGGATGAACCTCCGGGATTCTGTGTCCGCCAGAGTCGCCCCAAATCGCTTCGCCCAACCTAGCATTCCTCCGCCATAGTGGGGCCATTGCCCCTGGGCTTGGTCCAAAGTCGCCTGAAAAGCCGCCGACACGAATGTGGAGGGCGAATGGGTTTGCTTCAGAAACAAGTTGAATTTACAACGTGCGGACAACGGAGTGTAGTCCATGGTTTCGGTCGTCGCCTTGGCTCCTGGGGCGCTCGCCGGAGTTTGGCCAAACGTGTCTTGCACCTGGAGGCGACACGGACTGGTCGCCATCTGATCCGACGACTGCTGCTCGATCGATGTTGACCGAGTTTCACCGGACCCAACGTGGGCGATAGTCGAAGAAGGTGACATCGTTTCTCGTGAGGCGGCTGGCGCCTGCGCGTGGCCGAGGCCCTGCGTCATCGCAATCGAAATGGTTACCAGCAAGACGTGAGTTGCGCTCCCTGCTCGAATACGATTCTCTTGATTCACCCTCATGCCCTGGTCCAATCGGGAACGTGCGTTTCTTCAAGCTCGCAAACACGCATCCCATTGCTCATCTGCATCCAGGTTTCCAAACGTCGCCTCTGGGCAAGACACGCGGGGTTCGCTGCCTCGACATTCGCAGTGTGGAGGGAAACCATCATCACCACGTCCGCGGGTGGACGCGCGCCGTCGGTAGGTCGACGGTGTCAGCCTTACGTGGCCCCAAATTCTAGGCGCAACGCGCGTAAAGCCATGGGCCAGAACAAATCAAGGAGGTTCTTTCGTCGCAATCTTTGGAACGCCATTTGCATTCATGGAGAAACGAAAGAGATAGTCATGAAAGTCTTGAATCAAACAACAATCTACGCTGCGATGTGGCGGTCGTAGCGATAAGACCTCGCAGACGCGGAGAACACTCCAGACCTGCTGGAGATCTATCGCCCGGAACTTTTAAAGGAGATTGTATGCAAACACGCAAGCTGGGCAATTCAGACTTGAACATTACTCGAGTGGGTTACGGGGCCTGGGCCATCGGCGGCTCGGGCTGGCAGTTCGCCTGGGGATCGCAGGATGATAATGAATCCATCGCCGCGATTCACCGTGCGCTCGAACTCGGCGTCAACTGGATCGACACCGCCGCCGTCTACGGTCTGGGACACTCCGAGGAAGTGGTGGGCCGTGCTCTGAAGGAGTGGCACGGCTCCAGACCTTACGTCTTTACCAAGTGCGGCCTGCGCGGGGACGCCAACGGTGAGGTACAGAAAGTACTGACCGCCGACTCGATCCGCGGCGAAGTCGAGGATAGCCTTCGCCGCCTTTCCGTCGACGTAATCGATCTTTACCAAATCCACTGGCCTCCCGACCCTGATTCACCCGAACTGGAAAAAGGATGGTCCACGCTCGCCGACCTGAAGCGCGAAGGCAAGGTGCGCTGGATTGGAGTTTCCAACTTCGATGTCCAGCAACTGTGCCGCGCTCAGGCCATAGCGCCCGTAACTTCGCTGCAACCGCGGTATTCGCTCGTGCACCGCGAGATCGAAGACGAGATCCTACCCTACTGCATGAGTCAAGGTATTGGGGTCATCGTTTATTCCCCGATGGCTTCCGGTCTCTTAACCGGTGCTATGACTCGCGAACGCGCGGCCAGACTACCCAAGGATGACTGGCGCAGGAGTCATCCCGACTTTACCGAGCCGCAACTGTCTCGGAACCTGGCACTGGTGGACCGATTGCAAGAGATTGCCAGACGCCACAACCGGTCAACTGGAGAAGTCGCAATCGCTTGGACACTGCACCATCCAGCGGTGACTGGGGCGATCGTCGGCGCCCGCAACGCGCGTCAGGCAGAGGGAGTCATGCGGGCTGGCGAGATTCGCCTGACGCATGAAGAGGTAACCGAGATCGAAACGTTCGTCGCAGAGACCGCCGCGTGAGCGATGGCAGGCGCCCTTAAAGGGACGACTGAGTTAAAGAGGAGAACCCCGTGAACGAAGACAGCACAAGCCTCAACACAGCGTTGCAACATTACCTTAAGTCTGGCCGGCAGTTCGGAGACGGCGAGAAGTTCTACCTATTGGGTTTCGAAGCTGCTCTGCACGCCAGAAATCGCTGCAAAGAGTTTGATCAGATCGCGTCCGAGATGACGAGCGGCCTGGAATATCTGCGGCTGCAATACCCCACGGCGGCAGTAGAAGAGCCCTTTACGCGCGGATTTCAGCAAGGGCGGGAATACTACCAGCGCCTGTGCGATGAATCCGACCCGGTGTGACATCCTCCCGGGAGATTAAGTTCGATCTTCCCCTGACTTCTTTCTTTAGCCGGGTGGTCGGCGCAAATTTCTGTCCCAGCTATTTGAATTTAGACGATGTCCTTCGGGGGACACGCTGTCCAAGGGCGGGCCTCATTTCGCGTGGCTCTGGACCTCAAAAAGCTCTCCTGGTTGGCGCAATTGCGCCGCAGCCCTACGCGTCACCGATTTTCCTCGAGAACTAGTTCAGCTCGAATAAACATCCTGGCTGCGGGCCTGCGCAGGCGGCGGCGTGGAAACCGGTTACTTGAACAAGATCTTGGCCATCATGCCCTTGTCCTCGTGATTCAGCAGATGACAATGGAACACCGACATGCCTTTGATGACAGGATCGGTGAAATCCAGAATGACATCAACGGATCCGCGATAGGGAACATTCACGGTATCGAGCCACGCAGGATGCGAGAGCGGAGCACCGTTTTCCGCGTAGGCAAGGAAGTGGACCTGGTGGATGTGGAAAGGATGTAGTTCAGCAGTCTCGTTGACAATACGCCAATGCTGATATGTGCCGACGGGAGCGCTCGTCATCGGACCTACATCCGGCGCGAACTTGCGGCCATTGATATAAAAGCCATTCTTGTCTTCTGTGAAGGTGACAGTGAAGTCGGGTGTGGTCTTCTCCAATCGCTCAACGTCAAGCTCCTGGTATAGGGGCGGACGGTCGTCGGTAGCGTGCATTTTCTTAGGCGGTACATCGGAGCCGAAATCCGAGCTGGTCTGCACCAGATCTGCCAGCACCATCCCCGGATTGGGATCTCCGTCCGGACCGGTATCCACACAAAGCGTGCGCAGGGCACGATGTGATCCAGACGGGGGACCGGTGACGATCGCTTCTAGCCGTCCGGCAGGCGCCAGCAGTAAGTGATCGGTGGTGCGGGTCGGGGCCTTGGGCTCGTGGTACGCGAGTGGCATCCCGTCCAGCGCCACGATTTCAAAAGTCTGTCCATCCAGCTGGAGGTCCAAATAGCGGTCCGGAGAGGCGTTCACGATGCGCCAGAACTGCCGCTCTTTCGGCGCTATCTGGATTCGTGGTCGAATTACTCCATTCACGGTAAACACTTCTTCGACCGCCTCCGCTTCCCCGCCACATCCCTTGGCTCGGATTTCGACATCGCGCCTGAGCTCGGCCGCGTTCGGATCATGCTCAATGGAACGGCCTCGCACAACGATCACGCGCTCACGAAGCCGTCCGAGCTCGGGAACATAACGTTCCATCCCCTCGATGACGATGGCTCCTGACATTCCGTCTAATACCTGCCGGTGACTCTCGCCATGAGGATGAGTGTGGTACCAGAACAGGCCCGGCGGATGATCGCGTGGAATCTCAACCGAATAGTGCAAGACTTGGCCGGGCATCGCCATCATTCCGAGCACGTCATCCTGTGGGGCATCCGGCGAAACAGTGAGCCCATGAAAATGCAAGTTCGTCATGTTCATGCACGGATTCACCGCACAAGTTTCGCTGGACTTGGAAGGAAGATCATTGATATATGTGATTTTGAGAACGTCCCCCGGCGAAGCACGGATCACGGGGGCGACGCTCGCACCGTCGAAAGCGAAGGCATTCCGGCCATTCTCGTTCACTGCATGCAGCGTCAGGGATACCACGTGCCGGCTCGCTCGCACCTGCGGAGGCTCAGGTAACGGAACAGTCTGGGCGCGGCCCAGAGCTGGAAGAAATATCTGCGCACCGATGAAAAGCAGGATGCGCGCACGCATCATTTGATTCGTTGCCGGCAATTCCATCGTTGCAGACCAACCATTCCTTGTTCCAAGGTCGTTCGGCATCAACCTAGCCACTGCGGATTGGCATACGTGCCATCAAACTGGTGACTAGTCTTGTAGAGTTCGAACTGGCCCGCCTCCGCTGCCTTTGAAGTCTTTGCCAGGAGAGCTGCGACTTGGGAAGAGTGCATCGGCTGAAAACTGCGGGCTGCATGGAGAGCTTGCTGCAGGATCTCCATCGAGTCGCACCCGGTGATGACAACACTCGTGGGAAGATTCATCGAGTAATAGAGACACTCGGCCGGTGTTGCGGTCTTGCTCTCTAGGATGACGTGGTCGCCCATGGGCTTCATGCCAAGAACTGCAATGCCGTTATCGGTCAAAACCGGGAGCACTTGCTTTTCGAAACTGTTGAAATGAGCGTCCATCACGTTCAGAGGCATCTGAACCGCATCAAACTTGAAGCCATGTTGTGACGCTGTAGCCAGCATCTTCAGATGGATGTCTGGACTCTTGTGGCCCGTGAAACCGATAAAACGGACCTTGCCTGCCGTCTTGGCGTCCAGTACGGCCTCCATGCCGCCGCCTTCGGCAAAAATGCGCTCCGGATCAGAATCACGAATCACTTCATGGAACTGGAGCAAGTCAATTCGATCGGTCTGCAACCTCCGTAGCGATTCATTGAGCTGGGCGGCGGCGGTAGTCTTGGTGCGACCATCGATCTTAGTCATCAAAAACGCTTTCTCGCGATAACCGTCGCGTAGGGCTTTGCCCATCCGAATTTCGCTCTCTCCTCCGTTGTAGTCCCAGCAGTTATCGAGAAAATTGATTCCTTCATCGATCCCCGTCCGAATAATCCGAACGCTCTCTTCCGGATCGCTCTGGCGAGCCAGGTGATACCCGCCGAGCCCGATCACTGAAACCTTTTCACGAGTGTGGCCTAGCGGCCTATATGGAATCCCATTCTTGCGATCGCTTTCTGTGGATCCGCTTAGCGTTCGGGCCATCAGCAGGGATGCGGCAGTCATGCCGACAAACTCTCTCCTGCTCACACCGGGGTCGTGGTTTGCAGGGTCGTGGTGTGCAGGGTCCAGGTTGGCGAGCACACTGTCGGTCGCCGTAGACTGCTCGGAAGAATTGATGCGTGAGTGATTCGAGTTGCTATCGTTCGGAGTCATGGCAAGTCCTCCTGGGCAGTTGCATAAGCCAGCGCTATCAGAAAATACTATTCCTTGAAGAACACCCGACGGAGCCTCATTTGCCTTGCCCGGTCCCTTGTCTTCGACGGGCCGGGCACGAGAAGCGGACTGGGCTCAGGAAGCCAACTCCGTAATCCCAGTTAGTTCCAGATATTCCTTCTCAGACAGTTGTAACGATGCTGCCTCCACATTTTCCGCAAGATGTGCAATTGAGGAAGTCCCGGGAATGGGCAGCATAATCGGGGACCGCTTCAGCAACCACGCCAAGGCGATCTGGATGGGTTTTACTTGGCGAGCCTTCGCAATCCCTTCCAGCAGCCTACCGGCCACGCGCCCTGCTCCCAGCGGGAACCACGGGATGAACGCGATCCCACTGCGCTCGCAATAATCCACGACATTATCCCATTCGCGATCGGCAAAGCTGTAGCGGTTCTGGACCGACACGATCGGTACGATCTTCCGGGCCCGCTCGATGTGCTCTATGGTGACATTCGACAACGCGACTAACCGGATCTTTCCTTCTGATCGCATGTTCGCCAGGGTCTCAACCGACGCGTCAAGGGGCACCACCGGATCGGGAACGTGCAACTGGTAGACGTCGATCCGGTCGAGGCGAAGTCTCTTCAGGCTGCCCTCCACCGCATCGCGCAAGTGCGCTGGGCTGGCATCGTGGGTCCACTGGTTCGGCCCCGGGCGATTCCATCCGCCTTTAGTCGCGATAACAAGGCCCTTGGGATAAGGCGCCAGCGCCTCGGCAATCAGCTCTTCGCTAACGTTGGGACCGTAGGAATCAGCCGTATCGATAAAGTTGACGCCAAGCTCAACCGCTCGTCGAAGGACGGCTATTGCCGCCGCCCGGTCCTTTGGTGGTCCCCAGATTCCGTCGCCGGTCAGGCGCATCGCTCCAAAGCCAAGGCGACTGACAGTGAGTTCACCGCCGAGTGTGATCGTTCCTGGGCCAGCGGCCGACAGTGTTGGAATTTTCATGGTGTTCCTTTCATATTCACTCTCAAACTACCTTTTCTTTATTAGATGGTGAAGGCTCGAATCAGCCTCAATTTTCTATGTCGAAGAAAGGTGCCGTCCACACATCACTCCGCAGGGCGCCAACCGGAATTGCGAGGTTTTGCGTTTATACCGGGCGCGACTGTCGTCGTGTCATGCCCGAGGTCTTTTTCGTAAACAATGTCGTGCCGGGTGACTATGAACGTCTTGACCCCGGACGACCGGTACTCCGCGGGATAAGCAACCAAAGTCACACCACCCTTCTTATGGTTTCCGCCGGACATGTAGCTATTGGCCCCTGTCGCCGAGTTTCCATTCGCGATGCGAAAGTAGTATCCGTGAAAGGGAGCGGAGCCATTGCCGTTGGCATTGGTTGTATCAGCGGATGCCAGGTTCTGGGCGAATTGGGTAATCGGATCGTAGCTAGCTGGTTTCGGGTCCTGGTCCTTCTTTGTGATCGCAAACTCCTCGCAGACTTGAAGCGCAGTGGCTTCATTCTCTCCAATTCTTCGGAACAGAATTTCCTGCGCACCGGGCTCGGAATCGAAGTACCACGCGCCATTCTTTGACGTCAGAGGGATCGGGAAAGGCCAGTTTTCTGCGCCGATGTACAGCACCGTGCTTCCATCGGGCTCTCGGACCAGACGGTGCATCTCCTGGTACTTTTGACTAAATCGCTCACGCTCCAGCTTGTCTTCGACGTCGTCGCGCGACGAAGTGACCTCCTTTCCTGCTCCGAGAATAGCTTCCAGGGCAGGCTCATCTTGTTTCTGGACAGCCTGGAAGAGAGCGTTACTAGCTTCGTCTGGAGACGAGAACGTTCTTGGTTGTGGTGATTCCTGAGCAACGCTCGCTCCGGCGAAGCCCATCACCAGCAGCAGCAAGCCCACCAGCAGCAGAAGAAGGACGGTGGATGCGAACCCCCAGGCAAACCTCACGATAATTTTTTCACTTGCTTTGGACGTCATATTGTCTGTGCGCATGAGTTCTTTCTCCATATCATCAATTTTGTTTCCAGCAGTTAAACCGAATCAGCGGCGACCGCCTCCGCCACCGTGGAATCCTCCGCCTCCGTGGAACCCTCCGCCTCCGTGGAACCCTCCACCTCCATGGAAGCCTCCGCCAAAGCTCGACTGCCCGCGGGAGGAGAAGCCTCTTGTCACTCCTCCATGATTGAAACCGCTGAACGCTCCAGAATGAGTGCCGGCCTGGGCGTGTGCCGTCGCGAAGCCGTGCTGGCCACCCGCGAATCCTCTCGCTCCCCCACCATGGAATCCGCTAGCGCCATGAAATCCACCGCCGCGATTGAAGGCGTTGCGATTGGCAAAAACTCGGCTGTGAGAAACGTAGGCGTGGCGGTCGAAAAGAACGCCGTGGTGGTGCCAATCGTATCCCCAGTGTCCCCAGCCCCAGCCAAAACCGCCAAAGAAGCCAATTCCAAAGCCAAGGCCCCATACGAACCCTGGACCCGTGAGGTACAGTCCCGGATACCAGTACCAGCCCGGCCAGATTCCGACAGGCTCTCCATACACGAGCCAGGGGTCGTATTCAGGCACATAAACAACTTCCGGGTCCGCGGGCTCAATCACAATGGTTTGCCCCTGCTTGCTCACGTTTTCCTGCGATGTGCTCTTTAGGTTGCCGGCCTTTTCCGCACGGTCGCGCATTACCTGAACAGCGTTCATCACGTCCTGCTGTTGGTTGACGTAAGCATCGCCAAGCGACGAGGTCCAGGACAGATTCTTGTCCATGTTGGCGAGGACAGAAGGAAACTCCACGAGTGCCTTCACACTGGGATCCCAGGGCTGCTTATCGACCTCTTGGCCGAGTTGTTCACCCTTAAGATCGGTATGTTGTTGCAGCCAGCGGTCGGCTTCCACAACTTGGTCGGGATAGGTAGCAGCCGCAAGGATTTGTGCTACCAGCGCATCCGGATACAGTGCGATCGGCGCCACCAGTTGCTGCAGCTGTTCTGGCGTTTGCGGCGCGGCCTGGATCGGCGCTTGTGGGGCGGATTGGTTCGCCTGAGCGGCGAGACCTCCCGGCGCACTGCCTAAGACAAGGCAACATGAAAGCAAAAGGGACAAGCTCTGTTTTAGGACCTTCACAATCAATCCTCCTGCGGCGGGGCCGCACGTCAGTATCACGTCTGCTCGATCTGTCCTCTATCAGTTGGTCAGGTCAACGGCGTTGCCTGACACAAATTGCCGAACTGAGAGCGGACACGCCGGATGGTCGCATTGACATGCGATTTCCACGTCTTCGCTTCCCGCGTCGCGACACGCCGCTCCGCAGTATTCTTCCCCATTTGCCACGGTGCAAAGACACGGGATGTGTGCGCACATTTTCGTCTTTAGATTCGCCATTACAATTACGTCCTTTCGAATTCAGATCGACTTGCTCCTATTGCTAAAGAACTTCGACTCTTGACGTAGCGCCGTTCCCTGCACCGACCGAGGCTGTTTCGAGGGGATCCTCAAGCCGGTTAGTTGTCGGCGCCTACGTCATCTCGAATAACTGCATCCAGGTCTCCAAACGTCGCAATACTGCTAAGTCCGTGCGATCCAAGGTTGTTCGGTTAGAGACGTGAAGAAAACTTGGTGTCCGAGTGTCAACAGGTGGATAGAGCTGTCGGCATTTGGACGGCCGTGGGGCACCCTTCGAATGCATGGCCGTGGACCCGCCTGTGCGATCGCCGATCCGCTGCGACAAAGTCCGAATTCCTGTTCCCGAAAACCTGCTCTCTTAACACCGGAACTCACCGCTTGACCCGTTTTTGGGGACTGAGGACACTGGGTTATCATGTTCTCCCGTTCAGAATTTGGATAGGAAGATGCTCGACAAGGACGAGGCCCGGCTGTGATCCCGCATAAATGGCGAGGAGTCGTTCACTTTTTTGCCGGCGCCCTTGCTCACGCATTGCTCACTAAGATCGAGGCGGCTAAATGAAGCCGGCAGCCGCACCGACAGTGTTTGTGGTCGATGACGACGATTTGGTACGCGCCTCCATCCAAGGAATGCTGAAGTCGATTGGCTTGCGGTCCGAGACCTTCGGTACGGCGCAAGAGTTCCTCCGCGGCAAGCGACCGGACGGGCCATGCTGCCTGATCCTGGACGTGAGGCTACCTGGAATCAGCGGTCTGGATTTTCAGCGCGAGTTGGCCGACGCCGGCATTCGGATTCCCATCATCTTTATCACCGGTCATGGAGACATTCCGATGACGGTTAAAGCGATGAAATCCGGTGCGGTGGAGTTTCTGACGAAGCCCTTTCGAGATCAGGACTTGCTGGATGCGATTCATCAGGCATTGGATCGTGACCGGATAACGCGTCAACAGCAGAGCGAAATTGGCGAGTTGAGAAAGCACTACGAGTCGCTGACCATACGCGAGCGCGAAGTTATGACTTTAGTAGTTTCGGGCATGCTCAATAAGCAAATAGCGTCTGAGCTCGGAACCAGCGAAATCACCGTGAAGATCCATCGCGGGCACGTGATGCGCAAGATGCGGGCTGAATCACTGGCGGAACTGGTCAGAATGGCGGCGAAACTTCAGCTTCCGCCCGCCAAGAAGAAGTAGTAATGACGCCATTGTTAAACAAAGGCACGTGTTAGGAAGACGGTTAATTTCTTGATTGAAGCGCGGGCGATTGTTCCTCCGGGCAACTCGGATGGAGTCAAATGGCTGCCGTGAACTTGATTGGCTCTTACAACTACGCGCTCGTGGCGCTTTCGGTGTTCATCGCCATGTTTGCGTCGTACGCTGCTCTGGATCTCGCAAGTCGCGTAACGGCTGCGGGCGGTTGGAGTCGTGTGCTTTGGGTGCTCGGCGGTGCCAGTGCGATGGGGACTGGAATTTGGTCAATGCACTATATCGGGATGCTGGCGTTCATCCTACCGATTCCCGTGGCATACCATTGGCCAACCGTTCTGCTGTCTTTACTTGCGGCCATTCTCGCGTCGGTCATTGCGCTGTACGTTGTCGGCCGACAGAAAATGAGCGCGTCCCGAGCGGTCGCCGGAAGTCTCCTGATGGGCGCTGGTATTGCGAGTATGCATTACATCGGCATGACCGCCATGCGTTTACCGGCGATATGCCAGTTTAATTCCTTTCTCGTCGTCCTGTCGGTTGTGTTCGCAATTCTGATTTCTCTCGCCGCGCTATGGATTACCTTTCACTTCCGAGATGAGAAAACGGGGATTGGCCGGGAGAAGATAACTGGAGCCGTCGTGATGGGCGCTGCGATTCCCATCATGCATTACACCGGCATGGCCGCCGCCAGTTTCACGCCCTCCGGCGCGCCAGTCGACCTGTCTCATGCCGTAAGCATTTCCGGACTCGGCATTGCCGGAATTGTCGCCGTTACGTTTATCGTCCTCGGGCTGGCTCTGCTGACGTCGTCGATGGATAGGCGATCCGCCGCCAAGGCCTTGGAACTGCAGGAAGAGAAGCTGAAACGAAGTGAGGCGTACTTGGCGGAAGCCCAAAGGCTCACCCATACGGGCAGTTGGGCACGAGTCTCCGCCACCGGGGCGATGAGGTACTGGTCCGAAGAATGCTACCGCGTGCTGGGTTTTGATCCGCGCGACGGACTGCCGCGATTTGAAACATTCCTGCAGCGCGTCCATCCCGATGATCAAGCCAAGATCAGGGAAATATCGGCGGCGGCAGGTCGTGCCAAGTTCGACTACGAGACGGATTACCGAATCGTCCATCCCGGCGGCGAGATCAGAGACATCCATGTGGTAGCTCACCCCGTTTTCGATCCATCCGGCGACCTCGTTGAGTATGTGGGTACTGTAATGGACGTGACGGAACGCAGGCGGGCTGAGGAGAAGCTGCGACGGAGCGAGGCGTATTTAGCAGAAGCGCAGAAGCTCACACATACGGGAAGTTGGGCCTGGGACGTAGCTGAACAACGCGCCTTGCATCTTTCCGAAGAATGGTATCGCATATACGGCTTCGATCCGGGAGAGGGCCTGCCTACATGGGAAAACCGGCTAGAGCGAATTCATCCAGCTGATCGAACTAGGCAGCGACAAGCAATCGATCGAGCAATCAGCGAAAAGTCGGATTACGACATCGAATACCGAATTCTTCTTCCAGGTGGCGCCGTAAGACACCTCCATAGCGTCGGACATCCCGTTTTGGATGCGTCTGGAAATTTAGTGCAATTTGTTGGCAGCTCCACCGACACTACGGAACGCAGGCAGGCGGAAGAAGCTTTACGTCAGGCACAAGCGGATCTTGCACGCATCAGCCGCATCACGACGATGGGAGAGCTAACCGCCTCCCTGGCACACGAAGTGAATCAACCGATTGCCGCCGCCGTCACCGACGCGAATACCTGCTTGCGCTGGCTCAATCGCGATCATCCCGATCTGGAAGAGGCTCGCGAGGCCGCATCGAGAGTCGTCAAAGATGCGACCCGCGCGGCGGAGATCATCAGCCGAACTCGCCTGCTTTTCAAAAAGGTTACTCCGCAATGGGATTCGGTCGATTTGAACGAGATCGTTCGAGAAATGGTGGCCCTCATGAGCGGTGAAGCAGCGCGGTACTCCATATCGGTCCGGACGGAGCTCGCTGCAGAATTTCCTCAGGTCATGGGAGATCGAGTGCAACTGCAACAAGTGTTAATGAACCTCATCATTAACAGCATCGAGGCGATGAAAGATGTGGATGGGACGCGCGAGCTCACCATCCAGTCGCAGCGCGGTGATGATGGTCAGGTGCTGGTCTCGGTCAGCGATACCGGCGTGGGGCTTCCAACGCAGCATGCGGACCAGATCTTTAATGCCTTCTTTACCACCAAGGGTGATGGCACCGGCATGGGACTTCGGATCAGCCGTACCATCGTTGAGTCCCATGGCGGTCGCTTGTGGGCCTCCGACAGTTCTCCGCGGGGCGCAAGTTTTTGTTTCGCTCTACCCATTAAAGCCGATGCACCTGAGTAATACCTGCCGCTGATACTCCGCCCTATACCAAAGTATGATTGCGCCGCGACCTAAGCATAATTGCGCCATCGATGACGCACTGCTAACTTTGCACCATGGTGATCCGAAAGAAGGGGAAAATGGTCGCAATTGTTGATGACGATGATTTGATGCGCAGCGCATTGCAAGGCCTCTTGAAGTCGGTCGGTTTGCCGGCGCAAGTGTTCGCCTCAGCCGAGGAATTCCTTAAGTCTGGCCAGCAGAAAGAGGTTGGATGTCTGGTCGCGGACATCCGCATGCCGGGAATGTCCGGTCTGGAATTGCAGGCCAAACTCAACGCTGATCGGTGCAAGATTCCGACCATCTTCATTACGGCACACGGTGACGAGAAAATGCGGATGCAGGCCTTAAGGGCAGGCGCAGTGGAGTTCATGGCAAAACCATTCGACGATGAGGCGTTGCTCGAAAGTGTCCGAGCAGCTCTGGAGCTTTAAGCCCAATAAAAAGCGTGCGTGGGGCACGAGGGGGGTTCTCTGTGGCAGCTACCGAGATATTGCGGACTAGTGATCAGGATTCCTACCAGCGCAGATTCCAGCAGGTCATAGGCAATAGTCCTGCCCTGGAAGTAGTACTCGAACAAGTCGAACGCGTCGCGCCTACGGGTTCGACTGTGTTGATCCAGGGAGAGACGGGCACCGGCAAGGAACTCATCGCACAAGCGATCCACAACATCAGCTCAAGGTGTGGACGGCCTTTTGTAAGATTGAATTGTGCCGCCATTCCACTGGATCTGCTGGAAAGTGAGCTCTTTGGCCACGAGAAGGGCGCGTTCACCGGAGCCATCGCGCAAAAGATTGGCCGTTTCGAGTTGGCCGACAAAGGTACGCTTTTCCTCGACGAGGTCGGCGATATTCCACCGGCACTGCAGCCCAAGCTGCTTCGCGTATTGCAGGAACAGGAATTCGAGCGCCTGGGCAGCGGTCGGACTCACCAGGTGGATGTGCGGCTGGTTGCTGCAACGAATCGCGACCTGACGGAAATGGTGAGTCGAGGCGAATTTCGCAGCGACCTCTACTATCGTCTGAATGTCTTCCCCATCCTGCTGCCACCATTGCGGGAGCGCCGCGAAGATATTCCAGCCCTGGTGACGCATTTTGTGGAGATTTTAGGCCGCCGGATGGGGAGGGAAATCGAACACATTCCTCCAGAAACGATGTCTGCGCTGAGTTCATATCAGTGGCCGGGGAATATCCGCGAACTGCAGAACCTGATTGAGCGTGCCGTAATCCTTTCAAACCATGGTGTGCTTCCCAATCCTTTGCCCACCACAGAAATTGAGCAGCGCGCCGCTATCTTTCCGGGTGCAACCACGCTACGCGATTCCGAACGGACTCTGATTCAGCAGACGCTGGAAGGAGTCGGCTGGGTGATCGGCGGCCCGAAAGGCGCAGCCGCCAAACTTGGTTTGAAACGCACTACGCTTATCCACAAGATGCAGAAGCTGGGGATCGCCCGGCCGGCTCTCCAAAGCGGCGAGAACGTCATGGGCCGAGCACCGCTGGGGCCAGGCTCTTTTCCAAGACATCTGTCGTCTAACTAGACGACACGCGATCCTTAAGGATCTCATGTCGACAAGGATGAGTAACCATGGAGATCGGGCTTCTACTGTCTACGACTGACAGCCATCGAACGATGAGGCAGTGTGTTAACACTGTGTTGCTGCCTCTGACTTATGGCTTGCCGAACAATGGCTACCCCTTGACAAACCTAATGATCGAGGACTAGAAAACCTGAAAGCCGTTCGACTCTCGGACACACTCGGAGATCACTTCGATGCAACAGTCCCGCAGAGACTTCTTCAAGGTGGCAACGGTCGGCGCGGTCGGCGCCACGCTCTTTGGGTTCGACCTCAAACCCGCCTATGCACAGCTCAAAGAACTGAAGATTGCACGCGCGGCCGAAACGCGCTCGACGTGTCCCTATTGCGCGGTGGGATGCGGCGTCCTCATCTACACGATCGGTGATCGGGCAAAGAACGTCACGCCGCAGGTGATCCACGTCGAGGGCGATCCTGATCATCCGACGAACCGTGGGACGCTGTGCCCCAAGGGCTCTTCGCTCGAACAGGACATGCTGAACCCGCGGCGGCTCACGAAGCCGCAAGTCCGGCGCCCCGGCGCGACGGAGTGGGAGGACATCTCCTGGGATAACGCCCTGGATGAGATCGCGCAATGGATTAAGAAAACGCGCGATAGTTCCTTTGTGGAGAAAGATGCGAACGGCAGGACGGTGAATCGTTGCGAAGGCATCTCGTTCATCGGCGGCTGCACGGATACAAATGAATTTAATTTTTTGGCCGTCAAGGCCATGAGGGGGTTGGGCTTGGTTTATTTAGAAAACCAAGCCCGTGTTTGACACGGACCCACGGTCTCAAGTTTGGGACCAACATTTGGACGCGGGGCCATGACGAATGGCTGGATCGACATCAAGAACACAGACATGATGTTGATCATGGGCGGGAATCCCGCCGAAAACCATCCTTGCGGTTTCAAGTGGGCGATGGAGGCGAAGCGTAACCGCAACGCCAAGCTGATTTCCGTCGACCCTCGATTCACGCGCACGTCCGCTACGGCCGATCTCTTCGTACAAATTCGCGCCGGCACAGATATCGCATTCCTCGGTGGCCTGATCCGCTATGCCATCGAGAACAACCGGATCGCCAAGGAATATCTCGTCAACTACACGAACGCAGCGTTCATCGTTAAGGAGGGGTTCAAACTTCCAGAGGATGGCTTGTATTCGGGATTCAACGCCTCGACGAGCGCATACGATAAAACTACGTGGAATTATCAGGAGGGCGGAGACTTCAGCGGCAAAACGGATGCCGCCATTTCCGCACACGCAACTCCCGCGCCGTCGCATCCAGCGACACCCGCACCGCCCGCGTTGCCACCGAACGTTGCCTACGACCTGACGCTGCAGCATCCGCGCTGCGTCTTCCAATTGATGAAGCAGCAGTATTCCCGCTACACCCCCGAAACCGTCGAACGGATTACGGGCATCCCGAAGGACCAGTACCTGAAGGCCGTCGATCTTTTTACCTCGGTCCGCAAAGATGGCGACATGAAGAAAGTCGCGACCATCATCTATGCAGTGGGTTGGACGCAGCATACTTTTGGAACGCAGATCATCCGTACGGCGGCCATGATTCAACTTTTGCTCGGTAACGTCGGAAGGGCGGGCGGTGGCGTGAACGCCCTTCGCGGCCATTCGAATATTCAGGGCGCGACAGATATGGCTGGCCTGTACGATTCCCTGCCTGGCTACCTGAAAGCGCCGGTTCCTGACGACAAAGATTTGGCCACTTTTCTGAAACGCACCACCCCGACGGCATCAAAGCCCTCGGTATGGGATTCGATGAACTACTACGCGAACACGCCGAAATTCATGGTGTCGTTGCTGAAGTCGCTGTATGGAGACGCTGCCACAAAAGAAAACGGATTTGCCTTCGATTATTTCCCCAAGGCCGGACAGGATTGTTCGTGGACGCATATCTGGGACGACATGTACAACGACAAGATCAAGGGCATGTTGGCCTTCGGAATGAATGGGGTGATGATTGGCCCGGACACGAACAAGAACATCAATGCGCTAAAGAAGGCCGACTGGCTGGTGGTGGGCGAAATTTACGAGGATGAAACCAGCGAGTTCTGGCGAGCACCGGGAATTACGACCGAAGAACAGAAGAACATCAAGACCACCGTCTACCGTTTGCCTTGCGCGGGCTTTGCCGAAAAAGACGGCAGCATGACCAACTCCGCCCGCTGGGTCACGTGGAAATATGCCGCGGTTCCACCCCCGGGGCAAGCGCGGCTCGACCAGGACATCATCGCGCAGATTTTCCTGCGGGTGCGCGACCTCTACAAGAAAGACGGCGGAAAATTCCCCGACCCCATTCTGAATCTGAATTGGGCTTATGCCGACGCCGCCCATCCTCCACTTTCCCAGGTAGCGATGGAGCTTAACGGGAGAGCCTTAGCCGACTTGAAGGACGAGGCGACGGGACAGGTCATCAAGGCCGGCCAGCAACTACCAGGATTTGCCTGGTTGAAGGACGACGGCACAACCCTGTGCGGCAATTGGATTTACTCCGGCTGCTGGACGGAGGCCGGGGCCCAGATCCAGAGGCGCGGCACAGAGGATCCATCCGGGATGGGTGTTTTTTCCAACTGGTCGTGGTCGTGGCCGGCCAACCGTCGCGTGCTTTACAACCGGGCGTCTTGCAACCCTGATGGGAAGCCGTGGGATCCTGAGCGGAAACAGGTGTGGTGGAACGAAGCGGCGGGCAAGTGGGTGGGCAATGACGTGCCGGACTTCAAACCGGATTCGCATCCCAAAGATCACATGGGGCCCTTCATCATGAATCCAGAAGGCATTGGGCGATTATTCGCTCCAATCGGTGTGCTGGCGGACGGCCCATTCCCCGAGCATTACGAACCGATTGAAAGCCCGATCAAAAATCCACTGCATCCCGATCAGTCGAACAATCCGCTCGTGAAGAAATTCAACACGCCGTACGATAAGTTTGGATTGCCCGAGGAGTACAGCATCGTCTGCACCACTTATCGGCTGACCGAGCAATATCACTACTGGACGAAAAATAATCCGATGAACGTCCAGCTCATCCCGGAACCGTTCGTGGAGATTCCGGTAGAGTTGGCAGACGAAAAAGGAATTCGCGGAACGGACAAGATCAAGGTCATCAGCGCGCGCGGAACGTACATCGCGAAAGCCTTTGTCACTCGCCGCCTGAAACCGATGATGATTGACGGCAAGAAGGTGTATCAGATCGGGTTGCCGATTCATCAGGGCTTCCGAGGCATCGACGAGGATGAGGGAAGAAATGCGCGGACTCCGGCGAATTTGCTGACGCCTACAGTCACCGATCCGAATGCTCACACCCCTGAATCGAAGGGCTTCTTAGTGAAAGTCGAGAAGGCGTAGGGAGCAACCATGAGCCAGGCCGCTACAGAGCTAATCCGAATTTCCGGTCACGCGGGGGTCGTTCCCGGTAAAGGTCTGAACCGTGAATTCCAAGTATGCAAGCTGGTCGACACGACCACGTGTATTGGCTGCAAAGCCTGCGAAGTTGCCTGCCTGGAGTGGAACGGTTACACGTTCAGCGAAACCACCTTCGATAACACTTACCAGACGATGCCCGAGACGGCATGGAATTACTGGAACCTGATCAAGTTCAACGAGCATGAGCGCGCCGATGGCACCATGATGCTGCTGATGCGCAAAGATCAGTGCATGCATTGCGCAGATCCGGGTTGCCTTGCGGCCTGCCCTGCGGACGCCGCCATCGTTCAGTATGCCAACGGCATCGTCGATTTCCAGGAGGCGAATTGCATCGGCTGCGGGTATTGCATGACCGGTTGCCCGTTCAACATTCCGAAATTCGATCCGCCATCGCGCAAAGTCTTTAAGTGCACGCTTTGCAATGACCGCGTTTCGGTGGGACTCGAACCAGCCTGCATCAAGGCCTGCCCTACGGGCTGCCTGCATTTTGGGACGAAGTCGGAAATGAAGGAATTAGCGGAGACTCGTGCCGAGCAACTTCGCACAAACTCCGGATTCCAGGATGCGGGAGTCTACGATCCGGCCGGAGTCGGCGGAACCCACGTCATCTACGTCCTGCACGATGCGAAGAATCCGGAGTTGTACGGCGGACTTCCGAAGGATCCGACCATCCCTCTGTCGGTGCGGCTGTGGAAAGGGCCGCTGAAATGGATTGGGAACTTTGGGATTATCTTCGGGGCGGTCGGCGTTTTCATTCATTATTTGCGATTCGGCCCTAAGGTTGTAAAGGAAGACGAGCAGGAGTCTCACGGAGGAACCCAATGAGCAGCGAACCTTATCTCCTTCCGAACGGACGCGTCCTGCGCTATTCGTTTCGCGAGCGGCTCGTGCATTGGTTGGCGGGTGTCTCCTACGTATATCTCCTGCTGACCGGTCTCGCCTTCTGGAGCCCGTGGCTCTTTTGGATCGCCGTCATCCTCGGTGGGCCGACGATTTCGCGCGAGTTACATCCTTGGTTCGGCCTCGTCTTCGTCGTCGGGGTCTCGCTGATGTACAGCATGTGGCACCGGCAGATGAAGGAAACACCAGCCGACAAGGCCTGGTGGGCGTCCATCGGACACTACATTCGCAATGAAGACGATCAGATCCCTTCCGCCGACCGCTTCAACCCTGGCCAGAAGTTGTTGTTCTGGGGCTTCTTCTGGAACGGTATCCTGCTTCTGCTTTCCGGGTTGATTCTGTGGCTCCCTCAGCACATTTCCTGGAATTTGCGTTTCCTGCGTCTCGCCGCCGTGTTCGTACATCCCGTGTGCGCGCTCGCCACCATCGCGCTTTTTATCATCCACGTCTACATGGGTACTGCGATGGAACGCGGTGCTTTTGGCTCCGTCATTCGCGGCGACGTGTCACGTGCCTGGGCCAACCATCACCACCACACGTGGTACGAGCAACTTCTCCGCAACTCGGCCGAGCGAAAATGAACAAATGAACGCTGCGAAGTGGGATCGCCGCATTCGCCGCGCCAACGAACTATCCTCGTCTTACCCTTTCTCCGCCGAAGGGCTACGTTACTACGCCCACATCGCGACATTTCAGAAAGGTGTTTACTGCGAAATTCAGAAAGCTCTCGCGGATTCGCCGAGGATTTTCTCTGATCGCCCCCTGAGAGATGAACTAGATTTCTTTCTTCTTCTTCCAAAGTTTCCGGGATTTCTCTCGGTGATCCAGCAGATTGCGCCAGCGCCGCTTTCCCAGGCCGCCGCCACTTTGGCGATGGAGGGATCGGCGGCATGGCAGCACGCGATTGAAGACTTCTGGTACAGAGATCCAGACTTAGGTGCGGGCGCGGATGACGCAGAACAAGTCCAGTCCAACGATCAGCGCGGTGCAACTTATTCCGAGCGGGTGCTCGCGTGGATCTTTCTCCAACCGTACGCTGAATATCTAGCGGATCACCGCGAAGTCGCGGTTGTGGACGGAACTCCATCGACGTGCCCGCTTTGCGGCGGCAAGCCTGCCGTCGGCGTATTGCGGAGTGAAGGCGACGGTGCGAAAAAGTCGCTGATTTGTATGCTCTGCGCGCATGAATGGCCTTTCCGAAGAATTTATTGTCCGGCCTGCGGAGAAGAACGAGAACCGCAGATGGCATATTATTCAGCGCCCGAGATCGCGCACGTCCGGGTGGACGTCTGCGACACGTGCCATACCTACCTGAAGAGTATCGACTTGACGAAAACGGGGCTGGCAGTTGCCGTTGTGGATGAGCTGGCGACAATACCTTTGGACCTATGGGCACGCGAACATGGGTACAAGAAACTACAAATTAACCTGCTGGGAACCTGACCAGACAGTTCTGGAAGAACTTCAGCACCAAAGAGTTGGCGCCGATCGTCTCACACCTCGAGAGTTTAGGATTTCCAGATTTAATTCAAACCGCGAAACCCAGGTAACGGATGGTCGGCCAACAGGAAATTATTTGGTTCTTGGTCGCAAAATCACTTCACGCTAATACCCGCAACTCCTCTTCAGCTCGCGTGCGTTCGGTCAGGTTCGCGTACGGCACCGGACACAAGCTTGCCCTTTGCCGTCTCCAGTGGACTGAGACTGATTCCTACCCACAAGCCCGTTTCTGGATAGGCTGTGCGTGGCCGACAGAGGGGAATGATCTCGCCGCCTCCAGGAGAAAAAATCGCTGGTCGGCAGGCAACAAATTGGTATGATGACCTCCGATAAAAGCCGGATTGTTCTCTTTCTAGAATTTAGTCTGAGACCAATCAACGATAGTCATCCTTGTTCGGCCACTGGGGGACGCATTGACTGACTCGATCCAAAACGCTCTCAATCGCCGGGAGTTCATCCAGGGCGCACTTGCGGGAGCCGCCTTCGCCGCATTGCCAATCTCTGCTTCCTCTTTAGACGATCCCGGGCTCCAGTCGGTGCTGAACCAAATACCGAAGATGCATGACGAGACCGTGAAGCGGTTGCAGGACTGGATCGCTTTGCCCTCGATCGCAGCCGAGAACCGCAACTATCCACAAGGGCCTGACTATATGGCGCAACTCGCTCGCGATGCCGGATTCTCGAACGTCGAGATTGTGCCAACGACGGGCAAGCCTGGGGTCTTCGGCATCCTTGATGCCGGTGCGGCCACCACCCTCGGCGTCTATTTTATGTACGACGTGAAACAGTTTGACGCTTCGGAGTGGTCTTCGCCACCGCTCGAAGGGCGGATCGTGGACAAGGAAGGGCTGGGCAGGATCTGCGTCGGTCGCGGCGCTGTGAACCAAAAGGGTCCTGAAACGGCCTTCCTCGGCGCTCTTCATGCCTTCAAGGCGGCTGGGAAAAAACTGCCTGTAAATCTCGTGCTCGTTTGTGAAGGGGAAGAAGAGATTGGTTCAACCAACTTCCCGGAGGTTGTCCACCAACCCAAAGTCACGACCGCGTTGAAGAAATGCATGGGCGTGATCATGCCGGAAGCGGGTCAAGATGCGGATGGAGGCGTACAGATATCACTAGGCGCCAAAGGCGTAGTTGAGCTCGAACTGGTTTCCAGTGGAGAACGCTGGGGGCGAGGGCCCAAACATGACGTTCATTCCAGCCTTGAGGCGCAGGTCGACAGCCCTTCGTGGCACCTGGTGCAAGCGCTCAACACTCTGATTGAGGCCGACGGACACACGCCTGCGGTTGCGGGCTTTTTCGACAAGGTCAAACCGCTTACTCCCGCACAAATGAAGATGATTCAGGATGCCGCCGCTCGCCGCAGTGAAGCCACAGTGAAGCGGCAGCTTGGCGTCGAACATTGGGTGCATGACACAAACTGGCTTGACTCGCTCGTACTGCTCGAATCCAAACCCACGATCAACATAGAGGGCTTGGTCGGTGGCTACACAGGTCCCGGAGGCAAGACGGTTCTGCCACATCGCGCAGTTGCGAAGGTTGACATGCGGCTCGTGCCCGACATGACGGCTGCAGGGACGCTGGCACTTCTCAAAGACCATCTTGCCAAACACGGCTTTGGCGATATAGAGGTCAATATGAGTGGTGGATACGATCCGACACAGACATCACCGGATTCGAAGCTGATCCAGACGCAAATTGCGACTTACCGCAAGCTGGGTCTGGATCCCGTGCTGTGGCCTCGTTCCGCTGGCTCCTGGCCGGGATACATCTTCACTACCGAACCTCTCAATCTTCCCGCCGGACATTTTGGAGCGGGGCACGGGACCGGGGCACATGCTCCGAATGAGTACTATCTGATCGATTCCACCAATGCAAGGGTTGCCGGGATCGATGGGGCTGTGCGCTCCTTTGTCGAGTATCTCTACGCGTTGGCATAAAGCGGGTTGAAGATGGCAATTATCGATGGGATGATGATGATTTCACAACCTCAGATCAAAGAACGGCGATCTCGCACCCTGAAGCGGGGTGCCGACCGGGTGAGACAGAACTTCGGAGCCCTTCGGCGGAGAATTCGCGCAGATGAAGGAGACAAATCTGTCTGGTTAACGACCCCAACTGCTGCCTCGGGGGAGGCGGGCACCCAGCTCAAATCGCTCTAACTGCTTGAAAGATTGGTCGGGGAGAGAGGATTTGAACCTCCGACCCCCTGGTCCCGAACCAGGTGCTCTACCAGGCTGAGCCACTCCCCGACTTGTGCAGGGGGCGCTGGAGGAATTGCTGCGCGCCCTTAGCAAGAATTGCTGGATGACTCAGAGATTATACCACTCTGCGACAGCGCCACTGAACTGGCGCTGGATGTGGGAGCGGCATCTCAGCTTGCAGGAAACAATCCTGGAAACAATCGTTGAGCAGCAACTACGCCTCGGTGTCCGTCAATCCATGCTCGACCAATCCCGTCGCCCCGGACGAACCGAGTTGCGACTTACGAGCGGCCCAATGCTCCACTCGGTCCGGTTGTCTGAACCTCGGCGTTCCGGATACGATAGGTTCTCGCGCCCAAATACAATGAAAACTGCATTCACCGCCGCCCGCCTCTACACTCCGGTCGAGGAGATCCAGAACCCGCTGCTCGTCGTGGAAGATGGGCGGATCTCCGCAGTGTCCTCGCGCGCCACGAAAGAAGTTCCCGCCCGCACTCCACTCGTCGATTTTGGCGACGCTGTGCTGGCGCCGGGCTTTGTCGACATCCACATGCACGGCGGAGCAGGGCTGGATCTTATGCGGGCCATGCCAACTGAACTGCCGCGCCTGGGCGAGTTCCTGACGGCCCACGGCGTGACCGGATATTTTGCGACAACCGTTGCAGCGCCGCTCGATGCGACCTGTGCGGCGTTGGGACGATTGGCTGACTCGATCGAAGCAGCGGCCACTCCGGCAAATGGCGATCCTGTGCAGGCTCGCCCGTTGGGCATTCATCTCGAAGGACCGTTTCTCAGCCACAAGCGCCGGGGAGTACATCCGCCGGAGAATCTGCTCGCGCCCACTCTTGAGATCTTCGACCGTCTTTGGCAGGCGGCGCGCGGGCATGTGCGCATGCTGACCATTGCGCCCGAGATTCCCGGCGCGATGGAGGTGATTGCCGAGGCCGCAAAGCGCAAGGTGTGCGTGAGCATCGGGCACTCGGACGCTGAAATGCCGGTCGCGCAGGCGGCGGTGAAGGCCGGAGCGCGGCACGCCACCCACACGTTCAACGCCATGCGTCCGCTGGACCATCGCGACCCCGGGATCATCGGCGAAGTGCTCAGTGATGACCGGTTGAGCGCCGATATTATCGTCGACGGAATTCATCTGGCGCCGGCGGTCGTGAAGCTTTTCCTGCGGGCGAAAGGGCGCGAGCGAGCGGTGCTCATCACCGACGCAATTTCGGCTACCGGCATGCCGGATGGGCGCTACCAGCTGGGGCCGATCGAGGTCGATGTGAAAGACGGCAAGTGCACGTCGAACGGAAGCCTTGCCGGAAGCGTGCTCACCATGGATCGAGCCGTGCGCAATGTGACGAAGTTTTCCAACTGGAGTTTGCGCGACGCCGTCCAAGCAGCGACGCTGAATCCGGCGCGGGCCGTCGGCTTATCGGCTCATCACGGAATTCTGGCTAAGGGCGCTGTCGCGGATTTCACTGTGTTGGGTCCGGCGGGCGAAGTGCTCAAGACTATCGTTCACGGACGGGGATTCTAGCGGAGCTGATCTCGCGCGGCTGGGAAGACGTAGCGAGCTACTTCTCTACGAACTTGGACCTAGTTAGGCTTGCGGCGTCTTGCGTCGGCCAGATGATGGAGCAGCATCAGTTCGTCGGTGCGAGAGAGCTGATCGAGGAAAGAGCTTCCGGTCTTTGGCGTTTCATCGCTCGCGGTTTTTGCCGGACCTGCTTGGCGCAATTTGTCTCCTAGCTCGGGTTCGTTGCTCATCACCTGCGAATAGAACCACAGAAAATGACGCATCTGGTCGAGAGCCGAGCGCAAGGTGTCGATGGGCTCCGTCTCTGAAAGCGAGTTGAGCGATTCCATGAGCTCTGGGTCGCTGGGAGCCTGCATGGCGGCGCAGTTGAGTTCCTGCTGGATCGTTCGCAGATCCTCGGTGACGCGCGCGATTCGGAGATGAAGGTCGTCCATGTCGTCGATGGCCATTCGGTTTGTCTCCCCACCATCTCATCGGCAACGCGTAGCGAATAGATGTCCCACGGGCATGCGCCTTTCGTAATTCTCACATTACCTTGGGGCAATAAAAGGTCACCGCCGCTAAACGCCATGATTGGCGCGGCTTTCCACGCGTAGCGCAGAGATTTGTCGAGACAGTTAAGAGAGGTCTTTTGTGAGCAGGAATTTCATCCGCCACCATTAGTGCATTCATCCTCTGTCCAAAGTCACCCGCCAAGTCATTCCAGTGGATCTTGTGGCGACGGCCGCCCTTCGACAGGCTCAGGGCAGGCTCTCGGCCGTCCAAGCCAGGGCGAAGCCCGGCGCACATGCCATCTCGGTTCGCCCAAGCACAGGCCATCTATGATACAAACGCGCGATGCCGGAATCCGCCCCGGGAACCACGCTGCACCGCCAACTAGTCCGCGCTATCGGCCGCTGGAGCCTGACCGCCCTGGTCGTCAACTCCGTGATCGGCAGCGGCGTATTCGGACTTCCCTCTACCATCGCAGGCCTCCTCGGGAGGTTCAGCCCAATAGCGGTGCTGCTGGCCGGAGCCGGCATGGTCGTGATTTTCGCCTGCTTCGCCGAAGTGGCTTCGCAATTTCAGCAGGCCGGTGGGCCCTACCTGTACGCGCGGGCGGCCTTCGGGCGCGGGATGGGCATTCAGATGGCATGGATGCTCTGCCTGGGGCAGGTGGCAGCCCCCGCGGCCAATGCCAATTTGTTTGTGAAATATCTCGGCGAGTTTTGGCCGCATGCCACCGACCCGCTGCCCCGCGCACTCGTCCTCACTGTGCTGGTGGGCGTGCTTGCCTTCATCAATGTGTGCGGGGTGCGGGCGGGCGCGCAAGTCAGCAACTTCTTCACGGCCGCGAAACTGGTGCCGCTATTCGCGGTCATTGGAATGGGACTGTTCGCGCTGCATGCGCATCACGCCGCAATCGCCCCGGGTCCAACTGCGGCGGTTACAACCCACCAGTGGTTGAACGCCCTGTTGCTGCTGGTCTTTGCCTACGGAGGTTTCGAAACCGCTCTGGCGCCCATGAGCGAGGCCAAGGATCCTCGCCGCGATGCTCCCTTCGCGCTGTTTACCGCCCTCGTGGTCTGCACCGTGATTTACGCGCTCATTCAGTGGGTTGTCATCGGAGTGCTTCCGGACGCGGCCAACAGCGAGCGTCCCTTGGCCGACGTGGCCCGGGTCGCGGTCGGCTCTTTCGGAGCTGCCCTGGTCGCGGTGGGCGCGCTCATCTCTTTCTATGGATATCTGAGTGCGAAGATTCTCGGCATGCCGCGGGTAACGTACGCGCTGGCCGAGCAAGGAGATTTCCCCAAACCTTTCGCTGCGATTCATCCACGCTTTCACACCCCGTACGTTTCCATTCTGGTATTTTCCGCGCTGGTCTGGGGCTTCGCGCTGAGCGGCGAATTCAAGTGGAATGTCACGCTCTCCGCCGTTGCACGCCTGCTCTATTACGCCGTGTGCTGCGCCGCGCTGCCCGTACTCCGGCGCAAGCAACCGGGAACTGCCAGCTTCCGTTTGCCGGCGGGGAATATTCTGGCCGCGCTTGCAGTCCTTATCTGCGCCGCGCTGCTCACGCAGGTGGACTTCGGCCAATCCTTGATCGTCGGCGCGACGATCGCCCTGGGACTCTTAAATTGGCTGGCCGTGCGCAAGAACGAATCGACTGGCACCGCCTGAAAACGGCATTTTCTTCCGCGCCCTCGCTCGCCCGAATGGATTGGGCGATCTGAAGTGTCTTCGTTCCTGATTCCAGCCGCGTCCCCGTTGACTCAGCCCTCGTTTCCGCCTAACATTCCTCGTCCAGTAAGGCGGGCAACGTGGCCGGCGATACGATTTCTCACTACCGCATTCTTGAGCAAATCGGTGGCGGGGGCATGGGTGTGGTGTACAAAGCGGAAGACACCCGCCTACATCGGCCGGTCGCGCTGAAGTTTCTTCCTCCGGAATTGGCCAGCGATCCCCAGTCCCTGGCGCGTTTTCGGCGTGAGGCGCAGGCCGCGTCGGCGCTGAATCATCCCAACATCTGCACCATCTACGACATCGGCGAGGAGGAAGGGCAGGCCTTCATCGCCATGGAATTCCTGGACGGCGTTACGTTGCGGCATCTGATCGGCGGACGTCCGCTCGAAACCGATCGAGTCTTGTCCCTTGGCATTGAGATCGCCGACGCGCTGGATGCGGCCCACAGCGAGCGCATCGTGCATCGCGACATCAAACCTGCCAACATCTTCGTCACCAAGCGCGGCCACGCCAAAATTCTTGACTTTGGCCTGGCCAAGGTCGCGGACCGCATTGCGGTCGGCGATCCGGTGGAAGCAACTCGCCAAGATCCCCAGTTGACCAGCACGGGCATGGTCCTGGGGACTATCGCGTACATGTCGCCCGAGCAGGCGCTGGGCAAGGCGCTCGATCCGAGGACCGATCTGTTCTCGCTCGGCATCGTGCTCTACGAAATGGTGACTGGCCGGCAGGCTTTTGCAGGCACCACCTCCGCCGCAATCTTTGACGCCATCCTGCACAGCGCTCCGCCTTCCGCAGCACAGGTGAACCCCGCCATTCCCGCTGAGTTGGACCGCACCATCACCAAATTGCTTGAGAAAGAGGCGGATTTGCGTTACCAAACCGCGAGCGACCTGCGCGCGGACTTGAAGCGGCTGCGCCGCGACACCACCTCCGGGCACTCGCGCGCCGTGAGTGCGCGCAGCGCAACCAGCTATGCCACGCCCACTGCGGAGCCGGCAAAAAAGAGCACTCCATGGATTGCCGTTTCAGCGGTACTGGCTGTGCTCGCCATCGCCGCAATTGGCGTCTCGATCCATTTCGCCGACTCGGCGAAGCGCTCCTCTGTTCCGCCTGCCGTGGTGAACGTTACCCCGACACCCAGCGTGCCCAGCGGTCAGCAAGCCCCGTCGTCCCCCCAGAGCCTGAGCCCCGCACCGGCGGCGGCGCCGCAACCGAAAAAAGCAGACCCCTCGACCACCAGCACAGCTAAGAGACCTAGCGTACCGCCCGCGAAACCTCCGGCGAGCGCAGCCGCGCGCCTTTCGCCCACCTCTCCACCTCCAGTATCAACACCTTCGCTTCCTCCCATAGCCGCCACAGCTCGCACGGACGCGCCCTGTGAGCAAATCAAGAAAGTTTGTCTGGATGCCGGTTTCGTGTACGGCAATATCAAGAAAGGCAACGGCCTTTACGCCGACTGTATGATTCCCATCGTCCAAGCTACTCGCCAGCCTTCCGCAGCCCTGAAGCCTCTGCCGGCGTTTGATCCGCAAGTGGCGGCGGCGTGCAAGAGCAAGAATCCGAAGTTCGGACTTTCCTCTGGTGCCAAAGCGTCCGATGCTTCGGATTAAGCTGCGCCCCGCTAGGTCGTGACTTAGTTCGTGTAGATCCGCACGTAGTCGATCAGCATCTCCGACGGGAACGGAGTGGTGTTATCGGGTGGTCCGGGATACGACCCGCCAATCGCCAGATTCAGAATGATGAAATTGGCCTGCCCGGCATCGAAAGGCCAGACCATGCCGGCGCTAAGGCTGGAGGGCGTGAAGGTGGCATAGGTGTTGCCATCGATGGAATACGACACCGAACCCGGGGACCACGCCATGTCGTAGGTATGAAACTCGCCCCCAGCCGTCTGTCCGCTTGGGAAGTTATATTTCGTCCCGAGTCCAGTCCCGTCGGTGAATCCCGTCCCGTGAACGGAGCCCTCATTCCAATCCGGCGTGAGGGCGGCATTGACGCGCTCGAGCACGTCCTGTTCGCCGCAGGCCGGCCAGTTCACGTTGGCGATGTTGTTGCCCAGTAGCCAGTTCGCTGGCCAAAAACCCTGAGCCTCCGGCACCTGGGCGCGAAACTCAATTCGACCATACTGAAAACTGAACAGACCTTGCGTCTTCATCCGCGCCGACGTATATACCCCGGACGACGGCTGCTGCGCCACGATGTGCAGATAGCCGTCTGTTCCCACATACTCACTGGGATTCGTCGTGCTGCACGGCGAAGTCGACGACCCCCAGGCACAGTAGGTTTCCAGTTCATTGTTGCCAAAGCCGCTGTTGCCCGTGTCGTAGGCCCAGATTGTGGGATCAGGCTGTGCCGGCGAACCCGTAGTGTTCGCAAACTCGTCGCTCCAGACCAACGTCCCCGACGGAATGTTGGGCGAGAAGCTCTGGCTCGCCACCGTGCTGGAGTTCCCTGCAGCGATCGCAGTCGCTTCGACCGCTAGGTTTGAAGCCACCAGAAAGGGCGCCTGGTACTGCTGCGAAGTTGCCGTGGGCGTGGTCCCATCGACCGTGTAGTAGATAAGAGCACTTGGGGTCGTGTCGGACAGGCTGACGATCACGGCGCCATGCTGTGCACCATTCCCCGTACTCGTGGAGATAACCGGGGCCGTCGGGTTGACCATCAGCGTGACCTTGGCCGCGGCGCTAGTGTAGTTGGTCGTGTCGGTAGGCGTGAAGGTCACGGACAAGGGCTGCGATCCCGCCGCAAGCACCGTTCCGGCAGCTGGCGTGTAGGCGAACGTGCCCGGTACGCTTGCCGTTGCATTCAACTGCGTCGCACCGAGTGCCGTGCCGTAGATAATGGCCCCTGGGGTTGCCCAAGTTATGATTGGCGTCGTAGTTTGGTTTCCTCGGCTCCCGCTGCCGCATCCGCACATCGCAGCGCTCACCACAAGAACCACCAAGGTCGCCGCTTCTACCCGCATAAGCCCCCCTCTGCGAGAGAGTAGAGAAAACTTTCCCGCTAGCCCAATTTAAGCGCCACTAAATTGCGGAGTCAAACCCGCGGGGCCTTGGCGACGTAACCCTGTTGGCACCCTCTCGTTCGCAACGATCCGCGAGAGAGACGTAGCCAGCTACGTCTCTACAGCAGCGTGCTCCATTTCCAGCAGAGTCTTCTTGCGCTCGACGCCCCACCGATATCCCCCCATACTGCCGTCTCCGCGAACCACGCGATGGCACGGGATCGCGACCGCTACAGGATTCGTTGCACAGGCGCGGGCGACAGCACGGGTGGCGCTGGGCCGTCCGATGCCCTTGGCGACCTGGCTGTAGGACCGCGTTGCCCCGAATGGAATGGATTGCAGATACGTCCACACCCGCCGCTGGAAGGCCGTAGCGCGGATGTCGAGCGGCAACGACGAGTCCAGGTCTTTGCCGCGCATGTGCCTGAGCAAGGCGCCCACCCAGGATCGCAGCCCACCTTCATCCACCTTGCGGGCGGCGAATGGGAACTCGCGTTTCAGGCCCTCCATCAACTCGTCATCGGAGCGGGCAAACTGGATGGAACAAATCCCGCGCTCGGTCGCCGCGATCAGCATTCGCCCCAGCGGCGAATCGGCGCAGGTATAACGAATCGCCGCGGCGATGGCACCGCGGCGGTACTTGTCAGGCGTCATGCCCAGCTGCGACGCGGTGCGCTCGTAGAGCCGGCTGCTGGAACCGTATCCGGCGTCGTACATAGCCCGGGTAACCGTGTCTCCGGCTTGCAGGTTGCGTTTCAGCATCCGCAGCCGGCAGGAGTCGGCGTACTCGCGCGGCGTAATGCCCAGCACCGCCTTGAACCGGCGCTGCAGATGAAACGGACTCTGATGAAATTCCGTGCCCAGCCGACCCAACGTCAACGGCCCGTCGAGATGCTGCTCGATGAAGCGGCAAATCGCCTTCACGCCGTCCGACTCTGTGTTCCCATGGAAAGACTTAGGCCGGCAGCGCAGGCAGGCCCGGTATCCAGCCTGCTCGGCTTGTTCCGGACGGATGAAGAACTGAACGTTTTCCCGCCGCGGCCGGCGCGCCGCGCACGATGGCCGGCAGTAAACACCGGTGCTCGAAACGGCGAAGACGAATTCTCCGTCGCGAGCGGCGTCGCGCGCCACCACGGCATTCCAACGTGGGTCGTCGACTCTCTCGTCCGATTGAGTCGTCGCTTTGGGTTGACGAACAGACATTGGCTCCAGGCTTTCCGCTGTGAGTATGGCATTGGTAGTCATAGTAAGGAAAGCGTAGGCGAGGCGCACGCAGCGGACTATCCGAATCTTGCGGGCAAAGCGAAATTGTCGGCATAGCCAGTCTCAAGCCTAAGCCAATCAGATCTTTGCTGGCCGGCAGGCCAAAGCTCAACCGGCGTAAGTTGTTTCTGCCGGCGAATCTGTTCCGCTACCACTTCGCCGCCGCGTTGGTAAACCTTGTATGCACGCGCACGCGCTTTCGATTGGATAACGCGGTAGAACCGGCCGTTTATGATTTCGATAGCGCAGTTGTTCTCAACCGCAATTCCAATCCCACCCGTCTTTCGAATCATGTCACGGAAATCTTTTCTGCGCGGCACGCCTCGGGTCATGCCGCTGTAGTGCGGGCAATATATCCCCTCGATCAGGCCCAGGCCTCCCACGTTTATGTATTTCCACTGTTGGGGGTTGTAAAAAGACATCGAATCAGAATGCCCGGAATCAAACCAGCAGATCGCGCCTGCACTAATGCCCGAGAGCACGACACCATTCTCATAGGCCTCCCTGAGAAATTCATCGACACCCAGGCGCCTCCAAACCCGCATCATCTGCAGGGTGTTCCCACCACCAACGTACACGATATCCGCCGATAATATCTTACCCCGGGCTTGCGCTTTCGATAGTTGCCCCTTGATGAGGAACAGGACGTCGGTCCTGCATTTCAAGAAGCCGCCGAAATATTCCTGGACGTGTTTCCAATATCTTTCGGAATCCGAACTTGCGGTTGGGATGAAAAGAAGCCTGGGATTCTTCTTGTTTGAGAGCCGGATAATCTCCCGATCAATCGCAGCGGTTCCTCTTGTTCTTATCTCTCCGCCACCGATAGCAACAATCGCCTTTGACATCGATTTGCGCCCACTCTTCAGAACGATTAGAGTTCCCGGGAGCACGTTTCACTCCCACACTCGAGGACGACTCTCATGAAGAATACCCGTTTGGCGATCCTATGCGCCTTCACTCTCGTTATGCTTGCGTCGGCCGTAGCCCAGCCGGCGTCGAAGCACATACTCAGCAGCGATGAGGTGCAAAAGGCGGTCCCGGCGGAATATTTCTTCCGCGGCCAGAAGGCGCCGGTGCAGCTGCGCAACGCCGTTGGATTTCAGCTGGCCGACGGCAAGATGATGTTAGCCGCGCTGGTGGACGTATCCGGTTATTCCACGGGGGTCCAGGAAAAATACCAGGGCATGCTGATCACGGAAACCAAGCTTAATGTCGGCGGATCCGAACTGGCGCCGGGGCAGTATGGCTTCGGCTTTACCGCCGACGGGAAATTTGTTGTGATGGACGTCTCCAACCACGACGTCCTCAGCGCGTCCTGGCAGACCGATTCGGCGCTGCATCGTGCCGTCCCGTTGAAGCTGGTCGAGGACGGCCCGGGCTATAAGCTCTACGCCGGAAAGAAGTGGGTAGGAATCAAAACAGAGTAAGGCGAGTCCGGCGAGTTGGAGGATTGCTCGCGACGAGAACACCCGTCTAGTGCGACAGCGGTTGGAACGGCCCCAGCAGCGTGGTCATTCCCGCGCGCTTGCGCAGTTCGGTCAGCAGGGCACTGGCTGCGTTCTGATACGTCTTGGTGGGATCGGATGGATCGGCCCACACCGCATCGTAAATAATCTGCGCGGCTTCTTTCAGTTCAAGGTGCAGGGCCGCTTCGAAAACATCCAGCCGCTCCTGCAGGCGTTCGTAACAGGCCTGGCAGATTTCCGCGCGGGCCGGCTCGCCGGAATGATGCTCGCCGAATTTGCACACCGATTCCGGAGCGTCCACCACTCCGGCGTGCGCCTCCATCAGCTGCGACTTGAACTGACGTAGAAACTCCTCGCGCTCCTGCTCGACCACGGCCGTATCCGGAATCGGGTCGACGGCAGCCTGCGCCACTTTCGGCGGTATTTTTGGAACGACCGGCGAAACCCGCTGGTTGTGCTTGCAGGTGGGGCAGACATCGAGATCGGCGGGATAGTACAGGTGGCATTTCGCGCACGGCAGGCCGTAGCCCAAGTGCTTGCGAGGTGCGTCCGAAGCAGCCACGGACGAACCCTCCGTGCGGCGGGCGCTCCCTTCCTTCGACAAAGCCGCTTGCACCACGGCGTTGACGGTTGTCTGCTGAGTTCGGGTTGCGTTGATTGCCATCGGAAGTCTCCCCCGTCAATCCGTTCTAGCCGCCCGATGGGGTTCGGACTCTCCTCCAGTGTAGGGACTGCCTGCGGCTTCGCCTAAGCACCGTAGTACACCAATCGGGATTGGCCTGGCGGTCGGCTTTCGACTGAGTTTGTGGTCGGAGCCGCCGGGCTTCGCCCCTTCGGCTTCGATCAGTCGAAAATCCCCACTTCTCGCGCAAAGAACGCGCGAGAAATGGGGCACCCGGCGGTCAGCTTTCTAGCGCGAATTCGGTTCCTTCATCAGCTTGAGGAGTTCTTCGCGGCGCGCCCGGTAGAGCGTTCGTTCGGGATCGAGCCGCGCCGCTGTCTCCAGCTCAGACAAGGCTTCCTCGTAGCGGTCCATGCTCATCAGGCAGGCCGCGAGCGAGTAGTGATTGTCCGCCGAGGCATTCACCCGCAGCGCCTCGCGAAATTCCTTCTCCGCCGCGTGCAGTTGTTGCTGCTCAAACAGGAGCGTCCCCAGCAGGTGGTGCGCAGTGTCGGAATCGGGATTCAGAGAAACCGCCAGCCGCAGTTCGCGCAAGGCCTCGTCCGGCTTGTTGTCGAGCAGCAAGGCCTGCCCGAGGATGCGGTGTTCCGTCGACCCCGTCGGATTCTGCTGCAGCGCCAGCCGCAGTTCGTCCACCGCCGCGTCGTAGTTCTTCTTCGCCATGTAGGCGCTCGCCAGGCACGCGTGCCCCTGCTGCCACTCCGGATGTTCGCGGTACAGCGAGTGCAGTTCCTCAATGGCCGAGTCGAAGTTCCCCTGATCGCAATAAGTATTTCCAAGGTTGTTACGGACGGAGGCCTCTCCCGGCGCAATCCGTTTGGCCTCGCGATATTCGGCCACGGCCTTGCCGAGGTCCCCTTGTTCGTGCAGGATCAGCCCCAGATTGGCATGAGCCTCCCAAAACGCTGGCCTCAGGCGAATCGCCTTCTCATAGGCGGCTTTGGCCATGGGCAGATTCCCGTCCGCATGCATGGCAATGCCCATGTCGTAGTAGGTGTCGGCGTTGTCGCGATCGCGGGCCAGCGACTCGGCATAGGCATGGACTGCACCCTTATATTGACCACTCGAGTACAACCCGAGACCCAGAAATTGATAAGCCTCAGTGTTTTGGGGATCGAGGCTGAGCGCGGTCCGCGCCTCGGCGATCGCGTTCGGCCCGTCGTCCATGCGATAAAAAAGGTAAGCCAGTGCGCCGTGATTCTCGGGAAGTTCGGGCATGATCCGCGTGGCCTGCGTAAGTTCGTCGAAAGCCTCGTCCCATAGCTCCTGCTGGCGGTACATCACGCCGAGAGCGAAGTGCAAGGCGGAATTTTCCGCATCCGCCGCCAGTACCTCGCGAATGTCAGTTTCGGCCTCGTGGAAGCGCTGCTGGCGAGCCTCGGCGGCCGCCTTCAACAGACCATCTGGAATGGCGGGGCCGATGAGGGCGGACTGGGCATTCCCCGACCTCAGGACAGTCATCAAGTCCGGATTGGCTCCCGCTGACTCGATCTGACGGAGTTCGTTCTTCGTTGGAAGAGTGGCCAGACCCCGCTCCGTGACCAGGCGGGCGAGCCGGCTGCCGGGAACTCCGCCAATCAGCCAGGCGGCCAGTTGCGTCGAATTTACGGGCTGCGCATTGGACGGGTGTGTATCGGCGGCTTGAATGCCGGTCGAACTCGCGGCAGCCGTCAGACTCAACAGCAATAGCAATAAGGATAGTAAAGCGTTTACTCTCACCGGACTCCCCAACGCTTGGATTGGATTGCTGGTGGCGGCTTTTGAGGACAACTGCCTGCAGAAACCCCTTCAGAAACATAGCCTCTAGAACGGCCTGCGGGTAAGGTCACGGAGGTAACTGGCCGGCTGGCCGTATCCGCGAAGTGCCGCATCGAGGAGGGCGCCGATTCGTATCAGGGCATGCCTTCAGGCGTGTCATAGAGGCTGCCACGCACGCCCGCTTTAGCGGCTGTGACAGCCGGACCCAGCGGCTGAAGCCGTGTAGCCCCTTATTCACTCTGGCGGCATCGCTGAAGCGAAGCCCTGATACGAAGCGTTCTTCTCAAACTGCACTACTACCGGGATGAGACACTCGTTTGACTTCCCCTTGGGCCTCCCGTACCCTATATTTTGGTGTTGGTCACAGAGATTGATCGGAGGTCTTTATGGGAGAGTTCTCACCGTGGCATTGGCTACTCGTAGCCGCGATTGCTCTGCTGTTGTTCGGCCCAAAGAAACTGCCTGAACTCGGCAAAGGGCTCGCCGAGGGCATTCGCAGCTTTAAGGACGGCATGAAGGAACAGCCGCCGGCGCAAGCTTCGACCGATTCGAACAAGAAGACTGAAACCAAGAGCTGACTTGGGTCGCCGTTGAAGAGCATTGCAGGCAGGTTCTTCCGACCGTAGTCTCCGCCTCCTTTGTCGTCGTATCCCTATTTCTGTTCCATAATAATTCCGGAATAATTCCGGCTCCCGAATCGTCTTCCTTTTTCAAAAGACTCTGCAATCTGGAGGTAGGTCGTGTTGCGTAGAGCTCAACTGTTCACCCTCTTTGTGCTTCTTGCAGTCTCGCCGGCGCTGTTCGCCGACCAGGTCACGTTAAAAAACGGAGACCGCCTGACCGGTACCGTCGTGAAGTCCGATGGCAAGACGCTGGTGTTGCACACCGAAGCCGCGGGAGATGTCACGATTCAGTTCGCCGCCATTCAGGAAATCAAGACCGATCAGGAACTGCACGTCAGCCTGAAAGGCGGAAAGACGGCGGTTGGCCCGGTCAGCACCTCCGACGGCAAGCTTGAGATCGCCACCAAGACCGCAGGCACCGTGGAAGCGCCCAAAGAAGATGTGACATTAATCCGCAACGACGCGGAGCAAACGGCCTACGACAAGTCGCTGCATCCCGGACTCAGGCACGGATGGGCTGGCGGAGCCAATGTGGGCTTCTCCCTGGCCCGCGGAAACAGCGAGACGGAAAACCTCGCGCTCGCCTTCAACGCGGTGCACCCCACTCTGAACGACAAGATCACGCTCTACGCCAGTTCCATCTATACGAAGAGCGACACTCCCCCTCCGTCCACTGTTTCCGCGAACGTGGTTCAAGGCGGCCTGCGCTACGACCGGAACTTGAAGCCGCGGCTGTTCGCCTTCGGCGCGGCGGACTTCATGAGCAACGCGCTGCAATACCTGGATTTGCGCGCCGTTTACACCGGTGGATTTGGCTTCCACGCTATCAAGTCTGACCACACTACGTTGAACTTCCTGGGCGGCATCAACTACACCCACGAAACGTATTCCAACGGCGCAGTGATTCTACCGGTCACGAACCCGCTCACGTACGTGTCCTATGGCAAGACCAATAAATTCGCTGCTCTGACTCTGGGAGAGGAACTGAACCACAAACTGGGCAAGAGCACGGTCGTGACCGAGAACTTTTATTTTTATCCCAATTTGCAGCAGACGGGTGAGTACCGGACGAACTTCAACCTCGGTACCGTGACCAAGATCAGCAAGTGGCTGGGCTGGCAAAACCAGTTTGGCGACATTTATGTCTCCAACCCGCCGACCGGTTCCAAGAACAACGACGTCATCTTCACGACTGGCCTGAACTTCTCCTTCGCGCACTAACGGCCGAAGAATAGACAAGCCCGGGTGCCCCATTTCTCGCGTACTTTGCGAGAAGTGGGGCTTTTGACCTTTTTCGAGTCGCGCAACCTGGAGCTAGTCGATCCCGTGAATTCTCATGGCGACAAGCTTATCGACGCTCAGGTCATGAATCCCCCGCGCGCGCATGTCGCTGATGTATTCCGGCGTCACGTTGTGAATGCGCATGGCGATCAATTCGTCGGGATCAGGATGCGGGTATCCCAATCCTTGCAGCTTCTGGATGAACTCCGGCGAAACACCATGGATGCGAAATGCGATCAGCTTCTCAAGGTCGACATGATCGTATCCACGCTGTTTGAGCTCCGCCATCCATTCCGGAGTCGCCCCGTGAATGCGCATCGCGATCAACGTATCTTCGTCGGGCGAGTAACCCGCCTGGTGAAGGCTGTGAACCATCTGCGGCGTCACCCCGTGGATGCGGAACGCGACCAGTTTGTCGGCGTCGGAAATCTTCAATCCCTCCGCCCGCAGCGCCTCGATGAAGGCTGAGTCTACGCGGAAGATACGGAACGCGATCAGCTTATCGGCGTCGAGATTGCTGAGATGCTCGTTCTTCATCTGCTTCGCAAATTCCAGGCTGACGTCCTGCACCGCCATGCTGAATTGCTTCTCCTCGTCTTTATCATCAACGACATCATCAACGACGGGGAACCCAAGCGCCTGCATTTCGCGCGGATAATTCGCGTCCGGCCGAAAGTGAAACAGTCCCGCACCTTCGCCGTCATTGAGAAACCCTTCGCACTCGATCTTGCCGGCGTCGCGCGTGATGGTGAAGTGAACCTCCTGACGCCCAGATTTCGAGAAGTCCACGCCCACAAACAAACTCGCGGCCCAGTCGGACTGGTGGCTTGATGTCCCGCCGTGATGGTGTTCGATCAGTGAAAACTCGACCTTACCCGCAGCTTCGGACTTGCTGATCGTCCAATCCCCGCTGCGCACCTCCGCAGCTCGATTCTTCACCACAAACACCACCACGCAGGATGCAAAGACTAAATAGGCAAGGGTTCGGCGCATTCTCATAAATCATCTCCTTACTTGTTCTATGGTCTAACTCATGTGGCTTCTGTGGACATGTGGCGACGGCCGTCCTTCGACCAGCTCAGGGCAGGCTCTCGGCTGTCCAGGCGTGGGCGAAGCCCCGCCCAGCACAACAACGTTAGAGGTCCGCCTTCGAATCCAGAATCCCCAACTGGCGCAGCTGAATCAGTTTCTGCAGCGTCAGATCCTTAAAGCCGTGCTGCTTGGCCCGCTCGATGAACTCCGGCGTGACGTCCTGCACCTTGGCGCCGATGATGTCGCCGATGTCCACCTTGAATCCGGCAGATTGCAGGGCCTTGATGTACTCGGGCGTCACGTCTTGCACCCGCAGGCCAATCAACTCGCTGGCAGACGGCTTGAGTCCGAGAGCCTGGATGGCGTGTACGTACTCAGGAGTCACGTCCTGCACCTTCATGCCGATCACATCGTCGGTCCGAAGCTCAACCCCCAGGTCGTGCATCCCCTTCAGGTACGCGGGCGTAACATCCTGCACCTTTAGCCCGATCACCTGATTCGCAGTAACCATGAGACCCGCGGCCCGAACCTCGCGAACATATTCCGGAGTGACGCCCTGCACTTTCATACCGATAAGAGTTTCCACGTCGGGCTGAATGCCGGCTTCCTTGAGACCGCGGTAGTACTCGCCGTCCACACCCTGGACTTTAAGTGCAATGAGCTGGTTCTGATCGGGATTGAGGCCGGAGGCGCGCAGTTCGCGAACGTATTCAGGAGTAATGTCCTGCACCTTCATGGCAATCAGGTTTTCTGCGTCGGGATGCAGCCCTTGGTCATGGAGCCCCTTGACGTACTCGGGAGTGACATCCTGAATCTTCAGAGCGATGAGCTGGTCAACGGTCAGATCGCCCAGCCCCGCAGACTTCATGGCGTCGATGTAGGAAGATGCCGAGGCCCCAGTCGTTGACGGTTCGCTGCTTTGCGGATGAGCGGGAGACGGCTTTGCGGCCGCTGTGCTCCGCGAAGCAGACTGCGACACGGAGTTGGCCGCGGGCTGGGCTGCCGCTTGCCGCAGCGCGAACGGGAGCGCCGACAGCGGATGCGACATCTCCACCAGCGCATTCCCAGCGACGAGCGCCGCAGTCAGGCACAGGATGCTGCCGGTCAGTCCAATGCCGCGCATTCCCGCACCGAGCGTCTTCAGGCCGAGCACGCGGACGATGCGCTCCGTCAGCGGGCCGCGGTTCACGGCCATGGCAAAGACTGGCGCGCTGCGCCACTCCTCCATCAGCGTGAGGGCACGCGCATACTCGACAGCGTTGCCGCACAGAGCTACTGCAGTGTCGTCGCAGCAGTGCTCACGTTCGGCGCGAATCCGTTTGTTCAGCCACCAGACTGCGGGATGATAGAAGAGCAGCGTCTCGACGCAAACCTGGAAAACGTTCACAAAAGGATCCAGCCGCTGAATGTGCGCCAGTTCGTGGGCGATGACCAGCTCAAGCTGTTCCTCGGAGAGGCCCGTAAGGGCGGTCGCCGGCAAGAACACGATGGGACGAAACCATCCGATCACCGCCGGCGCCTGCAACCACTTACATTCGCAATACGCGATTGCGCGACCCAGGCCAAGCTGGTCTTGCAGCGTGCTGCAGATCTCGAGCACGCGTGGGCTGACCACAATCGACTGTCTGCGTCGTTCGCGCTCCAGCAGCAGGAATCCGCCGGCGGAACGAAGGCTGAAGAAGGCGACGCCGAGCAGCCAGGCCTCAACCAGCCACGGAAGAGTGTCGAGCGACGGCGCGATTGACGATCGAGAAAATGAGGAAGGTTGCGCCGAACCACTCGCCGCGCCCCTGTCCCTCGCTGTTGGCCAGACCGCGGCGAGCGGTGACGACTTCGCAGTATCTGCCACACTGGAGTGCTGCTGCGAATAGAAAAAGAAAGTCGCCAGCGGAGACAGCAGCATGAGCACCAGCGCGCCCACTCCCAACAAATAACGCGTGGAGGCGCGACGGCACAGCGCCATCGCCGCCGCGGCCAGAGCCGCGAGCGCGGTTCCCTGCCACATAAAATGCAACAGCGCCCATCCTAAGGATTGCATCGCGCTGGGAGAGAACCCATTCACGAGTGTGGTCGTCATCGCTGTGGTCATCGCTGTGGTCATTTGCGGCTCCCTTCATACTCGTCAAGCAAACGGCGCAGTTCTTCGATTTCCTGCGGCGAGGACTTTCGTCCGGCGAGCGCATGCATCATGAGCTGGCTCGCTGAACCCTCAAAGACCCGCTGCAACATGTCGCCGGCAAGCTGGCGCTTGGTTTGCTCGGCCGGAAGGCATGCTTCATAGACGTGCGCGCGCTGGGTTTCGTTTCGGCGCACTGTGCCTTTTGTGGTCATGATTTGCAGTAGCTTCAGCACGGTGGTATAGCCGAGCTCTTTCTTTTCACTGAGAGATTCGTGCACTTCGCGAACCGTGGAAGGCCCGCGGGTCCAGAGCACGCGCAGAATTTCCAGTTCCGAAGCGGTCGGTTTGTGCGGAGGCTGCTTCATGGAGAAGGAACATACTACGAAGACGTTCGTAGTGTCAACGAAAATCTTCGTAGATATGAAAAATATTCCTGATGCGGTCCTTCTAGACTCTGCCGGGCTTCGCCCTGGCGGGACAGCCGAGGCGGCTGTCGCCACATCGGTGTCGCCGCTCATCCTAGTCGGTTTTTACTATTGCGCCATCTTTCGCGTCTGCTACCTTATGCTTCCATCTGGGAATTCGACCTGGATTCAATCATCTTCAAGGAAAGGCTCTGAAATATGAATCTGCAAAAAGCGGCAAGTGTAGCGATTACCGTCTGTCTGTTTGCGGCCATGCTGTTCGCTGGTAGCGACGCCGGCAAGCCCATCTCGGTGAACGGCTATGTGCTGGACTCCGCGTGCGCGTTTACTAAGGGCTTGCAGAAACCCATCAGCGCGCAGTGCGCCCAGGCTTGCGCGAAGGCAGGGTCGCCGCTGGTCATTCTGGCCGACAACGGAACAATCTATTGGCCGATCGCGGACACCACACCCTCGGCGGGTCAGAATGAAAAACTGCTGCCCTTTGCCGGACAGAGAGTCACGGCCAGCGGCAAAGCGTACGCGCGTGGCGGGTCGACCGCGATTGTGATCGAAAAAATTGCGGCTGAGGCCGCGAAGTAATAGTCAAACGCAAACCGAGGCTCGCCGCGCTCCCCCGGGCTTCGCTCAGGCGGGATAGCCGAGAGCCTGCCCTGAACCCTGTCGAAGGGCGGCTGTCTCTACGTGTGCATTTCCGCTAACTGAGGCTTGGCAAGAACGTCTACTACCGCGTAGAGTACTGTTTCGTCTCATCCTCAGATCAAAGTTCATACAACAGGAGTCCGCTCCCATGCGTCACGCAGTGATTGTGCTGGCGGCCGTTTCGTGCCTGAGTGTTTTTCTCCATGCGCAAACCGCCGACGAACTGGTCAACAAGAATATTGAGGCCAAAGGCGGGATGGACAAAATCAAGGCCGTCAAGTCGGTACGCATGACGGGCAAACTCAACGCCGGCGGAGGTTTTACCGCGGCCGAGACTCAGGAGAACCAGCGTCCGAACCTGGTGCGCGAGACTTTCTCGCTGCAGGGGATGACGGCTGTGACCGCCTACGACGGCTCCACCGGCTGGCAGATTCAGCCCTTCGGCGGCAAGAAGGATCCTGAATTGATGGGCGAGGACGACTTGAAAGATCTGCTGCTGGATGCGGATTTCGACGGTCCGATGGTGGACTACAAAGAAAAGGGCAACACGGTGGAATTTCTCGGGCACGACGCGGTCGACGGCGATGACGCCCTCCGCCTGAAAGTCACGCTGAAAGATGGCGACATCATTTATTTCTACCTCGATCCGGATACGTTTCTTACCATTCGCAAGGAAGCACAGGAATTCGTCCGCGGCTCGGTTCGCGAGAGTGTGACAGACCTGGGCTCGTACAAGCCGGTCGCAGGCGTGATGTATCCCTTCTCGATTGCGCAGGGGTCGAAAGCGAATCCTGCGCAGCAGACCACGACGATCGAGAAGATTGAAGTGAATGTGTCCATTAATGAGGCGGACTTTGCCGTTCCGGCGTCCCTGAAGCACGCTTCTAAAGCCGATGCCGAGAAGAAGTAAAGCGGACGTTTGACTATGTAGCTGCCAGCGTCGTCCGTCAGTCTCAAGTTTCAGTCACCGAAATCTGCATTTCCAAGAGAGCTCTAAGAAGAGGGTTTCAAACCATGAATGCACGCGCTGCTGATCGCAATGTGATGACGACGTTGAGTTGTGGGATCGCCCTGCTGGGTTGCTCTGCTCTGGCCTTTACACAAAGTAGTTATAAGTTCGACGCGGCCACGGTGTCGGGGCTGCCGGCGCGAAACATCGGCTCGGCCACCATGAGCGGACGCGTGGCAGCGGTCGACGCGGTCGAGCAAGACGGGCGCATTACCGTCTTCGTGGGCGCGGCCAGCGGCGGAGTGTGGAAGTCGGTCAACGGCGGGACGACCTACAAATCGGTTTTCGACCGCGAGAGTGTGCAGTCGATCGGCGCAGTGGCCATTGATCCGTCGAATCCGAAGACGGTCTGGGTGGGAAGCGGCGAGGCTTGGATGCGCAACAGCGTATCTGTCGGCAATGGAGTCTACAAATCTACCGACGGAGGCGAGAACTGGACCAACGTTGGACTGAAGGACAGCGAGCACATCGCGAAGATTCTGGTCGATCCCACGGACAGCAACAAAGTCCTGGTCTGCGCGGCGGGACATCTCTGGGATGACAACGACGAGCGTGGAGTCTACAAGACGGCCGATGGTGGCAAGACGTGGAAAAAAGTTCTGGCGGGCGCAAACGGATCGTCGGGCTGCGGTCTGATGGCAATGAGCCGCCATGAGCCGAAGACGATTTACGCCTCGATGTGGGATTTCCGGCGACAGGGGTGGACGTTTCGGTCGGGAGGGCCGGGCAGCGGACTGTTCAAATCGACCGACGGCGGGGACCACTGGAGCGACATCAACGACAGCAACGCCAAGGGCTTGCCGGCCAAGCCGTGGGGTCGCGTAGCGGTGGCCGTCGCGCCGTCGAAGCCGCAGGTGGTCTATGCCAACATCGAGGCGGGAAAAGGACGAGGCTTGTACCGTTCCTACGACGGCGGAGCGAACTGGGCGAAGCTCGATGCCAGCAACTTCATGGTGTGGCGTCCGTTTTACTTCGGCAACCTGATCGTCGATCCCAAGGATGAGAACAAGCTCTTCAAACCGGATCTCATCCTGCTCTACAGCACCGACGGAGGCAAGACCTTCAACGTAGTTTCCGGCGGGGCACACGGCGATTTTCATGATGTGTGGATCAACCCCAAGAATCCGAACATCGTGATTGCGGGCGACGACGGCGGCCTGTGGCGCAGCGAGGACGGCGGCACGCGCTGGAAGCACCAGATGAACCTGCCGATTTCGCAGTTCTACCACGTCAGCACCGACAACTTCGATCCCTATCATGTCTACGGCGGACTGCAGGACAACAGTTCGTGGGTGGGCGATTCATCGTATCCAGGCGGCGTTTCGAATTCGCGCTGGGAGAACATGTTCGGCGGAGACGGCTTCTGGATGTTTGAAGACACCTCGGACCCTCACTACATCTATGCCGAGGCGCAGGGCGGGGAGATCGGGCGGGTGAACCGGATCACTCACGAAACACGCGGCATCAAGCCTTTGCCGAACTACGGTGAAAAGAAGCTGCGTTTCAACTGGAACGCGCCGATTCATATGAGTCCCAACGAGAAAGGGACGATTTACATTGGGGCGCAGTTTCTGTTCCGCTCGCGCGATCACGGCCAGACGTGGGACCGAATTTCGCCGGACCTTACCACGAATGATCCGGAAAAACAGAAGCAGGAAGAATCCGGCGGAGTGACCGTCGACAATTCGTCGGCGGAAATGCACACCACGATTTATTCGATCTCGGAATCGCCGAAGAACGGGCAGATCATCTGGGTGGGGACGGACGATGGCAACGTTCAGGTCACGCGGGACGGCGGGAAGAACTGGACCAACGTCGTGAGCAACATCGCCGGGCTGGGAAAGAATTCCTGGGTCTCGACTGTTGAGGCCAGCCGCTTCGACGAGGCCACGGCGTATGCGACTTTCGACCGACACACCTTCGGCGACATGAAGACATACGCCTACAAGACCACGGATTACGGAAAGACCTGGGCGGCGCTTCCCGCACAGGAGAGCGGGGCTCGCGGATACGCTCACGTGATCAAGGAAGATTCCGTGAACCCGAACCTGCTTTTCCTGGGCACGGAATTCGGGCTGTGGATTTCGGTCGACAGCGGCCAGCACTGGGCGCAGTACAAAGGCAGCAACTTCCCAGCGGTCGCGGTCGACGATATTGCGGTGCAGGCTCGCGAGAGCGATCTCGTGCTCGCCACGCACGGCCGCGGCATGTGGATCATGGACGACATTTCCGCTCTGCGGGCGTTGACCCCGGACCTGATGTCGAAGGAAGCTGCGCTGATTCCGGGCAAAGCCGTGCAGTACTTCGACACCTTCGGCGGCTGGTCGGAAGGAGATGAGACCTTCACCGGCCGCAACCGGCCCGGCGAAGCGCAGATTACCTACTACCAGAGAAGCCGGCACATTTTTGGCGACCTGAAGATCGAGATTCTGGATCAGAACAGCAAGCAGGTCGATACCGTGGCCGGAAGCAAGCACCGCGGATTGAATCGCGCTAACTGGTCGATGCGCGTGAAGGCGCCGGCTGTTCCCCCTGCGGCGACGGCGCTCTTTGAAGCAGCCCAGGGTCCGCGCGTGCTGCCGGGTACTTACACGGTGAAGATGACCAAGGGCGACAATGTTTATACCGAGCAGCTGAATGTTGCGCTTGATCCGCGGGCGAAGTTTTCGCTGGAAGACCGCAAGGCCCAGTTCGATTTGACGATGAAGATTTACCACACCATCGAACACATGACGTACGGGGTGGAGGCGATCGAAGGGGTTCGCGACGCGGCCAATGCGCGGGCGGCCAAGTTGCCGGAGAAAGATTCGTTGCGGAAGCAACTGGAGGATCTCGCGGCGAAGTACGACGGCATTCGGTCGAAGATCGTAGCCACCAAAGAAGGCGGAATGGTTACGGGGGAAGAACGCATCCGCGAACTTCTTGGGCAACTCTACGGCACGGTCAACGGCTATGAAGGGCGTCCGGCGGACTATCAGGCGGCGCGCGCCGATTCTCTGGCACACGAACTGGAAGACGTGATCGGCGATTTTCAGAAACTGACGCAGAAGGAACTTTCCGGCATCAACGCGGGACTGAAGAAGAAGAAGGTTGATGCGATCTCCGTGCTCACCGAAGCGGAATGGCAGAAAAAGCGCGAGGCTGAGGGCAGTTCGGGAGCAGGCGCGCGAATGCTGCGGTTGGGGAACGAAATGCGTGAGATCGATTAGCGATGAAACCGGCTCGTGCTTGTTGGACAACTTGGCGCCTCGCTCTTTTCGTGTGAGGCGCCATCCGTTTTTTGGTCGCCATCTGGTGGGCATTCCTAAACTTGAAAAATGTCATCGTCCCATTTGATTCCCGACGTGGGTGCGAGTATGTTGGTCTGTCCCAAGATATCTGGTTGAGAGAACTCAGGAGATCGCCAATGTTGAAACGATTTACTGTTTGGATTTTTCTGGTTGCCGGTTTAGTCACGCTCTCTTTCGCTGGAGATGAAAGTCAGAATGTTTGCAAGGGTGATCCCGACAAATGGCAACAGCTTTTTAACGGCAAAGATTTGACCGGATGGAAGCATGTGGGCCCGGGCGGGGACACTGTGGAAGATGGCCTGATTCATACTCACGGCGGCATGGGCCTGCTCGTTTGGACGGGCGGCAAGATCGGTAATTGCATCATCCACGTGGTCTACAAGATGCGCGATGAGAACGACAACTCGGGGGTGTTCATCCGGATTCCCGTGGAGCCTCGTGAAGAATGGATGCCCGTTCACTACGGGTTCGAAGTGCAGATCGACAACCATCCCGAGGCTTCGAAAGAAGATGAATATCATGAGACTGCGATGCTGTATTCCCTGACGAAGCCGTTGGTGAAACATGCGTGGAAGCCGGGGCCCGAGTGGAACACGATGGACATCACGCTGGATGGACCGCGCACGATCGTGACGCTCAACGGCGTTAAGGTGACGGACTATAAGGACGGAGATCCGGTGCCGGAGCGGAAGTTTGATTTCGAACCGCAACGTGGTCCGCGGCCGACCTTTGGCTACATGGGATTGCAGAATCATAGCGACAACGACATCGTGTTTTTCAAAGAAGTGGCGATTAAACCGCTGAAGAAGTAGCCGGATTCGCAGCAACAGGTAGGAGTCAAAATTATTCGGAGGGATTCGCATGAAACGTATTCTTTCGCGACGGGCATTTTTGCAGGGTAGTGTTGCCACCGCGGGTGGCGTGCTGGCATCGAAGACTGTCTTTCTCAACGCTCAACCATTTCCGCGCGCCGTGGCTCCGAGCGATCGCGTCCGCTTTGGCATGATCGGGATCGGGATGCAGGGCTCTGGCCTGCTCGGTGGCGCGATCACGATTCCGGGCGTGGAGTGTGTTGGCGCTGCCGATTTGTATGACGGGCGACACACCCTGGCCAGGGAAATCACCGGCAACAAGAGTCTGCCAACCACCCGTCATTATCAGGAACTGCTGGATCGCAAGGACATCGACTGCATCGTGGCCGCAGTGCCGGATCATTGGCACCGGCGGGTGGTGGTCGACGCCTGCAACGCGGGCAAGGATATTTATTGCGAGAAGCCCATGTCGCATAACGTGGCCGACGGATTGGCCATGGTGGAGGCGGCTCAAAAGAACAATCGCGTTGTGCAGATTGGCTCGCAGCGCGTCAGTTCCGTGCTGTGCGCCAAAGCGCGTGAAATCTACGCAGGCGGGGCAATCGGCGATGTCGAAATGGTGGAGCTGACGTTGGGACGGAACGATCCCACCGGCGCCTGGCAATATCCCCCTCCGCCCGATCTTTCTCCGGAGACGATGGACTGGGACACATGGCTCAATGATGCTCCTAAAGTTCCGTTCAACAAGTTTCATTTTGCGCGCTGGCGTTGCTGGAGAGCCTATGGCACCGGCGTGGCCGGCGACCTGATGGTGCACCTTATCAGCGGCATGCTGGTCACGCTGGGATGGAATGAAATTCCGCGCTCGGCGATGGCCATGGGTACGATCGTCCGCTTCCCAGATGGCCGCGACATGCCTGACTTTCACACCGTGCTCTTCGACTATCACGGCATTCCGGTTTATGTGCGCCTGGACCTGGGCTGCGAAACGCCGGAACTGGCGCGGTTCATGGGGCCGAAAGGGCTGCTCGATGCCAGCGAATACGACCTCCGGCAGTCTTCGCAACCCGGCATCGACTTGGATCCCAGCTACTACAGCTTCAGCTTCCCGGCGAAATTGCGCGAGGAGTATGTGAAGCAGTGGCACGCGGAGCACGATCCACAACTCGGCAAAGAACCCGTCCATGAAGACACTGTGTATAAGGGGCACGATTGGGACGATGTGCGTCCTCATCTGAACGTCTTCTTCCAGTCGGTGAAGTCGCGCAAGCCGGTGACGGAGGATGCGGTGTTCGGTAACAACGCCGCCGTCGCGTGTCACATGGCGAACGAATCCTATTTCCGGCAGAAGCCGGTCAGCTGGGATGCGGCGTCGAAAACCATCAAGTCGTAACACGCGGAGGAAAGAACTCGCCCCGGGCGATCATCGACTCGACCATCGACTAACGATATCCAGGAAGTCATGCTCTGGGACTTCACCCGGCTTTATGGGCAGGTATATGATTCTGTGAACAGCTCCGCTCACAACGCCACGCGTACGTCTCGATCCGGAGATAGGAATGGCTAGCATTCATCTCACTGTAAACGGAAAACCTTACGCGGTTGATACCGACCCCCAAACCAGCCTGCTCAGCGTTTTGCGCGAGCAGCTTGATCTCACGGGAAGCAAGTACGGCTGCGGCGAGGGCCAATGCGGCGCCTGCACCGTTTTGCTCGACGGAAAGGCGCAGCGCTCGTGCATCACCCGTGTCGGCGCAGTTTCTCAAAGGCTGATCACAACCATCGAAGGCCTGGCCAACGGCGAGCATCTGCACCCAGTGCAAGAAGCCTTTCTTGAGGCCGGGGCAATGCAGTGCGGATACTGCACGTCGGGGATGATCATGTCGGCGGTTGCGCTGCTCCAGCGAAATCCGTCTCCCGGCGTAGGTGAGATCGTCAACTTCATGGACGGCAACGTCTGCCGCTGTGGAACCTATCCGCGCATCGTCAGTGCAATCCAGAAGGCGGCGAAGGTCGCGAGCGCTGCATCTGCCGCGAAGGGAGCCGGGCGATGAGCGAGAAAACTCTGCCGCGAGTTCCGATGGAGCCGGAGCGCTACGAACTCGCCGCCGCGGCTCCGTACCACTTCGATCTAGGCCGCCGGGAGTTTTTCAAATTTCTCGGAGCGGGACTCCTGGTGGTTTCGGTTTTGAAACCGGCGGTGATTGCGCAAGAGTCGGGCGGAGCGAGGCGGCGTGGCGATTCCCTTCCCAAAGAAATCGATGCCTGGCTTCACGTCGCAGAAAGCGGCACAGTTACCGTCTACACCGGGAAGGCTGAGATGGGGCAGAACATCCGGACTTCTCTGAGCCAAGCGGTGGCGGAAGAACTGCACGTACCCATCGAAAGCATTGACATGGTGATGGGGGACACGCAGCTCACCCCTTTCGATATGGGCACGTTCGGCAGCCGGACCACTCCCACGATGAACCTGCAACTCCGGAAAGTTGCGGCAGCAGCGCGCGAGATGATGATTGGTCTGGCGGCGGCACAGTGGCAGACCGATCGTCAACATCTGGTTGCAGCCGACGGGAAGGTTACGGATCCACAGAACAAGCGATCCGTAGAATACGCGGCGCTGACGAAAGGCCAGCAGCTCACCCAGACAGTTACACCTGAGACTCCGCTGATTCCGGCTGCGAATTGGAAGGTCGCGGGCCGATCCGCGCTCAAGGTGGATGGACGCGATTTTGTGACGGGCAGGCACCGTTACCCGTCGGACCAGAAGCTGCCCGCCATGCTCTATGGCAAGGTGTTGCGGCCGCCGTCGTTTGGCGCGACGCTGCTCTCGCTGGAAACGCAGAAGGCAGAGCAGATGGGCGCGACGGCGGTGCATGACGGCAACTTTGTGGGCGTTGCTGCCGCGAGCACAGAGTTAGCGGTGGCTGCGATTGCAGCCATTCACGCGGAATGGAAGTCCGAGCCGCAACCGTCCAGCAAGGAGCTGTTCGACTATCTGCGCAAGAATACGGTCGAGGGGAAGGATCCCACGGGGGACGGCGATCGCTACGACCTTGGCGCCGTGGATCAGGCGCTGAGCTCTGCCGATCATCGTCTGCAACAGACTTACACCGTGTCGTACATAGCGCACACTCCGCTCGAACCGCGGGCCGCGCTGGCCAAATGGGACGGCGACCATCTGACGGTTTGGACCGGAACGCAGCGTCCGTTCGGTGTTCGCGGGCAACTCGCCGAGGCCTTCCGGATTCCTGAAGAACAAGTGCGGGTGCTGATGCCGGACACGGGATCGGGATATGGCGGCAAGCACACGGGAGAAACGGCAATCGAAGCTGCGCGGCTGGCGCGCTCGGCCAAGCGTCCAGTGAAACTCGTGTGGACGCGCGAAGAGGAGTTTACGTGGGCGTATTTTCGTCCCGCCGGCGTGATCGACGTGACCAGCGGCGTGCGCAGCGATGGGACGATTACGGCATGGGAGTTCCACAACTACAATTCCGGTTCGGCGGGGATTCGCACTTACTACGAGATTCCGAACCAGCGCATCGTTTTTCACGCGGTCAATTCTCCTTTGCGGCAGGGATCGTACCGCGCGCTCGCTGCCACCGCGAACCATTTCGCGCGCGAGTCGCACATGGACGAGATGGCGCATACGGTAAAGATGGATTCTCTGGAATTCCGTTTGAAGAATCTAAAGGACGAGAGACTGCGCGCGGTGTTCGAGGCCGCCGCGAAACAGTTTGGCTGGGGCAAGAGCAAGGCGGCCGGCCAGGGGTTCGGCATGGGCGGCGGGTACGAGAAACTAGGAAACATCGCCACCTTCGCCGAGGTTCACGTCGACCGGCAATCCGGCGATATGAAGGTGGTTCGCGTGGTTTCTGCCTTCGAGTGTGGCGCCATCGTGAATCCCGACGGTCTGCGCAATCAAATCGAAGGATCGAACGTACAAGGGTTGGGAGGAGCGCTGTTCGAAGCCATCGAATTCGACAACGGCAAGGTTCTGAACGGAAGGATGTCGGAGTATCGCGTGCCACGCTTCAGCGATGTTCCGGTTCTGGAGACCGTCCTGCTCGACCGCAAGGACATTCCCTCCGTCGGTGCGGGAGAATGCCCGATGATCGGACTGGCTCCCGCCATTGCCAATGCCATCTTCGATGCGACGGGCGTGCGGCTGCGCTCGCTGCCTTTGGTGCCGAACGGTCTGAAAACGACTTAAGGCCTGAGTCTCGCGACGCGCTGTCCTTGACTCGCAGCGACGTCCCACTTAGCATGGCGTCGAATTCCGGAGCACATCATGAGCGAATCCTCGCAGATCAACCGTCGTACATTCCTCGGCAAATCGGCTGCCGTCATCGCAGGGGGAGTCGTCCTCCCCCGCACCGCGTTGTCATACGAAAATATCGTTGGCGCGAACGACCGCATTTCCCTCGGGCATATCGGCATCGGAAGCCGCGGTCGCGACCTGGACTTGATCGCGTCCCAGTTGAGATCCAGCCAACATGTGGAAATGACGGCGGTCTGCGACCTGTGGAAGGTAAACCGCGACAAAGCCGCCGCCACGAATGCCGGCTATTACGGCCGGGCTCCGCGGGCAGTCCAACACCTTGAAGAACTCCTCGCGATGAAGGACGTGGACGGAGTGTTGATCTCCACGCCCGAGCATTCCCATTCGCCAATTCTGAAAATGGCCATCGAGGCGGGCAAGGATGCATATGTCGAAAAGCCCATGGGAAATGTGCTGAGCGAAGCCAAGGCAGCGCGCGACGCGGTGCTGCAATCCAAGAGTGTCGTGCAAGTCGGCACACAACATCGCAGCGAACCGTATCCGCAAGCGGCACAGAAGGTCGCACGCAGCGGGGCGCTCGGAGATGTGAGCAAAGTGGAGGTCGAGTGGAACTACCACGGCCCGCGGTGGCGCGGGCGGTCGGAAGTGAAAGAGATTCGCGAGCAGGACACGGATTGGAACAAGTGGCTGATGACCAAGCCCGCGCGCCCGTTCGATCCGCAACTGTATTTTGAGTTTCGACTTTATAAGGACTTTTCCAGCGGAATTCCGGATCAGTGGATGAGTCACGGCATCGACCTGGTGCACTGGTTCATGGATGATCATTTCCCGAAGTCGGCAGTTTCTCACGGAGGAGTTTTCGCCTGGCACGACGGCCGCGAGAATGCCGACACGTTTCACACGTTGCTGGAATATCCTAAGGGTTTCCTGGTCAGCTATTCGACCAGCTTCGGCAATGATGCGCCCAGCTTTACGCGCTACATGGGGAAGAACGCGAGCCTGATTAATCACGGCGGCGAAGGCAGCCCTCGCTATGAGGTCATCGAGGAGAAGGGGACGCACGAAGACGACGCCGACGTCGACTCGAAAAGAAAATCCAACTTTGTGCTGCTGCCGGGAGAGACCAAGCTTCCGCCTCTGGGTATTGACGATCTGTCGCTGGAACACATGGCGAACTGGCTTGAGTGCATGCGCTCGCGCCAGCAAACCCATGCCACGGTGCACGATGGATTCGCGCACTCTGTCGCCTGCATGATGGCTGCGCAATCGTACTGGACCGGCAAGAAAGTGTTCTGGGACGCGAAAAGCGAAACCATCACGGAGAACGCGCCGGATCGCGGCTAGAAGGCGGGATGGGCGAGCAGACGTAGCAAGCTACGTCTCTGCGTTACATCAATCCGCAGGCACGCGCGTCGCCCAGGCATTGGCCCACCACTCGTGCGTAATCGGCGATGGCGACCTCCGGGTCGTCGATATCCGGATGCCAGACTTTTTCCCATTCGAAACAGTAGAACCCCTTATAGTCGATCGAAAGCAGGGCCTCGATCTGGCGGTGGATGGGTACGTTCCCTCGCCCGGTCAGCACATACTTCCGATCTTCGCCGCTGCCGGTCGAATCTTTCAGGTGGGTGTGGCGGATCCAGGAGCCCAATTGCTCGACCGTAAATTCGGGGTCCTCGTTCGAGGTGGCAAAGGTGTGATGCGCGTCCCAGAGTAGACCGACGTGCTCGGAATCAGCCGCGTGCAGTACATCTTTCAAGGTTGCAGAAGAGGTGAAGTGATCGTGCGACTCGATGATCACGGTCACGTTGTGCGGGCCCGCGTATTGGCCGAGTTCCCGCAATCCAGCGGCCACTCGCGCTTTCGTCTCGTCGCTCGGCATCGGGCTTTTATCCGATTCCGCCTTGCCGCCGAAAACGCGCACATAAGGTGCTCCGAGCGCAGCCGCCAGATCGATGAAGCGCCGCGCGTCTGCCAACTCTTTCGCTCGCTTGGCCGGATCTTCCACATACATCTGCGCAGAACTGCTGACACACGCGATCTGCAACTTGCTGGCCCGAATTTCTTTCTTGGTCTGCTCAATGCGGTCGGCAGCGAAGAGAGGGAGCGCAGGCAAATCCATCTTTCCCCCATAACCGCGCAATTCAATGGCGGAGAATCCGTGCTGCGCCGCAAAGTCGAGAATCTTGTTCCATTCCCACGCGGGACACCCTAGCGTCGAGAAGGCCAACGGAATCTTGCTGGCTTTCGCTTCCACGGCCTTTGCTTTATCTGTCTTTATCTCAGCGAAGACCATCGGTGCCAGTACGGCCGACGAAAGCATCTGCAGGAATTGCCGCCGATTATTCATCTGAGTATTCTACGTTACCGAACGCGAAACTCGCGGCGGGTTGAACGAGATCACGGAAGTCGCGCAAAGGGCCCCGAGCTTAGCTGCCCGGAGTCTCGCTCTGGCCAAGTGACAACCGTTGTATTGGGATAATAGTGGCTGAGAATTTGGCGGAAATCCGCGCCCGCCTCGGCCATGGCCTGCGCTCCGGACTGGCACAGCCCAATGCCGTGCCCCTCGCCGGTTCCTTCCAGAAATACTTGGTCGCGATCCGTTCTCACGACGAAGCTATTGCTCGGGACCGCATTCCAGCCGAGGCGGCGATCAATATCCAGCCTGGCCGATTCGTCGGAACTGTGGAGGGCGACGGCGTCATGGGTCGCGATTCGACGCGACCATCGCACCGGGTGAGCGCGACAATGCTCACACTCGACCGAAAAATAAGAATACGCAGCCGAGGAGAGTCCGACCTCCGCAGGGGTGCGAGTGTTTCCGCTGCAACTGCGCGTGTACATGGCTGCTATGGGAAGCAAGTTATAAGCGAGCACGAGGCCCCGCGTGGCCGCAGTCGCCGTGGCTGCACCACTGTTTGGCGGGGGCGGGTTGCGCAGAAACTGGCAGTGCGTGGTGTCGCAGAAATCGAATTCACGATGCCGTCCGCGGCTGGCGACGAGGTAGGAGCGCGCGGCAACAGCCTGAGCTTTGAGAGCTTCCAGCGGAGTCTCCGGCATGCTTTCGGCCGCCACCACAGACGCGACGGCGGTTTCACGGTCCATGGTGACGATAGCGGTTAAGCTTCCAGCTAACGGCCTGATTTCCAGTGTGCCGTGGTAGCGCCGCCGGATCTTCTCAGGGACAGCGAGTACGAAGTCCACAGGGTCGCTCTTCCTTCCGCTGACGGTCAGTTTCGAAGCGCGCACGACGCGCGCTGCGGAAGTCACAACCACATCGTGATCAGAGATTTGGATCGTAGCTGAATCGACGCCCGAGCTTTTCTCCAGCACGATGCGTTCTTCGCCGGCGTGCAGAATCAGCGCGGTGCCGGCAGAAGCGCGCAGCGTGAATTCGCGTGGATGAAACAGGCCAAGCACGCCGATCTGCACATCAGCAACGGATGAGTCTCCGGCTGATAAGTCAGCAACGCGGTCACTTCGGGCAAGAACGATCGAACCCACTGGGACGAAACTAAGCGAACCCATTACGAACAAAAGCAGGGCAACCGCCATTCGTGTCCGCACTGTATTCGCTACACTTCTGAACACGCTAATCCTCGACCTGCTAATTCTCGATCCGGCGCAGCATCTCTCCGGCGGTTCTTGCTGCCTGGGCGCCGGGGACTCCATGGACGCGGACCATCAGCAAAATCTGTGGATTGTCCGCAGGCGTGAGCACTACGGTGAAGCCGTCGCCGGGTGCATGCGGCGAGTGGGCGCACATGGCTGTACCGGTTTTCACAAGAACGTCGGGAACCGGGAACGCCCGGTGGACTTGCGCCCCGGTTCCGCTCCGCGCCGACAGGGCCATGCCGTCGAGAACCTGACTGACACCAGGTTGCTGGCGCTGGCGAAACAGTTCGAGATAGGCCCGAGCCAGGCGCAGTGGCGACGTACGCCAGCGGTTTCCGAGACCGGCAAGTTCTGGCCCGATGGCTTCCGGCCCAGGACGATCCAGTTCAAAGCGATCGGCGGTCGAAGAGAGATCAGCCGCAGTCAAGTTTTCGGTCAGCGTGCGGAAATACGAGTTGCACGAGTGAGCGATGGCCGCAATGAGATCGACATCGCCGTGCCCGCGAGGAAGCCAGCATCCAGTGGACGTCCCGCGGCAGGTGTGGCTCGGATATTGATAGTTGTGGTGCTCGCCGTAAGCCAGAGCAGTGAAGGGCTTCAGCAGCGATCCCATCGGAATGGGCGCGTCGGGATGATCCCAGCGTGAGGCCAGCACGCGGCCGGTGTGCGCGTCCAGTAGCAGAAAAGAAATGTCACGGCTGGGGAAGTCTCGGGCCAGCGCCTCTGCGGCAGACTGGGCGAACAGAGACGAATTGCCGTCCCGCTCACTGTCGGGATCCTCTGCAACGGTTGGCCCGGCGGGTCTGCTGGATGCCGACAGCGACAGCACAACCAGACTCAGGATCAGCGCAATGTTCCTTATTGCGACCATTCGTAGGTAACCGTTTGCCGTACCTTGCCTGCATCGCCGCGCACTTCGATCTTTTCCGCGGAGACCGCAGCCAGAGTCGAGCTTAGGCTACCCATGTTACCCGAAAAGAATTGCGGCTCGCGCTCCCCCGTTGAGTTTGGCGCGGCAACGTTCAGCCGGTCGACAAGGCCGGCGAAACGAGCGAGATTGTTGCGTTCTTGCCGATGATTGAAACCGGCGAGAAGTTGGGCGGGCTTGCGATCGGACTTGCGACTGAAGTTGGCCAGCACAGACTCCATCAATGCTGGCTCGTCACTGACCAATAAATGTTTCCCGCGGACTGCGGCCGCCAGTGGCCACAAGCCATCCAGTTCCTGATAGCCGGATTTTTGCTGCCAGCCAACGCCCAACTGACTGGCGGTGAGGCCGGGGCGCACGAAATCCGTCAGTGCCGACTGAACGCCTGACTCGTTCCAATCTGAAGCCGCGGCCAGAATTACAGCGGAATGAGTCCGCACGAAGACACCTGCTTTGTCGCGTTCCGTCGATTGCACTTCGAGAGAAGCGAGAATCGGAGTCTCTTTCAGCAACTCCTGCAACGCGGACGTCGATTTCGTGGCAGGGCGCTGCACAGGAACCTGGTCGATGCGCGTCTCCAGGTCAGAGCCTCCGCCCTGCTCGCCCGACGTGAGTTGCACTTGCGGCGCCATCTGCGACGCAGGCTGAGGCCCCAAATGCGGCGCCAGAAGCTTGGTTTCAAGCAACGCAAAACAGGAATCCGCGGTCGGATTGGCGGCGGCAAGATACACACCTGCGCTGTCCGGGACCAAACGTGTAAGGTCGGCGGCGGCCGCGGGTCTCTCGCCAGTCGCAGATTCCACCCCTTCCTTCTTTCGGATCAGCACGCGCTCTTCGCGGTACTCGCGGCTAGAGCGGAACAGGTCTGAAACCGCGGCTGAATACTGTGAGAGGTCGGTAATGTTCTGCTGCACCCAGTACGTACGGAAATAGCCGTTGGGCACAAGTTTTTCCAAATCGAGCACCATACGGAGATCGCCCGCCTCGACGGCCGCGCCCGTCGATTGCACCCACCACTGCTCGCTCTCAACGGTGCGGTCCGGTTGCCCCGACATTAACTGCAGAGCGCCCGCCATCAGATCTTCGCGCGTGGCTAGCAGCAGATAGTCGCCGGAAATCGCGAAGGCCACCTCGCGCTTCGATTCCGGATCGCGCCGCAGATAGAAATTCACTCCACCGGCGCTGCGGGGCTCAAACTTTGCGCGCGTTTGCCATAACGTCGTCTCCATGGTCTTGGCTGAAGGGAGATACGTAATGTAGAGGAATTGCAGATTGCCGATGTCGTACACCGCCAGAACGCTGTGCTCGCCGGAAACCTGAGTCAGGAAATTCATGTCCGGTGGCAGGCCCGCGGCCGCTGCGAATTGATCGCTAGCTCCCTTCAATCGCAGAAACAGGCGGGAACGCGAGAAGACCTCATAACTGTCACTTTGAATCCAGCGCTGTTTCTGCGGCGAGGAATTCCAGTCGCTAAGCAACGACGAGAAGTCTTTCGCCTCCAGATAAAGAAGCGGCCCCGCTGGCACGTACTTGGAAAGCGGTGCCACGGCTGGCGCGGCGGCGCGGTAGGCGGCCCAACCGATTCCTGCGCACGCGAGGGCGATAAAGACAACAATGGCGATGCGTTTCATTGCACGCCTCCTTTAGCAGCGGCGGCTTTTGGTGCGGGCGCAACCCGAGCCAGCACTCGAGAACGAACCACTCGATCCTGTTCCAGGGCTTCATGCAGAAGCGGCTGTCGGGCGGCGTTCTGATGCTGCATACGCAGTAAGGATTTCGACTCTGCGATTTTGCTAAGCAACGTTCTGCGAACCGCCCGCGAAGTCTCCATCCGGCGCGCCGCCTGATAATACGACAGCGCATCGGCAACCCGGCCGAGCCGGCTCATGGCATCGCCGATCATCTGCGCTACCTCTGCCTGCTGGGCGCGAGAGAGTTTCAAAGTTGCAGTAGCGGTGGCGTTCGCCTCGTCGTCGCCTTCCTCTTCCTGATCGCCTGAGCTAACGATTTGCTCCTCTTCATTGCCGGCGCCCACCACATCGTTGCGCAGGAACTGCGTCTGGAACAGTGTCTCGAGCACTCCAATAGCGTATTCGTTCGAGTTCGCCGCAGCCGCAGCCTGGAACAGTGGCACCCGAGCCTCGTCGCGGCGCGGAAAATCGATGACGCAATGACTCAGGAGTTGGATCTTCGTTTGCGAATCAGCTACGGTCTGCGCGGCCTTCATGCGAGCCGCATAGAAGTAGAACTTGTCTGCTGCCGTGGCCGTGATTGCTCCAGGGCTGCCGGCAAGCAGGTTCAGCTCTCCGCTGCCTAGATCAGAATGCGCTCGTCCGGCAAGCGCAACTGCAGCTTTGAGTCGCAAATCGTACGAAGTGTTTGGCCCGGCGGCAACGGAGGCGAGCACGTCCTGGGCAGGCAAGGCGTCCTTGTCGGCGGCGAGCTTCGCTCTTGCGAGGCGCAGGCGGTACGAAGCGTCCCAGGGTGCGGACTTCACAAGCTGATCGAGAAACTCGATGGCCTCTGCGTCATGCCCGGTCTTCTCCAGCAGCGCGGCCGCGGGATCGAGATTCTCGAACGGGTTCCCAACGGCGACCACCAGGCGACGCAACAGATCGAGAGCGCCCGCGGTGTCGCCCGAGGCAAGACGGATCTCGGCGAGGCCGAGGAAGTTGGCCGCGACGAGTTGGTGTTCTTCGATCTCACGGGCAAAGACCAGTTCAAGAATCTTGCGCGCGGACTGCTTGTCGCCTGCTTCAAACAGCTGGCGCGCGGCGGTCCGGAGAGTCTCCGCAGCGGGCGCTTTTTGCGGCTCCGCGCGATACGCTGTGAGCTTTGAGTCCAGGGTTCCGAGCTGCGCCGCGACCCGCAGGTCGAGCGGGACGAGTACCCCAGCTTGCGCGGCGCGAGTTTCCTCCGACAGCGCGGCTATCGCCGCTGCAGCGGCAGCATACTGTTTCGTGCGGACCATGTACTGAACCCAGCGGACCTGCCAGGAACTCCGGTCCTGTTCGGCGTACTGGCGCTCCAGGCCCGTGATTTTGCTTACAGCATTTTCCTTCGACTCGAGAATGCGCTGGTAAATCTGCGCGCGTTGCACGAGCGGAATCCAGGAAGCGTCCGCGACATCGGCGAGAATGACCGGCGGATCATGCGCCACGGAAGAAAGATCCAAAAGCCACGCGGTCGCAGCCGCTGGATCGCCCGCAGCTGCGTATGCTGGGTGCAGCAGGGCGTTCGAACGGTAGTTTCCATTGTGCCGGAGATAGGTACGGATGATGGCGTCGGTGTCGGGCTTCAGCTCGGCGAACAAGTGGCGCGCGGCCAGTTGATCGCAGGTGCGCCCAAAGTCAGCCCAGAAACTTTCGGCGAGGTGCGCGCCGTTGAGCTGGTCGGAGAGCACCGTGAAGGCCTGCTTCCACTGTGCCAGCGCCGCCAGACGATCGCCCTGCTTGTAGTAGGCGACCGCGAGACTGTCATACACATCCGGCCGGTTGGGTGAGAGTTCAAGCGCGTGCTGGTAATCGGCAATAGCGTGCTTCGTGTCGGCGGCGCCGGCGTAGTAGTCGGCGAGAGTCAGGTATCCGGAAGCGCTCGCCGGACTCTCCTCGAGAATGGCAGGGAGAAAATCCTCCGGGTTGCCCAGTTTTGCAGCACCCAGATATTCACCATAACGCGATCCATAGTAGAACCAAATGTTGCCCGCGAGTTGCTGCGCGCGATCGACTGGGCGCGCAAGGCGCACGCCGATCGGGTCATCGCCGAGGGCGCCGAGAAACGCATTGTTCACCTGCGGCGTTGGTTCAGCGAAATACAGCCCTACGAGCGCATTGTACGCTTTGCTCCAAACCGGCGGGCGAGCATGTCCACGCGCCTGCACCACAGCGTGGGACAATTCTGCGCTGCCGTGCGCGACCACATAGTTCGCGGCCCGTTCGCCCGATGCCACGGGCCATGTCGAAGCTATGTGAACAAGATCCTGCGCCTGCCGCGCCAGCAGTAACTGGAAATACCGCTGCTCTCGGTTGACGTCGAGACCATTCATGGAGAAAACACTGGAAAGCAGACGCAGTTCGTTTGGTTCGTCGCCGGCAGAACGGTGGGCATCGGCTGCCGCTAGCAACGGCGCGGCTCGCTCTATCGAAGACACGACTCGTGCGTATTGCTCCATCTGCGATGCGAGTTCCGTGAAGCGGCCGCGCCGCCGTTGCAGGTCGATCAATGGCTGAGTGTTGGTGTACGAATTTGGCAGCCCCGCGCGCTGCATCATCCACTCAAAACGCCAGTGGGCTTCCTGGTCGGCGAGAGCAGCATTCACTGTCAACGGAATCGCGAAACTTCCAACATCGTCCAGAGCCATGCCGCTGCGTTTCGATTCGGCGAAGTGAGCGAAGGCCAAACGCTCCTCGGGCGTGAAATAAGTGTTCACCGCGCTTCCCATCTCCTGCAGGGCACTCGCCATCCCGGTGCGCGCTGTCTCGATGCGCGTGCGCCGCGTGTTCTCACGCCACTGAGCATCGGTCATCCCGGCAATACCTTGCTTCACCATCTGCTCCTTAATAACGGGCAGGTTGGCCGAGGATTCGTCGAGAGCCTTGTGCAAGGTGACGTACGCCTGTTCATGCTGGCGCAGTCGAGTAAGGATGCGGACGTAGGCATTCGCACCGGCGTGGTGCTCCGCGCCGGCCAGCAAATCTGGACCGGCCTTGGAGACTCCTTGCTCGGCGAAGCCCCGCGCCTGCTCCAGCATTCCCCAGCTCTCAAGACGGCGCGCCACTTCGAAATAATTGCCGGCATTGTCCGGGCGGCCGTCGATCAGCGCGGCCTGCAACGCCGCGACAACTTCTTTGGTCTTTCCCTGCCGGGCGCGAACCGCGGCCACCTTCTCCATCCATTGCGGATCTTTGTAGGCCAGTTGGTAAATATGTTCGTAATCGGCGGCAGCTTCATCGAAGCGCATCAGGCGCTCTTCGAGTCCGGCACGCGCCGTATACAAATCGGCGCGGTCGGGACGAATTGCGATCGACTTGGCATAGGTATCGATGGCGGCCGGGTAGTTTTCCAGATTCGTGTGCGTGCGCGCCAGCACCATCGACCAGCGATAGTCGCGCGGAGACTGCGCCACAGTCTTGGCATAGAAATCGACGAGTTGCTGCTGCCGCTGGTAGCGCTGAGCATACAGGGCGGCTTCCGTAACCAGCGTGTCATCCTCGGGAAAGTTGTTGATGAGTTCGATGTATTGATCCACCGCGCCTGCATAGTTATTCATGCGAGTGAGTGCGGGGATGAGGCCACGGCGCAATGCGGCGATCTGCGCCTTTCGCGTATCGGCGGGAAGCGGCGCGCTGCGGAAAAGAGCAATCTTCTCCAGATAAAACTGCTCCAGCCCGCGGTCATCGTTGGCCTGCGCATAGGTGTCGGCGACAGCGGCAAGATACTCACCGTTGTAGGGAGAATCCTTCAACAAACTGGCGAGCAGGTCGCGTGCCTGCTGAAACTGCTTCGCGTCGGTCGATTTGCGCGCAGCTTCGTAGGTGAATTGCGCATTCAGGGAAGGATAGGCATTTTTCGCGGCTTGCAGCAGCACGGAAATGGCCTGCGTCTGCATCTTCATGCGCCAGTAGAAATCGACGGTCGAGCGCACTACGCCGAGGATTTTGGGATTCTCGTGGTAAAGCGACTCGACGTTTTTTTGCGCGGCCGCGAAATCCTTGCGGCTCTCATACAGCTGGATCAAGGCGTAGCGCAGTTGCAGACGAGTAATCGGGTCAGTGGTCAGGGCAGCCTGCTTTTCCAGCGCGTGCTGGCGGACCGTTTCGAGAGATTTCTGCTGCGCTAGAGTCTCGATCTCCTCGGCTTGTTCAATGGACGTGGTGCCGTTGGCAAGGGAGTCAAGAAAAGCTTCCATCTCCGGCTTGCGCTCCTGCGTCTCCAGCACCTTCATCCGCAGCAATACCGCAGGCATGGGCGCATTGGGAATGGTTGCGATCTTGGCCGTGCTATGATCCACCAGATCGCGGAATTTGGGGCGGCGTGCCAATTGCATCAAGCGGAGTTCCGCAGATGACTCTGGCGCGCCGAGCGCGCCCTTCACGTACTCGTCGATGGCGTGTGGGTAATTTCGCTGGTTTTCATAGATCGCTCCGGCTTCGTAAGAATAGAGACTCGGATTCGCTAGACGATCGCGCCCCTTGCTGAGCAGCCTGAGAGCATTCTCGAAATCAAAGTAGTCCCAATAGATCGTGGCCGCTTCGAGATAACCGTCAGGCTGGCCGGGTGCAACCTGCGGGATGCGCTCCCAGTAGGGCGCGGCTTGGGCAAATAGTTCGCGGTCGGCATAAATATCGCCGATGCGCGCCATGATCTCGGTGTCGGCAGGGCTGGCCTGCAGGAGATTGTCTTCAATCTTCGCCGCAACCGCGGTGTCTGCGGGCTCGAAATACGCCAGCGAACGATACACCGACGAGGCGGTATGGCCGATTTCAGCCTCCGCCGGATATTGCGCGGCGAGCGACTTCAGAACCGGAGCGCTTTCCTCGAAATGCGAACGCCACAAGTTGGCGTACGCCAGGAAGTCCGCGGCAGCGGGATTTTTCTCCCAACTCGCAGCGTCGGGCGCGCTCTGGCGGATCGCGCTGAGTTCCGATTCCAGCTTGCCTCGCGACGAAAGAAACTCGAAGAACCGGTTCCGCAGCGCGGCGTCTTCGAACCAGTGCTGGCGCAGCAACGATTCCCAGGCAGCGGTATCTCGCGTAGCGGGCGACTGGTAGGCCATGAGAAGATTGCGGACAAACACCGGATTGTGCGGAAAGCGGTGGTTGGCATACAGGTTCAGCCGGAGGTAAAGCACCGAGCCGCCCCCGACCACATGACTGAAATATTGTTCTAGCTCACTGCCCTGGAAGGTCTTCACAGCGTCCCGGGTCAACTGTTCGAAGTCAGAGTCTCTTTTGTAACGCAGATAGAACCGCGCCAGCTTGTCGTACCAGGATTTGTCGGAGAAGCGGGCCAGAGCCCGGCGGTAGATTTCTTCCTGCTGCGAACCCAGCCGGTTCTGATCGAGAAATACTGCGAGACGTTCATACAGGCCGGGATCGTCGGGGTTGCGATCGATCTCGTGGCTCAGCACCGACAGCGCCGGCGGAATCTGTTTCATCTGCACCAGGCGCGCAAGATAGCGCTCCAAAACGCTCGCGTATTCCGGCGAGCGCGCACCCGTTCGCTGTGTGGGGGATGCCGTCGCACCCAGCTGAAACGACTGGCTCACTCTTTGCGTGGGACGCGGGTTCTCCCCCGACGTATCGCCTGGTTGACCGTCTCCGCCCTCTTCGCCTTCCGCGTCCGATGCGTTGTTCGCGCTCGCATCGGACGAGCGCTGGGCATAGTTGGCGGAGTTGTATAATCCTTCGGCCGATCCAAGAGGCACATTCTGCGCCTTGGCCGCAAGTTCCTGCAGAACCGAATCGTAAATCGCGAACTCGTTCTTGGTGTCGTCCTTGCGCGCGTATGCGTCCGCCATCAGCAATGCGACCGACGTGCGCTGCGAAGCATTCGGAAAATTCGCGAGAAACTCGCGCCCGCCCTGGATGACCGCGTCACTTTCTCCAGAGTTGGAATAGAACTCGAGCAGTTGCGCATGCAACTCCGCTCGACGCGTGGCAATCGGAAACTTCGCATCCAGCAGCGTCAGCAGTTCCACGGCGCGTGAGCGATGGAAGTACGGCACGGCCCGCTGCTCTTCGTCGGCATACTGCGAAGCCGGCTGAGTCGTGTTCAGGATCAACGACAGAATTCCGTTCAGATAACCGGGGCCCTGGTCCATGGTGGCGATGTCGCGATACATGGATAATTCCTCGGAGCCTAGACGAATCGGGGTTTCCGGCGCGGTCAGTAGGAGACCGGTGAGGCCGGCGATGGCAGTCGCCTGCGCGTCCGGCAGATCTTTACTATTACCATTGCTGTTGTAGAGCGCGAAGTAGTAGCGCGCCGACTCGGGGTAGGCGTGAATGTCTTCCAGCAGGCGGGCGCAGACGTAGAGTTCCTGCGAGGTCCACGGCGACTTCGCGGCTTCCTTGCGCAGTCGGAGGTCGGCGATCGCCTGCTGCGCCACATCGGTTTTGCCTTGCTGCTGGTAGTAATAAAAGATGCGCGCGGTAGCGTTGAGATCTTCCGGGTTCGCCACCAGAGCCGCATGTGCATCGTCGCGGAACTTGCGCAGGTTCTGCGTGTCGCGCAGAAGGTCGAAATAACTCTTCACTAACTGTGGATCCCAGAGCGGCTGGAAACTTTGCTCGTACACGGACAAACCTTCGCGAACCGAGCCGCGGCGATATTCCACCATGGCTTTCGCCTTCACTGGGAAAATCTGGTCGCCGGGAAATTGCTTGTGGTAGTCGGCAATGAGTTGCCCGGCCGCTGAATACTCTTTCTCCGCGACCAGGAATTGCAGCAACTGCGCGTAAAGCGATGATTCGTCGGGATAGCGAGCGATCCAAGCACGATACCGGGAAATGGAAACGTCCTTCGGCAAGCCCTGGGCCTGAATGATTCCAAAGATGCGCTCAAACGCCTGCCAGGAGCGCTGTTGCGCGGATGGAATCAGCTTTTCCGCGGCGACGGGAGGAGCGTTCCCCACCAGCGACAGCGTCTTGATTTCATCCCCCGGTCGGAGACGGTGATGATAGAAATCGGCGAGCGCAAGTTGTGCGCTGACCTTCTCGGAAGAATTGTCGACGTACGCCTTCCAGTCAGACTCGGCTGCGGAGAAGTCAAGCTGCTGTTCATCCTCCAGGGCACGCAGCGAGTACAACTCGGCGTTGCGCGGCTGAGTCTTGATCAGGCCCGTCAGCGCCGGGCGAGTCTCGCTCGGGGGACGGCGAAACGCGACCGCACCGTTCGGCAATGACATCATGCGAAAAAAAACAGCTTCAAGCGCACTGCTGGCGTCGATGTTGCGAATCCACGCGGGCAACTCGCCGATCGCAGAGATAGTCCCGCCGACGGCAGCGAAGAATATTACGAGCGCGACCAGACGCACGCGCCGCAACGATGAATCAAGGAAGTACTTCAATCTGCACCTCCTGCGTACCAATATTGTGAGCAATATCCTCGGCAGTGACGGTCAGCTTGTGAGTGCCGGGGATGGTCTCGTCAGGAATCCTGAGGGCGCCGGTATTCGCGCCGGACTTCGCGTCCCAACGCAACGCAACCGGCACAGCGCCTTCCATTCGCGCCACCAGGGTGCGCGTGCTCTCGGACGCGCTGACCCGCAGATCAATATTTTCGCCGCGCTGAAATCGCCTGCGATCAAGCTTCACTTGCACCACGGGCGGCTTGCTGGCAATCACGAATGTTTTCGACTCGCGATACGTGTGCCCCGCCTGATCGCGCAGGATGAGCCGCACCGTGTAGGTTCCATCCTGCATGTCGGTGGGCGCTAGAAAACGCGTCTGCCAAACGTCTTCCGACGAAAGATAGCGCAGCGGCTGCACCAGCCCGAAAGGAAACAGGGCGATGACGGACTTGATGGATTCGTCGGTCTTGACGCGAAGAATGGGGTCACCGGGGCGGATCACGCGCGGCCGCAGAAGGGCGCGCGGCACCGCCAGAAACGAAGTGTAGGGCGTGACGAATTTGTACTGGCGTGCGAGGCGGATGATTTCGTCGATGGTGGCCTGGTCTTCTCCGTCGCGCTCGATTTTCTCCAGCAGCGCATCGACCCGGGCCCGCGCCCACAGCCGGGGCAACTGCGGATGATCGAACGATTCCCGCGGCAAACTGGTCTTACCCGTAAGTTGCACCGCGGCGCCGTCACGCACGCCATGCACGGCGAAACCGACGTTCTCCTGCGGCTTCTGATAGCGTCCCACCCACGAGGCGAGTGCTCCTGAGAAGGTCGAGGCCTGCAGGGGATAGACCGTATCGACCGCAGCATCCGGTGTGACTGAGAGACCGAGTTGGCCGACCGGGCTGCGGCCGATCTTCGACAGAAACGAGTTCAGCTTAAATTCCATAGGCTCTGTGGAAAGCACTTGTTCGAGCAGCCCGTCTTGCCGGGCCAGCATGCGAAATAGCGGCAGGTTGGCGTCGTCGCCGACGGCCAGAATGTAGGTGCGCGGGCGTTGCGTGTCGGGGAGTTGCTGCCACGCGGACGCATACCAGGCGGCGAGTTTTCCATTCTGAATGGGACCGCGGGTCGCGCCGCCGTCGCTCAGAATCACCAGATAGGTATTGCTTGCTCCCGGCGCGGAAGCTTGCTGCAGACCGGTCTGCAGAGCGCGCTGCAGATCGGTGCCGCCACGCAACCGGCTGGCGCGAACAGAATCAATGGCGTGCTGAACGCTGGCCGGATCCGCCGAACTCACGGGCACAACCTGAGTTTCGGTGTTGAAGAGCACCAACCCGAAGTGATCCGCGGGCCGCAGCGTGTGCAGCAGTGTTTCGAGAGCCTGGTAGCTGCGTTCCAGCTTCTCCCATTGCATCGACAGCGATGTATCGAACAGTACGATCACCGTCTTCGGTGTGCCGTTAGGAACGCTTCCAGCCGAAGCGACAGCGCTTCCAAAACCCAGCAATGCCTCTGCCTCGAAAAATCCGGGCTCATTCGTGCTGCGGACGGGTGCAGTCTCGGTCGGCGAAGGCTGGCCGCTCACAGGGTTTCTGTACGTCAACAACTGCAACGTGTCGGAAGCGGCCGGATCAAGGTCGTAAGTGGCAACGAAGTCTTCCCCCAGATTGATATTCTGTCCTTCGAAGTGGCCCTGCACCAGGTGAGGTGTGTTCTGGTCGATCTGCATCGGGAATAATTTGGCTGGCGCCTCGAAGTTGCGAATGGCGTGCGCCGAGTGCAACTCGAAATTGATGCGCAAATGCGCCGCGGCCTGCGCCGAATAAGCATCCGGGCGCAGCGGTATCGCAAAGTACGATTTCAGATTCTCGACCGGAATCGACTCGTGATACTCGATTTCCAGCCGTTTCGTGCCCCACGCCGGAATCGGAGCAATACGCGCGCTAAAGACCGAACTGCGTTTGGCTTCCTCCGCGCCGCGTTCGCCCATCTGGAGCAGGCCGGGGTCAATCGATTGCTGCTTGAGCTGGTTGTAGATCTCTTCGGCGCGCTTGCGTTCGAGGATCACCGCCGGCAGGCGCACCGGCCCGTCCCACGTGGCAAAATCAGAGATCGTCGAATGGCTGGGCAGAGCGAAAATATAGTTCCCTTCTTCAATCGCGCCGGTGTGGTTGGCAAACACCTGGCGCACGAAGACGCGTGCGTCCCCGTTGTCGATGCGGACGGTGATTTCCATTTCCTCGAGCGAAAGAATCGCGGGATTCGGCTGCTGCTTGTCGCGCGGGATCAGGACACCCGCGTCACCACGAAGCGGCGCCGAAGTCAGTAGCGTAATGAGAACTGATAAGACCAGCTTTTTCATGAGTGCAGCTTCTGCTCTGGTATGCGGACCAGACCGTTATCTGTGCCGATGTAGATGTATCCGTTGGCGGCGGTGATCGCAGTTACGTTCAATGAAGGCAAGCCGTCGTGGATCACTGACCAGCGCCCGGACTGGCGATCGTAAAGATACAAACCTTGACCCAGTGTTCCGGCGAGCACGAAATTGGGCAGCACAAGCATGGCATTGGGATTCACTTCGAACTCGCCGGAACCAACTTCGAAGGAGTGGAAGCGTCCGGAACGGTCGAGGCCGAGAATGCCAGCGCCGTACGTGCCCACCATCCACTCCGGGCCGACCGGAACCACGGCGGTAATCCAGTTGTGCTTCAGGTTCGAAGTGGTCGTCGTGAAGCTCGCTGCAATGTCGCCTTTGTTCAGCAGCGACAAGCCACCCAAAGTTCCCGCCATCAGTTCATCGCCGGAAACGCCGAGTGCGTACACGTGATTGCTTACCAAGCCATGAAACGCATACATGCTGCGCGCGCCGCTGGCATCGAGGAAGGTCAAGCCCGCAGGAGTGGCGAGCGCCAGACCGCCGCGGTAGGACACTACATCGGTGACGTGGTCGGCGATGAGCCCGTCAGCGTGCGTCAACACCTGCTGTTCGCTGCCCGAGTCGTCAAACCGAACCAGGCCGTTGGCGGTGGCGATGTCGATCGCGCCGGTCTTCGCATCCGGCAAAATTCGATTGATGCAAAACACGTGCTCGTCTTCGACATGCCGGGCGCGGCTGTTGTCGGAAGCAAGCAGATCGAGCCCGCGATCGAAGTAGCCGACCCACACGTGTCCGGAGGCGTCCGCGGCCAGCGCGGAAATGTTGCGGTCGATCAGCACGGTGGCGCCGGTCTCAAGCACTCGCTGCCACCCGAAGCCGTGCGCGTTCATGCGATAGAGACCGCTCCGGGCGACGGCAAACACTGCGTCCCCCGAGGTGAACAGTTGCCGCACTTCCGCCAATTGCGCGCCCGGCCCCAGGTTCGGATTCGGGCGACGGCCTTCCAGAGGAATGGCGATCACGCCTTGATCCTCCGACCCCACGTAGAGCTGGTTGGGCGTGGCCAGCAGCGCAGTCGCGAGCACTCCCGGAGCCAGCACGCGCGAGAAGCGTCCGCCGCTGAAGACGGCGACTCCGGTTGCTGTGCCGGCGTAAGTGCTGTCGCCGGAAATTGCCAGTGACTGCACCTGCGGATCAGGCAGCCCCTGAGCCTCGGCGAAGCTGTCCGTCTCGCCCGCGTGAAAGTGCAGTACGCCGCGATTCAGCGTCGCCACCCATAAATCGGATTCGTTGCCGGCGAGCGCGGTCACATAAAGTGCGTCGAGCGTAGGATGGAGGACAGTAATCTCCTTTCCGTCGTAGACCAGAACGCCGCGCTTCCTGGTTCCAATCAAAAGATGTCCGGAAGCAACCGGCAGGATCGCAGTGATGGCGCGGGCATCCGCAGCGGCGGGCAGAATCTGGCGGAAGGCTCGGCCGTCGAAAGCAAGGAGTCCGTCGTTAGCCGTGGCGATGATCAGCTCTGGTTCTCGCGAATCCGCCAGAACCGCCGGAGCCAGCGCAACCAGGGGCGATCCTGGCAGTTCGCCACCGACCGCATATTGATGGATCAGCGAACCCTCCGGCGTATACTCCTGCAACCCGGCAGGCCCCGCCAAGTAGAGATGATCCTGAAAGCGCGCCGCCTGCAGAAAAACCGCGGGAGAACTGACCGCCTCGAATCCGCTGTTGAGCGCGGGAGCCAGCGGTCGCACGGCGAAACGAAACTCGTGCTCGGCGCGGACATCCTCGGCGGCGGAACGCATCGCCCGCGAACTGCGCCATATCACCAGCGTTCCCAGCACGACCCCTGCAATCAGGCCAACCACAACCGCTGCACGCACGGATTCGACGGAGGATCGCTTCATAGCTCCTCTTGGCCGGGACACTGAACTATAAACCGCGACCCCGGTGTTGCAAATTAGAAAGCAAAGCACGGACCAAATTGAGGTTTCAATCTAGTAGCGGGTTTTAAGCGTGTGAGGGGTAAGCGGCAGTGTATCTCGCGGCAGACACTGTATCAAAGAAGACACGGAGCGGTAGGTATCGGCGCCACAACTTTCAATGAACTGGCCAGCTGGCAGGCACCTCAACATACGACCGATCGAGAGCTGAGACCGACGGACACCCCAGCAGTCGCACTGTACGCTCCACGTCAGCTCGCAAAATCTGCAGCGCCTTAGCGACTCCGGCTGGACCTGCCGCCCCAAGCCCATACGCATACGCTCGCCCGATAAGGACTGCGCGCGCGCCCAGGCAGAGTGCCTTCACAATGTCACTACCGCGCCGGACTCCCCCATCCATGAGGACTTCGACCCGGCCCTTCACGGCGGCAACAACTTCCGGGAGCGCCCGCAGGGTAGACGAGACCGAATCGAGCTGACGGCCACCGTGATTCGACACCACCACCGCGGCTGCGCCTTCGTCAGCGGCGCGCCTGGCATCGTCGCCCGTCAAAAGGCCTTTCACCACGATCGGGCCCGACCACACTTCGCGGATCCAGCGCAAGTCTTCCCACGTCACGGTTGCGCTCGCCAGAGCCGCCCCAACGTCGAGGAGTGCCATCGGCCCTTTGCCTGGAATCACGACATTCTCCAGCCTGGGCACGCCTCCATCGAGCAGAAACGACGCCAGCCAACCGGGATGCGCGAGAATGTTCGGCAAATAAGGAATTCTCGCGAACCAGGAACTGCCCAACAGTTCCTTCATGCCATTGCGCGGATCGCGCTCTCTTAGTCCAGCAACTGGAGTATCGACGGTGATGACCAGCGCAGAAAATCCCGCACGGCGGGCCCGATCGATAGAACCTTCGGCGGCTTCGCGTCCCCCGAGTAGATATAACTGATACCAGACCGGACCCTTCGACCCACCTTTTACATCCTCCAATTTGTGCCCGGAAATAGTTGAGAGGATGTAGCCCGTCCCGGCTTCCCCCGCGGCACGAGCCGCCGCAACTTCGCCCTCGGGATGCATCAAACGGCTGTATCCGACTGGAGCCAATATCGCGGGGAAAGAGAGTTCATGGCCGAGCACGCGCGTCTTCAAATCGCAATCGGCGACGGCTACGGCGCTGCGAGGACGAAACAGGACATCGCGAAATGCCCGGCAGTTTTCCGCTAACGTGATCTCAGATTCGGCGCCGCCATCCAAATAATCGAATACCGACCGGGGCAGCCGGCGTTGTGCCATACGGCGCAGATCTTCGATATTGACGACCCGTGAGGTATTCACAGCGTTCAAGATAATAATGCCGGGCGTGGGCAAGGTCCAAATGGAAACACATTGGACCGGTTCACTTCGCGCGTTCGGGTCTCTCACAGAAGTCCGACGGCAGCCGCCTGAAGCAGCCAGGGTTATGCCGAGTCTCAGCGCGCAGAATGAGTGGTGACCGCCTGCAACCCGATCCGGCTCAAAAGATGAGAAAACCTAGGATCACCCCTCAGCGGGTCGGCCAATGGTTCGCTGCCCAGGTAAACCAGATATTCACAACGCTCGTCATAAGCCTTGTCGAGCCAGTAAAACGCATCATCCTTCCGATTCAGACCGATGTAGACTACCGCGAAGTAAACCGCCGGCACGTATTTTCTGGTCGAGATTTCTTTCAACTGGACGAGCGTCTTGTTGGCGTTGACCTTGTCGCCGGAGACGGCATACTCGTGCCCCATCAGAGAGAGAATTGCGGGGTTTTCGGGAGCAGCCGTGAGAATGGTTTGGAAGGCGTCGCGGGCCTGCTGGTGCATCCCCATCTGCTCGTAAGCCCGGCCAATGTTGACCAGGGCAATGGCATAGCGGGGATCCAGTTCGAGCGCCTTCTTATTCTGTTCGATCGTGACGTCAAACTGTCTCGCGTGGTAATAGGCTTCACCCAAAGCTGAGTGCAGTAACGGGCTGATCGGATCCAGTTCCACGGCTTTCTTTCTTTCTGCGATCGCCTCGTCCAGCTTGCCCATAGCGGTCAGGTAGTAGCCGTAAAACTGGTGGCCGGTCGCGTATCCCGGACGCAATTGATGGGCTTTTTCGAACTCCTTCCGCGCCTCGGGAAAGTTCCATTCGTACGCCAGTTGCGAATAGCCGAGCGACACGTGCGCCTCGGCAAGCGTGCTATCGAGTTCCAGAGCCTTCCTGGCGGCGGCTTCGGCCTGCGGAAACGCTTTCTTGGGCGCGAGTGTCGAGTAAGGCGCCGACCCCAGCAGTTCGTAACAGTCGGCAAGTCCGGCATACGGAGGCGCATAGCTCGGGTCGATCTCAATCGACCGTTGGAACAGCGTCATCGCCTTGGCGAAGCCTTCCTCTGTCCGCTTGTTCCAGAAGTACCGTCCTTCCAGGTAAGCCAGATAGGCCTCGCCATTAACCTGCCGGATTACGGGTTGGGCATGGGGAAGCTTATTCAGGACTCCGCTGGCAATGGCGCCGGCGACCTCGGCCTGAATGCGCAGAACGTCCTGCAAGTCGCGCTCGTAAGCCTCCCCCCAGACCAGAGTATGGTCGCTGACCTGAAGCAGCTGCGCAGTAATCGCCACGCGCTGTCCAGAAACGCGAACACTGCCTTCGAGAACATAGTTGGCATGAATGTCCTTGCCGATGCGATCGAGGTCACTCGAGGCATAGGCCGGGCTCAATCGGATCACGCCCATCTCGTCGGGATGAAGTTGCCCGAGCCACGTGATCATTTCCTCGGTCAGCCCGTCGGCGACAAAGTCCTGGTTTGGGTCGCCGCTCATGTTCTTGAAGGGCCGGACGGCCAGAGTCATCTTGGGAGTAGCAGGCCAAATGCTGCTGCGAATCTGGGGCCAGAAGACGGTAAGCGGCGCTGCCACAGCTATGGTGAACAGGATAATTACGAGCACCATTCGGGGTGACCGGTCGGACCCGTCATCGTCACCTGTCGTTTTTTCGACTTGATCGGCAACCCGCGCCAAAACCACAACGTTGGATCCGGAGGAATCACCGTCGCCCGCCGTCTTACTTTCTTCGACGTCAACTTTGCTCTGGCTCTCCAGCCACCAGGCATCCAGATCGGCTTTGTAGGCGAATACCGTGCCCTGCTTGCCCTGAGTCAGGCGACGGACGGGCAGACCCAGGCTCTTTTCCCAGCGCTGGACGGTCCGGACTTCCTTCTTCAGATAACCCGCAATCTCCTTCCATGAGTCAAGGCGGTCGTCCGCCGGCTGGTGTTGCAAGGTCGGTTGTGGTTGTATGCCGTCGGCGCCCATCGTCCGTCGTCCATTCCATCCGGGCCCACAAATTGAAGAGTGGCGCAAGAATACGCCGCCCATTCACATCAATGCAACCTGGAAGCCTCGCGTTTTGTTGGCGTGACGCGGGATGTCGCACATTGTCGCTTGCAGCGCTGTCCCGGGAGATGTACTCACTTTAAGGCTGCCTTTTCAACGCGGTTCGGATACCTTGGGGAACACAGCCAGTTGAGTGCTTCCAAATGAAGCTTTCTGACTTCACGGGCAAGCAGTGGCGGGTGCTGTTGATCCTGATGCTGGTCAACTTTGTGAACTATGTTGACCGGCAGATCGTGTTCGCCCTGTTTCCCTACCTCCGCCAGGACTTCGGCCTGACGCGTTTGCAGCTGGGCACTCTGGCAACCGCTTTCACGGTTGTGCTTTCACTGGCCAGTTTCCCCCTGGGGATGTTGGCTGACCGGATTTCACGGCGGGCCGTGATCAGTACCGGGATCCTGTTCTGGAGCGGCGCAACTTTCTTCAGTGGACTGGCGGGTTCGTTCCGTACCTTGTTGATCGCAAGGGGGTTGGTGGGCATCGGGGAAGCGGCTTATACACCTGCTGGTGCGGCGGTGATCACCGCAGCCTTCCCTAAGGAAGTCCGCGCTCGGGTGCAGGGTTCCTTCGACATCGGGATGTTCATTGGGGGCGCAACCGGGATCAGCCTGGGTGGATATATCGCGGCGCAGTTCGGATGGCGTTTCGCCTTCTTCATGGTCGGGATACCGGGAGTTCTTCTCGGTCTGGCGTCCCTAAAGCTGCCGGAATCGGTGGTTAGTGTGGCGAAAGAATCGATGAGCCTGCGGGAGCTATTGCGGGTACCGGCTTTCTTGGCCCTTCTGGTCAGCGGATTCTTTTGCAGTTTCGCCGGATATTCCTATGTTGTCTGGGGTCCCGATCTGGTCCAGCAAAAAGGGTTCAGCGCGGCGGAGGCCAGCATGGCCCTGGGTCTGACGATCGTTCTGGGTGGGATGCTCGGCATCGCGACCGGCGCATACCTGTCGGACTTACTGGCGAGACTGCGCGCTTGGGGACGAGCCGCCATCGTCCCGATCGGCTTTGTGCTGGCAGCTCCAGCAATTTATTTTGCGCTTTATGCCAGCGAAAAAATTCATTTCCTGCTGCTCTTCGGTTTGGGGGCGTTTTTCTTAAGCTGGTATCACGGCCCCCTGACCGCCACCATCCACGATCTGGTTCCACCCCGAGGACACGCGACAGCCCTGGGCTTCTACTACTTGTTCGTGAACCTGTTCTCCATGGCCATTGCGCCGCTTGTGATCGGGCGGCTGGCCGATCGCCATGACCTGATCTATGCCCTGCACGTCCCGATTATTGCCCAACTTATTGGAGCGGCATTTTTCGTAGTTGTGATTCAATGCATTCGGCAGCACGGGCTCCGTCATCCCGTACTCGCCCGCCATTGGGAGGACCCGCCCTGTGCGCTGGCGACGACGGCAGTTGCTTTGGTGTTTGAAGACAGTTGATGTCGGATGTACAATCCCGACACACTTCCGTGGGGAAAAATTTGGTGAGGAGATAATTTCATGGCCCAAGCGGCACAGTTGCCTATCATCACCCATTACACCGCCTACAAACCCCGGCCCTTCACGCGCGAACAGCGGGACGAAACCACAATTCTGTACGGTGGCCTCACCTGGAAACACGAGCGCATGATGCAAGGCGCTCTTCACAACCTAAAGTACAAAGCCGAGCCGCTGCCTAACATTGCCCGCGAGGACCTGGACGCGGGCAAGGAACTGATCGATGTGGGAGCGTGCTGCCCCACCATCTTCACCACCGGAAGCCTGGTCAACTTCCTGAAGAAGGAAGTGAACGAACACGGCAAGGACAAGGTCAACAGCAAATATGTCTTCCTGACGGCGGGCGCCTGCGGACCGTGCCGCTTCGGCCAGTATCACGAGTCTTATGCCATGGCTCTGGACGGACTGGGACTTCGCGACTTCCGTCTTTTCCTGCTGGCCCAGGACGAACTCGACCAGGGCCCCGGCAACGGCGGCGGTCTCGACATCAACATGCCGATGAGCCTGGGCATCATCTGGTCGATCCTCTGTGGGGACCTGGTGACGGACCTCGAATATATGACTCGTCCCTACGAAGTCAACCCGGGACAGACGGAACTGGTACTGCGCGAGTGCGTGGAGCAGATGTACGACCGCTTCCTGCACCGGCCTGACAAGGGCAAGAAGTACGGCACGCTGGCCTGGCATCTGATGAGCAGCTATTTCACCCGCGCCCTGCGCGACGTCCGCAAGAAGTGGGACGCGATTGAAGTCGACCATCTGCGGGTGAAAGCGAAAGTAAAGATTACCGGAGAATTCTGGCTGCAGACGCATGAAGGCGAAGGCAACTACAACATCAAGCGCTGGCTGGAGTCGGAAGAATCGGAAGTGATCGCACCGCCGGTCGCGGTGTGGCTGCACTACCTGATGCACCCAACCATCCGCAAACTGGAGCACCGTAACGCCAAAAGCAAGCACCCGAAGGTCGAGAACCTCGCGCTGCATGCGCTGGAGCGCATCTATCGTGGTACCTACAACCGCTTCCGCAAAGCGCTGGCGAACCTGCCCCACGAACTGCCGGACCAGGAAGAACTCAAGAGCTTGGCCGAGCCCTTCTACCATTTCGAACTGCGCGGCGGCGAAGGCCATATGCTGATCGGCAAGGCGCTGCATTCCTACCACCACAAGACGGCCCACATGATCTGTGAGTTGTCGCCGTACTCCTGCATGCCCAACACCATGTCCATCGGGTCGATGGCCAACGTAGTCGGCAAGTATCCCGACCTGCTCTACGCCCCAATCGAAGTAAAGGGAGACGCTGAAGTGCACGCGCTGTCGCGCTGCCAGATGATTCTTACCGAAGCGAAGAAACGGGCGCAGGCCGAGTTTGAAGGCGTCATGGACAAGACCGGTCTGACCGAGAAAGCGATTCGGGCCTACGAGGACAAGCATCCGGAAACGCGGAAGGCTACCTATTACGTACCCCACCGAGCCTACGCTGGAGGGGCGGCGAACTATGTCGCGCACTTGGCCTACGACAAAGGACTGGCGCGGGCCTGATGGCAGGGGAAGCGAAAGCCCCACTTCTCGCAAAAGACGCGAGAAATGGGGCACCCGGCTCAAACGCTCCACGAACTCGAACCATGCTGAGACGAGGGTGATCCATGGCAGAAGGCTTTATTCAGATACAACCGCTCGAGCAAGATCCTTCGCTGATCAAACCGGCGCCTCAGCGAGCGGCTCCTACAGGCACGGGGAAAATCTGTGGCCTCGATGTGGGCAGCACGACGTGCAAGTACTCGATTGCTACCGCGTCCGGGGAGATCCTCGGGCAGGCCTACGAACGTCACAACACCAAGCAGGCCGAGAAAGTTCTCGATTTCCTGAATCGAATGGAGAAGGACCACGGCTTCACTCCGGAGAAGGACCGCGTTTTCTTTACCGGTTCGGGTGCGGGATTGATCGCTCCCCTGGTCGGCGGGAAGGTCGTTCAGGAGGTCGTGGCCGTCGCCGCTGCCGTCGAAAAACTTCATCCCAACGTGCGCTTCGTCAGCGAAATCGGCGGCGAAGACATGAAAACAATTTTCTTCAACGGAGATGGCCCCAGCAAGAGCAAGCAGGTGCTGATGCAGAGCGCGTGCTCTGGTGGCACCGGGACCTTCATCGAAAAGACCGCCCGGAAACTGGAAATCTCCACCGAGCAACTTTCGCAGATGGGCTACACGGGTTACACGCTGCACAAGATCAGCAGCAAGTGTGGTATTTTCGCCGAAGCCGACTCCAATACCTTGCTGAAAGCCGGGGTTTCCGTCGAGGAGATCATCGCTTCGCTCTTCGAAGCGGTGGTCTATCAAAACCTCGCGACCCTGACGAAGGGCAACACTCCCCTGCCTGAGATCCTCTTGCTGGGCGGCCCCAACCTGTTCTTCAAGGGGCTGCAGGAAGCATGGCGCTACCATCTGAGCAAAGTGTGGAAAGAGCGCAAGGTTGCGATCCCGGACGATCGCGATCCGGCGTCGTTCATCCACGTGCCCGACAATGCTCTCTACTATGCGGCGCAAGGCTGCATCGAGGTAGGCCTGAGAGATTCACCGACGGTCGGCACCTACCTGGGAACGAAGAAGCTGAGCTGGTGGATTGAAGAAGGGCAACATGAGGAGAAGAAGAAGCTGGGCAGCGCCGGGCTCTGGAAAGATCACGAAGAGCTGCAGTCTTTTCTGAGTCGCTATTCCACTCCCAGCAAGGGGACCGGCGCCCCGGCGCCCGCAAAAAGCAACGGCAACGGGCACTCGAACGGCCACGGGAAACCCCGCCGCGTTCCACGCGTCCAACTCCCCATGCTCGGCAAGACCAGCAAGCTTGGGCCGGTCGTGGTGGGCTGCGATTTCGGCTCGACGACGGCGAAAGCAGTCTTGATGTCGCCAGACAAAGACCTGCTGTTTTCTTGCTATGCATTGAGCCGTGGAAATCCCATCGACGACGCCAAGAGCCTGTTCCGCCAGGTTCGTGAGGCAGTTGGAGACGGACAGATTCTCGGCCTCGCTATCACGGGATACGGCAAAGATCTGCTGAAAGACATCCTGGGCGCCGACTGCCCCGTGGTCGAGACCATTGCTCACGCCAGCGCCGGCCTGCACTATTTCCCCGACGCGGATTGCATCTGCGACGTGGGCGGTGTCGATGTCAAGATCATGATCCTGAACAACGGCGCCGTCACAGATTTCCGCCTGAACTCGCAGTGTTCCTCGGGCAACGGCGCGTTCCTTCAAGGCGTCGCGGAGCGCTTCAACATTCCCATGAGCGAGATGGCCGACGGCGCTTTCCGCGCTCAATCCATGCCGCAACTCTCCATGGGATGTGGCGTCTTCCTGCAGAGCGACATCGTCAATCAGCAGCGCAAGGGCTGGCATGCGGAAGAAATTCTGGCCGGGCTATGCGCGATTCTTCCGCTGAACGTCTGGATCTACGCGGGCGGCCTGAACAACCTGCAACAGGTGGGCAAGAAGTACATCCTGCAGGGCGGGACCCACAAAAACCTCGCGGTCGTGAAAACGCAGGTGGATTTCATTCTGAAGAAGGTTCCCGACGCGGAGGTGGTCGTGCACCCGTACTCGGGCGAAGCGGGAGCGATTGGCGCGGCCCTCGTCGCTTTGGATTGGTGGGAAGCCGGCGGGGAAAGCAAGTTCCGTGGTTTCGATGCGATCGAGAGGTTGACCTATAAGACGGCCACCTCGGTCGACACCGTCTGCCATTGGTGCCCCGTGACTTGCCAGCGCAGCTTCATCGACGTCGAACTCGACGGCGGAAAAGGCCGGGAGTGGAGCAAGGTTCCTCTGGAAAAAGGATGGGAGCGTGTCATTGTAAATAACTCCTGCCCCAAGGGACTCGTAGAAGATTTGAACGAGATGAAGGTTATCAAGACGGGGATGGAGAAGACCAAAAATGCGTTTCCCAACGTTGCCGATCTGGTCCGCAAAGAAGCGTTCCGTCGCGTCGGTGCCTAAGGATAAGAATAAAGACCGTTCGCAGGTGCGCGTCGGAATTCCGAAGGTGCTGAACATCTGGACAACTCACCAGTTCTGGGTGGGCTTCCTGAAATCAATCGGCATCGAGTCGGAGAACATCGTGTTCAGTTCCGACACGTCGGAGGAGCAAGGCCGCGAGTTCGGCAAGGGCCGCGGCACGGTCGACTGCTGCTATCCCGTGAAGGCCATCAGCGGGCACTACGGCGAGTTGGTGTTCGGACAGAAAAAGAAGATCAACATTCTGCTCAGCCCCATGATTCACTCCCTGCCTTCCGTCCTGCATGGCCACGTGGTCGACACCGTCACGTGCACGCGCGTGATGGCCGGCCCTGAGAACATCAAGGCGGGATTTCTTAAGGAACGCGACGTTTTTGGCGAGGCCGGTATTACGTATGCTTCCCCGTTCGTCAGTCTCGGAGACCGGCACATGGTCACCGAGCAACTACACACTTCGCTTAAAGATGTGTTCAACCTGGAACTGGAAGAGACGGAGCGCGCCGTCAAAGCTGGATTCGAAGCCCTCGACAGCTTCACAGAAAAAGCCAGAAAGCAGAGCCGCGACATTCTGACCTGGTGCGCGAAAAACCAGAAGCCGTGCATTCTGGTGCTGGCGCGTCCCTATCACATGGACACCGGAATCGGCCATGAGATTGAAGGAGACCTGCAGGCCCACGGCTATCCGATTCTGTGGCTGCAATATCTCCCCGGCGATGAAGACCTGATGAACTGGCTGTTCGAAGCCGACATGCAGATGGGAAGAATCAAGAGCCCGTTCGACATTTCCGATGTCTGGATGTCTTCCTACAGCAGCAACACCAACGAAATCATGTGGGGAGCGAAAGTCGCGGCCCGATGCCCCTGGATCACCTGCGTAGTCCGTCTTTCCAGCTACGAGTGCGGCATGGATCAGCCCACCTACACCCCCACGCAGAAAATCGTGGAGGCCACGGGGACTCTCTTCTTCAAATTTGGCGACCTGGATTCCACCAAGCCGGCCGGCGGCATCAAGATCCGCATCGAGACCATCGTCCACTACCTGGCCAAGTATTCACAAAAGATCATGCAGCAAAAGCTGGAGTGGCTGTCGCCGAACTGCCCTCTTGGACCGCTGCCAGCTTTCGCACCGCCCGACGCGGTTCAGGAAGGGCCCGCCGTCGCGCAACAAGTGCATTCGTCGCCTTCGTGAGCGACGACCTAGCAGAAGTCACACAAAGGGATGGTTTGAATGGTAGGCCCGAATGGACTCGAACCATCGACCTCTTCCGTGTCAAGGAAGCGCTCTAACCAGACTGAGCTACGGGCCTACATGGGAACGACGGTGATTTCAATTCTACGGGCGGCGGGCAATTCCGGCAACGTTTGCAAGGCAATTACAGGAAGAATTGAACGCAACGACCAAGAACCTCCGCATGCGCGGCGGGGATTCTCTCAGCAAAGATCTTATCATGCGGTCTGGCGCCTGGCTTAGGTCGCACGAGTCGATCCCGCTGCCGCGGCGCGACGCAGCAACTCGGGGGACTTCATTCGCCGGCAAGTTTCTTCAAAGCTCGGACGAGGTCCTTTCCAGCGCAGATCCGGGACGGTCTCGAAAACAGGCACATCGAGCCGCAGAGTTGCCAGCGTTCGAAACAATAGCGCATCGTCCCACGCGCTGAACAGCGATTCTGCCAATCCGCGTGCCCTGCGGATCGAGGGATCCCACTCCCGCCAATCCTTCGGAATGTCCTCGAGATGGGGATACCGCGATAACACCATCGCCGCGGCTTTTTGGCCCCATCCCGACACGCCCGGGAAACCGTCGGCACTGTCCCCCACCACCGCCAAATAGTCCGGAATCGATTGCGGACTCACCCCAAATTTGGCGACCACTCCCGCTTCATCACGCACCATGTTACGCATGCGATCCAGTTGGACTACCCGGGTGCCCACAACACATTGGCCGAGATCCTTGTCCGGCGTGCAAATCAGCACCTGCCTGACACGGTCATCTTGCCCGGCCTTCGCGGCGGCTGAGGCAAGCGCATCATCTGCCTCGAACTCAACCATGGGCCACACCACCACTCCCATGGCCTCCAGCGCCTCCTCAAGAACCGGAAACTGCGAGAGCAATTCCGGATCTACGCCTTCGCTGGTCTTGTATGCGGGATAAAGATCGTTGCGAAACGACTCCACAACGTGATCGGTTGCAACTCCCAGGTGGGTTGCGCCCTGCTCGATCATCGACAAAACGGACGTCAGGACGCCACGCACCGCGCCAATTTCCTGGCCATTTACATCTTTCGCCGCCGGCACGGCGAAAAAGTGCCGGAACAATTCGTACGTCCCGTCCACCAGGTGCACATCCATGCGGCTCCGTTTCGTTCGTCCTTCAGCTTAGCCTGCGTCCTGCGCCAACGGCAGCCATACCTGGAAACGTGTATCTCCCGGCTTGGAGCGGACTTGGATACTGCCCCGGTGCTTCTTGACGATGCGCTGCACGGTGTCGAGGCCGAGTCCGGTTCCTTCTCCCACTCCTTTGGTCGTGAAGAACGGTTCAAAGATGTGGGCCTGAATCGCGGGCGAAATCCCGGGGCCGGTATCACCAATTTCCACCACCACGCAAGTGTCTTCACGGTAAGTGCGAACCCGCAGCTCGCCTTTGCCACCCATCGCGTCAATGGCGTTGTCGATGATGTTGGTCCAGACCTGGTTCAGTTCGCTCCCGAACGAGTTCACGAGAAACGGAGTCTTCTGATAGTCGCGCTGCACCGTCACGCCGCGCTTGAGCTTGTGATTCAAGATGGTAAGCGTGGTCTCCAGAGTCTTAACGATATCCACGTTCTGAATGGGTGCCTGGTCCATGAACGTGTATTCCTTGATGGCACTCACCAGATCGGAGATTCGCGCAGCGCTGCTCTCAATCTGGTTCAGCAGATCGGCGATCTCCACCGACGACGAAATCCTCACCAGCGCCGCCCTGGCCGTATCCGCATCGAACGTGGCGAACAGTTGCTCCAGCAACGCCGGCTTGAAATTCTTACGCGCCAGATCGGCGGCGAGTTGCCACAAATCGTTTTGACCGTGACTGCGCAGCAAGGAGTCGAGCTGATCCTCAAGATCGCTGGCGGCCAGCGCGTCTGGCGGAGGCCCGTCCATTTGAACGAGCGAGGCTTCCACCTTCTCGATCTCTGATTTCTGCGCCGCGGTAAGATCGCGCCTCCCCAGCTCGAGACTCGCGTCGCGCACCCGCTTCAGAATAGCTCGCAACTGGCTCGCAGCACGCTTCGCAGCCGACGCAGGATTGTTGAGCTCGTGGGCTAAACCCGCTGAGAGCTTGCCCAGCCCGGCAAGGCGGTCCTGTTGCTGTTCCAGCCGGGTCACTTCCCGAATCCGGTCCGACATCAGGCCGACCAGACGCTTCGTCAGCTCCGGCATTTTCTGTACAAGATCTGGAAACAACGACGCAGGAAATCTCAAGATACGGCTGTCCGTCTCGGCTCGCCCGCTCACCGTAAACTGCTTCATCCTCGAAAACGGCAGCACACCAGTGACGTCGCCCGGCTTCAGATCGAAGGTAACGGTCTCTCCCGCAAGCTCGCCTCGCCCTTGGAGCTTTCCCTCAAGAATTACAAACATCGCATTCGCGGGATCACCCTGCCGAGCATAAACCTCGCCGGCCTTGAGCTGTAGCTCTTGTGCCTGGCTGAGGAACCACGCAATCTGGTCGTCAGGCAACCCTTCGAATACTGGAACGCGACCCAGCAACTCCGATATTTCGGCCATTTATACCTTGCTCAAATATTGATGGATGAACTGTACCCCAACCGATCCCTCGCCAACTCCGGAGGCCACGCGTTTGACGGAACCGTGCCGCACATCACCTACCCCAAATATACCCGGCACATTTGTCTCCAGAAGAAACGGATCGCGATCGAGCGTCCATCCCTTCGGACGCTCTCCCCCGTGCATCAGATCAGGACCAGTCAGAATGAATCCGCGCTCGTCCCGCTCAATGGTACCCGCCAGCCAGTCCGTGCGCGGCAGCGCCCCAATAAAGATAAACATCGCGCTCGCCGGCACACGTTCTACTTTATTGGTGTCGGAGCAAAGAACGGAAACCTCCTCCAGGTGTGTTTCGCCGTGCACTTCGGCAACACTGGCATGAGTCCACAGCTGAATATTGGGAGTCTCTTTGATCTGATCAATCAAATACTGCGACATGGAGGTGGCGAGCGAGTCTCCGCGAACCAGAATCACGACCCGGTCTGCGTACTTGGCAAAATTCATTGCGGCCTGGCCCGCCGAATTCGCACCCCCCACAACGTAGACGATTTCACCCTTGCACGACAACGCTTCCGTGGCGCCGCCGCCGTAGTAAACGCCCGCGCCCTGCAGCCGGTCAATACCGGGTGTCTCCAATCGCCGCCACTGCACGCCGCTCGCGATCATCAAAGCATGACAGGAAATCTCGTTGCCATCAGCCAACTTGATGATTCGATAAGGCCCCTCAACCCGCACGCCGACCGCTTCCTGCGGCGCCAGGATTTCCACGCCAAAACGCCGCGCCTGCACCACCGCACGCCGCGCGAGATCGCCTCCGCTGAGCCCGGCGGGAAATCCGAGATAGTTTTCGATCCGCGAACTCATGCCCGCCTGCCCGCCCGGAGCTTCCCGCTCCACGATTACTGTGTGCAAACCCTCCGAGGCTCCGTACACCGCAGCTGCCAGGCCCGCAGGGCCTCCACCCACAATGGCCAGATCGTAAAAGCTAGTTTCGGCGCGGGTTCGCAATCCCACCTTCTGCGCCACTTCGGCTGGAGCGCCATTAAGCAGTTTCGTTCCATCCGCGAACAGGACCACTGGAAGTTCGGCAGCATCCGGACCCAGGGCGTCAAGCAGGCGCTTGGTTTCCGGATCGTTGGCCGCGCCTTCTACGTCGATCCACTGATAGGGAACGTGGCTGCGCGCCAGAAAATCCCTCAACTCGTAGCTTCGCGGCGACCACCGCGTCCCCAGCACCCGGATCCCCTGAAAGGCCGGACGGTACGAAGCTCGCCAATCTCCCAGCAGATCATCCAACTGCGGATACAGGTTCTCGCTGGGAGGGTCCCACGGCTTCATGAAAAAGTAGTCGAGATTGGCCTGATTAATGGCGCTGATCGCAGCGTTCGTGTCGGCATAGGCAGTGAGCAACGCCCGCTTCGCGTCGGGAAATATCTGGCGCGCTTCCTGCAGAAATCCCACACCATCCATGCGCGGCATACGCTGATCGGCCAGCAGAAGCGCCACGCCGTCGTTCCGCACCTTCAATCCCTTGAGGATGTCCAGCGCTCCTTCCGGGGAGTCGCTGCTGATAACGCGATAGTCGGCGCCGTACTGCGATCGCAAATCGCGCTCGATCGCCCGCAGCACATCGGGATCGTCGTCAACCGTCAGCAGGATCGGCTTCGCCATGATCGCTCTCGAATCAACAATGCAGGTGATGGTCCCGGAAAATACGCACGAACAAAGTCATTAGATACACAAACTCGCTTTCGGTTGCGGCCATTTTCCGACCTCCAACCTTAGGCTCCAATGTCCCCGGCCTCGATTTCGTCCACGTAACACCAGGTCCAGGACTCCCCAGGCTCAATGGAGCGGATTAGAGGGTGCTTCGTTTTGTGAAAGTGTTTGGTGGCATGTTTGTTCTTGGACGAGTCGCAACAACCCACATGTCCGCAGCTGAGACAGAGGCGCAGGTGAACCCACGTGTCGCCGGTTTTCACACAGTCTTCGCACACGTGCACGTCCGTTGATGTGATTTTGATCTGGTTCAGGTGGGTGCATTTTGTCGCCATCGTTCCTCCAGAGGAAAATCTCAATTTCGGGTCAAGTGACCTCAGTCATGTAACCAAAGGGCACAGTCACAGTCAACAGCCGCGTGTTTGGCGCACAATGTTTTTAGAGGTCTTCATTTGTGTTTCGGCTCGATTATCTATCTTGCGTATTGACCATCGCGTCCACCATTCTGGTGGGGCGGCGGTATTGGGAAGGCTGGGCGCTGGCCGGCGTCAATAGCGTCGTCGTGTGCGTCATCGGATTCAAAACGGCCCAAATAGGATTCATTCCTGCCAACCTCTTCTGCATCGTCATGAGTGCAATCAACCTGCGCGCGTGGCGCAAACCGGGGCATCATAAAGATTCTGCCTCCCGGATACACGCCTTTACTCTGCTACGAGCAGATTCTCCGCAAAAGGCCACTCCTCATCGATCCATTGCGCTTCGCACCGAAAGCCGGCCTGGCGCGTCGTCTCCACCACCTCGTCGATCGAGTACTTGTGGCTGCTCTCCGTCCATATCGTCTCTCCCTCGAGGAACTCGACCACCACTTCTGCCGCCGGAATGCTCACGGTCTGCCGCCGCTTCGACAGCAAATGCATCTCGACGCTCCGTGCCTCGCGGTTAATCGTGGCCAGATGTGCGAACTCGCGTAAATCAAAGTCGGCTCCCAGTTCGCGATTCACACGGGCCAGCAGGTTGAGATTAAAAGCGGCCGTCACTCCGAGTTCGTCGTCGTAGGCCGCGAGCAGTTGCGCAGTGGATTTTTCCAGGTCCGTTCCCAGAAGCATGCAGTCGCCCGGCTCAAGAATGCGCCGGACTTCGGCCAGGAACTTCACTCCCGCCGGACGATCGAAGTTCCCAATCGTACTGCCCAGGAACAGCACGAACAGACGCTGCCCGCTCTTTCGGTACGCCGCCACTTCCAGCAGTCCGTCCAGATACTCGCGCTCAAAACCCACAATGCTGATGGCGTCAATATCCCGCAATTCCCGTTCGCACATGACCAAGGCCGAGCGCGATATTTCCACGGGATAGTAGGAAGTTTGCTGGCGCCGGCAGAACGCCTCGAGCAGCCAGCGCGTCTTCTTGCCGCTGCCACTGCCCAGTTCCGCTACCGCAACCGGACCACCTAGGCGGTCCACGATCTCATCCGCGTGCCGGCGCAGCAAACGTTCGTCGGCCCTCGTGAGTCCGTACTCGGGCAGATGGCTGATCACTTCAAACAGCGCCGATCCGACATTGTCATACAGATACTTGGAGGGAAGTTCCTTCTGCCCCGGCCGGGTGAGCCCAGCCAGAACATCCGCGGCGAATTCCTGCGTAGCATTGGTTGGAATTGCATGAACGAGCATTGGCTACTCCTTGGATCCAGATTGGTTAATCCCAGCTTTCAATCAATGATTCAGATAGATCAATGATTCACGCAGCGAAACCCCGCATACACATACTGGTAATGTCCCTGGAACCAGTTGCGAAACGTGGGCCGCAGCATGCACGCGGCAGTACGCGGCGAGCCGCCTTTCATGACGAAGTGCTTGCCATCGAAGAAATCCGCAGAGTACCCACGGTAGAACGGAAAGAGATCGAATCCAGCGAACGGTCCGAACACGGTAGACGTCCACTCCCACCCATTGCCCATCATGTCATCCACGCCGAAGGCGCTGCGGCCCGCCGGAAACGCGTTCACCGGAGTCGGATTCCAGCGGCCAAAATCAAAATTGCCGAATCGCGCATCCGGCGCTTCGTCGCCCCATGGGTAGCGCCTTTCATTGCCGTCTTCCGTGCCATAAGCAGCGCGGTGCCACTGTGCTTCTGTCGGAAGCGATTTCCCCGCCCAGCGTGCATATGCCGCGCCCTCGGCATGACTCACGTAGACCGGCCAGTCCAGCGGCAGCGCAACTTCTTCGAGAGGAATTTCTTCGAACGGAATTTCGCCAAACATGCTGCGGTAAAGCCATCCGTCGCGATCCTTGGTCCAGAACACAGGATGAGAGATGGCATGAGCGGTCTTCCAGTTCCAGTCGTCGTCGCTCCAGAGAGCGCGCGTCTCGTATCCACCCGCCGCCATGAACTCGAAATATTGCCGGTTCGTCACCTCGTACCGGTCAATCTCGAACGCCGGCACGTGCGTCGTGTGGGCCTCGAACTCGTTGTCCCAGCCGAAAATTTCGCTGCTGCGCGCGAGACCTAACGTTGCCACTCCCGCCGGAATCTCCATCATCCGATGGGTCACCGGGGCGGTCACGAGACAGCGAGGATATTCTTGCGGAATCTTCCGATCCAGCGGCAACTGATGCAGCATGTAGGCCAGCGTCTCGACGTGCATCAAGCGATGTTCAATGGCAACGTTCAGCAGTGTGTCGATTGAGAACCCGTCGCGCGTCCGGCCGTACTCCAGGCTCTGATCCAGTTTCTTGTCTAGTCCGGCTCGAATTCTGCCGACGTAATCGCGCACAACCTCAAGCGAAGGCCAGTCCGAAGGCACATCGGACGGCAATCCACCGCCCACCGGATCGATGCCAAAAGCAAACAGCCGGTCAAATTCAGGATGAAAGCTCTTCAACCCCAGGATGTTCTCGTGCAGCAAATTCCAGTCGAACGCCTCCAGATGCCCCACGTAAAAAATGATGCGGTGGCGCTCTGGAATGGGCCGTTCATACAGGGCGTCCGGCCGCACCACACTGAAAAGCGCGTCACTGCGCCGACGGGCATCGGAGATCCGCTCCCGTAATTGGTGCCGGACGGCATCTCCTTGAGTCGCGAGCATTGGCCCTCCTGGTGAAACGGTTGGACGAAGCAGCGGAACCGCTATCTCAGATCGTGTACGGATGTGGGGGCACATCCCCACATCTCTCGGTGGAGGCCGCTCGCGCGCCGTGCAGGACAGGCCATCCGCCCCCTCTAACGACGAGGTCTCAGAGACTACCACCGCCTCACGAGAATCAGCAACCAAGGCCGCAGACAGCCGAGATCCCCTGGGCCCCAGTACAATCGAGGTGATGCGCATTCCGCTGTTTCAAACTGACGCATTCACCAGCCGACCGCAACTGGCAATCCTACCGCTGTCTGCCCTCTTTACGGCTGGTTAGATGATGAGAAGTTGCGGAAGGTCGCGGAAGAAAATAATCTTTCTGAGACGGTGTTTTTCGCTCCAGGTCCGGCCATAACGATCTGGGCCCGTCGACGATCTGGGTCCTATCATCCTGGTGTCACGGTACGAGTCCTTTGTTTCTTAGAAATTCGTGCACCACTTCTTTCGCGTCCCTGTGCTGGCCATCGACCGCATAATTCAGGTGCTGCATCTCTTCATCGGAAATCTTTCCCGCCAACTCCGCTAGCGCCCGGGCGACCTCCGGATGCTGCTGTATCGTCTGTTGGCGCATCACCGGCACCGCTTCATATGGCGGAAAATAATGCCGGTCGTCCTCCAGCACGACAAAATCCAGAGCCGGAATCAGCCCGTCGGTGGCATTGCCGGCCGCCAGGTCGATCTGGCGATCTTTCAGCGCTCGCGCGAGCAGGCCCAAATCCATGATGCGCGGCCCTTCCGCGAAATGCAGCCCATACATCGCGGCCAGACCTCGATATCCATCCGGCCGCTCCATAAATTCGTAACCGAATCCCGCATGCCATTGCGGAGCAAATGCCGCCGCCTGCGACAGAGTCTTGATGTTCAAGCGCCGCGCATCCTGGCCGCGGATCTCCATCGCAAAAGTATCGTTAAAGCCGAAAGCCGGGCCCAGGGTCAGACCGAAACGCCCCTCGTATTCACGCTTGACCTGCTGATACACGTCCTCCTTCGCGCCACTCGCTTTTTCTTTCAGAATCGCGGTCAGCGCAGTGCCTGTGTATTCTGGATACACATCGATTCTCCCCGACAGAATCGCTTGCTGACAGATATAGGTCCCAGCCAGATAGAACCGCCGTTCCACTTTCAAATTGGTGTGAGCTTCGATCTGCTGCGCCAGGATCTCGCCCAACAGGAAGGATTCGGTGAAATTCTTGGAGCCCACCACGATGCTATCGGAGTGCGACGGCTCACAAGACAACAGCAACGCCAGCGCTGACAGTACCGACACACCGAGAATCGGCCGAAGAACCGTCATCGTGGCTGCAGTCGCCTTTCCAGCCATCCCACTCCAAAGTCAGCCACCAGCGCCAGGATTGCCGCTGGAATCGCTCCGGCCAGAATGACCCTGTTGTCGACCATTGCCAGCCCACGGAAGATGAACTCGCCCAGACCTCCGGCGCCAATCGCCGCAGCAATCGTCGCCACTCCCACGGAAATGACAACAGCCACTCGCACTCCCGAGAGAATCACGCTCACCGCCAACGGCAGCTCCACCTGAAACAAAAGTTGCAATTCCGTCAGCCCCATGCCCCGCCCCGCTTCCACCACAGCGGGATCGACTCCCCGAATCCCGGTATATGTATTCCGGATGATGGGCAACAACGCATAGAGCGTGAGCGCGAAGATCGCCAATCTTTCTGACCGCTCGCCTAGCCAGGGCACAGGCAGTAGAAACCCGAAAAGCGCAAGACTGGGAATCGTCTGAATAATGTTGGCGCTCGCCAGCACTGGCTTGTTGAATCGCGGCCGGTGGGCAATCGCAATTCCGAGCGGGATGCCGACGGCCATCGCGAGTAGCGTGGAAAAGCCAACCAGCCGAAGATGCTCGAGCGTGAGTTCCAGCACCTGACTGTGGTTCTGCAGAATGAATCGAAAGACGTTCATGACGTGCCTCGATTTGCCGATGACTCCAGACCTTCGCCGAAGGCTCTGACATAAGCGGATGCCAGTGGATCAGAAGACTCCAGGAATTCCCGCGGCGATAGAACCGTGACCAGTTGCCCCGCTTCCATCAACGCAATCCGCGATCCCAGCCGCAACGCCTCGCGCAGATCGTGCGTGACAAATACGACTGTCTTGTGGAGTCTCTGCTGCAGCGCAAGAAACTCGCGTTGCAATTCATCCCGCGTCAGCGGGTCGAGCGCACCGAAAGGCTCGTCCATCAGAAGTATTTCTGGATCCGCGGCCAATGCGCGGGCCACACCCACCCTCTGCCGCTGCCCGCCCGAGAGTTGATGCGGATAACGCGACGCGAAATCTGCGGCAAGCCCCACCGTCTGCAACAATTCCTGGACGCGTGCCCGAATTCGATTCGCCGGCCACCCCTCGATCTTTGGAACTAGCCCGATATTTCGCTCGACTGTGAAGTGAGGAAACAATCCAACGTCCTGGATCACATAGCCGATGCTGCGACGCAGACGAATCACATCGCCTTCTCCGTTGGACACACCGTTCACTAGTACGTCCCCGGAAGTGGGAGACAAAAGCCGATTAACCAGTTTGAGCGACGTAGTCTTACCCGAGCCACTGCGTCCCAGCAGAACAAGAGTCTCTCCACTCTCGACTTGCAGATTAAAACCGGAAAGCACTTGCGTACCCGCTACGCGGTAAGAAACGTCACGGAATTCAATCACCGGAATGGCAGCCGCGGGTTCCATGTCCGCCAAGCATACCGGAGTTCGCACTCAAAAGTGAGTGATCAGTAATTCCTGCAGGCACTGGCGCCCTGGCGCGGGACCAAACCTCTACTGGAGTTCGTCAGGATGCAGTTGCCATGCGCCCCTTCTCCCGGCGACAATCTTGGAGTGGAAAAAGATTCCTTCAGCGCCGTTCCGGCCGCGGCCTTGACGCACGGACCTTTCGTCCCCGGCGCACTCGTGATCGCAACCCTCTGCAACCCGCGGGAAAAATTCTGGGGAATGATCCTCGCGCTCGCGCCCGAGGGCCTCAGCCTGAGCGGAGCCGAACTCGCCTCCTTTGAGGATCTCGCCGTCATGGTGCGGGACGGCGAGCCCTTCACCCCGGCCGTCGTTTTCTTTCCCATGCACCGCATTGAGCGCGTCGAGCTCGACCTGCCCGACGGAAGTCTGCCTTCGCTCTCACAGCGCTTCTTCGCCAAGACCGGACTGGAGCCATCCGCCGCGCTCGCACCCTCCCCCAGAAATAAGAATACAAATAACGAAGATGGCCTTACCTCTCACAACTCCGGATCGCTGGCTTCCAAGGAGCGTGAGTGAAGCTCTCCCAAATCTTCACCGCCCCCAATCAACTCACGTTGCTGCGGATGGTCTTCGTTCCGTTCATCGTGATTCATCTGGTAGAGGGGCGTTATCTTTGGGCTTTGGTCGTCTTCGTGATCGCTGGCTTCAGCGATGGTCTGGACGGCTTGCTGGCCCGGACGCTTCATCAGCAAACACTGTTGGGTCAGTATTTGGATCCCATTGCAGACAAGCTCTTGTTGAGCACGATGTTTCTTGTGCTCTCCATTCTGCACAAGATTCCGTGGAAGTTCACCGTGCTGGTCTTCAGCCGCGACATTTCGATTCTCGCCGCCAGCGCAGTTTTGTTCGCGATTGCCGGTCTGCGCAACTTCCGCCCCAGCCTTTTTGGCAAGGCCAACACGTTCTCGCAAATCAGCGCAGTGTTTTTCGTCCTCTTGTATGAGATTCGCCCGTTGCGCGGGATCTGGATCGCGCGCACAGTCTTTCTTCGCGCCACCTTCATCTTCACCATCGTCTCTGCGCTGCACTACGTCATCTTGGTGCAGCAGCGCTTGCGCGAGCACACCCACGCTTTACCTCCAGCCCGGAATCCGTCCGTCTAGCGGCGATTTGACCCCCTCTCGCGCCGACCCTAGAATCTTAAGTTCGTTACCGGTGCTCCAACTTCCTATGGCGCTTCGTCTTTTTAACACCATGTCGTCGCAGATCGAGGAGTTCCGCCCTCTTCGCGACCAAGAAGTCCGCATGTACGCCTGCGGCCCCACCGTTTACGATTACGGTCACGTTGGCAACTTCCGCACCTTCGTCGCCGTCGACTTGCTGCGCCGGTTCTTCCGGCAGAGCGGATACGCCGTCCGCCACGTCATGAACATCACCGACGTGGACGACAAGATTATCCGCAACGCCGCAAGCGACGGCGTCAGCGTCCAGCAATACACCGCGAAGTACGAGAAAGCGTTTCTCGAAGACGCCGCCATGATCGGCATCGAAGAGCCGATGCTGGTCCGCGCCACCGAGCACATCCCGGAAATGGCCGTGTTCGTCTCGAAACTAGTGGAGAAAGGCTTTGCCTACCGCAGCGACGACGGCTCCTATTACTTCCGCATCGCCAAGTTTCCGCAGTATGGCAAGCTCTCCAAAAAAGACTTCAGCGGCATGCTCGACGGCGCCCGCGTCGACGTCGACGAATACGACAAAGACAGCGCCCGCGACTTCGCCCTCTGGAAGGCCCCGAAGCCGGGCGAAGCTTCGTGGGACACGCCGATCGGACCCGGACGTCCCGGATGGCACCTGGAGTGCTCCGTCATGTCGATGGAGGAACTCGGAGAAACGTTCGACCTGCACGCCGGCGGTGAAGACCTGGTGTTCCCGCATCACGAAAATGAGATCGCGCAGTCGGAATCCCTTACCGGCAAACCGTTCGCGCGTTTCTGGTTCCATGCCCGCTTCCTGCTCGTCGAGGGCGAGAAGATGTCGAAGAGCCTGGGGAATTTTTTCACGCTTCGTGACCTCGTCCTGAAAGGTCATAAGCCTTCGTCGATCCGCTACCTTCTCACCTCAGTTCCCTACCGCAGTCAGCTGAACTTCACCTTCGATGGACTCAAGCAGGCTGCGGTTTCCGTTGAACGCCTGCGGAATTTTCGACTGCGTTTGAGCGCAGGCAATTTTTCGCCTGGAGCCACTTCCCAGATGCAGGCTCTCGCCGAACAGTCGGTGGAGCGCATGACGGGGGCCCTCGACGATGACCTCAACACCGCCCAGGCCCAAGCTGCCATCTTCGAGATGGTGCGACAAGCCAATGCCGCATTCGACACTGGAGGAATCAAACAAGATGACGTCCCGCCGCTGCTGTCAGCCTTGACCAAGTTCGACGAGATCTTCGCGGTGCTCGACGACGACGATGTTCCGAAAATGGAGCGCGTCCTCGACTGGGCCGTCTCGGAAGGCCGCGAGAAAGACATCAGCGACGAGTTGCGCGCAGCCCTTCAGTCGGGACAACTCTCCGACGCCGACATCGAAAAGAAGATTGCCGAAATGCAGGCCGCACGGGCAGCCCGCGACTTCAAAGCATCCGATGCAATCCGCGCCGAGCTCGCCGAAGCAGGCATCCTGGTAGAAATCACCAAAGACGGCATACGCTGGCGAAGGAAGTGATAAGTGCCAGTCCTCGCCCGGAGACACTCGGGCGTGAGGTGTTAAGCTGAAGGCTGTTCTTAACCTGCCCTGAGGCGAATGCCGAAGGGGCTGATAGCTGACAGCTTTTATCGTGAAATCCCTCGACGAATATCTCCGCGACGCTGAACAAGCCCACGGCCATCTCTGTGCCGGGCAGGTCCTCGGAGTCCGTCTCGCGATGCTCGGCTTGCAGAAGCTGGGCATCGACGATCCTCAAGGAAAAGACAGAAAGCGTCTCGTCACATTCGTCGAAATCGACCGCTGCGCCACCGACGCCGTCGCCGTCGTCACCGGGTGTCGCCTCGGCAAGCGCGCCCTGAAGTTCCGCGACTGGGGCAAAGTTGCGGCCACGTTCGTGGACGTAACCTCATGCAAGGCGATTCGTATCGCGGCGAAAGAATCGTCGAAGGCCCTGGCTCGCCAGCTGCACCCCGAGATTGCCGACAAGAACCAGCAACAAATGCTGGCCTACCGCGAAATCTCCGACGACGACCTTTTCACCACGCAGTGGGTAAAAGTCGATCTACCCCCCGAAGAATTCCCCGGATACAAAGGCGAGCGAGTGGTTTGCGAAGCGTGTGGTGAAGGAATTAACTTTCGCAGAGAAGTGCGGCGCGAAGGAAAGGTACTGTGCCGATCCTGCGCCGGGGAATCGTACTTCACACCTCTCCAGTAACTTCCAAACCGCCCATGCCCTTTGTCTTGTCATCCTGAGCAAAGCGAAGGACCTATGCAATCTTCAGCCAGTTGCAAAGATCCTTCGCGGCAAAGAACGCCGCTCAGGATGACAAAAGGCGAGCTGACAATAACTATAGACCGGACGTTGATGGAAGGCGGAAGGCGCGGCCTTTACGACGACTGCTCGTACCCGCGCGCCACGCGCAGAATCGTCGCCTCGTCAAAGTGCTTCCCCAGAATCTGCAGCCCGATCGGCAATTTCTCCTTCGTCTCGCCGCAAGGCACTGAAATCCCCGGGATCCCCGCCAGATCCGCGGTCACAGTGTAGATATCCGCCAGGTACATCGCCAGCGGATCATTCGACTTCTCGCCCAGCCGGAACGCCGCTGTCGGACTCGTGGGCGTCACAATCGCATCCACCTTGCGGAAGGCCTCATCGAAATCACGCGTCAGCAGCGTCCGCACCTTTTGCGCCTTCAAGTAATACGCATCGTAGTAGCCGGCGCTCAGCGCATAGGTGCCGAGCATGATGCGTCGTTTCACCTCGGCGCCGAAGCTCTCGTCGCGGCTGCGCCGGTACATCTCCGCCAAGGTCTTCACACCGCGCGCACGGTGACCGTAGCGCACGCCGTCGAAGCGCGCCAGATTCGCCGAAGCTTCCGCCGTCGCTATCAAGTAATACGTCGGGATCGCGTACGGCGTGTGCGGCAGCGAAACCGGCACAATCTCGCAGCCCAATCCCTTCAGCTTGTCGATCGCCGCTTCCACCGCGTGCCGGACTTCGTCGTCCAGCCCCTCGCCAAAATATTCCTTGGCCACACCGAGTTTGATTCCACGAACCGGCTTGTCGAGCTCGCCAACGTAATCGGGCACAGGCACATCAGCCGAAGTAGAATCCATCGGATCGCGTCCGGCAATCGTGCGCAGTACAATCGCCGCGTCTCTTACAGTCTTTGCCAGCGGGCCAATGTGGTCGAGCGATGACGCAAACGCGATCAGTCCGTAGCGCGAAACGCGTCCGTAAGTTGGCATCAATCCCACCACGCCGCAGAACGACGCTGGTTGCCGGATGGAACCTCCCGTGTCGGAACCCAGCGCCACCACCGCCATGTCCGCCGCTACCGCCGCGGCCGAACCGCCGGAAGACCCTCCGGGCACGCGGTTCAGGTCGCGCGGATTGCGCACCGGATGATAAGCGGAGTTCTCATTCGACGAGCCCATGGCAAACTCATCGCAGTTCATTTTTCCCAACACCATAGCGCCCGCCGCCTCCATGCGCGCCACCGCGGTGGAGTCGTACGGAGGAATGTAGTTCTCCAGAATCTTTGATCCCGCCGTGGTACGCAGGCCGCGCGTGCTCATCACGTCTTTGATGCCGACCGGAACCCCGCCCAGCGCGGGCAACGTCTTGCCCTCCGCCGCCATGCGATCCATGCGATCCGCCTGCTCCAGAGCCCGCTCTTTCGAGAGGGTCAGGAACGCGCCGATCTGGCCGTCCTCTTTCTGAATGCGGGCATAGTGCGCCTCCGCCAGCGCGAGCGCGGTCGTTGTGCGCTCCTGCACAGCGCTGCGGGCGGCGTCGATGGTGAGTGACTTCAACTCCATAAATCGGTTCGTGGAATTTGACTCGAGCTCAGCGCTCAATCACTTTCGGCACGCGGAAAAAGTCCTCGTCCGCATCAGGCGCGTTGGCCAAGGCTTCCTCATGCGGCAACGACTTGCGCAGCCCTTCGAGAATGTCTTCCCGGCTCGCGTACGCAAATCGCGCGCTTCCCTGCTTCGCTTCGTCCACTCCGTAGCGATCGGACACCTGCGCCATCGGCGGCACATCGGAAGTATCCAGCTCATTCAGCCGGTCAACGTATTCGAGAATGGAGTTCAAGTCGCGCAGCATTCCCGTCCGCTCTTCCTCGGTGAGCTCCAGATTGGCCAGCTCCGCGACGTAGGCGACATCTTTCTCAGTAACTTTCATGGAAATTTGGGGTCGGAGTTCAGCGCAGCTTGTTGTCTGCGCGTTCTTGGGAAGCAACCACAAACTCGATTCTGCGAACCGCGTCGATCGTATACCGGTTGATCACCGCCAGGTATCGCGGTGCCAGTGCCTGCAACTCGGCTTTCCATCTCTGGCCGGCAACCTCCACGCACAACACTCCATCCGTGAAACTCAGAGCCCGCGTGCGCTCAGCCACGGCTGATCCGCAGACCACCGGCCACGCCATCAGTGGCGCCTCAGCCCGCGGCGCCAGCCGCAACGACTGCGCAACGATTTTTTCCAACCCCGATCCCGCCTGCTCCAAATGCAGCTCCTCGTCTCCTCACGCGCCGCGAACCGCCCCGAGAGATAACGATTTTAGCATTCCCCGGCGCCCGCCCGTTCCCCACCTCACCGCGCACTAAACGGGAAACTCTCGACGCACGAATTCGAGTGCGGCACCCCGCGAGGGCAATCGCCCTTCCAGCTGCGCATCTTCCACGGCGCTCAGGATCTCGCGGAATCTGGGCCCGGGAATATGTCCCACAGCGATCAGATCATCGCCCGTCACCAACGGCGACGGACGCATCTTCTCCGGCGGAATCTCTGCCCGCTTCTGCCGTATGAACTCATACGTACTCAGATTGCGGTGACTGGCCAGGCAGTCCGCCCGATGCAACGCCAGATGCTCATCGAACGCGGGCATGCGAAGAAATTTCTTCAGCGTCGATTCCTTCATCCGCGCCACGTGGCCGAATCGCATATGATTGTCGACCAACGCCAGAATCTGCTCCGTATCGTCATTCGAAAATCGCAAGCGCCGACAGATTTCCTCCGCCATCTTCACGCCCACTTCAACATGGCTGTCGAACCGAATGCGATCCGGAGCCACCCGGAACGTCGGCGGCTTGCCCACATCGTGCAGCAGCGCTCCCCACGCCAGCGTCAGAGGGCAAGGAGTCGGCAGATTGTCCAAAAGCAGCAGCGTGTGGACAAACACGTCGCCCTCGGGATGAAACTCTGCAGGCTGCGCCACTCCCTTCATCGCCGAAATCTCCGGCAGAACATGCTTCAGCAAGCCGCCCGCATCCAACAGGAGAAACGCTCGCCTGGCGTGTCCTTCCGCCAACATTCGAGTCAGTTCGTCGCGCACGCGCTCGTGCGATACAACCGCGATCTGCTCGGCCAGTTTCTGCATCGCCGCAAAGGTAGCTGGCTCGATCGCATAGTCGAACCGCGCGGCGAAGCGCACAGCCCGCAGCATGCGCAATTTATCTTCGCCGAACCTCCGCTCGGGATCTCCGATGGCGCGGATGATTCCCGCCTCCAGATCCTTGCGCCCGCCCACATAGTCGAGCACCTCGCCGGGCGGCTGAGCGCCTAGGGGATCGAGCAGCATGCCGTTGATGGTGAAGTCCCGGCGCGCGACATCTTCCCGCGGGTCGCCGCTGAAGCGCACCTCGTCCGGATGGCGTCCGTCCGAGTATCCGATATCGCTTCGGAACGTCGCCACCTCGACCGCGCGAGATTTTGAGGCCCCGTCCTCTGAGTCGGCTCTTGCCGTGTCACTCTCCGGCGCCGGCACCAGAACCACTCCGAATTGCGCTCCCACCGCATACGTCTCCGGGAAGATGCCCATGACCTGCTCCGGCGTCGCGTTCGTCGCCACGTCGTAGTCCTTCGGCTCGCGCCCCAGCAGAAGATCGCGCACGCACCCTCCCACCAGATAGGCCTGGAAGCCACGCTGGCGCAGGGTTTGCACAATCGAAGTGGCAAAATCTTTCAACATGGTCCCGCCGCTTCCATCATACCGCTCGCCCCCTGCAAGAAATCCCTTGACAGGAATGTCAAGCGCGCTTTACATTACGATATGTCAAGCATGCTTTACATACATGACACTTGTCACGCCGGCCACGTGACGGTTTGTACTGGTGGATGCAATCGCCATACAGGATCATCGGGCAGGCTGAAATCCGACAGCGGAACCTGCCAGGCAGTGCGCGAAATCGGCGCGCACATTACGGAGAAGAAAACATGAAATCTAAATTCGCCGCAACCCTCAGGGTTTTTGGCTGGATGGCATTCTTTCTTTTGCTGTCGGCACCGGCCATCATCCTTGCCGACCAAGACCATTCACGTACTAGTGATGACCAGAGCAACAGCTTTGTAATCCGCGGCGCCCGCGTGTTCGATGGCCGCAACGTGCTTCCACATAGCGACGTCTGGGTGGAAAGCGGCAAGATCAAGGCTATCGGCAAGACTCTCAAAGTTCCATCGAACCTGAAGTCGATTGACGCCTCCGGCGACACTCTCCTCCCCGGCCTGATCGATTCTCACACCCACGCCTGGGGCGACGCGCTCAAGGAAGCGGAGATTTTCGGCGTCACCACCGAGCTCGACATGTTCACCAGCCTGAACTTCATGCAACCGACCAAAAAAGCACAAGCCGAGGGCAAGGATCTCGACCAGGCGGACCTATTTTCTGCCGGGTCTCTGGCCACCGCGCCGGGAGGCCACGGCACAGAATATGGCGTTCCAGTCCCGACGCTCACGTCGCCGTCGGAAGCGCAAGCCTGGGTCGACGCCCGCATTGCCGAAGGATCGGACTACGTCAAAATCATCGTCGATGACGCCAGCGCCTATGGCAGCCACCGGCCCACGCTCAGCATGGACACCGTGAAGGCCTTGATCGATGCGGCTCACAAACGTGGGAAGCTGGTCGTAGTCCACATCGCCCGGCAGCAGGATGCCCGCGACGTGATCAACGCGGGAGCCGACGGACTCGCTCATCTGTTCAGCGACTCCCCGCCCAGCCCGGACTTCGCGAGCCTGGCCGCGGCGCATCACGTGTTTATCGTGCCTACGCTCACTGTGCTCGAAGGTGTGGACGGCCTGGCCAGCGGCGAATCGCTCACGACGGATTCGCGCCTTGCGCCCTACCTTACCGGTGACGACATCGGCAATCTGAAGCGTTCGTTTCCGAAATCTCCGACCGGGCTCAGCGAGAAATATGCCGAGCAGACGGTCGCTCAATTGAAAGCCGCGCACGTGCCCGTACTCGCGGGGACCGACTCGCCGAATTCCGGGACTTCGCACGGCGCCAGCATCCACCGCGAACTGGAATTGCTGGTACGTTCGGGTCTCACCCCGTCGGAAGCGCTGGCTTCGGCCACTTCGGTTCCCGCCGCAGCATTCCATCTCGGTGACCGCGGCGTGATCGCTCCCGGCAAGCGCGCGGATCTGCTTCTGGTCAAGGGCGATCCCACGCAGGACATCATGGCAACCCGCGACATCGTTTCCGTTTGGAAGCTGGGAGTCGAAGATGATCGGGCAAGCTACCGCGCGACTCTCGAGAAGGCAAAGCAGGAAGCTGCGAAAGCCGCGCCGCCCGCAGACTCCGCGCCGGGACTGATCAGCGACTTCGACGACGGCACGGCCAACGCCAAGTTCGGCACGGCATGGATGCTTTCGACCGACAGCATCGCAGGCGGCAAATCCACCGGAGACATGAAAGTAGTCGATGGCGGCGCCAACGGCACAAAACACGCCCTCGATATCTCAGGCCTGATCGACGGCGGACTTCCCTACGCCTGGGCGGGCGTGATGTGGTCCCCAGGGTCGCAGCCGTTCGTCCCCGTGGATCTGTCCTCGAAGAAAAGCATTTCATTCTTCGCTAAAGGCGACGGCCAGACCTACCGCGTGCTCTTCTTCACCGCGAGCGGCGGCCGCATCCCCGCGCAGCAAGCCTTTACCGCGGGAAGCGAATGGAAAAAGACCAGCATTCCCTTCTCCGCCTTCAACGGCACCGACGGCCACGACATCTCCGCCATCCTTTTCGTCGGCGGCCCTGCCCCCGGCAAGTTCGACTTCGAGATCGACGAAATTCTATTGGAGTAGGCGAAAGGTGCGGGCGGCCCATCTAGCCGCGTTTTTTGCGGCTAGGGTGGGGCGTTTGACTTTGCAGTCAGGCTTCGGAAACCCTAAAATCGAGCAACATGCCCTCGGCCTTCATCCTCGGCATCGAAAGCTCCTGCGACGAAACCGCCGCGGCCGTGGTGCGTTCGGGCGAGCAAGTCGTCTCCAATGTCGTGGCCTCGCAGATCGCGACCCACCAGCCCTACGGCGGCGTCGTGCCTGAACTGGCCTCGCGGGAGCATCTCCGCGCCATCGTGCCCGTTGTGCGCCAGGCGCTGGCCGAAGCCCAGCACACTTACAACTCCGTCGACGCCATCGCCGTCACCCAGGGTCCCGGCCTCGCCGGAGCATTGCTGGTCGGCATCAGCTACGCCAAAGCGCTGGCCTTCGCCCTCGACAAGCCGCTGATTGCCGTCAACCATCTCGAAGGCCACATTCATTCTGTGTTGCTGGAGGAGCGCCAGAAGGGCAACCACGATCTGCAATTCCCCGTGCTGGCCCTGGTCGTTTCCGGCGGACACACGCATCTCTATCTAGCCGCCGAAAAAGATGATGCCTGGACCTACGAGAACATCGGCCACACCCGCGACGACGCCGCCGGAGAAGCCTTCGACAAAGTCGCCAAGCTTCTGGGACTGGGATATCCCGGAGGCCCGGTGATCAGCCACCTCGCTGCTTACGGCAATCCTCAAGCTGTAAAATTTCCCGTTTCCGCCATGCGGCATCGCGACCGCAACGATCGCGGAAAGCCCCTGGACTCCAAGCCTCAATTCGATTTCTCCTACAGCGGAATTAAAACGGCGGCCCTGCGCTATGTCGAGAAAAACGATATGCGGGCGGCGATTGAAGCGCGACGAGCCGACCTGGCAAAGATCAGCCGCCCAACGTTAGAGGACTGTCTCGCGCGATGCGACAAGCGCGTTCTTGACTTGGTAGCGTCATTTCAGTGGGCCATGGTCGCGGACTTGACTCGTAAGACTCTAGCGGCCGCGCGAGAGTACCAGGTCGCCACTTTGTTTGTAACCGGCGGAGTGGCGGCGAACAATAAATTGCGTCTGCGTTTCGAACGCGAGGCCGCAAAAATCGGCCTGCCCGTGTATTTCCCCTCGCGTCCGCTATCGACCGACAACGCCGCGATGATCGCCGCCGCGGCCTATCCCAAGTTTTTGCTGAAAGATTTTGCTGCGATGGATTTTTCCGCCGAGGCCGGACTGGCGCTACGCTAAGGTTCGTGCAGCGCGCGCCGAATTATTTCCCTGCCGCCTGCCCGCGCCCCGCTTTGCCCGACACCGCATCCAGCGCCTTGCCCAACTGCGCTTCGATATCGATGTCTTTATAGATGGCAAAGTTGGCGCGCTTTTCCGACTGGTCGAAGCCACTCGCCCGGCCCGCAACAATGATGATTGGAATGCCCGCTGTCTCCGGTTTGCTCTTAAGCGCCGTAATCAATTCCGTTCCCGACATCTTCGGCATCTGCATGTCGGTCACCACCAATGCCGGCCGCACGCGGGAGAGAACTTCCAGAGCCTCTGCGCCATTGGTGGCAGACTCAACCGCAAATCCGCGCTGCTCCAGAAAGCGGCACACGGTATAGCGGATCAGCATGGAGTCGTCGACGACTAAAGCCACCATGGACATAGGAAAACGGAGGCCCGCACCCACACGCCCCCGGGTGCGACAGTAGCAGACGATTTTCGGACCGTCCAAGCCGAAACCGTTTGCCGCGATTACTTCCGTCACCCGGCCGCGAGCAGGAAAATCAGATCTCGCTTTCCTGGGTGCGCTCTTCAATGTTCATGTCTTTGAATTCGCTGGATTCGAAGATCTCGCCGCACTCCTTACACTCGACGAACTCAGAATCCTCGTCCCGGCTGACGATCTGAACACGGGGGTGCTTGCAAGGCTGCTTCATATCACGACTTGGAGGAGGAGCGGGCGGCTTTGAGGTCATAAATCCGGAGGATCCCCAATGAAACTGATGGGAAGGCGGTTCTTGCCGGAATTTCCCGGTATTTTAGACCCGCTTCGCCGGTTGTCAAGCCCCCTGTCGTTGCGCTGTCGTAAATTCGTAACAGAGCTTGATCCGTCCCTCGGAATCCCCATCGATCTCCCCGCCTCGAAATTCCGACTAAAATCATCGTATAACCATAACCCATTCACTTGTCGATACTTACCGCTAAAGCTAATTTTCTAACCGCTGCCTGCATGGACTTGCTCGATTCTGACGATATGACGTAGAATGAATTACGACGGAAAAGGTCGGATTTCAAACCCGGCTCGATCCCTCGGCTTTTTCACAGGACTTTTACGCAGGAATTAAAGAGTGCTGAAGCTTACCAAGAAGGCCGACTACGCTCTGATGGCGATGAAGCATCTCGCCGAACACCCCATCGGAGGCTCGCGCAGCGCTAAGGATGTGGCCGATGCCTACGGCATTCCGCCCGAGGCTCTGGCGAAGATTCTCCAACGGCTGGCCAAGGCGGGATTGTTGAACTCGCAGCACGGCACCAACGGTGGATACACGCTGGCGCGAGCCGCGCACACGATTTCGGCCTTCGAGGTGATTCAGGCTATTGATGGTCCTCTGTTCATCACCTCGTGCATTACGGTGCGCGGCGAGTGCGACCAAAGTGACCGCTGCAACATCCGCGAACCGTTGCGCAAGGTGAACGACAGCATCGAAGCGGTACTGAAGCGCATCAAGATTTCGCACATGCGCGAAGAACCGGAAGAAGCCGGGAGCGAGGCTCCCAAGGTAGTTGAATTGGTGACGATCAGCTGAAGCGTAGCAGGCAACAGATTCATCAAAGAGATTAACAAAGTAGGAGAGGCAATCAATGAGCACGGACGTCAAGATCCCCCAGGCAAGCACGCAGGCGCACCACTCCGACCCCAAGGGTGTGAAGCTGCCCATTTACATGGATAACCACGCCACCACCCCCATGGATCCGCGGGTGTTGGAAGAGATACTGCCCTACTTCATGGAGAAGTTCGGCAACTCGGCCAGCCGCAATCACTCCTTCGGGTGGGCTGCCGAAGAGGGCGTGGAGACTGCTCGCGAGCGCATCGCCAAACTGGTCGGCGCCACAACCAAAGAGATTATCTTCACCTCCGGTGCCACCGAGAGCGACAACCTCGCCATCAAGGGCGTCGCCGAGATGTACCGCGAGAAGGGCAACCACATCATCACCGCGGTCACCGAGCACAAGGCCGTGCTCGATACCTGCAAGCGCCTGGAGAAATATGGCTACCGCGTCACCTACATGCCGGTCCAGAAAGACGGCCTGATCGATCTCGACGACCTGAAGCGCGCCATGGACGACAAGACCATCCTGGTCACCATCATGGCGGCCAACAACGAAATCGGTGTGTTGCAGCCGGTGGCCGAGATTGGCAAGCTCTGTCACGAGCGCGGCGTGATTTTCCATACCGACGCGACCCAGTACGTCGGCAAAGTTCCGATGGATGTGAACAAGCAGAACATCGACCTGGCTTCCATCTCCGGCCATAAAATGTATGGCCCCAAGGGCGTTGGCGCATTGTACGTGCGGCGCAAAAATCCGCGCGTGCAGATTTCCGCCATCATCGATGGCGGTGGCCACGAGCGCGGCATGCGCTCCGGCACTTTGAACGTCCCCGGAATCGTCGGGCTGGGCAAGGCCTGTGCCCTGGCGCAAGAAGAAATGCCGAAAGAGTCCTGTACGCTGGCCGGCCTGCGCAATCGTCTGCGTGACCGCATTATGAACCGTCTCGACGAGGCCTACATCAACGGCTCGACCGAGCATCGTCTGCCCGGCAACTTAAACATCAGCTTCGCGTACGTGGAAGGCGAGTCGCTCCTGATGGGCATCAACGACATCGCGGTTTCCAGCGGTTCGGCCTGCACCTCTGCGACGCTCGAGCCATCGTATGTATTGAAGGCGCTTGGAACCGGCGACGACCTGGCGCACAGCTCGATTCGCTTCGGCATCGGCCGCTTCAACACCGAGGCCGAGGTCGACTATGTCGCCGATCGCGTCATCGAAACCGTCGAGCGCCTGCGTGAACTGTCTCCGCTCTACGAAATGGCCAAGGAAGGCATCAACCTGAAAGACGTCAAGTGGGCAGGAGAAGCACACTGAAATTTGTCACGAGGGTTCGTATCAGGGCACGGCTTTAGCCCTGCCGCAGACAGGCCGATTTTGGTTGGGGCTTTAGCCCCTGAGGCAATCAAAGCTTAGGAGAAAAACATGTCATACAGCGACAAGGTTATCGATCACTACAACCACCCCCGCAACGTCGGCTCCATGGACAAAGCGAGCACCGACGTGGGCACCGGACTGGTCGGCGCGCCCGAGTGCGGCGACGTCATGAAGCTGCAGATCAAGGTCAACCGCGAAACCAACGTCATTGAAGACGCCAAGTTCAAGACCTTCGGCTGCGGCTCCGCCATCGCCTCGTCCTCGCTCGCCACCGAGTGGGTCAAGGGCAAGACCGTTGACGAAGCCCTCGCCATCAAGAACATGGACATCGTGAAGGAGCTCTCGCTTCCTCCCGTGAAGATCCATTGTTCGGTGCTGGCCGAGGACGCGATCCGCGCCGCGATCGGTGACTGGAAGAAGAAGCAGGAAGCCACCACCCCCGTCGCTGCCGAAGCGAAGTAGTGGAAGCGAGTGGAAGAGCGGCGCTTTAGCGCCGCGTAGAGTCGGTGAAATCAGTCGGGGCTTTAGCCCCGGTGGCGCTTTGAAAGGGCGCGGCTTTAAGCCGCGCCTAAAGAGGACCACGAATCTCGACGGCTTTAGCCGCTGAGGACGCATTTAAGATCGATGACAACGGCAACCGAAAACGCACAACCCGCGCAGGCGCCGGCCAAAGGTATTCTCGTCACCGAGAAAGCCCTGGCCAAAGTCCGCATCGCCATGGCCAAGGAAGGCGTTTCACCCGAGCAGGGCGGCTTGCGGCTCGGCGTGCAGGGCGGCGGGTGTTCGGGTCTGAGTTACAACGTCCGGTTCGACACGCAGCCGCGCGAGCGCGACCGCATCTTCCAGTTCAGCGACGTGCGCGTTTTCGTGGATCCGAAGTCCTTTATCTACCTGCACGGCATGACCCTGGACTATCAGGAAACGCTGATGCAACAGGGTTTCGTATTCGTGAATCCCCAGGCATCGAAGTCGTGCGGCTGTGGAACTTCGTTCTCCGCCTGAGATGGGGTTTGTGTGGCGGACACTCCCTTCGACTTCGCTCAGGGCAGGCTCTGTCCGCCAAACGCCTGCGCCACCGAACATTTCGCGTCGGCAAAAGGCTCCAGCTTGCGTGTGTGAGTGTGAGGAAGAGGAACGAAAAGTGACAACAAAGTCAGCACTTACCGCGATCAGCCCGAAGCCTCTGCCGGAGGATACTCTCTCCTGCTGGTCGTGCGGATCCATGCGCGCCGCGCACTTCTGCGAATCCTGCGGCAAAGTGCAGCCTCCGGTTCCGGTCGACTATTTCTCATTCTTCGGCCTGCCGCCCAGGCTCAGCCTCGATGTCGCAGCCTTGGAGAAAAGCTTCTACGAACTGAGCCGCAAACTTCATCCCGATCTAAACGCCCGCGCCGGCAGCCAGGAGCAGGAATGGAGCCTGGAACAGAGCTCTTTGCTCAACGACGCCTACCGCACCCTGCGCGATCCCATCAAGCGCACGGAATATCTTCTGCACCTGGAAGGTGTGCTGTTGGAAGAGCAGTCCAAGAGTGCGACCGAGCAGGCTCGCGCCACGGGAGAACTCAAGAAGCAGATCGTTCCGCCAGACTTGCTCGAAGAAGTCTTCGAGCTGAACCTGCATCTCGAAGAACTGCGCATGAACAAGAAGATGGGCGATGACGATCCCGCGCTCTTCGAAGAAATCGGCAAGGCAAAGCTGTCTCTCGAAGCCAAGCACGAAGCACTCCTGCGGGAACTGCAGACCTACTGGAAAGAGTGGGATGGCTTGATCGACCGCGGTCCGGATGCGAGCACCACAGACCGACAGCGTGTGTCCGGCAAGCTGGTGGACGTACTGAATCGCCGCAACTACATCAGAAATCTAGTAAGAGATGTGAATGCGGCAATGGAGAATTGAGAGATTGGGTCATTCCGCGATTGAGTGATTAGTAGCTCAGGCTTGCAAATCGCTAAATCGCACAATCGTAAATCGCAAAATGGCTACTGATCGCATCGTCGGCATTGACCTCGGCACCACCAACTCCCTGGTGGCGTTCATGCAGGGGGAAACCCCTGTCGTGATCCCGGGGGACGACGGCCTGAATCTGCTGCCTTCGGTTGTCGCGCTCGACGCGAACAACCAGCCCGTCATCGGCAATGCCGCCCGCAACTCTCTGATCGAAACGCCGGAACGCGCCGTCTACTCGATCAAGCGCCTGATGGGACGCGGCTCAGAAGACATTCAGGAAGAACTCAAGCTGTTCCCCTTCCGCCTCGCCGACGATCTACAAGCAGGCGAAGTTCTCCGCATCACTCTCGGAGACAAGACGTTCACTCCACCGGAAATTTCCGCGCTCATTCTTCGCCAGCTCAAACGCAGCGCGGAACGCTTCTTCGGCGGCCCAGTCACGAAGGCCGTCATCACCGTCCCCGCGTATTTCAACGACGCACAGCGTCAGGCCACGAAAGATGCCGGCCGCATCGCCGGCCTCGAGGTCCTGCGCCTGGTCAACGAGCCAACCGCCGCGTCGCTCGCCTACGGACTCGATAAGAAACGGAACGGCATCGTCGCGGTCTACGACCTCGGGGGCGGCACCTTCGACATTTCCATTCTCAAGCTGCACGACGGAATCTTCGAAGTCATCGCCACCAACGGCGACACGCATCTCGGCGGCGACGACATCGACAACCTGCTCATCACCATCGCGCTCGATGACATTCGTGGCGACCTGGGGATTGACCTTCGCCGTAACGCCGAAGCCGTGCAGGCAATTCGCAAAGCCGTTATCGACGCCAAGATCGCGCTTTCGTCACAGCCCTCAGTCAAGCTTGACATCGAATTGCCCGGCAACAAGCACTACCTCCGCGAGATTACTCGCAATCAGTATGAACAGCTGATTCAGCCAGTAATCGATCGCACCGTTGGCCCCTGCAAGCAGGCCATGAAAGATGCGAACCTGAAGCCCGAACAGATCGACGAAGTCGTCCTTGTCGGCGGTTCCACGCGCATCCCCAAAGTGCGCGCGCTGGTCAAAGAATTGTTCCACCGCGAACCGCACACTGACCTAAATCCCGACGAAGTCGTCGCCCTGGGCGCGGCTGTGCAGGCCAACATCCTTGGCGGCGGCTCCGAAGCCACCGAGAACATGCTGCTGCTCGACGTGACTCCACTCTCGCTCGGCATCGAAGTCGCCGGCGGCGTCACCGACAAAATAATCTTGCGCAATTCGACCATCCCCGCATCGGCTACGCAGTTCTACACCACGCAGATCGACGGCCAGACCAATGTCGCGATTCACGTTTTGCAAGGCGAGCGCGAACTGGCCAAAGATTGCCGCTCTCTGGCTCGCTTCGATCTGAAAGGCATTCCGCCCATGGCGGCCGGCATCCCGCGCGTCGAGGTCAAATTCCTGATCGACGCCAATGGCATCCTGCACGTTTCCGCTCGCGAGCAACGTAGCGGGAAAGAGGCGGAGATTCAAGTGCAGCCCAGCTATGGACTGACTGACGAACAGGTCGAGGGTATGATCCTCGACTCGTTCGACAATGCCGAAGAGGATTTCCGGCAGCGCCAACTGATCGAAGCTCGCGCCGAAACGACAACAATTCTCACCGCCCTCGAAAAAGGCAAGAAGAGCGCGGCCTGGGGCGCGCTCACCACCGACGAGAAAAAGCAGATCGCGAAAATGGAAAAATCGCTGGTTGCAGTCAACGCCGAACAAGATTATCAGGCGATCCGCAAAGCCATCGACGCGCTGAATCAAGGCACGATGCGCCTGGCAGAATTGATGATGGACACCGCCGTATCATCGGCGCTGAAAGGCAAGAACATGGACGAGACGGATCTGGGCGAAGGCCCCACAGCCCCACATCCCATGGCCAAAGCAGAGTTCGAATAGCCCCCTGTGTTCCTCCGTGTCCTCTGCGGTTAAAAGGTTTTTCGATCTTCACCACAGAGGGCACGGAGGAAGACAGAGGAAGATCGAGGAACATTATGTCAGAGGAGAAAACGCAAGGCGCAGGCACCGCCACCGAAGAAGCCGGCGGCGAGAACACTGTACAGGTCACCTTCCTGCCCGAAGGCAAGACGGTACAGTTCGAACACGGCAAATTGCCCTACGAATATCACGGCAAAGAAGAGTCGATCCTGGATGTCGCGCTGAACACTCACATCACGCTCGACCACGCCTGCGGCGGCAACAACGCCTGCACCACCTGCCACATCTGGGTGAAGGAAGGCGCCGAGAATCTCTCCCCCATGGAAGACGACGAAGCCGACCGGTTGGACATGGCTGCCGATCTCCAGTTAAACTCGCGTCTCGGCTGCCAGGCGCAAATCATCAAGCCTGGCAAAGTAGTCGTCGAGATTCCCGCCTGGAATCGCAACTACGTCTCCGAGGAACACTAAGTTCGAGGCGCACTGAGGTTCCGAGGAACACCAGTTTTCGACGTTACATTGTTTCGAGGTTACATAGGAAGAGGAGTACTGAGGATGGCCAAGCAACTGACCTGGGACGACGCCGAGAGTATCGGCATCCTGCTCTCCGAAACTCACCCCGAACTCGATCCGCTCGCCGTGCGCTTCACCGACCTGCACCGCTACGTCACCGAACTGCCCGACTTCGCCGGCGATCCCAAAGCCTCGAACGAAGGCAAGCTGGAAGCCATCCAGATGGCCTGGAACGAAGAAGTCCAGGACCGCACGCAAGGCTGACCAAGCTTCTCGTAGCGCCGGCGTCCCGCCGGCTGTCGTGAGGGCGTCTCGCCCTCGCGCTCGGAAACGAATCCTACTTCCCCGCCTCCGCCAGCTTCTTATAAAACTTCTGCAGCGTATAAAACGCCAGCTTGCGCTGCCCCCGATTCGAGATCACTCCCTTGCGATTGTGATAATCCTGCACGCCCGGAAGCATGCGCGTCGGCGAGCGAAAATCCATGAGCACCCATGGCGTCAGCCCCGCCAGGTTCGGCATGCGCTCGACCATCCCCAGCTGGTGCTGATACAAATTGTCCTGAAATTCCTCAGTCCAGATTTCGTCCGTATCGCCGTGCCGCCCGTACACCGCCCCGCCGCCAAATTCGCTGACGATCAGCGGCTTCGTCCACATCGATTTCCACTGCATCTTGTCCACATCCTCCGGACGCCCGCCATACCAGCCCAAATACTCGTTCAGCCCAAGCACATCCAGTACCTCGCCCAGCGGATCGCTCAGCGTGCGTTCGCTGGAACCGGTGTTGTCAGTGTGGTTCATCGCCGACGTAATCAGCCGCGTCGAATCCAGCTCCCGCGCATCCTTTGCAAGTTGCGTCAGAAGCGTCAGGCGGTCCGGCTTCACCGGCGTTTCGTTGGACATCGACCACAGGATCACCGCCGCGCGATTATGATCCCGAGCTATCTCATCGCGCAGTTGCACCTCGGCATTCGCCAGCGTCGCAGGATTCGACCAGTCAATATCCCAATAGACAGGAATCTCCGACCACACCATCAACCCCATGCGGTCGGCCAGCCGAATCTCGTTCTCGTTGTGCGGATAATGCGCGAAACGGACGAAGTTACATCCCAGATCCTTCACCCACCCCAGCAAAGTCTGCGCATCCTCCTCGCTGAAGGCGCGGCCCTCGCGAAACGGCGCCTCCTCGTGCATGGAAATTCCACGCAAGAAAACAGGCCTGCCATTGAGCAGAATGTTCGCGCCCTGCACTTCAATCGTGCGAAAGCCAATCTGTTCGTGGATCGTGTCATCGCCACTCTTGACGACTACGTCATACAGCTTGGGATGCGCCGGGGACCATAGCTCCAGCTTCGCAGTAAAGCGAAAGCTCGCCCGCCCCGTCCCATCGGCGGTGACCGTTTCGCGAACTCCAGCTTCCGGAATTTCCACTGCGACCTTCTGCGGAGACTGCGCCCCGTTGAGCTGAACCCAGCCGGCAACCTCGCTCTGCGAGCCTCGCGCCAGTTGCACGGAATAATCCTGAATGAAGGTGGTCGGCACCTCGACCAGCATCACGTCGCGCGTAATCCCGCCATAGCTCCACCAGTCAAACTTTAGCGCCGGCACCGCATCGGCTCGGCGAGCATTGCTCACCTCGACAATCAGAAAATTCTCGCCGTCTCGCAGAACCGAGGTCACCTCGAAATTGAACGCCGTGAACCCGCCTTCGTGTTCCCCCAGCTTTTCACCGTTCAGATAAACGGTAGCCAGGTAATTGGCCGCGCCAAAGTAGACAAACTCTCGCGTGTTCGCCCGCTTGTGGTAGTTGAACACGCGCCGGTACCACACCGGACCTTCATAAAACATCAACGATTCGCGTTGGGTGTTCCAGTCTCCTGGCACATTCAGGACGGGCGACGCATCGAAACTGTACTCCACCCGATCGCTCTTGCTGCGCGGCTTCTCGTCGCGGAAGAATCCAGACCTGCCGTTGTCGAACGGATCCACGATGGCCCGCCACGCGCCGTCGAGGTTCACCGTCGTCCGCCCAGGAACGTTCGCAATCAAAGTGGAAGGAGCAGGAGCGGCACAAGCCCACCCCGCCAGCAGCAGCACCACCAGGCAGCGTTTCATGAGGAACCTCAAAACAACCGCTGATAGTAGTAACTAGGACGATGAGACGTCAACGAGCCGACGCAGCGGGTGGTACTAAGATCCGGTGGCACTCAATTGTGGCACTCAATTTGTGGCACTCAATTTGTGGGACTCAATGAACGTGCGGGCAAGGTGAGAATGGTGGATCCTGACAATGGACCGGGCAAGAGTCGAACTTGCACCTGCGGAGGAGAGATGCGGAATCATAATCCGCCGTTGTGCTGCATTACACCACCGGCCCCAAGTGTCAGCAATCTTACGGTGCAGCACGTAACTCGGCAAGGACTGTTTAAGACACTAACGCGCTGATGCAGGCTCAATTGGCGAGAATTTTACAACTCCGTGACAACCACTCGCACCCGCTAGCCTATCCTGCCTTCAATGGAGGGCTCGTGAGAACCATAGGCCCTTCCTCTCTCTCTCCGGCCCAACTGCGAAGGGCACGGCTTTAGGCCGTGCCCTCATTTTTCAGGTGCCAGATTCTACGGCCGGAAAATCCTACCTAGCCCACAGTCACCGACGCCGGTTCCTCCACGTTCGCCTCCCGCAGAAACTTCGCCGCTTCTTCGGGCGGTGTGGGATTGATGTAAAACCCCGTCCCCCATTCGAATCCCGCCGTCTTCGTCAGCTTCGGCATGAACTCGATGTGCCAGTGATAGTGATCGTTCGTCGGATCCTGCACCGGCGAACTGTGGATCACCAGGTTATAAGGCGGATTGTCGAGCACCCGGTCGGCCCGGCCCAGCAAGTCCTTCAACGCTCGCGCCAGGTTCTCAAACATATGCGACGAAGAGTTTTCAAACGCCGACTCATGCTGCTTGGGCAGAATCCAGGTCTCGAACGGAAAGCGCGGCGCGTAAGGCGCCAGCGTGACGAAGTTCTCGTTTTCCGCCACCACCCGAGTACCGCTGTCCATCTCCTGCCGGATAATGTCGCAGAACACGCAGCGTTCTTTATAAAGAAAGTACTGCTTGGCCCCTTCTAGCTCCTGGACCACGTTAATCGGCAGGATGGGCAGCGCAATCAGCTGCGAGTGCGCATGCTCCAGCGATGCCCCAGCCGCTTCCCCGTGATTCTTGAAGATCAGGATGTACTTGAACCGGCGGTCCTTCTTCAAATCGAGGATGCGGTCGCGGAACGTCCATAGAACGTCTTCAATTCGTTTCGGAGGCAGCGTCGCAAGGCTGGCCGAATGGTCGGGCGTCTCCACGATCACCTCGTGCGCCCCAATTCCGTTCATGCGATCGAACATGCCCTCGGCCTGGCGGTTCAGCGTACCTTCGATGCCCAGCGCCGGAAACTTGTTGGGCACGACGCGAACGGTCCATCCTGAAGTATCTCGCTGCGCCGCCGGTCCGCCATTCGGGTTGGGGCGGTAGGCCTGGATCTCGGGCGGGGTCTTGCTCTCGTTCCCGTAGCAGAAGGGACAGAATCCCCCCTTGATCTTCATATTTTCGCGTATAAAATCGGTTGGGCGCTTCGCCCGGTCCGTGGAAATAATTACCCAACGGCCCACAATCGGATCTTTTCTGAGCTCAGGCAATTACTGAATCCTCTCAATAGAGCTGCACAAACTTCGTATCCTACGCCGACAAGGAAGCATTGCGAAATACTTCGATCTGCGGGCGGGAACTAAGATTTTCATAGTATACGCTCACAATATCGAATCTCCACTGGCACGTTGGTGGCAGGCGCCGCATGTATTCCCGCGCCACCTCGGCCACCTCGCGCCGTTTGTGCCGGTCCACCGCCGCCTCGGCAGTCTTCACGTCGCGTGACGTTCGCGTCTTAACTTCGATGAAACAAAGAACATCCGCGTCCCAGCCGATCAAGTCGATCTCCCCTCGGCAACGCGGCGAACGAAAATTGCGCGCCACCATCACATAGCCCAGCTTGCGCAGATGGAAGTAAGCGTCTTCTTCCCCGTGCGTGCCGGTACGCTGGTGTCTGGGCCGCGGGTCCGCCGGAAGCAGACGCAGCGCAACCCAATCCAGACCGTGAATGATCGATCGCGTGAGGCCAGCGGGAAGCATAAGCAGACAGCGATACTTCACTGTATACGGAGGAAGCCGGCTGAAACTTGTGATCTGGCTCACACCCTATGCGATTGTGATTTCGCTTTTCCCAAACCGGGAAACCGCGTAAACCGGCTGCCCCAAAATCGGAGGTATTGAGGTTCAACCCTACGATAATGGACTATCCCGCCATTTCCGCGCGCGATCTTCTAGGAAGCAGCCTCGTGGAATTCAGAATAAACGCCAGTTCCGACACCACGTGGATGAGGGCAGCGAGCAGCGGGTTCAGAAAGCCGAACGCCGCCATGCCCACTCCGATGCTGTCTACCAGGAGCGTTCCCACAAAATTCTGCATGATAATGCCGTGACAGCTCCGCGCCACTCTCACCGTCTCGACAAACTTCGAGAGATCGCTGCCAATCAGGATTACATCGGCACTCTCGCGGGCAACATCGGTCCCCGATCCCATCGCGATCCCCACGTTGGCCTCCACCAGCGCCGGAGCATCGTTGATCCCGTCGCCCACCATAGCCACCTTTCGCCCCAGGCCGCGTAACTCCCTGACCCGTTTCGCTTTCTGATCGGGCAGGAGTTCCCCCACCGCCTCGTCCACTCCCAGATCCCGGCCGACCCAGGTGGTCGCAGCCTGGGTGTCTCCGCTGAGCAAAACGGTCTTCAACCCCATCTGCCGCAATGCCGCAACGGCCTGTTTCGCCTCGGGACGCAGCACGTCCGCAATGCGGATGCTGCCCAGCAACTGTCCGGAGCAAGCGACGTAAACCTCCGAGCCTCCGGCCGCGCCCGGCCGGTCGCCGTTCGCAGGGCCAGCGACGCCATGCTCCGCCAATAGCGCCCGGCTCCCGACCAGGATCTCCTCCGCTCCGTGAATGACCCGGACTCCCCTGCCTGGCGTGTAAGAGAAATCGTCCGGCTCAACCAAAGGCACACCCAGTTCCGCGGCATACCGCAAAATGGCCTTGGCCACCGGATGCTCCGATTTCGATTCCGCGATGCTGGCAGCAGACATGATCTGCAGAACCCCAAAACCGTTGCTGGAAATGACCTCCTCAATCTGCGGCGTGCCGAAGGTCAGTGTGCCGGTCTTGTCCAGAAGAACCGTGTCCACCGCCGCCAGCGCCTCCAGATACAGCCCGCCCTTGATGATTGCCCCCTGATGCGCGGCGCGCCCGATGGCGCCCAGAATCGCCAGCGGAGTTCCCGCCGCGATGCCGCACGCCCCCGCGACAATCACCACAGAAATTGTCGATCGAACGTTGTGAGTGATGATGAACGTCAAAACTGCCGCGCCCAAAGCGAAGTACACAAGGTAGCCGGCCAGTCGGTCGGCGGTCTTCTGGATCGGAGCCCGCGATTTCTCCGCCCGTTCCACGGCCTCAATGATCCTGCCGAACGTAGTGTCCCGCCCCAGTTTTTGTGCAGTGACTTCGAGCGCCCCCGACTGGTTGATGGTCCCGGCGTAAACCGTGTCGCCGGACGCCTTTTCCACTGGCATGGCTTCGCCCGTGATGGCCGCCTGTTCGACGAACGAGCGGCCGCCCACTACCGTGCCATCGACAGGAATATGCCCGCCGGGTTTCACAATGACGGTTTCCCCGACCTGGACTTGATCGGCCGCAACCTCCACTACATGTTCGTTCCGCCGCACCGTGACCGTGCGAGGTAGAAAATCCAGAAGATCCTGAATCGCCCGCCGGCCTCGTCCCACGGTGAGGCCCTCCAGAACCTCGGCCGCCAGCACGAAGCCGGTGATGACCAGGGCTGTGAAGAATTCTCCGATCGCCAAGGCGGAAAGGAGAGCGATCGTCATCGAGAGTTCCATCGTCATTTTTCGCTCGACGATGTTTTCGACCGCCTCTTTGAAAATGGGGTACCCACCGATCAGCGTGGCCGCGATTCCGATCACGCTGGTGCGCGGAAACGGCTCCCAGAGCCGGAACCACACGGCCGCGGCGGCCAGCGCTACGAAGGCGATCCGAAGCAAGTCCGCCCATTCCGCTCCATGTCCGTGTTCGTCATGTTCCGAGCCATGTTGGCCGTGGTTGTTCCCGTGCAAGGCACTTCGTTCCTCATCCCTGCGGGGATCGTTGGCCGCACCGGCGGCCAGGGGTGAAGCAGTCATGGGTTTCCTCCACGCGGCACCGACGCGCCGGCTATTTCAGGTAAGACTTGACCATGTCGATCACCTCGTCCGCTGCTACCACCTGTTGCGCTGTGGGCTTCTGCCTTCCGCTAAGCACGTGGCTTCGGATATGGCCTTCGAGGAGTTCAGCCATCAGGCTATTCATGGCTCCCCGGGCCGCACTCATTAACTGCAGCACATCGGAGCAATCCCGTTCTTCTTCGAGCGCGCGCACCAGGGCCTGTACCTGTCCTTGAATGCGCTTGGCCCGCAGGATGAGTGGCAGCTTGTCTTTGATCGTGTGGCTCATGGTTCAGTTTTAAGTTCAGAAGGATGATACCATACCCAGTATGGTATGTGACAGCGAAATTGTTCCGGAGCGTTTGACTTCCTGAAAACAACAAACGGGCGAGACCGGGAAGGTCCCGCCCGCAATCTGTCCAGTTCTGAAGACGGCCCTACGCGCCCTTGCCCACCGCGGTAATGCACTCTTCCAGCACATCCACGGCGACGTCCGCTTCTTCCTTGGTAACCACCAGCGCCGGGCATATCCGCACCGTGCCCGGCCCGCAGCCCAGGAACAGCACCCCGTGCTCGAACGCCCGCTCCACAATAAGATCGCGCTCCGCGCTTCCGTATTCTTTCGTGACCTTGTCCTTGACGATCTCGACCCCAATCATCAATCCCCGGCCACGCACGTCGCCTACCAGTTTCAGCTTCTGCGGCCAGTCAGCCATGCGCTTCATCATGTGATTGCCCACGCTCGCCGAGTTCTCCAGCAGATGCTCTTTCTCGATCACATCGAGCGTGGCCAGCGCTGCCGCGATCGCCACCGGATTCCCCCCGAACGTCGACGCATGCGACCCCGGGACCCAGTCCATCAATTCTGCGCGCGTCATCGTGACGCCCAGCGGCATGCCCGAAGCAATGCCTTTCGCCATGCAAACCATGTCGGGCTCGACCCCGGTGTGCTCGACGGCGAACCATTTCCCCGTGCGCCCAACACCGCTTTGCACTTCATCGACCACCAGCATGATGCCGTGGCGGTCGCAAATGCGCCGCAGTTCCTGCATGAAGACCTTCGGAGCCACCACGTATCCGCCCTCGCCCTGCACCGGCTCGACGAAGATCGCCGCCACTTCCTCCGGAGCCAGCGTGGTCTTAAACAGTTTCTCTTCGATAAACCGGGCGCAGCCTAGCGCAAAGTCGTCTGCAGCTTGAGCGCCGCCCACGCACCCGCGATATACGTCGGGATAACGCACATGGGTCACGCCCGGCATCAGCGGAGCAAAGCGCCGCCGCTGCTGCGGCTTCGACGCCGTCAGTGAGAGTGCGCCCATCGTCCGTCCATGAAACGCACCGAAGAACGCAATCACGTTCTGGCGCTTGGTGTGGTAGCGCGCCAGCTTCAGCGCGCACTCGACCGCCTCCGCCCCGGAGTTGCCGTAGTAAATGCGGTGCGGGCCGGCCATGGGCGCAATCTTCGACAGGCGCGCCGCCAACTCCACCATGCTTTCGTAATAAAAATCGGTGCCCGACATGTGAATCAGTTCGCCCGCCTGTTTCTGAATGGCGGCGACCACATGGGGATGGCAATGGCCGGTCGAAGTCACGGCAATGCCGGCGGAAAAATCAAAAAACTCGTTGCCGTCCACATCGGTCACCACGATGCCGCGCCCGCTCTTGGCCACCAGCGGGTACGAACGGGTATAGGACGGCGAAATATATTTCTGGTCGCCCTCGAGCACGCGCTTGGCATTGGGCCCGGGCAGGGCGGTCTTGATCTTCGGGCCGATCGTCGAAGAGACGCTGGCGCTCATGGTTTTCGTAGTCATGGAACCCTCCGTTAGCAGCTGTCAGTAGTCAGCGGCCGGTTGTCGGGAAATGCAGCTTCGGAAGACGGAAGTCCTGGTTCGGACGCACACCGACCGAAGCGAATCAGAAGCAGAGGATTGAGGAGTTAGTCGCTACCGAACAGGCTGGGGCGCAATCGCGACGGCAGGTTCGCCCGATAGCGCCGCGGACACACCAGGCAGTGCAGCCAGCACTCTGGCAGATGGGAATTGGGCACGTGCGAATTGGATTTGTTGCGCAGCATCGCTAACCGTCGACATCACTAAGCAATTATATCTGGACTAACCGCGCAGCGTAACCCCCTTTGGTAACAAGAACGACCGCCGTCAGGTTTGGTTTCTGTGGGCACGGCCGCCCTCGGCCAGCTTGCCCTGAGCCCAGTCGAAGGGTCGAGCGAAGCTCGACAATCTCTCGACGGCCAAGGCAGAGTACGAAAACCTGAAGTACAGAGCGAATCGCGGAGAGCCCAGAGCGGTGCTCGGCGCTCCGCGATCCAATTGTGACGCAAGGCACTTTTTCTAAGCCACGCTTTCTAAGCCACTCCTACAACGAGCGCAGGAAGTTCAAAAGATCCTGCACTTGCGATGCATTCAGAACGTCGAACTTGTGAATGACGCCGTCAGCCTCCGAACCAGCGCTGTTGTGGGAATGGATCGCCTGAATCAAGTCGCTGGTGCGGCCATCGTGGAGAAAGAACAGGCGTTGCCCCAGACCCCAGAGTGGTGCGGTGCGGAATTGATCCGGGCCGGCTCCGCCCTGGTGGACGCCGTCCGCAAGGCCCACCCCCATGTGATGCAGGGCAAAGTCGGAATAAGGGTTGTAGGTCACGTTGGACATGCCGGTGAAGATCGACTGTCCGGTTGTGAGCGCTGGTGAGTGACAGAGCGCGCAGCCGGTGGAGTTGAACAGCGCCGCTCCGTTCTGGATGGATGAGGTTGAGGGCGCGGGTGTGGCCGGCGCCGACAGTCGCATGAACGCGGCGAAGTTCACGATGTCCGACGCCATCTCGGAGGCTGTGCCGATCGTGGTGCCAAAGTTGGAACTGCTGGCGTTGCCGTTGAGGATGTTGGTCGCGTCTTCCGGAGAATTGTTGAACACGCATCCCGGCACAGCGCTGCGCTCGTTGGGGAAGTTTTCGTTGGACACTCCCATTTCGACGTTGTAGGCCTCGCCGGAAAAAATCAGGAGCGACTTGTTCTGGGCCTTCCAGCCGAAACGAGTAATCGTACCGTCATTTCCGCTGGTGTTGAAAACGCCGCCGATCTTAAGCGCCGCTCTCGCCGCTTGCGTGGAGGCGAGATTCGCCTGGAGGTTGGCGTCCGGAGTGGCCTCCACCAAGCCGAGCCCAAATAGCGGCGTTGGAATGCGGAAGATCAAGTTGTTGGTGGAGAGAGCCGTGGCAAAGTCAGGCTGCCCAAGAGTACAGCCGACAGCATCGGAACGGCCCGTGATCGTATACAGGTCGTGCACTCCGCCATCGAGTGTGCCGTTTGGATTTTTGATAAAGCGGGCTTCGCGCACGGGCCCGTTGGGAGTGATGAACGGAGGAACCGTGTTGGTCGCGCCGTCGAGGGTGGCGAGCCCAACCTGCGGATTCTGGATGGGATTTTGCGGGCTGGTCAGCCCGGGGCTGCTTCCGCCGATGGTGGGCTGTGCATGGCATTGGGCGCAGCTATTGCCGTTGAATGTTGGCCCCAGGCCAACGCCAGCTTCGCCCGTAATGTTTCCGGAGACGGAGTCAACCTCCTGAAAACGCAACTGGGCCTGATTGAAGAAATTTTGCTCGTTGGCGCTTAAGGTGGGAAAGAAACTGCCCGCTCCTGGCGGACCGGAGCGGGGGCCGGGATCGTTTTGCGACTGAAGTGGCAGGGTTGAGAGCGAAATCAGCGCTAGGCAAACAAGGGGGGAGAGCTTCCAACACTTCATTGTTACACCTCCGTGCAGCAGGGATAGGCACACTTCTGCCTTCAACGTTCTGGTGCGTTTTGCGACGGAGGGCGCGAGGTCGGTCTGTGCTTCTCGGTTCGAGCTGCGGGCCAGCCGCGGGCTGGTCCCGTGCCCCACCACGAACGGAAAAGCAGTGTGGGTGTGGCAGGAGCCCCAATTGGAATTTCTATCCTCGGATGAGGAGAGAATGGGACAACATTGAGAGGCAATCTAGACCTGCCGTCCAGAGCGGTCAAGTGTCCACAAGTGCATCGCCGATTCCTGTTCGGATTTTGTAACGGATCACAACCGACTCGCCGGCACTGCGTGAGGGAAAAAGTAGAGCATGGCAGCCGAGCCCTCAGAGCACGTCAAAAGAACCGCCAAGAGGTATGTCCGATTGCGAACATCCGTTGTCGAACTTGAACACTCCTGCCCTGGCGCTTCAGCTGAGGTAGGTTTATTTTTCAGGGAGTTGCACGAGATCCGTCTTGGCGACAAAGGTGCTCCCATCGAAGTTGGACGAAAGCGCCCCAGCTGAGGAAATCAAGTGCACACCTTACTTCAGGATTTTCGTTACGCGCTGCGCCAACTGCGTAAGAGCCCAGGGTTCACCGCCGTCGCCGTACTGACCCTCGCACTCGGGTTGGGGGCGAACAGTGCAATCTTCAGCGTGATTGACGCTGTTTTGCTGCGCCCGCTTCCGTTTCATGCCCCCAGCCGCCTGGTCATCGTAAAACCGACCGAGCCCGGCCGCCGCGACGATATTGGAGTGTCCTATCCCACTTTTCTGGATTGGCGGGCACAGAACCACGTTTTTGAGGGTCTCTCGGTATTCCGTCAAGACGATTTCACACTCACCGGACGAGGCGAGCCCGCTCATCTGACGGGCGCTGTCGTTTCTGCAAATCTGTTTTCGTTGCTGGGCGTTCCCCCCGCCATAGGCCGAGATTTCACACGCGACGAAGACAAGCCCGCCGCCACCGGCCTGCCCATCATCTTGAGCCACAGCCTTTGGCAAAACCGGTTCGGGTCCGATCCGAAAGTCGTTGGCCAGAGCCTCACCTTGGACGGCGACACGTTTGCGGTCGTCGGCGTCATGCCCGCGAGTTTTCAATTCCCGGTGCAGCGCACCCCAGTTGAATTCTGGACCACCATCGCTCTCGATTCGCAGACCGTGAACGGTGCCCCGCCCATGACCTCTCAGCGGGGAGCCGGATATCTTGACGTAATCGCCCGCCTCAAGCCTCAGGTCGCGGCCGCGACCGCGCAGACCGAGATGGCTCGCATTCAGGACGGCCTGAACCGGCAATATCCTGAAAACCGGCCGAAGGGAATCAGCCTTGTCCCAGAAGCCGACGCAGTTGTGGGCGACATGCGCCAGGGCCTGTTCGTGCTTCTCGGAGCCGTAGGACTGGTTCTGCTCATAGCCTGCGCGAACCTGTCGAACCTATTGTTGGCCCGAGCCGCGTCCCGCCATAAAGAAATCAGTGTGCGCACGGCCCTGGGCGCGACCCGCTGGATGATCGTGCGCCAATTGCTAGCAGAAAGCCTGTTGCTCGCAGCCGCGGGCGCTGCCGCTGGACTCGCGCTGGCCGCGTGGGGAATCAAGTTGCTCACGGCATTGGCGCCGGGCGACTTGCCGAGAATCAACGAGAGCGGACTCAACCTGCAAGTGCTGGTCTTCACCGCGTCGGTCGCGGTCCTCACCAGCATTCTGTTCGGGCTCGTTCCCGCACTGCAGTCGGCCAAGCCTGAGTTAGCCGCCTCGCTCAAGGAAGGCGGCCGCAGTGGAACCGAGACTTTGGCGCGCGGCCGCCTTCGATCTGCATTAGTCGTCACCGAAATGGCTCTTGCCATGGTCCTGCTGGTGGGTTCCGGTCTGTTGCTGCGCAGCCTTCTGGGGCTCGGAAAAGTCGACCCCGGCTTCGCCAAAGATCACGTGATGACCTTCGGACTCGACCTGCCCGGCCGCTACGGACAGCCGCAGAGAGTCGCCTTCTATCGCAACCTGCTCGAGCAGATTCGCTCCACTCCGGGTGTGCGTTCCGCCAGCGCCGCGTTTCCTCTTCCTCTCTCGGCGGACGACGTCAAGACCACCTTCGAGATTGAGGGCCGGCCCATGAAGAAATCGGAATATCCCGTCACAACCTTACACATCATCGATCACGATTATTTCCGTACTCTGGGAATTCCGCTCTTGAGCGGCCGCGTCTTCAATCCCCAGGATGATGCCCCGGGCGCGACGCCGGTCGTCATCATCAGCGAAAGGCTTGCCGAGCAGGTCTTCCCCGGTGAGGATCCGGTCGGCCGGCGGATCAAGCCTGGCATTTCGAGCGGAACTAGTGGAGAACCAATGCGAGTGGTCGTAGGCGTGGTCGGAGACGTAAAAGCGGAAGGGCTGGGTGCTCCCTCCATTCCAGAATCCTATCTGTCGTATGCTCAGTTGCCTTTCGCTCCCATGTCCGTGGTCGTGCGCACCGAAATCGCTCCCGCCAACATGGTTCCCACTTTAACCACGCAGGTTCAATCCCTCGACAGCGCTCTGCCTCTTTTGCACGTGAAGACTCTGGACGAATATGTGGACGATTCCATCGTCGGAACGCGCTTCGAAACCTTCCTCCTCGGGACCTTCGGAGTGCTCGCATTTGTGCTCACCGCGGTTGGACTTTACGGAGTGATCTCGTACACCGTCGCTCAGCGCACCCGGGAGATGGGCATTCGCCTCGCTCTGGGCGCGGACCGAAACGCCATCCTTGGCATGGTCGTCAAGAACGGAGCGCTTCTGGCTTGCTTCGGGGCCGTCATTGGTTTAGCGGCGGCGTTTCTTCTGACCCGACTGATCGCCAGCTTGCTGTTCGGCGTCGGCCCCACCGATCCGCTAACTTTTCTGTGCGTTCCCGTCGCGCTGATTGCAGTCGCGATTCTCGCGAGTTACGTCCCAGCTCGCCGCGCGGCCAAAGTCGACCCCATGGTGGCCCTGCGCTACGAGTAACCTGGTTCGTGAACTGACCGTTCGCATCGTTCGCGTGGTTCGGGGCGCCATCCCGCATCCCTTACGGGCAACTTTAGAATCCAAACCGGCGCCGCGCTCGTCTGATATCTTTTAACTTCCCCCTGTTGCTCACGCCCATGCATTCCATACAACGCCCAAGCCGGTGGATGGTGATCCTTGCCTTCGGACTCGTGTATCTGTTCTGGGGCTCGACCTATCTCGCCATCGACATAGCTGTGCAAACGATTCCCCCGGCGCTCATGTGCGGCGTCCGGTTTTCGATTGCCGGCACGATCATGCTGGCCGTGTGCGCGGCCACCGGGCGCAGGATTTTCTATTCTCCAAAGCAGATTGCGCTCGCCGCCGTGGTGGGCTTGCTGCTGCTGATGGGCGGCAATCTCACCCTCTCTTACGCGGAACTGACAGTCTCGTCGGGCCTGGCCGCGCTGATCATCGCGATTACGCCCCTCTGGTTTCTGGTGCTCGATTCTCTGCTGCTCGGCGACCACCACATTTCCGGCCGCGGCAAAGCCGGCCTGTTGTTGGGCATTCTGGGATTGTTCATCCTGGTCTGGCCGCAGCTGGTCTGGCCGCAGTTGAAATCCGGCACCATGGGTCATCGCGAATTGGGACATCGCGAGTTCTGGGCCTCGATCAGCCTGATCGCCGGCTCATTCTCTTGGGCTCTGGGATCGGTCCTCTCCAAGCGCTGGCAATCTGGGATGGACGTATTCAGCTCCACCGGATGGCAAGTCACCGCCGCGGGAGCAGGAAACCTTATTTTCGCGCTCATCGCCGGCGATCTCACCCAAGTCCGCTGGACCGCGCGCAGCCTCAGCGCCACCATGTACCTGGTCGTTTGCGGTTCCTGGATCGGCTACACCGCCTACATCTGGCTCCTGGAGCACGTTCCCACCTCCAAGGTCTCGACCTATGCCTATGTCAATCCCGTGGTGGCCGTGTTCCTGGGATGGTTGATCCTGCACGAGCGCGTCGACCGCTTCATCCTCGCGGGAAGCGCCATTGTTGTACTGTCGGTCATCCTGGTCACCAGCGCAAAAGTGAAGGAGAAGACGGTCGTCCGAGAACTGCCCGCGGTGGAAGCAGCGGGAGACTGAAGAGCGGACCTCAGGCGTCAGACGTCGGACGTTGGACCTCAGACCTTAGACACCGGACCTTAGGCCTCCAAAGCCGAACTAGGCCCGAGACGTGGACCGGGTGCCAAGCGCGCCCGTTGCCGCATCACAGGATGGTCTTCGGGCCGGAGTCTGAGGTTCCGAGGTCTGAGGTCCGAGGTCCGCTACCTCTCCTCGTCCTCCTCCGCGTCACTCACCAAATCCACCACATGCCCGCGAATCGCAAACGTCTCCCGCGCCCGGCCCGCCGGTTCAAAGCTGACTCGCACCGGGCCCCGCTGCCAGGACGGTGCTGGGCAGGCTGAATCCGGCCCTGCATCCTCCGGCGCCCCGTCGCTCGCCAGCACCGCCTTTAACACCGGCTTTCGCCGGTTCAGTTGCGCCACTATTGCGTAGGTCTTCTTCCCATCGTCAGCCACTCCACAATAGGCGACATAGTCGCGATACCAACTGGCTGCGGAGTAATAAGCATCGAACTCCGGAAGATTAACCGGGGAAACGCGCCCCGTCAGCCGGTCGACCAGCATCCAGCCTCCTCGTTGCCACTGCCACCGTGGACCCGAATCTTCCGGAAGGCTGTCATTCACCCGAAACACGCGCCGCACCACAAACAGCCGGTCAGTCACTTCATGCGGCGAGCCAAGCGTGTACTCCTTGACGCGCCCATCCACCACCAGAGCGCGGATCTTGATGGTGACCGGCTTCCCTTCCTCTCCAGAACCGGCAATCCACGGCACGGACGTCCATTTTCCAAACGTAATCACATGAACTTTCGTAGCCGCACCCGCCCCTGTCGCCACCAACAACGCACCTACAAGTAAGAACGCAACCCCGTTTCGCACAATCCGCATGAGTCGAGACTAGGCACCGACCGTGGCTCAAAGCAAGGTTTTCGGTCACATCCGCAAAGTGTGATGTGTCGAAATGGGAATAGCGCAGTCACCCAAACAGTGTTAGTGTTCCAAAAAGCTGGCCCTCGTCCGGCGAAAAGTGGACAATGCCTGTAGAATCAAATGGCCAGAATAACGATTTTTAACCATGAGCGTCTCACCCCCCTCTCGGACGCCGGCGCCGCCGGATGCGCAGACAACTTCGAAGGGCGAAGCCGCCTCTTATCTAAACATGGGTGATCTTCTCCCAAGACGCCGCGCCCCGCGAATCCTGGTGGTCGACGACCAACCCGGAATCGCCGGCCTGATGAGCCAACTGCTCACCATGCGCGGCTACGACGTGACCACCGCCTCCAACGCCGAGCAGGGCGAGGCTGAGGTTCGCCGCCAGCTGCCCGACTTGATCCTTTCCGACGTGATGATGCCGGGCAAATCGGGCTACGAATTCTGCCGTGGCTTGAAAGAAAATCCGACCACGCGCCTGATTCCCTTCGTCCTGATCACCGGACTCACCGACAGCAGCGACAAAGTGCGCGGCATCGAAGCCGGCGCCGATGACTTCCTGAACAAGCCCGTCCTCGCCGAGGAACTTATTGCCCGCGTGAAATCGCTGCTCCGCCTGAAAGAATTTACCGACGAGCTGGAAACCGCCGATTCCGTCCTGTGCACCCTGGGCCTGATCGTCGAAGGCCGCGACCCTTATACCGAGGGCCACTGCGAGCGCGTTTCTGCCCGCGCCGCGGATTTCGGCGGTCACCTTGGCATGGACGAAGACTCCATCCTTGCCCTGAAACGCGGCGGATACCTGCACGATCTCGGCAAGATCGCCGTGCCCGATGAAATTCTGAAAAAAGGCAGCGACCTCACTCCCGCCGAATGGCTTATCATGAAGATGCATCCCATCACCGGCGAGAACATCTGCAAGCCCCTGCATTCCCTACGCCTGGTGCTGCCCATCATCCGCCACCATCACGAACACTCCGATGGCTCCGGCTATCCCGACGGATTACGTGGTGAAGAGATTCCAGTTCTGCCGCGAATTCATCAGGTCGTGGACGTGTACGACGCACTCCGCACCGCCCGCTCCTACAAACCTCCCCAAACCCACGAGCAGGCCGCCCAGACCATGCGCGAAGAAGCCGCCCGCGGCCTCTGGGACGCGGAATTAGTCGCGGAATACTTCTCCATGCTCGAGCAAAAACGCCAAGTAGCGTAAGGCAGTTCCCAGTTCCCAGTTCCCAGTTCCCAGTTCCCAGTTCCCAGTTCCCAGTTCTCGGCTCTCCGCTCTCCGGCACCTCCCGTGAACGCCTGTTCCCACCTGGATGCCTGCGCCACCGTGGAAGAGCGGCCCTTCCAGGGCCGCGTAGGAAGCATGCGAATAAACGCGGGCTTCAGCCGCTGGGATACTCCGACCGACTCCAATTTCCGAAATCCCAAAACCACAACGTACAATGACAATGCTGGTCTCAATCCGTCCCGTCTGAGAACTGAGAACTGCTCTTGGATCCCGCTTACAGCATCGTGATTCCCGCCTACAACGAGAGCGCCCGCCTGGGCGCGACCCTCGAAAGGGTGCTGGCCTACGTGCACGCGCAGAGGTGGGACGCGGAAGTCATCGTCGTCAATGACGGCTCCCGCGACAACACAGCCGACATTGTCCGGTCTTATTCCGCCACGGACCCTACGCTGCGGCTGGTCGAAAATCACGGCAATCGCGGCAAAGGATACAGCGTGCGCAACGGCATGCTCACCGCCCGCGGCCGAATCGTACTGTTCAGCGACGCCGACCTCTCCTCGCCGATCGAAGAGGCCTCCAAGCTTTTCCATGCGCTGGACGGAGGCGCTGACATCGCCATCGGCTCCCGCTGGCTGCGCGCCGAAACCCAGACGCAACGCCAGCCCCTGCACCGCCAACTCTTCGGCCGCATTTTCAACCTGATCCTACGCCTAACCCTAGGCCTGCGGTTCAAAGACACACAGTGCGGCTTCAAAGCCTTCAAGCAACCGGCGGTTCAGGCAATCTTTCCACTTCAGAAAATCGAACGCTGGGGATTCGATCCCGAAATTCTCTTCCTGGCCCAAAAGTTGAAATTCAAAGTGCAGGAAGTCCCCGTCGCCTGGGCACATCGCGAAGGAACCAGCATCAACCCCCTGATCGACGGCTCCCGCATGATGATGGAGATGCTGCACATCCGCTGGAACAACCTGACCGGAAAGTACGACGCCAATCAGACTCCTTCCAGCCAGTCCGTGAAGCCGCTGCCCAACCGCCGCGGCCCGCAAGCCTAACGGTGAGTCACCCAGAGAGTTGTCATCCAGTCCTGAACCAGCATCGCTATGACCTTTTTGTGACGCCTCCATCGGATCTGAACAGCGCAAGGCGCGGCAGCTCACTTCCAGCGCCGGCGTCCTCAGGTTTGCCTGGACACCGGACGGCCAGGTGATTCTCGAAGATCAGCAGAGCACTCTGAGCCTGTTTCACGACACTGGAAACCAAACGCCGCTGACCTCGACGCAACAGGAGGGCTCGGCAGTACAACCTTCCGCATGCGCGAAGGGCCGCTACGTTGTCTTCTCGATGTTGCCCCGCGGCGAGGCGACGAATAACCGCATCTGGCGAATGGACGCCGGCGGGGGAAACCTCAGACGAATCACTGACGGCCAGAGCGATCATTACCCAGTCTGCTCGCCCGATGGGCAATGGGTTTATTACCTCGATCGAACCACCGCACGGCTTACCAGTGCGCCTTTGGACGGAGGGAAGCCGGAAAGACTCTCCGAGCGTCCTGACTATGGCGCGGTCGCCATTTCTCCAGACGGCAAGCTGGCAGCTTTTGCGGCGACTGGCAACGGCAAGAAAGAGCTGGCATTGGTGCCAGTCGATTCTCCGCGGAACGCGAAACTTGTAGAATTTCAGCGCACCAGCGCAGTCGTATGGGGAGGTCCGCTTCACGCCTGATGGCAAGGCTGTGGTCTATGCTTTAGCTGACCAGGACTCGGCAAACCTCTGGCTGCAGCCGATCGACGGCTCAACTGGTCGGAAGATGAGTGATATGGCGATTTTTCACTAGCTAGGCTCAGGTGTTCTGGTCACGCCGTTCGCAAAATCTGAACTGCTTTATTGATTGGACGGGCGGCGTTTCCTGGGCGAGGGCTTCTCCGGGATGTTGTCGTCGACAATGACTCTTTTCGGAGACCGGCCAGCCGAAGACACTAGCTGAGCATTTTTGCTCTCCATCGAAGCCGCGGTCTGCTGGATATAGGAAGACAACTCTTCCACGAGCCGATTCATGTCGGAAATGTCGTTGCTCAAAGCTGTCAGTTCAGCTTTACCTTCGTGCGAACCGGGTGGAAGCAGCGAATCTAGAGACTCGCAGACCACTGTCAAGTCTTTATACAATTTAAATGTCGTGGAGATGCTTCCCCCAGAGGCTTGCGCATCGTGAATCAAAGCGGGCACAGCAAATTGGAGATTGCGGCGCAACGCTGCTGTTATTTGGGCCTTCTGGGCTTTGTCTCCCCGCCAGAATGTGAGCCAGTGGAGTCTCCCACCCTGCTGTAGGCTCGTCAGGTCCTGGCTGGTTGCCGGGGCCGCGCGCATCAACTCCGCCAAGGTTGAATTCAGGTCGCGTGCCACTGGAGAGGGTGAACTCGAGACTGCGGCCGGTCTTGATTGTGCGAACAAGCCTCTGCTGAAAACAAGGACGAAAACCATGGCGAGAACACCCCAATAAGCCCGGCGTGTAGTGGTTGTCATAAAGCAGGCTCCTTCGTCCAACCGCCCAAGCATAGCCTGATTCCATGAGAAACAGGTTGTTACCGATGTCTAATTGCCCAAAGTCAACGGGTATTGTCCGAATGGCCGGATCGGTTACTGGTCTTACGGTGCGGATGAAGTGGACTATCCCGGGGAACTGTCATTTCCCCCCTCCCGAACCTCCCCGTACAGAGCACTCCCAGCTTGTCTTACAGCATTTTCCCGATATGCAACCGATGACTATTTCGTTATTTTGCTGACTGAAACGCGAGCTTCTCGGGGGAGGGACTCGCGGAGGTTGAGGAGCTCCTCGGCTCGTTGTCCATTACTTAATCAGCCGCTCCCCCAAAGAGGCTCACGCACAGCGACATCTATATCGTGAAGAACCAAACCGCGTGCTTCTGGTTCGGGTGCTGGACAATCGTGCGCTAATGCCATTTCTCCACACAGCCCACTTTGGACGCGCTCGGGGTTGTTCCATGCCGACCCGTCGTTTCTGTGACGGCGAAGGCCGAGACGAACGGCGATCACTGCAAAGTAGCTTGCTCGGCAGCGTCCTAAATGATTTACCCGATTGAAGCCGGTCATGCGGCCGAGTAACACTGCCTCGAAATGGAAAGAGCTTCCATTTAGGGCGGTCATGGGTTAGTGTCGGCAGCCCCGCCACATTCGTGACCCTCTCGACCGCCCGCCTTCTTGTCGCCCCCGACGCGCGCAACATCAATCTATGCCTTCATCCTTCGAAAGACTTATGCGGGCCGAGTCTACCGGGTAAACTGTATGGCGTAGATGGGGAAAGCCCGACTACCCTGACAGGGCGCTACTGCACGTCTGATGCAGGCGCGCCATGCTTCGTATGGAAGATAGGATTCGTAGACTGTGCTCGGAGCTTCTTGCCAAGAAAGACGAGGAGGAAGTCGGGCCGATACTCGTCGAACTTCGGGACGCATTGCACCTACACATCCAACGCATGCGCGAGCGTTTTGCCGCCTACCCATTGCTAATGGAACGGCGCGTCCGAAACGACATCTCGAATAAAGAAGCGCAGGAAGGCACGGCGAAGGACGCCCGCCCGAGAGATACGGGAACTTAAGGCACTGACAAACATATACTGATAGGCTTTTCGCTGAGCGGCATGCGTACCCTGTTGCGCTGCCATTTGTTCGCGGCCCTCCAATACCCGAAGTAGCTCTTGGATTGTGGCTTCAAATCTGCCTGGGTCATGCTCAACGACAACTCGCTCGCAAAGTTCTCTCCAACGCTCTTTGGTTTCGCCGCGCAAGTCTCACCTCCTCGGTTCACAAATCTCACGAACTGATTCCCCTACCGCCGACCACGTTGATTACGAAGCAATTGGGCCGCCAAACAGTTGTCCACCCAAAGTCGTTCTGCAACAATTACTTGGCAACGCGAATTCGATCTGGGATTGGAGACGCCACGTGGTAAAGTTTGCCGCGCGGAGCCTGGAGGTCCGAACGGTTTTGGGCTGCCGCGTACAGAGTTTCCTGTATTCCATCTCTACCCAGACCCTAAGTAGCGTAAAATTTATCGTCCCGGCCGCCGGTGAGCTTCTCGGCGAAAATAGCGATCAGTACAGGCAATGAGTCAGGGGCACTCTGCAAGTCCAGTCAAAAGGCCACGGAACACGGGTGACTGCCATTCTACCCGTTGTGCGTGCCAAGGATTCACCTGGGCCCAAGAAGTCAGCTGCGGGTCGCCCTGACCGGAGATGAATCGCGAGAGACGCGACGGTATTGTGTCGCTTCTTTCCTCGGTGCGGCATTAAACTTGCGACAGAGCTATGAACGTTCAATTTGATAAGCTGCCCCGCGACTCCTGACGAAACCAGGCGGTTACACTCAAAACTCCCTCCGGCCCGCGCTGTTTTGTCGACAACCTGCGACGGGTCGAGTTTCGCGAGGGTGATGATCGATCCTTCGCATTGACGGCAAACCGGGATTGAGGAGACAATAGCAGCCGTCTTGGCGGCCAAAACTCCGGGCCTAAGTCTTGAGTATGACTGTGCGAGCTGATGCGGCTCAGAATCCTCAGCACTACCTGTTTCGCGCAGCCTGTTTTTCGGCGTTAACCACGCCCTCGTCAACCCAGTGCCCGTTAACCCCGAGGGCCCGCATCGCCCTCCGACTCGTCTCCGCGCTGGCAATCTGTGTTGTAGCTTCTGCGTCCTCTGCTCAAACTTCTGCGCCCGTCAGCATGTCCATGCCCACCGCATCGCGGGTTCACTCGCCGGGCTGGTGGCCGACTAAAGGGGACGCCACACGAGATAGTTACGTGGGCACAGCGACGTGCGCGAAGTGTCATGCTTCCAAGGTTGCGACCCAGCAAAAACACGCGATGGCCCGCGCGGCCGTTCGCGCCGCCGACGCCGAGATACTTCGCCAGCATGACCATCTCTCCTTTCGCCTAGGTCCCTACCGTGAGGAGATCGTCACCAAAGGCGGGAAGAGCGTTCTAACGGTCACCGCTAACGATGGTGCGGCGCGCCTCTCCGCCGATCTGCTGTGGGCATTTGGTGTCGGTCACATGGGCCAGACTTACGTCTACGAGAAAAACGGCAGCTACTATGAAAGCCATCTGACTTTTTTTTCGTCTTCTCAGGATCTGAATATCACTCCGGGGCAATCTCTGGCCCCGCCCCGCAGCCTGGAAGAGGCCGCGGGACGTCGCATGCCGCCGGCAGAGACTCACGCATGTTTTGCCTGTCACACAACCGCTTCGGTAATCAACAGTCAACTTGATCTCAGCGGCGCTGTGCCGGGCGTCACCTGCGAAGCCTGCCACGGACCAGGCGCCAGTCATGTCGTCGCCATGAATTCGGGACCGCGGGAGCAGGGCGAGCAACTGATCATGAATCCCAGTCGTCTGGATCCGGTCGCGTCCGTCGATTTCTGCGGCGCGTGCCACCGCACCTGGGAAGATGTGGTGACCAACATTGGACTGGGCGCATTGAACCTTCGCTTTGCACCGTACCGCCTCGAAAACAGCAAGTGTTGGAGCAAACCAGACGCTCGTCTGACCTGCGTTGCCTGCCACGATCCCCACCAGCCTCTGGAGCACGATGCCGCAGCCTACGATTCGCGCTGTCTGCAATGTCACGCCAATCAGCCCGGCGCAAAAACCAGCGCCGGTTACCGAGACTCAGATCACCGAGACTCGGATCACCCAGACTCGGATCACCCAGACTCAGATCACCCAGGCGCGGCCTGCCCCGTAAGCACGAAGAACTGTACAACCTGCCATATGCCTAAAGTCGAGTCTTCCATCCAGCACTCGACCTTCACCGACCACTGGATCAGCAAACCCCTCAGATGAAGGAATGAAAAGGCCAAAGCCGAGGGCTTGGCATCCGATCCTTGTCACTGAGTGAAAATCGCGATATTTCGACAGCCATCATCCAAGCTGAATCACGGATCAGTTCTAAGAACAATCGCAAGTCAGACCCGAGTGGACCTATGTCTCCCGCGCCGACGTGCCCAGCGATTCCCGAGTAGCACAAAGAGAACGAGACCGCCTAGCACCAAAGCGGACACGCGATGGTTGGAGGTGAGCGCAAGTAGCGCCATTGCAAAATACAGCAACAGGACGCCCAGCCATTGCACTACGCTAACAGGCCGCTCCCCAGACCAGAATTTTCGATCACTATCAGTTCGACTTTTTAGGAGTATCTGCTGACCATCAGGCTGGCCGTCGCTGATTGAATTGTCCTTTGGGTGCTCTTTCATTTTCCGTTCCTGATAGGTCTAAAGGTACACCCTTGCGTGGAGTCTGCCCAGCCCGACGCTTCTGATCAAGAACCCTACAATGAGTGAAATCGCGATTTCTCAACAGTCTCGGAGTGCGCTGAACTTCCGCTCCGCGCAGCAGTGGGTTCTCCACGAAAATGTCTGGGAGCGAACGACAATCCGCCGAATTGCAGCGCAAAGTCGCACGGGCCTATCTCCGGTGGCAAAGCGCCGTTGACACCTACTTCTGACACCGAAAACTTCTGCGAGTCCAACTGATCGCTGGGTCAGTCATGCGGGGCTTCGGACAATTACCGGAGAAATGGAAATCTAAATCTACGCGAAGTCGCACAACCGAAGCTCGATGTGCCGTCAGCAGAACTGAGAATTTGGCGATTCGCAGAAGGGAATCCTGTAAACGACGGAGTCGTATTTTGGATTCGTTCGGTTGCCTATGATCTCGCCGTGAAGCTTCTCAGCGATACGCCTGCTGGCGATGTTTTGTATGGCCACCGGATAGATGAAACTTCCTTTGCCGAGAGTTGCGTGTCCCCACTTCACAAGTGCGGCCACGACCTCCCGGCCAAAACCCCGCCCGTGCGCGCTTTCCTTGAGCCAAAGGCCGAGTTCGGGCGAAACCGAATCCGCATCTTCGAACGAGGCCATGCCAAGGCATTCCCCGTTGTCGCGCCGCCGGATGACGAACGGAAACTTGTTTGGTTCCGGAGCCTGCGCTCTCTTCTCGCATCGCGTCACGTACTCACTCCACGATGGCGGCTCCCATGGCATGAATCTGGCGATGGCGGGCGTGATGCATCCAAAAACCTCCAGTGCATCCGCCATCTGGAACTGGCTGAGCTGCAATCTTGGGGACTGGATGACAATCATTGTGTCAGCCTATCAACGACGGATCATACGTCAATTGATAGCGCTGAAACAATCCCGCCGAACTGGCAACTCGGCGGGACAAGAAAAAACAATTTGTCAGCTCCCGGTTAGGCAGCGAGCTTCTGCCCCAGGAATTCCTTGGCTTTCGCCAACTCGGTATCCAATTTTGCGAGCTGCTCGGGTGTCATGAAACTTGCCAGGCGTTGACGAATCGCCGCACGATTTTCGGTAACTTTCTTGATCAAATCCTCCTTTGACGCATTCGGATTCTGCTGCTTGTACTCCTGGAGTTTTTCGGACGCATCCGTCATGAAGCCTTGCAATTTCTGTTTCTGATCCTCGGAGAGATTCAAATCGATTCCGAACCTCTTCAATTCGCTTGTGACGGCATCGCGTTGTTCGGGTGTAAGAGGCATGGTTTGCTCCTTCTGTGAAAATTGAGATTGTTTGAACGTAGTGGAGGAAAAAACTCTACCCTCGAAAGCAGGGAGCCGTCGACTGTCAGATCTACCAGCCGCGTAAGGGAATCCGCGTGGCCGACGAATATCGTTGAGAGTCAGGAACCAACGCTGCTACGGCAACTTTTCAATATCCAGTCCGACCCCTTGTGGGGAAAGTTCTGTCTCGCCTTCGGGACTTTCCCCATCTTCTTTTCGAAGCGCTGGTCGATGCCAATGAGCGCAATCGCGATATCACGACAGTTGACCGAGGGCCGAGCCAAGAATGAGCAAATGTTGGAAGTTTTGACAGTTTCGGGAATCGCGATCTTCCACTAGGCTGCGCTCATTCGACTACGTACTCGATACGCACTGTGCGTTCATTCGGCACTTCGTAGAGCAGGCTCCAAATGGTGAAAACAATCTTCACCCTCCTTGTTTACGCTTCAGCAAGTTTTGCGCAATCCTCCGCCGGCGAAACATCTTCGATGCCCTATTCCCAAGACGCGGACTTTCCCCTCAGCCCATCTCAAATGCGCGGGGCCCTCGCGAGCAATGTGGTTCAGCCTGAGCCGGCTTTCTTGCCGATCGTTAGAGTAGAAGCGCAAGAGGTAAATGTGACGTTCACTGTAAGCAATCACCGCGGCCATTTTGTTCGTAATCTTGAGCCGTCGGATTTTACGATCCAGGATAATGGCGAACTGCCGGAGAAAATTACCCATTTCGAAAGCCAGTCAGAGCTGCCTTTGCGGCTGGCGATTGTGATCGATCGCAGCGCTTCGGTAGCTTATGGATTCAATAACGAAAAACGATCCGCAGCATTCTTCCTTGAACGCGTTTTGCGCCGAGCCTCAGATCTCGCGCTTGTTATAGGTTTCAATCAGGAAGTGGGGGTCGTACAGGAGTTTACCGGCGACAACAAACTGCTGTCCCATGCGATCCGAAAACTGCGGATTGGAGGCGCCACTGCGATTTATGACGCTGTGTCTGCTGCCAGCCAACAGCTAGCAAGGGTCAGGGAAACCCAACCTGCGCGTCGTGCCATCATCCTGATTACAGATGGGGAAGATAACAGTAGCCACATAAACCTGAAACAGGCGGAAGAGGACGCCCAGCGTGAAGAGTGCGCCGTCTATGTTATGAGTCTCAATCCAGAGGAAGATCGTGCGATGATGGAACTTGCGGAAGTTACTGGAGGCAATTTTTTCCGGGTCCGAGCCGACGGCGGTCTGGAAGATGCATTCTCCGACATCGACAAAGACCTTCGCAGCCAGTATTGGATCAGCTACAAGCCAGCCAGCGTGCGTCCCGACGGATCATTTCATCGACTCGTCGTCTTCGGCCCAAAAAAGCTGCGGGTCCATCATCCGGCCGGCTATTTCGCACGATAGGTCAGCCGGAAAGACCGGGGAATCCAAAATTCCTGCTCGGTTTCGTTCATGCTTTCGGCTGCATGGCAGAAATAAATGTTGCAAATCGGCCTAAGATGAGGGAATGAAAAGGCAAGACCGAGAGCTTGGCGCATCCACTCGGTGGGATTGAGTGAAGTGGGGGATGTTTCGCCAACTTACGCCGCGAGGCGGGTTTAAACGGAACGGAGGCGCCTAGTCGGCGCCTCCATTCTGAAGTGAAGAAGAGCGAGCCGCTAGTTTTCGCTGGAGCCGGAGGCCACGATGCCCTTGTTCACCAGCAGCTTGACATCGGCCCTGCGATTTTCACTCCGTCCGGAAGTAGTCTCGTTGGAGGCCACGGGGTTGCTCTCACCCATTGCGCCAGGCGCGACAATGCGACCAACGGGAACACTACAGTCCTGAAGCAGGTAGGCGACCACAGCTTGAGCGCGTTCCTTGCTCAGCACTTGATTGCTGGCAGCGGTGCCCACCGAGTCGGCAAAGGCCGCCACTTGGATCACGTAGCCCTTCTGGTAGGCGAGGGCCTGCTTCGCTAAATCCGCAAGCGCTTGTCGGTCCTCCGGGGAAATGCTGTATTGCCCGGTGGCAAAGTACACGGTATGGTCGCCCTTCACGACATATTCACCCAACTCCGAGAAGCGCTTCTTCGTGGCTTGCGCAACTTGGTTAATGCTCGATTGGTTGGCCGCGATCTCTTGCTTGGCGGCTGCGATGGCTGCCTCGTTGGCCGCCTGGTTGGCCGCAATTTCGGCATCGGTCGCCTTCTTATTGGCCTGGAAGGCCTCTATGTTCTTAGCTTGTTGTTGAGCGGTGGGGTTCAGACCGGCCTGGATCACTTTGGCCAGGCTGAGATCGCTTCGATCGAAAGTTATCGTTTCCGCCGTCACCTGAGCCTGATCTCCAGTTCCTTCGAACGATAGTTTGAGTCCGGGGATGAGGACCTCGTGCCCGACTTGCTTCTTCCGGGCACCGAGGCCTACGGGGTGTTGCACTTTCGTATCGGACGTGACAGTTAGGGTTATAGTTGCATCATCGTCAGTCTCCACGGTCAGGGTGTCTCCCGAGCGCAGAGTGATCACTCCTTTACCTTTTACCTTGTCGCCGGCAAAGGCCGATGCCAGGCTCAAGAGGCACAGTGCTAAGAGACTCATCGAAATACCAATTCTTCTGCGGGTCATAAGTCCTCCCTGTTTCAGACTGCTCACCACAGATGTTATCGACTCGAGCTGAACCGCAGAACTGGTAGTTGTGCCAGTGGAATCAAGCTGTCGGGGTAGGTAGCCTTTTCTTAAGTCCTTTCCTAACGGCCCACCTTTGCCGGTTGTTTCGGCGGGGTGGGTCGGGCTTTACCACCCAACTGCGTTAAAGTTGCCGCTCACGACACTCATCCACTCTTTACGATAGTTGCTGCAACAAGGCCATTTCACGTTTTTGACCGCTGGTCACCGAGGTAAAGGCGCCATTCTGGCGCAGCGGCGATTCTCAACCCAACTGTGACGGCCCTCTTCCTTTCTCTCCCTTCAGGTGGTTTTCAGGTTCAACCCCTAGCTTTATCCTGAAAATTCCCGCGCACATCTACTGGAGGATCTTATGCACTCTCGGAATTTATTGGCTGCGTTCCTGATCGCAGCGCTCGCGTTCACGCTTACCGGCCGCGTGGCCGCGCAGGGCACCTGGGCGGTGGAAAAGACTTTTCACATTGGTGGCGAGGGCGGCATGGACTACATCACCGTGGATGCCAAGAGTCACCGGCTCTACGTTCCTCGCAGCACCCACACGATGGTGATCGACGCCGATTCGGGCAAGACGCTCGCCGATATCCCCGGCCAGAAGCACAACCACGGCGTAGCTATCGCTCCCGAGGCCGGACGCGGATTCATCACCGACGGAGAAGGCTCAGTCGTTATTTTCGACCTCAAGACGAATGCTGTCCTGGGAACGCTCAAAGCACGGCCCGATGCCGACGGCATCATTTACGACAAGGCCACCGGGCTGGTGCTGGTGTCTTGCGGCGACGACGGGACGCTGGTGACGATCAAGGCTGACGTCGATCCGAAGACGGGATCCATCGACGCTCCCATTGACTTGGGCGGCAAACCCGAGTTTCTTGCGTCCGACGGCGCCGGCAAGGTCTACGTCAATTTGGAGGACAAGGACCAGATCGCCGTGGTCGACCTTAAAGCGAGGAAAGTACTGGCGCACTGGCCGGTCGCTCCCGGCGGCTCACCCGTGGGACTCGCGATCGACACCGCGAAGCACCGGCTCTTCGTTGGATGTCGCAAGCCCCAGAAGCTGATTGTGATGAGCACGGACGACGGCAAGGTGGTCGCGGACCTGCCCATCGGTGCAGGTGTGGATGCTACCAAGTTCGACGCTGGCCAGGCGTTCGCAAGTTGCCGGGACGGCAAGCTGAACGTTGCCGGTGAGAGCGGCGGCAAGTTTGAGATCGTACAAACGGTGACGACTCCATTCGGCGCCAAGACCATGGACGTTGACCCGGAGACGCATAAAGTGTATTTGCCCACGTTCGAATTTGAGGAGCAGAAGCCGGGAGCGACGGGTCGTCCCGCGGCCAAGCCGGGGAGCTTTATGATCGTCGTGGTGGCGCGACACTAACGCGCCATCACAACGCGTCATCCCTGCGAGCGATCCCCAGCGAGCAATCCCAGCGCTTACGGCGGATCGATACCGAGCGGCTGACCGGGGAAGCCCACTACCGTGATCGCCATCGGGCTGCTTCCGGCCGGAAAAGGCGAGCCCGCCAGAGGTTTCAAACTTCCGGCGATCGGGTCGACGGAGAAAGCGCGGAAGCCGTTGGCCGCGGGATCGGGAGCGTATAAGAATCCCGGGCCGGAGTAATTGGGTCCGGGGAGATAGGTTGCCAGTCCGCCGAAAGCCGAGCCGGCGGAGAACGGCGAACCGCTCACGGCCGTCAGCATGCCGGTGTTCGGGTCCATGCTGTAGGCGGAGATGCTGTGATCCACATCGTTCAACGCGTACAGGAAGTTTCCGTACGTAATGAGCGACGACGGCCCGTTCCCTGCGGCGTAGGGCGAACCGGGAAGAGGCGTGAGCGCACCGTTCCCCGCAGCCGTGAAGGCCGCAATCTGGTTGGTGTTGTGCAACGCCACATAGAGCCAGATGCCCGAGGAAACGATGCCCGACGGTCCAGCCGCCGGAGCCGTCACGAACGGAGAACCGGTCACCGGCGACAGCGTTCCGTCCAACCCGACCGAGAACGCATAGACGCCACCATTGGGATCGGCGAAGTCCGCGGCATACACAAAGTCAGTCAGCGATTGCGGCGAACCCCAGCTGGTGAGTTGCAGCGGCTGCGCGCCGGCCGCGTAGGGCGAACCGCCAAGCGGCGTAAGGTTACCCTGCAGTATCCAAGTGCTGCCGTTATCGATTGCTGGCCCCACCATGAATGCAGCGATGTTGCCGTTGGTGTCTCCGGCGTAAAGGTAAGTCTTGGTGACCGAATATCCCGTGACTGAAATTCCCGCGGGGGCTCCTGAAGAAGTGTTCAGAGCGAACGGCGATCCGGCCACTGGGGTGAAGGTTCCGTCGTTGGGATTAAGAGTAAAGGAATCGAGCGCGTTGTGGTCCGGGTCGGAGACGTACAGGAACGAACCGTCGCTGGTGATGCCCAGACTGTTCGCCGGGCCCGGCGTTTGCGCCGGAGTGCCCGGGACGCCCGTGGAATCGAGCTTGAGCGACAGAATCTGGTTGGTATTGGTGGTCGCGTAGAGGAATCCGCATCCACAGCCTTGTGATTGCGGCGAGGAAGGGGTAAGCGTGTGACTGCCCGCACCGCAGGCGCTGAGGACCAGCAACGCGGTCGGCGCGCAAAGCAGTTTGGCAAGGGCCCCGAGAGAATGGATTCGCATTGGCGACTCCTACAGGTTTGACCTGACAGGTTTGACCCGACAGGATTGACCGAACAGGTTGATCTGGCGCTCCGGCAAACCTGTATCGAACCCTTTGAACCCCGCGCCGAGGAAAAGGTTGTTCACTACGTTACAGCCGCGCTTGCTGGAGAAGCAAGGGCCTTCCCCTGGCCGCGCCTTTCGGGCGGCCAGGGTGTGGACTTTGATTGCAGGTTCTAGAAGTTGAACTTCACCGCCAACTGTATCTGGCGAGATCCGTTGCCGGAGGTGTTGAAGATCGCGCCAAAGTTGCCATCGTCCACCGACGTGTCAGGAGTGCCGAAGACCGGGTGGTTGAGCGCGTTCTGTGCCTCCAAGCGGAACTCAAGGTTCATCTCCTCGCGGATCGGGAACTGCTTCGAGATCGACAGGTCGTTAGTGAACGACCAGGGCGTACGGATGCTTCCCAGCGCGCGCGGAGCATTCCCCAGCGTGAAGTCGGGGGGGCGAGAGAATATGGTGGTGTCCGCAAAATAGTTGTCCACCCAATCTTTGCCATGATTGCGCTTGGGCGTTCCCGTGATGTTCGGCCGCATCGAGCCATACGTCGGGATCGCATTCCCGTCCGCCAAGGTGAAGCTCAGCGGCCGGCCGTCGGCAATGCGCCAGATGCCATTTGTCTTCCAGCCACCAATGATCGCCTCCGCCCAGCGTGGCATGTTCCCCAGCAGCGCCCGGTTTCGCCCAAAGGGCAGATCGTAGGTGTAGCTGAACTGAATGACATCTGGAATGTCGAACGTCGACAGACTGCGCTCCAGCCACGGCTTATTAGGGTCCTGTAGGCTGGTGAAGCTCCCGGTCCAGGTCACGTTGTCGTCCGCCTGCGACGAATTGTCGATCGATTTCGACCAGACGTAGGTCACCAGGAATTGCAGTCCCTTGGAGTAGCGCTTTTCCGCGCTAAGTTGCAGTCCGTGGTAGATCGAAGCACCGATAAGCCGAGGTTCTATGGAAACACCGGTGAACTGCGGATAGGGGATCAACAACTGAGAGTACTGCACTTGCGAACTGGACAGGGTGCTGTTGGGGTCGGTGATGACCGCTGCGAAGGGATTGTTTACGAAGCTATTGAGACATGGCACAGTCAAAGCCTGGCAGGGATTGTTCGGGTCGACCGCCGTCGTAGGCAAATTCTCCACCCAGGGCCCCAGGTGGTTGATGTAGTTGGAACCACTGAACGGAAGGTGGGTGCCTTTCTTGCCGATGTATTCCGCGTTGAGCACGACGTTGCCGGGCAGTTCCCGCTCGACCCCGAGACTCCAGCTCTGGTCATACGGCGTCTGGTTTGCGCTGGCAGTGCGGAGCGGACCGTTCGCGTTGTATCCAACATCGTTCAACAGGCCCAGAGAATTTCCCGCCGGCTGAATCAGGCCGTTCGGATAGGGGTTGCTCAAATGTAACCACGGAGTGTCGCCTTGGTTCTGATAACTCGGGATGACGTTTGTGTACTGGTTAAAACCCTGGCTGCCGTAGGGAACAACGCCGGTGACCCCCGACCGCGACTGCCCGTAGTAAATCCCGTAGCCTCCTCGAACCACCATCTTCGGAGCAAACTGCAGGGCGAAGCCGAAGCGCGGCTGAATGTCGTGCCAATCGGTCACGTAGTTAGTGCGTTGGCTCGGCGTGGCAAAAACCTCGCCGCCATTCAATGGGAGATTTACGGTCTGCCCGGAAACAGGATCGGAGTAGCTGAGGCTACCTCCGGCTAATGGGCTCGCCACACTGGGATTGAAATAGTCCTGCCGGTTATAGCGATCAGTGCGGGGCAGCGTAACGTCATAGCGCAAACCCAGGTTCAAAGTCAGTTTTGGAGTTACCTTCCAGTTATCCTGGCCGAAGAAGCCATACTGGAAATTCTCGGTTGCCGGCCGGAACTGAATTTCGTAATAGGAATTGCCATTCATCGTTCCCGTCAGGAAGCTGGCCATGGCGTCGCCGCCGCAGCCCCCGATGTTGTTGGGGCAGGCGGCAGTTCCGTTCTCGTCGAAGCTGAAGATGCCAACCGGTGCGTTGGTCTGAATATAGTTCATCTGGTGCAGCCGCCCGTCAAAGCCGAATTTGAACTCGTGCTCGCGATGCACCTTATCAAGTGTGGCCGACAGTTGGCCTGTATCCTGACCGAGCCTGTAGTTGCCGTAGGGATCTGTGCCGGTGCTCGTAGAGCCATTATTCGCATAGGTGCTGAGATAAATCGCGGGCACCCCCGCGAATCCGTTGCTCTGCAGATAGGAAGGGAATCCCAATGTGCCCAGAGGATCGCTGACGCCGTGAGGGTTGTAGGCGTCGATGTGCCAGACTCCCCGCGTGAAGCCGAGTGTCACGTTCAGCAACAAGGTTGGACTGAACGTATGCGTGTCGTTGATGGCGAACAGGTGGGCGTTGGTCCATCCCGGCCCGCCCTGGCAAGGGTCAGTGAAATTCTTAAAGCAGTCGAGGCCCTTTCCATGGTTGTACTGGTAAGAAAATTTCACGCTGACCAGGTTCTTCTCGTTGAAACGATGGTCGACCTTGATGTCGAACTGATCGTTGTAGCTCAGACTGGAACCTGAGCCAAACCAGTTGGCATAAATACCCTGCGCCGGGGTGTTCGGTTCCGGGAAAAGCTGCAACATCTTCTGGGCCACGGGATCGATCAGGTTGCCGGGAACCCCGGCAGCCGGCTCAACCGGAGGACAAAAATGGCCCGGAGCGAGTGCTGCAGGATTACAGCCCGGGCTGATGTACGTAGCAAGGTTATTGTAGGGAATAAAGGCGGACCGGACTGAGCCCCCCTGGTTTGGATCATTCACTCCGGTGTAGGGATCCCAAATTTGGCCAGCCGCCACACTGCACAGACCAGTGCTGTCGAACGTACCTGCTTGCGCAGCACACACATCGCTAAAGTCTCCTGTGCGCATCAGATCGGTGGGCACGCCGAACGTCGCCGTGCTCTGCCCGGCAGAGCGCAAGCGGTCGTAATCGAAGAAGAAGAAAGTCTTGTTCTTGAGGATGGGGCCGCCGATGGTAAAACCATAGTTGTTGCGGTGCCCCGGGGAAATCGGTTGCCCCGCCCGATCGGCGAACCAATTGTTCGCATTGAGGCGATTGTCGCGGTAAAACTCGTACCCGCTCCCATGAAACTTGTTCGTCCCTGAGCGCGTGACCATGTTGACCACCGATGATCCGGAAAATCCATATTCCGCGCTAAAGTTTGTCTGCTCGACTTTGAATTCTTCCACCGCCTCAGGCGACGGAAGATACGTCGCCGCTGTGATGCCGCCGTTGGGCTCTGAGTTCGTGACCGAAGCACCGTCGGCCAGAATGTCGGCTGTCGATCCGCGGCTGCCGTTGGAAACAAAGTTTGTGCCGGTGCACGTGCCATTGCCCGCGAATTCGGAACACTGGTCATCCATCTCGGTAACCCCGGGCGCCAGAGCAGTCAAGGCAATCACGCTCCGGTCAATTAACGGCAGGTCGTTGATGAACCTACGATTGATCACCTGACCGGTCTCCGCATCGTTGGTCTGAATGGCCTGCGCCTGCGCTGATACCTCCACGGTCTGGCTGGTTCCGGCCACCTTGAGAGTCAGATTCGTCGTGGCGTTCTCGTTGATGTCCACCTTGAACCTGACGCTCACCGATCTTCCGAAACCCTTGGCCCCGGCCGATACGACGTATACCCCTGGAGGAACCGTGCGGAACAAATACCGCCCAGTGCTATCCGAGGTCGTGTTAAACGTGTAGCCTTTTTGCTGGTCCGCCAGGACGACGTTGGCGCCTTCGACTGCCGCGCCGGTGGCGTCTGTCAGCACACCGCTGACCGTGCCGAAGTAGGCTTGGCCGAGAAGCATGGTTGGCAACGCAATCACGGTTGCCACGATCAATACGGCGGCGAGAGCCTTGTGAAAACTGGCCTGAAGTGTTGCAGCGGATGGATGCATATTACCCCCTTGGGTCGCGGTGGAACAGATTCGAGCGATGGCCGCGTGACGGACCGGGGAATATTAAACCGATTTAATATCCATCGTCCAGCAGGAAAATGCATCCCCCGCCAGGGGCGGAAGGTGAGGAGGCCGGAGGCCGGATTCTTACTCCACGAACGCCAACACCGTGGCCCCGGAAGAGGGGACTGGGGAACCGGCCTGCGTCAGCGCTCCGGTCTGGGGATCGATGCTGAGCGTCAAGAGGCCGCCGGAACCTGTCGTGTACAGGAAGCCTCCGAAGGGAGAGGCGACGAGCGCGCCGGCGTGAATCGGAAACGGAGAGTTGGCAAGCGGAGTCAACATGCCGCTGGTTGAATTAATGCTGTAGCCGGAAATGGTGCCGTCCAGAGCGTTGGCGACGTAGAGAAAGTTGTTGACCGTAGCCAGCGCTAGCGGAGTATTCCCCGCCGTGAAGGGCGATCCCGGCACAGGATTCAGCGCGCCGCTGGGTGCCGTGATCGAGAATGCCGCGATCTGGTTGGTCGTCATCAGCGCCGTATAAACGAAACTGCCGCTCGAGTCGACCACAATCGCGCCGGGGTGTGTGTTGGCGACATTGCCTGAAATCGTGGGAAAGGGCGACCCCTGGACTGGGTTGAGCGCTCCGGTGCTGGCGTCGATCGTGAAGGCTAAGACGTTGCCGGGCGGCGTGTCGTCGGAAGCGAACAGGAAGCGCGTCTGGGGATCGGTGGTCAGGTACAGATTGACTCCGGCTGGGAAGGGAGAACTCTGGATCGGTGAGAGAGCTCCAGTGGCGTCGGCCTTGAGCGCGTCGATTCTGCCCGCGTCACCGACGTAAACAACCTGCGCCGAGGGGTTGGTGGCCAGCCCTGCGGCATAAGTCAGCGGGCCCAGCGAAAACGGACTCCCGGGGATCGTCTTCAGTGCTCCCGTGCTCGCATCGATGGTCCAGCCGTCGATGGCCGACCCGACCTGCGTGGCTTGAGGATTGGAGACGTAAAGGAATTGATTGTTGAGCGCCGCCATCCCCAGGGTCGCGGCTGGTCCGGGAGTGGAGATTGGCAAACCGGGCATGCCGTTGACGATGGGGAAGACGTCGACTTGGCCGTTCAGTCCGGTGGCATATATGTATTCCGTGGGGAAAACAGGGCACGCGCTGCCCGTTCCACAGCAATAGGACCCGGAATTGGAACTGGTGAGCGGGCACACGTGTGAACTGCTGCCGCATCCAGCGAGCGCAAGCAAGCCAGCGATAATGAGCAACGCGGCGGGTGAACTCCGAAGAGCGCGAGTTGGCATTGAGCCCTCCCTAGGAAGGTGGATGACCGTTGGACGCGAAGACGGCATTTTGCAGTTGCATCGAAAGCATCGTAATGCGGAATGTACGGGGGGCGTCCCCGGTTGGGACACTCTCCCGAGTGTCACATCGTGTGGGGCGGACACTCTTGTCCGCCCCTTTGAAGTTGCAGTTGATTTTAGCTCTTTGCGGCGCGACAGGCAGTGAATGTTGACTGACAGGCGAAGGTCAAAGGCGGCGGACAGGAGTGTCCGCCCCACATAAACAGAGCCACATAAACTACAGCCAGAAATCGCGGTTGGGCGTGGGGGATGGGCTTTGGCCGGCGCTGGCGGCGCGTCCCAGGCTGGGTTCGACGCGGTTGCGTCCGGCGTGTTTGGCCTGGTACATGGCGGAGTCGGCGGCGTGCAGTAATTTCTCCATCTCGGCGGCGGTCTGGCCGGTGGCCACGCCCAGGCTCAGGCTGACCTGCACACTCGACCCTCCGGCCATGATGCTGTTGCCGGCGACGTGGTGGCGCACGCGCTCCGCGAGTTCCCAGGTCTCAGCCATGCCGCAGCCGGGAGCGACGATCAGGAATTCTTCTCCACCGCAGCGTCCGACCGAGTCGTAAGGGCGGACCACCGCCGCGATGCCGCTGGCGATGATGCGCAGAACAGCGTCACCGGCAGCGTGTCCGCGGCGGTCGTTGATAGCTTTGAAATGATCGACGTCGATCATGATCAGGCCGACCGGTTCATGGTCGCGCTCGGCGCGCAGCAAGTCCCGCTCCAGAATCGCCAGAATGGCTTTGCGGTTCCACAGACCAGTCAGCCCATCGCGGGATGCTTCCCGCCGCAGCGCTTCTCGAGCCAGCAGCAGCCGGTTCTGCGTGACCAGAAGACGCGCGCTCGAACACACAAATGAAAGCAGCACCACCACCGCGGCCAGACCCAGCCGTTCGCGCGCAATGCGCAACGACATGAACAGGACCAGCAACGGGTACAGCAGAAAAAAGATCTCGGTGTAGACTCGTTTCTCGCGCCGAGGGTGATCGAAGGAAAGTTCCGGCGCCTCTGCCTGCTTCCAGGTGACGGCGATGACGATGGGAGCGACCAGCAGCGCGCTCCAGAGCAGATCGAACCAAGCGCCCGTGCTCAGACCGCGTCCCGGCCCGTAGTAGTACAAGGCATCCACGCACCCGGAGAGTGCCAGGAAGATTCCCATCCGGCCGAACAGTGCACGCGAATCGCGCGAGCGGGTGACGCCGGCGCGCACCACGAAGGATCCGGCGACAAAGGCGTAGCCGGCGAAGTACGGGGTCCAAACCGAGTGCGCCAGTTCGCCGGGCGATTCTGCCTTGGGCAAATAAAAGAAATACAGATACGCCGCGACGCAAACCAGCACGGCCTGCACAAAATCGAGAGCGACTAGAGAGTCGAGGCCTCCGGCCTCCTTCTCGGGGTCAAGGAACATAGCCATCGCGAGAGGCACGAACCAGAAGGAGAACAGCGCATTGTTGAACCAGGAAACCGAGGGCGACGCAGCCAGGTCGTTATAGACACTGAGGCTCTGCGCAATGATCCAAAGGGAGTAGGCTGCGGCCGCCAAACGCCAGAACGAACGCGCCAACCCCTCGGAGCGCCTGCTGGCCTGGACGATCGCGTAGACGAGCACGACTCCCAGGGAGAGCTGGAGCAGGTCCGAGAGGAAACCGCCAGGAAATTTGGTCCCCAGCAGCGTGACCACACCGAGGTGCGCCAGCCACAACAGGCCGGTAACAATCACGACGATGCGCGTGCGTGCCAATGCAATCCCTTTCTGCTGCATTTTCTAAAAAGATTAAAGACAGTGTCGCAGGGAGGAAGCTACACGGGCCCGCGAGCCACTCGGCTATCGGCCAACCTCTAGACGGCACACTTCACATGGAAACCCGGAGACCTACCAGTATGCCGCATGGGGCGGGCCATTTCACGTAACGATAGTACCTCCGCGCGGTTACGACAATGGAAATTTCTGCCAGCTTTCTAGCAACCTTTGGAGGATTTCCACAGCCCCATCGAGGGCGGCGAGTTGCTGGGGAGCGAGTTCCCCGAGGTGGGCGGCGAGGTAGGCGATGCGCAGTTGGCGTCCCTTGTGCAGCAGACGGGTGCCTTTCGCGGTGGCGCGAATGCGCATGCGGCGGGCGTCGTGGGGATCGGAGGTGATGGTGACGAGGCGGCTGCGGACCAGGCCGGCCACAATGCGGCTCATGGTCGGTGGCTTGACCTGTTCGGCGGCGGCAAGTTCACCCAGCGTTTTCGGGCCGGCGAAAACCAGCACGGAGAGCGCCGAGAGACGGGCCGGGCCTTCGCCCGTGGCAATGTCCTGCTTGCGCACGCGGCGCAGCAGGTGGATGGCCGCGGAATGCAGCCGGTCGGCGATGGCGAGAACGTCGGGATGTGGTGTGGGCATTCGGTCCCCCTCGCCCGCATTTTTTGCTTGACGAGCGAACCCAAATATAGTTAGCTATGCTAACTAATATGACTCGGGAGGTCAAGCGATGAATATCACTGCGACGGGAATTGGAATTTCACGCATCGGGCAGGTCGCCATCAACGCGCACGACGTGGAACGCGCGGCCGCCTTTTATCAAGACGCGCTGGGACTGAAGTTGCTGTTCAAAGCCGGGCCGGGGCTGGCGTTTTTTGATTGCGGCGGGGTGCGCCTGATGCTGTCGCGGCCGGAGAAGCCGGAGTTCGATCATCCCAGCTCGATTCTTTACTTTACCGTGCCCGACATCCAGGCGGCATTCGCGAAGATGAAAGAGAGCGCGGTGAAGTTTGAAGACGAGCCGCACTTACTCGCGCGGATGCCCGATCATGATTTGTGGATGACGTTCTTCCGCGACTCGGAAGGAAATCTGATGGGGCTTATGAGCGAGGTCAAGCGGTAGCCGGACGTCGGACCTCAGACCTCGGACTTCGGACCTCGGACCTCGGCGCACCGTGTTGGCATTTCGGTTTGCAGTTTCGTGGCTCGCAGTTGAGAATGGCCGCAGGTGCGATCCCCATGGAACAGGAACGATCCCAGGCATCCGGCTTCGGGCGCGCCTGGTTTGCATTGACCGTCGCCTTCGCGCTGCACATCGTCGACGAGGCCGCTACCGGATTTCTTGCGGTCTACAATCCCACTGTGGTGGCCATGCGCGCGCGCTGGGGATGGTTTCCCATGCCCACGTTTGAGTTTCGCGAGTGGCTGGTGGGTTTGATTGTGGCAGTTGCGGTATGTTTTGCTCTGACACCGCTGGCCGCCCGAGGCGCGCGCTGGATGCGTCCGTTGGCGTGGCTGGCCGTGGTGATCCAGATTTCTAACGCGGCGGGACACACCATCGGAACGATTCTGGGCCACACGGTGGCGTCGGTGACGTTTCCGCGACCCGCGCCGGGATTTTATTCTTCGCCATTGTTGTTGATTGGATCGGTGTGGCTGATCGTGAGCCTGCGGAAGACGGCGGCTGCGCCTCGTTTGTCATCCTGAGCGAAGCGAAGGACCGATGCAATTCTCGGTCGCTCTCCATACCACCAGCGATTACATAGATCCTTCGCTTCGCTCAGGATGACAAGGGCAGTGGCGGAAGCCGAGAGCCGAAAGCCGGACGCCCGCTCTGCTATCATCGCTGACGGAGTGACTTAGCGTCATGGAATACCTCGACGACGAAGATTTCGAAGACGACGACATACCTGCTGTTTCTGCCAGAGGAAGAGGAGAAGGAATCATGGAAGAAGGGTCCGCCACAGGCTCGGGCGCTGGGCGCCGCAATGAAGATATCGCACTCGATCTGATGAAGTTCATCGCGATGACCACGGGGTACGGCAGAACCGCCTCGTCGGGCGTGGGATTTCAAGGCACGGGCTCCGCTGCCAAGCCGGAAGACTACGCCGATCACCTGCTCGAGTTGTACGGCAAGTGCTTGAGCGCGGTGGGCACGAAGAAGTAAGCCGCGGAAAAACTTCTTTTTGCCGACCGAATGTAACCTCAGCGGCTAAAAGCCCGCATCGTTCCCAACTGCCGGACGCGGCCCTGAAGGGCCGCCCTTCCACATTTACCGCACGCGGCCCTAACGGGCTCGTCCAATGCGATTCACCGCAGGGTCAGGCGCATTTCATTGCTGGGTTCGAAGCCGAGGGATTCGTAGAGATGGCGGCCATCGTCGCTGGCGTGGAGAGTCACGCGGGCGAAGCCTTCGCGCTGGCACCAGGCGATGATGGTTTGCATGAGTGTGCGGGCGATGCCGCGGCGGCGATATTCGGGATCGGTATAAACGTTGAGGATGGTGGCGCGGCGGCATTCGAGATCGTAGGGGTGAGCGGGCCAGGGAGAGATGACGACCGCGCCCCCGGCGACTACGCGGTCTGCGTCGGCGGCCAGCCAGGCGCGGAAGCAGCCGTCGGCCATGGCGGTCTTCAGATAAGCGGATGACAGGGAGGCCATGGCGTCGAGGGTCCGGGAGTCGTTGTAGTGCATGCCTTCATACATCCTGCGGCGCTGGCGCAGGATTTCTGGGATATCTGCGAGTGAGGCGGAGCGGATGAGAATGTTCTCCGGTGACATGCGGGGAGTTTAGCAAGGCGACGGGTGCTGGTGGGACGCGGCGCGGTTGGCTTGAATGGGCGGAGCAACTTGGTATTGGCTAAATGCGCTGCCGCGACAAAAACCGTCGCGGCTTGGACGGGCGAGGGCGCCCGTCCCCACATGGACACTGGTCGCTTATTGCTGCTTCTGCGATTCTTCTTTGGCTAGCTTTACCTTGGCGGCGTCGAGTTTTTGCTGGACTTTGGCGAAGGCTTCGCCGTCCTGTTCGGCGGGGACGGTTTTGCTCCACTCCTGGACGGAGCGCTCCCAGTGGGCGGCGGCGAGTTTCAGGCGGCCGGTTTTCTGGTAGAGGTCGCCTAGATGCTCCTGGACCGTTGGATCGGTCGTCATGTGAGATTCGGCCTTGGTCAGGTTTTCTTCGGCCTGATCGTATTTGCCCAGCTTGAAGTAAACCCAGCCGAGCGAGTCGAGATAGGCGCCGTTGTTGGGCTCGAAAGTCAAAGCCTGCTTGATGTAGTTCAGCGACTCTTCGAGCTTCACGCCGCGATCGGCATTCATGTAGCCGAGATAGTTGAGCGTGGCGGCGGTCTGGGGATCGGTGGGTGAGGTCGTAGTCAGGACTTTTTTGAACTCGGCTTCGGCCTGATCGAACATCTTCTGGCGCTGATAAAGGTCGCCGCGGAGGAAGGACACGTAGCCCCTGTCTTCGGGCTTGGTCGAAAGCTGCTCGGCTTTGGCGAGAGCTGCCAGGGCATCGTCGTAGCGCTTGCCGCGGGTGTAAATAATGCCGATGCGGAGATAGACTTCGCGATCCTCAGGGCCTCCCTTGAGCAGGGAGCGAATGTCGGCGACGGATTTGTCGAGTTCTCCGGTGTCGGCGAGCTGCGCGTCGAGCACCATGCGGAGGTCGCGATCGTCGGGAAGCTTCTGCACGGCCTCCTTGGCGGCAGAGGTGGCTTGAGGCCACTGCTTGGCCTCGCGGTAGGTGTCGATGATTTCCTGATAGCCCTGGCGGGTGTTTTCCTCGCCTAATGGCAGCATTTTGCGGAAGGTTTCGACCGCGGCGGTGTAGTTTTCCTGTTCGCGATAGACCATGCCGAGGCGTTCGAGGAAGATGGCGCGGTTGTTGCGGTCGGCGTTGCTGGATCCGGCTTCGCTCTTTTCGGTGCGCTTTACAAGATCCTGCAAGAGCTTGATGGCGTCGTCATAACGGCCCTGCGCCTGGTAAACGGCGGCGATGCTGTAGGCCACTTCGGCCTGGTCGGGCACCAGGGTGTCGGCGCGCTTCAGGCTCTCGAGTGCGAGATCATACTTGGCCTGGCGGCGATAAATCTCGGCCATGCGGACGTAGGTCTGCGCGTCTTCGGGATTGGAGTCGGCGATGACCTTGTACTGTTCGAGGGCGGCGTCGAGTTGACCGTCGTTCAGCAGGTTCTCAGCCAGGCCGCGGATGGCGTCGAGGTTGTCGCGATCAAGAACGATGGCGTGGCGGAAGGCATCGACGGCGCTCTTGTAATCCTTGCGCTGTTCGTAGGCTGCACCCAGCGCGGCATAAAGCTTGGCGGAACGCGCGGAGTCGGGGATGGAGCTTAGAACCTGAAGAGCGTGCGCCGTGTCGCCTTCGTCGGTGTAGAGCATGGCCAGCGTGGTCACGGCTTCTTCGGAGTTGGGATCGAGTTTGATGGCGGTCTTGAGTTCGCCTTCGCCTTTTTGAAGATCGTTGTTCAGGCGGTAGAGGCGGCCGAGCAGCAGGTGATCGTCGACGCTGTCGGGATCGAGCTTCGTAATCTGCTCGTACTGGTCGATGGCGAGTTTCAAGATGTTGTCGGAGCCGGAACCGCCCGGCATGTCGCCAAGGGAACGCAGATAGATGCGGCCGAGGAGCTTGTGGGCTTCGAGATTCTTGGGATCTTTCTTGATGATGTCTTGCGCTTCTTTAACGGCGTCGGCGATGCGGCCGGTCTTTACGTAGAGCTCGGCCAGGCCGGAGGTCAGGAATTCCGAAGAAGGATCGGCCTCGATGGCGAGACGGTATTCTTCGGTGGCCTTGGTGGCGAGATCGCTGCGGCCGTAAGCGGTGACCATCTCCTCATACATGTGGGCGAGTGTGTAATGGTAGTAGGCGGCGGCCTTGTCCACTTTGCGCGGCGAGGACTGCGCCGGCTTGGCGTCAGGCGAAGCGGAAGACGGAGATGCGGGCTGGCTGGTTTGGCTCACGGCGGCGGTTGCCGCCAGCGCGATGATTGTCGAGATCATCAAAAAATGGCGAAAAATTCTATTCATGCTGGACCTTGAATGCGCTCCCGCGCGTTTCCGAAACCTCAGCTTAATTGGATGCAAAGCCGCCGGGGGAAAGGTGCCTTTATTCTACCGCGAGGACTGGCGGGATGGGGAAAAACACTGCGGAGGGCGCCAGTGCTGAAGGAACCGGAGGTACAGGGACTGTGGGGACGAGTCAAGTTGTGTAAAGAGTACTACTAGTCAGTATGCTCTAGCCCGCGCGAGATCCTTCGCTCCGCCTGAAGAACGGCTGCACTCAGGATGACTCCCAAGAAGGTTCAGGCCTGACGTCTGAGGTCGGACGCCGGGATTCTAGTGGCGGAAGTGGCGGACTCCGGTGAAGAGCATGGCTAGGCCCAGGCGGTCGGCGGCGGCGATGACTTCGGGATCGCGCTGCGAGCCTCCGGGTTGAATGATGGCTGTGGCCCCGGCGCGGGCGATTTCCTCGACGCCGTCGGGGAAGGGGAAGAAGGCGTCGGACGCGGCGACGGTACCTTTCAGGGGGAGTTGGGCTTTCATGGCGCCGAGTTTTGCGGAATCGACGCGGCTCATCTGGCCGGCGCCGACGCCTACTGTCTGTCCGTCGCGGGCGTAGACGATGGCGTTCGATTTCACGTGCTTGCAGACTTTCCAGGCGAAGAGCAGGGCCCGGGTTTCCTCGGTCGTGGGCAGGCGTTTGGTGACGACTCGGAGATCGGCGGGTTGGAGGGGGCGGTGGTCGGCGTCTTGGACGAGGAGGCCGCCGGAGACATTCTTCAATACCCACTTCTGATCGGCTCGGGTTACTTCGACGAGGCGGAGATTCTTCTTGGAGGCGAACTTGGCTTTGGCGCCTTCGTCGAATGATGGGGCGGCGATGACTTCGAAGAAAAGTTTGTGCATTTCTTCGGCGGCTTCGGTGTCGATGGGGCGATTCACGCCGATCACGCCACCGAAGGCGGAGACAGGGTCGCATTCGAGGGCGCGCTGGTAGGCTTCGGCGAGAGTCTTGCCGGCGGCGGTGCCGCAGGGGTTGGTGTGTTTGATGATGGCGACGACGGGCTCGTCAAATTCCTGGGCGAGATCCCAGGCGGCTTGCAGATCGACGATGTTGTTGTAGGAGAGTTCCTTGCCCTGGAGTTGGCGGGCATTGGCCACGCCGACGCTGGAGCCATCGGAGTACATGGCGGCCTTCTGGTGAGGGTTCTCGCCGTACCGCAGGTCGAGGGTTTTCTGGAAGGTGAAACGCAGAGTTTGCGGGAATGTTCCGGTTTGCGATTGCAATTGAAAGTCTGCGGGGATGCGTTCGAGCGTGGAGGCGATGGCGGAATCGTAGGCGGCGGTGGTGGCGAAGGCTTTTTGCGCGAGGCGCCACTTGGTTGCGAGCGAGAGCGCACCGCCTGCGCGCTGGAGCTCGTCGGCGATGGACTCGTAGTCGGAGGGGGACGTCACGATGGCGACGTCGTGAAAATTCTTGGCGGCGGAGCGGATCATGGACGGGCCGCCGATGTCGATGTTCTCGATTAACTCTTCGAAGGCAACGCCTGGCTTGGCGGCGGTTTTCTCGAAGGCGTAGAGATTCACCACCACCATGTCGATGGGGGCGATGCCGTGTTCGGCCACGGCGGCGACGTGCTTGGGATCTTCGCGGCGATGGAGGATGCCTCCGTGGACTTTGGGATGGAGGGTCTTGACGCGGCCGTCGAGCATTTCGGGGAATCCGGTGAGTTCGGAGATGTCCTTGACGGTGACGCCTGAGTCGCGCAGGAGTTTGGCGGTGCCTCCGGTGGAAATGAGTTCGATGCCGAGGGTGGAGAGTTTGCGGGCGAAGTCGATGAGGCCGGTTTTGTCGGTGACGGAGAGAATGGCGCGATGGATTTTAGAAGAACTTGTCAAAACGGGGCCTCTGAACTGGAAGAATAGATGGATCTCGGAAACGGAAGATTCTATCAGTTGGGAAGGAAGGGAGGCCTGGAGGGCTAATCCTGGTAGTCGTGCAGTTTGAGAGTGACGATTCGTATCAGGGCATGCCTTCAGGCGTGCCGCAGAAGCCGCCACGTATGCCCGCTTTAGCGGTTGTGACGGCCAAGGCCAGCGGCTGAAGCCGTTTCGCTTCGTATTCACTTTGCCGGCATCGCTGAAGCGAAACCCTGATACGAATCGCTCTCCTCAAACTGAACCGCTACCCTAATTCTTCTGAAGACAGCAAGGTCCACGACTTGAAAACAAAATCAGGAACCTTGAAGTCAAAGTCCCCACCATCTCGCGGAGAACGCGAAAAGGGTGGGGCACCCGCTTTTCGCACGGGCTAGGTTTTGGCTTTGGCTTTGAGTTTGACGTGGCCGTTGGCGAGTTCGACGGAGTATTCGACGTTGTCGCAGTGGTACTGCTGGCGGATCTGTTCGGTTTTTCTCTGGACGAACTCCGTGAAGGAGTCGAAGTTGCCCGAGACTTTCTCGCCGGCTTTCTTTTTAGCCGCGACCAGAACGTTATAAAGCCGCTCGACTTGCTCGCGCTCGGTCTGATCGACAGTGTGCAAGGTGAAGTGTGGCGAGGAATCGGCGCCTGCAGCAGCTGCCGCGGCAGCATGGCTCACGCCATAGACCGGGTGGTGCGCCGACTTGTGTTCGTCTTCCGCGACCCGAACTCCCTGAACCGAAAGCAAAGCATCCTGGGGACGGCGGTAGCCTTCCTCGCGGATGCGGGACTTCTTGCGCCACAGGTCGCTGTAAATGGCGTAGCGCTGGGCCATCTCGTTGTAGCGGTAGCGCTGGGAGAAGTTCATGCGGCCGCCGTCGGAAAACTTGCGCAGCAGGCTCAGCACCTTCCACTCGATGTCGGAGGGCGGACGCTTGGTCGGGTTGCTGAAGAAGATCTCGTACTCGATTTTTAGGCGGCGCAGTTGCGAGTCGAGAAGATTCAGTTCCTCGTCGGTGGTCACAGGTGTCTCCAAGCACAGTGTAGTGACCCGGAGGGGCGAGGACGAGGTACCCGTGGGTCACTAAGGGGCATGGGACGAAAGTAAGGGGGAAGAGAGCTTCTAGCTGCTAGCTTCTAGCTATTTCGACCCGTGCATCTTGGGCCGAAAAGACATCGTGTCTAGCGGCGTGATGGGAATTCGTGGCGGTACTGGGTTGGCTAGAAGCTTAGGAGCTAGAAGCTAGGAGCTTATTTCCCCGAATTCGAGGCCATTTTCTTGACCATGGCGAGAACCAGTTTGCGGTCGCTGTCGTTCAGGCTGGTGGAGTAGCGGCGGATCTGGCTGAGGAATCGGACTTCGTCGTCGGAGAGTTGGGGCAGTCCCTTGGAACCGTTGCTGTGCCCGGGTTCGGCAAAAAACTGTGACAGCGGGAGTTCCATGGCGCCGGCGATCTTGGAGAGCGTGTCGAGCGATGGAATGGTGTGGCCGTTTTCGACGCGCGACAGGTAGCATCGCAGGAGGCCGGTTCGCTTCTCGATGTCGCCTTGAGACATACCTTTCTGGAGCCGGTAGTTGCGGATCGTCTCGCCGATATTCATTGTGGGGAGCATTTCAGGATGGGTCATAGTAACCAGATCAGCACCTTCTGGCAAGTGGGAAATTCGTGCCATGCAGCGGACATTAGTGCCATACGAAAATCGAATGGCATCGAACCGCAATTCATGAAGTGTAAGGGCTTTGCTTGCACGGCGTACAAGAAATGAATTCAGCCGAAAGCCGTGTCCGACAGGCCTTCTCGGGCCATCTTGATTTCGCTGCTATTTCTTCAGTGTCATGGCAAGGAAACCGACAATGCGTTTCCACGCGTCGGCGGTGTCTTCGGCGCGATATCCGTCTTTGTTGTTGGGATTTTCGAAGCCGTGGCCGGCGTCGTCGTAGATCTTAATATCGATTTTCTTGCCGAGCTGCTTCAACGCCTGCTCAAACTTGTGCACGTCGTCGGGGGTGATGCCGCGGTCCTGGGCGCCGAACAGGCCGAGGATGGGTGCGTTGATTTTCTTCAGCGCCTCGGTGTCCGTTGCGAGGTGGCCGTAGTTGATTACGGTGGCGGCCAAGGTTGGTTCCTGCAGCGCGACGTCGAGCGCGTAGCCGCCGCCCATGCACCATCCGATGGAGCCGATGCGGTCTGGCTTGACGTTGGGTTGCGACTTAAGGAGCTCCACGGCAGCGTGCAGGTCGCGTTTGGCACGGTCTTCGGGCACTCCACGCATGATCTCGTGCGCCTCATCTGGCGTGGTGGCGACTTTGCCTCGGTAGAGATCGACGGCGAGCGTGATGTAGCCCTGGTCCGCGAGTTTCGAGGCTTGATCTTTGACCCAGTCGTTCAGACCCCACCATTCGTGAATCACCACCAGCGCCGGGAATGGGCCTTTGCCTGGCGGAGCGTAGAGAACGCCTTGCACGGTTTCGTCGCCACTTTTGTAGGAAACGGACTTGCCGTCGGCGGCGAAACTAGTGACAGCCAATAGAAGAACGATCCCAACCGCGCAAAGTGTTTTCATAAATTTCCATTCTCATGAAGGTATCGACCTAAGATCAAGATCCCGAACAGGAAATCGATCAGGAGCCCGCGCACTCCCATGCCAAGAAACCAATTCCACCGCGTCCCGATCGCTAGACATGCTATATCGACAATAAGCCAGACCAAGAAAACACGAAGGAGCAGTCTCTGGGTGTTCACAAAGATAGCTCCATGTACAGAGCTCCGGCGATCGGGTTCGTGCAATAGGGGGCGATCTCTCGGAACCCGATCTTGCGGTACATTGCGACTGCATCTTTCATTACCGGTTCGACGGTGTCGAGACGCATGCGCTGGTAGCCGATCTGGCGGGCTTCGGTGATGATGCGGTCGGCCAGGGTGCGGCCTAAACTCTTGCCGCGAAAATTTGGACGCAGGTAGAGGCGCTTCATCTCGCAGATGCCGGGCTCGAGCGGGTGGAGCGCGGCGCAACCGGCGAGTTGACCTTCGAACTCGGCTAGCAGCAGGCGGCCTGCGGGTGGGGCGTAGTCGCCGGGGAGTGCAGCGAGTTCTTTATCGAAATTCTGGAAGCAGAGGCTGAAGCCCAGGGACTGGGCGTATTCGAGGAAGAGTTCGCGGGCTTGGGCGATCTGCCTGGCGGATTCGGCTTGAGCAAATGCAAAACCCTTTACCACGGAGGACACAGAGGAATCTGGAGGAATTGGATGTTCGGCTTTCATTTTCCTCTGTGTCCTCAGTGTCCTCTGTGGTTAAGATTTTGACTATCCCATCAGCATGCCGCCGTTTACGTTCATGACGTGGCCCGTGATGTAGGACGCGTCGTCGGAGGCGAGGAACGCTACCGCGCTGGCTACGTCTTCTGGAGATCCGACTCGAGCTAGGGGAATTTGTTTGACAGCGGCCTGCTTGAATTCGTCGCTCAGGACGGCGGTCATGGCGGTTTCGATGAAGCCGGGGGCGACGGCGTTGCTTGTAATGTTGCGCGAGCCGACTTCGCGGGCGATGGCCATGGTGAGGCCGATGAGTCCGGCTTTGGAGGCGGAGTAGTTGGCCTGGCCGGCCTGGCCCATCTGGCCGAAGATGCTGGTGATGTTGATGATGCGTCCCCAGCGCTGTTTGAGCATGGAGCTGATGACGGCCTGAATACAAAGATAAGCGGAGGTGAGGTTGGTTTGGAGGACGGCGTCCCAGTCAGCGCGCTTCATGCGCATTACCAACTGGTCGCGGGTGATGCCGGCGTTGTTGACCAGGATATCGATTTTGCCGAACTGGGCGATGGCGGCTTTCACGGTGGCCTTGACCTGGTCTTCGTCGGCGACGTCGAGGGCGAAGGCGGCGGCTTTGCCACCGGCGGCCGTAATTTCTGCGACCAGTTCGTTGAGTTTTTCCTGATTACGGGCGGCTGCGGCTACGGTGGCGCCGTCTTTGGCGAGGCGCAGGGCGCAGGTGCGTCCGATGCCTTGCGATGCGCCGGTGACCAGGGCCACTCGTCCGGTAAGAGACATTGATGAGTTCTCCCGACTGCTGGGTTGAACGGATGCGGAACGCTGAATTATACGCGTTGGGGCGCAGGCAGAGAATCGAGTGACGAATTGGGAACTGGGGTCCGTTTCTTGAGTCTCTGCGAAACTTTGTGGACAGAGAAAAGCTTTTGACCGCAGAGAACGCAGAGAAGAGCCGCTGAGTGCGCTGAGGAGATCATAAGGCCAAAGGGCGACCGACGAATCGCATTGCTATTCCACAAGGACGCCAAGTAACATTCCAGCACTCATGCCTCAGACTGTGACCAATGAAGTGATTGTGATGCCTGATCCTTCCAAGCGGAATTCATCCGCGAGTTCATCAACGGCCGATGCGGGTTCCACCGGGTCCGGGCACCGCTCGACGCAGAGGGCTTCGGCTGCCGAGCCTGTGGCGCCGCCCGAAAAGGCTTCGTCTGACGCGCCTTCGACTGAGGTGTTTGCGGTGTTCGGCGTCGAGCCCGAGATCCAGGCTTATGCGATGGCCAAGTATTCGCGGTCGTCGCTTTCGATGAAGGAGTCGCTGCGGGAGATCAGCACGCAGAAGGCGGAGAAATTTCTTAATACGTTTTATTTTCAGTATGGGCACCGGTCGATCGCGGACCTGGCTCATATTGCGCTGGCGGTGGAACGGCTGTCGATTCTGGCGGCCATCGAAGTTGCCGACGAGCAGCGGTGGGATGGACAGGAGCGGTCGACGCGCTATCAGGATTTCAAGAAGAGTGGATATCACACGCCGGATTTCGGCGCGGATGATGAAGCGTGGAAACTTTATCGCGAGACGCTGGATTTTCTGTTCGCCGAGTACGAGGCGCTTTCGGCGCACATGACCGGGTACCTGATCAGCATCACGCCGAAGCCCGCCGACATGAAGCAGGAGGCGTACGAGCGGACATTGAAGGCGCGGGCGTTTGACATCACTCGGTATCTGCTGCCGCTGGCGACCAATACTTCTCTGGGCGAGATCGTGAATGCGCGCACGCTGGAGACGCAGGTGGCGCATTTGCTGTCGCATACGCATCGGGAAGTGCGGACGCTGGGCGAGTCTCTGAAGAAGGCGGCGACCGGGGCGGCTTATAACGTCAACGCGGAGTCGTCGCGCGATCTGGTGGAGAAGATTCGGGCGGTGAATCCGGAGTTGGGGGCGCGGGCCGAGCAGGAGTTGCTGCACGAGGTACGGGTGGCGCCGACTTTGGTGAAGTATGCGGATCCGAATGAATATGAGATGGCGACGCGGCGCGACTTGCGACAGGCGGCGCGGGAGTTGATGGCCGACGAGCCACTGGCGCCGTCGAAGGCGATCGTCGATTTGCTCGATGAAGAGCCGCTCGAAGTGGAGATCGCCACGACGCTGCTCTATGAGCATTGTCACCATTCTTATCGGCAGGTGCGGCAGGCGCTGCAGGTCTCGGGCGAGAGATTCAGGCGAGAGATCATCGACCTGGGGCTGCGGCATCGCGGCAAGCATGATGAGATGCTGCGCGGATTCCGCGCGGGGCAGCAGTTTCGCTTCGACATTCTCATGGATACAGGCGGGTTTCGCGATATGCACCGGCACCGGCGGTGCATTCAGGTGATGCAGGGATTTACCACGCAGCATGGGTACGAGATGCTGCTCGACGTGGAAGATGCCGGGGTGCGCGGACGGTTCGATGCGGCCATGCGGCGGGTGCAGACGGCAGTGGAGAATCTGGCTTCGCGCAAGTCGCCTGAGGCGGAGGAGAATTCGCAGTACGCGATCCCGCTGGCCTTTCGCAAGCGGGCGCTGTTCAAGATGGATTTTGCCGAGGCGGTTTACATTTCGGAGTTGCGGACTACGCCGGCGGGGCATGTTTCTTATCGCAACGTGGCTTATGGGATGTATGAGGCGGTGGCGAGGAAGTATCCGGCGCTGGCGAAGTATTTCCGCGTGCATGATGTGACGGCGCCCGTGGATTTGCTGCAGAGGTAGACAGTTGCGGAGTTTCACTTCTCCCCTTGTCATCCTGAGGCAGGCGGAGTTCTCGGCGAAGCCGATGACTCCCAACGAAGGACCTCTGTACTTGGCTGGCTCCACCACCGCTGCCGACGATTCCATAGGTCCTTCGGCCCGCAAAGAACGCGGACCTCAGGATGACAATCCAAGTCGGATTGCCCAATTCGGAACGTTATTCACAACATTTTCCGCAATTCGCCTTTTCTTCGCTTCAATCTGTATGTATAATCCGGCCAGATTAGATTTCATTTAGGTCGGCACTCTTAAAAGGAGCCACTCCATGGCGGATGAACGGGGCAAGGCGATTGAACTGGCGGTTGCGCAGATTGAAAAGCAGTTTGGCAAGGGCTCGATCATGCGGTTGGGGTCGAAGGAAGCGATCGTGCCGATCGCGGTGATTCCGACGGGGTCGATCTCATTCGACGCGGCCTTAGGCGTGGGCGGGTTTCCGCGGGGGCGCGTGGTGGAGGTGTTCGGGCCGGAGTCTTCGGGCAAAACCACGATTACGCTGCAGGTGATTGCCGAGGCGCAGAAGATCGGCGGCATGGCTGCGTTTGTGGACGCCGAGCACGCGCTTGATCCCGGCTATGCCAAGAAGCTGGGCGTGGACGTCGACAACCTGCTGGTCTCGCAGCCCGACTACGGCGAGCAGGCGCTGGAGATTACGGAGGCGCTGGTGCGCTCGAACGCGATCGACGTGCTGGTGGTGGATTCGGTGGCGGCGCTCGTGCCCAAAGCCGAACTGGACGGCGAAATGGGCGACAGCCACATGGGGTTGCAGGCGCGGCTGATGTCGCAGGCGCTGCGCAAGCTGACGGGGACGGTTTCCAAGTCGCGGACGTGCCTGATCTTCATCAACCAGATTCGCGAAAAGATTGGCGTGATGTTTGGCAATCCGGAAACGACCACCGGCGGACGGGCACTGAAGTTTTATTCTTCGGTGCGCGTGGATATTCGGCGCATTGCTGCGATCAAGGAAGGTGATGTGGTCACCGGCTCGCGGACGAGGGTGAAGGTGGTGAAGAACAAAGTCGCAGCGCCATTTCGCGAGGCGGAGTTCGACATCCTTTATGGTGAGGGCATTTCGCGGGAAGGCGATCTGATCGACCTCGCTTCGAACAACAACATCGTCGAAAAATCCGGGTCGTGGTACAGCTACAAAGGCGAGCGCATTGGCCAGGGACGCGAGAATGCCCGCCAGTTCCTGAAAGACAACAAGGATGTGATGGCGAAGCTGGACGCCGAGGTGCGCAAGGCGCTGGGACTGACACAAGGGCCGGCGCAACCGGTGGCCGCGCCAGCGTCACAGGCTCCAACCGGCGCTCGAGTGACCACCATGCCCACCGCAGCCGAGCCGGTGAAGGCGCCGATTGTGGCGGCAAGGCGCTGAGTTCGTTGCCTCCGGGCGCGGCAATTTTTGTGCTGCGCCCGGGTCTCCCCAAATTCTTCGACTGAACGTTCCGACTCCCTGATTGCCATTGTTACTCTCACCCGCATAAAATCTCCTATTGCTTCTCTTTGCTCCAAAGAGCTGAACCCACGGCCTTCCTGCGAGGACGATTGAATAAGGGCATCGCGGTTTATCCCGGTTCGTTTGATCCGCCCACCAACGGGCACCTCGATTTGATTGAGCGGGGCAGCAAGATGTTCGAACAGCTGGTGGTTGCGATTCTGCGCAATTCGGAGAAGACTCCGATGTTCAGCCTGGGGGAGCGGCTGGAGATGCTGCGACAGCTCACGGCTGATTGGAGCAATGTTCGCATCGACACGTTTGATGGTTTGATGGTGGAATACGCCAAATCGATTGATGCGATGTGTGTGTTGCGCGGCATTCGTGCCATCAGCGATTACGAATACGAGCTGCAGATGGCGCTGATGAACCGCAAGCTCGAACCAACGCTCGAAACGGTCTTCATGATGCCGGCCGTCAAATATTCTTATGTAAGTTCGCGGCTGGTGCGCGAGGTGGCGCAGGCCGGGGGGCCGGTGAAAGATCTCGTCCCTGACGCGGTGGAACAGAAGCTGCGGGAAAAATTGGATCCCGCATACAAACTTCGGGACCCGGAAATCATCGAAGTCCCGAGAAAAAGGAAGAAGAAGGCATGACCACGGCAACCACGGAAGCTCTGAGACTTACGGAACGAATCAACCGCATCGAACCCTCCGCCACCATGGCGGTGGTGGCCGAGGCGGACAAACTGCGGCAGCAGGGAATCGACGTGGTCGATTTTGGCGCGGGGGAGCCGCATTTCGCGACGCCGCAGCATATCAAGGACGCTGGCATTGCCGCGATTCAGGGGAACTTCACGAAATACACCGCGGTGGCAGGCACGGCCGAACTGCGCGATGCGATCGCGCACCGCCATAACGTGGATTTTGATTCGGACTACCGCCGTGAGGAAGTGATTGCCTCGACCGGGGGGAAGCATGCGCTGTTCAATGCCATTCAGGTGTTGGTGGATCACGGCGACGAAGTGATTCTGCCGGTGCCGTACTGGGTGTCGTTCAAAGACATTATTCGCTACGCTGGCGGGAATTGCGTTCTGCTGGAATCGGACGAGACGCAGGGCTTTCGTGTGACGGCGGAGATGGTCGCTCAACTGATCACGCCGCGGACCAAGGCGATTATCCTCAACTCACCGTCGAATCCCTCGGGCGCGGTGATGAGCCCGGAAGATATGACCGAGGTCATCCGCCTGGCGCACCAGCGCGGCATTTGGGTGCTGTCGGACGAGTGCTACGTTTACCTGAACTACACAGGGAAGAATTTCTCCGTGGGATCGCTGCGAGAATACAAGGAGCGTTTCGTGGTGCTGGGCTCGCTCTCGAAAACCTATGCCATGACGGGATGGCGGCTGGGATATGCGCTAGCGCCGGCGGCGGTGGTGAGCGCGATGGCGAAACTGCAAAGCCAGTCGACTTCGAATCCGACTTCGATTGTGCAGAAAGCCGCCGTGGCCGCGCTGAAGGGACCGCAGGAGTGTGTTGAAGAGATGCGACGTGAATATATCCAACTGCGCGACAATGTGGTGAAGGGGTTGCGCGCAATTCCGGGCGTGAAGTGCACGCTGCCGGAAGGTGCGTTCTATGCCTATCCGAATATTTCGTCGTTTCTGGGGCGGGGCGGGCTGAAGTCGGCTTCAGACGTGGCCGGGCGGCTGTTGCGTGAGGCGCACGTGGCCACGGTTCCGGGTGAAGGATTCGGAACGAGCGAGCACATTCGCGTGTCGTATGCCACGTCGAAGGCTGAGTTAGATCGCGGCCTGGAGCGCATGCGGAAATTCTTTGCGGCAGTGTAACGCCGGACTAATTGTTGTTGTGGATGATCAGGTTCGGCAGAGGCCGTTCCATTTGCGAGCGGTCTTTTTTGTGGGCGAAAGTTTGGCATGGGGAATCTTTATCCATTGCTGATGCTTCCGGGATTTGATCCGCGCCCGTGGGGCACGCAGGACTTGTCGCCGATTTACCCCAACCACAAGTTCGAAGAGAAGATCGGCGAGGCCTGGCTGAGCGGGGACGATTGCAAAGTTGCGAATGGGCCGCTCACCGGGAAAACGCTCTCGCAGTTGAGCGAAGAGTATAAACGCGAACTGGTGGGCGACGCGGCGCGCGATCCCAAGCGGTTTCCATTGCTGCTGAAATTTCTTTTCCCACATGAGAAGCTGTCCGTGCAGGTGCATCCCGACGACGTGCAGGCACAGCGTGTGGGCCAGCCGTGGGGGAAGACCGAGTGCTGGTACATTGCGCACGCGAAGCCGGGGGCGCAGATTGCGTTGGGCTTGAAGCCTGGTGTCACTGTGCAGCTGTTGGAAGAGGCGATACAGCAGAAGCGCGCGGAAGAAGTTCTCAACTGGATCAATGTGTATGCGGGTGACATGATCTATGTGGCGGGCGGTACGGTGCACACGCTGGGGCCGGGATCGGTCGTGGTGGAAACCCAGCAGCAGTCCGATACGACGTATCGCTTGTATGATTACGGGCGTCCGCGGGAGCTGCACCTGAAAGATGGTATGGCGGCGGTGAAGGAGAAAGTGAAGTCGGGCAAAGTGGTGCGTCCGGCGCCGCTCGAGATTGGGAGTGGACCGGGCAAGGTGCGCTACGCTCCCCTTGTGACGGCACCGTACTTCGTGGTCGAGATGTTTGAGGCAAAGGAACCAGTGTTCGCCGTGACCCGAGATGATTCAGACAAAAGCTCCGTTCAGATACTGGTCGCGACAGAAGGTTGCGGGGTGGTCGACGCACCTGGTACCGAGGCAGTCACGATGGCTAAAGGCGACGCCGTTGTTATTCCTGCATGCGTCGAAGAATTCGCAGTGCGTCCGCAGTGGACGCTGGAATATTTGCGGGCTTATGTGCCTGGAAGGCCGCATCCGGAGCCGGAGACGAGAATGTAGTTGGGTTTACCGTCGGCTTTGAATTTTGGTGTGTGAAAATCCTTGGCGAAGAACTTAAATTTCTATCCCGTAATTCTGGCTGGAGGGCGCGGCACGCGCTTCTGGCCGCTGAGCCGCAGAAAGCTGGCGAAACAGTTGCTGGCGCTCGACGGCAAGCAGACGATGATTCAGCAGACCGTGGCGCGACTGCTGCCGATGGCGCTGGCGAAAAAGTTTTGGATTATCACCAACGAAGATCTGCGGCTCGCAATCTTGAAGCAACTTCCGAAGCTGCCGAAGGATCAGGTGCTGGCCGAACCGGTGGGGCGGAATACGGCTCCCGCCATTGGGCTGGCTGCGTTTCTGCTCTTGCGGGAGAATCCGGACGCAGTGATTGGCATGTTCCCGTCCGATCACGTGATTGGCGATGAGGAGCGCTATCGCGAGACTCTGGGGCGTGGGATTGAGATCGCGGCGAGCGGCCCGAATATCCTAGTGCTGGGCATACCGCCGAACCGCGCGGAAACTGGGTATGGGTATATTGAGGCGGAGGGGGGACGTACGTTTGCGGGCGAGGCACTGCGCGTGCGGCGATTCACCGAGAAGCCGGACGCGAAGAAGGCAGCGGAATTTGTGGCTGCCGGGAGTTACTTCTGGAACAGCGGAATATTCTTGTGGAGTGCGCGCACGCTAACCGATGCGCTGCGGGAACATCTGCCGAAGACCGCGTCGCTGCTGGAAGAAATCGCTGCGACATTTGGCACGCGCAAGTTTGCGGCTACTTTTCGCAAGCTGTATCCCAAGTGCGAAAACATCAGCGTGGACTATGCGGTACTGGAGCCGCGTTCGGCGAAGGGTGAACAGGCGGGAAACATTTTCTGCCTGCCGGCGGATTTTGGCTGGAACGATCTGGGTTCATGGACGGCGCTGCACGAGCACCACACCGCCAAGAGCAATCCGCCGGAAGGCAATCTGGTGGCTGCTTCCGGCGTTTGTCTGATGAATGCGCGGGGCAACTATATTCATTCTCCGGGAAAGTTTGTGGCGGCGGTGGGTGTGAGTGATCTGGTGGTGGTGGAGACTGCGGATGCGCTGCTGATCACTACCCGCCAGCACGCGCAGGATGTGGGCAAGGTTGTGAAGTATCTCGACGAGAAGAAGATGCACAAGCTGGTGTAGGGGAGAAAGTGGCTAGTGACTAGTGATTAGTGACTAGTTAATATGGGCCACGATGCGCCTTTTCCAAATCACCAGCCACGAATCACTAATCACTAGCCACTGAATGACCATGGCGCAAGAGATCAAATTCGGAACCGACGGCTGGCGTGGAGTCATTGCCGACGACTTCACGTTCGAGAACGTGCGCCGGGTGGCGGGGGCGATCGCGTCGTACGTTCTGAAATACGAAGAGGCGCAGCGCGGGGTGTTTATCGGGTATGACACGCGCTTTGAGTCGCCTCAAGCGGCGCGCATCGTCGCCGAAGTAATCGCGGCTGCGGGGATTCCGGTGAAACTGGCCAACGATTACACGCCCACGCCGGCGGTTTCTTATGCAGTGAAACATCAGGGCGCGGCGGGCGGCGTAATGGTTACCTCGAGCCACAATCCGTGGAACTGGAACGGAGTGAAATTCAAGGGCAAGTTCGGGGGATCGGCTACGCCTGCGATCATGAAGAAGATTGAGGAAGAACTCGCCGCGAATGCCGCTCCGAAAGGGAGCAAGGCTGCGATCGAGGAAGTTGATCTGAAGAAGGCATACGTCGCAGCGGTTTGCGGGTTTGCCGATATGGACCTCATTGCGAAAACAAAGTTCAAGTTTGCCGTGGATTCAATGTATGGTTCTGGGCGCGGCGTTCTGCCTGGAATATTTGCCGAGCGCGGGGTGCAGCACGTGGCGATCCGGCAGGAAGTGAACCCGCTGTTTCCGGGGATAAATCCCGAACCGATTGAGCCGAATACTGCGATGTTGCAGCAGACGGTGGTGCGCGAAAAGTGCGACGCTGGGCTGGCCACCGACGGGGACGCGGACCGCATTGGTGCGGCGGCGGAGGATGGCAGCTTCGTAGACTCGCACAAGATTTTTTGCGTGCTGTTGCGCTGGCTTCTGGAGCGCAAGAAATGGCCGGGGGACGTGGTGCGCGCGTTTAATACGACGCGCATGCTGGACCGTATCGCAGCGAAGTACGGACGCAGGCTGCACGAGACGTCCATCGGATTTAAATATATTGCCGATCTGATGATGGAGAACGAAATTCTGATTGGAGGAGAAGAGTCGGGCGGCATTGGGTACTCGCGTTTTTTGCCCGAGCGCGATGGCGTGCTGAACTGCCTGCTGCTGGCCAATGTGATGGCGGAGGAAGGGAAGCCGCTGGGGCAGTTGGTGGCGGACCTGCAGCGCGAGTTTGGTCCGCATTATTACGGGCGGCGCGATCTGCGCATTTCTGAAGAGATGAAGCAGAATGCTATTCAGCGCGCGCGGGCGGATGGAACACAGGTTCTTGGACGTTACCGGGTGCTCAAGAAAGAAAATAAAGACGGGGTAAAGTTTTTTCTCGATGCGCCGGTCAACGGGAATGGAGCGGAAGCGTGGGTGTTGTTCCGTGCTTCTGGGACGGAGCCGCTGCTGCGGCTTTACACTGAGGCATCTTCGCCGGACCTGGTCAGCGAACTGCTGACCACGGGCGAGAGCTTCGTGAGAGACAAGGGCTAGCACAGAGTTAAAGATCGATAGTTCCAGATCATGGCAGACGACCCTAATCCGGTACAGGCCGATTCGCCTGAGGCGCTCCGCTATAACCGCATCCGGCGGTGGCTGGGCGTCACCGACTTTATCGTGGGGTTCGCGTTCCTGATTATTTTGCTGGTCACGCGATGGTCAGACTTGCTGCGGGACTTGGCTTACCGGCTGGGATTTCAGAGTTATTCCCTTTCACTGTTCATGTACCTGCTGCTGTTGCTGGCCATCAGCAAGGCGCTGGGGATTGGGCTCGATTACTACGGCTACTCTCTGGAGCGAAGATTCAAGCTGTCGACGCAGAGATTCCGGTCGTGGGCCTGGGATGAGGTCAAGAGCTTTCTGGTCGGACTGGTGCTGGGGACAGTAGTGGTGGAAATTTTGTATTTCACTTTGCGGCAGTGGCCGCAGCATTGGTGGATACTGGCTTGGGCGTTGTTCATGGGACTGTTCGTCCTTCTGGCGCAACTTGCGCCGGTGGTTCTGTTTCCCATCTTCTACAAGTTCGAGCCGCTGGATGACGAAGACCTGCGGCGTCGCTTGGTGGTGTTGAGCGAGCGTGCGGGAACGCGAGTGCGCGGCGTCTACCGCTGGAAGCTTTCGGAAAAGAGTAAGAAGGCGAATGCTGCTCTGACCGGGCTGGGCGCGACCCGCCGCATCATTCTGGCAGACACGCTGCTCGACAATTACACCCAGGATGAGATCGAAGCGGTGCTGGCGCACGAACTTGGGCACCATGTGCATCGTCACATTTTGAAGAGCATTTTTGTGCAGGCTGCGATTACGCTGCTCGGCTTCTGGGCGGCCAACTGGACCCTGCACTATGCAGTGGACCAGCACATGTTTGAGGAATTGTCGGACTTCGCCAACCTGCCGCTGCTGGCGCTGGTTTCGGTTGTGTTGTCATTTGTGCTGATGCCGGCCCTCAATGCGTATTCCCGGTTCAACGAGCGGCAGGCCGACCGGTATGCATTCGAATCCATCGCTAGCGTTGAGCCATTCATTTCCTCGATGAACAAGCTGGCGGAGCAGAACCTGGCGGAGCGGATGCCGTCAAAGTGGGTGGAATGGTTTTTCCATTCGCATCCTGCGATCTCGAGGCGCCTGGCAGCGGCGAAGGAATGGGGCCGAAAGCACAACCTGGATCCGCAGGTTTGAAGTGCTTCGGTCAGCGCTTGCGCAGGATCTCGATCACGCGTTGCAGGTCTTCTTCGGTGTCAACTCCCACGCTGTCGTGCGGAGTCTCGCCGACAAAGATCGGGATTCCATTTTCCAGAAAGCGCAACTGCTCCAGGCGCTCGCTTTTTTCCAGGGAGGATTCGGGCAATTGGACAAAACGGTCTAGAGCGGGCTTGCGATAGGCATAGAGACCCAGGTGCTTAAAATACCGCGGGCGTGTGCCGTCGCGATCGAAGGGGATGGTGGCGCGGGAGAAATAGAGGGCGCGGCCGTTGAGGTCCGTCACGACTTTCACGGCATTCGGGTTGGGAATGTCGACCTGGGCGGCGGGAGTCATCAGCGTGCCGACCTGAGCTTCGGGATTTTGCATGACCTGCAGCAGGGTCGCGATGTGCTCGGGGACTGTGAGCGGCTCGTCGCCCTGAACGTTGATGTAGACATCGGCCGGCTCGCGACCCGACACTTCGTGTAAGCGTTCGGTACCACTGCGGTGTGCAGCCGAAGTCATCTGCGCTTTCCAGCCGCGTTGGCGGCAGACCTGCATGATTACATCGGAGTCCGTGGCGATAATGACGTCCGCGAGCAAGGGCGAAGAACGCACGGCTTCGTAGACCACGCCAATCAACGGCTTGCCCGCGATTTCGCGCAGCATCTTGCGGGGCAGACGGGTGGAAGCCAAACGGGCAGGAATGACAGCGATCGCTTTCATGGACTTTCCGGTCATGGTGGACTATAGCGCGGCGATCATGACGCAAGGTAGTGTCTCAGTTGCCGCCGAACCTGTCGAGCTTCGCTCGACTGACAGCGGAAGGGCGGCTGTCGGCACATGCTATGTTTGACCTATTCCGCGGGCGAACTTAGAATTGAGGATTGGACGTAAGTTTCGATGGTTTCTTGCGTTCATGCTGCGAGTGCCGGGGCCGTACCGGCGGCAAGGTTCCCTTCGCACATCCTTCCCGATTTGCAGCCAAGTGGCGGTGTAGCTCAGGTGGCTAGAGCGACGGTCTCATAACGCGCCTGTTTTCAATGAGTTACAGTCTCTTCAATCACTTACAGTCGGATCGGTTTCCGCCGAATACGAGAGATTTCGGCCATTCGAGACGTGCCGAAATCTGCCGTAGTGCGATCATGCGATGCCATGTGCGATGAAAACATTCCGTCACTTCCACTCGACTTGCATTAAGAGTCGGGAGACACTGACTCATGCGAGGACGAAGATTGCAAGTCCGCAACAGAAGAGGAAAAGGAACAAGACCGCACCGCCCGCGTGAAATTGACTGCCCCGGAATCGGAAAAGTGCAGATTGGCGCCGTTGATAAATCGTCAGGTCGGCCCATGGGACGTTGTCCAGATTGTCCGACGCACCCTTTGTAGCAAAATCAAACCGTAGGATGTTAACAACCAACCCTTCACTTCCCGCGTCTTATCAGCTTCTCAATCCAATCTTCAACGTCTGCTTTGCGAAACCTCACAGCCTTGCCGATACGCAACACCGGCAATGGGTGCTCTCGCGTATCACCTGACCGGGTGCGGGCCTTTGCCAACTCGTACACTTGGTGCTTGCTGATCCTCAGGAACGCGGCTACTTCATCAACCGTAAGAATTTCCATGACCAAATTGTAACCAACCTCGGGTACGCTGCTTTCACCTTCTGGGCCTTCTCGCAGGTGAACTTTTTCCAGCGAGAGGATGTCTGAGTTTTTTCTTCCGAGGTGCTTGATGAAACTCTGTCACCCACTCACCCTCTGCATTCTTCTCAACAGGCACGATCACTGACAGAAAAAGAAGCAAGCGACCACGATGCCGATTTCATTGTTCACACAGCATTGCCTGTATTTGTGTCGTCCCTTACCTTTTGGACTGGATTACGCGACACCTCCTCAATCGGGAGTGGTTCTTCGAGCAGCGTGACGGCAATTGCCGCCTGATGGCACCTTTCGCGGTTCAACTCTCGAAAACCGCACCGATTTGGGGTCGTGCGGTCGCACCGATTGCAGAATGGGTCGCTCGTGCTTTCTGGTCAACCATCCGCAAACCCGATGCTCGGTTCGCCACAAGACTGACCCAAGGCAACAAGCGACAAGCAAGAGGTGCGCCGCCTTGTCCTGCTCCACCCACACCGGGACCGCAAACGCTTTGTCGGGGGTGCGGCAAGAACATCACAGCTGGACGCATGTAGTGTGCACAATGTTCAATAGAAGGAGCTACTGAACGGCTCGCCGACGCGGCTCGGCTTGGGCGGGCAGCGGCGCAAACTCCGGAAGCTTTGGCCAAACAAGCGGGCTCGCAACGCCGCCATGCCAATGCGCGCTCGTCATGGAATCCGTCCAGCCAACCAGCTTGGCTTACTGCCGAATTGTTCTCGCAGAAAATCCAGCCTCTACTCGCCGGTGTCTCGACATCTGTCATTCGATCACGGATTGGAGTGTCCCGGTGGTATGCAAGCCGGATTCGACAAGGCTACCGACCGCATCCACGGTGCTGGGAGATCCTAGCGAGATTAGTTGGAGTTCCGTCGGCCAGTGCGCCCCTGTAAATCGACATTTTCCCAATCAAAGCGTGCCTGGCGGACCCGTGCACACGTGCAAGAATTCAATGCTGGGGGCGAAATCGATAGCCGTACAATTAAGCCAATGCCGACTCTGTTTGAATGGAAGCGTTATTGGTGTCCTCGCGACAAAAGCGTTAGTCTTTCCGACCGCGGATTTCTAGCGGACCCCGATACCGAGTGGGGGAAGCTCGCTAACGCCGATCTGGTCGAGTTCGACAAAATGGCCGCCACATCATGCCTTGCTCTACTTGGTGAGCCGGGAATTGGAAAGACGCTTGCCCTAGAGCGCGAGATCCTTACCTTTGAGAAGCCCATCGTTGATGCGGGTGGAAAACTGATCCGGTTGGACCTTCGTTCGTTTGGAAGTGAAGACCGCCTCTTCAATGCACTTTTCGGAAGTCCGGAGTTTGAGCAATGGCGCAACGGTAACTACGTCTTACATCTGTTCTTGGATAGCCTCGATGAGTGTCTCCTACGCATCGATAACGTCGCCGCTCTATTGGCTGACGAGCTTCCAAAGCAGCCTGTTGAGCGTTTGCGGCTGCGAATTGCGTGCCGTACCGCACCTTGGCCAATGATTCTGGAGAGATCACTCCTGCAGTTGTTCGGAGTAAACACTTTTGGGGCTTATGAGTTGGTGCCACTCCGGCGGAAGGACGTAAGACTTGCGGCAGAACAAAGCGGAATCGAGAGGACAGATTCGTTTCTTGATCGCATTGAAGATCTCTCTGTTACTTCGTTAGCTATAAAACCAGTAACGCTGAACTTCCTGATAAACACGTATCTCCGAGACGGGGATCTTCCTCCCAACCAAATAGAGCTCTACGAGAAAGGATGCAGGATCCTCTGTGGAGAACCTAGTGTAAGTCGCCAAGGGTCGGGCCGAATCGGCCGCCTGACACCGGAACAAAGGCTAGCCATTGCGTCACGAATTGCGGGGGTCACTCAGTTCGCTAACAAGTACGCTGTTTGGACAGGGAGCGAAGCAGATCGATTGCCGGAAGAAGATGTGCTCATCGGGGAGCTTGTGGGAGACAAGGAATTCAGCCCTAACGAATTTACTGTATCGGCGGATTCAGTTCGTGAAGTGCTGGACACAGGACTCTTTTCGTCACGCGGTCAGAATCGGATTGGATGGGCCCATCAAACGTACGCAGAGTTCTTGGCGGCGCGGTATTGCAAACGGCGTGAAATGCCGATCTCTCAACTTCGAAATCTGATAGTTCATCCTGCTCTTGGCGCTAAACGCCTTGTCCCACAAATGCGCGAGATCGCGGCCTGGATGTCAGTGATGATGCCAGAAGTGTTGGAAGTAGTGGCGAGCACAGATCCAGAGGCCCTGCTTGGAGCGGCTGCCGCGAGTCTTTCTGACAGGCAACGGCAGCTAGTTGTTGAATCCATATTGAAGCACAGCCAAGCTGGGCGTCTGTTCCATCTTCGTTTGGGAATGTACTGGCTTTACGGCAAGCTCCAACATCCTCAACTTCTTGAGCAGCTGCGAAGGTATTTGGCAGACACGTCGAACACTCTGGCTACTCGACACGTCGCCATTGACATAGGCCGAGCGTGTGACGCGGCAGAACTTGGTCCAGACCTAGCTCACATCGCGATGAATACATCTGAGGACACTTCGTTGCGGAAGTCTGCTGCCGCTGCAGCTGCCAGTATTGGGTCGGCGGAGGTGAGACGGCTCTTACGCCCTCTTGCGTTTGAACAAGCTGGGCCCGATCCCGATGATGAGCTGAAAGGCGCAGGGCTGACAGCTCTTTGGCCCGAACTGATCTCGGTAGCCGAGATACTTCCTCTACTGACGAATCCTAAGAACCCACAACTCAGCGGTTTGTACACATCTTTTCTAGCCAGTTTTCCTGACAAGATGTCTCCTACGGACTTGCATGCCGCATTAGATTGGTTCTCCAAGCAGCCATCCCGAGCCAGCATGTCGTTCCCTCTAGGTCAACTGATGGATAAGATCATATTGCTCGCTTGGGCCAATCTGGATTGGCCTGGAATCGCCGGGTGCCTAGCAGGTGCAATTCTATCCAGGGCAGTTTTTTACGATGAGCTGGTGAGTGGCACTGAAGGAGCGAGTTTCAGAGAGGAACTTGCGAGCGACCACGAGCATCGTAGAAGGATCCTCGAAGAGCTGTTGCCACGGCTGGGAGAGGTTCCCGAGTGGGGACTTTACCTAGCGATGCGCCTCATCAATGTCTCCGATTTCGACTGGCTGCTACAACGTGTCCTCAGCGGATGTTTCCAATCCTCTGCATTAGTCGACGCAAAGCTCGTTGGATTAGTCACCGATTCGACGAACCCCAATCAAATGCGTTCATTGTGGTCTGCGTGTCAATTAAACGAAAACCTCAATTCACAGTGCAGAGGCTTCTTTATGCCGGTCGCCTTAGATTCGGATGGCGCAAGAATGGCACGAGATAATCTGCGGCGAGAACAGGAAAAGGGAAAACCAAAGTTCCTTGATCCGACACCAGTTCAACGAATAGAGCGTGACCTTCATAAAATCGAACATGATCAAATTATGGAGGGCTGGTATCAACTCGTCTTCGACATGGGACTGAAACCGACCAGTACCCGCCCCAGCGACGAGATAGAGTCTGATTTAACCACCACCCCCGGTTGGCACACCGCAGATGCGAGCACAAGAGGACGCATTGTTACTGCCGCACGCCGCTACGTAGACGAAGCTGAACCTCAAAATGATAACTGGTTCCATACGTCCGGCACTCCATATTCTGCTCTAGTTGGGGTACCGGCCCTGGCTCTGTTGCTCAACGTCGCTGAAGATAATCTGCAAAGCGTTGCCATCAACTCTTGGCGCAAATGGATCCCTGCCTTGCTGCGCTTTCCTGTTTATGACTGGGAGAAAAAGAAAGAGAAACGACTGGTGAAAGCTGCTCTTCTTCAGAAAGCGTACTCACTCGTTCCCGAAGAAGTGATCGAGCGGATACAACAGGAAATAGATCAAAACAATGAACAGCACGGGGCTTTTCTAATCGCAACTGACATCGAAGGCTTATTAGATAGTGCCTTAGGCAAAGCTCTTATCAACAAAGCGACAGATCCGGTACTGAAACCCCCTGTTGTAGGAGCCCTATTACAGTTTTTGATTAGGCGTAATGTGACGGGATCGTACGAGTTAGCTGAGTCTCTGATTACTGATGAACATCACGAGAGCAGAGCGATTCGTGCTATTCAGGCGCTCATCGTTGAGACTCCAGATGCGAGCTGGCGGAAGGTTTGGCCGATCATCAGAGACAACGACAAACTCGGGAAGCTAATCATTCAGGCTGTATCGTACGGCACTTTTGGCGAGCTGACGTTCGCGGGAAAACTGAGCGAGTCGCAATTGGCTGAGTTGTACCTTTGGATGGTTCGGAACTACCCATATGCTGAACATAGCGGCCTCAGGGCGGGGGCTATGGGTCCGGTAGACATGGCCGTGATGCTTCGCGATGGGATTCTCGAACATCTGAAGAAGAGAGGTAGCTTCGAGGCGTGTAAATGGCTTCGTGAAGTGGTAGAAGCCTTACCGCAGTATCCTGGCTTACGTCATCAGCTGGAGGAAGCTGAGTCTCTCGCCCGCGCAGCCACCTGGCAGCCCATTTCGGCGCGTCAGTTCTTAACGTTGGCGTTCGACTGTGGCAAACGCTGGGTTGAAAACGGCGATCAGCTCGTTGAGGTGGTTTTGGATTCGCTGGATCGCCTGAATTCGAAGTTGCACGCTGAACTCACCCCGGTCAAGTATCTTTGGTTTCCCTCAGGTAGTGGATATAAGCCCCGAGACGAAGAGGATCTCTCAGATTATGTTGCAGCCCATCTTAATGAAGACTTGCGAGACAGAGCGGTAATCGTCAATCGTGAAGTACAGATCAGGCGCGGTCCCCGTGGTTCCAGCCAATCTACTGATATTCACGTAGATGCCGCGGTTGCTAGCGCAAGAGCAGACGGTTATCAACGGCTGAGCCTGATCATTGAGGTAAAGGGGAATTGGCATGATGAACTCTTAACCGCAATGCGCACTCAGTTGCGGGATCGATACTTAAAAGATAGCCGTTGCCTCAACGGTCTCTATCTGGTGGGCTGGTTCTCAAGCCCCAGATGGGACGAAAAGGATTACCGGAAGAGAGAGATCCCCGACATGTCCCTCGAAGACAGCAGGTCATTCTTTTTGCGACAGGCTAGAGATCTTTCAACAGACGGCTACGGCATCGAGAGCTACGTACTGAATTTGTCGCTCGCATGATCGCAGAAGCCTGAGTTGACGATTCCGGAGTGACTTCTTCGGTATTCTTTCCCAAGCTCTCGCCAACGGCGGAGTCAACGACATTTCAGTCAGGCGATACACTTAGGCTTTCGATTTTCGGGAGAACGCACTTGGACAGATCTAGCAGATACCGTCGCTCCTTTGACTGGAGAATCGGCTACGGCGACCGAAGCTCGCAGATCGCCAGCACAGCATTTGCGCGGCTTTCAACCTCGGAGTACCCGGAATTGCTGGAGGATATGCTTGAACTGACTCGCAAACGGCGAAAGAACAGAACCGTAATCGCCAAGCTACAGATGTGGCTGCTGGAAGAGCTGCTTGTACAAGAGGGAGCCGTAAGACACTATCGGCTGAAAGGCCAAGAACTAAAAGGCGTTTTAGAAGAAGAAGGGACGTCCGAACCCGACAAGAATCGCTTGACCAAGGATCTGGAATTCATTGAGGAGCAGATCTTTTTTCATCGCGCGTATTCGAACTGTATTCGAATAATTGGCGACGGTATTGCTTGGCGTTCACTCGGGTACGACCGAATCGTCATGCGATCCCTCGGCGAGGCTCCTACCAAGCAGCACGTACTAGCGGAGGGCACTATGACGGAACTCCGCGAGTGGGCACTTAACTTCGATACGGGAAAGGGCTTGGCAATTTTGAACTCATTGACCAACTGCCTCGCGATTGGTGATGTGACTGTTATTAGAGATGATGGGTCAGCAGAGATTGTTGAGGTTAAGGAGGGGAAGACGAAGTCGAGCAGAATCGTACGGCAGAAGCAGAAGATGAGGGAGACCGTAAATCTGCTGGCCACCGGCGCCGGTGTGAGCGACGATAAGTTTGTGGAAGTTGAGCACTTGGACATTACTCCGGAGAACGGTCTGAATGAACTTGCGGAATTGCTGGAAGCATCAGAAAAGACGGGATGGGCTGCGAAGCGGATAAGCAATTGCTGTTACGTTGAATGCGTCGATTTTGCGAGAGTGGATTCGCCCGAAGCGCTGGGCAAAAGTCTCGATGCTGCCCGTAAAAAGCAGACGGAGGAATGGAGTCAGCGATCAGACAAGGTGCTCCACTCCAGCAGCTTAAATATTCTGTCGTACAGTCCAAATTGCGCTCCGTTCTCAGTTTTTCCTCTACGGTCGAAGCTTTGCGTGGATCTGATGGTTGGTGCGAAATCTTACGCGGTGTATCTGAACCTCAATGCGGTCCAGCGAGAGTGGGAATATCGGGGCTGGCGGGTCAAACGATCTTTTGAAGAACAGATCGCAGCTAAAGACGAGGATGCGATGTTGATTGTCCAAAAGGACGGGTACGAGGTCCAAATTCCTCCCGCTGAAATAATGCGCGTGTGGATGGAATTGATCCGCCCTACAGTCATGATAAAGCAGTGTGAGATCGACCACCGTCGCGGGCCAAGAAGGGAGCGCTTCAGCTACGTCGTTTACGACGGCGAGCCTTCGATTTGGGACTAGCGACGCTAGGCTGCTAGCACCCCCACCCACGCGGGCGGGCCCCAGAGTCCAACCCGACGGGCTGCGGGGAGGGGGTCGACAATTTTTCCCTCACGGTATATCCCCGCCTCGCGTTTGACCCTTGCTTTCTCGCGCCCGTAAGATCAAGAAAAGAACTCAGCATTCGGCAGTCAGTTAGCGCCTCAATTGTGCCGGGTCTGACCGGCCTTGGTTCTATTCGGCCTTTTAATAATTCACAACACCGCTATGTCGCAGCACACGCCACCCTTCAATGCCGCATCAAGTTTGCGGTCCATGACGGCCTGTAGGCTGGCTAGGCCCCGTACAGCTTGACACAATTGCTGCACTTGTTGCCTGAGCAGTTCGACTTCCTGAATGAGCGACTTTCCGGCGTCAACGGGTTGTGGTTGAACATCAGACTGAAGGCGTTCCTCTTTTGTTTGTGTGATGGTGGGTTGAAGATTGTTCATATCGTTCCTCACATTGACGATTGCGTGCCGCCATACGCTTTTCGATCGCGACGGCTTGCTTCATTCCGCCTTTGTCAGTACCAGGGAATGCCTTTCGCAGTCGTTGCTTCACTTCCTCTGACAATCCGACTTCCCTCATCAGCGTTTCGAGGTATGCCCGCGCCTCGGCGACTTGGGATTCATGGACGCGTTGTTTCCGTGCGGGCGACAAGTCCTCCCAAGAACTATCATCTGGAATAGGTTTCATATCCTTTTCTTCTTCAGATAGTGTGAAGGCCGGTGGTTATGATCCACCGGCCATGTGGTTGTTGGCCTATACATCCGCCAACCATCACTACGCCCGCTTTATCGGCACATAGGCGCTTTTGCGGGCGCAAACTTGTTTCTTAAATCTCTTGAAGCCGCAATGTCGCATTGTTGACGGCTTGCTCGCGCCTCTTCAAATACTCCCACCGGGACCGCTGTTTGCTGTTTGTCGACCTCTCTGCTCCTTAAAAGTCGAGGTGGCCCCACTCGACATCCATTTCCTGCTCAACTTGAACGTCCGCAACAAATTCACGCAGTTGTTGCCGGGGATCAACATTCAAGGTCGCGTACCGTTCCATCATTGCCGGTTCAAAGTCCACACTCTTTCGCAACTCCCACGCGAGTGCATGAACGAAAGCGTCAACCTGGTCCTTGTATGTAGTTAATGGGAAGCTCTCCAACTCGTTCTTGAAGTCGGCCAACCAAGGAGCGTTTTCCGGCAGCTGCACGACGCCTTTGTTCACTAACCAACACACCGCCCCGGCCCGTTCTTCCTTGCTACCCTTTGGACTCATGGGCACAACAGGCATCGGGAGATTGAGCATTCCGTAACCACCGGCTGCACGCTCAACGCAGACCGCCTCGGGGTAAACACCGTAGCGCCGCGTGGTTGCCTGGTAAAAATCAATCAACTGTTGATTCATCACGTCAGGCCGCCAACGGCCACGGCGTACACCCAAAACCTTGATGTGTTCACCCCCATCACTGCACAGCCCCAAGCAAACGAAGGCTGTATAAGCGCCGCTTTCTGTTTCGGTTTGTGCCGCGTCAACGCCGATCCACAACTTGTTGATGGTGCCAATCATTCGGTACGTAGGCATCATCGAAACATCGAAGAACGACAGATCACCGAGCGAAGGCACCTGTTGAAACTGAGCCATCCAGTAATAGGAAGTGATGCGGGTGAAGATGGCCTTCAGTTGTTCCGCACCGTAGCGGGAAGGCCACAGCGCATCGTATGCGGGGAAAACGATCTTTTCCCCGCTGTACTGATCCTCAAACCAAGCATCACGGCCACTCTCATTGACGGCAGGCAGATGCAACCGGAGGAATTGGCGGTCTTCACTGCTTAACAACCACCCGATGGTGTCGTTGGGATGAAGTCGGGCTTGTGTAGCGATCACAATGCCGTCAGGCGTGAGCCTGTTCATGGCCTGCGAAACCACCCCATCAATGATGCTGTTGCGCTTGACTTCAGACTTCGCTTCCTGACCGTTCTTAAACAGGTCATCAAAACTCATTTCCGAATAACCAAACCCTGCGAGTGAGCCGTTGATCCCTGTACCGCGATAGGTCCAATCGAGGGACTTGTCAAAGGTTAGCTTCCACTCTGAAGTGTGATCCGGCGACACCGGCAACTTGCAGAGGTTGCGCGAGGCACGGCAGAACTTATTGCTTAGGTCTTGACCGTTGCAGACCAACCCAAAGTGAGAATCATGATGTCCCTCCCCCAACCACCAGGCGGGCGCATAGACATTGATGATTTCACTTTTCCCATGCCGAGGCGGAACTTCGACAATGCCGTGTTTGCGCTCACGGTAACAACGTTCCACCGCATCGCAAATCTTTTTGTGGTGATCGCCCGTGGTGTAGGTGCGCGGTCTCTGCCTTTCGTAATATTCAAGCAACGTCATGATCCACTCTCCGGTAAAGCTTTCTCGCCCCAGGTTGCATCCATCACCACGCGACAGATGCGCTTGCGACCCTTCACCCGGTCCAACTCTTCAAGTCGCTCATCTTCATACAAACCGGCAAAAGCGTTGAGGTATTCCAGCTGGTGCTCAACGGGGATGACTGGTTGATCCACGTTGACGTTGGCCGAGATGCTTTTGGTTGGCGCATTCAAACCAAGCAACCTGGCGACCGAATCACGGACGCGCACCAAAGCGTTAGCGACTTCAGGCTCAATGCTGCCTTCGGCTGTTGCCGATTCAATACGGATCAGCGCTTCGTACTGAGATTTCTTGAAGGCAGCAACGTCTTCTTTGGTACCTTCGACGTAACGGGCTTCAATTGCTTGCAAGTCACGCCAGAAGGTCGTGCGGCTAATTCCAAGTATTTCCGCAATCGCGTCCTGCGTCTCACCTGTCTTCATCAACTCCAAGGCGCGAGACTGACGTTCGGCTATTTCGGCCTTCGATGTTTTGTTTCCGCGTGGCCTGCTCATGCTGCCTCTCTTTCCCCGGCCAGTATTGCAAGCCAAGTTTCAATGTCGCTCTTTCGGAAGCGAATGTTGCCGTTGACGCGCAGCAGAGGCAGTGCGTTAGGCTTACTTTGCCCACGCCTCGATGTCATCTCGTAAATTTGCCGGGGAGTCATGTGAAGCAAATCGGCCAGCATATCTATGGTCAAGATTTCAGGCATGCTCCACCCCCTGCGTCATATCGTGGCACACCAGAATCACGGCACCTTTGCTGCCAAGCGATTTGGTAAGTAACCCTTCAACAACCATTTCAGCGACCACGGACTCATAAAACTCCAGATCGTCGCAACGGAGCATGAAATAGAGTTGGTTGGCGTACTGCTTGCCCCACTTCAAGAGGTATCGGTTGATTGACAGCTTCAGCTTCAACCGCTTTAGCTGGATTTCGTCATCACGTAAGCTCATATTTGTTCTCCAAATTCTGCTTGTTGGTTTCCTAGCAGCCTGATTCCCGTAAATCCGCGTACACGTTTTGATCCTTGACTAGCCTTGACCCCCTTCAGACCCGGGCGTTTGCTCTTGAGAGTGGCAGCAAAGGAAGTTGTTGACCCAATTGTGAATTTGTCGGTGTACCCGTTCCGATTGCACCAACCTGCATAACCTCGAAACAAGTTCTCAGTACCCTCAAAGAAGCTTGGGTCTTCCTCAGTCACGTCCTGCAAGAATTGCTCGAAGAAATCCACGTCCTTGAAGTACTGTTCGGTCGTAGCCGTAACCGACGCAGGCGGGCGAAGCCCATCTCTTTGCCAAGCTAGGCATCCCTCAACTGCCCACTGCGCGATTCCCGCCAAGTTCTCCGGCTCGCAAAATATCTCCCGAAGACCTTTTTCCTCGCGTTGCTCACCCCGAAATTTCTGATTGAACGGCACCACATGAACACGTTGCTTTAAGGCCTCGTCCAGTTCCAACACAGGGTTGTCGTTCGCCAGAATCAAAATCTTGTGGCTCTGCTTGAACTCAATCGGTTGCTGTCCCAACCTGCGACCTGTGGCCCAACCACCGCCTGTGAGCATCTTGAGGCCGCGCGAATCAAGCCTCCGCATCTTTGAGCCTTCGTTGCAGACGGCCAGCCTTGCCCCGCAAAGCCGTGCGATGTAATTCAGCCTGCGGTCTTCATTCGTCTCCTCTAGCAGCATCCCAATCGGAATCGAAATGCAGTACTGCCCTAACAACTTTTGCAACGGATCGGCAAAGGTTCCCTTTCCGGAGCCGCCTACACCGATGAAGAATGCAACCATGTCTTCGCGGGTGTCAGAGGTCAGCCAATACCCAACAAGCCTTTGAAGGTAGGCGATCACTTCAGGGTCGTTGGGGTGAGTCTGCTTGAGATATTCCAACCAACGTTCGCACTTTCCCTCAGGGACGACAGACAGCGTGCGTGTGATTAGGTCGTAAGGTGAAGCCTCTCGGGGTTCACCTGTATGTAAATCCAGCACGTTGCCCTTAGGCAACCCAAGCAACCAAGGGTCAGGATCAAACTCACCCGCAGTGATTCCGAGTTCTGGCCTCGAAATGGCAAAGAAAGTTACAGCCGACACAGCGGTCTTGGAGTACAGGCGGTGGTGAATCGCGGCTGCTTTCCTTAGGTCGGGGATGTCTGCCGGTTCCAATCTCTTGAGCACTTCTCCGATTTCATGCGTCGGGGTTTCCTTCGACAGCCACAAGCCATTCAAATAACCAACCCAACTTTGATCGTCTGTGATGTACCTCAGCAACGGCTTGCTGGCCAGAAATTCATCTGTCAGACCTTGATCGCTCAGGTCAAGCGGTGCCCGGTCATCGGTCGGGTAGCCGTAGGCGGATTTGAGTGCTGTCAGCACCTCATGCTCAGGAAGCGGTTGCTCGGCCTTTCCGTTTTCAATGAGCAACGCTTCTCTTGCCGCATCCATGGAAAACTTCTTGTGATGCAACGCTGCGGCCAGTTTGAAAATGTCGTTGTTGCGTGATCCCCTCTGAAGACCACCTTCGGGAACAACAACTCCCATTCCATTCTTCCGACCTCTTTCTTTGCCGCTCAGAATTTTCTTCACCAACCATTCCGGCATCACAGCGGGTGGGACATCTCTGACGACGGTGTACATTGCCCCGGACTTGTGACGCGCACCGGCTGCGATGACGTAGCCGCCTTCGGATCGTGTATCGAGGTCAGGAACAAACTTCACCGAGTTCGGCAAAAGGGTGCTCGGGTACTGGAAATAGAGCTGCGAGCCGTTGCCGGTCTTGACGGTAAAGGTGGCAGGCAGCGGCTCATTTTCCTTTTCGAGTTCGGCAACCGAGATAGGACCATAGGGGCTATCAACATCCAACACGAAGAGATTCGAGGCACGACCACAGGCGATGGCAAGGTTGATCTTCGGATCATTGCGCCACTTCTCTACCTGCTCAGGGTTGTTGGTCGCTTTGCGCTGCCAACCGTCTACGGCAGGATGCTTCCCTTGCTTGTCGCAGTCGGCTTGACCGCAGGCGCATTCCTTGCCCTCAGTCGAGTAGCAGGGAAAATACCTGAGTTGCGCTTTCCAGTCTTTGACTATGAATTGGGTTTCATTCATGTTGGTGCCTTTCACTACAAAAGAAAAGGGCCCCAGCGTTGGCTGAGGCCGTGAACAACTAAAGTTGACTAGCTAACTACTTGTGTACTCTCCCCTAAGCATCGCTTTCTCCCTCGCCATCGTCACGTCCCATATGAGGTACGAATTCTGAATGCTGCCTCTCCCTTTTTACGCTCGATTCGCCGTATGCCTGTCCTACCTTTGTGCACAACTGCACCACGCTCCCATCCAGTGATGGTTGGTGTCGGCTCAGGCACAACCGGCCTGTCAAGGTAATCCACCTGATGGGTGACCGGGCGAGGGGTGGTCGCCAAGCTGCCTTTAGGAGCACTCAACACTTCATTGCTGTTGTTACTCTGATAACCGCCGCATCCGACTGAAACCAGAATGGGTCTGACAACAGACTTCTTGGCACAACTCTCCTTATGATCGAAGCCGGATTGCCTGAAACCTATATCGACAGAACCCATGATGTAGACCCACTGCGAAGTGCGTGTGCGTAGGAGGCTGCGCTCCCAGATCGCATTCTGCTTCTCACCCCATTCACTTTTGCTCAGGCCACCGTGTCTCTCAAAATTCTTCCTGCACAAGCCTTTGTTGTTACAGAATTTGAACGGCTTACGCTTCGCAGGTGGAAGAGGTTCCTCGCACCAAGGACACAACCGCACCCAGACTCCATCGCGTTTGACAGCTAAGTAGCCGTTGCGCGGGTCTTCGCGTGGGAATAAGCGGACAGCAGCATCCGGGCATAGTTCTGCCGTTGCTTGTGAGTCGTTTAAGTTTTCGGAGTTCATCTAGCGCCTCGAAGTGGCAGGAGTCTTTCCCGCTACTTGATGCTCCGAGGTCGCTTTACTTCAGGCCACCGGCCTTCTTTTCGGACGCGGTGCTGGTTGGCAGTTGATCCTGATGCCGCAGGGGTTTGGTTTTCAACCGAAACCGGAGCTTAGCTCAATCAGTGAGCCGTCTGTCTTACAACCCTAGATATTACAGAGCTAATCATGAGGCTGTCAAGTGGAAAGGCGTGCTGGGTGCGGCTTCCGGCCGGGTTGGCCGGGTTGGCCGACTTATTCCCTCGGTAGGCAGATATATGCAATGAGGAGAAATCGTGCTTAGGATAACGAGACCTTTTGCTGGCCAGGTCGGCCTCGTGGAACGTTTGTGAAACAAAAGTGGCCGGGTTGGCCGGGTTGGCCGGCTTAGAAAAGTAGTTTTCACGATTTGAGTGACGGTTTCACTATCCTTCGAAGCCTTTTCCGTGTTGCAATCGCAGGATTTGCAGCCGCATCGCATAGACCCATCGCACACTGTATCGCAAAAAACGTGAATTACTCACTCAAGAAAGTCAAAACGACTTTTCAAACCTGGCCTGGTTGGACTACCTGGCCCAAAATGTTCCGCATCGGAGCGCCTTTACGTTAGCAGCCGATTGCTACCGGCGCCTTCCCGAAAAAGCGTTCAAGGTCCTGTGATGACGCTTACAGCGCAGATGGAAAATTGCTGACGTTTGATGGATAGTTAAGTGAGCGATCGTAAGTGCAACGACGTTCCGCCGCGTCACTCCGGCGCCTTCCAGCGATTGGGATCAGGCAGGCAGCTTTTTTTGCTGCTTTTTCTTCAGCATTGCTGTATAGATTACGGCAAAACGAGAAAGGGAGGAGTGTAATGGTAGCCAGTGGCCCTCAGGCGGCAGGTAGCGTTCTGTCAACCGTCATCGGTGACCAGAAGCGCTGGTCGGGTGCCGCGGGATCCCTAAAGAGCAGCATTGAGCTGGCACAGCGCACCGTGCTGTGCCTGGGGGTGTTGGGCGCGATCCTGGAAACTTTGGCTGCGCAACTCGCCCACGTCTCTCAGATAGAGCAAATCAAGGCAGCACACGCAACGCATTCAGGACTGGCAATGGCGCTCGGCTATCTGGGAGCAGCTGCTCTCGCCGTTGCCGCAGTAGTTCGACAGTGGAAGCTCGGGCACGAACGCACGCAGGCATGGGTTCTGTCTCGCGCTGGCTCCGAATCCTTGAAGCGGGAGATCTATCGATACCGCACGCAAACGGGCCCCTATTCCTCTTCGAATCCGGATCTCGAACTCCTGAATCGGCGCGAGGAAATTCTTAAGAAACTCGAGCCCTACCAGAAGTACGCCGTTGACCCTCAACCAAGCACAACTATTCCTGGTCTCCTGGATGCAGCGGCGTACCTCGATGAGCGAGTCAGCGGACCCAAGGGGAACGTGAAGTTTTTCCATGATCGCTCGAATCAGTACATCAGAACGCTGAACTTATTGAACGGTGCAGTGCTTACGCTCGCGATCCTTGGAGCTCTGCTGGGTGCCGCCGTTACTCTTACCGGAACTCAAACTTACGGCGCTTGGGTGGCCGTCATTACGACCATCACTGGCGCTCTCACCGCACATGCATTGGCGCAGCGTTATGAGAGGCTTACTATCAGCTATCGCGCAACTGCCGAGCGGCTCGACGGCGCCGTGGCGCGTTGGCAAGCCGGGGGTGCCAAGAACCTTAGTGATTTGGTCGAACCCTGCGAAAACATTTTGCTGGAAGAGAATCAGGGCTGGATCGCCGGAGCAGATCGGCAGTGACCCAATTCCCATTCCGGCCGATTGTCTTCATCAGTCATAGTGCACGCAACGATCCTGCCGCCCACGAGACCCTCGCGAATCTCGAGGAGTACTTGAACACTAACGGCTTTGACGTCCTGTTGGATGAGACCCGCCTGGAAGGAGGGGAGCCGTGGCGAAATTGTCTGCACACCTGGATGGGCCATTGTCACGCTTCAATCATCTTGCTGACCCCAAAGGCACTTACGTCACCTTGGGTGCTGAAAGAAGCCACCATCCTGTCCTGGAGGTATTCCCTGAGTCTAGGAAAGTTTCCTCTCCTTCCCATTTATCTAGGTCTTCGTTCAAGCGAGGTAGAGCAGTCCAAGCTGTTCAGTCCGCTGGCGTTGACCGAAATACAAGGGTTAAAAGGCCTTGAAGGCACAGACCTCTTCAAGGCCATCGCCGATCTGCTCGCCCCCTTGCGATTAGCACAAGCAAAGACACCGCAGACCTTGCTCGAGGAGAAGATTGCCGAATGGCTCGCAAGAGTGAACCGGCCGGCACTCCTCAACGAGGTGGCTGACAGACTCGGCGAAGACCTGGGACCATGGAACCCAAAGCGCGATCTGCCTTCGAAAGTCGCGATGCTGCTGCTGCAAGCGCCATTGGAGAAGCTTGCAGACGGGCTGAATCCCTTGCTGGGCGCGATCCCAAATGAAGGGGTACGTGCCATCATCGACATGCTGCGAGGTTCCTGGGTGAATAGGGAACTGGCGGGATCACTCATCATAGTCTCGAGAGGGCCGAAAGGAACACGCGCTGCGGCGCTCAATGCTAGCGAGCAGGAGTTCACCGCCACGGCTGTAATCGCACGCGCTACAGCGGGCTACCCTCCCTGGTACTTCATCCGCCTGAGTAACGCGGCGGGCGAAGACTCAGCTGGTTCCCTCAAGGCTCAGGTCCGCGCTGCTCTGGAAAAGACGGTGGGCAGCAAGAAGCCCGCTATAATTGACAGCTTCATCAATAAGAAAGAAGGCCGAGAGCCGCTGTTCATCGTTCTACCTCCGCCAGAGGGGCGGCAGGAGCTTCCCGATGAGGCGGACATTGAAGCACTGATGAGCGACTATCCTTCCTGCACACTGTTCCTGCTGACCGGTACTTCTTTGCCTCCGGATGAGAAGCTGCCGAAAGTGCAGCGGCTGCGGCCATGCCTTGAGCCGAGCGACGAGATGGATGCGTACGTTACGTTCCGTGACTTGGAACTAAGAACCAGCAGGTGAGCGGAGGAACCACTTTGGAATACACGAAGATTTTCGACCGTGAAGCAACTGACGCGAGGTTGCGAAACAGCATTGTCAAGCAGCGCGTCAGATTGGGTGATCGGCGCGACGGACTTGTGTACCTTTACACGGACGATATCGAGCTGACCGTTAACGTTGGGCTAGCTACCGGCCGGCCGATTCTATTGCGTGGGCCATCGGGGTCCGGCAAATCATCTTTGGCCAGAAATGTGGCGCTGCGCATGGGAAGGCGGTACTACGAGGAGGTCATCACCTCCAAAACGCAATACACGGATCTGCTTTGGCGCTTTGATCTACTACGACGTTTCCGCGATGCGGGCGCGAATACTCTAAAGCCCGATGCAGAGTACATTGAGCCGAGAGCGTTCTGGTGGGCCTTCGATCCCGAGCTAGCCGGCCGTCGTGGGCTCAAGCTGCTGCAGACCCCTGAGCAGGGTCCAGTTGATCCCAGCCCCACACTAGGTGAAGAAGCCGTCATCCTCATTGACGAAATCGACAAGGCCGATCCTGATGTACCAAACAATTTGCTGGTGACAATCGGCTCGTCGCAATTTACCGTGCCCTATCTTAACGACCTTCTCGTGGAGGCGAAGCCAAAAAAACCCGAAAAAGAGGCGGTTCCGCCATTGGTTTTCATCACCTCCAACGACGAGCGCGATCTGCCGAACGCCTTTCTCCGGCGCTGCGTCACCCTGGAGCTAGCGGCTCCGTCACGTGAGAGGCTGATGGACATCGCCGCCGAGCATTTCGGCGGCGACCCGGAACAACGGCAAGAGTATAAGAATATTGTTGACGCACTCTATCCTGAACTCGATTCCGGGGCCGAGAGCAGTACCGCTGAATACCTGGATACGGTGCGCGCCTGTAAGCAGCTCAACGTAAAACCCAAGCCGGGCGATCCCGCTTGGGACACCATCGTCCGCATCACAGTTCGAAAGGCCACTAGTGCACGGGCAGGCGCATGAAGTTGAACTCTATAGGTGGGGGCGACCTTGTGCGCGCCCTCGGCAAACTGCAGCCGCAAGATGAAGCCACACAGGATGCAATTGCTGGTGCGCTTGGTTTCGATTTAGCAGTTCCGATAGAGTCTCCCGTCGATTCGAACAAGACCAAACGAGGCGTGCGCACACGAAAGACGCAGGTACGCCCCGAGCAGCACCGTGGCCCGTCGATACAGCAGACGCTCCCCGCCGGCATCCGCGAGCAGCGCTTTGAATTGATTCCTGAGAAGGGAAAGGCCGCCAAAGCTCCGATGAGAATGCTGGCCCCCGAGAGCTCGGCTCCACTGCCCGATTCCGGGCCAGAAGACGTTACCCCCCTGCTTCCGTGGGAACCGCTGTTCAACCCTCAATGGAGTCGCGCGATCGTCTCGACAATGGCAAAGATACGTACGCGCGCTGGCCCGCCCGACATCGAGACTCTAGTCACGGCTGCCGCGGAGCGCCGGCCGATGTTCAGTTTGCCTGCTACCGTTCTAGAAACAGCCAGTGGAGCCGACGTTCTGCTCGATATCGGCGATAGCATGACAATATTCGGCCGCGACCAGGCAGACCTGTTGCAGCTTACGCAACGCGTGCTGGGAAGCGGTTGTGTCTCCGTGTATCGCTTCCTCGGATCACCGATCCGCGGCGTCACGACTTATTTCAGCCTTGAGCCGCAGGCGTACCAACCTCCACCAGAAGGGTGGCCGGTCGTACTCCTCACTGATTTAGGTATTGGCGCGGGCATGGCCGCTCCCACCACTCAGGAGTGGCGAAGTTTTGCCGATATAGTCCGTAGCGCCGGGTGTCACCTAGTGGCGCTGGTACCCTATCCGGTTGCACGTTGGCCTGCCGGGATATCGTCCTATATGGACGTCATCCAGTGGGATCGCCGCACCAGCGTACGCACGATCAAGAGGGCCATACGCCACGCGGAACGGAGTTGTTTGTGAGCCTCGCGCTAGACGCCGGGAGTCTGATCGACCAGCTGGCCGCGATCAACCAGGATGCCGTGCAGTTGGCAACGCTAGTGTCACTAGCTTCTCGCATCGAGCCAGAGCTGTTGCGTACCCTGCGCCTGGAGATGCTGCCCTCTACTGATGCATCTGCCGAGGCCGACCTGTGGCTTAGCGCGCTCATGTCATCCCGCAGTGCGCTATTCGCAGTGATGCGTCCCGCTGTGGCCGACACCCTTCGTGAGCAGCTTGGTTCCGATCCGCAACGGCTACATGCAACGTGGGGTGTGTTGTCGCACATACACGTAAACGCTCCGGCTGCTCTGCGCACAGCAGAGGAGATTACCTGGCGCGTGCTGGCTGATCCCGACGACCCCGAGATCTCGCGGCTATTCGATTCCGTCGTATTGGCAATCGAGAGTGGCCGCTCTGGTTTAGCAAAGTGGGCCGCACGCGCACTCCCTCGTCTTCCTGCCCAAGCTCGACAAAGCGGCGGGGCTTGGCGGGTCGCGCAAAAAGCGAGCGAAATACTCGGGGGGCAGCCAATTCTCGCCGCCGAACTGACAAGCTCGCGCCCAGTCAGCATCGCGTCCTCTCTCCCGATAAACGATCTTCCTAAAGTCAGTGTCGGGCTGCGCCTGTTCGAGAATGCGTTGCGCATCAGTGAGCCTCCCGAAGACCGATCAGAGCATATTCAAGTTCCTCGGACAACGCCGCTGCTGCTTGAGCTTGAGTGGGTGCAGGGCGGAGATAAGGTCGAGCGTAGAACGGCTACCTTTGGCCCCGTATCGACCTGCATGGTGCATCCAATCGATTCCGGCACGCTGAGGATCACGACCGCTGCACGCGACGTCTACACTGTCCATCTGCTGGCCGAGCATTGGGAACGTCAGGAATACACGAATGTCGCCGTGCAGGACGGGTTCGCGGTACGTCTTTATAAGGGTGATGCCGCGGTCTTGATCGCGCTCGATGCTCAAAAAAGCCGGACGAATGACATAGCTAGGTTTGAGATCTTGCGCCAGGCACCGGGTCAGAACAACGCAGAGCCTGTGAATCGGCCGTTCGAAAAGGGTGCTGCACTACCGCCGATCCAGAGGTTCCGTTGGATAGACCGTTTGCCTGACAACACCGTCGGCCAATGCAAATATGAGGTCTCTGCTCTGCAAAGCGATGCCAATGCGTCTATTCGCACGACGACGGTGCGGACCGCGATCGACGTTACGCCTCAGCTCGGCGCGATCGAGATAGGCTTCACTCGCGGCCCGTTCCAAGTTGGCCCCCAAGCCGCGCTCAAGCCCGGCCGTGGTGCTTTCGACTTCGATACAGGTACCTATGCCCAGCGCTACCAGCTATTAGGAGGAAGCGCCTACCGGCTGATGATGGACTTCATCTCGGAGTGCTTGAACGACCCCAAGAGCGGCCTTGACGTAATGGCATTCGATTTTGATCATCCCGATATTCTCAAGAGCTTTGAAGCAATCGGGAAGCGCCTACGGATCGTGCTGGACGACTCACCAGCACACAGCAACCGTCAATTCGACCTCGAAGCCCGCCTTAAAAACGCCGGTTGTGCGGTTTTCCGCACGCACTTCAAGCGCTTCTCACATAGCAAGTTGCTGATCCAAAGCGTCAACGGGGAACCTTCGTCCGTGCTAACCGGCTCTACTAACTTCTCGATCAATAGTCTATTTGCCCAGCACAATCACGTGCTGGTTATTCGAGACAGGCAGCTAGGATCGGTCTATGAAGGCTACTTCCAGAAAGCTTGCGAGGGAAGCAGACATGTAGCGCCGTGGGATAGGTGGACTTCAATTGAACATCCCGGATTACCCACCATGCGCGTTTTGATCTGTCCCTCAAAGGAATTGCAGCCCATCGTTCGAGACGCCGTTCAGCGCGCAAAGCGCTCGATTCTGTACTCGCTGGGCGATGCCTCCAAGATGATACTGGCCGAAATTGAGGGCCGTAGCACCGCGCAGCGGGTATTAATTGGTGGAGTGGTTCACACCAATTCCGGCCAGCGCGTGAAATGGAATGGGAACGACGTGCTAATTCGCCCCGACAGCCAGCGGCGAAAAATGACCGGCACCGTTGGTGGAGCGACAACTGGAAATGGCAAGTTCGTCGTAGTCGACTTTGATCAGCCTGACGCAGTGCTTTATGCGGGTTCGGCCACCTTTTCCGATCATAGCGACATGAGTGGTGACGACGTATTAGAGATTCGTGATCCCTCTATCGCTACGCAGTTTGCGATTGAGGCGCTGCAGATGATAGACCACTACCGTTTTCGCACTTTGACTGAAGAATTCCAGAAAGGCGCCGTACCGAGCCAGTCTGACCGCAGTTGGTTAGACCCCTACTATTCCCCCGAGGACCCTCTTTCTTGGGAGCGCAAGATATTGGCCAATATCGACTGGCCTGATGAATCGGCCACCTCGGACAGGCGACCGAGGACTGCGGAAATGGAGGAAGATCGTGAGGTCTCCGAGAAGAAGAGCACCCCCACTGGCCGAAAGACTTCAACAGGAAGAAGCACTCAAGCGTCTAAGAAGAAGAGCACCGCGACGAGCAAGAAATCGCCCCGTCCGCGGAGGAAGAAATGAAAGTTAGCCGGTCACATCGCGCTGCGAAGATTGGCACTAGAGCCTACGCCCGCGCAGTGGGTGTAACGAATGTCTCGATTCAGCATTTCTACGCTTTCCGCCTTGTGAGGGCACCACCGACGTCTGCTGATCCCCTACCACGCTACCAAGGAGTCAATCCATGAAACGAAAACCTTTTATCCGATTTCGTGCAATGGTGTGGGTGCAGAATCACAAATCTACGTCGAAGTTCGGCGGCCCGCCGGACATGGTTATCCAGCGAGTCCTAAGACAACCGAATGCGAGCACCTCGGCGACGTGCTACGGGCCGATGAGGTTCCGAATGCGAGGCACTGGAAAAGCACAATGGCGACTGTGGCCAAGGGCAGCACTCGCTGCGGTCGCTGCGCGGTCGCAGTCTCAACAGAACGGATGCTGGAAGTGTCGCGACAGGGACGTGTTGCCTCAAAGTCTCCCGAGTCCAGAGCCCGAGTCGCAGCAACACAGCGGCGCCACGCGGCGGGCCGGTGCAAGTGGCTGCCATCCAGCCAACCAGATTGGCTCACCGAAGAAACCTACACGATGAGAATCAAACCGCTATTGGCGCGTTCTTCAAATTCTGAAATTGCCTGGACCCTAGACGTGTCCATTCCTTACGCGGCGAGCATCCGCGTAGGCCGACGCCGACCGCATCCCAGGCATTGGCAGGCGCTGGCGGAATTGGTGGGTGTTTCGGCGGAAAGAGGTTAGTTTCGAGGGACTTACTCCCGGCGAACTTGAGTTTACTGCAGCTTCAGCGGTGGCCGAAGCGGATTGCTCATGTAATCGTCGAACGCCTTGAAACGTGCTCGCCCGCATTCCGCTGTCGCGTTGGAATCACACAAAACCGACTTCAAAGACAAGGCATCAAAAGTCGCATGGCAGTTGTTCAGGGCAAAGCATTTGGCCTCCCCATATGCGGTCGCAACGGCAGCAACATCACTGCGTTCTGTGCAACTCATCTCGATCGTTAGCACTATATCCATACGTCCGCTGTCATCCAAAGTCGGAATTAATTGGTATTTTTGTGAACTGCGAAGTTCTTGTTTGAGAGAATAAAGAATCGCAGAGGAAATCTTGCCGTCGCACGCGGCGCGGATAAATACTGGCCTTGGGCCTTCCGCTGCGTTACCCGTTAGTGAAGCAAATGTTAACAGCAAAACGGTCACTAGACGCTTCATTCTGCATTCTCCACATGTGTCCGCGCCGAAATTCTTGCGCGGCACAGCCTGCCCAGACGGATCGCGGCATTACGGCTCTGTTCGAAGGTGCTCCCACACAGGGCTGTTTGAATAAAACATGAAAAACACCCCGCGGTGCCCTTTCTCGCTTGGACAATTTTCGTAAATCCAAAGTCCGGGGAAAGTCTGTAGCACAAAATCCATAGCTTGGGAGACGGTCACATTATCCAAGTCTGCGGAAATGTGTTCCGAGCTCGGCAATGTCAGCTCTAGGCCCCATGGCTCGTACTGCCACCTGATACTGTGGGATCGAACGAAATCTGCCACTTCCGGCTCGGCAAGAATAACCTGCAAACCCCAGGTTGGGTAATGTATCAGATCACCTGCGCGTCTGGGTGCAAATGAAATATGGCGAACCCTTACGTTCAATAGGTCAGTGGGAACGTCAGCTTCGACCATTCGAATTGTGCCATCCGGGTCTTGAGTTACCTGCATCTCTGGATCGCCTGCGAAAATGTTGCGTAAGCTCTGAAGTGGGGAACTCCCATTATTTCGAGGGATGCGGAGCTTGGGGAAATCCGGAAAGTCATGAACGTCACTGCATTGTCCCCGGTATTCAAGCGACCCCGAGAGTTTAGCCTGGCTGAGGATGCTCATTATCAACGGAGCGGCCACCTTCGAACTAACGCCACCGCGCTCTTGCGCCTGGCAGATGCCGGCTAGTGTCAGAATCAGAGCTATTGCCGATAGACTCTTTGTCATGGGCTCCTTTCTCTGTTGCGACGCATCAAGGCTGCGAAGGATTCGCCACGATTGGGGTTTGCGAGAAGCTTCCATTTTGAATCATTTTGATTGAAATGACGACTGTGTCCAACGGGTATGGCGAAAAGCCACCCCAAGATGCCCAGAACTGTTGCAAATTCAGCGCTCCCATGTTGGTATCAGCTGTTATAGCGATATTGGCCCACCCGACATTATCAGGAAATTTCCCCGCACTGTCGGTGGTTTGTGTTTGCGACGGCAAGAGGTGAGTAGGGTCATTGTAGCTGGAGACCTGCGTCAATTGCTCTGACACCTGAACATTTGGGGTGGGATTGCCTAAGTTGTTGAACATTTGATATGTCTGGACGCTGTAGGCGTAGTCCGATGGCTGTCCGTTTGTGCTCGTGAGGATTGTCTCGTCGACAGCCACAATGTAGGCAGGAGCGTCGGGCGGAAGGACGTTGAACAAGAAGCTAGAGTAGTCCGCGATGTTGTAAGAACTGACCGGCAGACTGTTGGCGGCGGCTACCGGGTCGAAGCTTCCACCAGAGTCCGCCCCCACCGTTCCCCCTGCTCCTGCTCCAGCCGCCGGCGACATGCCATTCATGTCTAAGCCCGCATCGTATATGTAATAGGGACTATCATTCGGCGCGTAAGGATTTCCGGGAGGGTTGTTGTAGCAGGGCCCCTGGCCTGACTTGGAATCGTGGTTCTGGCACAGTCCGCTCGGGTCGTTGAAGCTGTTCGGGTTCGTCGGATACGCATACTGATTCCAACCCGAGCCCGCAGGATCCGGGCTCAGCCAGCGAACTTGATTGACTGCGAACTCGCGGTTTGGTGTGTCGAACAGCGTGCCTGCGTTGTAATCACCAGGCATTCCGGCAAAGATCCCGTACAATGGGTTCGAACCGCCATAACTATTAAACTGCTGTCCATAAGGAGTGTAGTCTCGGTCAGCGATCACTGTATGACCCGAAGTTCCTGACACGATGCGGTCGTTTCCGAGCCAGTCTGGGTGCAAGAACATCTTAGTCCCGCCTTCAACATAAGTCCCGCGTCCGGGGCTGGGCCAGTACGCGAAGTTTTGCGTAGTGCCGTTCATAGTGACGCGAGCGCCCAGCATCTGCGGATACCAAAGTTCCACGTAAACACCGTTAGTGCTGGTTTCCACCATGCGGCCAAAAGCGTCGTAGGTCACGCATTTACCGGTTGTTCCGCAGGTAGGCGTGCCGCTGGCGGCGGTCCACTTGACTTTCGAAAACTCGTTGTACCCATAGGTATTCGAGCCGCCGTCTGCCGTCGTGTTGCCGTTCGAGTCGTACGTGTTCCCGGTCATCTGATTCGTGCTCGAACTGTAAGTGGTGCTCAACGTCCAGCCGGTGCGCCCGGTTGGAATTGCCATGTTGAGGTTGTCGTAAATGTCGTAGCTGTAGTTCTCGCCGACATTGCCACTCCCGCAATCAAACGACATCAAACGTCCCCAATCGTCATAGCCGTACCCAAGTGAAGAGTTCGAATCGGAGTAGCAGGTCGACGACCCGCCTGCGTTGAATCCGTCCACGACTGCGACGTGCGCGACGGTGCCGTTCGGGTTCCAGGTGATTGTGCCCGTCAGGTTCGCGGGAGTGTTGCCGACTTCAAACTCAAACGTCTTCATGCGTCCGGTGTTAGAGTCGTAGGTGTAGATGTCCTGATCTGGCGTCGCGCCGGTCAATTTCACATTCAGAACGTGGCCGGCGGGATCGTACATACCCCCCACCGTTGTTGGCCCCGCCACAACTGTTGTGTTGCCGTCTTTCATCGTGTCGTAGCGGCCTTCTCCGTCCAACCCATAGCTCATGGTGTAGAGCGACGGGCTGGCGAGCTGCAGCGTGTTGATTGCTCCGTTGTCGTAGAACGTTGCCGTGCTGTGGTAGTACTGCGTGGAGTGCGGCGTGCTCTGCCAGTAGTCGACCTCGCGCCCGTCTTTGTCGTAGCTGTGCCACTCGTCGGTAATCAAATGGCCAGCGCAATCGTCTGTTGAGTCTTCCGCCAGGCGTCCCAGAGTGTTGACGGGCGTCGTCACTCCGGTGGGCACCGTGCCATAGCTCGTGTCGTAGTAGAAGTGTCGGCAACTAGTCGTGTTGGCGCTCATTAAGATTAGGCGATTGAGCGCATCGTAGTAGTAGCAAATTCCGTTGCCGTTGGGGTCGCTGCTTTCTGTCAGATTGCCGTTGCTGGCTGTGCACCCATTCGCGGAATCGTACTTGTATGTCCACGTTCCGCCTTCTGGCGTTACTTTCTTCGTGACCCGGCCAAGCGCGTCATATGTTTTCGTGCGCGTTTGGCTCCCCCGCTGCACGCTGACAGTCGAGTAACCTGTCCCCTGCCCATACGTGTAAGTATCTGTCGTGCCGTTCGCGCTCCCGGTCTTCTGGCTGCACGCCGTGCCGCTCCCCGTGCTGGCCGTGCTCCCGATGTGACAGACTTTCGTCACGCGGCCGAGCCCGTCGTACTCGGTCTGCACCTGCTTGCTGTTCTCGCCGGCGGGAGCAGGAGTCAGCACGGCGAGATCATCGTTTTGGGTATATGTATGCGTCAATGTTTCGTTGCTGGTAGTGGAGGAAGTGTACGGCCGTCCCAACGGGTCGTAGTCCAACGTGTGAACCTGCGTACATGTTCCACCCGATGCAGCCGAGCAGGGCTGAGAGGACGTTATCTGACGGTAGTTACCGGACCACCCGTAGATATTGCTTACGGTGTCATAGTTCGAGCCGGTTGGTGACTGCGCAGTCTGAGAATTGATTGCCCTTCTATAGCCATCTGTTGTGATCGTTGAGCTATTTATAGAATTGCCGGAGTTGAAAATAAACGAACTATTCATCGTGTCTGGAGACGAACCACTTGGATAGGTCTTAAGTACGGTAGCGAGATAGGGATCTGTAATCTGCAGAACTCGCCAGTACGGGTCAGGGGTGCCTCCGCTGCAATTCGTACCAGTGTTGTAGCAGTAAGCAGTCGTGTTGCCGTTGGCATCCACGTCTGTCAGCTTAACGCCGCCAGTGCAGTCGTAACTTGCCTGCGTATACAGGCCAGTGCCGACGTTCGTAACCTTGGTGGGAAACACTGGGTTGAGGGAACTTCCACACCCATCACTATAAGTGCCGTTGTAGCTGTACTCAGTCTCGTTATTTGCCAGATCGTAGCTAGTGGCGATTGTGCCATTAGTGTTGTAAGTATTTTGGGAAGTCTGGCCGATGAAGGAGGAACCTGTCCACACTTGCCGCGAGTCCAGGTTACCCTTGGCATCGTACGTGTAATTGACCTGTGCCACGGTGGTGCCATTCTGTTGCGTCACGACTTCGCCTGGTTTGTTGTAGATGTTGTGCGCCGCCATTGCCGTGTTGGAAATGGTCGGACTGCTTGTAGTGCAATTGGCCGTGCAGCTGCCATAGGTAATTGTTGTTGAGCGCGCCGGGCTTGTGCCACCGAAATCATACTGCGCCGAGTACGTCACGTTGCCGTACTTGTCGAACGTCGTGTCAGTAGCCGAGAACGTCGTCATGCCGTTGATTTGGTGATAAAGAACAATCTCGTTGATAGGATAACTGTTAATTGTGTTCGTAATTATTGAGAAGTTTGGGTTGCTATTAAAAGCCGTGTTGTAGCTATAAGTGTCGGTCGTCAGCAGAGTGGTTCCCTGCTCCCTTTGAATCTGTGTCACGACTTGAGCGACTGGCAGTGGTTGATTGCCGGTCGCACTAAACCCGGTGAACGTATAGATCGTATTGTTGCCGCCGTTGTCCACCACCTTGTTTACTGCCTCGTAGATCGAGCCGCCAATGACCGGGTGGCTCAAATTGTACGTCGTGGTACCATCGGCGGTCACCCTCGTCATCTCTGTCGGTGTAAGGTATGTGCAATCGAGTCCGCCGTTTGCACTGGAGGAAGGGTTGTAATTGTATGTTATCAAACCCCCTTCTCGCAGTGTGATCGTGGCAACACGGCCGGTACTGTCACTGGAATATCCCGGAGTTGGTTCCCATGTCAGCCCCAACGTTGTGCCGTCCGGAAAACTGATGCTGGTCGGGACAGTCTGCCCGCTCAGATCGTAATCAGTGAAGGTCGAGCACCCGAAAGCCGAACGTAAGGTGTAGCCGGTGTTGGTCACATCGACCGCAGGCGGAGTAGAAGAGCCGTCTTGCCATGTGTAACTCACAGGTGACGTTGTTAAGGATGAGGTGAGGACAGGCACGCCGAGCGTATCCGTATAGGCTGACGAGCTAGAGCTGAAAGCGATGGAGTTGCCGTTGGAGTCCGTGAGCGCCGAAGTGCTTATCTTCATGCCGGAGGCGTTGTAGAGTGAAGTCAGCGTCGGTAGGCTGGCATTGCCCGCTATGGTTACAGTAAAGCCACTACCGTCCGTCGTCATGTCCGTGAGTGATGTTGGGCATGTTGCGCTGGATATCACATAATCTGTTGCAGGTAGGGGGTGCTGAGTTCCATCCGCAAGACGAACATACCAGCCTGAATAGGTTATCGCTGCTCCGTTACCAGTGGAACAAGTCCCGTGCGTAAGAGTGGTCCAACCAATAAAGGCTTCGAGGCCAACTAACCCTAAACTACCGTTAGCCAACCCTCTTAAAGGTACGAATAACACGCCCGGTCCCGTTGGTGTGATGTATGAGTCCGCACCAGTCAGGGAGAAGTTGAAAGGGAACGCTCCAGATTTTGACATCACCGGGACATGCAACGTAACGTTGTTATTCATCAGGTCCACGCAGTCAGCTTCGTGACAATCCTCCGGTACAAAGTTGGGAAGGCCCGGCACAACCTGCCCCTGTGCTAGTCTCGCGAAGGAAAGAAGCGCCGCAAAGACGCACAACAGGAGAGTTCGCTGGACTCCTTCGCTGCATCGCCGGCGAATATCGATTTTGCGTGGGTGCTGGAGGTTTCGAACACTGGGCGCTCCGATGGCTGTCAGTCCTGCGGTTGCCGCTGCTGGACACAATGAAGGAAAAGATAAAGACGGGAGTACTTCCACAGTGGCACGAAACATGGGCAAGTCCCTCCTGACGAAATGAACAGATTAGCCCTCCGGCTAGCGCCGAGTTGCCCGTGCGAGACCCTATTTCCGCACTAATCCGCCCCAACGACATGGGCGCAATCCGTCCATACTTCAGGGGAAGCAGCGAACCAGCATCTCTAACAGAACTGAGAATACGTTGCTATCCTGCTCGCTGATTTTGCCCACACAGTAGGCCCGTCAACCTGTGGATGTCAACAGAAAAGTGTGAGGAGTCGGGGGTGCATATTCCCTCCCGTCCTGTTCTCACCCCCCCATTCGTTTGACCCCGCTCAGAGCAGTCCGTACACTTGGCGCGTCATAACCCCTTGGCCACTCCGCCATGGTGGGAACACGCGCCGCGTCGGCTTGTGCCGAAGCTGTGGGTACCATCTCGGCATTGTGCGGTAGCGCCCTTGGGTGGCGCTGAGCAGTTCTCCGGACGCGGAACCGTCTGCCCTTTGCTATTCACGTAGGTGCCATTGTCCGTGCATTTGGTTTTCGCCGATTCATTGAGCGCTGCGCCTGATGTTTGCGCTGTAGGCGAAGCCGGACCTAGGCGCCGGCTCTGCGCTAACGCCACCAACGTGCTGAGCCCGTCAACGAACGTGCCAGTGACAAGCTGCGTCCCCTCGTTGAGAATCCGTGAATCCGTTCGATAAGCAAGCTCAAACACATCGGTCCAGGGCGGGCGCGCAAACGCCTGTGTGAAAGCTGAGGACTACAAATGAGTGGCAGACATGGAAACTTGGGTTGGTCGAGCGGACGGCCTGCCGTCGTTCCACCCGCTACGCCATCTGCGTTCGAGACGCGCGTCAGTGAGTTGGGACTCACTGCGCCGACCTACGCGGAATCTCACGAACTGCGCCGCTGGTGCCAGGACAATCGGAACAAGTGTTATATCCCCGAGTGGCTGCTAAAGACTTGGGGCATTTCTGTTAATTCTGATGTGCCGTGAGCCGAAAGCGCTGGACTGGAAGCGTACGAGTGAACGTCACCCCTCTCAGGGGTCGAGGATCTGCCGGGCAGATTGAAAGTGCGGGGGTGCCGAGATGTTGGAGAATCGACGCAAATGCAGCCGTGTTCCGATGAAGGCGCAGGTCACTTGCATAATCGACTCACGAACAATGCGTGGAGTGAGTTGGAATCTTGGTGAAGGAGGGATGCAGGTAGAAGCGAGCGGCTTACACCCGAAAGAAGCCGTCCAATTATCATTCCGGTTACCCTCTTCTGGTCTAGCCGTTGACGCAGTCGGGACTGTGGTCTGGGGAGACGAGAAACGCCATGGAATCCAGTTCACCTACATGGGCGCGCAGAGTCAGCAGTCGATTCTTGAATACATAACAGAACAGATGGAGCACTAGGTGTTGCCCTGACGCGCTCCACCTGTAGCGGTAGTGTGACGGCGAGCGGTCGAACTTACAACCCAGTGTATGCCTGTGAGCCACCGCATTGGGGGACATACCCGTGACGGAGCTCTGAAACGGGCTTTCCCGAGGAGTACTTCTGGTCGTAGGTTCCCAGCTATACTTCAACATATCCCTCACAATCTCCTGCGGTCACGTTCCGGCTCGGTGCTTCAGCTACCCGCACGGCCCTTGAATCTTGCGTGATCTCCCAACTCTTTTTGCGCCCAAACTCCGAAAAGCCCCCTCTCTTCATTATGTGATTTCTTGGTGCTGAACTAGGGATCCGAGCAGCGGTCTTGCTCCGCTTAGAATCATTCTAGAGGCGAATTTTAACGGAAGTGCTTTTTAGCCGTTTCTTACTGGAGAGCGAAGAATTCGGCTTCTACGCCTACGATGAAGCAGCCACCCGCGGCTGACACATAAGCACGGGACAGATCGGTCCAACCCTACACCTCCGTCTGACCGACAGTAACTCGTTGTTCCTGGCGTTTTCCTTAAATACACTCCGAAGCTCGTAAGCTACAGTCATCAAGTCAGCCAGTCGTCCACCGGTTTGATCGACAACAAATATCGTGGGCTTTTGAGCATCATCCGGAATTTCGATCCGCTGCTCCCCAGCTTTAACTTCAAGCAGTCGATGGCTCTTAACGGCGCCAGCGTGAATAATCTGAAGCTGAACCTGATCAGCGGGCACGCGCAAGGCGAGCTCTAGATGAAGGGTTCCCGGCAACCATTCCGCGGAGATCACTCTCACACGCAAGTCGGGCACCACCGTCACTAGGGACCACTGATTTTGGAAACTCGCACCAGGTTGCATGGAGTAGTCAATGCCGAAAACCCATTCGTTAACGGCATGGGCAGGAGTTAGGTAGGGTTTGAGGTCGTATCCGAGGAGTGGAACTTGAGGGGAATAAAATTCCTTCCATTCGGAATCTTTTACGATGTGGCTTGTGACACTCCACGTTGGACAACCGCCGACCCCAGAGTAGAAGTTTCTGGATGCGGTGCTTTGCGGGAAGACATGCTTGATCTCGTGTCCACCGATCTTTTCCTGACCAGAAATCAGCCGTGAAAAGCGCCCGTGTGCTTCCCACTGATCGCCAGTCCATTCCTCAACAAGCACAATTGGGCCATAGTCCACTTCTCCCCAGGGCGGGGCTGTGCTGATCCTGAAAGTTAACGCAGCCGGTTAAGAACCTCAGGCCATTGTCGCGTATGAACGCGATCCGAAAATGAGCACCAGCAAATGGTTTATGCAATGACCGAAGATGGTCTCCGAGCGTGTCAATAAAATCGCGCTGAGTCGAACATGACGGTGGCAACATTCGCTACTCCAACCAGTGGAGTCTACTTGACTCTCGCCTCATATTGGATGGTAAACGGCTTACGAAGATTCTCGGCTAGTCCGGGAGGAATGACGCAGAACGAGGTCCAGGGCCGGCGGCAATCAATCCGACATCGACGTCCCGCGCAAAGGGGAGCCTGATCTCACCTGCAACTTCACCACGTATGAGATTCTGAAGGCTCTCGGTCATGAGAATGCCGGCAGCAGTTATCCTGACGACGGCGAGTTTAATTGCAAAGTTCGTCGTCGGATTGGGCTAGCGTCCTTTTGCAGTCCGCATGAAGTCGTTGAAGCCGTCCAGGTCATGACGGAATGAAAATCTCGATTGGCACACCGAGCACCTCGAAGTGCTGTGATTTGCACCCAACTACTCTTGCACCCAGACAACATCAACTTCTTTCCTTTCTACGGTTGATCCCTTGGTTGCGGGTTAAGGAATCATTCCAAGAATGCGCACCGATCGTGATTCGCTATCAACCCTTCCTCAAACGCGGTTGCGCTTGAGCTCCTGGAAGTCGAGCACGCGTGAGGGGATCGCAGTTTTCAAAAAGCTCGTTTTTCCATTGCAAATCTGGGAGACCGAGCGAAGGAGACTCTATTCCGCGGTAGTACTTTCTTCCGCAGTAGACGATTCCAAAATGTCGACCCGCGCCGTGCCGATAGAGACCGACCAGTTGCGGTGCACCCCCGCTGGCGGGGTCTTCGCCAGAGGTTAGACCATCACAGAATCCGGTGAATACTCCTCGACTTACTACCCCGAGTTCCGCTTGAGACGAGATGATGTTGTTCCTTGTGACACGCTTTCCTGTGCCGAGATGAATCAAGAGCGCTGAGTCGGGTCCGATTGTCACTTCAACGTCTGACCATCCGGCGATTGAGGACCAACGAAGGTGCCAGAGTCGATATTGGGATTTCATTCCTTTTCCGTGCCTGCTTGCATGAACGATACCGAATTCAGACTTTCGGCTCACAGGTAAAGCGTCTGAACTTGATTTCACCAATGCGTACACCGCGGAATGCCTTGTGTCGCTGCCGTCATTGCCTGAAAGCACCGGAGCCTCGGCGAGCCGGGGCAACACCGTTGATGGGACTAGCACGTCGCCGTAGAAGCCGAAGATGTCAGCCGATTCTTTGCAAGCAAAAACTTTCACGCCACAATCCCAATGGCCAGAAGACCCGGGCCAAGACAGACGACTGTCACTCACAATGTACATGGTCGATGCACCGCGGCTATCAATACCTGGCCATGCTGCAAGTGAGGTCACGAGGATCTCCTGAACAGCTATACTAGCAATAGGCAGAAGCCGAGACGTGACTCCCGGATGCTCCACCAGTTATTCTTTTCAAGTTTTTGGGGGCATGACGGTCGATTGACCTGTCTTGGGGGCGACTTCATTTGAGGCGCTCCCCAAGACGGCCGGGTACCGGAAAACCCAGCTCTTCACTCTTGCAGAGGTCAGCCAACCAGAAGTGACGCATGGACTAGCAATTGCGCCATGGCGCCGAGTGTCCTGCGCCGAACGGCATTAAGCCCTTGCTCTTCATCACGGGAATCCTTGGTGCCAAACCAGGGCATCGATCAGAGGGCTAGGCACGGTCTGTCGCATGTTCTATTGAGTATTGCGCGGACTGAGAATACCCAACATGACACTGAATCAGCATCTCATGAACGCATCGGAACGTTCTCCCCAGCTCTCAACAAGACATTGGCGTCAAAGGTCTTGGCGCTTTTGGCTGACTCGTCAATCTCCCGAACCTTTTCGTAGCCCAAGAATCTGATGACCTCGTTCAGGCGCAAGCACGGTCCAGAAAAGGTCGGCCGCCTCAACTCTTCAAATACCCTCTTTCTTCTCTCCTCGGAGGCGACGATGAACAGAGGATAGTTTGAATTTGGCGCCTCCGCTCGGAGGTCGGAGAGCCTGAGAATCCCGGAGTAGATCGAAGTGGAATGCTCGATCTCGAACGCCGACTTTATCGAGTACGGTCCGAATTTCCAGACTACGTCGATGTTCTGAATGCTCCGGGGCACGTCCAACGTCTCGTGGAATTCGTGTAGCACGAAATCACGGAACTGGTGCCCTTCGTACTGCTTGGGTTGATCGTTCCGAGGCACCCAGACATCGCATTTCGCGATTTGACCGAGGCGTATCAGCCTCCACTGCATCTCGTCATGCTCTGTGGGTACACGTTCGATGCGCTCGTCAATGCCGGCACTGATCGCTGCCTTCCGCATCGGGAGGTGGACCAGTTCCTCTCCGCGTTCGAGCGTTTTCAGCACGCCCAGTATGTCGCCATAATTCTGCGCGAAGTCCGAAACTGCTTCTTCGTTGATCATGGAGAACCCTTGCGGTCGGTAATGGGGTTGATAGCCAAACAAGGGATTCAGCTTCTCTATGGGGACATCTGTCCTTTCCTCGTTCACGATAAAGTACATAAGTTCCCACGTCCCGCCAGTTTCGTTTTCCTTCCAAAAATACCGCGACAGCTCCTTATTTCTAACTTTGGCGGCAATTTCCCCGGCAAATCGAATGAGCCCCTTGTTGTAGATGAGTACCACGTCGCCGGGAGTCATCTTTTCCCACCGCGATTCGTTCATTGGCCCCGGAACCGCTCCCCATGCGATAAAGGTTGATCCGTGATAAATCTTTTCGAGGTTTTCAATCTCTTGGGTCGGCAGGAATCTCCTGACTTCTTCCAGGGTCCGCTTGCGCTGGATCGTATCCTCGAAATGCCTCTCCGCGGAGGGATTTCCGCCGGCGACTACGAGGAAGACCTTCCTTGAATTTGCGGGGGACATTGGCACGCCTATCATACGGCGAGTAACAGAAAGTTCAAACGTAAAAAGCCGGGCCTTGAGGGGAGGGGGATTTCGAAAAAAGCTCCCGAATCTCTGGCAACGTGTGCGCCCCGATGGTTCATCGTCCACACTTGATCGTATCGCCTCGCGGAGATCCGCCTTAGAGCCAGACTCAACCTGTTGTGCCTCTCCCCATCCTGCTATCATCCAGCCGGGGGTCCCAATGAAACGCATGTCCGGTGTAGTCCAGCAGTTGAAGAAGGAACGGGAACGAGCGCAAGGGGAAGTTCAACGTATCGACGCGGCGCTCTCTGCGCTGGGAAGCAGCTCCAACGGCACGTCACGTACGATGTCTGCTGCCGGTAGACGCAAGATTAGTCTGGCACAGAAAGCTCGGTGGGCAAAGCAGAAAGCGAGGGGTCAGGCGCCGAAGCCGAAGCGAACGATCTCGGCGGCAGGTCGCAAAAGGATTGCAGCCGCTCAGCGTGCGAGGTGGGCGAAGATAAAGCGGGCAGCCTAAGAGAACCGACTGAATCGTTGTGGTGAAGTGCCGGACAGCCGTGCGACGCGTCACGTCACTCGCCGCAAGAAACCCACCCGGCGTTTATTGTGGTTCGCTTCTGTGATTGAAGCAATGCAATCGGAGTGGGCTTTCGTTTTCGTCGATCACATCTGTTGGACGGACGATGTCGCGCCGCGGAAGACGCTCTTTAAGTATCCAATTCGGGTCTCAGTGTGGTGCCATTGACATGAGGATAGCCGCACAGTAAGATTCACCCCTGACTGAGAGCATCGGGCGACGCGGGTATGGACGTCAGACCGGCTTCGAAATTGGGTACCTTGCGTCAAAGCTAGAAGGCCAGCAATCCTGGAGCGCCTGTGACGTACGTTCCTACAGTTCACCACGACGTTTTCATTTGTCACGCTCACAATGATGACAGCCCTCGTGGTTCCGGCTGGGTTTCAACTTTTAAGAAAGATTTAGAAACTAGCCTGAGGGCGCGCCTGGGCACTGTAGATGTATGCATGGATGACGAACTTGCCCCGGACGAGAAATACCGAGGGAAACTGCACGACGATGTCAAGAGCTCCGCGCTTTTCGTTCCAGTGATGTCGCCATCGCTCCTGTTGAGTGAGTTTTGTAATGAGGAGCTCAGTTGGTTCAGGCGATCGCCGCGTCCCACATCGAGCAATCAGCACGCATCGCTCGTGTTTAAGGTCGTCCTTCTACCTGACCTCGACGCAAATTATCGGTTTTGGGTAAAGGGCGTAACAGATGTCAGTTTCTATGTTCGTACCGGCAACGTAGATCGCGTTCTCAGGCCTGGAGCTAGTCAATACACAGACCAAATCGAATACTTAGCGGGACGTGTCGCAGGCCGTTTGCAAGATCTCAGAACTCAGTTCGATCCTGTCTTTGTCGCCAAATTCTCTAATCTCAGTTTAACTGACGAAGTTAAGAAACTCGAGGCGGACCTTTTCGGCGATGGACACCGGCTCTTGCCCGGCGTCTTTATCCCTGATTTTGACGCCGCACGTGGCCGTTTACGCGCGTGGATTGAGGAATCAAAGTTCTGCATATTTATCCTGGGTAGTGAATACCAAGTCGAATTCGAGGAATTGCTGGCCTTTGCACAGGAAAGCAAGAAACGATCGGTGTTTTGGATTGGCACCAAAGAGTACGAAGAGCGGAGCTCCAAGCAAGGACTGTTCATTAACAAGCTTCAAAACGATGGCCTGGAGCTTTACGTTGGCAACCTTGCGTCGCGATTCTATGATCGCCTAAAAAGCAATCCTGAAGGGTCGGGGTTCCCCGAGAAGACTGACGAGTCGCGATCGATGAACAGGATCCGGTTTTACGTCATCTCCGATAGCAAAGGCCCAAAACTTGAGAAGGCATCCCAGCTAGTCGAACAGATCACCAACGAGAATCTGGCGCAGTCAACGCCGATTCGCCTCAAGCCCCTTCAGCCACTATCGCCTTCCGATAGCCTTCCATCTGAACGTATCAGGCAACACGAAGAGCTCTTAAGCTCGTGCGATGCAATTCTGGTTGACTGGGTTCAAGGAGATAAGGACTGGCTGCGGAACACTTGGAGAGAAGTCGTTGACCGGAAGACTGACGGTCGGGCTAAGTACAAATCAGCAGCTATATTCACATCAGAACCCAACAACAAGGACCGAACAGACGTCCTCAAGAACTTAGGTGCTGTCGAAGACGTGATAGGTAAGCACAATCCAAACTACGTTAACCCAGGTTCAAACACAGTGAGCTCTTCACCTACACTGGGGAGACTGTTCGATCCCGACAAGCTCCGCCGCTTTCTGGCTAGTCTCACTGACGATCCGAGCTAGATCAATGCGGCGGAATCCATATCCAGGCCTCAAGCCATTCGACACAAAAGACAGCAGTTTCTTTTTTGGGCGCGAGCGCCATGTCATGGAATTGTTGGACCGGCTATACCAACATCACTTCCTCGCCGTGATTGGTGTTTCTGGGAGTGGCAAATCATCCCTCGTTAGAGCAGGGCTACTGCCCTCATTACGCAAGGGCTTCATAAGTGACGCAGGCTACCGATGGCGGACAATTGTACTCCGCCCCGGACCTCATCCGATGGAATCACTCTGGGGGAGCCTGGTCCGGAGTGTAATCCCACGATCGCTGGACAGCAACAAAGTGCAAAGCCTGAAGGAACAGTTTGACCTCAACAGTCGAAGTCTCATCGAGATCGGCAAAGAGTTCTTGGGAACGGGACAACGGGCCGAATATGATGAAAATCTTCTGGTGGTAGTCGATCAATTTGAAGAAGTGTTTACCTTGGTGGGCTCACGCGATGAGTCTGTAGGTGAAGATGGTGATCAATTCGAGCCGGCCCGTGCCTTCGTTGATCGCCTGATGAAGGCTTCGCAGCAATCTGAGGTTCCCATATATGTGGTTATTACGATGCGCTCGGATTATCTGGGTGACTGCGCCCGTTTTCGAGATTTCCCAGAGCTCCTGAATGGGACTCAATATCTAATACCACGCATGACTGTCAGTGAACTGGTCGACGCAATTGTCCGTCCAGCTAAATTGGGAAGCCCGGCAGGCGACGTCGAGCGACAGTTGGTCAATCGCCTTCTCAACGATTTCAATGACGAGCCCCGTAATCTACCAAGGCTTCAGCACGCCCTCGCGCAAACTTGGGAAGAGTGGATGTACCGAACGGCTGGGGATAATGGAGATCAGAAGTCGGCTCCGCCGTCAGCAATCGCACAACTTTCGGCGGAATCTCTAGCTGAACTGTCGCTCAAGGACTACCAACGCGCAGGAGGATTTGACCATGCTCTAGACAAACACGCTGAGCGCTTGTTCGAGGGTCTTTCGAAGGGCAGACAGCAGGACATTGCCGAACTCATCTTTAAGCGAATCACGGCGCAGGACGTGTCCAATCGTCTCGTCCGTTGCTCGGCAGCTCTCTGGGACATTTATTCTCTTGTGGGCTGTAAAACCGCCACAGAGGAATTGGAAATACAGGCTATCATTAAGCACTTCCTGGACGATCATGTAGCCTTCCTGACTTCACCAAACGTCGAAGACACTGTAAGTGATCCTACCGGTTCCGATGCTAGGGAAGTTCATAAGTTGCCGAACACGGCCATTATAGACATTACCCACGAAAGCCTAATATACGGATGGCAAAGGCTTGCCAAGTGGGTACGACAGGAGGCCACGTCGGCGGGACAATATCAACGACTCGTTCAAAACGCCAGAGATCATCGTGCGGGTATCCGTGGCTGGCTCCAGGCCGGCGAGCTCGAATATTTCGAGGAATTTAGATCCAATGCGACTAAAGGCTGGAGCGAGGCCTGGAGCAAAAGATACAATTTGGTTACTGAGAGCGCACAGAGTAATTCAGACTGGAAAGATGCGGAAGACTTTCTCCAAGGAAGCAAATCGCATCTTTGGTGGTTGCGTTTGGAGAAGGTTGCAATATTCGCGGCACTAGCTGCCTTGCTAAGTGCCTTCGCTGTTATTTTCGTTTTCGCCAGAACTAAAAGAGCTGAAGATTACGCGAGTCAATCTGAGTATGAGCGCGCTCAGCTTGGCGCAAAGACGCAAGAGCGCGCTGCTCTCTTGAAGATCGAATCGTTCAAGATCCAAGCTAGGCCATCCAACACGGATCTGGCCGCCTGGGAAACTTTCGACCGAATCACTCCTGGAATTCCGCTGCCTACAAAAGACAAACAGCTAATTGACCGTCTGTTTCTAGTGCCTGACTCAGAAGGTAAGGGTAGGGATATGTTTCGGGTTGTCGCACTTTCGGTTCCTCCAGACTTGGCGGAAGGTCTACGGCCTTTGGCGATCCGATCCGATACCGATTCTGAAGACCAGAATTTCTTGCAACGAGGCCGATACACTGCCGTCAGCTCTTCTGGACGGTTCGTTGCGACGCCTTGCAACGATCGCACGGTGACGATTTTCGGTCCGTCAGGTCCTAACTCTACGGAGTCGTGGACAGTCCCCTGCACAAATAATCTTGCCTTGATTGTAGAACCTTCAAGGGCAGGGTTCTCTTCTGAATCATCGCGGATTGCGACTGTCGAATACCGGTCGCCGAAGGCGCACAGCTCAGAAACAATAATCGGCTCTATTCGGGTCGTGGACATCCGTGGACACAACAAACCTGTGTTCGAGCGTGACAACATAGCACTACTCAACGAAGCTATCAGTAAGGATGGTCGATACCTTGCCTTTGTGGAGAAAGAAGCAACTGGCGAACGAGCCACTGCAATGCTCCGGCTCGTTGACCTTACAGGCCGTGTAGAGACTCGAAACATCCACGGTATATCTATCGATGCACCTCTCGACTTTTCGCCTGATGGCCGTCTCCTCGGGGTCGGCATGGCAGATGGAAAGATAACCATTATTGATCTCCAGAACCAGTCACAGGTGATCCTTAATGTAGGGCGTCACTCGCCTTTAAAGACTTCCTACCCAATTTCTGCGCTTGCGTTCAGTAATAAGCCGGAGACCAGTTTATTAGCCTACTCCGAGGATGGCCACGACAATGTAGTTCGGGTCGTGTCATATTCGGCAGGTGTAGGGAACGTGGATGGAAGACTTCGCTGGAGTGATTACTTTGGGCGAAAGGTTTCCCATCTGACTTTCAGCCCGACGGACGACTTTCTTGGCTTGGCCGTGGGCGAGAGCACGGCGCGTGTAAAGATTGCAGCGACTGGTTTTGAAACTGCGCGAGTTGTGCTCTCGGATCGAGCAACGTGGATTGCGTTTTCTCCTAATCCCAAGGACAATCTCGCGTTCTCGAGTGCCGCAAACGGGCAATTGGTAAAGTTTACTACGAATACTGCTGAGTCGCCTGATGTCGAGGCATTCGACTGTCCTAACCCTCAGGAAGCGGCCCTTGGTGATAGAGGTAAGCTGGTCGCTGTCTCTTGTCTAGCGATTCAAACAACTACGAAGAACCAACCCGACGTGGCACCTATCACGAGCATTCTCCGGTTCGATGACACGTCCCAGCGGTTTAGATCGATCCCAGGTCAAACGGGCGACCCGTGGCCGATCGACCGCCAAGGAGTCCCCTGTCAAGTAGCAACAGCTGCCGATGCGACTATTGTTGCAACCGAATGCGATGCCACAATTCGGCTCTTGGACGTGGCGACAGGCCGATTTGCTGAATTACATGGGGATTTCCGTAAGAGGGATCCTAACGCGAAGGAATGTCAAAGGGCACCTGTTTCGCTCGCATTGACTCCCAGCGGCTCAATGCTTGCAGTGGGTGACGATTGCGGTCGCATACTAACTTACAACTTCGATCCCGGAGCGGCACTGGTCCAGTCTGCCAAAGTGATACGAGTGGACAAAGGCGGGAACTCCTCCGACAATTCGCCGGAGAACACTACAATCAATCCGCTTACGGCGCTCGCGTTTAGTAGCGATTCGCGGATGATCGCCGCGGGCACTGCCGATGGGGTGCTCAAGGTAATGAAGCTGGACGAGAACAAAATGCAGGATCTGCGGTGGAGTCCGACGGCACCCTTCGATGGCTCGATCGGAGCAATCCAATTTAACCCTAGCGATTCGTCCACACTTATTGTGGGAGCTGGAAGGGCCGCCCACGTATTGAGAATCAACGACGGCGGCGACATAGTGCATATTTCTGACATCGACGATAGCATATCGGCAGTAACATTTTCGGCGGGAGGAACGTGGGCAGCTGCCAGTACTTTAAAGGGTCGGACTCACATTCTTGATTTGTCCTCAAGGAAGATTGTAGAAAAGATTGAAGCACTGGCGGTGAGAGTCTTCGGTGGCGCGTTGTCGAACGCTACAGCTGATGAAACTCTCTCTGGAAACCAAAGGATCGTCGCGGTCCAGCTCATCTCTTCCGGGAACGCTTCACATCAAAGTGGTAGCCCTACCCTAATGATTTGGGCAGATCGGGATCAATTGCTCGCAAAGGACGACATGGATGAGACCGATGCTGGTCGTGTGCTTGCGCTAACACGACACAATCTAAACATAAGTAATCGTCTGGCGGACCTGTGCTCATGTCTCACGACTGATCTGGAAGTATCCGGTGTGACCTACCAGGAGGTGTGCGGCGAAACACGGAAAAACGACCAAAGATCCCCGAAGTGTAGGGCCGGTCTAACTGAAGCTGGCGCTCCAACCCGCTCAGCACAGTTTTGATGGGGAGCTGAATCGAGCTTCGACAATACATGGTTGTCGTCGACATGAAGCTGCCGTTCTCGAAGTACTTGTTAGACGGAGATCCTCCGCCACAGACCGAAAAATACTCGCAAGATCGGGAGCACTCATGAACCCCGATGCTAACCTCGCGCGCTACTCGCTGGAGAGTTGGGGATGTTTGAATTGATACGAGGCTGTCGCGTCCCACCCGCCCAAAACTGAAATCATCGTAGTTTCGGTCACAGACTCCCAGGAGTTCCGGCGAAAACGTGGAGATCCGGCCTTGCCAGTCCACAGATAAAATTCGAAAAGGTAAGACCTGGTCGTTTTGTGCGGCTACATCTCGCCACGATAGACCTTCGGAGGCCGCCAGAATCGCGCTGGTTGCTCTCTGGAATTCCCGAATTCGAACTCTTCGTCCCGAAGACTCATAGAGCTCGTAAAGCCGCTGCCAAAAGTTATCCAATCGGGCTTCAACACCTTCTGCCGTCAGGCTCGAGTTTTCATGATCTCCTTCGAGCTCTTCCACATTGAATCCGATCTCTTCGACGTCGAGCTCTTCAAAGAACCGGAAGATCGCGCCGGCGTGATCTAGAGAATCCAGTGAAACAACCGCTATGACATGGAAGGGAATTTTGTATTCCCGGAGCTTCTGCACCCCTAGCATTGTGAGCGCGTGGGTGGGCTTTCCCTGACGGGTCTTGCGATGAAGGTCGTGCAAAAACGCCGGTCCATCAATGCTCAGACCGATTCTCGTGTCGTGCCGTTTTAAGAACTCGCACCAGTTATCATCAATACGAGTTCCATTGGTCTGGAAGGAATGAGAAACTCTAAACTTTTGTTGCACCACGTTCTCTATAGCTGCAAAAGCTTCAGAGTAGTAGTCAGTGGATAGCACCAATGGCTCCCCCGCGTGCCACACCACCGAAAGATGGTCTTCGACGAGCCCACCGTCGATTACTAGTCTTACGGCATCACGAATCGTCTCGATGCTCATCCGGCCAATAACATCGCGTTGTGATAGATAGCAATAGTCGCAATCGAGATTGCAGAAAGGTGTGGGTTGCAGCACAAGAATCTCGAGCGAACGCGCAAACTGTAAATTCGCTTCAGGAAGTTGAGCGGGACCGTGCAAAGGTAATAAATTAGAGAAAGACATCAGCAGAGCCAGGACGGGATCCAACGTTGATCAAAAGTTTCTCCAGTTGCCCCAGTTGCTCCAATTGCGCCAGTTGTTCCAATTGTTCCAGTTAGCCCAATTATTCCAGTTTCCCCAATTTCCCCATTGCGCCCGAATCAAGAACGGTTGCTTCATTTTGGCGGGCATCTCTTGTACCACCTTCTGCACGGCAGCTATTCGCTGCGGAATTGAAGAAGTGGAACGGATGGGCGTCGTCCGCGCGGAAAGAAGCCCACATGAAACTAGCAAAAGAGATGCTAGCTTTAAGACGCGCTGTCGAAGCTTCTTCCATGGTGCCATCAAACCGCCCCCATTTCTTGCGCTAACACTTTACGGCCAAGTCTTGTTTACGTCAATAGCCTCTTGGGAGCTCGTGTTTTTCGGAAAACTCCCCCCGTGATAACGACCGCTTAGACCAGTTGTGAACGTCAAGCGCGAAAGTGCGAAGTTCTTTGCCAGCAATGAATTAGACCGATTCTGTCGCACCTTCCAGAGCATGTTCTCAGAGCTAGGAATGGGACAGCGATGCCTGACAACTCGATATTGGATAGGATCCGTGAGCAGAGTACCTGGTACGGGGCGAAGGCTAGGAAGAATCACTTAGAGTTTCTTTCTCTCCAAGTTATAGAGATCATCATGGCGGCCGCGATACCTGTCAGTTCTGTGGCGACTACAACAGACCGTCAGAAATGGGTTGTCGCAGTTTTAGGTGCGCTAATCGGTGTAATCGAAGCAGTTCTTCAGCTCGGCCAGTATCAGCAGAACTGGCTACTCTACCGTGCAACACGAGAAGCACTCCGACGGGAGGATTTCCTGTATTCGGCCAAAGCGGGACCGTATGCAGGATATGAAGGAAGCTGATGCACTCTATGTAGAGCGAGCAGATGCCATTATTTCTGGAGAAACCGCAAAGTGGATCTCGTCGCAAGAGCAGCAGACGAAGACACGTAGCTCTAACACGTAGCTCTAATTAGTAGAGGCCGTTCCACAGGAGAGAATCAGTGTTTTTCAGCGTGAGTCGCCATTCTACGAATCCATTTTTTCCGTGGTCGGAAGTCCCTCTGTGCGCAAGTCTCGACTTGCAGGCACGGTCGTGCGTCCTGCGACTCATTGCGACTGACTGTCGACGAACAATCTCAGATACCAGTCGCCGTACACGTATCCAATTTTGACGCTTGCAGGTACGCTTATGCGACTTGCGAAATAACGCTGCTTTCGGGCCTTAGCACGTCGATATTCCCGACCTAGCGTTTTGAAATCTGAGAATCGTGAAGCTTCGCCCCCTTTTAGGAGTTGAGAACCTGGCCCAACACCAAGGAGCCGCCTCTAGGGCATCCGCGGGTTCAACCTTGACGTATTTTGAGCAGATGCGACATTCGCTCTTGGGCGGCAAGTATCCGCTGCCCTTCTGACCGTAAAGCCTTCGTGAAATCCCTTCGCGAAATCCACTCACCCACTCTCAAGACCGCGCCAGTCGATGTCACAGGAACGAAATACTCCACTCGTTGGTTAACTCTAAGCCACAGAGCAAAAAGGTGTATCGATTCCAGACGGAGGAACCTCAGTTCGTGGGGGCGTCGTCTGATTCTCGAATCATCTTCCACTCTCTCGATCAAGTTGAATGCCTTCTTTACAAATGGTCCTTCACTCAACCGTGCGTTCTTGTGCTTCCCTGAAATGACGCTCACTTCGGCGCATGCGAGCGTCGTTCCAGAGTCTCTCAGGAAGTAGATCCACCCGACTTTCTTCAGCGTGGCGCTCAACGGCTGTCCCTCCAGAAATCTATTGAGCCGAATGCTGTAAACGGGATGAGGATGCAACACACTGCCGTGGCCCGAAGTAGAGGGCTCAAAAGCCATCCACCGCTTGTGCTTCGCCTGAATGTTGCCGAGAGTCTTCAGAGCATCGGCCAGTTTGATCTGGGAATGCCCCGGAGGTGCGAGCCGCGTACGTGGCATGCAGAGTCACGCTTTCTTGGTGGTGAAATATGTTTGGTCCCACGTCGCTCCTGGCCTATAGTCGCTTAGAAGCGTCGAATATTCCATGCTTGTCGCGTTCCCCGCGGCATCGCTCGGATCTGCAATTTTGAGCACTTGAGTTCCACTGTCATCGGTGGCGCAGCCGACGACCACCACAAAGTGGGCAGTCACAAGGTCCGAAAACATGATTCGCACCACGACAGGTAGTTGGTTCACGGTAATTTCGTGATCCAGATTCTCGAATGGGACGATGGCTTGCGGCGGTTGAACCAGGTGCCCGAGTTGGTTGAGCACCACGTCGAGAGCAAATGGGATATTGCAGTTGTCTGACGCGCCTTCCTCGCAACAATCCTCACCTGGTGACAGGAACTGATTCGCGAGCCCGCACTGGGTTGGCAGCGTATCGTCCTGGTAGAACCCGCAAATGCTAGCGGCGACAGCAGCCCAGCACCACTGGTCCCGGTCTTGGTGCTCAATCTGGAATTTCAGAACGGCCATAAAACCTAACCTTACGGTTTGGTGAATGTGATCGCGAATCCGAAGCCTGCCTTGTATGAGGTCGATACCGGGGGAGACGTGATGTCGGTCGGTACCGTGTCTCCAATCTTGAATCCGCCGCTCAATTTCGACTGTTTCCCAACGTCCAGACCGCCAGTCACGAAGATCGTGCGCCAAAACGAGATGCTCAGTCCAGTCAAGAATTCCGCACTCGACCCACCAGAGCTGTCACCATTGACGTTTGCGCCGGCTCCAAAACTGAAGTGCAAAGCATATCGGTTGTCGTCCCAATCTCGCAGCCGTGCATGAGCCATCGCGATCGGATAGGGGTTTATTTTTGAGTCTGATGTCACTCCGAAGGTGTTGATTGAAGTCGTGCCGGAGGGAGGTAAGCTTTTCACGATTGCGAATTGCTGGTTCTCAATCGTGCTGAACGCCGCACCCGCTGTAACCGCGAAAGGCGATGAACAAGTAACCGTCAGCAGTCCATCTTTCGTTTGGGATTGAGTAGTCTGGCCGTCAAAGACGGAAGTTCGGTCGACCAGGAGCAGCTTCAAAATCGTCTGCTCGTTCTTGTTGAACAGGACTCCGCATGAGACTTCCGACTGAAGTGTGAACGAATCCTCAGTCACCGCACTGATAGCGTTCTTCCAATACTGGACTATCCCAATCTTCTTGGCGAACTGTGTTGCCTTGTCTCCATCGGAAGTCCACGCGCCTGCCTCCGTCAACACAGCTGAAACGATTGACTGGGCGGCTTTGTATTGAGCGTCCCGGCACTTACTCCAATCGGCCCAGCCGAGTTGGCCGATGTTTGTGTCGCTGCAAGGGTCGCCCGTAATCGCCCCCGTGTTCGCGGGAAAGCGCGCCGGGAGCCCGTTCAGGTCGGCCTGCACCCTTTGCAGCCCCCCGACAATTCCGTCAGTAGTCGTCCAATTGAACGCGCTCCTAATTGCATCATCCATCTGTTTCTGTATTTCGGGACCCTTCACTAAGGCAACAACAGCCTTCGGCCCCCCAGACTTGAGTGTCTCGTCAGTTTGACCGATCAGAGCCCGAAGGTTCGCAAGATACTTGTCAGTGTCGCTACCGGTTTTGCGATCGATACTTTCGAGTGCAATCAGCTGGCCTTGCAAGGATTGGACATTCGTGAAGTCGGCCATAAAATGATCGTTAAGACTCTCTACTTTTGCCGGCTGACCTCCTCCAGCCGAGAAAGACGATGGGAAAATACTAGGCAGATTCGCCCCCGCGGTGTAGCTCACCGTCTTTCCGAAGTCTGCCCCATAGCGAACGGCATTGACGACGATCTGGGCACATGCTGGACCCTCAACCGTTTGACCGGAGTTGTTGATCGATAAATCGATGATGTGCTTCTGGGTCTTGCAGCGAAATAAGGCTGGGTTGGACTGTGCGTATGTGCTAACCGCGCAAAGAATAAGTGCAATGGCGATGCAGAAGCTTCTTCCCATACTCCCTCCGCTTTTCGTTGGGTAATCTTCTTGGGCCCAGACAGTCGGAGTATCCCGCTCCTTAGGTCAGGAGAGATGCGCGCGCATTGAATCGAGCGAGTCGAGCAGAAGGCTCGCAGGGGAAGTTCTTACAGAGTAAGAGCATTTGCTCCAGACTCAGCAACGAAATTAATCATGTTACGAAATCCGAACACTCCACCGTGACCCAAACGGCTGTGCCTCACGTCAATAATTCACCTGTACGACTGTCCTTGTCATTAGCAATCCGTTGTGCAAGCGTGCCAACGAAACCGGGTGCTCGGCACTCTCTGGCGATGATGCCGTAGCCTCGGCTTGTTTGCCATGTTTGCAAGTTTCCTGAGAGCAAAAGAGCCTCCCGCTCCTTGCTCGTGGTAGCGCCGCTCCAATGGGTAGCCTGGATGGCCACTGTCGGCAAGGTGACTAGGGCAACCTACTCCGAAAACCAGAGTCTGTCTGTGACGCGAGTCACTCTGACAAGGCCCGATCCTGATAGTGATCGATGCCGAGTTTCACGTTGATGCAGTCAACTCCTAACCGGTATCGCTTCGGTCAGCCGGCATCGTGTGCTGTCACCCGGCGAGCCGCGTTGGGCAAAGAAATGGCCTCGGCGGATCATGCCGAGGCCGGGTAGGAATAGTGCCACTTACGGTTGCCAATCGCCGCCAGACAGCGCTTGCACGTCCTGAGCAAGAGGACTCAGACCCGGTGCTGGTGGGATTACATCAGCGCCATGCTCAGTCACTACAGTCACGCTGGTCTCTGCAAAAATCAGGTCGCCGTTTTCTACCATGTCGGGCTCCACTGTTGTCCCTGTAAACATCAAGTCTCACCTCCCCTCTTTCCGTCGATCCTACTATTTGCTGAGGGTCTTTTCCAGCATCTTCATGCCTGCCTGAAACGCGCCTTGTGTGATCGCTTTCTTGTAGACGTTCAACGTTGTGGTCATCGTCTTGTGCCGCAGCAACGCTTGTGCGACGGCATAATTTCCGTTGGTCGCTTCAACCACCATCGTGCAAGCACCTCGCCTACCGGCATACAACCCGGCCCATTTCACACCTGATTTCTTCGGTGTTTTCTCGCACGGCACACACTGGTTCAAGCCTTCCACGTGCGGAATGATGACGCGATTGATAAGGTTCGGTAGATCGGCAATCACCCACGCGGCTTCACTGGCCTGCACTTTTGCACGCCACAACTCCAACGGCACACGTACTTGGTCAATGATCGGTACCGATGCCATGCGCTCAGGTGTCTTCGGAGTGACAACATCGCCTCGCACCTTGTTGCGCCTGATGTGAATCCAATCCGTGTCAACGTCGCCCCACTGCAACCCGGCAATCTCTGCCGGTCCCAAACCAAGGAAACACGCGAGTGCCAGCACAAGTTGCGCGTCAACGTGATCCACCAAGGCCGAAATCATGTTCTCTGCCTCTTCCAAGGTGTAATGCTTCGTGCGCTCCGGTGCCTTGGCGTCACGCGGCATGACTACATCACGCCATGGATTTGATGAAATGATTTCTTGCTCAACCGCCGTGGTGAAGATGGAACTGGCAAGGGCCTTCACGTGTTTGAGGGTGTTCCTATTTTGCTTCTGCGTATCGGCCAACGATTTCAGGAAACGCTGCCCCAGCTTGCCTTCGTAGCTCTGCAAGGTGAGGTCTGCGAAGTGATCCTTGAGAAGCTGTCGCCAGATTTGCTTGTAGCCTCGTAGCGTGGAAGGTTTCAACCGGGCCACAACGCGCGGCAGGTAGGTGTTCGTCCAGAAATCCACCACCCGCACGTCATCCCCGGTGACGACCCGGCTGGGTGCGTTCACCTTGTCCTTGAGGAAGTCGGTGCAGAGGTTCTTCACCGCGTTGCAGGTGGCGCTCTTGTACTTCCCTTCTTTGCGGCACAGCTTGTGCGACTTCTGCACGCGAACCAACTTACCGGCTCGATTCTCTGTGGCATAATAGCGTACATGGAACGCATTGAAGGCTTCGTAGATGTAGCCCGTTTGGTGCTGTTGGTCAGCCATGTCCGACAGTTTAATGCGATGATCCATGCGATGCAAGATGCCCTTAGTAACCAACTAAGTCTTGCATTGTCAATATAGTGGCGGTGTAGCTCAGGTGGTTAGAGCGACGGTCTCATAATCCGTAGGTCGTAGGTTCGAGTCCTACCGCCGCCACCAATTCTAAAGACAACTTCCGAGGGGAACCTGTTTTGCTTTCCTCAGGAACGCATTCTCATTTTTCCAGTAGACTGGCTGTCCATCGAGGGATCAACGCATGTCTAGGCTCAGGTCATGTTTCTGCTATGCCGTCACACTGCTTCTCCTGCTGGCCGCGTCAGCGACGGCGCAGTCGGTTTCTTCTGAGCTGGTGAACGGGCTGAAGTGGCGCCTGATTGGGCCGTTCCGCGGGGGGCGGGCGGTTGCGGTGACCGGTGTGCCGGGCGATTCTACTACTTTTTATTTTGGCGCGGTCAATGGGGGCATCTGGAAAACCACCGATGCCGGAACTGTGTGGACGCCGATTTTTGACAGCCAGCCGATCGGTGCCATTGGCGCGATCGCGGTGGCGCCTTCCGACGCCAAGACGATTTACGCTGGAACCGGCGAGTCCGATATTCGTTCCAATCTGTCTTCCGGCAATGGCGTCTACAAATCCGCGGATGGCGGATCTACCTGGACGCGCATCGGTCTGGAGGACACGCGGCAGATCAGCCGGATCGTGGTCGATCCGAAGGATTCGAACGTCGTCTACGTCGGGGCGCTCGGCCATGCGTATGGTCCGAACGAACAGCGTGGCGTTTACAAATCGCTTGATGGAGGGACGCATTGGAGCAAGGTACTGGATGTGGGACGTGAGATCGGCATTTCAGATTTGGCGATCTGCGCGGGTAATCCGCAGATTTTGTTTGCCGGCACATGGAATTCGCATCGTCCTCCCTGGAGCACCTATGCTCCGATTGATGGACCCGGAGGGGGATTGTACCGCTCTCAAGATGCGGGCAAGACGTGGTCGCGTCTTAGCGGCGGCGGCTTACCTGACGGCGATTGGGGACGCATTGGCGTTGACGTTGCTCCGGACGGCAAGCGCGTCTATGCCCTCATTTCGGCGAAGAAGGGTGGGCTGTATCGTTCCGACGACGGGGGCGAGACGTGGGTTCTTGAAAATGCGGACCCCCGGCTCACGAGTCGAGCCTGGTATTTCAGCGGCATCACCATCGATCCTCAGAATCGGGATGTGCTCTATCTCCCCAATGTCGCTCTATACCGATCCGAAGATGGAGGGAAGACTATCACCATCGTGCGCGGCGCGCCGGGTGGTGACGATTACCACCAGATTTGGATCGATCCCAGGAATTCTGCCAGCATGGTTCTGGGAACGGATCAGGGGACCACGATCAGTCTGGACCGCGGCCAGACTTGGAGCACGTGGTACAACCAGCCTACGGCGCAGCTCTATCATGTGATTACCGACCAGCAGTTTCCTTACGTCGTGTACGGCGCGCAACAAGATAGCGGGAGCGCTGCGGTTCCGAGCCGCACCGACCACGGACAGATCACACCACGCGACTGGTTTCCCGCGGGCGGAAGCGAGAGCGGGTATATGGCGCCCGATCCCAAGGATCCGAACATCATCTATTTGAGTGGAACTTTCGGCAGCGTAGACCGCTTCAACAAACGCACCGGATTGAGTCAGGACATTACTCCGTGGCCGGCGCTGACATTTGGTTCAGAGATTAATCAGCGCAAATATCGGGATCCTTGGACTCCCGTGCTGCTGTTCTCTCCCGCTGACTCGACCACGTTATATTTCGGCACGCAATATGTGATGAAGACGGTTGACGGCGGTCTGCACTGGGAGACGATCAGCCTGGATCTTACGGGATCGACGCAACAGCCGGGAGAGAAGGCGGACGGGCCGACAACGATCGAGAACGCGAAGCAACGGGGTTACGGCGTGGTCTTCACCATTGCGCCCTCAGCTCTCAACCGCGATGTGATCTGGGCGGGAAGCGATACGGGATTAATTCACCTGACCCGCGACGGCGGAAAAACCTGGAAAGATGTGACGCCCCCAGGTCTCTCCGCGTGGAGCAAGATTTCTCTGATCGAATCTTCGCACTTCGATCCTGCCGTGGCTTATGCAGCGGTCGATCGCAGCCGCCTGGAGGATCGGACGCCTTATCTGTATCGAACGCGCGACTATGGGGCAACCTGGCAACTGATTACGAACGGCATTGCAGACCCTGCTTTTGCGCACGCCATTCGCGAAGACACTCAGAAGAAGGGCTTGCTTTTTGCGGGAACGGCAGCGGGAGTTTACGCATCGTTCGACGATGGCCACCACTGGCAATCTTTGCAACTCAATTTGCCGGTGACCTCGGTTCGCGATTTGACGATCCACGACGAGGATCTCGTGATTGCTACCCATGGCCGTTCGTTCTGGATTCTGGACAACATCACGCCGCTGCGCCAGGCGGCCGGGGCCGCAAGAGCGAGCGCATTCTGGCTTTATCATCCCGCGACTGCGTTTCGCGTCGATAATGATTCGTTCGTCGGCACGCCGCTTCCGCCTGAGGAACCAACCGCCGAGAATCCTCCGGCTGGCGCCATGATCGATTACTTCCTCAAGTCTGCCGCCGCCGGCAAGGTCACGCTGGAGATTTTCGACGCCCAGAAGAAACTGGTTCGCAAATTCTCGTCGGAAGATAGGCGAGCTGAGAAGCATCCGCCAGTTCCCATCGCGGAGCGCTGGTTCCCCAAGCCCGAATCGCTGGGGACAACTCCGGGAGCGCATCGGTTTGTGTGGGATCTTACCTGGGGCAGTTCCGGAGGACCGAGTGCAGATGAAGAATCGGAATACCGCAGTCCCAGCGGGCCGAAAGTTGTCCCGGGTGTGTATGAGGTCCGGCTCACCGTCGACGGCCAGGCGCAAACTCAAGTCTTGAAGGTCGTGATGGATCCGCGCTCGCCCGCGACTCCGGAGATCCTTCAGCAGCAGTGGGAACTCGGCGAACAAATATTCGTCGAGACGCTGGAGGCGCGCCGCGCGCTCGCCGAGATCGCTTCGGTGCAGAAACAATTGGCTAGCGCTGAACAGAAGGTCGGCGAGCACAATGCTGCGCTCAAATCGGCTCTGGCAGACGCTCAAGCGGAAATGTCTAAGATTCTTACGAATAGAGGGACCGCGCAGCCTGGAGGACTCCAAGCTGCATACAGCGAACTGACGTCGGCTCTGCGTGTGGTCGAAGGCGGAGATCGTGCTGTGCCTTCTCAAGCAATTGCGGTTTACAAGGAGGCCAGCCAGCGCGCCAAAGCAGCTATCGGGGATTGGGCTGAATTCAAGCAGGGGAGAGTGCCCCAGCTCAATCAGAAATTACACGAAGGGAACGTGGATCCGATTGCGATCTCGGAAATTGAAAAGGAAGTGCAATTTCTTATGTCGCGTTAGAAACTTTGTGTAACGCAGACTCCAAAACAAAACGTCCCAGACTCATTGAGTCATGGGACGTATGTCGAACAGCCCTCCCCCGAAGTCTGCTCACAAACAGAGTAACGCGTGGCGTGGTGCGTGAAAATGGCTCTGATGGGCTATTACGAAAGTGATCAATAGAAGGGTGCCGCGCTCGTTTGGCGGGCGCCCTGGCCCGCTGGCTTGGCGTCGGTGATATCTTGGTGGATGAATCGTCACCGGTGAACCGCAGGCCCACGTCATGGATATTCTCAAAGATCTGTTCGAGCAGCACTTCCACTTACCGGTCGAGCAGGTGCAGCCGTTGCAAGGGCAACTCGGCGGCTCGGGGCGCAAGATCATCCGGTTGGCTGGCGGGAAGATCAGCGCCGTCGGCATTCTGTACGATGTGCGCGAAGAGAACGCGGCCTTCCTGGAATTTTCCCGGCATTTTCGCAAGCACGGATTGCCCGTGCCGGAAATCTATGCGGAAAATCTGGATCATGGGGCTTATCTCGAAGAAGATCTTGGCGACACATCGCTGTTCGAGTTTCTTTCCAAGCATCGGGCGGGCGAGCAGATCGACGCTCCGGTGGTCGCAGCCTATCGAAAAGTCATCGCCACCCTGCCTCGGTTTCAGGTGGAGGCGGGGCGCGACCTGAACTACAAGGTGTGTTATCCGCGCGGGAGTTTTGACCGGCAGTCGATTTCCTGGGACCTGAATTACTTCAAGTATTACTTCCTGCGGCTCGCGGGCATTGCGTTCAGCGAACAGGCTCTGGAAGACGACTTCAGCCGGCTAACGAAGTTTCTGCTGAGCGCGGGGCGAGATTACTTTCTCTATCGCGATTTTCAGTCGCGAAACATCATGCTGCGCGACGGGCAGCCCTATTTCCTGGACTATCAGGGCGGGCGCAAGGGCGCGCTGCAGTACGACGTCGCCTCGCTTCTCTATGATGCCAAGGCCGACCTGCCCCCAGAGTTGCGGCAGAAACTGCTGGATCATTATCTCGACGCGCTGGGCCATTACGTGGATGTGAAGCGCGAGGCGTTCCTGCAGCACTACTACGCCTATGTGTACATCCGCATCATGCAGGCGCTTGGGGCCTATGGGTTTCGCGGATTCTATGAACGCAAGGTGCATTTTCTGCAGAGCGTGCCGTACGCGCTGAAAAATCTGCGCTGGCTGTTGCACAACGTGACGCTGCCGATCGCGCTACCGACTCTCATGGATGCTTTTCACAGCATGCTGGCCTCGGAGAAATTGCAGGGGCTGGCTTCGGATGCGGACAGTCTGGTGGTGCGGATTTCCAGTTTCTCTTTTCATCGCGGCCTGCCGAAAGATGAGAGTGGAAACGGCGGTGGATTTATTTTTGATGGGCGCAGCTTGCCCAACCCGGGGCGCGAGGAGCGCTTCAAGATGCTTACGGGCAGAGACGCTCCGGTGATCGACTACCTCAACCAGCAGGAGAGTGTGCATCAGTTTCTGGCCAGTGTGATGTCGCTGGTGGATGCCAGCGTGAGCAACTATCAGCACCGCGGATTCAAGAATCTTATGGTGTCGTTTGGGTGCACGGGCGGACAGCATCGCTCGGTGTATCTGGCGGAGCAAGTCGCGAAGCGGTTGCGCGGAAGGAACGGGGTTGAGGTTGTCTTGCAGCATCGCGAATTGGAGCGGATGGCAGCCGAGGACATTGCGCCTGAGAGAGCGGCGGCGGAGAAAGCCGCGCGATGAGGGCGATGATTCTGGCCGCGGGCCTGGGTACGAGGCTGCGGCCGCTCACCGACGATCGGCCTAAAGCGCTGGTGGAGGTGGACGGACACGCGCTGGTGGAGATTACGCTCCGACGGTTGCGCGAGTTTGGGATTCGCGAAGTGATTGTCAATGTGCATCACTTTGCCGACATGGTTGTCGATTACCTGAAGAAGAACGACAACTTCGGGATGCGGATTGAAATCTCGCGTGAGGACGTGTTGCTCGATACTGGCGGAGGGCTGAAGAAGGCGTCGTGGTTTTTTCTTGAGGGCAACGCGGACGAGCCGTTTCTTCTGCACAACGTCGATGTGCTGAGCACGATTGATTTTCGCCGCATGGCGGAAGTTCATAAGCAGAATCGGGCGCTGGCGACGCTGGCAGTGCAGGATCGCGAGACGTCGCGATACCTGCTGTTTGACGAGCAGCAGCAACTTTGCGGACGGCGAGCGGGCAGCGGTCAAGAGCCAGAAATTGTCCGGCCGTCGAGGGAAACAAAGGCGCTGGCATTTTCGGGCGTGCATGTGATTTCTCCGCGGCTTCTTTCGAGGATGGCTGAAGATGGCATCTTTTCGATCATCAACTCCTATCTGCGGCTGGCGGGCGAGGGAGAAAAGATCCTTGCATTTCGTGTCGACGAATTTTATTGGCGGGATCTGGGCAAGCCCGAAAACTTGACGCAGGCCGCCCAGGATGTTGACCAGCAACTTCTCCAGCTATCGCAGAGACGGAAGGAATTTTGAGGGCGACATGGGGCTGCGGCAAGAAGAAGGGTAATCGCGATGAGGGTACTCGGCTACACGTGGGTGGGCGTGCGAACTGCCGACCTGCCATCAACTGCGCGCTTCTTTGGCGACGTGCTGGGCTTATCTGTTGTGCAGGAAGGTAAGGGGATGGTTCAGTTTGAGGTGCCCTCGGGACAGTTGTTCGAGGTCTTCGGCGCGGAGAGTCGTTTCTATCCGCTCCATGCTTGTCCTGTTCTGGCCTTTCAAGTCGAGGATGTGCGCGCGGCCAGGAAGGAACTGGAGTCACGGGGAATAGAGTTCGTCACTGATGTCGAGGGCGGCGAATCCGAGGCCTGGACTTACTTTCGCGGCCCCGACGGCTACCTGTACGAGCTTTGGCAAACGGAGCGACCGCTGAAAGCGCTGCCGGCTAACTAGCGCCACTCGTCTGAGACCGACCGGACTTTCCACTTGCGGCGAGCCTCCGGCTTCGGTACCATTCTGTGCACGCCTTGAAACAGCTATGAATAGCGGCCTTCTACATCGAATTACTGTCGTCGTCCGCGGGGTACGAGTATTCGTTCCCATCGCGGTGCGGAGGGATACAGCGAGCTGAGAAAAAGTAAATCTTAAAGGCTCCCGAATCCCGCCCCGCCAGAAACGCTGGCCTGGTGGGTTTTGCTTTTTTAGGAACGCAGGCTGCATAGGTAGGAAGGGTCGTATGAAAGACAACACGCCGTTAACCGCAAAAAGCATGACCGCAAAAAGCATGACCGGCGCCAGCATTCTGTGGGAATGCCTGGAGCGCGAAGGCGTCAAAACAGTTTTCGGTTATCCGGGAGGCGCCATTCTGCCCGCCTACGACGCGCTCAAGGGCAGCAAGATCCATCACATTCTGGTGCGTCACGAGCAAGGCGCGACCCACATGGCGGACGGCTATGCCCGCGCCAGCGGGCAGGTGGGAGTCGCGGTGGCGACTTCTGGCCCGGGCGCGACGAACATGGTCACGGGAATTGCGACGGCCATGCTGGATTCGTCGCCCATCGTGTGTATTACGGGGCAAGTAGGAAGCAAGCTGATCGGCTCGGATGCGTTTCAGGAAACGGATATTACCGGCGTTACGCTGCCCATCACCAAGCACAACTATCTGGTGACCCACGCGAGCGAAGTGGCGCGAACGGTTCGCGAAGCTTTCTACGTGGCGCGCTCGGGGCGGCCGGGGCCGGTGCTGATCGACATCACGAAGGACGCGCAGCAATCGACTTGCGAATTCGACTGGGAAGCGGCCAAGCCGCAACTGCCCGGATATCGACCGGACTTGTCGCCGGAGCCGAAGGAGTATGAGCAGGCGCTGGATTTGATTCATAACGCCAAGCGCCCAGTGATCCTGGCGGGGCATGGCATCATCATTTCCGGAGCCATGGCGGAAGTGCGCGAATTCGCGGAGCGCACGGGTATTCCTGTAGCGCTCACGCTGCTCGGCATCGGTGCGTTTCCTGCGGGTCATCCATTGAACCTGGGAATGATGGGCATGCACGGCGAAGCGTGGGTGAATCACACAATTCAGGAAGCCGACCTGCTGCTGGCTTTCGGCATGCGCTTCGACGACCGCGTGACTGGAAACCTGAAGACCTACGCATCGAATGCGAAGAAGATTCACATTGAAATTGATCCGGCGGAGATCAATAAGAACGTCAAAGTGGATGTGCCGCTGGTCGGCGACCTGCGGGAAGTGCTGCACGAACTGCTGCCGAAGGTTGAGTCGATTGACCGCAGCGAGTGGCTTGACTCCATCGACAAGCTGAAGGGCGATGCCGCGGTGCGCGACATCCAGAACCTGCCGGACAGCGGACATCTCTATGCGGCCCATGTGATCAACGATCTGTGGCGCGAGACTCGCGACGGCGACACTGTAGTGGTGACCGACGTGGGCCAGCATCAGATGTGGGAAGCGCAATACTACAAGCACGAGAAGGCGCGCAGTCTGATCACTTCGGGAGGCTTGGGTACGATGGGCTTCGCCTTGCCCGCGGCGATCGGGGCCAAGGTCGCGCGACCGGAAGCGGATGTGTGGGTGGTGTGCGGCGATGGGGGCTTTCAGATGACTCTGTGCGAACTGGCGACTATTGTGCAGGAGAAATTGAAGGTAAACATCGCCATCATCAATAACGGCTTTCTGGGCATGGTGCGGCAGTGGCAGGAATTCTTTTACGAGCGCAACTATGCGGCGACGCCGCTGCTGAACCCGGATTTCGCCAAGTTGGGCGAGGCCTATGGTATTCGCAGTATGACGGTCACGGAACGCTCGCAGGCGGTCCCCGCAGTGCGGGCGGCGAAGGAGCATGATGGGCCAGTGCTCATCAACTTCCGGGTGGAACAAGAGGACACGGTGTATCCGATGGTGGCGGCGGGGGCGTCGTTGCACGAGATGATCCGGCGTCCCAGCAAGATTGTGGAGACCGCCGAGGACGAATAGGTAAAGATGAAGATGAGTAGAGACGACGGATAGAGAAACCATGCTGAACACATACGTGGTGTACGTTGAAAACAAACCGGGCGTGCTGACGCGCGTGGCCTCGTTATTTCGCCGGCGCGCTTTCAATATTGACTCGCTGACAGTGGGCCGCACGGAAAAGCCGGAAGTCTCGCGGATGACGATCACGGTGGATGCGGACGTCGATCAAGCCAAGCGCATCGAGGCCAATCTTTATAAGCTGTTGAATGTGCTGCTGGTGGAGAACATCACCAACCAGCCTGCGATCGTGCGTGACTTGGCGATGATCAAAGTCGCGGCCACACACGAGGCGCGTTCGCATGTGCTGGAACTGGCTGGCGTGTTCCGTGCGCGTGTCGTAGACGTTGCTCCGGAGTCTCTGACGATTGAAATCACCGGGGCGGAAGACAAGATCGATGGTCTGCTCGAGGTCCTCCGTCCTTACGGAGTGCTGGAGATGGTGCGGACCGGGATTGTCGCCATGCGGCGCGGTAAGTCTTCAACCGGAGCGCCGGGCACAAACAGCACAGATCACGACGTAGCCGAAGAAGATGTGTCGCACTCGGTATGAGTAGTTCGTGGGCAGGGAAGACTAATTGGCTGTTGGATTTAGGGACGGGCCGGCTGCTTTTTTGGTCCCAGAGTAATCACCTCTTTGTAACCAATGTAAGTTACTGAAGTTTCCAGGAAATCCCCCAAATCATTGTTTCTAAAAGCGTTAGCTGGTATTCATAGATAGCTGGGTATCCTTCCCGGCCGCAGTGTGCTTACGCATATGACTGGTGCTACCAGCGTTGCCACAGGTCTGCCTTCCCACTCGCATTCGTGGAGAGGTATGTCCTTCCCCGCCAAGGCGTTCATCACGCTGATTGTGACTGCCGGGTTGGGCACGCTGATCTATGGCGGCATCCACCAGAGCAGTAAGAACATTGCGGAATTCATCTGCTATCTGGGCATCGCCATTCTGGCCTCCCGGCTCAAAGTAAATCTGCCAGGCATCACGGGCACGCTGTCGGTGAATTTTCTGTTCATCCTGATCGGCGTTCTGGAACTCAGCTTCACCGAAACGCTGATTCTCGGCGCGGTCTCCATGATGGCGCAGTGCCTGTATCCGGAACGTCCTAAGGCGCTGCAGTTGACATTCAATGTCTGCGCGGGGTCGGTTTCGACGGCGCTGGCATACGAGGTCTATCACCATCCGCTAGCGAATCTCGTGGTGGGCAGCCGGCCGGTTCTGCTGGGAGTGGCGGCGACGGTTTACTTCATCGCCAACGCGGGTTCGATCGCGGCGGTCATTTCGCTGACCGAGCGCCGGCCCCTTACGCGGATTCTGGTGGATTGTTATTTCTGGTCGTTCCCTTACTACCTGGTGGGAGCAGGGATCGCCGGCGGGATTGCGTGGCTCAACCAGACTTTCAACTGGGAGACGTCGTTGCTCATGGTGCCGGCGGTATACGTTATTTACCGGTCGTATCGCCTGTACCTCGGCAAACTGGAGGACGAGAAACGCCACGTCGAGGAAATGGCGAACCTGCACCTTCGCACCATCGAGGCCCTGGCTCTTGCCATTGAAGCCAAGGACCATACCACGCACGAGCACCTGCAGCGGGTGCGGGTTTATGCCATTGAAGTGGCGAAAGAACTGGGCGTGAGTGGGCCGGAGTTGGAAGCTCTGCACGCCGCGGCGCTGCTGCACGACATCGGCAAACTTGCAGTGCCGGAGCACATCATCTCGAAGCCCGGCCGCCTCACCCCGGAAGAATTTGAGAAGATGAAGATTCATACCCTGGTCGGCGCCGAGATTCTGGAACGCGTGCGATTCCCCTATCCCGTCGTGCCGATCGTGCGCGCCCACCACGAAAAGTGGGACGGTTCCGGCTACCCGCTGGGCTTGAAGGGCGCGGAAATTCCCATTGGAGCGCGCATCCTTTCGGCTGTCGACTATCTCGATGCCCTGGCATCGGATCGCCAGTACCGGCGAGCGCTGCCCATGCGCGAAGTAATACAGAAGCTCGCGGCCGAGTCGGGCAAGTCGTTTGATCCAAAGGTCGTCGATATTCTGCAGAAGCGCTACCAGTATCTGGAACGGCTCGCCGTGGCCAAGTCGGCACAGGACCCCACCGGTCCGCTTTCCACTGCCATCAAGATCGAGCGTGGGCTGGAACCGGCAGCCGGTTTCGAGAACGCGACGGCGCAGGACTACGCAGGACGGGAAAACACGTTCCTGTCTTCCATCGCAGCGGCCCGGCAGGAGGCGCAATCGTTGTTCGAACTGAGCCAGGATCTGGGCGCTTCGCTCAGTCTGACCGAAACGCTTTCGGTGTTCTCCGTAAAGCTGAAGCCGATGGTGCCTTACGATGCCATCGCCATTTACATCAAGCGTGACGACGAACTTGTCCCGGAGTATGTGAACGGCGACAATTATCGGCTGTTTTCTTCCTTGCGTATTCCAAACGGGCAGGGGCTCTCGGGCTGGGTGGCGCATAACCGGAAACCGATTATCAACGGCAACCCGTCGGTGGAACCGGGATACTTGAACGATCCTTCGAAGTTCAGCACACTACGCTCGGCGCTGGCGGTGCCGCTGGAGGGCGTGTCCGGTGTGATCGGGGTTCTGGCGCTCTACCGCGGCGAACGCGACGCCTTCACCACCGATCACCTGCGCATTTTGCTCGCGGTCAGCGGCAAGATGGCGCTGTCGATCGAGAACGCCCTCAAATACCAGCAGGCGGAAAATTCGGCGATCACCGACTACCTCACGGGACTGCCCAACGCCCGCTCGCTTTTCCTGCAACTCGACCGGGAACTGGCACGCTGCAAGCGCGATAACTCGTCGCTCACCGTCATGGTGTCTGACATGGACGGGTTCAAACAGATCAACGACCGCTTCGGACATCTCGAGGGCAATCGTGTGTTACGCCTGTTTGCCCAGGCGCTCAAAGACAGCAGCCGCGAATACGACTATGTGGCGCGCATGGGCGGCGACGAATTCGTGGTGATGGCTCCAGGCCTGACAGTCGACGCGGCCGGCAAGAAGGCCGAGCAGATGCGGGCCCTGGCCCGGCAAGCCGGAAGCGAAGTCTGTGGAGAAGATATCCTGTCGCTCAGCGTCGGACGCGCGATGTACCCGGAAGACGGCAACGATGCGGAACAACTTCTGGCCGAAGCCGACCGCCGCATGTACCTGGAAAAGCAGAAGGAGCTTTCCTACAAGGACCGGCGCTCCCACCCGCGTATGAAGTGCCGGGTTACGATCGAAATGCAAACCGAGGTGGGCGCGGCTCCCATGTTCGCCAACGTTACCGACGTGAGCCTGGGCGGCTGCTTTGTCGAAACCAGCACCATTCTGGCGCCGGGCAGCAAGATCAAGCTGGGATTCTCGATGGATGATGGCAGTTTGTCGGCGGAAGGTGTGGTGGTGAGACTCGATCCCGGGTCGGGCGTTGCCATTCAGTTCCGGGAGATGAACCGGGAAGGCCGCGAGCGGATGTTCAAGATTCTCGAGTTCGTGCAGAAGACGACCACGTTCTACAACAACCGCTACCTCAATAGTCTGACGAAGGGTTGATTCGGGGACCGGGGAAGCTGGATCTCAGAATTGGGTTCGCGCTGCGATTTGCACGGTGGTGGCGCGAACGATCTCAGCGCCCATTTGATCGAGCGGCAGAGTTTTATCGGCCAGACCGCTCCGGGCGACGAATCCAGGCATGCCCCAAACCACGCTGCTGGCTTCATCCTGCACGTAGATGCGAGCTCCTAAACTGTGCAGCGTTTCGCATCCCTTGAGCCCATCCTGCCCCATACCGGTGAGAACCACCGCCAGCGACCGGGCTGCAAACACTCGGGCGATCGAGTGGAAGAGCACATCCACCGACGGGCGGCAGAAATTTTCTTTCGGCCCCTGATGGGTCTTGAGGATAACGCGTCCGTCCTCCTCGCTGATCACCATGTGGAAGTCTCCTGGCGCAATGATGACGCAACCGGGCGTCAGCGGCTGACCAGAGACGCACTCCCGCACCGGCAACGCTGATTTCGCCGACAGCCGTGCCGCCAGCAGAGAAGTGAAGATGGCCGGCATATGCTGCGCGATGACAATGGGCACGGGAAAGGTGGCCGGCAAAGACGGCAGAAGCCGGGCCAGTGCGTCGGGACCACCGGTGGAGACTCCGATCGCAACTACCTGCACCGGGGATAGAACTCGTGGCCGATGAAGGATGGGGATCGGCGGGGCGTGCGCGCTGAGTCTTGTCACCGGGGCGAGACTGGCGGGCGCTTCGGGCAGACGGCAAAGAGCCCGAATCTTAGGGATGAGCTCGCGCGAGATGGCCGCGAGCGTGGCCGTCATGTCGACATTGCTCGGCTTGGTGACGTAATCGGTAGCGCCGAGAGATAGAGCTTCCAGTGTGACGGACGCTCCGCGCTCGGTCAGGCTGCTGAACATGATGATGGGAACGCGGGTGTCGATTTTGCGCAGCTCACGGACGGTTTCCAGCCCGTCCATCTCGGGCATTTCGAAATCGAGCAGGACGATGTCCGGCTTGAGGGAGGGGAATTTCGCCAGTGCGACCCGCCCGTTGACCGCAGTGCCGGCAACCTCCAGGTCCGGGTCTTGAGCGATGGCCAGCGACAGTGCCTTGCGAATAACCACGGCGGCGTCGACCAGCAGTACTCGCTTTTTTGTGGGTTGCGGCAATCGGCGCAGGGCTCCTTTTCGGTTCAGTCGGTTATCTGCCGGCTTGCGCAGCCTTGGTTTTGAGGGGCTCGTATGCCGGCGAGGCGACGGCTCCGGAGGTCCTCTCAAGCTTGAACTGGCTCACAAGACTGTGGAGTTGGGCCGCCATTTCGGCCAGATCGTTGGCTGCTTTCTGCGATTCCTGGGCGCTCGACGAGGTGCCGCGAGCCGCTTCGGCTACACCCTCGATGTTGCGTGTGATCTCCTCCGAGCCCTTGGCCGCGTCGGCCACGTTGCGGGTCATCTCGTTGGTGGTGGCGCTCTGCTGCTCGACCGCGGTGGCAATGGTGCCGGAGATGTCGTTGATCTGGGTGATCACGCCGCTGATGGCGCCAATGGCCTCGACCGCGCCCTGGGCGTCGGTCTGGATGGCGGTGATTTTGCGGCTGATGTCTTCGGTGGCCTTGGCAGTCTGCTTAGCCAGTTCCTTGACCTCGTTGGCAACCACGGCGAAGCCTTTGCCGGCTTCTCCGGCGCGGGCAGCTTCGATGGTGGCGTTGAGGGCGAGGAGGTTGGTTTGCTGGGCGATTGAGGTGATGACCTTGATGACGGCGCCGATCTCGGCGCTGGAGGCGCCTAGCTTGGCGACGTTGGCGTTGGCGGCATGGGCGGTCTGCACAGCGTTGCAAGCGACGGTGGCCGCCTCGTGGGCATTGGTGGCGATGGACTGGATGGTCGAAGTCATTTCGTCGGCCCCGGTGGAAACGCTCTGCAGGTTTTGACTGACCTGCTGGGAGGCTTTCGAGACGGTGCCCGCCTGGGTGGACGTTTCTTCGGAGTTGGCGGAGATCTGCTGGCTGGTGGCGGAGAGTTCCTCGCTGGCGCTGGCCACGTGCTGCGCGTTTTCGATGATGGCGAGAATCATGGTCTTCAGGCTGTGATTCACTTTGTTGATGGCCCGGGTCAGGTCGCCAAGTTCGTCCTGGCTTTGGACCGGCAGGTCGTCCCTGGTCAGATCACCGGCCGCAATCGCCTCCGCCTGGGCCAGGACGGATTGGGTTGCCCGCGAGATGCTGCGGCTCAAGAAGATGGCGACGAACAGTCCTATGGCGATGTCCACGAAGGTAGCGACCAGCAGCGTTATTGTCACGGACCGAGTCTCCGCACGCATGTGCGCGGCTTCCTCCTGCAGCAATTTGTCGTTGGAGTCGGCCACCTCCACGAGGGATTTCCTCATCGCCTCCGTGGCCGGCGCGTCCTTCAAGGCGGCGGTCGTGGGGACGCGCACCGCCATAACCCGGTCTTGGCCGTCCTTGAGGTTCCCCAACTGCACAAAACTGAGCACCGTGCTGACCGCCATCAAGCTGAGGATCACTCCGAAACTCAACCCCAGCTTCTTTCCCAGTGTGAAACGCATTTTGATCTCCTGCGCGTTCTAAGAATTTATGAGCCTTGGCAATTTCCTGTTTTCGCGAAATTCCGTTTTCCCGAAATTCCGTTTAGCGCCCGGGCGTAGTCGCATCCGTAGCGGCGAGAACCTGGCACACGCTTCCGCTGTCGAGCACGTGCAGAAGGTTTCCCTCGAGCTTGTGGACTCCGAGAATCATGCCGCGCACCGCTCCGCGCAGAGTGTCGGGTGGAGCTTCAAAACTGGACTCGGAGACCTCGATGACTTCCCCGATCTCATCCACCAGAAGGCTCACCGTTCCCTCGGAGGTGCGGATCACCACGTTGATGGGTGGGGCTCCGTCGGCTCTGCGGGGCAGGCCGAGGCGGCACCGCAGATCAATGGCCAGCACGATCTGGCCGCGAAGATTGATCAGTCCTTTGACCGCCGGCGGAGCCAGCGGCACCGGCGTCATGGGTTGAAAGCGGATGACCTCCTGCACTGCCGGAACAGGCACGCCGAATAAACGCCCGTCCAGCAGAAACGTGCAGAATTGTTGGGACGCCATGAAGTCGCTCCTAGAGTCTGCCTGCGTAAGGTTCGGCTGCGTCCAGCAGTCCGGGGACAGCCGCCCGCAGGAAGGCAGGCAGGTCAAGCAGATCGGTTACGTGGTGCTGGGTCACGAACGACCCCATCACTCCGGCTCGAGGAGCGAGCGACTCGACTGCGATGAGCTCCTCCACGATGTCGACGATGCGGTCTACGATCAGGCCCACGGTATGCTTGCCCTCGGAATACACCACGACCTGGATGGAGGCTGCATCCGCCAGCATTTCCGCGTCGCTGGTGGCGTGAACGATGGCGGGAATAATGGCAGACAGGCGAACCAGCGGGATGATCTGTCCACGGTATTGCATGACTTCCTGCGTGCCGGCGTGCTCGACCACGGAGCGCGGGAATTCCTCGAGGCGCGCCACCATCGACAGTGGAATCGCGACCCGTCCTTCCAGCCCGTTCTCGGCGAGCAGCAAGGCGTGTTCGTCGCGGACCCCCTCGACGACGATCGCCTCGCCGGGGGCTTTGTCGTGCGCCGCATGGCCTGCTTCGGCGATGACCTTGGCGTGTTGCGCCAGCCCGAGCACGTCGAGAATCAGCGCCACGCGACCGTCTCCCATGATGGTGGCGCCGGAATAAGCGCTGATCGCTTTGAGTTGCTTGCCCAGGGGCTTGACCACGATTTCCTGGGTATCGGTGATTTCGTCGACGATCAGCCCAAACTGCCGGTCTTCGGCTTGGAGCACGACGATGTTGATGGCAGATGCGCTGGCGGCATCGTTGGCCGCGCTGTCGCGGATCCCGAGTTCCCGGTCGAGGTACACCAGGGGCAGCAAGCGTCCGCGCAAGCGATAGACAGGAACGCCATGAACCAGTTCGATCCGGGGTCCGCTCTGCTCGGCGTCCAATCGCACCAAAGCCAACAGGCTGACCTGGGGAATAGCAAAGCGCTCGCCCCCGCAGGTTACGATCAGAGCGGGAATAATGGCCAGGGTCAGCGGAATTCTTACTCGAACCGCAGTGCCCCGCCCAGGGGTCGATTGGATATCGACCGTACCTCCAATTTTTTCCACATTCGTTTTGACCACGTCCATCCCAACCCCGCGGCCTGACACGTTAGTGACTTTTTCGGCGGTGGAGAACCCAGGAAGAAAGATCACATTGAAGACATCGCGGTCGGGCATGCTCGTGGCTTGTTGGGCCGAGATGAGGCCGCGCTCCATGGCTTTCCGCCGGATGCGGTCGCCATTCAGTCCAGCGCCATCGTCCGAAATCTCGATGTTGACCTGCCCGCCTTCGTGGAAGGCCCGCAAGGTCAGGGTTCCCGCCGGATTCTTGCCGGCGCGCCTGCGGGTTTCAGGCTCTTCAATGCCATGGTCCATGGAGTTGCGGACCAGATGGGTCAGCGGATCTTTGATGGCTTCGATGATAGTGCGGTCGAGTTCGGTATCCTGGCCCTCCATCACAAGCTGGACTTCCTTGCCGCAGCTATGGGCGAGGTCGCGAAGCGTCCGGGGAAATTTGTTCCAGAGACTGCCGATCGGCTGCATGCGGGTCTTCATGACTTGTTCCTGCAGCTCGGTCGCGATCAGGTTCATGCGCTGGGAGACGGCCTGAAGCCCGGCATCCTGCGTGCTGTTGGAAAACTGCAGCAATTGGTTGCGAGCCAGCACCAGTTCGCCCACCAGATTCATGAGGCGGTCCAGCAGAGTGACACCCACCCGGATGGTCTCGACCGCCGCGTCCGGATTGCGAGCGTCCTGGGTCGTCGGTGCCGCTGAGGCCTCGTCGGGATGGGTTGGTACCGGTGTGATTACATCGGCAACCTTCGGCAGCTCGGCGGGCTGCGGTTCCGGTGCAAGGGTAACGTTCTCGGTCTGCCTCTGGCTGGGTTCGATAAGGACGTCGCAAACTTTGACTGGCTCCGACGGCTCTTTCTTACGACGGGGCTTGCGCTTGGGCTTGCTTGCGGCCATGCCAGAAGATGGCTGCGAAGCCAGCTCTGCCGGCGCAGAGGTTTCGGCCGCTGGAACTGGCTGCCGCGGCGACAGATCGTCGGGTAGAGGATCCGAGGGGGCCGGAGATGCGTCGACCTGCCCGGTCTGTAGGCGGGCCAGAACTTCAATGAGAGGCGCATAATCTTCGTCGCCGTCCTTTTCAGAAGCCTGAATCGCGGCGAGCATGTGACGAACCGCATCCACCATCGCAAGCAGGCCGCTGGTGATGTCACCGTTCAAGGTGAGTTCGCCATCGCGCAGCCGCGACAGTAGGCTTTCACCGGCGTGTGCCAGCTTTTGTAGTCGGGCAAAACCCAGAAATCCGCAGCTTCCCTTGATGGTATGGATGGTCCGGAAAACGCTGGCCAGAAGCTCTTTGGAGGAAGGCTCACTCTCCAGTTTCACCAGTTCCTGGTCGAGGCGGTCCAGGTTCTCGTTGCTCTCGATAAGAAAATCCTTAACGATTTCATCCATAGATCGATTTCCGTCGCTGGCGCTCCGGTTTGGAATGCACGTCCCAAGCCTCGAGTTCGCACATTTCCGCACGCAGGGACGTATCGGCTCGCGCCTGCCTTCTGTCTCTACGCCACATCCTCTAGGCACATCGGCATTCGCAGAGGCAACTTAAGGGTCGAGGCTGGATTCTGAGCTGCATTCTGAGCCTGAACCGGTCGCAGGCGGGATGCGCTTGAAGGCCGCCGCCTGCGCCCTTACACTGGAAGTATGCACGTGCACGCTCATGGCGGGGGCGGTCCTACGCGGGTACTGAAGATATCGCTGGCCGTGACCCTGGCCTACATTGTGCTGCTGGTCGTGGCCGGCATCCGCGCTCATTCCCTGGCTCTGCTTTCCGAAGCTGGACACAATCTTTCCGACTTTCTCGCCCTGCTGCTGTCGCTGGTCGCGGTCTATTTCCAGGCGCGCCCGGCCAACTCCACAAAGACGTACGGCTACCATCGGGCGGGTGTGCTGGCCGCCCTGGTGAACGCGACCTCGCTGGTTGCGGTTTCGTTCTTCATCTTCTATGAGGCATTCCGTCGCCTGCAGCATCCCGAGCATGTGCAGGCCAGCGTGATGATGTGGGTCGCCGCCGCGGGCGTGGTGATGAATGGAGTGATCGCGCTGCTGCTCTATCGCTCGAGCCGAGGCTCCGGCGGAGACGTGAATATCCGCAGCGCGCTGCTGCACGAAGTTGGCGACACGCTTTCGACCGCGGCCGTGATTGCCGGAGGCTGGGCCATCCTGGTCACGGGAAACTATTGGATCGATTCCGCGCTTTCCTTCGGCATCGGCGCGCTGATCTTGTGGTCCGGCTTCGGCATCGTGCGCGAGACCCTCAACATTTTGCTGGAAGGCACGCCCCGCGGCATGCAACTGGAAAACATTGAGTCCGCGATCCGTTCGATTGGCGGAGTCAATGACGTGCATGATCTCCACGTGTGGAGCATCGGTTCCGAGACTCACGCACTCTCCTGCCACATTTCGATTGCCGACATTCCGCCGTCGGTCAGTGAACGCATATTGCGCGACGTGAAGGAATGCCTGCTGCACGATTTCCGCATCGTCCATACGACGATCCAGTTCGAGCATGTGGTCTGCGAAGTGGCGCATGGCTGCGTGATTCCGGTTAGTGAGAGCGAAGAGCACCATCATCACAGCCACTGAGGCCCCGCAGGCCTATGTTCAACGGCGAAACTCCAGATCCTACCTTTAGGAAGCCCCCAGTTTGGGCAAGCGGAGTCGTTCCGCTATCGGACGTTGCGGGGGATACTCCTGAGGAGACGACCTTCCTTCTGGATTTGGCGGAGGCAGCACAGAAATATCTCAACTCGTTCCGATGGTGTCGGTCAATTAGGGAGGTGTACTTCGGAGACGGCATCGGCAAGATCATCGGCTTGTTCCTTTGCCGCATCGTGCCGTCCGAAAAGGGCACTGATGAGTGGCTGTGGGTGGTCGTGGGCGATATTCCGCCTGCCTATCTCGTCACCGACAAATGTAAGAATCCTGCCGAGGCCCTCGATGCCTACATTGAAGAAATGAGTAAGTGGATAGAACTCGCCCGGGAGGGCAAATCCTCGAACGAGGTTATCCCGGTGAATGTCGCTTCAACTCCGGAAGAGGCAGAGCGGCTGCGTCTTCGGCTTGAACTACTCGGAAGACTCCTTCGCCCTTGGTTGGATCCTCAGCCGCACAAGTCCAACTGAGATCACTCTTCCCGTAAGTGAGTTGCCAATTCCCTGTCTACCTGCCTCGCGTAGCGGTCGAATTCAAAGGCTCTGCTTCTCGAAAATCTCCCGCGCCCGCTCGATCGTGTCCGCCTCATCCGCCGACTTATCCGGCCGCAGCCTAACAATCCTCGGGAAGCGCAGCGCGTATCCGCTCTCGTGCCGGTCGGACTCCATCATATTGTTGAAGGCCACTTCCAGCACGATCTTCGGCTCAACCACGCGGCGGAATCCCTGATCTTCGACCGTGTGATCGAGGAACCACTGCGTCATTTCCGCGATCTCGGCATCGGTAAGGCCGGAATAGGCCTTGCCGATGTTCAGCAGTTTGTCCTTATTCGCGTCCCACACGGCAAAGGTGTAGTCGCTGAGCACGCCTACACGCTTGCCATGACCATATTCGGCAGCAGTCACGACGACGTCGAGCGTGGCCAGTTCCCGCTTCATCTTCAGCCACGACTTTCCGCGCTTTCCCGGCGTGTAGGCGGAGCCGAGGTCCTTGATCATCAAGCCTTCATTGCCGCGCTCCTGCGCTTGCGCAAACAGTTCTTCCAATTCGTTGGGCGACGCAGCGCGAAACACTGGCGCGCGAATCACACGGGCCGCGATTTCCTCCTGGTCCCCGAATGCTAGCTTCCCTTGCGCGCGATTACTCCGTGCCTCCGACCCTCCGTGGTGAGCGACTTTTCTCTCTGCGGCCAGCAGGTCGTCCAGAATCCGCGCCCGTTCCCACAGCGGACGATCCATCACCAGCTCGCCGTTGGCATACAAGACGTCGAACACCAGGAACGCGACCGGAGTTTCCTGGAGCATTTTGTCGCTGACTTTCTTCCTGCCTAGCCGTTGTTGCAAAACGCTGAACGGACGCGCGTGTCCAGCCGGATAATCCCAAGCCACAATCTCTCCATCCAGAATGGCATCCTGCGATAGCCCGGCCAAGGCGTCTGGCAACTCGGGAAACGACTCGGTGATTTCATCTCGGGTGCGAGAGAAAAACCTCGCCTCACCGTTCGCCACATGAGCCTGGGCGCGGATGCCGTCATACTTGTCTTCCACTGCGGCTTCCGCGAAGTAACTCAGGCCCTCTTCCGCCGACTCGATCGGGCTGGCCAGCATAATGCCCAGCGGATGAAACAGGCGCATCTCCGCCTGGGCCAACCGGCCTTCCGATGCCAAACGCACAGTCTGACCGATGTCCCCCAGCAGCATATTGGCGAGCTGCACCTCTGCTAGCGTTGCAGCATAGGCCCGGGCAATCGCTTCTTCAACCAGACTCTCTTTCAGCCCAATCCGCAGATCGCCGGTGATGATCTTGACAATGTACTTGGCCTCGAGCGGCGTGGCACGTGAGATGAGGTCGCGGACGATGGCCGCCTTGGCCGCGGGTCCGCGTGCCGCCGCAATCTGACGGAAGGTTTGCTCCACTTCCAAAACAGTCAGGCTTTGGCCGGTACGCTCAGGAAGGACTTCGCCTGCGACTGCTCCCAGGTCGCCATGCCGGCGGTAAGCAGCCGTCAGTTCGGCTTCGTCGCGTCCCGACAGCTCCGCCACGATCTGCCAGAGCGACCGCCCGCCGACCTGCAGCGTGGTTTCTTCCCAAGCCGGAAACACCCGCCCCGAAAGGAAGATCGCCGACACGGCTGCCTCGTCCGTCGTACGCGACTTCAAATAGTCCGCGACGATGCCCGTTTTCAGCAGCTTCTTCGCCGTCGCCGCAATCGCTTCGCAAGCTATCGCCAATTGCTGCATGAAACTCCGATCGGAGCGCTCCCGTCTCGCCGGGGCCTCACCAGAGGATCCTGACCTCGCTCCTAACTCTCTCCCCTGCTTAAACTTAGCGAGCCAGCAACCAATCTTAAACGACTCCCGGCCTGTGGTACCCTAAAGGGTGCGTCGTGTGAGCGTAAGGAGCATCAAAATAGTCGTGCGAACCCTGCGAAATTACTTGCGATTCCTGGTTGCCGTCCAACTTCTGCCTGCGCTTGAAAGCGGGGAAGAGACTCTGGTCGGCGGGCAAGCCGTGCTCGAGGGCGTGATGATGCGCTCCCCGCACGCCTGGGCGATCGCCTGCCGCAAACCCTCCGGCGAAGTGGTCACCATGAGCGAGCCGCTCGAGCGGCCCTCGGAAAAACATAAATGGATGGCCTGGCCGATCGTGCGTGGCGTGATGACGCTCGGCTACGCCATGAATCTCGGCTACCGCGCCCTGCGCTTCTCGGCGAACGTCGCCATCGAAGACCTGATGCAGGAGGGCAAAGAAAAAAGTGATGTGGAGACAGCCGCCTCGGCTGTCCCGCCAGTGAGAAGCGCGTCGGCATCCTCCCAGACGCAGAAATCTTCTGCATCATCTTCTACCCAGTCCCGCGAGAAGGCGGCCACGGTGAGCAACTGGCTGGCGGCCGGGAATCTTCTGCTCTCGCTGGGCTTCTTCATTTTCATGTACAAATACGTCCCGCTGCTGGCGGCGACGGAGCTCAAGAAGATCGATCCCGCGCTCGGCGGACGAATTGTTTTCAACCTGATCGATGGCGGCATCCGCCTGGGATTGTTTCTGCTCTTCATTTGGGGAGTTTCGCTCTGGAAGGACATTCGCCGCGTCTACGAGTATCACGGGGCCGAGCACAAAACCGTCTTTGCTTTCGAAAATGGCGATCCGCTCAACATCGCGGCGGTACAGAAATATTCGACGTATCACCCGCGCTGTGGCACCAGCTTCCTGATGACCGTGATGCTGATCTCGATCGGTTTTTACATGCTGGTTCCGTTTACCACGTTCTGGGCACGCTTCGCCTCGCGCATCGCTTTGCTGCCGATCATCGCCGGAGTGTCGTACGAAATCATCCGCTTCGCGGCCAAGCACCGCGGATCGCTTTTTGCGCTGATGACCGCGCCTGGTTTGTGGCTGCAGCGCATCACCACCCAGCCGCCATCGGACGAGATGGCACAATGCGCCATCACCGCCCTCGACCACGCCATGTCGCTGGAGAAAGAGCGTGGGGGCGAACTGGTGATTGCCTAGCGGTCCCAACCTGGGAAACCGTCGTCGGTCGTTTGTCGTTAGTCGTTGGCCTCCACTCCCCAACACTCTAGAGTGGCAATTGGAGGCATCAACATGTCAGCATCATTCAAGGATTTGCGTGTGTGGCAGGAAGCGATGAGGTTCACAGTCGAGATCTACCGCGCGACGGCGCTCTTTCCGCGGCACGAATTGTACGGTTTGAGCAATCAGCTGCGGAGAGCGGCCGTATCGATCCCTAGCAATATCGCTGAGGGGAAAGGACATCGCTCCGACCGAGAATTCGGAACTTTTCTCCACCATTCACGAGGCTCTCTGTTGGAAGTACAGACACAACTGATGATTGCGAAGGAATTACAATACATAAGCGGTGAAGAGGCGCAGCGCATGCTGGCGTCGGCAGACGCCATAGGCAAGAGTCTCAATAGCCTGATCAACTCGCTGCGTGAGAAAGCCGCCTGAGGCAGAGAGCCAACGACCAACGACCAACGACCAACGACGGTTCCCATGTTTGAACGACTCGACCAAATTGAAGCCCGCTACGAAGAGCTGACCAACGCTCTGGCCTCGCCGGAGATCGTGAACGATTCGGCGAGATACCAAAAGACTGCCAAGGCGCACGCTGAAATTGCGCCCATCGTCGAGAAGTACCGTGAATACAAAGATCTGACCAAGGGCATCGCCGACAGCAAAGCCATGCTGTCGGACGAAAAAGACGCGGAGATGCGCGCCTACGCACAGGAAGAACTGACTCAGCTTGAGTCTCGCGTTGGTGCGGTAGAAGAGGCCCTGAAAGTCCTTCTTCTACCTAAAGATCCGAATGACGAAAAGAATATCATCCTGGAAATCCGCGCCGGCACCGGCGGGGACGGCCACCCTCTTCGCGGCCGAAATTTTCCGTATGTACACCCGCTATGCGGAAACGCAGCGCTGGAAAGTCGAAGTTCTTTCGTCCTCGGAATCGTCCGCTGGCGGCTTGAAAGAAGTGATCGCCATCATCGAGGGAAATCGCGTCTACTCGCAGTTGAAGTACGAAAGCGGCGTGCACCGGGTGCAGCGTGTTCCCGCGACCGAGCAGCAGGGACGCGTCCACACCTCAGCTGTGACGGTTGCCGTGCTGCCCGAGGCCGAGGACGTCGACATCAAGATCGAAGCCAAAGACTTGCGCATCGATACTTTCTGTTCCTCCGGTCCCGGTGGGCAGTCTGTCAATACTACGTACTCCGCGGTCCGCATCACGCATATCCCAACCAATACCGTTGTCAGTTGCCAGGACGAAAAATCACAGATCAAGAATCGCGAAAAAGGCATGCGCGTACTGCGCTCCCGGCTCTACGAGATTGAAATGGAGAAGCAGCAGTCGGCCTTGGCCAAAGAACGCAAGGCCATGGTGGGCTCGGGCGATCGCAGCGAGAAAATCCGTACCTACAACTTTCCGCAGAACCGCCTCACCGATCACCGGATCGGATTCACCATCCATCAACTTGAAGCTGTGATGGACGGAAAACTGCAGCCGTTGATCGAGGCGCTCACGACTTACTACCAAGCCGAAAAGCTGAAGCAGGAAGCCGCCAGCGTGGTGTAGGGCAAGCACGTGGGCGTTTCCGCCCGCGACGTTGGGGAGACTATGTCCACACTCGATGGGACGCTGGCATCCGTGCTGGCCGACCGGTATACCGCGAATGCCGCGCGCGTGCGTGAACTGGCGGTTCCGCTTACCGAGAAACAGTTCTGGCAAAAGCCGTTTCCCTACGGAAACAGCTTCGGGCACCTCGTTCTGCACCTCACCGGCAACCTGAACTACTACATCGGCGCGCAGATTGCGAAGACTGGATTTGTGCGCGACCGCCCGCGCGAGTTCAATGACCCGAACCCGCCATCGAAAGAGGAAGCACTGAAGCGTTTGGATGCCGCGGTCGCCATGGTGATCAGGACCGTTCGCGCGCAATCGTCCGAGGATTGGTCCGCCGAATATTCCGGAGTGGGCACGAATGCACAGACTCGCATCGACATTGTGATCGTCTGTGTCGCTCACATGCAGCACCACATCGGCCAGATGATCTATCTGGGCTATCAATGGAAGATCGGGACAAGTTCAAAATAAGAACTCAGAGTTTTTCTGCCAACTTCGCGTCTCTTGGTGAAATAGATCTGTGCAGCTCAGAGAATCCCTTACCTCGGCCATTGCCCGCCTCACCGCAGATCATGTCCCATCGCCACGACTAAACGCTGAGTTGCTCCTGATGTTCACGCTCAACTGCGACCGCGCTTATCTCTTCGCGCATCCTGAGCGCGAGCTTGCCGCCGAAGAACAGGCACGCTATGAAGCCGCCCTCAACGAACGGGCGCGGGGCGTGCCCGCGCAGTACATCACCGGACATCAGGAATTCTGGGGCATGGATTTGATTGTGACGCCGGCAGTGCTTATTCCACGCCCGGAGACGGAACATGTAATCGAAACGGTGTTGGAACTTGCTAAGGTTGAGACGGCTGGTGGGCAAGAGAGTCCCCACATGAGCATTCTGGATGTGGGCACCGGTTCGGGCTGCATTGCTCTGGCTTTGGCCAAAGAATTTCCTGGCGCCGACATTCATGCTACGGACATATCTGCTGCGGCGCTCGAAATCGCCCGGGCCAACGCGGCTCGCCTCCAACTCGAGAAACGCATCCAGTTCTATCAGACGGATTTACTGGAAGGCCTCAACCTCGGTGGCCTCGACTTCATCGTCTCCAACCCGCCGTATGTCGGCGAATCCGAAGAAGATCAAGTGCAATTGGAAGTTCGAAAATTTGAACCACGCGCCGCTGTGTTTGCCGGGCCCGCGGGACTCGAGGTGATCGAGCGCCTCATCCCGCAGGCTCACGCCACGCTGCGGCCCGGGGGATGGCTCATCCTGGAAATCAGTGGCACCATTGCCGGAGCAGTCGGTCAACTTCTTAAGACGTGGGACGATGTACGCATCATCCCCGATCTGCAAGCGATTCCGCGCGTCGCGCGGGCGCGAAAGCCGCGGACCTGAGCCGAGGCTAGCGCCTCACCGCGGCCGGTTGAATCTCATCGACATCGATGATGTCGGTCGGATAATTTCCGGTGTAGCAAGCCGAGCAGTACGAAATCTTATCGCCCTCGCCGCAAGCTTTCTTGAGACCTTCCAGCGAGAGATAAGCCAGCGAATCCGCGCCAATGTAGTCGCGAATCTCGTCGACGGACTTGTTGGCGGCGATGAGCTGCTTTTTCGAGGGCGTGTCCACGCCGTAATAACAGGGTGAAATCGTGGGAGGGCACGAGACGCGCATGTGGACTTCCTTCGCGCCCGCGTTGCGGATCATGCGCACAATCTTCCGGCTGGTAGTGCCGCGCACGATCGAGTCATCGATCAGCACGACGCGCTTCCCCTGCAGGAGCGAGCGAACGGGATTTAGCTTCAGCTTGACGCCGAAGTCGCGCACGCTCTGGCTGGGCTCGATGAAGGTCCGCCCAACATAGTGGTTTCGAATCAAGGCAAAGCGAAAGGGAAGGCCACTCTCCGCGGCATAGCCGACGGCTGCGGTTACACCCGAATCGGGTACGGGAACAACGAGATCGGCCTCGACTCCGGCTTCCCGCGCCAATTGGCGCCCTAGCTCCTCGCGGCTGGTCTGCACCGCGCGGCCGAAGACAATGCTGTCGGGGCGCGAGAAATACACATGCTCGAAAATGCAGCTCGATTGCGGTGCGGCCGTGGAATAGAAACGTGAACTCACGCCCTCCGGGCCCACCACGATCAGTTCACCCGGTTTCACGTCGCGCACGTATTCGGCGCCGATCAGATCGAACGCGCAAGTCTCAGAGGCAAACACGATGGTGTCGAGCTTCTGACCCTCCAAGGCTGGGATGCGCCCCATGGCCAGCGGCCGGAACCCGCGCGGGTCGCGCACCGCGAAGACGCGGTCATTGCTCATCATCACCAGCGAAAACGCTCCCTCGACGCGCCGCAGTGCATCGGCCACCGCTTCCGGCAGCGTGTGCTCTTTGGAAAGAGCGATCAGATGCACGATGACTTCGGTGTCGCTGTTGGTTTGAAAAATCGACCCTTGACTCTCCAGCCGCGCGCGCACCTGCAGCGCGTTGGTGAGATTGCCATTGTGCGCCACGGCAATCGATCCCTTATTCGACTGCACCAGGATGGGTTGCGCATTCAGTAGCGCCGAGTCTCCGGCCGTGGAGTAGCGGGTATGTCCGATGGCCAGCGAGCCGCGCATTTTCGAGAGCACATCTTCGGTGAAGATGTCGGCCACCGAACCCATGGCTTTGTGTGCTCGCGAAGTCAGACCATCGGACGTGACGATCCCCGCCGATTCCTGCCCGCGGTGCTGCAGGGCGTGCAGTCCCAGGTAAGCCAGCTTTTCCGCCTCAGGATGGGCGAAGATCGCCACCACACCGCACTCGTCATGAAATTTATCGAAAGACATTCAGCTCCTAGCTGCTAGCTTCTAGCTCAATAAACCGCAAGGGCCCGCCACAGTTCATGTGGGGGCGGGTGCCTCGCCCGTCCCTCGGGCGCAGCCCGAGGCTTTTCTCCCAGCGCCACCACCGCCCTCAATCTGCCTCCACCAGTTCCAGGTCCGTGCGCAATGCTGACTCTAGAGCACCCTCGTAGGCCTGACTCAACTCCAACACCGGTGCCGAAATCACAACTTTGCCATCCAGAGAAATTTCCAGCCGTTCCGGAATCGTTTCCCCGATCGCCTCTGCAACCACGCCGAACTCCTCGGCCACTTCTTTGATTCGCGCCAGGTTCGCCGGGTCGCACGAGATCGCAATGCGGCTGGCATCTTCCCCGAATAGCGCGAACTCAGCAAAGAGGCCGCCGGATGCGAGGTTCACGCGCGCGCCCACGCCCTTGGGCAACGCTTTCTCCGCCAACGCGACCGCCACGCCCCCATCTGCGCAATCATGAACTGAATCTACCAATCCTTCCTCAATTAATTCGATGACCGCCTTCTGCAGGCCGGCTTCTTTCTCTAAATCAAGCTCGGGCGGATATCCCCACAAAGTGCCTAAAACTTCCTTGGCGTATTCCGACGACCCAAACTCGCTCTGTGCATCGGTGATATCGCCCGCTTCTCCGGCGCGCAATAGCACGATCGTGCGTCCGGGTGCGGGGAAATGCATTTTTGCGGTCTTGTGTACGTCCTCGAGAATCCCGACAACTCCCAGCACGGGCGTCGGATAAATGCCTTCGCCCAGCGTCTCGTTATAAAAACTGACGTTGCCGCCGGTGATGGGAATTCCCAACTCCTCGCAAGCCTTCGTGATTCCGTCAATCGTCTGCGAAAATTGCCACATGATGTACGGCTTCTCGGGATTGCCAAAGTTCAAACAATTCGTCGCGCCGACCGGAGTTGCTCCCGAGCACGCCACCTTGCGCGCTGCTTCGACGACCGCGTGCATCGCGCCCAGTCGCGGATCGAGATAGCACCACCGTCCATTGCCATCCAGAGCCATCGCAAGCCCACGGTCTGATCCTTTGATGCGGATCACGCCTGCATCGCCCGCTCCCGGAGCTTCGACCGTGTTGGTCTGCACCATGTGGTCGTACTGCTGCCACACCCAGCGCTTGCCGCAGATGTTGGGGCTGGCCAGCAGTTGCTTCAGCTTCGCCGTGAAGTCGCCACCTCCGCCGAGCTTCACGTGTTCCGGCATCTCGCGCGCCACTGGCGGTTCCCATCGCGCCAGAGGACGCTTGTATACGGGGGCATCATCGGTGAGCGCCGGATTGGGAATCTCCGCCACGACGTTGCCGTGTTCCAGCACACGCAGCGTGTTACCGGCGGTGACCTTGCCCACCTCGACCGCATCGAGTCCCCATTTTTCGAAAACCCGGAAGACCTCGTGCTCGCGGCCTTTTTGCGCAACCAGCAACATGCGCTCCTGCGATTCGCTCAGCATGATTTCGTACGGAGTCATGCCGGTCTCACGCTGCGGCACGCGGTCGAGTTCAATTTCGATGCCTACGCCGCCGCGCCCGCCCATCTCGCAAGTGGAACACGTCAGTCCGGCAGCGCCCATATCCTGAATGCCAATAATGGCGCCCGTCTGCATGGCTTCCAGGCAAGCTTCGAGCAGGAGTTTTTCCAGAAACGGATCGCCCACCTGTACGTTCGGCCGCTTGGCTTCCGAGGCTTCGCTGAACTCTTCGCTGGCCATGGTGGCGCCGTGAATTCCGTCCCGCCCGGTCTTCGCGCCCACGTAGATCACCGGGTTGCCTTCGCCGGCGGCTTTCGCGTAGAAGATTTCATTCTTACGCACCAGGCCCAGAGCGAACGCGTTCACTAGCGGATTGCCGGAGTAGCAGGGCTCGAACTTCGTTTCGCCGCCGAGGTTCGGCACGCCGAAACAGTTGCCGTAGGAAGCGACTCCGCTGACCACGCCCTCGAGGATAGAATGGTTCTTGTGGAGCTCTTCCTGGGAAACGTTCTTGGATGCCGTGATGGGGCCAAAGCGCAGCGAATCCATGACCGCGACGGGCCTGGCACCCATGGTGAAAATGTCGCGCAGAATGCCGCCCACCCCGGTGGTCGCGCCCTGAAACGGTTCGATGAACGACGGATGATTGTGAGATTCAATCTTGAAGGCGCAGGCCCAGCCATCCCCAATGTCGATGATGCCGGCGTTCTCGCCCGGCCCCTGCAAGACGAGCTTGCTGCGCGTGGGTAAGCGTTTCAGATGGACGCGCGACGATTTATAAGAGCAGTGCTCGCTCCACATCACGCTGAAGATGCCGAGTTCAGTGAGCGTGGGCTCGCGGCCGCCGAGGAGTTGCTTGATCTTTTCATACTCATCGGGCGTGAGGCCGTGCTGCCGAAGGGTCTCCGGAGAAAAAGCAGAGGTCAAAGAGGTGGCCATGGGAAGAGCTTCTATTGTCGCATTTGGCGGGGCGGATGGGTAGGACCAAGACGGTCATTTTATGCTGGAATTTTCACCGTATTCCGACTTCGGCGACCTCACGGCCGACGAGGTAAACACCTGAGCCAGGAAGGGTGGTCACTTAACAAGAGTCTCCATCTCCTTCTCGTCGATGACCGCCACCCCGAGTTCCTTGGCCTTGTCCAGCTTCGATCCCGCGTCCGCACCAGCCACGACGTAATCCGTTTTCTTGCTGACCGAGCCGGTTACTTTCCCTCCAGCGTCCTCGATCATCTTCTTCGCTTCGTCACGCGTGTATTTCGCCAGCATCCCCGTTAAGACGAAGGTTTTTCCTGCCAGCATTGTGCCGCGTTCCTTTTTCTTGCCCTTGAATGCAAGCCCTGCCTCGCCCAGACGCTCGACTAGTCTGCGATTGGCGGGGATGCTGAAAAATTCCACGATGCTCTCAGCGATTCGTGGACCGACTTCGTCCACCGCTTGCAGTTCTTCGACGCTCGCCCGCTCCAGCGCCTCCATCGATCCGAAATGCTCAGCCAGGAATTGTGCGGTGCGCTCTCCGACCATACGGATGCCAAGGCCGTAGATCACGCGTTCCAGCGGCAGCTTCTTTGAATTTTGGATCTCGTCGAGAACGTTCTGTGCCGACTTGTCGCCCATGCGCTCCAGGCTAAGCAGGTCAGTTTTCGACAGCTTGTAGATGTCGGCGACGTTTTTCACCAGGCCGCGTTCGGTAAGTTGAGTCACTAACGCCTCGCCCATGCCGTCGATATTCATCACGCCGCGCGAAGCAAAATGCAGGATGGTTCCCACAAGTTTCGCCGGGCAGTCGGCGTTGACGCAGCGGTAATCGACCTCGCCCTCGGTGCGGACGACTTTGCTTCCGCAGACGGAGCACTTCACAGGATCCTCGACGTCTTTTTCTCCGCGCGGATGATCTTTGTCGACCTCAACAACCTTTGGAATCACATCGCCACCGCGCTCCACTCGGACCCAGTCGCCGATCTTCACGCCGAGACGCCGAATTTCGTCCATGTTATGCAAGGTAGCGTTGCGAACGGTCGTCCCGCCGATCAGAATCGGCACCAGTTCCGCGACCGGCGTCAGTTTGCCAGTGCGACCAGTCTGCCAACGAATGTTTTCCAGTTTGGTGATTCCGCCGCGCGCGGCATATTTGTAGGCAATCGCCCAGCGCGGAGCTTTGCCGGTGAAACCGAGTTCATCCTGTAGACCGGTGCGATCCACTTTGATGACAATGCCGTCGATTTCGTAAGGCAGCGAATCGCGCTTCTCTTCCCACGTCTGGATGAACGACCAGACTTCGTCCATCGAATGCACGAGCTTGTGGTTTGGATTGACTTTGAATCCCACCGCGTCGAGGGCGGCCAGCGTTTTCGAGTGCCGCTCAAAATACGTGCGGCCGTTTTGCAGCAGAATGTAGGGGAAATAATCCATCCGGCGCTCGGCGGTGATATTCGGATCCAGCTGCCGGACTGTACCGGCGGTGAAGTTGCGAGGGTTGGCGAAAGTTGGCAGTCCCTGGCGTTCGCGTTCTTCATTGATCTTCTTGAACGATGCGGTGGGCATGAGCAACTCACCGCGCACTTCGAAATCCGCAGGGATGCCCGCCTTCTTCAGCCGCTCTTTCGGAATCGACAACGGAATTGACCGCACGGTGCGGACGTTGAGCGTGACATCTTCTCCGACCGATCCATCACCCCGCGTTACGCCGCTCTGAAGCTTGCCGCCTTCATAAGTCAGCGCCAGCGACATACCGTCGAGCTTCAGTTCGCAGACGTAGTCCACATCGCTGCGCCCGGTGAGTTCGTGGACGCGCCGTTCCCAATCGCGCAGCTCTTCTTCGTTGTAGGTGTTATCAAGCGACAGCATGGGCGAGGAATGCGCGACCTTGACGAATCCCTCGCGCGGCTTCCCCCCGACACGCTGTGTGGGCGAATCTGGCGTCACGAGCGACGGATGCTCGCTTTCCAGATTTTTCAGTTGCTGCATGAGCTTGTCGAAATCCGCGTCGCTGATTTCGGGATCGTCGAGTACGTAGTAGAGATGCTCGTGGTGGCGAATCTTCTCGCGCAGAGCTTCCATCTTTTTTTCGGCGTCTTTCGCGGCAGGCATCGCCCAAGATTATAGGCGGAACGAAACACACAGGGACAGCCGGGCGGCTGTCCCCATATGCGTGGTTTTCACACCAGGTCATCCAACTTCAGGGCCTCAGGTCCGCCCTTCCACGACGCCTCAAATTGTTTCTGCACGAATCCGGCATCGTAGTCGCGTTTCTGATGCAGCAGGGCCTGGCGTAGTCCCCAGAGCGAGCGCGGGTTCCGCGGATTGCGGTCGAGATCTTCGCGGAACACTTTTTCGGCGCCGGTGGCGTCATCGTTTAGAAGCAGAGCTGCTCCCAACGATTCCCTCACCGGAAAGAACCAGTCGGGCGGTTCGCCGTACTTGAGCGTGTCCTGAATCGCGACCGCCTCCCGGAGCATTGCGATTGCTCCGTTGGGATCTTTCTTTGCAATGGCGATCTTCGCACCCACCACGTCCTTCGCGATCTTCATGATGTCTTTGGCTTTGTTGTTGATCGGCATCTGGAAGATGACGTCGGGGGGCGTAGCCGCCTCCGCGTCGGAGACAATCTTGTACTCCGCTTCGGCATCGGCTATTTTGCCGGTTCCAGCCAAGGCCAGGCCGCGGCCGAAGTGCCAGAAGACGGTGACAGTCTTCATGGCGGGATCCGGCGCAGGCATTTTCAGAATTTCGTTCCAGTGATGGAAGCGAACCTCGACCGCCACGGGGATGGTCATGAAGCCCTCGAGCGGCGGCATGTCCTTCACGTGCGGTCCGACGTTCGCGGCCAGCAAATCGGCATTCTTGCGCGCCTCGGCATAGCGGCCATTCATCGCACCACACATCGCGATGAAGTGGAGGTTGTGGCTGTAGTACATCATCGGGTAGATGCCTTGCGCGCCGCTCGCTTTGATATATGCGCGATCCACGGAAGCCGCCTGCTCGTTGGTCTTGACCGCAGCCTCATAGTCGCCGGTGCGAATGTAAACGTGCGCCGGCATGTGGACGATATGTCCCGCTCCGGGTGCGAGCGCGGCCAGTTTGTTTGCGCCCGCCAGAGCGCGCTCAGGATTATTCGAGGCCTCGACCGTGTGGATGTAATAGTGAATGGCGCCCAAATGGTTGGGATCACGCTTCATCACCGACTCCAGCGTCGCGACGATTTCCTCGGTGCCGGCTTCGGGGGTGCCGTCCTGGTGCCAGAGTCCCCAGGGATGCAGGTTCATGCCCGACTCGGCGAAGAGCGTGGCGGCGTCCAGATCGTCGGGAAATTCAGCCGACACTTGCCGCATGGCGTCGTGATATTCCTCGGCCGCCTTCTTCAGATCGGAATTCGGATCCGCCGGAAACCGCTTGGCCATCGCCTGGATGTAGGCCTGTTCGCTCGGCAAGGCTCCCGCGGACGAGTCCACGGCTTTTTGCACGGCATCATGCGCGTGCTTGTAGCGCTCGGGATCCGCCGGATCGTTGTAGTTGGGTCCCACCGCCTCAGCCACACCCCAGTAGGCCATGGCCAGCTTGGGATCAAGCTCCGCGGCGTGTTGGAACGACCGCGCCGCCTCGTCGTGGTTAAAGGCATAAATAAAGCGCAGCCCCTGATCAAAGAACTGCTGCGCCTGCGGATTATGCGTGGAAACAGGGTGATGGAGATCGCCCAGTCCCGTGACCAGCGTGACCGGGTGGGTCTGCATGTGAGCGGGATGATCCTGCGCCATCGCGCCCAGGCAGAGCAGAGCACCGCACAACACCTGCGCCAGAGTTTTCATCTGGTCAACCCTCCTGAAATGCAATTTTGAAATTCGGGCCCCAACAACCGAGAACCGCTGTGGAAAAGACGCCCCTTGCGAGTGGGCTCAGCTTATGCCAAATTGAGTCGCTTGCCAAGTCGTTCTGCAAGTCAACCATGCCGAAGATTCCTCCTCTCAAAGCAGGCGCTCCCGACGCGCCGTACGCGAGCCAACTGCCGGTCGCGCTGCTCAATGCATTCAACACGAACAACCGCATTAACCAGTATTTGATCGACAATCTTCCGCAGACAGCCTGGACGGCGAAGCCTCCGGACGGTAAGGGCCGCACCGTTGCAGCCATCGTCGCCCACATGCACAATGTGCGCGTGATGTGGCTGAAGGCGGCGAAGGCAGAAGACGTTCCCGAGCAACTCGATCGCTCCACGGTGACTCCATCGCAAGCCTTGCGCGCGCTGGAAGCCAGCCGCCACGCCCTCAGCGTAGTCATCAGCCGCGCCTTGCAAAGTGATGGCCGCGTCAAGGGCTTTCGCCCCGATGTTGCGGGATTTCTCGGTTACTTGATCGCGCACGATGCCCACCACCGCGGGCAGATCACCATGCTCGCTCGCCAACTCGGCCATCCCCTGCCCCAGAAAGCCATGTTCGGCATGTGGGAGTGGAACTCCCGCTGATCGTGCTGCGGGGATCGTCTCTGAGCGTCTCCCGCCTCAGGTACAATCCAGCTTCGACCACGCTATGCGCAAGGCTGCGTTGCTCTACAACCCGGATTCCGGCGGCAGCCAGCAACGCCAGCGGGAACTGGAATCCGCACTCGCGGTACTTAGAGCTGGAGGCGTGGAAGCCGACTTGGTTCCCACCGAGTCTCGCGATCACGCCGGGGATGAAACCCGGATGGCTGTCGAGACCGGTTGCGATACCATCTTCGCCTGCGGCGGCGACGGCACCATCCATAACATCGTGCAAGTCCTCGCGAACTCGTCCGTCGCCTTGGCGATTTTGCCCCTGGGCACCGCCAACGCTCTGGCGCATGATCTCGGCCTTCCGATCAATGTGCCAGCTGCGGCCCGGGCCGCCCTGAGCGCCGCGCCACGGCGCATTGCGCTCGGACGCGTGACCTATGCCGACCTCCAGGGGAATCCCGGCACGCGTTATTTCGTGGTCGCGGCCGGCATTGGAGTGGATGCTCATCTTTTCTATAAGCTCCACACCGGAGCCAAGCAGCGCATGGGAATGGCCGCCTACTACGCCAAAGCCTGGAATCTGTGGTTTACCTATTCCATGCCGCGCTTTGTGGCCGAGTACATCGAAACCGGCTCGGACCTGGCCCGGCGCGCAGAAGTCACGGAACTGATGGCCGTCCGGATTCGCAACTTCGGCGGAGTCGTTCAGGAACTCGCACCAGGAGCCTCCCTCGACCGCGACGACCTGCGGATGGTGTGCAGCCGCACCGCCAGCCGCCTGGCATATCTCGCCTACGTGACCCGCGGCCTGTTGCGACTACGCTGGAAAATCCCCGGCATCGACCTCGCCCATAGCGCGCGCATCTCGTGCCTGTATCGGGCGCCCTCGACTCCGCCGCAAGAGCAGCGACGGATCTACGTCGAAGCTGACGGCGAATTGCTGGGCACACTACCGGCCGAAATCACAGCGGTCCCGAACGCCCTGACGCTGCTGGCGCCGTCGCGCTGATCTTTTCTTGGCTCGGAACTTGATTCCGGCGCCTCTTTCGGGGAAGGCGAACCGGGCCGAATTACTTTGCGTCTTCGTCCGGATCCGCGCGTCAAACTAACTTCACTAATTAACTTCGCTGAGTCTCCCGATGCGTCCGTGGTGGCGCATCTCAGCCTGGCGAAATAGAATTCCACGAACCGATTGGAACCACTCACCCACTTCCTGACTGGCGCCTGCATGGGACGCGCCGGACTCAACCGCAAGACGGCGCTCGCCACGCTTACCCTCACGCTCGCGGCCGAAGCTCCCGACCTTGATGTGATCGGCGTATTTCGCGGGCCGGCCTTCGGCTTCGCCCACCATCGCGGCTTCACCCACTCGTTTGTCGGCGTTCTGCTCGACGCCTTGGTGGTCGTCGGCTTCGTCTATCTGCTTTGGCGCATCCGTGGCCGAAAGATCAAAGATCCCAACCTGCCGCCGCGCTGGGGATTGCTCTACTTCTACGCCTGCCTCGCCGGACTCAGCCACATTCTGCTCGACTTCACCAACAACTACGGGGTTCGCCCCTTCTGGCCGTTTTCCGAGAAGTGGTATTCGTGGGACATTGTCTTCATCGTCGAGCCGGTGATGCTCGCGTTCCTGATTCTGGGGTTAGTGATCCCGTCGATTTCCGCCATGATCGACAAGGAAATCGGTGTGCGCCGTCGCGCGCCCGGTGGACGAGTCGCCGCCACTCTCGCGCTCGCCGGCATCGTCCTACTGTGGGGGCTCCGCGACTATGAACACCGCCGCGCGGTCAACGCCCTCGAATCCCGCACCTACAACGGAGCCGACCCAGTGCGTGCCTCGGCCTATCCCAAATATATCGATCCCTTCCACTGGTACGGCGTGGTCGAGACGCCGGCATTCTTTGCCATGGCCGAGGTGGACTCACTTACCCCCGAAGTCGATCCCGAAGGCCGGCTTGAAATCCGCTACAAGCCGGAGGAAACTCCCGTTACCCTGGCCGCCAAGAATTCCTACGTGGGACGCGTGTTTCTGGATTGGGCGCAATATCCCATCACCGAAACTGAACCACTGCAAACCCCGCAGCAGGGTTTCACGGTATTTTTTCAGGATTTGCGCTATGCCGGGATCCCGCGCTCCCTCACCGGCCGCCGGGGTCGCGGCGGCCTGAGCCGTGGCGTGCAAATCGACCAGAAGCTGCATGTAGTCGGCGACGTCTACGACTCTAAGAGCGGTCAAGTCGTCGTTCCCGAGCCAGACTAGTCTTAAGTCTGGCGAGTGGCCGAAGTGGGGGCAAATTCTGGAGCCGGCATCCTGAAAAATCAGAGTCCCGCCGATCCGCTCTTGACGCCAGCCTCGCCAGCGGCCAGAATAGGATTTCGTCTTTGAGGTGATTTCATGCTGCCCTTTCTATTCGTGCTTCTGGTCATTGCCGTCCGCTTTCTGCCGTTTGCGGGTCCCCTGAATGTTCTGCCCCACGCGTGGCACTTCACGCCGCTGGCGGCATCGCTGCTGTTTTTCGGAGCACGCGGTTCGCGCCGCCAGCTCTGGATCCCGCTGGTATTGCTGGCAGCCACCGACGTGATTCTGACCAAATACATGTACGCCTACCGCGTCTCCCCTGAGCAACTGCTCATCTGGGCGTGGTATGCCGCGATTCTGTGGCTGGGCACCAACCTGCGCGAGAAGTCCGGCTTCTGGCGCGTCGTTGGCGCAGCGGTCACCAGTTCCGTCTCGTTCTTCCTCATCAGTAACATGGCGGCGTGGATCGCGCAGCCGGAAATGTATCCTAGAACCTTCGGCGGCCTGATGATGTCCTACACCGCAGGGATCCCGTTCTTCCGCAACACTGCTGCCAGCGACCTATTCTTCTCTCTCGCGATGTTCGGCACTCCCGTCCTGATGCACGCCCTGGCCGGATTGCTCAACAAATCCGGTGACCACACCGCGGCCGCCTAGAAAATCGCGCAGAAATTTTCATGTGTGGACGGCCGCCCTCGGCTGTCCTGGCCGCGCCGTTTTCTGTCGCGTTTTTCCGCTGGCCAGTACTTGAAGGCCTCATCTCACTACTGACATGGTTATGAGTGAGAAGGCGATTTAACGCCAACTCTCGGGCTGATACTGCCGTAACGTGTGTCTTGCCAAAGCGTTGGAGTATTCTATCCCTCAAGTACGAAAGTTCTTATGTACAAGAAGCTCTCCGCAAGAATTCTAGTGTGCGTCGTCGTTCTCGGGATCAATCATTCCGCTCAAACTTCCTCGGACAATACGAACGATAGAATCTACGTCGGCGTTCTTGATGACGCCCGCGAGGAAATGATCAATTGGAAACCCGGCGTTGCTCTGCAGCGCATAATCCGACCAGCCTTTGAGAAGACCGCAACCGGATGGAAGCAGGTCGACGCCTCATCACTTCCTGTTCACACGAATTGGACTGTTGCTTTTGATGGCAAGAACCTCGGCGAAGTAGAAAGTCAGGCAGGTTCAGGAGAGGGCTTCACGTCGGTTCAGAACATTCTGACTCCCGTCTCTGTTATTCCCACGGTTGGATCGCCTTCGCAACAGTTTGCTGGGCTGATGGCGGTTGGGCCTACGAAAGTTCGTCGTCCCCTAATAGTCGTCTCGAAACCCTATTTTCACGATCCTGATGGATGGACGAGGACGAAACTGCCGGATGAGATCGCAGTGTCAGTCCGCACAGCATTTCGCCGGGAATATCCACACGTTGACCGTTGCAAGGACGAGCAAGCGCTGGAACACAACTGGAAGTTTCCGGACTCTGCATTATCGTTTCCCACTGCATACGCTTCCAATAAGCACTCTTTCGTCGTGCAGGCCACTTTGAATGCAGGAAATTGCGGGTGGGTGGACCAGCCTGACGACCCCCTTTCCGAGCCTTGGTTCTTCGTTTCGGGAAACGGAGCCGTTCGACGAATCGGTTCTTTCATGAAGCTACTTGATGCGGGTGACTATGATAACGACGGCAAATCGGAAGTCGTTTTCCTAGTGAATCGAGGTGAGGATACGGACGGCTTCGTTTTGTTTGACGCCAACTTCGATCAACAGGTATCACTTCTCTGGCACTACCACTGATGATCCTGTCAGTTGACGTACCCAGGTCTTTACGCTCGATGAGAATTGCCCGATCCCGTTCTTACTTCGCGTCCCGCCCCGCTCTCCACCGCCGCAGTACGAGCCAAAGGCAAACTCCGCCGACGATCACTCCCAAAACTCCAAGCCAATGCTGCTTGAGCAGTCCGCCCAGCAGTCCCACAATCGGCGGGCCGAACCAGAGCACCAGCACCGAGAGCACCAGAAACCTGACGAACCTCCCCAGGAAAATCGCCACCAGGAAGTCGCGGAACCGCATTTCGAACACCGCCGCACCCAGGACGAAAATCTTGTAGGGCATTGGCGGCGGCAGCATCCCGGGAAACATCAGCGCCCAGAATTCGTGCTCCTCAAACGAACGATGAATCTTCAGGAAGCGCTCCTCCGAGATCCGCTTGCGCAGCACTTTCTCTCCACCCAGATAGCCAACGATGTACAGAGGAATGCTGCCTAGCGCCGACCCCAGCGACGCCATGGCGATGTAGAGCAGAAGCCGCCTGCGATCCTGGTAAACATATGTGGCGACGACGAAATCCACCGGCATGCCCAACAGCGCGCTGTCGGCAAACGCGATCATAAACACGCCCCAGATGCCGAGCAGCTTCATCAGCCCCAGGACCCAGGCCGTATAGCGCGCCAGAATGTGTCCAATGCTCTTCAAGGGAAACAGTTAGTGTACGTGATCGAGGGGCAGGTGTCAGTCGGGCTATGTGGGGACGGGCGCCTTCGCCCGTCCAGGCCGCGACGACTTCTGTCGCGGCCGCGAGCCGCAATCGAGGCCTGCTATCATCGCAGCCTCGGAGCCATTCATGCGCAAGCTGATTTTCTGTCTCTCTCTCTTCCTTCTCTCCACCGCGCTCGCGGCCCAACAATACGATCTCGTCCTTGAAGGCGGCCGCGTCATGGACCCCGAGACTGGCCTCGACGCGGTGCGCAACGTCGGCATCCGCGAAGGAAAAATTGCCCGCATCTCCGCGGACCCGCTCAGCGGACGCCGCGTCATCCGCGCCGCCGGCCTCGTCGTCGCTCCCGGCTTCATCGACCTGCACCAGCACGGCCAGGAACCTGCCAGCCAACGCGTCAAAGCTTTCGACGGCGTAACCACGGCGCTCGAAATGGAAATCGGAGCCCCCGACGTCACCCAGTTTCTGAAAGCGAAGGAAGGCCGCTCGCTGATCCACTACGGCACCACCGCCAGCCACGTGGCGGCGCGCTCCCTGATTTTTGGGGCGCCCTTGCCCGACGGAGCCATTTTGCCGAAAAGCGGACCGGCCACCGACCAACCCGCCACGCCTGAGCAGATCGAGCGCATTCAGCAGCGCCTGCGCGACCAGATCGACGTGGGCGCTCTGGGCATCGGCATGGGCATTGAGTACACGCCCGGCGCCACGCGCCTCGAGGTCATCGACATGTTCCGCGTTGCCGCCGAGCGCAAGCTCCCGGTCTATACCCACATGCGCAGTGCCGGCCGTATCGAGCCGGGCTCTGCCATTCAATCCACCGAGGAGGTCATCGGCGCAGCCGCCATCACCGGCGCCTCGCTGCACATTGTTCACATCAACAGCACCTGCCTGCGCGACTCGCTGGAATGCATCGCGCTGATCGAAGGTGCCCGCGCTCGCGGCCTCGACGTGACCACCGAGGCGTATCCCTACATCGCCGGCATGACGGCCATCAACTCCGCGGTATTCAATCCCGGATGGCGCGAGAAGCTGGGCATCGACTACGGCAATCTCGTCGTTCCCAACACCGGCGAGCACCTGACCAAAGAGCGCTTCGATGAGCTGCACAATTCCAACAAGCAACTATGGGTGCTGATCTTCGCCAACACGCAGGAAATCGTCGATGCCATCATCCCCAACCCTCTGATCATGATCGCCAGTGATGGAGCCGAAGGCCATCCCCGCAATGCCGGCACCTACGCGCGCGTGCTGGCGCAATATTTCCGTGAGAAGAAGACACTCACCCTGATGGAAGCGCTCCGCAAGATGACGCTCATGCCCGCGCAAATGCTGGAGCGCTCTACTCCCGCCGCTCACCAGAAGGGGCGCCTGCAGGAAGGCGCCGACGCCGACGTAGTGATTTTCGATCCCCAAACCATCGCCGACCGCTCCACCTTCGAAAAGCCGATGGAGCCGAGCGTCGGCGTGCACTATCTCTTAGTGGGAGGAACACCGCTGATCGACGAAGGCAAGTTAGTCCCGGATGTGTTCCCCGGACGCGCGCTGCTGGGACCTGGAAGGCCAACCGCAGCAAACCGTTAACTGAGAATGTAGGGAGAAATGATCGTGTGGGGACGGGCGCCTTCGCCCGTCCAGGCCGCGACAGTTTTTGTCGCGGCGGCGCACTTCCTCCGCGCTACCTATGCTCCGTCTTTCCACTCAATAACTCGATCGCATGTGGAATCAATCCCGCCACGGCCTCCAGCGATTCCACCGCGCCCGCGGGACTCCCTGGCAGATTGAGAATCAGAGCCTTCCCGAGCACTCCGCACACTCCCCGGCTCAGCGCGGCGAACGGGGTCTTCTTGCTCCCCTCACTTCGCATCCGCTCCGCCACGCCGTCCAGCAAGCGGTCACAGACGGCGGTAGTGGCCTCCGGCGTCACGTCGCGCGCGGCAATCCCGGTTCCGCCGGTGGTCACGACGAAACGCACCTCGCGCGCAAGGCGAATCAGCAGGTTTTGAATTTGAGTGGAATCATCTGGAACAACTTCGCGCACGGTTACCGAGAAGTGATGCCTCTGCAGAAGTAGCGCCACTGCCGGACCCGACAGGTCCTCGCGTTCTCCGCGAGAGCAGGAATCGCTGACCGTCACGACCGCGGCTGTGAGTTCCACGGGATCAGCCATCGAGGAGGACATCTTCCTCTTCTTCCCGTCGGCCTCGGCCGGCGGCGCTGGGAGGCGCGCTCGGAGCGCTCGGCGCAGCAGCGGAAGGAGGAGGAGCAGAAGCAGCCGCTGCCGGCGCGGCGTCAGGCTCCGCCTCGCCCCCACCCTCGCGCGAGGATTCGTCCAACAACCGCAAGCCTTCCATCAACAGTCCCTGAGTGTTGAGTTGCGTCGTCTCTTTGTCGGTCTTGCCTTCGAAGTCGAGCTGGAAATTTCCGCCGGTCCAGCGCAGGACTTTGAACACCGCCTCGTCGCCCACCAGCGTTCCGTAGGTCGCGTGTTTTACTTGACCTTCGGCAAAGAACACTTCGCACTGGTCGCCTTCATTGCTGAGCGAAAGCTGGCAGCTCTTCCGTCCCATCTCCAGCGACTGCATCAAGTCGATCACGTTCATCTGCGCCAGACTTCCGCGTACCACGCCATCCTTCGGCGCGGTCTTCGCCATCTTCTCCAGCGCGATCCGGTCAATGGTGCGCTTGATGCGCCGGATCGCGTCCTTCAGGTAAAACGGCTTTTCCAGATAGTCGTCAGCGGCGTCGACCGGGGAGAGCCGTTCCGCGATGTCCGCCTTACTGGCCATGAGCACCGTCGAAAAATTAGCGGTTGCCGGCCGGCTCTTCAGTTTCTCCACCAGTTGCCGTCCATCCATTCCCGGCATTTTGTAATCGCACACCAGCAAATCGGGAGCGTCATCCACCGCTTTCAACAGCGCGTCCGCCGCGTCGGCGGCGGTCGTGACCAGCGCCAGCGGAGTCAGCGCGTGCTGCAACATTGCCAGCACCATCGGATTGTCGTCCACCACCAGCAGCTTGACGTTATTCGCCATGAAGGTTGCAGTTGTTACTTCTTCCGCCGGTATTCTCCACTCTTGCCGCCACTCTTCCGTTCCAGCACAATCTCGCGAATCTCAATCCCCTTGTCCGCGCCCTTGCACATGTCATAGACGGTGAGCGCAGATACGCTGGCGGCAACCAGGGCCTCCATCTCAACGCCGGTCTCGGCGGTGGTCGCGACTTTCGAGGTAATAGCGACGCCATTCTCGCACAGGCGCAGATCGACATCAATGAGCGACAGAGCAAGCGGGTGACACATGGGGATCAATTCGGCGGTGCGTTTAGCAGCCATGATGCCGGCGATGCGGGCCACTTCCAGCGGATCGCCTTTGGGATTGTTGGGCAGGCCTGCGAGCACCTCGGGTTTGATAGCGACGAATGCGCTGGCTTCCGCCTCGCGCTTGGTGGAAGGCTTGCCGGACACGTCCACCATCCGCGCCCGCCCGGAATGATCGTAATGAGAAAGTTTTCCCGACATCAAACTAGCATCTTACAAGGAATTCTCGCGACTGCGGGCGGCGCGCAACTGAATGCATCTGCTCAAGACTAACGCCACTCCTCCGCAGACGGCAACGGCCAACCACGCGGCATAGAAGAACGGGGCGTAGTATTCGTCGTAGTTGGTCCAGTTAAGCACCGTGTCGTACACCAACAGACCAAGACAGAAAGCGAAGGCCGTGATCGGGCACCACCATGAGGCGTTTCCTCTTCGAGACCAGAGGAGCGTGAACACGGTTACGAACGTGAATGTGCCTGCCGCGTGAAAGCTGATCAGCGAAACTGCCAGGTCGTTCCCTTTACTTGAGGCGCGGTCGTACAAGTACACTGTCGCAATCACTCCCACAGCTCCAGCCAAAGTGGCGACGATCAACGAGGCGAACGCAACGAGAATAAATGCCAAAGGAGTGGGGACCCGTCTCATCGCATCATCACCGCAACCCATTCGCCCGCTGCGATGCACTCGCGGTCCGGGGGAATGACGATGTAGCAGTTTGCGCGGGCGATGGCGGCGATGTCGCCTGATCCTTGCCAGGCGACCAACTCGACCTCGGAATGTTCGAATTCGCCGGAGAGGATCGCGGGGAGAAAACGCTTGAGGCCGGTCTTGACGCGGATTTCTTTCTTCAGCCGCGCATGAAGAAATATCAATTTGCGCGGGGACTCGCCGGCTAGTGCCTCGAGCATCGGGCGCGCAAAAAGCTCGAAGGTCACCATGGTCGAGACTGGATTTCCGGGCAGGCCGAAAAAGTAGGTCCTGGCCCGCGGAGTTGAAACTCCGTCGCGGGCAGAGCCTGCCCTGAGTTTGTCGAAGGGAGTGCCCGCGCCACACTTGCCAAACACTACCGGGCGTCCGGGCTGGATTTTCGCGCCGGTGAAGAAAAAGTCGGCATTCATTTCTGAGAGTGCTTGCTCGACCAGATCGTAGCGGCCCATGGAAACGCCGCCAGTCATTAGCAGCAGATCGGAGTTCAGGCCTTCCTCGATCAGGCGGCGCAGTCGCTGCAACTCGTCGGGAGCAACGGGTAACAGCACTGGTTCACCGCCCGCGCGCCGAATCTGCGCTGCCAGGGAATAGCTGTTCGAGTTGCGAATCTGCGTGGGGCCGGGGGTGGCGTCGATGTCTACAATTTCGTCCCCGGTTGTGAGCACGGCGACACGGTGGCGCGCGTAGACCTGCAACCGTGATTTACCCACCGACGCTGCCAGTGCGATGGCGGCCTCATTCAGACGAAGGCCACGGTCAAGCAACGTAGTGCCCGCGCGGGCTTCAGCGCCGCGGGGAACAATGTTCTCTCCGGGCGCAACGGCCCGCGTGATCTCAACCTGTTTCCCTCGCTGCGACGTGTACTCGACCATCACCACCGCGTCCGGACCAGTGGGCACGGGCGCCCCGGTCATGATGGCGACGGTCTGTCTGCTGCCGATGGCTGGTGGGATTCTATCGAGTTTCTCGCCGGCCTTGATTTCACCGATCATCTCGAGCGTGGCGGGAAGTTCAGATAAGTCGGCAGACCGCACGGCATAGCCATCGCGGGTGGAGCGCGGAAAGGGTGGAATGTCGCGGTCTGCCAGCACCGGTTCGGCCAACACGCGTCCCGCGGCCGCGAGCAAATCGACGGATTCAGCGCGGAGGGGCCGAACGTTATTCGCCCGGATCAGCGCCGCCTGCTCCTCGACCGCGCGGCGGGCGTCTTCAAAGGTCAAGACTATGGGCTTCGGCGGCGGGACGGACATGGACAGATGATACGACACAGGAAGGGAGAGTCGGCTCGACGCGATGGGTGCTAACGCGCCAATTCCTGGCCTAGAGCCGCGGGATTGCTGGCAAAGGAGAGGCCCGTTTCGAGATCGACCACGCGATCCTGCACCAGTTGCGCGATCTCACCGTCGAAATGCTGCATGCCGTCGGACGCGCCCGCTTTTATGGCGTCAAGCAGGCTCCTATTTTCGCGCTCGCCTTTTTCGATGCACTCCCGGGTGCGGGCGTTCGCTTTGAGGATCTCGAAGGCGGCAACCCGCCCGTTGCGATCCGGCTTCGACATCAGCCGCTGGCAAATGACATAGCGGAACGCCTTGGCGAAGCGCTCGCGCGCCGATTGTTGCTCCGAGAGTGGAAACGAACCCACGATGCGGTCCACCGTCTTCGCGGCGTCGATCGTGTTGAGACTGGAGAAAACCAAGTGACCGGTCTCAGCCGCCTCCAGCACGATTTCAATGGTCTCGCGGTCGCGCATTTCGCCGACCAGAATCACTTTCGGGGCCTGGCGCATCGCCGAACGCAGGGCGTGAGCAAAGCTCGGGGTGTCGCTGTGCAATTCTCGCTGATGAATCGTGGAGCATTTGTGATTGTGCAGGAACTCGATGGGATCTTCGATAGTGATGATGTGGTAGTACTTCTCGCGGTTAATTGCGTCAAGCAGCACCGCCAGAGTCGACGACTTGCCCGAGCCCGGGGCTCCCGTCACCAGGACAATTCCGTCCCTGAGCTTGGTGACTTCGGATAACTGCTGGGGCAGGCGCAAGGCCGCAAAGTCGGGGATGGCGGTGGGAATGACGCGCATCACAACGGCGCAACTGCCACGCTGAATGAAAATGTTGACGCGGAAACGAGCCAGACCAGGCAGTCCGAAGGAAATGTCGCAAGCTCCATGTTCGCGGAGGGTGGTAATGGCCTGCTTATTGTCGCCAATCAGATCGGCGGCGATGTGGCGCGTGTCGTCGGCGGTGAGGAAGGTGAGCCCAGGAACCTGCACGGGGATCATCTGCCCATAGACCTGGACTTGGGGTGGACGGCCAGGAGAAAAGATCAGGTCGCTGATCTTTTCCGCGGCGCGCAGCATGGCGCCCAGCAAAGCCGGAGTCGCTACTCGGCCGCCTCCGGAGAAGCCCTCTAAAGCAACGGAAATCGGAGCAATGGTTGGTGCCGCCATTCGTCCTCACACCTCAGGAATCGCACGCACCACAGAAATGGGAAGAGCACTCAGTCAGATAGTTAACTGTACCGCGCCATGGCCCATAACACGAAGGACAGTAAGTACATAGACCTTGGTAACCGATGCTTGTCGGCCAACACGAAGGGCGGCTCACTGGAGCCGCCCCTTGAATCGCTGGATCCGAAAGTAACTACTTCGTTTTCTTCTTCGTACCGTAGCTGGTTTCCACCTTGGCCCCGAGGCTGGCGAGCAAGTCCTTGGCGCTCTGGGCGTTTGGGCCCGTGGGCGAGAGTTCCAGGTACTTCTGGAAGGCCTCCGTGGTTCCCGGAGGCGCGATCGTCTTATCCCCCTGAAGGGTGGCTTTGCCCAGCAAGTTCAATCCCTTCTGGTAGTAGGCTTCAGATCGGTTCGGATCGGCGGCCAGGCACTTATCGAAGGCGGCGTTGGCCTCGTCCGGCCGGCCCGAGTTGGTGAGGACCGCTCCGATATTGAAGTACGCCTGTGCCACCGAGGATGGGTCGGTTTGCGCCGCCAATTCGTACGTCTTTACCGCTTCATCGACTTTCTTTGCCTTGTAATAGGCGTCTGCCAGGTTGTTGTAATAAGCGGCCAGCGCTTTGGCCGATGCTGCCGGATCTTTGTCAGGGGGCGCGGCCTTCTTGATCTCCACCGCCTTCTGATAGGACTCCACGGCTGAATCCAGACGCTTCTGTTTTTCTGCTGGATCCGTCTGCTTGGGCGCCGACATGCGGTAGTAATCGCCCAGCTTGAACCAGATCAAGTCGCGGGTAGCGTCCATCTGGGTCGCTTCCGTCAGGGCGGCGATAGCCGTATCGTAGTCGCCCGCGTCGGCGGCGGCCTTGGCGGCATTCAGCTTGTCGTTGAGCTTGCCGACCGTCGATTTTTCCTTCTGCGCGTTGGCAGCTTGCTCCTGCATCTTCTTTAACTCTTCAGGAGAAATGCCCTTACCCTTGGCGGCGTCCTCTTGTTCCTTCTTCACATCAAAATCGAAAGTGTTCTCGTCGATGTTGATCTGGGCCTTGTTGAGGTGATCCAACTCCTTGCCGGCTTTCTGGTCGTCCGCGTTCTTGTAGAGCGTTATGTTGTAATGGCCAGGGGTCAGTCCGAGGGAAAAGTATTCCCCTTTTTTGTTCGTCTTGAGGGTGTACTTCTGACCGTTGTCCTGATTAACGAGGACCACGATACCGTCGACGATCGGGTTCCCCTGCGCATCTTTGCAGACGCCCTTGACCGTTGATGAAGCCTGGGCGAAGACCGGAGGAACGCACAGTCCGAGCGCCAGTATTGCGAATAGAAGAATTACGAATTGCTTTTTCATTTTGCCTCCCGGCAAAGTCGATTTTGCTGTCCTACTTCTCAAAAACTGAGCGGCGCTTCCCGATGCTAGCTATCCCGCCGCGTACGGAATTGGATCCTGCACTCCCGCTGCCGCGAAGGCGCGCAGGCGCAACACGCAGCTGTCGCAGATCCCGCAAGCCCGATCCTCGCGGCTGTAACATGACCAAGTTAAATCGAAGGGCGCACCCAGTTCAAGGCCAAGACGCACGATATCGGCTTTGCGCATGGCAATGAGCGGAGTGACAATTTCAATCAGCCCTTCCTTCGTGCCTGCTTTTACCACTTCATTGAACGCCTTGTAATACGCCGGGCGGCAATCGGGATAGCCCGAGCTATCCGGCTCAACAGCGCCAATGTACACCTTTTTCGCGCCCAGCACCTCGGCCCAGCTCACAGCGACTGCAAGGAAATGCGCGTTGCGGAAAGGGACATAGGTAACAGGAACGCCGTGGCCGACCTCCTCCGCCTCGGGCACGGCGATGGCGTCGTTGGTGAGCGCCGACCCGCCAATGGCGCGCAACGCTTCGTTGCGAACCATGAGCTTGTCGTGAATTTTCAAGCGCTGGGAGACGGCGAGAAACGACTGCCGCTCGCGCTCTTCGGTGCGCTGGCCGTAGCTGATGTGGACCGCGGCTGGCTCGTGGTCGCGGGCCGCCAACGCGGCGCAAACGGAAGAATCCATGCCTCCGCTCAGGAGAACCACTGCGCGCGATCGCTTCGAGGTCGGCATTCAAAAAGATTGTTGATTGATGATTTTTGATTGTTGATTGAAAACCGCAATCCCATCGATTCTGCTTTTCAATCAACAATCAGCAATCAAAAATCATCAATCGCTTCCCTAAACTCCCTTCACCGCCGGATCCCAGATGAACTTGTGCAACTGTAGGCCAAGCCTCGCGGGAACGTTGTCGGCGAGCATCCATTCTGCCAGCTCCTGGGGATCCAGCAGGCAATGCGAGCTATCGCGCGTGCCCGTCGCATCTTTGCGGAACGCGGGCGAGAACAAAACGGCGTTCACCCGCTCCGCTAGATTGTGCCGGCGTGTAAATTCGCGGGCAAAGTCGTAGTCGGCGCGGCTGCTCAGAACGAACTTGATTTCGTCGAGCGGGGACAGGGTCTCCAGATTTTCCATACAAAAAGTATCGCCCTCCCCAGAATCCGGACACTTCACGTCGACGATTTTGATTACCTCGGCCGGAACCCGCTCCAGCGGCCGTTCTCCGCTGGTCTCGAGCAGTACCCGGTAACCGTCGTCCACGAGATGCCGCATCAGGAGCACAACCTCCCGCTCCTGCAACATAGGCTCGCCGCCGGTGATCTCAACCAGCCCCCCACCAGGACTCAGGCGCGAGACTTCGCCCAGCACCTCTTCGACCGCCATTTTGCGGCCTCCCTGGAACGTGTACTCGCTGTCGCACCACGAGCACCGCAGATTGCATCCCGTGAGCCGCACAAAGGCGCACGGCAGCCCCGAATGGGTAGACTCGCCCTGCAACGATTTGTAAATCTCTGTGATCTGCATAGTAGCGCCCACCGTAAAGTAGCGCCGCCGTCCCGGCGGCTGTCGGGGGGGCGTCCCGCCCGCTCACGCAGGCTCGCAACGTTATTCCGAGTATTTTGCGGTAGTCGTGTCGGTTTCAAACACGGTAACATCTTTAACTCGCACGCGCCCGCCGGTCGCGCCCTGCAGTTTCGTATTCGACTCGTCGTAGAAATACTTCGCCAGATTCTCGGCCGACGGATTAATCACGGTGAACGGCTCGATTTCGTTGATCATCTGGTGATCGAGGCGCTCGATGACGTGCTTCATCACCTCGCGCAGGTCTTTGAAGTCGAGCAGCAGGCCGGCTTTGTCCAACTCGGCTCCGGCCAGCGTGACCCGGATCTTGTAATTGTGGCCGTGCGGCTTCTCGCACTTGCCCTTATAGTTGCGCAGGTAGTGGCCCGCGGCGAAAGTGTCTTCAACCGTGACTTCGAACATGATCCCCCAGCAGCCGCGCCTGTAAAGGGCAGGCTGCACTATTTGGCGAACATCTATTGTACCGCTGGAATGTACCGCTGGAATGTATCGCTAGAATGTACCGCTGGAATGGCGGAGCAGGAGCCCCACCGCTTGACTCCATTCCCCTGCGGAATGTAGTTTGCCTATTCGTCATTCCATCCCAAGGAGCACGCATGCTGCGGCGAAGACCGTCGATTCTGTTTCTATTCATTCTTACCGTGTCGAGCCTTTGGGCTCAGAACCGGCCGGATGCGCCGGACTTTGACGTCCGCGAGCACTACACGAAGTATGAATACAGGATCACGATGCGCGACGGCGTTCACCTGTTCACCTCGGTCTACGTGCCCAAGGACAGCTCGCGCCCTTACCCGTTCCTGATCGATCGCACGCCTTACAGTGTTGGCCCATACGGTGTCGATTTGTATCGCCCGCAACTCGGTCCCTCGCCGGAGTTCGATAAGGCGGGATACATTTTTGTCTTTCAGGACGTGCGCGGGCGCTACATGTCCGAGGGCCAATTCATCGAGATGCGCCCCCACCTCGACAACAAGAAATCGAACCAGGACGTGGACGATAGCACCGATCTTTACGACACCATCGATTGGCTGCTCAAGAATGTGCCCAATAACAACGGGAACGCGGGAATCTGGGGAATCTCGTATCCCGGATTCTTCACCTCAGCCAGCATCATCGACTCACATCCGGCGCTGAAAGCCGCGTCGCCGCAGGCTCCCATGACCGATTTATTCATGGGCGACGACGCCTACCACGGTGGCGCGTTCATGCTGGCGGCGAACTTCGGCTTCTATAGTCAGTTCAAGCCACAGGAAAATCCGCAGCTTCCGCCGAAGACTTCCGTGCCCTTCGACTGGGGCACTAAAGACGCCTACGAGTTTTATCTGCAGACCGGACCGCTGTCGAACTTGCGGAAGTATCTGGAGGGCAAGAGCGCGCTGTGGGACGACCAGGTAAAGCACGATACCTACGACGACTACTGGAAAGCCCGCAATCTGGCGCCGCACATGAAAAACATCCATTGCGCCGTGCTGACCGTGGGTGGATGGTTCGACGCCGAGGATCTACAAGGTCCTTTCTCGACGTTCCACTCGATCGACAAGAACAATCCCGGAATCTTTAACGCACTCGTGATCGGCCCCTGGGTTCATGGCGGTTGGGCCCGCTATGACGGAAACCACCTGGGCCGAGTGGACTTTGCCTCGAACACGGGCGAGTACTACCGCAAGAACATTCTCTTCCCGTTCTTTGAGCAGTACCTCAAGGGCAATGGCGACGCCAAACTTCCGAAAGCGTATGTCTTCGAGACCGGCACGAATGTGTGGCGCCAATATTCGGCATGGCCGCCAAAGAATGCCGAGCCGAAAACTCTGTACTTCCACGCGAACGGAGGACTGTCGTTCGACGCACCTGCGGCGGATTCGCCCACATTCGATGAGTATGTGAGCGACCCGGCCAAGCCCGTCCCCTTCGTGAATTACGCGGCGCTGAATGTGCCTCAGGAATACATGCTCTCGGATCAGCGCTTCGCCGACAGCCGCACCGATGTGTTGGTCTACCAGACGCCCGTGCTTCAGGAAGACGTGACGATTGCTGGGCCGATCTCACCCCGGCTCTTCGTTTCGACGACTGGCACGGATTCCGATTGGGACGTGAAGCTGATTGACGTGTATCCCCCGGACTATCCGGACAGCAAGCAGGATGCGCCTCGACCGGAGGACCGCGATAAACCCAGAAAAGACGTCCCCGCGCCCTCGTTCACCATGGGCGGATATCAGCAACTGGTGCGCGGCGAACCCTTCCGCGGAAAATTCCGTCACAGTTTTGAAAAACCGGAAGCCTTCACGCCGGGGAAAGTCGAAGAAATCAACTTCACCATGCAGGACGTCAACCATACCTTCCGCCGCGGCCACCGCATCATGGTGCAGATTCAAAGTTCTTGGTTCCCGCTTACGGATCGCAACCCGCAAACCTTCGTTAACATCCCCGACGCCAAGCTCGCGGATTTCGTGAAAGCAACCGAGCGCGTGTATCACACGAAAACCCAACCGTCGGGAATTGCGGTGGGCCTGCTGCTGGAAACAGGGCCAGCCGAAGTTCACAAGTAGACAATCCGCCTTCGGCTCGGATCGTGAGATTCATCGACAGCGAAGTCGGCCGCGAAGGGGCGCAAAAGTGCAACCCACGGCGTAAGCCGTGGGTCAGCGCCTCCCGCGGAAAACCGCGACTCCTAGGGGCTACACGCCCCAGAGATAGTCTTCCTGTTGCGTCTGCTCGTGGTGGGAATCGCCGTGACCAGGCAGCGGCACTCCGAACGCGTTCGTCTGCGGCCCCACCGGAAATGGCTTAGTCGGCTCGGGCGCGGATTCGGGCGTGACTGCGGGTGCGTTGACCACAGCCGCTTGCGGCGGAACGATCTTCTCAATCAGGGGCGTCGCCGACCCGGAGGGTTTGTGCGTGTCGCGGATCAACTCCAGCAGATGGTGATCTTCCACATGCTTAATCTTGTCTGCCAGCCGTACAAAGCGCCGGTAGATGTCGTCCAGCGCCCGGCGATCGAACTGGTAGCCCAGTTGTTCACAGCGGATGCCTAGCGCGTGTCGTCCCGAATGCTTGCCCAGCACCAGCTTCGAATCGGGCACGCCCACCGACTGCGGCGTCATGATTTCGTAAGTCAGCGGATTTTTCAGCACGCCATCCTGGTGAATCCCCGCTTCGTGCGCGAACGCGTTGCGCCCGGTGATCGCCTTGTTCGGCTGCACCGGCACGCCGGTGATCTCGCTCAACATCTGGCTGGCCGCAAAAATCTGCTCGCCCACCACACCCGTTTCGTAGGCGAATCGATCGGGACGAACCCGCATCGCCATCACAATTTCTTCCAGTGACGCATTGCCCGCGCGTTCTCCAATGCCATTAATCGTGCACTCAACCTGCCGCGCTCCCGCGGCCACCGCCGCCAGCGCGTTGGCCACAGCCATACCCAGATCGTTGTGGCAGTGCGCGGAGATCACTACATTCTCAATTCCCTTCACGCGCTGCCGGATGGTCGTGATCAGATCGCCGAACTCTGCCGGCACGGTGTAGCCCACCGTGTCTGGAATGTTCAGCGTGGTCGCTCCCGCCTCGACAACCGCCTCCAGCACGCGACACAGAAACTCAGGCTCGGTGCGGGTAGCATCTTCCGGTGAGAACTCCACATCCTCGCACAGTGACTTGGCAAAGCGAATCGCATCGGCCGCCTGCGCCACACACTGATCGCGCGTTATCCGCAACTTGTACTGCAAGTGAATATCGGAAGTCGCCAGAAACACGTGGATCCGCGGACGCGCCGCATCTTTCAACGCTTCCCAGGCGCGCTCAATGTCAGGGCGGCAGGCGCGTGCCAATCCCGCGATAATGGGACGCCGCACCACCGAGGCAATCGCCTTCACCGATTCGAAGTCGCCATCCGAGGCGATAGGAAATCCGGCCTCGATCACGTCCACTCCCAGGCGGTCGAGCTGCTGAGCCAGGCGCAGCTTTTCCTGCCGGTTCATGCTGCAGCCCGGCGACTGCTCGCCGTCGCGAAGAGTAGTATCGAAAACCGTGATCCGGGCTCGCTCTGCGGTCATGATCTCCTCAAAAATGGATCTCCCTCAAACTGACCCTCTATGGTACGGGCAGCAGCCCTAGAAGCAAAACTTATAATTCTTCAGCAATCATTAGCTGCAATTGTATAATAAGTATTGCTAATGGTTTTTAGAGAATTGATTAAAAGCCCGGCCATAAAATTGGCTACGGAGTCTGCTTAAAGGAGTTTGGCGATGGAGCTTTCCCAACTCGAAGTCTTTCTGGCCGTGGCCCGCGAGCACCGCTTCTCCCGCGCTGCCGAGAAACTATACCGCACCCAGTCCGCAGTCAGCCAGACCATCCGCAAGCTCGAGGACGAACTTGGCGAAGCGCTCTTCGACCGCTCCTCGCGCGAGGGCGTCCTGACCGACGCCGGCAAAGTTCTCTTCGAATACGCCGAGAAGCTGATCAACCTGCGCAGTGAAGCCTCCGAATCCCTCACCGAGCTGCGTGAGCTGCAAAAAGGCAAGCTGGTGATCGCGGCCAACGAGTTCACCGTGCTCTACCTGCTGCCGCTACTGGCCGAATTCCGCCGGCTGCATCCCATGATCAAGATCACGGTCGAACGCGCTCTGGGCAGTCACATTCCCGACGACGTTTTGCGCTACAACGCGGAATTCGGCGTGCTGTCCTACGAGCCCCAGGAAGCGAGCCTCCATTCGGTGGTGGTGTATCTCGACGAATTGGTGTTGATTGTTCCGCCCAAACATCCGCTGGCTTCCGCGCCGCAGGTCAGCATCCGGCAACTGGGAGCGGAATCGTTTGTGGCACACATCGTCTCTTCGCCCTACCGCGAGAAAGTCATCCAGCTGTTCAAGACGCACAAAACGCCCCTGCATATGGACCTCGAACTGCCAACCCTGCAGGCCATCAAACAATTCGTGGCCATGGGGCATGGAGTCGCTTTAGTCCCCGAGATCAGCGTCGAAAACGAACTCGCCCGGGGGGAACTGGTCGGAATCCCCGTGCGCGAACTGCAGTTAAAACGCAAGCTGCGCGTCATTTACCGCAAAGACGCGAACCTCTCGCACGCCGGCCGCGCATTTCTGAAAGTAGCCGAAGCCGTGGCCCTCGACCGCAAAGGCCGCTACCGTTTCCAGCGCGAGACTTAGTAGCAAAAACAAAAAGGAGCAAGGCGAACCTTGCTCCTTCCATTCTGAAATAACCTCAGCTCAACAGTCCGCGCACACCCGCTCTTCCCGGAACGACGCCACAGCCGCATCCACCGAGGGATGAACCTCCAGCACCGAATCCAGATTCGTCAGTTCGAGCAATGTGCTGACCAGCGAATTCGGCCCGGCACACTTCATGCTTACGTTGTTGGCCTGCGCCCAGGTTTGCAGCAGCGCGAGCTCTCCAATCCCGGCGCTGTCCATCGAACTCACGCCACTCAGGTCGAGCACCAGCTTCCGCGCCTGTTGCAAGACTTCGCCCGCCACCCGCGACAGCGCCGCGGCTTCATCGCGGTACACGATGCGCCCCTGGCAGTGCACGACGATGACGTCGCCGCGATTCCGTGTTTCCAGACTGAGTTTCAACTTCAACTCCTTGTATTCAAAGGCAGCCATAATTCCCGGCTGCTCGCCTATTTGCCAATTCGTGTCCATTGGTTGCATGCTAGTAGATAGACGCAGGTGCGTTGGTTTTGGCACCATGAAAATCCGGTAAATTTTCACCCGTCCTGCGAGCCCCAATCCCGGCGCAACCGGGACAAATTTTGTAAACTGGGACATCTTGGGCGTCCAGTACACTGCATCTAACAGATTTCGTTGATTCAATTGAATTTTTGCCGGCCCATCCGCCGGGGAGGAATAATTCGTGTCCAAGTCTGCCGCCGCAGTGCTGGCGTTTGCTGGTTTCATCCTGTTCTCCATCCCGATGTCGGCACAAGATGCAGACCGGCACGGTGGATTTAACGGGCTTCTTCCGAATGGCAACGTTTACGCTGGAGTCTCCTACGGCAAACTCACCGACCAAATCAATAGTCAGAGTTATCACGGGTTTGAGGGCTCTTTTGAGGCCCTGCCCTTCACCCGTTTTCGCCACCTAGGGCTGGTGGCCGATGGCAGCGGTTTCTTTCGAAAGGGGGTTACGCAATACGTGATCGTCGGCGGCCCGCGTATTTCCGGCAACTATGGGAGATGGCGCCCCTTCGTCCATGCCATGGCTGGCATTCGGCACGTGAATTCCTACAGCTTCGTTTACAACCCGATCGCCATCGATGTCGGCGGCGGCGTCGACTATAGGCTTGGCTTCAAGAACTTTTCCTGGCGCCTGCAGGGGGATTACGTTCACAGCAACTATGGCAGCGCCCAGCAGAATGATTACCACGCTTCCACCGGAATTGTCTGGCGCTTCTGAACTGGCCGCAGTTACGCCTTTTGTTCACGACCAGTTTTTTTCGCAACCGATTGCCTGCTATACGAATCTCGTCCCTACACATCCAAAACTTTATTGTTCCGAACGGGTTTAACGGATGCCAGGGAAGGGAGATGTCCTCATGCTCAAAGCCACGTGCATCGGCGCCGCGCTATTTCTTGTCGCGAGCTTGGCGAGCGCACAGGTACGCACCTCAGGAAACATATTTTTTGGCTATTCGTTTGAGAATGCAAGTGCGTCAGCGCTCGACCACCTGACCCGTCCCAACTTGCAGGGATGGGAAGGATCACTCGAAGGGAAACTGGCTCCGTGGGTGGGGCTGGTCACCGATGTCAGCGGCCACTACGGCTCGCAAACCTTTGTGGTGCTCGCACCAAGTCCCGTCAATGTGAAGGTGACCGGCCACGAGTATGAAGTCCTGTTCGGTCCCCGAGTCTCAGTGCCCGTGGGCAAGATCACCCCGTTTGGCGAGTTCATGATTGGCCTCGCGCATATCGGTTCGGGCGGAGCCTTTCCCACCAACACTTCATTCGCCACCGCACTGGGCGGAGGCCTTGACTATCGCCTCTTTCGTCCCATCGCCGTACGCGTCGAAGGGGACTACGTGCACACCAGTTTTTTCAGCACCGGCCAGAACAACATACGTCTGTCGACCGGCATTGTCTTCCGCTTCTAGATGGCGAGCATTTTTTCGTCCGAGCGGTCTGGCGGACAAAGAGGGAGGAGTCGGATGCGCAAGATCGCAGTCATCATTCCCATGCTGATCTTTTCCGCGACACTGACAACTGCGCAAGTCCCGACCAACGGCAATGTGTTCTTCGGCTACTCCTACTACAACACGAATTTCTCCAACGTCGGCCGCGCCAGCCTCAACGGGTGGGAAGGATCGCTCGAAGGAAAGATATTCCCCGTCGTGGGACTTGTGGCCGACTTCAGCGGCCACTACGGCTCACAGAATTTCGTGAATCCTGCGAATACCTGCGCGATCGGAGTGGTTTGCCCCACGAGCTTCAACATACACGCCTATGAGGCTTTGTTCGGGCCGCGCTTTTCAGCGTCTTTCGGGAAGTTTCGGCCCTTCGCCGAACTTGAGTTCGGCGTGGCGCACGCCAACACGAACAGTGTCGTCTCCGACACGTCGTTCGCCGCGGCGTTCGGAGGCGGCCTCGATTACCGTATCATTCGCCCCATCGCCTGGCGACTCCAGGGCGATTACGTCTCGACTCACCTCTTCGGCCAGTACCAGAGCAACCTCCGCCTGTCGACCGGCATTGTCTTCCGCTTCTAATTCACCACATGCAAAATCAGGATCCAGCTGGTTGGCTGAATCCTGTTTTGTGTGGCCGGCAAAAAACTCGTTAAAGAGAACGTTAAAGAGAAGAAGAGAAGCGCCCGGAGACCTAGGCGCGAGGCACCCCATCCGCCCAATACTTGTGATCGCGCAAAAAGTATTTTTCGTTCCAGTAATTCATAGCGGTCCACAGGAACAGCCAACCCACCCGCAGGTACCCCATCTTCTTCAAGCGCCGGTTCGTGGTGTAGACCCCGCCCCGAACGACCGCGAAGCGCTGGCGCTCGACTTGCTGGCTCAGCCGGTAGTCCTCCGCGAACAGAATCTGTTCATTAAATCCGCCCAGCTCCCAGAATCTCTTCCGGTCAAACAACATGAACATCCCGGTGGCAAACGGACGATGCAGGTACGACAGGTATTGAAAAAGGTCGTTAACCGCATAGAACGCCCGGTCAAGCCAAGTGCCTTCCTCGCACAAAATGTTCGTAGTCACACAATGCAGTTGCTTGTTCTGCGCCCGTTCCACGCAACGCCGCACCAGCGACCGGTCCGCGAGCTCAATGTCCGCGTCCAGAAACAAAATGTAGCGCGTATCCGCCTGCGCCGCGCCTTGATTCCTTCCGACCGAGGGCACCCCACCGCGAATCACACTCACGTTCAGGCGATCGCGGAAACTCATCACCATCTCGGAAGTTTTATCCGTCGAGTTCGCGTCAGCGACCAACACTCTCGTACTCGACATCTTCGAGTAGTCCTGATTCATCAGCGATGTCAGCAAGCGCGGAATCAGCTTCGCCTCGTTCTTCGCCGGAATCACGATCGTCAGCTCGTTCGCCGGATTCACGCTCGTGGTATTCATGAGTTTGCACCCCCTGTTCGTCGACCGTCAGATATGTCAACCGGGTATCGACCCACCCGCCCGAGTTGTAATAATGGATGCCGTCCTGCTCCACATGGATGGCTTCGTGGGTATGGCCGCAAAAGATGCGGTCGGCGCCATCCTGCCGCGCATAGTTCAGCGCTCCCGACGCCACTTTCGGCGACATACGCAGCCACCGCGTATTCAGCCGGTCAATCAGCCGCGTAATCGGCTTGCTCTTAAAGTCTAATTTCTGCAACTGCAGGAACAGCGAGGTCCCCCACTGGCTGAGCCTCACCCGGCTCACCTGAAAGCCGTCGAACTGGTGACCGTGAATCGCAATGTGCCGCAGCCCGCCGTATTCCCACCTGTAGTCCTGGTACACGCGAACCCCGACCAGGTGCGACATGATGTTGGTCAGCCCGTGATCGTGATTGCCTTCCACCCACACAATCTCAATATTACGCTTGGGATTCGAGAGCTTGCGAATATAGCCGAGGAACTTCCAGTGGTCCTTGGTCAGGCGGGCAAAATTGAGATCGGCGAAAATGTCGCCCAGTAGAATCAGCCGCTGGAAGCGGTTTTCCTTGAGCACCCGCGTGGCCTCGCGGGCATGACTCGTCTCTGCACCCAGGTGCAGGTCGGAAAGGATCAGCGTGTTGTACACGTGCAGATCCATATCCTATTTCTACCACCGAAATGTTACGGGGCGATGAAAGATGCATCAATTTTGGTGCATAGTAACTACCCAAGTAACCTAAAAAGTGCGGGGCTTATTCTGGGGGTTGTTTCCTTCGTGTAACTTCGTGGTAAAGGATTTTAAATTGCGCCGCTACCTACTGCGATGCCCTGGCCCTTCTTCCGCAAAATCCCGGCCGACGCCAGCGTAACCACGAAGCCGATGGGAAACACCTCCATGAACGTCCAGGCCATATTGATGAATGGATTGTGGTAATTCCGTACGAAGTCCCTCGCCTGCCGCTCCGTCTCCTCTACCTTCTGCTGGCTCGCGCCAGAGGCCTTCGCGTGTTCCACCATGTGGACGGCATATTTCTCAGCGAAGTTGGGCATCAGTGTGTGGTAGACGATTTCCCACGTCCCCACATAGCACGCGCTCGAGATCAACGTGATCAGGATGCCGACCGCAAACCCGCGGCCGAATGTCAGCCGCCCGCCCCCGACGTTCTCCCGGTACGAGCGCACCCCGAAAAACACCATGAGCGCCGCCAGCACGATCGTGGCGTAGCCAAGGATCTCTCCCTTCTCCCAGCCAATCGTATTCACGAACGGCATCGTCGCCATCATCAGCCCCGTCACTGTCGCGCCGGAAATCAACCCAAAAGTCAGAACCGTCTTTTTCATGGATTCGAGTCTCCTTTTTAGGTCACTCTCCGTGAAAACTGCTTTCACGTGCGAGCGCAGGAATGCACGCGCTACCTCAGTCTGCCTCTGACTTGGGCGGTTCCCATAACTCAATGCGGTTGCCGTCAGGATCGGTGATCCACGCGAAGCGGCCATAGTCGGCTTCTTCCCGGTGAGGATCGATTTCGACGCCCGACTTCTTCAGGTCTTCCAGCAACGCGTCAAGATTGTCGACCCGGTAGTTGACCATGAAGCCAGCTTTGCCGGCGCCAAAATATTTCGTCGTCTGCGGAAAGATGGACCACGCCGTCTGGGCTTTAGGCCCCGGCTCGCTGCCATCTGCGGCCTGCAGTTCGCGCCAGTGAAACGTCGCTCCCTGGCCGTGCGCTTCGCGCTGGATGCCAAGATGCTTCTCATACCACTCGTAAAGCTGCTGCTGGTTCTCCGATTTGAAGAAAATTCCACCAATCCCAGTTACGCGTTTCATACCCCTCCTTTTAGTAAACTCATGTAGCGACACCCGCCATGCAGGCTCTCGACTGTCCCGGCTGGGCGAAGCCCGCCGGCCCCGCTTACGTGCCCGAAATGTAGCGAAACACGCGCCACGCTGTCGTCATACTTTCGAATGATTTTGCGTCGGGAAGCGAAACATCACGCTTTCGAATGACTTACGGGGGATGAAGCCGACGCGTTCGACGCCTCACGGGATCAGCCTGGAGGTCTTGCCGATCTGCACCGCCTGGGTGCGCCGTTTGGCGCCAAGCTTATCAAACAGCCGGCTGGAATGGGTCTTCACCGTGTTTTCGCTGACGAACAACCGTTCGGCTATCTCCCGGTTGCTCAACCCGCTGGCGATGAGCCCGAGAATCTCCAGCTCGCGCGCGGTAATGCCAAGCTGGCTGACCCGCGTCTCATCGACGACAAACGGACCCGCGGCCTGCGCCGGAACTTCCTTGATGATCGTTTCTTTAGCGTTAACGATCACCTCCGGCCTTTTTCGCGTGATCGTCAGCCCCAGCCAGATGCCCAGTCCGGCAAAAAGCGCTGCGACCAGCGCGACATAGATCTCCACCGAATGCTCGACGACCAGGAAGCGGTACTCCGTCAGGTTCAGCACCGCGATCAGCAACCCGCTGCATCCGCCGTAGAGCAGGATGTTGCGCACGACGCGCCAGCGCGAACTCGGCGCAGATTCCCTCGTCAGGCTCACGGCACGGTATGATATCCGAAGTCGATATCCGAAGACTGCAATCTTTGGCAGCACCCCAGGGAGCAGCCCCCGCCCGCGTTATTGCAACGCGCTGAACCTCGCGCACCGCTGCCCATCTGGAGGAGTCGTGCTCCCCTCGGTATTGGGATCCGCGCGAATCACGTTCTTTTCAGTCGAGCAAAACAACCGCTTGCCAGTGCGGTCAAACGCCACCGGCGCCGCGCCTACCACGTAGCTTGTGTTCTCTTCATTCGCCGGATTGCCCCCTGCCGCCACGAAGTTATACCCCGACTTCACCCCTCCGGCCAGGCTTTGATCCAGCAAACACGCCGTGGCAGCCGACTTGGTGCAGGGCTCTGCCCCTCCCAGCTTCGCCAGCGATTCTGCGTATCCGCCATAAGCTGCCTGGTACGACTCTTCCGCCACGTTGATGGCATGAATGGAAGCCACCGCCGAAGCCTCATTGGCCCTGATCTTCGATTCCACCAAACTCGGGATGGCAATGGCCGCAATGATCAGAACAATCGTGATCACGATCAACATCTCCAGCAAAGTAAATCCCGTTTGCCGTTCCATCGTCCGCCCTCCCCGCCGCAAAATGAGCAGCAGCAACAAGACGAGAACGAAGGTCGGCAAACGACTTGCGCGAAAAGAAATACGCGGGGCCGGTGTTTCGTGTGGGTCCGGGTCTCAGACCCGGACAGGCCGCGCAAAGCTCGGTTGCTGTGGCCCCGGCCCCGCTTCAGAAGTATCCGGAAACGCCCGCCCGGGCAGGTACCGCCGTAATGTTGACCCACCTATATAGGATTCCTATACTCCGAACATAGGATTCCTATACTGCGAATCCGCCCTGAATCATGACCAAACGCATCCGATCCAAAATCGCGCGAGGGAGCGGCGAGCTGGCCATCCTCTCCCTGCTGGCCGAGCAGCCCCTCTACGGCTTCGAAATCGCCAAACAGATCGGGGAGCGCACCGGCGGCGCCCTGAAATTCACGCTAGCGTCGCTCTATCCCCTGCTCTACGATATGGAAAAACGCGGCTGGCTGGAAGGCCACTGGCAGGCCAATCATGCTGGCCGCGACCGCCGCTACTATCGCCTCACCCCCGGCGGCCGCCGCCAACTCGCCCCGCTGCGCGCGGAGTGGCGCTCCTTCTTCCAGGCACTCGACAGCTTGGCGGGGGTGAGCCATGCCTGATTGGAAGAAACCTGATTGGCAGAGACTAGTTCGCCAGCACCTGGGCTCCTCGGAACTCCCTCCCGACGTTCATGAAGAGGTCGTCGCCGAGATCGCGGCCCATCTCGAAGACCAGAGCGAAGACCAGAACGAAGGTCAGAACGAGGATCGCTGCGCGGCCGGCCGCCAGCATGGGCACAAAGCATCGGCAGCCGGAACGCGAGCCCTGCGCGAAATCGAGTGGCACAAGCTCGCGCGTGCCATCCACGCCGCAAAACTCAAGGAGGAAGTCATGAACAACCGTACGAGAGGCCTGTGGTGGCCGGCGCTGGCGAATCTAATGATCGCCGCGGCGCTGCTGACCGTGATCGGAATATTGGGCGTGGAGCCCCGCACCTTCTCGGTGAGCCACATGCCGATGGCGCTTCCTTTGCCCTGGCTCTTTGCTCTCCCCGTTTCCGGCGCCGCAGCGGCCCTTCTGGCTAAGCGTGCTCAAGCTCCCTTGGCCGCGCGCTTAATTGCCGGGCTGGCCCCCTCGTTGGTTGCGCTGGCGGTGTTTTGCGTGATGCCGCTGGTCTTTCTCCTTGACCGGTGGGAGTTCTCCGGCTTCCCGCTCCCGCTCGATTATTTCGTCCTTTCCGCAGTCGTATGGATCGTTCTACCGATTCTTCCACTCCTGCTGGGCGCGCTGCCCTTCCTGCGCGAATCAAATCTTGGAGAGTCTGAGCGGCATGGCGGATAAGCAGACCATGCACGATTGGCGGGAGATGGTTCGTGAGCGCTTGGAGACGTGCGGCCTGCCTCCAGCGCAGCGCGAACAAATCATCTCGGAGCTGGCCGTTCACCTCGAGGAAACCTTCGAGGCCGCGCGCTTCCGGGGCCTGACCGAAACCGAAGCCGTCACACTCGCCCTGCAAGAAGCCGGAGACTGGAACGTTCTAAGCAAGAACATTTACCACGCCGCAAAGGAGCAACCCATGAACCACCGCGCCAAAAGCCTCTGGCTGCCCTCACTCGCCAGCTTCGCAGCCGCCAGCCTGTTCCTGCTTGTGCTAACGCAGATCAGCATGCAGCCGCAGTTCCTGGTTCGCCTGACTTCTGGTCTCGGACGCTCGTTCTATATCGGATGGCTCTGTGCCCAGCTCCTGTTTGGAGCGCTCGGCGCGTTCCTGTCGCGCCGCGCCGGTGGCACCCGCACCGCACGCATCGTTGCCGGGACGTTCCCCGCGATTGTCCTGTTTGGATTGTGGGCGTTCTGGATCCCCGTCAGCGCGCTGCTGGAGCACAACGCTTTCGTCTTACGGCATCCGCTTTATTACGCCTTGGGGTTTTTCGTCTGGGTGGTGCCGCCCGGAATTGCTCTTCTGTTAGGCGCCGCGCCATTCCTGCGCCAGCCCAACTGCTCGGAACCCAGTAAAGCATAAAACCGGAAGCCGAGCGCCGGAAGCCCGAGGTCCGAAGTCTGAGGTCCGAGGTCGGCCGTTCCTCACTCCTTCGGCGCCACATACTCCTTCGGCTTGGCCGACCCTTCCCCGAAGAAAAACTGCTCCATCTGCTTGACGATGACTTCCTGATCCTCGCGCCGCGCCGGATTCAGCCGATACTCGTTCAGCAGCATCTTGCAATGCTCCACCCACATCCGCCACGCTTCCTGCGACACATTCTCGTACACCTTCTGCCCCAGGTCGTTGTCGAATGGAGGCTCGTCCAGCCCCGGCATATCTCTCTTCAACTTCACGCAAAAAACAGTGTGCGCCATAACTCCCCTCAAAAATAAATTCACTCCGAAATCCAGGAACCAATTTACGAATTTGTATTTATCTTACTTCGTGTACCCTCGTGTCCTTCGTGGTAAAAGCCTTTCACACTTGAGCTGCGACCCGAATCTCCATATTCTGAATCAGCCCGTCTCGAATTTCGTACACGTGCTGCACCATCTGATCCACGATCAGGCTTCCACCCATGTCGTGAACTACCTGGTGCACATCCACCGCAATGCGCCCGTCGGCTTCCCGCATAAAGTTCTTCGGCTCAACCTTTGGATCAAGCACTTCGAACTGACGTCTCCAGTAATCCCGTACCGCGGCGGTCCCCAGCACGCGGCCACCCTCCATCCCGTTGGGCCAGTCGACGTCGGCATGCATCGCGCGCAGCACCGTCTCAATGTCACGCCGATTGAACGCCGCATACACGCGTGCGAGCAATTCGACCTCAGCAGCGAGCGTCCGCACTTCCGCCATAAACCACCAAGAGATTATCTTACAAGAAGAAGATCCGGTTGCCGGACCCATGTCCGGACTTATGTAGGGACAACTGCCCCCGGCTGTCCGGTCGAGCGAAGCTCGACGGCTGCGTCGGCCGGCACCGGCAGACTCAAACGAGGCTCAATTTATCGCCGGCTGATGAATCTAGTTGTAAGGTGAGAAAGGTCAGGCCAGGCGGTTGCCGCACACTCACTGCTTTCCCGCCGCCGCAAGGTATTCCGCAATGATCTTCTTCACTTCCTCATCCGTCGCCGTCGTCGGATCCATGGTGCCGTTCGACGCGGCGAGCTTCCCCTTGACTCCAATGTAGACCGCATCATAGGTCGTATCGCCCAGATTCTCCACCTTGTGTTTGAAGGGAGGATACCAGCGCGCTTCGCCGGCCTTGGAGAACACTTCGCGGACCTTCCCGTTCTCGTCGGTAAAGCGCAGATGCGCCTCGGTCAGGCTCACCACAACTCCGCCAGGATGATCATGCAGCACCGATTTTTCGTGCGGCCCGTAGTGAACCGACACTACATCCACACGATCGTTCTCAAAGTTCCTCGTGTAGTGCTTCGGTTCGACCTTCACCGGATCCTGCCCCAGAGCGAAAGCCGAGCCCAGACACACCAACGCCCCCGCCCAGAATAGCTTCGACCGCATGCCCGCCTCCTGCAAATTTTTGTGCTGGTGTAGTGAGAACCTTCGCCACTCTAATTCGCGGTGGGATGAGTGTCAACGAAGCGGCACCAGAAAAATGAACGGATCGTACCTTGAACCAATGGACCACAGGTCCGCTGGTATAACCGCAATCTCCCGCTCGTCGCGCACCTTCGGCATCCAGAAAGTGCAATGACAAACGTATGAGTCATCTGCTTGGTTGTCCTAGGACCGATTAAGGATTACTTCGGTCCCGACGGAATGCTTTGCTGTTCCTGATTATCGTAGCCCACGTCATGGTGACGGTATTCATCTGTGCTCGTCTTTTGAGTGGGCCGATAGACGGTGCTCAAGATCAGCCTGTCTTTGTCAAAGACTCCGGAATAATCGCTTTCTCCGAGGCTGAACGTGATCGTCCCGTTTACAAACGTGTAATTCCCGTATTCACGGTTCTTCTCGCGCGCATCGCATGACTTGCTGTATCGCGACAGGGCCTCATCATCCAGTTCAGCGGAAACATTCACGCTGCAGACCTGCCCATCCTTTCCAAAACGCAAAATCGAATAGAACTCAACGTCGTGGCCGTTCGAGGAAGGTGCCATGTCCTTGTGCACGAACACACCGGAGGGTGGCGGAGAAGGCGCTCCCGGGGCTGCTGCGGGCGACGCCGCCGGGGACACTCCAGACTCAGCAGGTTTTTCTTTGCGGCAGCCCGCGATAGCCACGGAAATAGCAAGTAAGGCGACGGACACTGCCAAGTGGAGCCGATGTGCCCTAAACGACTTGCTCCATATCATTCGCGTTCACTCTGATGGTTTCCAAGTATAACTGTGGCTACAGTCCTATGGCGAGGCGGAATTCATGCAATCCTAAAAGCTTTGAAAGTCCCGAGTCTGTCGGCCGCGCGGTTTTACAACTCGCAGGTATACAAATCGCAAGTCAGCTGAGACATGGGACCGTCTAGCCTGAGAGGCAATTGGGGTTTCCAAGCAGGATTCGATAGATTCGAACAAGGTTCGGGAGGATCGGCATAGGCCCAAGTTGTGAAGTACCAATTGTCGTGTTCCCAGACAGCACGTACTGCAGCGATGCGCGTAAGCTTCTGGTTCCCATAAGGAATTTCAGCACACCCGTAGATGTCATAGCCTAGGATGCTAATCTCAGTCCGAATTGGCGTGAGTTTACTCAGGCGTTGCAAGTCGCCGGTCCCCTGCATGTCGCGAACAAACATGTCCTTGTTCACTTTGTCCTTACCGTCTTCCACGCTGATTTTATTCTGGTCCGACACGAGGCCGTAGAGGGCAGCCCAATCCTTGCTGCGGAAGGCTTCCGTATATGCAGTCAAGCGTTTTTTCAGTAAGGAACGGTGGCTCGCCGGTACCGAAGCGAAGGGATTTATCGCACCCTGCGAATGGAGCGGAGTCACAACGAGAAGTATGGACAACAAGACCGTGCTGTAGCTCCAGCACGTCGGACAGAATGTGAAGTTGATCTTCATTTCGCGCCTCGCTCAACTCTAACCTGAGAAGTGACTCATTACCTGGCTCCAAAGCAATCGACGTGCAAGATTACTATCGTAAACAGCCTCCACGCTCAAAACCCCCTTCGCCGGGGTGAATTCGCGTAATCGGGATTGTCACCCAACAACTATGCCTGGGTGGGCGATGGCACGGGAGCGGTCAAACTGCACGCAGAGTGCGGAGAATAAAATTATCAAGACCCAAGTAGCTAAGAATAACCATGGAAGGTAGCTCTCGCGGAAGAACTGGCGATGCAGTCGCCAAATTCTGATCTGGTTAATCGGCGCGCGAGCTGTCCTCGGCGAAAATGCCCACAGTGAAGTGGGGAATTGTTCGCTGCCTGGGAGGCATCGGTTAACCTCTCTGGCCATTCGTTTCAAAACCATCCACTGGGCTAGACAAGCCGAATAGAGCATTCCGAAATAGAAGAGAATGTGCATCATGCACGGGGCCGCAACCGCGATTGTTCCGATTCAAGCCTAGTGCGCCGTTTCAGAGCCGTCTACGTTACTTTGGGCTGCAAATGCTGCCTCGCTCATGAGCTGCATTTCAACAATGGAAACCTGGGATCCAAACCATCAGCACTGGTCCGGCTCAAATCATGCCAAGTGGCTATTGCCCACCGCACCTCGCCGAGAGATACTGAAAAAATCGGCGCTCAATGGAAAAACAACCCAGCATCACATCAAATCTCGGGTTTTACGTCTACGCCGGAGCCGGCATCTTCCTCGGCCTCCTGGGCCTGGTCTCTGGCGACTTCGCCACCAACTGGCAGAACGTCGGCCCCAACATCCCTCTGCGCGTACCGCTCGCCTATCTCACCGCGGTCATTGAGCTCGCCGGGGGCATCGCACTCCTCGTGCCCCGCACCGCGCGTGCCGGCGCTCTAACCCTGACGATTGTCTACTCTGTTTTCACGCTCATCTGGGTGCCCAAGGCTTTTGTGAATCTCGGCAATTACGACCCCATCGGCAATGTCTTTGAAGAGCTCGCCCTGGTCGCCGCTGGTCTGGTCCTGTGCGCGATCTTCTCGCCCACCGGTTCATTCTTTGCGCGCCACCTGGCCTTCTTCGTGCTCCTCTTCGGTATTTGCCCGATTTCCTTCGGCATCGTCCACATCATTGATATGCCCGGCCTGTTGGGCTGGATCCCGGGTTGGCTGCCGCCGACCAGGATGTTCTGGGCCTATGCCACCACCCTGGGCTTTTTCGGGGCCGCCGTAGCCATCCTCACCGGCATCATGGCTCCGCTGGCCGCGCGCCTCCTGACCGCGGAGATCGTGATCTTCGAGTTGCTGGTCTGGATTCCGAATCTGCACGCCGGGCCGCGCACTCACTTCAACTGGTCGGGCAACGCGATCTGCATCGCTTTGGCCGGCGCCAGCTGGGTCGTCTCCGACTCCATCAGCCGACATACCCAACCTGCGACTTCATAGATTCAGATACTTGCAAGACGAGCGGGAAGGGGATTTTGGGCAGCTTCGCCCACGTCACTGATGTGGGCCGGTGTCCGCCGCCTCGGCAGACTGATCGATCACAGCATGGAGTCGCCCACGTTGGTGTAACGGAGATTTCTCAACAGCCATCCGGCCTAGTAAAGTGGTACATACCGCGATCGGAGAAATACATGGAATGCCAGACCAAGGATGAACTCGAGCAACACCTGTCGGACATTCGCAGACTTGCAACCAGTCGTACCCTTACGCCTGAGGAAAAGGACGCGGCTGCTCGGGCCGAGCGGTTTGCCATCGGCCTCCTGAGGGAGCACGATCAGTCGGGACATCACGGCAAGAGATGCCCGTTCGCCACGCTTCTTGAATGATCGCGTTTACGCTCATCGAGAATCCGCCGTCGACAGAACCACTTCACCCCCGGCGACGACCCGATTCCGTCCTTCGCGCTTGGCCTGAAACATTCGTTCGTCGGCCAGCGCAAACAATTCCGCTGCATCTTCCCCGTCCCGCGGGAAACTGGCCAGGCCTGCGCTGATGGTCACCTGAACCTGCTCACCGTGTGTGGCAAGTGCAATCGGAGCGTTGGCCACCGACTCGCGCAAGCATTCCAGCTTCTGCTGGGCAGCCGCGATGTCGGTCTCGGGCAGGATCACGACGAATTCTTCGCCGCCATAGCGTCCCGCCGTGTCACTCTGCCGGAAGGAGTCACTGAGGAGCTCGCCGATTCTCCGCAAGGCAAGGTCACCCGCCTGGTGACCGTGGGTATCGTTCAGCGACTTGAAGCGATCCGCGTCAATCACGGCAATGGTCAGCACCGTGCCATAGCGGCGGGCGCGGCTGAGCTCGACCGCAAACCGATCGTCCACGTATCCCCGGCTGAATAATCCCGTCAGCGGATCGCGGGTCGCCAGCTGCAGCAGTTTCTGGCTGCGGGACACCAGCGCCAGGCTGAGCGCCGACGCGGTCAGCATTATGATCAGTCGCGCCACTTGGTTCGACCAGCCGAACATGCCGTAAGGATAGGGAGCGAACTTCGGGCTATTGAGATCCCAGTGCGTGGATGCGAAATAGACGATCGCGAAATATTGCCCAAACGCGAGCAGACCAGTACTGATGCAGACCCGCTTGTCGTAGCGCAGACTGGTCGCCCCAATGACCAGAAAATATCCTTCAAAAACAACCTTGCTGTTTACGGCGGTGTGCGGCTCATTCATGAAGAGGAAAAGAGCCAGCGCGCTGCTCACCAGGGTTACGTCAAAACTGGTGCTGGCAAAACTGAACCACGAAGGGTTGTATTCCCGGGAGATCACGAAATAGACGATGAGGGCGACAAGAAATGTCGTGCCCGTCAGGCTGAGGCCGACAATCGCCTCTTTCGGCTCAACCGGAAAGAAGAGAGAGTCGAGCAGAGGTATGAGCAGCAGCAACGTAGCCAGGCCCAATCGGACCTTCGCCACCAACAATTCACCGGCCACTGCGGCTTGAGCCAGAACCGGGTCAGGGCGCGACCATAGCAATGCGAAGAAATTTCTGAAACGACGATTCATAAGGGAGTTTGAACAGCGAGGCCGTGGCCCGATCTAGATTCAGATCCAGTCAGGCGATGCGAACAAGAATAGGCGCAAGACGCCTGCCCCGGCAACGTGAAATCCGACTGGCGTACCAAGAAAGCAAAGCCGCCGTCGGTTGCTCGCCGGAGCCCTAGTTCATGTCGCCGAGCGAACAGGCGCCCGGCCCGCGAGGATCGCCGCAGGATCCGCAAGCGCCGGTCGGCGAAGCCGATGCCGACGAGCTTTTTGCTGACACCGCGAAGACCGAGAGCTGTGGTTCCAGCTTGGTGGCGTGGCACTTCGGGCACTCGGCTTTCTCTTTACCGTAGACCAAGGCCTCGAATTGGTGATGGCATTCCTTGCAGATGTACTCGAAGATGGGCATGAGCGACTCCAGATACCATTAGAATCAATTTGTGGGGACTTCGCAAATTCCGGGTTCTCCTCTCCCAGATTCTGGCGGGGCGCAGGTGTCGGTGACGGCCCCGGGCCGCTGGACGTTGCATACGCCGTTCCGGGCGCGGCGCTGGCTGGGCGGCGGCCACATCCAGACGATTGCCAGCTTTCTACTGCCGCGCAAGATCCATTTGCCTCCAGCGGAAGAGCGGCTTGTCGAAGTCGCGCCTGGCATCAAGGTGCGCTGCTGGTGCTATTGGCAAGGTGCGCAGAAAGGCCCAGAGAAAGGCCCCGAGAAAGAAGATCGCACTAAACCGCTGACCCTGATCGTCGTCCACGGGCTCGAAGGTTCGTCCGATTCGCAGTACATGCAGGGCGTCGCGCGCAACGGCTTGGCGGCGGGAATGAACGTCGTGCTCATGAACCAGCGCAACTGCGGCGGCATGGATCATTTTGCGCCCACGCTTTACAACTCGAGCCTATCGGGGGATGTGGCCGCGGTCGTCCGCAGCGTGCTCCAAAACGATGGTGTCTCTCGGTTCGCGCTCATCGGATTTTCCATGGGCGGCAACCTTGTGCTGAAGCTGGCGGGAGAGTGGGGAACCGAGTCCCCGCCACAGTTTCGCGCCGTGGCCGCAGTGTGTCCGGCGATGGACCTGGCGGCATCGGCCGACGCGCTCCATGAACCCGCCAACCGGATCTACGAGTACTACTTCCTGATGCAGTTGTTCTGGCGGTTGCGGCGCAAGGCCAGGCTCTTTCCGGACAAGTTCGACGCATCGCGGCTGCGCAGCATTACCAGCCTGCGCTTGTTCGATGACCGCATCACGGCGTACTACTGCGGATTCACCGGAGCCGACGACTACTACGCGCGCGCCGCGGCAGCCAACGTGGTCGACCGCATCGCCGTGCCCGCGTTAATCATTCACGCGGCGAATGATCCCTTCATCCGCATGCTGCCGGAGACCCTGCAGCGCATCGCGGCGAATCCGAACATCACCTACATCGAGACCGATGACGGCGGCCACTGCGCCTTCCTCGCCGAACCCAACGGCGCGCGCAAAGGCGATGCAACGGATGACGGCCGCTGGGCCGAGCGCGAAGTGGTGGAGTTTGTAGCTGGTCAATAAGGGACATGGCGATGTTGCAACAGTGATGCCCCGTTGGATATTCAGTTCGTTTGCGATCACCGATGGAGCTTGTACTCGGCGGGAGAGAACCAAAATGCGGATTGCTCTGGCAGTGTTGCTTGCAGTACCCCTTCTACATGCACAAACTCCTGTTCTAGCCGACAGTGACGTACCGGCCGTGGTCAACTTTGTCGCCCCAGCTTATCCTCGTCTTGCGAAAGACAATCGCATCACGGGAACTACAGTGACCGACGTCAAAGTTAGTGCGGACGGGAGGGTTAGTGACGCGACGATCATTAGCGCCCATCCCTTGTTCGCCAATTATGTGCTTACTGCGCTGAGGCAATGGCGATTCCGGGCGTCTCACACGGAATACCATCTCAAGGTTAGAGTTCAGTTCGATCTATTGGACGATTGCAGCGAAGGAACCGACAAGCACCCCGTTACCTCGGAGACATACGTTTCAGCCGAATTGCCGGGGATTGTCTATGTGCGGACGGCCGCTCGATGTATTGAAACATCCAACTCTGATCAGCAGCACTAGTCGGCGGCGTATCGCACACTATTGAGGTAAGGCCTGGCGCTCATTGACGCGCTCGTGGCTAGCCGGGAAGTCGTTTCCGCGCAGCAAGGCTTCCGGCGAGCCGAAAGGCTTACCGCACTCAAGCCCGCGCCGGCACCCGATGCAGCCACGGCATCAGCTCCACTCCGCGGCCTTTCGTTTTCGTGCGAATGTAAGCCAACGCCAGCATCGCCAGCGAAATCACCAGCAGCCCCGCGGATGCCCCACCGATCCCCATCCTGTGCTTGGGCAGGATCGACACACGGCCGTACACGAATTCAATGTGCACCCAGTAGACCAGCAGCGACGCCTGGCCGAGCAGAATGAGCGGGCTGAATCCCCACTGCCCGAAGCCCCAGCGGCACCATCCGTAGCTCGCCGCCATAATCACCAGCAGCATTCCCACGCGGATCAGGAAGAAGCTCGGGCTGGTGTGCCAGTAATCTTGTACGGCATAGAGCTGCCGCGGCTGCCGGTCGAGCCACCGCGCGAATTCAATCAGCACGCTCCCCGCAAGGCCCATCGCGAAGAACGCTCTCGACTCCAGCGCACGCGCCCATTGGCTTTGCAGGATGAATCCCACGGCCAGCCCGGCGAATGCGAAGGCCGTCCACGGAAAGACCGGGAACAAGCCAGCCTGCGGCACTCCCAGATTGTGCACGCCGTCGACATAGGACTCAATCGGCCACGGCAGCCAGGTCGGTCGCCACGTAGTCCACAGCGGCGGGCTCAGCAGGGAAATCAGCAACGCGGTGCCCGCCGCGGCCAGGATCAGCGCAGCGCGATTGATCGGCAAACCGCCGGCGCGCGCGGACAAAGCCAGCACGATCCAGCAAACCACGCCCAGCAGCATCATCGACAGCCCAATCGTGTTGAGCACGTCCACTCGCAGCAAATCGCTCTTCGGCGCCCAGCCCCACGACACAACGTATTCCTGCAGGCGAAAGAGAAGTCCGTAGCAGAAGATCTCCCCACCCCGCAGGATGGTCGTCCGCCCGATCTGCGCCGCCGGAAGATTCTTGTGCCAAAGTTTTTCCGTGACCAGCGCGAACGAAATCCCCGCCAGGAACAGAAACAGCGGAGCCGGAAACGTCCCGCCCAACTGCGAGTACATGAAGAATCGGCTCTGCCGCGCCTGCGGGCTCAGCCAGGAATCGTAGCAGTGAGTCTGGAACATCAGCAGGCAAGCCAGCCCGCGCATCCAGTCAATGTAAGCGAGGCGGGCCTTGGCGGCTTCAGGCGGAGACATGCGCAGGGAGATTAGCAGGGGCAGTATACGGCAGCGCGCTCAGATTCCGTGTTTTTCCGGATTTCGTGCCGGTTACGCCCTGAGTTAGCCGTTTCCATCGGGCATTAGCGTCTAATCAGGCGGAATTCCTGCCGTTTGCGCCTCGAATGTTGTGTAACTTTGTGTCAGCCGTACAACCTTCCCGTTGGCAATCTTGATCGAACAGGGATAAGCCGTTATAAGGTTATAAACGGCAAGTATCCGATCTGCCCCGGAGCTTTCATGCGCATGGTGAAGTCGCTGTTGCCCGCCCTCCTCATCGCCAGCCTTTTTTCCACCCTCGCTTACGCCCAAACGCCGGACCGCATCTCCGGCCCCATCGATTCCAGCCGGATGGTGCCGCTCTTCGGCAATATACAGGGACCGTCGCGACCTGGGTCTGATCTCGGCCGCGCTGACGGCGGCCGGCTGATCGAAGGAATCTCGCTGGATTTTCGCTTGTCGCCCGCTCAGCAGAAAGACCTGGACCAGTTCCTGGCGCAACTCGGCGATCGTTCTTCGCCGAACTATCACAAGTATCTGAAGATCCCGCAATACGCCCGGCGCTTCGGCATGAGCCAGAACGACGTGGATAAGGTCGTCGCCTGGATTGAAGCCCAAGGTTTTACCAATATCAAGGTATCGCCCACCCGCAACCAGATTTCGTTTGATGGAACGGTGGCGCAGATCGAATCGGCTTTCGCACTTGAGATGCACCATTATCTCGTCGACGGCGAGGTTCACTTGGCCAATGCGATGAACCCGTCCCTCCCCGCGGCACTGGCGGGAACGGTCCAGCATGTCGGGCATCTCCACGACTTCGCTCCCAAGCCCAGACTCAAGGTTAAGCCCAATCTGACTTCCTATGTCAGCGGTAGTCACTACCTGTCGCCGGCTGATTTCGCGACCATCTACGATTTGAACGCCCTGTACACGGCCAACGCTACGCGCCCGAATCAGAAGATTGCGATCGTTGGACAAAGCACTGTCAACGCGACCGACCTTAGCAACTTCCGCAGCGCTGCCCTGCTTCCGACGAGTACTGTGACCATGACTCGGATACCGGCTACATCGACCGACGTGCGGTGCTCTGGAGATGAGGGTGAGTCCGACCTCGATCTGGAGTGGTCTGGTGGCGTCGCGAAGAACGCCAGCGTTATTTTCGTGTATGCCGGTGTGAATGCCGGTGAGAGCTGCACTAGTCGGGCGCACAATATTTGGGACGCCCTCCAGTACGCCTTGGAGACCCCCGTTGCACCTTTCGTGAGCACCAGCTATGGCTATTGTGAACAGGGGATGCAGGCGCAGGACCCCGGGTTCGCGGCGACAATACAGACCTGGGTGCAAGCAGGCCAAACGCACGGAGTAACCCTCGTTTCGGCATCGGGTGACTCGGGCGCTGCGGATTGCGACCCCAGCAGCAGTACGTCAGCTACAGGCGGCCTTGCCGTCGACGTTCCTGCCGCAATCCCCGAAACCACCGGAGCAGGCGGCAACGAGTTTTTCGGAGACGCTGCCGGAGTGGTGACGGGAAACACGGCTGCTGCTGACCTTCCGTACTGGAGCGCCTCCGGCGCAGGCTCTGACGCCATTTCCTCGGCGCTGGAATACATTCCGGAGGAGGCCTGGAACGACACCATCTTCAATATCGCCAACCACGGCGGATTCGCCGCCTCCGGTGGTGGCGCCAGCGTAGGAGTGTCAGTAGCGACACCTTACGGTTTCGCGAAACCAACCTGGCAGAATGTAACAGGCGTGCCCGCCGATGGTAAGCGCGACGTCCCCGATATCTCGATGACTGCGTCAGCCGATCATGACGGTTACTTATTCTGCTCCGAGGACGGTCCCGGCGGCACGATCGTTTCGACCTGCACCTCCGGCTTCCGCACCGGTGCGGGCGGGACTTTTACCATCGTCGGCGGAACATCCGCGGCCGCTCCGACCTTCACGGCCATCGTGGCGCTGGTCAACCAGTACCTAGGCAACACTCCTCCGACCGGATTGGCACCCATCAACCCGACGTTATATTCGCTCTATCCGAACAACGCGACCTCCAAGGCGTTCCACGATGTGACCACCGGAAACAACATCGTGCCCTGCACCAGCGGAACTCCGAATTGTCCCACCGGCACGACCGACTTCGGGTTCAACGCCGGCGTCGGCTACGACCAGGTCACTGGCCTGGGATCGGTCGACGGCTTCAACCTGGCGCAAGCCTGGGCCGCGACCTTGGCGGGTTTCACGCTGGCACCTAGCCCCGCTTCCGTGACTGCGGTTGCCGGGCAGAATACCGGCAGCGCGACGATCACGATTACTCCCCAAAATGGGTTCACCGGAAATGTCACCTTCACTTGCTCCGCCGGTCTGCCGAGTGGGGCAACCTGCGTCTTCACCACTATCAATGCGACGTCGAGCTCCCTGGTCATTCAGACCTCGGCCAACATGGCGGCGGCGAGCAATATCGCCGTTACCGTGAAGGGCTCCAGCGGAGCCGTCTCGAGTACGACGACGGTGAATCTGACCATCACGGCGACCACCATGAGCTTCTCCGTGAATTCCAGCCTGACCGGCACGTTGTCGGTCGCGCAAGGGGCGACCACCTCCGCGGTGAATCTGACCGTGACTAGCACGAGCACGCCCTCGTTTATCGTGACCAGCGGCACCAGCACATCGACAGCACTGCCTCTCTCCTACAGCTGCTCCGGCCTTCCCAGCGAGTCCACCTGCAATTTCTCTCCCGGCAGCCCGTCGAGTTCAGCGTCGGTTTCATTCACCATCAAGACCACGGCTCCCACTGCCGAGCTGCGCCGTCCTCTCGATGGTGGCGCGCGGATCTTCTACGCCGTTCTGTTGCCGGGACTGTTTGGGATCATGTTCACCGTGGGCTCCCGCAAGCGCTCTCTGCGTGGCATGCGCCTTCTGGGCCTGATAGTGGTTCTGGGATTCTCCACCCTGTGGCTGAGTTCCTGCAGCGGCAGCAGCGGCAGCGGCAACTCGAATCCTGGCACGCCCAAAGGCACGAGCACGGTCACGCTCAACGCCACCACCGGTGGGACCGCTCCGATCGCAAGCTCGGTCACGTTCCAATTTACCGTCGACTAGGCGACATTCGCACCAACGCTTTCATGGCGCTCCCCAATCGGGAGCGCCTCTTTTTCGTGAAGAAGTTTCTCGGCAGTCTGGCCGTTGTCATCGAGCAATTGTCATTCGAGGCGGCCCCGGAGCGCGCACAATCCCTGTCATCCCGACCGGAGCGAGCGAAGGGAGCGCAGTGGAGGGACCTTGTGCTGGCTCGTGGGTTGGCTCGTAGGTTGGCTCATGTGGAGCTGACACTCCTGTCCGCTGCCTTTGACCTTGTTCTTAAATGTGGAAGCCAAACCTAAAACATGCGGAGCCAAACCGGGAAGACCCCGACTTCCACTCGCGCCGCAGCCGCCTTTGCTTTTCCCACCCCATCTGCGAAACTGACCACTAGCCACTAATCACTATCCACTGCCCCATGGGCCGCATCCACGTACTCTCCGAAACCGTTGCCAACCAGATCGCCGCCGGCGAGGTGGTCGAGCGCCCCGCCTCCGTGGTCAAGGAGATGCTGGAGAACTCGCTCGACGCCGGCGCCACGCGCATCAAGATCAGCGTCGAGGCCGGCGGCAAGAAGCTGATCCAGATCACCGACAACGGATGCGGCATGGTACGCGACGACGCCATGCTGGCCTTCGAGCGCCACGCCACGTCGAAAATCAAGAACGCCGAAGACCTGCTCAGCGTGGCCACGCTGGGATTTCGTGGCGAGGCCCTGCCCTCGATCGCCTCAGTCTCGCGCCTGCGCCTGGAGACACGCGCGGCGGAAGAAGCCGCCGGCACAATAGTCGAGATCAACGGCGGCAAGATTGCCCGCGTCGAAGAAGCCGGCCTGCCGCTGGGCACTTCGATCACGGTCCGCGACCTTTTCTTCAACGTTCCCGCGCGCAAGAAATTTCTCAAGGCGGAGTCGACCGAGTTGTCGCACATTGCATCGCTGGTCACGCACTATGCGCTGGCGCATCCCGAAAAACATTTCGAGTTGCACTCCGCCACGAATGCCATGCTGGTCGCGCCTCCGGTGGCCGGATACAGCGAGCGCGTCTACCAGGTGTTCGGCAAAGAGACGCTTGACCAGTTGATTCCCCTAGCCTCTCGCCAGGCGCTGGAGCGCGTGGGCTTGCCGCAGCCCCCTCCGTGGCGCAGAGCAGAATCATGTGGCGCGGGCACTCCTGCCCGCGAAACGTCAGAAAACGAAGAAACCGTGGATCAAGAACCGGCTGCATTCGGCGAAATGCACCTCCACGGCTTCGTCTCCAAGCCCGAAATCCAAAAACTGAACCGCAACTCAATTTTCGTCTTCGTCAACGGACGCCTCATCCGCGACCGCCTGGTACAGCACGCGTTGACCGAGGCGTATCGAAATATCATTCCGCCGACCGTGTATCCGGTGGTCCTGTTGTTTCTGGAACTGCCGGCCGCCGAGGTAGATGTGAATGTGCATCCCTCGAAAACCGAAGTCCGCTTCCGCCAGCAGAACGTGATGCATGACTTTGTGCGCGACTCGGTGCGGGCCGCGCTAATGAAGGCGCGCCCCGTGCCACAGTTTGTGACCGAGATGCGCGCCCACGCCACCGCCAGCACGTCACTGACGCCAGGGGCGATGACGCCCGGCGCCCTCACTCCCGGAGCAGCTTGGGAACCAGCATCGGTCGTGGCTTCTGCCGCCGATGTGCCTGCGGAGTGGCCCGCATCGTATGATCCCGCAGCCAACGCCGCGGGAGGATTCTCACTGCAGCCCCCCGCGCCCCCACCGATTTCCCAGCGCTTCCAGTTCGAGGGTGGAATTGCCATCGAAGCGAACGCCGCAATCCCCGTCGCCCGCGGCCTCGAAGCAATTCCCGACAATGGCTGTGCTCCAGCGTTGGACGTCGGCGAAGAAGAGCCCACGCTCTCGTCTCTCGGCACGCTCAAGCCGCTGGGCCAGATCCGAAATTCATTCATCCTCGCCGTGAACGAGGACGGCCTGTGGATCATCGATCAGCACGTAGCCCACGAACGCGTCCTCTTCGAACGCGTCCTGAAGCAGCGCGCCGCACAAAAAGTCGAAAGCCAGCGCCTGCTGATGCCGATCGTCCTGGAGTTGTCTCCCGCGCAGCAAGCCGTGTTCACCGAGATCTCCGACGAACTCCAGCACAACGGATTCGAAGCCGAGCCCTTCGGCGCCCGTAGCGTGGCAGTGAAAATCGCCCCGGCCGGAGTGGAGGCGGCAGCCGTCGAGCACATGCTGCACGAATTGCTCGACCAGCTCTCCCGAGAGGAGCAGTCGCTCAATCTGGAAAAAATCCGTGCCCGCATCGCCGCCTCCATCGCCTGCCACGCAGCCATCAAAGTCAACATGCCGCTGGAGCAGAACAAAATGGAATGGCTCCTCGCAGAACTCGCCAAAACCGACCACCCCATGTCTTGCCCGCACGGCAGGCCGGTGGTTCTAAGGTATTCTGTGAAGGACATTCAAAAGGCGTTTAAGCGAATCTAGCTCTCAGCTGTCAGGTCTTACCTGACGAGGCCCGGGGTTCTAAGCTGACGGCTGATAGCTGACAGCTGTTCTTATGACTGATCTGGAGTTACAACAACTGCGGCGCGAGAAGTGGCGGCTCGATGGCAAGCCCATCCGGACGATCGAGCAGGCGCGCGCCTTTCTCGAAGATGTCGGTTTTTGCCTGATGTATCCCAAGCGGCCGGCGTTGCTGGTGCCGACGTTTATCGGTGCGTTCGTGGGGTCAGAAGATCGCTTGCCGGGATGGCAGCATGCCTTCAAAGATCCGCGGGCGGCTGAGGCGACCGAGTTGATGGTGCGGTTACTGCGCGAGCGCACGGCGTTCGAAGCCAACCTGTTCGACGAGAATAACGGCTTTCTGGTGGCGGCGTCCGCGTTTCCATATTTTTACGCGCTCATCGGAGAACGTAATCCGAGGCAGGCGCCGAAGGCGGGGTCGCGCTCTCCATATTCCGCGCTGGCTTGCGATGCGTTCGAGTTGATTACGCGCGACGGGCCTATCTCGAAGCAGAAGCTGCAGGATGCGCTGGGCGGGAGCGTATCTCTCCCGGCCCTCGACGGCGCCCTGGGCGAGCTGTGGTCGAAGCTGCGCATCACGCGCGTGGATTACAAGGCCAGCGAGGGCTCGGTCTGGGACGTGCTCTACCGCTGGGCGCCGGACGCGGTGAAAGAGGGCGTGGGATTATCGGTGCAGGAAGCTCTAACCGCGCTGCTGTCGAAGTATCTCGACTGTGTGGTCGCAATCGAGCAGGCGGACTTAGAAGTTTTCTTCGGAAACTTCGTCGCGCGGTCGAAGGTAAAGGATGCAGTCAATGCCCTGCTGGCCGCGCGCGAGTTGAGCTTCGTCCACGTGAGCGGACGGTCGATGCTGGAGATCACGCCAGAGAAAGTCGTGGCAGCGCCGGTTGAGCGGGCTGCGGTCGTTGCCCCAGCACCGGCAAGTCGTTCGGCAACTGACCGACGACCACGGGGGCTGAAGCCCAGTAGCAACTCTCGCTTTACGCGGCGCTGAAAGCGCCGCTCTTCCACGGCGGCGCTTGCGGTTTTCCGTCGAGTGCTCTTGAGTACGGTGAAACAAGTGAGCTGGGACAAAACCATCGCAGAAAATGGATTCGCAATTCTGCCCGGACTCTTCTCGCAAGAATATCTGGATCGGCTTCTGCAAGAGATCAACGAATCAGCGCCACGACGGAGTCGTGCTGGGGTGCGGCACGCTCTCGGGCTCGCTGCAGTTGCCGAGTTGAGTCAGCAACCGCAGATGATCGAACTGGCGCGAAGCGTCCTGGGGCCAGATGCATTTCCATTTCGCGCGACAGTGTTCGACAAATCGACCGCGGCGAACTGGCTGGTGGTATGGCATCAGGATACTGCCTTGCCGCTCCGAGCGCGGCTCGAACTGCCAGGCTGGGGGCCTTGGTCCGTTAAGGAGGGAATCCACTACGCACACGCTCCTGCCGCTACGCTGTCAAAAGTGCTAGCGTTGCGCGTTCACTTTGACGATTCGACCACTGCGAATGGGCCTCTCCGTGTCCTGGCAGGGACGCACACGCTGGGCGTCTTGAGCGATGACAGCGTTCACGAAGTCGCAACTCGCATTGCGCCGGTCGATTGCGTCGTTCCCAAGGGTGGGATCGTTGCGATGAGGCCTCTGTTGATTCATGCATCCTCGAAGTCGCACGCGGAAATGCCGAGAAGAGTCCTGCATATCGAGTACGCTGCGTCGGATTCGATTGCGAAACCTCTGCGGTTGGCGGTCGCGTAGAGTGCCGTGACATTACCCTCACTCACCGGTTCTCCCCACGTTTACCGCGGCAGGCTCGCGCCCTCGCCGACCGGACTGCTGCACCTCGGCCATGCACGCACGTTTTGGACCGCCGCGCAACGCGCGGCCAAGCATCACGGCCAGTTGATTTTCCGCAACGAAGACTTGGACTCGCAGCGTTGCCGTCCAGAGTTCGTGCAGGCGATGATCGAGGAGCTGCGCTGGCTAGGCATCGAGTGGGTCGAGGGGCTAGACTGCGGCGGACCCGTAGGTCCGTATGCGCAGAGCGAACGCCGCGCACATTATCTGCTGGCATGGAGAACGCTGCGCGATCGCGGAATGATTTATCCGTGTACTTGCTCGCGGAAGGATGTGGCCCAGGCTGCGGGCGCGCCGAACGATTTGGATGATGAGCCCGTGTATCCGGGGAAATGCCGGCCGCAAGGAGAGCAGCAGCAGAGCCTAGCTCTGCCCGGCCGGGTCAAAGTCCCGGCCCCACGCGAAACATGTGGCGACAGCCGCCCTTCGACAGGCTCAGGGCAGGCTCTCGGCTGTCCCGCGACGGCGAAGCCGAGCGGAACCCTCGATCCCGCCGGCGTAAATTGGCGGTTTCAGGTACCCGACGGGGAAGAGATCCGCTTCACCGATTTGCATCGAGGCCCGCAGCACATGATCGCAGGTCAGGATTTCGGAGACTTTATTGTGTGGCGGCGCGATGATGTTCCCGCTTACCAGCTGGCAGTCGTGGTCGACGATGCCGCCATGAGGATCACCGAGGTAGTGCGCGGAGCCGACTTGCTGAAGTCGACCGCCCGACAGCTTCTTTTATTTCGCGCGCTCGAACTGGCAGCGCCGGATTATTTTCATTGTGATCTCGTTCGCGACGAAACCGGAATGCGGCTGGCCAAAAGGCACGATTCATTGAGCATTCGAAAGCTGCGCGAGTTGGGATGGAGTCCGGAACAGGTACGGACGGCGGAGTTCCCGTGATTCTGAATCGTGTGGAACCAGCTCTCAGATTCGGCTTGCGGAGGGGAGCCCCGCTGCGGTCTTATCCACGCAGCCGCCGTGTACAATTTCAACTTCCACGATGAACGATGATGATGAACGACCATTCAAGCGACGAACAACCTTCCCGCAAACTGATCATTGCTGTTGACGGCCCGGCGGGAGCCGGCAAGAGCACCATCGCCTCGCGCCTGGCGCGGAAGCTGGGCTACGTGAACCTGGAGAGCGGGGCGATGTATCGGGCCCTGGCGCTCAAAGCCATTGAACGCGACGCTTCATTCGACGACGAGGCCGCTCTGGTCGAGCTGGCCCAGAATCTGCACATCCAGTTGGAGCCGACGATCGGCGGAAACCGCACCCTGCTCGACGGCCGCGATGTGTCGGCCCGCATTCGCGAGCGCGACGTATCGGAGGCAGCCTCGCGCGTGTCGGTGCATCCCAAAGTCAGGGAGTGGATGGTGGCCCGTCAGCGGGAAATGGGCGCGGGAGGCGGCGTGGTGATGGAGGGGCGTGACATCGGGACGCAAGTCTTTCCCAACGCCGATTTGAAGATCTTCCTCGATGCCGATCCCGTCGTCCGCGAGCAGCGCCGCATGGCGCAGCAGAAAATCAAGGGCGACGTGGCCGCGAGCGTCGCTGCAGAACTGCGCGAACGCGATCGCCGCGATCGCACCCGGGCAGCCTCCCCGCTGGTGGCCGCCGCGGACGCGGTGGTGATCAACTCTTCTTTATTAAGTGAGGATGAGGTGCTGGAGCGCGTGGAAGAACTGGTTGGCCAGAAGCAGAAGTAGGCGCCACAAATCCGGGTGCCCCATTTCTCGCGCGTCCTTTGCGCGAGAAGTGGGGACTTTCGACAGAGCCCGTCGAAGGGCGGCTGTCCCCACATTTTTCGGCGCGAGCGTTTCAGTTCTCAGTCGGTTCGACTTTCACTTTGGGAGCGGGCAGCGCCTTGCCTGACTTGCCCGGATTCGGAGGCTCTGGCGGTTTTGGCGGCTGCGAGCTTGCTTTGCGAATCTCGATGCCGTCGTGCTCGTTGTTGAGCACGATGTGGGACAAAGCATTGCCCACGCTGCCGCTGGCCTTGCCTTCGTGCTCGTCGTTGTTCACTTTCAATTCCGCGAACTCCGACTGAATCTCGCCGTCGCGGGTGTGCGCGTCCAGCCGGAACCCAGCCTTGTCGGGCAGGCTCAACTGAACATCGCCATTGCGGTTGTCGATCTGGATGTTGCCCAGCGTGCGCATCCCGACTTCCACGGCCCCGTTATCATCCTGCAGACGAACATCGCCCGAAACTTCGTCGAGCCGAATGTTCTTCGACCGCGTGGTGAGGTGCAGAGGCCCAGTGATTTGTTCCGCGTGCAGTTCGTCGGAATCGAGGTCAAGCGAGCCCTCGATGTGCGAAAACTCCATGTCGGTGCGCGATGACTTGAAGGTCACCGTCTTCGCAATCCGAGCGAGCTTCACGCTTTCCTGAAATTCGCCGTCCAGTTGCACCGCGCCCTTTACATCGGCCACCGAGACTTCATTAACCCGGCCTTCGACGTGCACGTCCCCCACGATCTGCTCGACTTTCACCGAGCCTTTTTCCTGACTGACTTTGACGTTGCCGTTCACGTCTTCGACGGTCGTGTCGGAATGTTGAGCGTTGATATCGATATTGCCATCGCGGCCGACCACATTGACATCACCGCGGCGAGCTGCGATCGAGACCTGCACTTTGCGCGGCACCGAAATGTCGAGGTCGCTTTCCACTCGATCATCGCCCGCGACCTCGACCGCTGCGTTGAGTGTTACCAGTCCGCCAATCGTTGTGATCGTGGGCTTGGATTCGCGATCGTACTTGTCGGCGTCCTCCTGGCTGTCGGCGTTTACGCGCTTGCGGACGACGACGGTGATCTTGTTGTCATCGGAGGCGTGAGCGCTGACCGCGCCACGGTAGTTGATCACCTTCAGGCTGGCTCCCGCGGGGAAGTCCTGCTCGAGATGATCGTTAAAGTTGTACTTCTGGCCGAAGATGCTGTTGAAATCGCTGTCGTCGATATTGAAGTTGTCATGCAGACCGGACCAGTTGACCCGTTCCAGTTGGGTCGCAACCAGACCGCAAACTACGATCATGATCACCAGGAAAACTCCCCCGGCGCCGATCCCCGAGGAACGAATACCTTCCCGCTGTGCGCGCTGGTGCTCGAGCAACTTGATGACGCCCCACAGAATCAGGAGCACCGGCCAGTAGTTGGCGAACAAGTGTGCCAACCGGCTGATCGAAAGCACGTGCATTGTGCCTAGCAGGAATACGATGCCCAGCACGATCAGAACGAAAGGCCCCGCCAGCGAGCGGCGCCGGTGCGGCGGCAGAGGAGGCAGCGGCGAAAATGCTGGACTCGTGCCCGGGTTCGGTAGGCCCGAGTTCGGTGGGAGTGGGTTCGGCGGAAATTGGCTAGACATTTTTCACCTCGCCCGAAGAGGGTGGCTCCGTGCTCTGCACCGGCGGAGGTGGCGGAGTGTTGGGTGGAAAGCCCGACAATCCCGGAGGCAAGGGACGGTTGTGTCCGTCTAACGAAGCGTTACTCTGCATCAACTTGACCACTCCGATCACCAGCAGGATGGCCGGCCAGGTCTTCTCCCAGCTCACGGACGATGTCTCGTTGAGCAGAAAGATCATTCCGATAGTCACCAACACTGCCGGACCCATGAGCTTGCGGGTGCGGCAATGTTCACACTGGCAGCCGACTCGGCCGCCGATCAGACCCCATTGCTTGGCGAATAGCCAGACGCCCAGAAAGATCAGGATGAGCGGCCAGAAACGATCCAGTCCGAACTCAAGGATCCCTGCGGTGTGCAACAGGAAGAGCACGCCCAAGCCAATGAGAACGGCAGCTCCGGCGGGAACCTTGGTGCCCTCAAATCTCTCGCCGGCGCCGAACGCTTGTGCCAATCCGAAAGGATCGGGGGCTGGCTCTCCCATCTGGATCGCTTTCGCGGTGCGAATTGAGTCGATGATCTGGTAGACGTAGAAAAAACCGATTGCGATCCCCAGGGCAGTGATCATGGGCCAGGGAAGATTGGAACTGACGCCGAGAATCAGGAGCACCATGATCACCAGGTGCGACAATCCCTTGGCGTATTGGCCGGCATACACCGCTCCTACGCCAATGGGAAAGAATCCGGCGAGCATTCCGGCCACCGCCGGATTCGGCCCGGACGTCGGGCCCGGTGGAACCTTCACCCCGAGGCTCTGATCCATGAATTGCTGATATCCGGTTTGTGGCGGATTTTGTGGTGGAACCTGCGGCGGCACGAATCCCGGCGCGGGTGCGGTCCCATCAAGACGCGCGGCCAGGCAGGCCTCGCAGTAGATCACCCCGCGCACGTCGCGGGTGCAGTTGTTACAAAGTGGCTTGCCGCAAGTGCGGCAGAAAGCCACCGCAGCCGTATCGCTGTGTGTGGCGCAGTTCATACGAACCTCCTGTACGTGGTCACCGACACTACAGGCAGATCCGGATTTGACGGATCAACATTTGACCAATCAAAGACAGACGGAGATGGACCCACAGGAGCGCTGGCCAGAATCAGATGGTTGTCCGTCTGGCTGTAGTTGCGCTCCTGCTTCTGCTCGGGCTGTTGTGTTGTGTCGTTCTTGTCGTCTTTCGGTTTGGCCGGCCGCGATTCTTTGCGGCTGGGTTCGGCAGGCGCGACGTTGCGCTTGATTTCGCGCACGCGCGACTCGACTTCGTAAACGATCCGGACATTCTCGTAGTAGTGCACCACGCGGGCTTGCGTGGCGTAGTACGTGTGCCGGATCGCAGAGGGCCGCAGGCTGACCTGCTTCAGGTCGTTGGGTTTTACCCCGGCAACCGTCAGGCCCACCGACAGCGCGAAGAATGCCATGCCAAACGACATGGCAAAGCGCGGCTGGCGGACCGTCGCCCAGATCGGTTCAAGTAGCGATTCGATCAGCGAGGCCTGTACGTGTTCCCACCACGAAATGCGCGGCTGGGGCGCTCGTGCGGTCACTCGCAGGCGTTGGGTGTCAACGCCCGTCGTGGATACCAGAATGTTGTTGACCAGGCTGGCTGGAGGCTCCACCTCCGTGAGACCTTTCAGCCAGTTGCGGCCCGCCTCTGCTTCGGCGAACAGCGGACCGCACGCCTTGCATACCCGCGCGTGGGCCTGGAATCGGTCGAGTCCGGTCCCGGTCAGTACGCCGTCAATGGCGTCCGTGAGCACGAGTTCGAACTCGTTGCACTGCATTCCGTTCCTGGTTTGGTCTGGCATCACATCACCTGCCTATAGGTACGTTGTAGGAGCCTGGCAAGTTCCGCCCGCCCTCTATTTATTCGTGATTTCACGGTACCCTCCGGAACCTTTAAAACGCTGGCAATTTCACGGTAGTCCATATCCTGTAAGTCCCTTAGAATCACTGCTTCCCGAAGCTCGGGGGAGAGTTTGGCCAGGGCCGCGTGCACGGTCTCGCCGACCTCCCGGCTGCGTACGTGCGCGTCCGGGGGAGCGGATTGGTCAGGAATTTGCTCACTGAGCGGCTGCGCGTCCTCGTGGTCGGACGCAGACGTGTCCATGGAGTCGGTCATCCGGTCCTGCTTGGACTTGCGAAAATGGTCGACCAGCAGGTTGCGGGTGATGGTCGTCACCCAGGTAACGAATGCACCCTTGGTGTGATCGTAGCTGGGAAGCGTCCGGTACATCTTGATGAAGACCTCCTGGGTGAGGTCCTGGGCGTCGTCGCCCGATCCAGCGAAGCGGTAGCAGATGTTGTAGATGCGCCGATTGTAGGTTTGCACGATTTCCTCCCAGGCGGCGGAGTCGCCGGCGATACAACGCCGCACCAGCATCGCGACCACCTGGACGTCTTCCACTTGCGCTCCCCGGAAATCTGCTTAACCCTGAGACTCTGGCCTGGCCGAACCAACCGCTGAGACACTCTCCAAGCCCTATCCACTAGACAGTACGCGATTGTGGGCGTTGAAGTTCGCAGCTCGCGCGTTACTTCGGATGTGAACACGGAATTGTAGCAGCGCGACGGATCCATGCAGTGGACGCTGTGGTCCGATATCCGTTATGTCGCCGATAGCCAATTTCCGTTCTTGCAAACCTGCGAGGGCCGCATGGTCAGCTTGTGCGCAAGAGAGATGGGAGTCGGCATCAATCTTGGTGGGTCATCCTGAGCGGAGCCGCTTTTCAGGCGGAGCGAAGAGCCTGCCCTGAGCGAAGCCGAAGGGATCTCGCGCCTACGCCGCTTTTCACACGTTATTAACACTCCCCTGCTAGCATGGAATTGGATCGAATGCCTTTTCGGAGGTGTTTATGATTCCCATCTCTTCCGCGATTTCCAGCGGGTTCACTTGGTCGAAAATCTCCTGTCGAAACTACGAACTCAAACTAAACCACGAGGTTGTCGGCACGCTGCAACGCCCCAGCTTCTGGTCATCGAACTTTCTCGCTGAAACTCAACACGGCCGCTGGACGTTTCGCCGCGGCGGTTGGCTCGGCTCCGGCGCTCAAATCCTCGATTCGGATTCTCAACAGCCAATCGCAACCCTCGCATCAGGATGGGGCAGCGGTGGCACGCTAACCTTTGCCGACGGCCAGACGTTCCGCCTGGAGTGCCACGGTTGGTGGCGTCCCCTGTGGACCGTGATCGCCGAGGGCGGCGAAGCATTGTTGCGCCTCCACACGCGCGAGAAAACCGTGGAACTGCTAACCGGAGCGGCTGTGCCGGACAGCCGACTATCCCTGCTGATCATGTTTATCTGGTATCGCGTGCTGCAGGCCGAAGAAGACGCCGCGTCCGCGGCCATGGTGGCCGTGATCGCCGCCTCGTAGATGCAGCGATGTAGAGGCGCGACGTGGAAGAGCGGCGCTTCAGCGCCGCGTTAGGATTCTCGTTCGGAGCGGGCTTCAGCCCCTGTGGATGGTTTTGCCCGGACGAGCCCGCGTCCATTCCCTTCCAATACGCGGTCCTAAAGAGGCCGCTCTTCCACGTTGTCCTACTTGCTCACATCCGGCGCCGAATACTCTGGCAACTTTTCTTTATTCTGATTCGCGCGCTTCACTTCCAGTTCGTCGAACAAAATCGACGGCGCCACCACGCTGTGCGGGATATTCATCAGCATGTTGTCTACGTAAGCGTCGCTTCCAGCAGCGATCAGGTCGCTGCGCAGAGCGCGAATATCCAGGTCTCCAAACGCCGCGCCCCGCACCAGTTCCTCGCGTCCATCCTTGGTCCAGACTTTGTACAGAAGCCGCGGAGTAAGCCTCGGGCCAAAGGTTTCCACGTAGAAGCAATAGGGCAGGTCGCGCTGCTGGCACAGGTCGATCAGTTTCTTTTTCAGATCTTCTTTGGACAAAGGCTGTGCGGAGGTCACGATCAAGTTGCCCAGACTGGGACCTGCAGGATTGGTGGGAACGCGAGCCCGGCCGTGGCCGTTGGACGCCGGGAAATCTCGAATCGGTTCGCGGCCCACGACATAATTCACCAGCGTGCCCTTTTCGACGAGGGAAACTCTTTGCGCCGGGACGCCCTCATCGTCAATCGCATAGTGGCCGATCACCGCCAGGCCGGCATAAGAAGAAATCGTTGGATCATCGACCACCGAAAGAAACTCGGGGAGCACGCGCGTCTTATAGCTCGCGGCAAAGGCCCCGGTAGTGCGCGAGTTTTTCCCCAGTTCTGGCTTGTTGCCCAGCACATTTTCGCCGACCAGGCTGGAAAATACAGCGCTGGCGGCATCCGCGGAAAACAGCACGGGGCCGCGGTACTCTTCTTCCGTGACCGGCGCTGCGCGCAGTTCCTTCAAACTTCCCGCCAACTTCGCCGCCCTTGCCACAAACTCCGCCGCGGACGGAAGTTCCTTCATGCTGGCCACGGTGAATTCGGAGTCGCGAGCCAGGCTCATGCCGTCGGCAGCCTGGGTGCTGGCCGCAGCGCCCATCTGGAAAAAGGTCTGTCCGCTGCGCACGGCGGTGCCTTCGGAATTCACAAAGTAGCGGTTCAGCGCATGGAAGTTCAGGCTCGAGGTAAACGTCTCGATCTCAGGATCGCCTTTGTACAGCGCCGATGCATCCTGGATCATTCGTTTCCACGGCTCGGGATCGAACTCGAGCGTGGCCAGCGGCCCGATCGACTGCACCGGATCGGCGTGGGCGAAGTCGTCCACCGGCTGGTCGACAGTGAGTTGCTTCAGCTGCGCTTGCTTGGCCGTCAGGGCTTCGGCGGCGGACTTGTAAGCCCGGTCGGTCGCGAGCCACAACTGGTGGCGAAGCGCCAGCATGTCGTTGTCGAGCGGCACGAAGTCAATGGTGCCCTGGCCGGGGCCGAAGTAGCTGTCCTGTTTGCAATCACCGATTCGCACCACGACCCGCACGATACGCATGCGCGAGCGCACGTCGATGCGCAGAGCGCCGAATGAAGCCTCGGCCGAATATTGGTCGAGATCGTAGATTCGATATTCGACGTAATAGGGCGCACCCACGTTCTCCATTTTCAGTTGCGCCTTGGAGCGGTCCAATTCGGCGCGCATGGCGGTGAGCACAACGTCGTCGTCGGTCTGACCGCCTTTCTGCTGAGTAAACGCGGACGGGATCAGGACACTGAACGCCAGTAACGCGAGCAAGATGCGGCGAGCCATGCGGTTCGTCATACTCGGGATCGTTGCCGTCATTTTCATTGTTTCGCCCCCGGCTTCGTCCCCGCATCTTTCCCAGGGCTCGCATCTTCGATCGACGGAGCCGGCAGAATGGGCGGCCGGTTCAGCGAATGGGCGCGCTTTTGCACCTCGATCTCAGAGAACAACATGGCAGGAGCAGCAGCCGCCACCGGGACCTGGCCAGACTCGGCGCCGCATATCCCGTTAAAGATTTCCGTCTTCTCGCCCGTCAGCAGAATGCGGTTCAGAGCAGCCAGCGGAGTGCCCACAATGTCGATGCCCCGAACCAGTTCGTCAGGGCGACCGTCAGCGTAGACCCGCCACACCAGAACGGGCAGAACCTGGAAAGCCTGCGGCATGGAGCGCTGGGTGAGAGTGAAGCCTCCCTGAATGTCTTCGAAATACAGCCCGTACGGCTTATTTTGTTTCTTGACCTCGTCGATCAGCTTTTGCCGCAACTCGGAGTCTTTGACCGTGCGCGAAGAAGACACGATCAGATTTCCCTGCCGCCCGGTGGCCATAAGTCCAGGCTGAGCCCGGCCGTGCCCGTTGGAGTTGGCAAAATTCTTGATGGGCATCCGCGACATGAGGAAGTCTTTCAGAATGCCGTCCTTGATGACCTCGACGCGCGTCGCAGGCATGCCCTCATCGTCAAATTCGTACCAGCCACCAAGATCCATTCCGTTCAGTTTGCGCTGGGTCGGATCATCCACCACGCTCAGGAACTCCGGAAGCACCGACTGGCCCACTTTCTTCGTGAACGTCTGTCCCTCCTGCTCTCCGCGCTGGCGGTGCCCTTCGAGACGATGGCCGAGCACCTCATGGAAGAACACTCCCGAGGCGCGCCCGGAAAGCAACGCGGGCCCGTCGAAAGGCTCCGCCAGGGGAGCTTCTCGCAGCGCTTTCAGATCGGATGCCATCTTCTGCACCTGCGCCGTGATCTCGGACTCCGCCGGCAAGTGGTCAAGACTCTCCGCCTGAAAAGTTTCGACCCGCATCAGCTCCATGCCATCGTCGGCCCGGGTCTCGGCCTCAATCGCGACGCGGATGAATGCGCTGGGGGCGACGACGTGATTGCCCTCTGTCGACAGGAAATGGAAGCGCGTTTTTTGCGCAGTGATCACTACAGTCGAAGAATAGATATACGGATACTGGCGAAACAGTGCGGAGTATTCGCGAACGAATTTTTCCAGCGCACGCTGATCGGGCGCCGGAGCCACCTCTTTGTAGTCGACATGGGTCGGTGGCTTTTCCTGAGTAAAGTCCGGAGAGGTGTCTTCCTCCTGAGCATGCACCTGGGTGTCGGTTTTCACGTTCAGGTAGGCCTTGGAAGCCTTCCGATATTCCTCGTAGGTCAGGCGCCAGAGTTCGTGCGCAATAGCGTTGCGATCGTCTTCCAGCGGGAGCGCTCCGGAAGAACTGGCAGAGCCGCGGTTCTGCGCGTGCGCGTTGTCGAGTGCGGGAGTTCCGATCCGCATGCCGACATCGACCGCGCGTCGGCGGCCGTGCGTAGAATTCACCAGGCTGCCCTGGCTGCCGACCGCCACGACAATGCTCTGGTCATACACCGAATAGCTGAGAAAGTAGGGAGCAGGATCCAGTTTGCCCAGGCTGCTTTGGGCGCGCTGCATCTCCGCTTGCATGGTCGAGAGCAGCACGTCCGCCTTAGCTTTTTCGGCATCCGCGGAACCGGAAGCGGCCCGCGATTGGGCACCTGCGGCCAGAGCGATGACTGCGATGACGAGGATGCATCTTCGGGCGCAACGCCCAAATGGTTTCTTCATGCGGAGGTGAACTCTCCCTGCAGCGCGGAGTAACCCGTAAGCTTAGCAGATTGATTCGGTAACCGGTTGGTGGATGCGGATCAATTCGTGGGAGTGAATCTCACGTTGATAAAGGCCTCAATCGGCCCCTCCCCGAGTTATTTGTGAGGGATGACTTTTCTGAAAAAACCAAAATAAACATTACGTCCCGCTTTGGCGTCGTCGCTTTGGCAGTTCTCATAGATCCAGAATCCAGGATAGAACTGTAGGATATAGTCCAACGCTTGTTTCACCGTCACGTTGTACAAATCACCCACAACTTCCTGCTTGGAGAGGCTGCCCCCAGAGCGAATCCAACCCTCGGTGAGAGGCCCAATATTGTGCGCCTTCCTGTAAGCTATCACTTCGGGAGCAGACAAGACTAAGTACATCGCATTGTTCGGCCCACCGAACCTATCCCGCCACTGATCATCTAGCACAAATGACACGTGGGTAATCCTGACATCTAAAAGGTCGGTTGGAACATCTGTTTCAAACATCCGAATCAGTCCATTTGACTCTTGCGTTACTTCCATTTTGGGGTCACTTGCAAAAGCCATCTGCCAAACCTCTACAGGTGAACCCGAAAAAGTGGAAGGGTAGCTGAGAGCAGGATAATCTGGAAAGGGCTTATGAAAATCGCAACGGCCCCAATATGCGAGCGAGCCCGAAGCATTAGTCTTGACCATGATTTGATTCAGGATCGGCCACGCCACATTGGGATCGGTACCGCCTCTCTCTTGGCCAAGACACGAACACAGCAAGATCAGGAAAGTCAGGATAACCCTAAAACGCATCATTCCGAATGCCCCCGATTTGCAAGAAAACGCGACTCTGTCCCACCCTTGAAACCGAATGGCTGCCAATGGAGCCCCATTTGCTTCCTACTCGCTGGTGAAGTAATCCACCGTCACCGGATTTTCAAACAGCGAATAATCGCGGGTCACCACTGTGATGCCGCTTTCGGTGACGAAGTAGCGCTGCCGGTCGGCCTCGGCGTCGTAGCCGATCGTGGTGCCTTCCGGAATGTGCACGTCGCGGTCGAGGATCGCTTTGCGGATCCGGCAACGCCGTCCGACGCTGACGTGCGAGAACAGGATGCAGTCGTCCACTTCGGAGTAGGAGTTGACCCGCACGTCGGGCGAAAGCACGGAGTTCTTCACCGTCCCACCGGAGACGATGCATCCGTTGGAGACGATGGAATCGAGCGCCGTGCCCGTCCGTCCGGTCTCGGCGAAAACGAATTTTGCCGGCGGATATTGCCGCTGGTGCGTGCGGATCGGCCACTCCTCGTCATAAAGATTGAAGATCGGCGACACCGAAACGATATCCATGTTGGCTTCGTAGTACGCCTCGAGCGTGCCCACGTCGCGCCAGTAGTGCGCTTCCTTCTTGTTTTCATCGACAAAGTCGTAGGCGAACACGCGGTAGTCGTCGACCATCTTGGGCAGAATGTCTTTGCCGAAATCGTGGCTCGACTGCGGGTTCTCCGCATCCTTGAGCAGCACCGGAATCAGCACGTCGGCATTGAACAGATACACGCCCATCGACCCCGCAACTTTTTCGGGATTCAGCTGCGAACGCAAGGTGGTGGTTTTGGGTTTTTCCTGAAACCCGTTGATGCGGCCGTCCTTGTCGACATCGACGACGCCGAACTGGTAAGTTTGCGACGGATCGATCTGAATCGTCGCCAGCGTAATGTCGGCGGCCGAATCCTGGTGCTGCTTCATCATCTTGCCGTAGTCCATCTTGTAGATGTGGTCGCCGCCAAGAACCAGCACGTGCTTGGGCTGCTCCGACCCGATCGAGTAAATGTTCTGATACACCGCGTCCGCCGTGCCCTGGTACCACTGGTCGCTCACCCGCTTCATGGGCGGCAGCACTTCAATGAACTCGCCGACCTCCCGCCCCAGGATGTTCCAGCCTTCGCGAATGTGCCGGTTGAGTGAGAGTGCCTTGTACTGGGTGAGGATGTAGACGCGTCGCAGGTCTGAGTTCAGGCAATTGGAAAGAGTGATGTCGATGATGCGGTAGATGCCGCCGAAGGTGACCGCGGGCTTGGCCCGGTCGCGAGTCAGAGGATAGAGCCGTTCACCGGCGCCGCCTGCCAAAAGAACCCCGAGAGTGTCTTTCATTACTGCCCCTCAGATTCCGTCGCGTGCTGCTCGCTGCGCTGCTTACGCGGAATCTCGCTTTCCGCACGGCACATGTGAAAAGAAAACAGTAGATGGTAGCACAGGTAGGCCAGGGGTTTCCGCAGAGCAGCAGGTTTCATGCTGCACCATGTCTGTGGATCGTCTGTGGATGGGAAGGTCGCCGCGAACGGGCTACTTGCCCTGGTCGGGCTGGTCTTTCTCGGGTTTGTTTTTCTCGTGCTTGTCTTTTTCGTGCTTCTCTTCGTCGATCTTGATGCGTAGCGACTTCAGGAACTTAAGGTCTTGGTCGTTAATCTTGAATTCAGGATTGGTGGACAGAGTGGTGACCAGGGAAGTCTTATCGGATGACTTTTCGCCCTGCTTGCTGACGCCGATGGTGGCTTCCAGAACCAGGAAGATGTCGTATCCGCCGTCCTTGATCCGGGAGACAACTTCAGAAATCTGCTCGGAGTCGGAAAGAGATTCGTTGATGGCTTCGCCGAGCTCTTTCATCAGTTGCTTGAGTTGTTGATCCACTGCTCCCCCCTGGACGAATCGCCAGCCTACATCCACCCAGCCTACATCAACTTAGATGCTGTCAGCGTCGGAACGGTTCTCCTGTCTGGTTACCCGCCAACGACACAAGCGTTGCGTCATTGTAGCCCCCAAGGCTGTTAAAATCGAGGCCGTGAACAAAGTTTCTACCTGGCGAAAAATAGGGGCAGTGGCGCAGGTTGCCGGGAAGCAGGCCGGGCGCAATCGCACGCTCAACGCCGTGATGGGCGCGGCCCGCACCACCGCCCGCTCCTTCGGACGCGCGGCCCACCAGTTGTGGCTGGAGGTGATGGGACTTTTTTTCCTCATCATGGCCCTCGGCTTTGCCACCGGCACAGTGAAGGAGTACGGCAAATATCATTCAGGAAGCGCCGGATTCAGCCGCCTGGCGATTGCACTTTGCTGCACACTCACGTTTGCATGGTTCGGTCTGAGTTCGTTTTGGAGAGCGCGGAGAAAAGGCCACCGCCCGTGAGCCGCCCGAGGTTGGCGCGTTCTTGTCATCCTGAGGCCCGCGCTCTTTGCGGGCCGAAGGACCTATGCAACCCGCTAGGAGTGCATGGATCCCTTCGACAAGCTCGGGGCATGCCGTGTCGATTTGGTGAATATCAATGACAGAAAAGCTGAAGCCCCGCCCCGACACCGCCGCAGAAATCGAAACCTCCTCCCACATTCCGGTGAACCCCCTCTACACTCCGGCCGACCTCAAAGGCTCAGACTACGACAGTGAAGTCGGATATCCCGGCGAGTATCCCTTCACCCGCGGCGTGCAGGCCACCATGTACCGCGGCCGCCTCTGGACCATGCGCCAGTACGCCGGCATGGGCGACGCCGAGGAATCCAACAAGCGCTACAAATACCTGCTGGCGAACGGAACGACAGGACTCTCGGTGGCGTTCGATCTGCCCACGCAGATCGGCCTCGACTCAGATCATCCGCTGGCCGCGGGCGAAGTAGGCAAGGTCGGCGTGGCGATCGACTCCATCGAAGACATGCAGCGCCTGTTCGACGGCATCGAGCTGACGAAAATCTCCACATCGATGACCATCAATGCGACGGCGTCGATCCTGCTCGCCTTGTACGTGGCCGTCGCCCGCAGGCAGGGCACGAGTGACGACATCCGCAAGCTGTCAGGCACCGTGCAGAACGACGTACTGAAGGAATACATCGCCCGCGGAACTTATATATACCCGCCGCACCAGGCCATGCGAGTGATCACCGACATGTTTGCCTGGGCCAACGAAAACGTCCCTGACTGGAACACGATTTCGATTTCCGGCTACCACATGCGCGAGGCCGGGTCGACCGCCGTGCAGGAAGTGGCCTTCACCCTGGGCAACGGCATGGCGTATGTGGAAGCGGCGATCAAGGCCGGGCTCGACGTCGACCAGTTCGCGCCGCGGCTTTCCTTCTTCTTCAACGCGCACAACAACTTCCTGGAAGAAGTCGCCAAGTTCCGCGCCGCGCGCCGCATGTGGGCCCGCATCATGCGCGAGCATTTCAAAGCGAGAAATCCCAAGTCCTGGATGCTCCGCTTCCATACCCAGACGGCAGGCTCAACGCTCACGGCCCAGCAACCGGAAAACAACATCGTCCGCACCGCGATTCAGGCCATGGCCGCGGTGCTGGGCGGCACGCAGTCCCTGCACACCAATTCGTACGACGAAGCGCTGGCCCTGCCCACCGAGCAGGCGGCGCGCATCGCGTTGCGCACCCAGCAGGTGATTGCCTACGAGTCGGGCGCCCCGCAGACCATCGATCCGCTGGCCGGATCGTATTACGTCGAATCGCTGACCAACGAAATCGAGAAGCGCGCCGCCGAATATCTGGGAAAAATCGAAATGCTGGGCGGGATGCTGAAGGCCATCGAGCGCGGCTTCGTGCAAAAAGAAATCCAGAATGCGGCCTACGAATACCAGCAGGCGGTGGATGACCAGCGCGCCATCGTAGTCGGCGTGAACCGCTTCGAGGTAGAAGAAGAAAAGCCGATCCCGATCCAGCGCATCGATCCAACTCTCGAACCGAAGCAGATCGAGCGCCTCCGCGCGCTACGCGCCAAGCGCGATGCAGGTCCGTGGAAAGCCGCGCTAGCGGGCGTCGAAGACGCCGCGCGCTCGGGCGCAAACGTCATGCCACGCATCCTGGCCGCCGTCGAAGCCTCCGCGACCGTAGGAGAGATCTCCGACGCAATGCGCCGCGTCTTTGGAGAGTACAAAGAAGCGGTGGTGATTTAGGGAGGGTGATCGCTTGTCGGTAGAGAAGTTCAACGTCGTCGACGTTGTAAGCGTCGACCCGAAAACTGATCGCGTTGTTCTGACCATCAGCGACCATCTGGATTGGGAAGATACCGTTGGTCATCAGACCCTCCTTCAAGGCAAGTTCAATGCATACCTTGCATTTGTCGAGAGCGGAGAGATTTTACAGGCGTACCCAGACGCAAAGGAAAGGCGTGTCACCTTCAGAGTGGTTTTCAAGTACCGGCCAGATCCAGAGGGCGAGCAATTTCTCTTGAGAGCACGAAAGGTGATCGAGAAAGCTGGTTTTGAGTTGAGAACCGAGCTTTTTGGCGACTTCGCGCAACGCGAGGTCCGCTGCGACAGGTAGCTTGTCTACGCCGGTTGCGCCTGCATCTCAGCCACCACCGCGTCCAGATGCGCCAGCGTTTCTTCCACAGTCAGCGAATACATCTCGCGCCCCACGCCTTCCCCAGCTTCCAGCGCGGTTTTCAGATAATGTCCCGCAATCTCCTGCGCCAGCGAATCGGTGATGATCTTGCCAGTGCGCTTCTTGTATTCCACCCACGCCGGATGCGGCAGAGCCACCCAGACTCGCCGCCCGTCCACCAGAAACTTGATGTCCACCGCGTCGGCGTGCCGTGTGGCAATGGCGACGATCATGGCCTGATACACGCAATGCACCTGCTTCTTCGTCCAGCGGTCGGTGACGGTGAAGTCCGAAAACATGCATAAAACTATAGCGGAGTGCATGGGCCGTGGGCAAACCGCGAATCAGCCAGTGTGGAGCGGACACTCCTGTCCGCTGCCTTTGGGGTTGAAGTTGATTTTGCATTTGACTCTGACGTCGAGAAAATCAAAGCCAACAGCAGCGGACAGGAGTGTCCGCTCCACACGAGCCGCCTTCAGGTAACATGGACGGGTGCCAACCCGGGCCCCCAACCGAGCCAAACTCACGATTCTGCGCACGCACCATCTCAGTCAGATCCCCTGGCTGGTGCACGGTTTTTCCACGCGCGTTGGCGGCTCCTCCCGTGCTCACATCAAGGGCGACCTCAACCTTGGCTTCACCAAAGATGACACCCGAGCCGCGGTCGAACGCAACCGCGCCACGTTTCTCCGCGAGCTGGGAGCGGGTGGGAATAGCCGCCCTCGCCGGTCCGGTCGAGCGAAGCTCGACCGCACACCCTGGCCTCTGATCACCCTCCGCCAGATTCACTCCGACATCATTCGATTCGTGGACTCAATTCCGGCCGACGACCACCCACTCAGCGGAGATGGCCTCATCACAGCGACTCCCGGCCTGCTGCTCGCAATCCAAACCGCCGACTGCCTGCCAGTGATTCTCGCGGACGCCAGGCGGCACGCAGTCGGCGTATTCCATGCCGGCTGGCGTGGCACCGTGCAACGTATCGTCGAGAAAGGCATCGGCGAGATGCACCGCTGCTTCGGCACCAACCCGCGCGATCTCAAAGCTGCGATCGGTCCCGGAATTCAAGGCTGCTGCTACGAAGTCGGCGAAGAAGTTCGCATCAAATTCGAATCGCAGTTCGAATACGGCGCCAGCCTGTTCCGCGAGGTCAAAGATTCCGACCCGGTCCGCGAGAAATATCCACTTCTGTTCCTGACCGCCCGCGCCCCCGGACACAGCGAGTTGCCGAAGAAAATTTTCCTGGACCTGGTAGAAGCCAACCGCCAACAGCTCCTGGCCGCAGGCGTACCGAAGAAAAATATCGAAGCCTCCCCGCTCTGCACCAGTTGCCACCCCGACCTGCTGTTCTCCTACCGCGCCGAAAAAGGCAAAACCGGCCGCATGATGGCAGTGGCCGGAATTCGTAAGTGATCTGCTGAATGTGGCGCGGGCGCCCCCGCCCGCGTGGGAGGTGCACATGAAATCGCGACTCGCAACCGCGCTCTTTCTAGCGCTTGCTCTTCTGACAGCCTCCGCCTCCGCCCAGGTTTCCCCCACCCAGATCGACGCGATCTTCTCTCCACTCAAATCCGCCACCGCCCCCGGCGTCGCAGTCCTCGTCGTCCGCAACGGACAGCCCGTCTTCCGCCGCGGCTATGGCGTCACCGACCTGCGCACCTTGCATCCCATCGATGCCCAAACGAATTTCCGGATCGCGTCGTTCAGCAAGCAGTTCACCGCGGCGTGCATCATGCTGCTGGTCCGCGACGGTAAACTACACTACGACGACCACCTCACCGACATCTTCCCCGAATTCCCCGCTTACGGAAAATCCATCACCGTGCGCAATCTCCTCAACCACACATCCGGACTCCCCGATTACGAAGACATTCTGACGCGGCAATATCCCACCACCCCCGACGATCAGATTCCGCAGATTCACAATGCCGGCGTGCTGAAACTGCTCGAACAGGAGACGGCTGCCAAGTTTCCCGCCGGCTCGAAGTGGGCGTACAGCAACTCCGGCTACGTCGTGCTGGCGCTGATCGTAGAGAAAGTTTCGGGCGAGCCGTTCGGCCAGTTCCTGCACGACAGAATCTTCGTCCCGTTGAAAATGTCGAACACGCTGGCCTACGAGAAGGGCAAGAACGAGGTGCCGCACCGCGCCTACGGACACACCAAGCTTGGCCAATCCGAAAAAGACGGCTGGCGCGAGACCGATCAGAGCTCAACTTCAGCCACCCTGGGCGACGGAGGCATTTACACTTCGATCGACGACTTGGCCCAATGGGATCGTGCCCTGCGCGAGCACACCCTGCTGAGCGAGGCTGAAATGCAGCCGGCGCTTAGCTCGGTCAAGCCAACCGGCGGCCCGGCGACCTCGCCCGAGGGCCCCGTGAGCTACGGTTTCGGATGGCACCTCGAACCCTACAAGAACCACAAACGCATGTGGCACGATGGCGAAACCATGGGCTTCCGCACGACAATCCAACGCTTTCCCGACGATAACTTGACGATCATCGTGCTAGCCAACCGCACCGACATCAATCCCGAGGAACTCGCGCTGAAGGTTGCCGACCTGTATTTGGGAACGAAGCCGTAGAGTTTTTTGTAGGGACAGCCGCCCTCGGCTGTCCGCTGCGCGAAGCGCGGCGATGTTCAGCATTGACGCCCAAAAAGAAAAGAGACGTTGCCAGCAACGTCTCTACGATGAAAGTCTAAGCTCGTTACGTCGTAGGCGGCGCAGAACTCGTTGGCGCCGCGGGAGTTGCCGCGGCCGGTGCCGCCGCCGCACCTTCATTCACCAGATCCTTCAATTCCTTGCTGGGCTTGAAGAATGGAATTTTCTTGGCGGGTACGTCTACGCGCTCTCCGGTCTTGGGATTGCGGCCGACACGCGGCTTGCGCTGGCGCGTGCGGAAACTGCCAAAGCCCCGGATCTCGATCTTGTCGCCGGCCCGCAGCGAGCGCACCACGCTGTCAAAGATCGTCTCCACGATCACTTCACTGTCTTTCCGCGTAAGTTCCGCTAAACGCGAGACTTCGTCAATCAAATCGGCTTTGGTCATAGGCCCTTCTTCGTTCTTCCGGCAGTCGCCTCAACACTCAGATCCGCCGCCCGGATTCCAGAACGCCACGGCACGCAGAATACCCTGACTTCTCCAGAGTACCGCTGCTGCATCCTCATAACCTTCTCAAATTTCAGGGGTTCCATGCAAGTCACGGGGTGGATACGCGACCGAAAATGCCACTCGCAAGTGCAAGCGTCCGCGGGAGTCCCTACTTCCACAAATAATAAAATCCCACCTGCTGCTCCAGCATCTTCTCCCGCCCCGGCAGGAACTGCGACACATCGCCCAGCAGCAAATCCATCAGAGTCTTGCGGTCGCGTTCGGGACGCACCAGCGTCGGTTCACCCTTGATGCCCACCGACTTCGCGGTGTCGGTCACCGCCGTCTCAAAATCCCCGATGCTGTCGATCAGCTTCATCGACATGGCCTGCTCGCCTGTCCACACCTTCCCGTTGGCAATCGATTTCACTTCTTCGAACTTCATGCCACGCCCTTCGGCGACAGCCTGCACGAATTGGCCGAACATGTTGTCGATCAGCGCCTGCATGTAGGCTTGCTCGTTGGGAGTAAGGTCGCGAGCCGGATTCCCCGTGTCTTTAAACTCGCCGGTCTTGATGACGACGTCTTTCAGCTTGGCCCACTTCAGTAGATCGCCATAGTTCACCCACTGAGCGATCACGCCAATCGATCCCACAATGCTGCCCTGGTCGGCATAAATCTTGTCGGACGCCGAGGCCACGTAGAACGCTCCGCTGGCGCCCACGGTTTCAATCGACACCACGATGCGCTTCTTCTTCTCGCTGCGAATGCGCTTGACCTCGCGGTAAATCTCCTCCGACGCAGCCACGCCGCCGCCCGGAGAATTCACGTGCAGAATAATGGCCTTGATCGACGAGTCGTCGGCGAACTTCTTGAGTTGCCCCACCACCGGCTGCGGCGAAAGAATCACGCCGTCGAGATCGACCACGCCAATGCGGTCGCCAAAGCTGGTAAGACCGGCATCGCCGCCTCCCGCGTGCAGCGTCATGTAGACCAGCGTGAATACGGCCAGCACAAAGAGGAAAAAAGCTCCTCCGCCAATCAGAATCCAAAGCAGGGTGCGAGAGCGTCCGTCAGGCATGAACAAAGTTTAGCACTGGAATGGATTTCGGTCCGCTCTAGCCTCTCTAATCGGCGACTCCCTCCTAATGGTGTCATCCTGACCGTAGCCGTTTCTCAGGCGGAGGGAAGGATCTCGCGTGCAGACCCGCCGGTGCGTGCGGAAGTCTACGGCATGACAACCTTCAACGCTGCGTGATGCACGCCCACCTCAACCGGCGTTCGGCAGACGAATTCCCCGTCGGCATAAACATCAAGCGGATGCTCAGTCTCAACCCGCACCCGGCTCGCCTGAAAGTACTCGACCTCCCGTATCTTCAAATGCCGCCCGGCATACACTGTAGGGAACATGCAGAAGAGCTTGAACGGATTGACCCCGCCAACCACGCAAACGTCAAGCAGCCCGTCGTCCATCTTCGCCCGAGGCGCAATCTTCATCCCGCCGCCATACACCGGAGTATTAGCAAACGCGGCCAGAATCGTAGGCTGATCGCTGCGGGTGGTCCAGCCCGCGCTGTCTTCCGCGGCCGTCAGAATCTTCATGGGCAGCGGCGCAAACGTGAAAATCGCCGGAGCCAGACTCAACACGTACCCCCCATGCCCCCGCAACCATCGCGGCAGCAGGTTCGCGCGACGGGACACCTCCCCGTCGAGCCCAACCCCCGCCACACAACAAAAGTACCGAGAATCATGTGGCGCGGGGCTATGTGGCGCGGACGCCCCGCCCGCGCTTTCGAGGGCAAAAATCACGCCTAAATCAATGGTGCTCACATGAGCCGAGTTGTCGCAGAATTTCCGCCAAGCCGCCAGCGAATCCCGCACCCGCCGCAGCCCCAGCGCCCGCGCAAAATCGTTCCCACTCCCCGCCGGCACAACCAGCACCGGCACCCCCAGCCGCACCAACTGCCCCAAATGCCGCTGAACCGTCCCATCCCCGCCAAACACCAGAACTACATCGGCGAGCTCGCCCGATGCCGGCATCCCCATCTGCCATGAGACGTTCGAGTCAGACTGAAACGGCCGCAGATCTTTGGATGAACATCCCAGCCCGAGAATAGCCGCCGCGCGCATGTCGCGGGGAAGAGTAGCAGAATCGGCGCCAGGCGGGGAGCCTGCGCTCCGGGTTTATGTGGGGACAGCCGCCCTCGGTTGTCCGCGGAGCAAAGCTCCGCGATTTTGAATTGTAGGGCCGCATAGGTTGGCCGTTGAGGTTTTTCGGAGGACGTGGAAAGAGGGTGTTTCAGTTCGGGAATTCCCTGGCTGGACAGAACGGTGAGCTTCGCTCGCCCGGACAGCCGAAGGCGACCGTCCCTACATGGTCAAAGCCAGCGGCCGCCGTCGGAGACAACCCGAATTCTCTTCATTCGCCGACCCACGCGTAGCACCACGTCTTGATCAACGGGGATCATCACCACGAGCTCTCGCTTCGTGTCAATGTTTTCGCCGTTAATGCTGACCAAGCTGATAGCCCCCTGTTTTTGCTTTCCGGCGGCTTCTGTGTTCGAGGCCGCCAGTCCAGCCAAGCGAACCAACTTGTCTATCCGAACCAATTCCGTCTCCGCCGGTTGTTCGATTCCGCCGACGACGTGAACGGCGCCGCCCCCCCCGCGTACATCCTTGGCGACGATCGCCAACTGACGAACGCTACCAGCGGGCCTAGCGCTGGCCACTTTGGGACTGAGCCTCTGACCATCGACATAGACCGTGAAGGTTCTAACCCCGTGGTTTTGTGCCTGGCGGACAATAAACGCGCCCAACGTCTCACCCGCCGTAGTCTGCTGGCGACCCCTGTTGGATCCATTGATGATGACTTCGACGGAGTTGTCGAAGACAGGGGGCTCACTTGTGTCCATTAGAGGCGCCTCAGCCGTTACGACTTCCCTGTCCCGGGCGTCTGAGTCTCCGGCCGGGATTACATCGGAGAGAGGAATCTCAACAAAATCCAAATCTTCCGGTATTTCTACCCTTCCTTCCTTTAGGTTCCTTTTGACAAGGGTCGCAAGCTCCCAGCTTCTGGCGGCCTTTTGCGCTTCGGGACCGGAATGGAAGTCACCCACGATCCTGAGCGCCAAATCCTTTTTCAACAACATTGGATTTTGACCAGATTTGACCACAAGCTTGCGGCCTTCGATTTGTTGCAAAGAAAGATCCGTCAGCAGCTCGTAGTACCTCCACATCATTTCGTCGGAAATGCTCATCACCTTCCCATACATTTCCAGTGGCGGCTCGTGAATCCCGATCGCATTCCCCAGCGACTTCGACATCTTCTGCACGCCGTCGAGCCCCTCCAGAATCGGCGTGGTCAGCACCACCTGCGACTCCTGTCCGTAAGCCCGCTGCAGTTCGCGCCCCACCTGCAGGTTGAATTTCTGGTCAGTCCCGCCCAACTCCACATCGGCTTCAAGCGCGACCGAGTCATATCCCTGCACCAGCGGATAAAGCAGCTCATGCAACGAGATCGGCTTCTCTTCCGAAAAGCGCTTATGGAACTCCTCACGTTCGAGCAGTTGCGACACCGTGTATCTCGCCGCCAGCCGAACAAACTCGTCCGAGCTCATGGGGCCGAACCAGCGGCGATTGAAATCGACCACCGTCTTCGCCGGATCGAGAATCTTAAACACCTGCGCCTTATACGTCTCCGCATTCTGTTCGATCTGCTCGCGCGTCAGCGGAGGCCGCGTCGCCGAACGCCCCGTCGGATCGCCGATCATCCCGGTGAAATCGCCGATTAAAAAAATGGCCGTGTGCCCCAGATCCTGAAAATGTTTCAGCTTGCGCAGCACCACCGTATGCCCGAGGTGCAGATCGGGAGCGGTCGGGTCCATCCCCAGCTTCACGCGCAGAGGCTTGCCCGTGGCGCGCGACTTCTCCAGTTTGGCGCGGAGTTCGCTCTCGCGAATAATCTCCGCGGAGCCCTTCTTGAGATACGTAAGTTGTTCGTCGACAGGTGGGAAGGTTGACATGAGAAAGGACATTATAAGGAATGCGCCGCCAAAGGCAGAATCCAGACGCTAGAGATACAGCGCTTGTCATCCTGAGCGACGTTCTTTGTCGCGAAGGATCTATGCAACCGGCCGGGAGTGCACAGATCCTTCGCGTTGCTCAGGATGACAACCCGTTTAGGTTTCCTCTGACGGTGAACATCCGCAAATCGACCGCTATTGTTTCATGCTCTTTTCATCTGCAGCCGCCGTCCTACAATCTCGAACTTTCCGCGCAGCACAATGTTAACCGCTTCCGTGTAAGCGACATGCTCCTGCACTAAAATCCGCGCCGCGAGAGTGTGCTCGTCATCCGTCTCGAGCACCGGCACCGCCTTCTGCACAATGATCGCCCCGTGGTCAAGCTCCTCATCCACAAAGTGCACGGTGCACCCGGAAACTTTCACGCCGTAGGCGAAAGCCTGCTCCTGCGCCTCCAGTCCAGGAAACGCCGGCAACAGCGACGGATGAATATTCAGAATCCGCCGCGGAAACTGCTGCACGAACCAAGGCGAGAGCAGCCGCATGTATCCCGCAAGGCAGACGAGATCGACGCCGTGCTGCTTAAGAACCGCGACGACTTCGCGGTCGTGCTCCTCGCGCGACCGGCCTTTGGAAGGAATCACCAGCGCCGTCAGCCCCCGCGCACGCGCGGTCGCGATCCCCGGGGCATCGGCCTTATTCGAAATGACCACTGCAATCCGCGCATCCGGAATGCGCCCCGCATCAATGCTGTCTGCAATGGCGACGAAGTTCGACCCGCGCCCGGAAAGGAGTATGCCGAGGGAATGCATTGATGATGATTGTTGATTGATGATTGAAACTCGCAGGTTCTCAGATTTTCAATCATCAATCAAAAATCAACAATCAGAATCAGTGCCTCTAGCTGTAAGTGACCTTGCGCTCACCTTTAACGATCCTGCCGATGGTGTACGCCTTCTCGCCCACCCGCTCCAACACCGACTGAGCCTTCTTGAATTTCGCCGACGGGACCACCAGCAGCATCCCCAGGCCCATATTAAAGGTGCGCAGCATCTCGTCCTGTGGCACGTTTCCGAGTTGCTGCAGGTGTTCGAAGATCGGAAGCACCGGCCACGTTCCCAGTTCGATCACCGCCGCCGTCCCGCGAGGCAGCACCCGCGGCAGGTTTTCCGTAATGCCGCCGCCAGTAATGTGCGCCAGCGCGACAACGCATTGCCCGTCAATCAACTTTCGTAGCGCGGGCCAGTAGCTCTTGTGCGTGCGCATCAACTCGTTGCCGACCTTGTTCTTGACCTCGTTCACGTAGGTATCGGCCGAGTAATGCGCCACTTCGAACAACAGCTTCCGCGCCAGCGAATATCCATTCGTATGCAGCCCATTCGACGGCAGCCCCAGAATGATGTCGCCGATCTGTACGTCTTTGCCGGTAATGATCTTCTCGCGCTCCACCACACCGACGATAAAGCCCGCCAGATCGTACTCGCCATCCGGATAAAAACCCGGCATCTCCGCCGTCTCGCCGCCAATCAGCGCACAGCCGTTATGTTTGCAGGCATCGGCAATGCCCTCGACCACCTTCTCCGCGATCGAAGGATCCAGCGTTCCCGTCGCCAGATAATCCATGAAAAACAGCGGCGCCGCGCCCTGCACCGCAATATCGTTGACGCAGTGATTGACCAAGTCGGCCCCCACGGTCGAGTGCAGGTCCATTTCAAACGCAATCTTCAGCTTGGTGCCCACTCCGTCGACGCTCGACACCAACACCGGGTCGCTGTATTTCGTTTTGTCCACGGCGAACAGCCCGCCAAAGCCGCCAATCTCGCTCAGCACGCCCCGGGTAAACGTCTTGTGCGCCAGATACTTGATGCGCTGCTTGGTGCGATTGGCGCGGCTGATGTCCACACCGGCATCGGCGTAGGTAATCGGCGTCGCGCTGGGTGGGGGAGTCTTGGCCACAGATTTCTTCCGCGTGTTTCGTAATCCTTGCGTGGGGTGAGTGCCGGGTGCCGAAGCGCTAACCTAAGGCCGCTCATTGTAGCACGTTCAACGCTGAGCCCTGGGACACTGGCAGACCGGTCTTGCAATCACGAACAGGCTGGAGAAAGCTGCAGCGTACACTTCCACCGCATTCCGCGGGCGCGCACGCCCGTTCGCCAAAGCGGGCCCGGACTAATGGGAAATGAAGTCCGAGAAGAAGTACGCCAGAACTCCGAACAGCGCAAGACCGCAGATGCCGTAGCAGGTGAGCACCCACGCTCCGCGGCCTTCATGCTTCCTGACGGCGGAAGTGGTAGTAGTGCTGGACGACTGGTCAATACCCGTAGAAGAAACAACAGGGGCCCGATCTTCCATGCAAAAAAACCTCCAGCGGAAAGATCGTGGCGCAAGTACGTTATGCGTCACGCCTGCCTCGCATCGTGGCGAGGCAAGACTATCTAAGCGGATTTTAACCCGGATTGGTGGGGCTGGAGGAGAAAAATGTGACGGGAGATCCCAATATTACTATGTAAAGCAATTGTCACTATATGCAAATAATTCCGCTTTTCCCATTCGCTTCCGGCCCAGACTGTCCCGAATCCCCGCCTGTCCGCCGGCATACAACCTTTCT